>OLGD01000025.1_pt1 | contig 251722 bp, 221 predicted proteins | sample 1605311 | NCBI WGS metagenome assembly OLGD01 (sample SAMEA3888917, study PRJEB22519) | human gut metagenome | biome: human gut; feature: human-associated habitat; material: faeces | place: Denmark | collected 2010
TATTGCTTATTATCCGCACCCAAAAAGTTGCATTTATAAGTTGAACTCAAGTTTCAGTTTATCGAAGAGGGCGATAAGTCGTTCCAGTTCTTCTTCGTTTTTAAACGGAATAGAGATCTTCCCTTTCCCTTTGGCATTGCAGGTAAATTGTACCGGTGTTTTGAAAAATTCGGAAAGATGGTGGCGTAGAATATCGTACTCGCCGGTTGTTTCGTCCGACTCCTTTTTTTCGTGCGAAGCGGGAGTCTCTACGCTCATTTCTTTGGCCAACTCCTCGACTTTTCTCACCGAATATCCGTATTCCTGAATTTGTTCGTAAAGTTGCAGTTGCCGGGCCGGGTTATCGACCGAGAGAAGGGCTCGTGCATGACCCATATCGATCTGTTTGTTTTTTAACCCGATCTGTATTTCGGCGGGAAGTTTCAGCAGTCTCAGGTAGTTGGCAATCGTTGCCCGTTTTTTTCCTACGCGCTCGCTGAGCCGGTCTTGGGTGAGATGGTATTGCTCGATGAGCTTTTGAAAGGTCAATGCAATCTCCACGGGATTCAAGTCTTCGCGTTGAATGTTTTCGATGAGAGCCATTTCCATGACGGTCTCGTCTTCAACGGTTCGTACATAGGCCGGTATGGTTTCGAGGCCGGCCAGTAACGATGCCCTATATCGCCGCTCGCCCGAGATGATTTGGTAGCTGTCATCGGGCATCTGCCGTAAAGTAATGGGTTGTATGATGCCGAGTTCCCGAATCGAAGCTGCCAGTTCATTGAGGGATTCTTCGTCGAATTCCTGCCGGGGTTGCCCCGGGTTGGGCTTGATGAGGGATAGTTTTATTTCGTTGATCGATGATGACCCTCCGGTTTTTACATCGTCCATAGTAATGAGGGCGTCGAGTCCCCGGCCGAGGGCATTTCGTTTGATGGTCGTCATATCTATGTTTTTCTTCACTCCGGCACACCCGGAAGTTGTTTATTCCTATTTCTTTTCCCTTTTGATGAGCTCTTTGGCGAGTTGCATGTGGTTGAGGGCACCTTTGGAGTTGGGGTCGTACATGAGTACGGGTATTCCGTGGCTGGGAGCTTCGCTCAACCGGATATTGCGCTGTATGACCGTGTCGAAAACCAGCTCGCGGAAGTGCTTTTTCAACTCTTCGTAGATTTGGTTTCCCAGTCGTAGGCGAGAGTCGTACATCGTGAGCAGAAAACCTTCGATGGCGAGGTTCGGGTTGAGTCTCGACTTGATGAGCTTTATCGTGTTGAGCAGTTTGCTGATTCCTTCGAGGGCAAAGTATTCGGCTTGCACTGGAATAATTACCGAGTCGGCTGCTGTGAGCGAGTTGACCGTAATCAGTCCCAGTGAGGGAGAACAGTCGATAAGTATATAATCGTATTCGGCTTTTACTTCTTCGATAAGATGCAATAGAATCCGTTCCCGATTGGCGGTGTTCAGCAGTTCGAGTTCAGCTCCTACCAAGTCGATGTGCGAACATACGATATCGAGTCCCGACACGCATGTCGTGTCGATGGCCTCGCGCAGAGAGGCTTCCCCGATGAGACATTCGTATATAGAAATGTTTTTCTGAGTGATGTCGATACTTAGTCCCGACGATGCATTGGCTTGCGGGTCGGCATCGATGAGCAGCACCTTCCGGTCTAAGGCGGCCAATGAGGCTGCCAAATTGATTGTTGTCGTGGTTTTCCCTACGCCGCCTTTTTGGTTGGCTATTGCGATGATTTTACCCATAATTGTCTTGTTTTTACAAGGCAAAGGAAATCTTTTTTTCTTTGCATTTTTGCAGTTTGCTGCCGATTATTACTTGTGCTGTTGATAAGTCGTTTCGGTTGTTGAAAAACTGCTTTGTTTCCTGTTCTTGTTGTCGGAAGATAACCTTATATGGGAAATCTGAACACGGTGTGCCGATTTTGTTACTGACTCCTTTTGAGGTTATCTCATGGCAAAGATACGAATTTACCGAAAAGATTGATAGGGTTTTATCTATTTTAGCATTCTCTATCTTTCTCTTGCCGATGGCTTCTTGCGGAACGATGCGGATTTTTTGTATATTTGCCTCATAAAATGCTTGATTATGTCTTTATGTAATTATAATTCCGGTCGGAAACCTCGTATTCTCATTGCCAATGATGACGGTATCGGGGCGAAAGGGCTACGTTCTTTGGTCGATTATGTTTCTGATTTGGGCGATATACGGGTTGTTGCACCCGATAGCGCTCGTTCGGGGCAGTCGGGGGCGATTACATCGGGTGTGCCACTTTTTCTTGAAAAAATAGATTCGTTTTCCGGCGCGGAGTTTTATGCTTGTAACGGGACGCCAGTCGATTGTGTGAAGTTGGCGCTGCATGCTTTTTCCGAGTTTCGTCCCGATCTTATTTTGTCGGGTATCAATCATGGGTCCAATGCCGGAGTGAGTATTCTTTATTCGGGAACGATGGGGGCTGTACTCGAAGGCTGTGTGGTGAATATCCCTTCTGTGGGATTTTCATTGCTTTCGCATGATGCTGATGCCGATTTTTCTTCGTGTAGGGATTATGTGCGTCGTATTGTTACACGGGTTTTGTCATCGGGTCTGCCCGACGGTGTGTGTCTGAATGTCAATTTCCCGGTACAACCTATTCGGGGGCTTCGTGTATGTCGTCAGGCTCGGGGCTATTGGTCCGAAGAGTATGAATTGCGTGTCGGGGAGAAGGGTCGGGAGGGCTATTTTCTTACCGGCCATTTTGTCAACACGGAGCCTGAGGCAACGGATACCGATGAATATTTTTTGGCAAACCGATATGTTTCGGTCGTACCTTGTCTTTGCGACCAGACGGCTTATGGGAAAATAGCAGAGATTTCTTCCTTTTTTGATTGAATGGCATTGCTTTTGTCATTGGCTCGATTTTTTCGTTTGTAGAAAATATACATTATTGTGAATAAAAAACGAAATTGAGAATTGGGAAACTAAAATTTTCCCGATAGGTAATCTTTTTATAAACAGTGTTGTATAGATTGCGTAAACGTTGAAAAATTCCATCGGTGATAAATTTTTGATAAAAATGCATCGATATAAATTTTTATACGTATATTTGCGGTCCGAAAAGGAATAAATATGCAACGCTATGAAAGATAAAGTCAACAGATTAGAAGCTATCAAATCGATTGTAAGCGCCAATCGGGTCAGCGGACAGGAGGAGCTGTTGCAGCGTTTGCGTGAGCAAGGTTTTGATTTGACGCAAGCTACCTTGTCGCGGGATCTGAAACAGTTGCAAATCGTGAAAGTATCTTTGCCGGCCGGAGGTTATCAGTATATCCTTCCCGAATTGGCGGGATTGTCGCGTCGTCCGAAAATTTCACGGGGTGGATCCTTTGCTGCTTCCAACGGGTTTCTTTCTATTTCTTTTTCCGGAAATATGGCAGTTATAAAAACCCGTCCCGGTTATGCGGGAAGTACCGCATCGGATATCGATGCCCATACACTGCCCGAGTTGTTGGGGACTATTGCCGGAGACGATACCGTTTTGCTCATTTGGCGTGAAGAAGTGAGCCGGGAAAGAGCCGTCGAAGCATTACGCATAATTATACCGAATATTCAATAATAAAATACATTTCGACTTATTCAAAAATTAAAATGGAATCTCAGGATATTGAAGTGATGGTTGCCGATGCCTCCCATGAGGTGTATGTCGATACGATACTGGATACCATCAGAGAGGCCGCCAAAGTACGTGGAACCGGCATTGCCGAGCGTACTCATGAGTATGTAGCGCAGAAGATGAAAGAGGGTAAAGCCATTATCGCTTTGTGCGGTGATGATTTTGCAGGATTTACCTATATCGAGTCATGGGGGAACAAGCAATATGTCGCCACTTCGGGACTTATCGTACACCCGAAGTACCGGGGGCTCGGGTTGGCGAAACGTATCAAACAGGCTTCTTTCCAGTTGGCCCGCTTGCGTTGGCCGTGGGCGAAAATCTTTTCGTTGACGAGCGGTGCCGCCGTTATGAAGATGAACACCGAATTGGGGTACGTTCCCGTAACGTTCAACGAGTTGACCGATGATGATGCTTTTTGGCGCGGTTGCGAAGGTTGCATCAACCATGATATTTTGGTGGCGAAGAAACGAAAGTTCTGCATTTGTACCGCTATGTTATACGACCCGAAGGAGCATCAGGAAAAAGATCATCATCACGAAGAAAATAAATAAAAAACGAGATATGGAAAAGAAAAAGAAAGTTGTCGTTGCTTTCAGCGGCGGATTGGATACATCGTTTACCGTTATGTATCTGGCCAAAGAAAAAGGTTATGAAGTATATGCCGCTTGCGCCAATACCGGCGGATTCAGTGCCGAGCAGTTGAAACAAAACGAGGAGAATGCTTATAAATTGGGGGCTGTGAAATATGTAACACTCGATGTAACGCGTGAGTATTACGAGAAAAGCCTCAAATATATGGTTTACGGAAATGTTTTACGGAATGGTACTTATCCTATCTCGGTAAGCTCCGAACGTATTTTTCAGGCGTTGGCCATTGCCCGGTATGCCCAGGAAATCGGTGCCGATGCGATAGCACACGGTTCTACCGGAGCAGGAAACGACCAGATACGTTTCGATATGACTTTCCTTGTTCTTACGCCGGGTGTCGAAATCATAACACTTACCCGCGATATGGCTCTTACCCGGCAATATGAAATCGACTATCTCAATCAGCACGGCTTTGCTGCCGACTGGACAAAATTGAAGTACTCATATAATGTAGGTCTTTGGGGAACGTCGATTTGCGGCGGAGAGATTCTCGACTCGAAGCAAGGTCTTCCCGAAACCGCATATCTCAAACAAGTTACCAAAACCGGCAGCGAAGAACTGCGCCTCGAATTTAAGGAAGGCGAATTGTGCGGTGTCAACGGTGTCAAGTACGACGATCCCATCGAAGCGATTCTCAAAGTCGAAGAAATCGGGGCGGCTTACGGTATCGGTCGCGACATGCATGTGGGAGATACCATCATCGGTATCAAAGGGCGTGTGGGCTTCGAAGCGGCTGCTCCGATGCTTATTATCGGCGCTCACCGTTTCCTCGAGAAATATACGCTCAGCAAGTGGCAGCAGTACTGGAAAGACCAAGTGGCCAACTGGTACGGAATGTTCTTGCACGAGAGTCAGTATCTCGAACCCGTAATGCGCGACATAGAGGCGATGTTGCAGAGTTCTCAGCGTAATGTCAACGGTACGGTTATTCTCGAGCTGCGTCCCCTTTCGTTCTCTACTGTCGGTGTCGATTCCAAAGACGATTTGGTAAAGACCAAGTTCGGGGAGTATGGCGAAATGCAGAAAGGCTGGACAGCCGAAGACGCCAAAGGATTTATCAAAGTAACATCTACTCCGCTGCGTGTCTACTATACCAATCATAAAGACGAGGAGTTGTAGAAATGACATCTGTGAAAAGGCTCTATCGCTCGTCGGATAACCGTGTTTTTGCGGGTATCTGCGGTGGATTGGGCGAATATTTCGATGTTGACCCTACGGTGGTGCGCGTTGTGTATGTATTGCTTTCGCTGCTTACTGCTTTTATGGGGATATTGCTCTATATTATTTTATTGTTTGTAATTCCCAATCGTCCTCGGATAGAGGGTTGACGGGAAATAAAGATGACGTTCATGATAAAAGTTGGAATCATAGGCGGAGCCGGATATACGGCGGGGGAGTTGTTGCGGTTGCTCATCAATCACCCCGATGTGGAAGTCGTTTTTGTAAACAGTGCCAGTAATGCGGGAAACCGAATTACCGATGTGCATAGCGGACTTTATGGAGAAACCGATCTGATCTTTACCGATGAATTGCCTTTGTCCGAAATCGATTGTCTCTTTTTCTGTACGGCGCATGGCGATACACGTAAGTTCATGGAAACGCATACCTTGCCCGACGAGTTGCGAGTTGTCGATCTTTCGATGGATTTCCGTATCGAAAGCGACGAACATGATTTTGTGTATGGTCTTCCCGAGTTGAACCGTAAGCGTATAATCCGGGCGCGGCACATTGCCAATCCCGGCTGTTTCGCAACGGCCATACAATTGGGGTTGTTGCCGTTGGCGAAAAATCTGCTGTTGAATAATCCCGTACACATTACGGCGATTACCGGAAGTACCGGAGCCGGTCAGAAACCGACATCTACATCGCATTTCAGTTGGCGGAACAACAATATGTCGGTCTATAAGCCGTTTACCCACCAGCATCTGCCCGAGATACGGCAGAGTCTCTCGCAGTTGCAGCATAGTTTCTCGGCCGACCTCAATTTTATTCCCGTGCGGGGAGATTTTGCCCGGGGAATTTTCGTGTCGATGTATACCGAATGCCCCGTAGAACTCGAAGAGATTCGCAGATTGTATGAAGAGTATTACGATGACCATTCGTTTACATTCGTAACCGATGCCAATCTCGATTTGAAACAGGTGGTGAATACCAATAAATGTTTGTTGCATCTCGAGAAGCACGGAAATAAGCTGCTTATCCTTTCGGCCATAGACAATCTGCTTAAAGGTGCGTCGGGACAAGCGGTACATAATATGAATCTGCTTTTCGGCCTGACCGAAGTGGCCGGTTTGAAATTGAAACCTTCGGCATTCTGATAAGGATTAAAAACGAACGATTATGAAATTATTTGATGTATATCCTCTTTTCGATATCAATGTCGTCCGGGGAAAAGGTTGTCATGTGTATGACGATAAAGGAAACGAGTATCTCGACCTTTACGGCGGTCATGCCGTAATTTCGGTAGGTCATACCCATCCTTATTATGTGGAAAAGTTGACGAAACAGCTCAATCAGCTTTCGTTTTATTCCAATTCGGTAATCAATACCCTGCAAATCGAATTGGCCGATAAGCTCGGCCGTGCGTCGGGATATGACGATTACAGTCTCTTCCTGATCAATTCCGGTGCCGAGGCCAATGAAAATGCGTTGAAACTGGCATCGTTCCATACAGGGAAGAAAAAAGTCGTTTCGTTTGCGCACTCTTTTCATGGCCGTACGTCGGCTGCTGTAAACATAACCGATAACCCCAAAATCATAGCACCGATAAATCATACGTTCGATGTTGTGTATCTCGCACTGAACGATATAGATGCTGTGCGTCGCGAGTTGTCGGCCGGCGATGTGTGTGCTGTCGTGATCGAGGGCATACAAGGGGTAGGTGGTATACAGTTGCCCGATGACGAGTTCCTGCGCCGATTGCGGGACATTTGTACCGAAACGGGTACGGTGCTTATTGTCGATGAGATACAGTCGGGCTACGGTCGTAGCGGAAAGTTCTTCGCCCATCAGTATGCCGGTATTCGTCCCGATATTATTACAATGGCCAAAGGTATGGGAAACGGATTTCCCATAGGCGGATTGCTTATCAGTCCCATGTTCACTCCCGTATATGGTATGTTGGGTACTACGTTCGGAGGCAATCATTTGGCATGTACTGCGGCTATTGCGGTTCTCGATATTATGGAGAAAGAAGCTCTCGTCGACAATGCGGCTCGCGTGGGGACGTGGCTCATCGAGCAGTTGAAACAGTTGCCGGGTATCAAAGAGGTACGCGGACGCGGATTGATGATCGGTATCGAATTTGAGGAGTCTATCAAGGAATTGAGGACTTCGTTGCTCTTCGATTATAAAGTATTTACGGGGGTTGCGGGCACGAATGTGATCCGTCTACTGCCGCCTTTGACACTTACGATCGATGATGCGGCCGAGTTTATGGAACGGTTCAAAAAAGTCTTATCAAAAAAACAGATGTGATGAAAATTGCGATTATCGGAGCCGGAAATATGGGCGGGGCCATTGCGAAAGGATTGGCGCAAGGAACGGTGATAGCTGCCGGAGATATCTGGGTTTCCAATCCGTCTTTGTCGAAACTCGACGATTTAAAAGCGTTCGATTCCCGTATCAATACGACAACCGACAATCAAAAAGCCGTCGATGTTGCCGATTGGGTGATCTTGGCTGTGAAACCGTGGTTGATCGATATGGTGGTGAAATCGATTAAGTTCCGGCCGGAGCAGGTCGTCATATCGATTGCAGCCGGGGTTACTTTCGAGGCTTTGGCAAAATGTCTGGGGTATGAACGGACGATTTTCAGAATGATTCCCAATACGGCCATTTCGGAATTGTCGAGTATGACGCTTATATCGTCTCGCAATGCATCGGCCGAACAGGAACAGATTATTCTTTCCCTTTTCAATGAGTTGGGTTTGGCGATGATTATTCCCGAATCGCAGATGACAGCTGCCATGATCGTTACGTCATGCGGGATTGCGTATGTGTTGAAGTATATACATGCAGCAACCGAGGCTGGGGTCGAGATGGGAATCGCGCCCGGTACGGCGATGAAAATGATTGCCGAGTCGGTAAAAGGAGCGGCCGAGCTTATTCTCCACAACGATACTCATCCTGCCGTAGAGATCGATAAGGTAACGACTCCCGGCGGGGTAACTATCAAGGGTCTCAATGAGCTGGAACATGCCGGATTTTCTTCTGCTATTATCCGGGCGATGAAAGCTTGTTTGTAATTATTGAAGAAATGCGGGAGGAATCTCTCTTGCCATAAATCCCTGTTTGCACGGAACAGGGATTTTGTTTTTTAAAAACGATGGGTAGAAGCAGATAGAAAAATAATTTTGTATAGCCCTCGATTTGCACTATCTTTGTAGAATCATGTAAAAATAAAAAAATATGTCTGTCAATAAAGTAATCCTGATAGGTAATGTAGGAAAAGACCCCGAGGTAAGATACCTCGACAACAACGTGGCTGTGGCCAACTTCCCGTTAGCAACCACCGAGCGCGGTTATACGACGCGGGCCGGAGTACAGGTTCCCGATCGTACCGAATGGCACAATATCGTGTTGTGGCGAGGTTTGGCCGAAACGGCCGAGAAATATGTGCGTAAAGGAACGCAGCTTTATATCGAGGGCCGTATTCGTACTCGTAATTATGAAGTTGACGGTGCTACTCGCTATATCACCGAGATTTATGCCGACAATATGCAGCTTTTGGGGCGTCGTAGCGACCAACCGGCAGGAGACAGTATGAATAATAATATGTCGATGGCGACTCCTTCGCAGCCGGCTGCAACCCCTACTTTTACTCCGACTGATGCGTCGGACGACCTGCCTTTTTAATGAAGTAGTACGAACGTCTATAAATAAAAACCCGGAATTTTGTTCCGGGTTTTTATTTATATATGCTCTTGTAAAAAAATATTAAAACATTTCTTGCAATCGGGTATACGTGCAAAATATCGTTAGTTTTGCAAACGGTATGGAAAGGAATTTTTGAAATCTCTTTTTTGCCGATCGGTACGGTTTGAAAAGTCCGTCCCGTTATGTTTAACTAAAACTTATCTGTTTGGACCCTGATAGTTATTTATCGAGCTTTTGGGCTTCGATCGAGGTGTCTCCGATTACGTGGAGTAGTGCCATATTTCTTATTTCAGCTCTTTTTTTCTTGGGAGTATCGGCTTTTATGTCGGCTTCTGAAATTGCCTTTTTCTCGCTTTCTTCTCGGGATATGGAGAAAATCGATTCTGCTGCAACTCCGCGGGATACCCGTGTTTCCGATTTGTTGTCCCGGTCGCCCTATTTGATGATGGAAATTTTCATCGTAAATAATTTGGCGAACATGGCTGTGATTATGTCGGGCATTTTTTTTCTATCGGAAATTTTCGATTTTTCACGAGTGCCGGGGGTGGGATATGCGATTGAGTTCGTGTTGTTTGTTTTCCTGATCTTATTGTTCGGAGAGATTATACCCAAAGTATATGCTCGCCAGAATGGCTTGAAGATGATGCGTAGAGCTGTGCCGGTACTGACTTTCCTTGAAACTTTTTTAGGCGGAGTGTCGAAGTTGATGGTACGCTCGGCATCATATATCAGCCAGCGCTTCGCTCATAAGGAGTCGTCGATTTCTATGGACGAACTGTCTCATGCCGTAGAGATGACACATGCCGGTACGGGCGAAGAAAAAGAGATGTTGCAGGAAATCGTACGATTCGGTGATAAGACCGCTCAGGAGATTATGACGGCGCGTACCGACCTGACCGATGTCGATATCCATATCGATTTTAGTTCTTTGCTTCGGGTCGTAGTCGAGACTGGATATTCTCGTATTCCCGTTTATGACGGTTCTCAGGACAACATCAAAGGGATTATCTACATCAAAGATTTATTACCCTTTGTTTCCCGGGGCGATGATTTTGACTGGCGGCACCTTTTGCGTCCTGCTTATTTCGTTCCCGAAGATAAGATGATAGACGACCTGCTTGAAGATTTCCGCAGGCAGAAAATACACATGGCGGTGGTGGTCGATGAGTTTGGCGGTACGTCGGGAATCGTTACGCTCGAAGATGTTCTCGAAGAAATTGTCGGGGAGATTAGCGACGAGTACGATGAGGACGAACCTCTGTATACGTGTATCGACGATCGTCATTATATATTTCAGGCTAAAATTCCGCTTGAAGATTTTTATGAAGTGGTACACGCCGATCCCGAAGAATTTCATATCGATGATGATGTGGAAACATTGGCAGGCCTGATTCTCTTTGTTACGGAAGATTTTCCCAAACCTCTTGACCGGGTACGTCTTGGGCGTTTCTCGTTCCAGATTCTTGAAATAGATAAGTATCGTATCGAGAAAGTAAAAGTAACGATAGAAGATGAAGATGTGTCGCAATAGGGGGCGGGGCGTTTGTTTGGTATTGCTCTTTTTGTTGTTCGGGACGGGATGTCGTTCGGGACGGGGGGATATACCTCGGCCCGAGGGCTTTATGCGTATCGAACGTGTCGATACGGTTTATCGGCGTATATACCCGTATTTCCCTCTCTCTTTTGAGATTCCTTCTCAGGCGGCTTTTGAGCGAGATGTAGCCTCGCCGTTATGGGTCAATATTGTCTATCCTCATTATGGCGCAACTTTGTGGTGCAGTTATGTTGCCCTGACGACCGAAAACAAAGAGGCTTTTTATGCCGAAAGCCGCGATTTGGTATATGTGCATGCTGCAAAAGCGTCATCGATCACGGCGCAAAGTTATGCCGATGATGAACGTCGTGTATATGCCGTTTTATACAATTTATCGGGACAAGCGGCTACGCCGTTGCAGTTTGTCGTTACCGATAGTGCAGCGTATCTTTTTCGAGGTGCGCTTTATTTCGATACTCCGGTGCGACGCGATTCCGTAGCCCCGATTGTCGATTATATAACCGACGATGTAGTTCGCCTGATAGAAACCTTACAATTACGGAACTGATGCCTTTCTATACTGTTTTGGATCGATTTCCCGGAGTGCGTGTTGCTTTATGGCGTCTCGCTGAGGATAGCGAAACGCTTTGCGGATTTTTTCCCGAGAAGTCGAAAGGTGTTTGCGAAAAGGCTGTCGGAGGAATTACGGCAGAAAAGCGGCGACGGGAGCGATTGGCGGCTCGGTTGTTGTTGTTGCGTTTGGGACAGACGGGAGACATCGTTTACGATCGTCATGGAAAGCCCGGAATTTTCGATGAATCCGTCCATATTTCTATTTCACACACACAAGGGTGGGTTGTTGTAGCGGTGGCCGACAGGCCGGTCGGTATTGATATTGAAACGTGGGGAAAACGGGCTTTGAAGGTATCGGAACGTTTTCTTGGCATGGAAGAACGGGAAATGTTGAAGTGCGATGTGCCCGATGACGTGGCAACGCTGTTATGGTCGGCCAAAGAGTCGATGTTTAAGATTTTGGGAATCGAAGGCGTGGATTTTGCCAGGCATTTGAGTATATCCCCTTTTCGGTACACACCTTCTTCTGGCGAAGCCCGATGTTTTGAGGCGGAAGAGTTTCGTTCAGGTCAGAACCGTCATTTCCGCATTTATTACATCTGCCTTCCCGATTTTGTATTGACACTGGCTGTCGAATAGAGTATCCGTGCTTTTGTATCAGCCATTTATTATTTATCTTTCTGTCGATGTTATTCCGGTAAAAAGCTATGGGCGATAGGTGTGTTTTCGGCGTATGAAATAGTCGATGACGATGTTCCGGCGGCCTTCGGGCGTTTTTTTCAGTATGTTGGTATCGGGCTGTTCGTGATAGCGTTTGCGCTCTTTACGGAAGTGATTGTGGGCGAGCCATACAGCGCGAGCGTGCTGCCATTCTCCTCCGGCGATATATCGGGCGAGGGCGATCGTGTCGAGCAATCGGCGTATGATGAGAATTCTGCGACCTTCGTTTTTCGGAAGGTTTTTATAGAGCATCAGCAGATTGTTGCGAAAATTGAGGTAGGTCTTGCGCGGTTCGCTGGCCGAAAGCGTGGCGCCTCCGAGATGGTACATGTGGCTTTGCGGTACGGTGTATATTTTGTATCCCAATAATTTGACACGCCAGCAGAGATCTATTTCCTCCATGTGGGCAAAGAAACTTTCGTCGAGGCCTCCGGCTTTCAGGTATACCTCCCGACGGATAAAGAGACAGGCTCCCGTCGCCCAAAAAATTTCGGCCGGCGAGTCGTATTGTCCTTCATCGTTTTCGATAGAGAAGAAGATGCGTCCCCGACAGTAGGGATAGCCGTATTTATCGAGAAATCCGCCTGCCGCACCAGCATATTCAAACGCCTTTTTGTCTCGGTAAGCAAGTAGTTTGGGTTGGCATGCACCTACATCGGGATGGGACTCGCAGAAGTCGAACAATGGTGTAAGCCAATCGGGAGAGGCCTCGACATCAGAGTTAAGAAGGACGACGTAAGGGTATGGCAGTTTTTTTATGGCAAGATTGTATCCTCGGGCATAACCGTGATTTTCTTCCATTTCGAGAAGTATCACATCGGGGTGGTTTCTTTTTAACCACTCGACCGAACCGTCGGTCGAACCGTTATCGGCAACAACGACGTCGGCTATGTCGGTCGGTGTATGGGCACATATCGAGGGCAGAAACTCTTTCATCAGATCGAGTCCGTTCCAGTTAAGTATGACGACTGCTACTTTTTTCATGGAGAGGAATTATAAATGCCGGTGTTTCCAGCGGTTGTGGGTCCAAAGCCAATACTCTGGGGCTCGGAGTATCGTTTGTTCCATCAGCCCGATGTATCGGTCGGTGATTTCGAAGTTGGGACGAGTACGCGGATCGAGTTCTATTTCCCGTATGGTGGCTCGGTAATATCCCCGTTTTATGACTTCGACGTCGAAGTACATGACGGCGATGTCGAGTTTTTTGGCAATAATTTCTCCGCCGGTGAATACCGGAGTATCTTGGTTGAGGAACGTTGTCCAGTGATGTATATTGGCAGGTGATGGCGTTTGATCCGAAATGAATCCGGTTCCCGATTGTTTGCCCGATGCGCGTACCGACAGGAGGGAGCGCAGCGTACCGGCTTTGGGTATGCAGGTAAGACCGAAGCGGGAGCGTATTTTCAGGAATAACCGGTCGAACCATTCGTTTTTCAACGGGCGGTAGATCTGCCCCAAACGGGTATTCGGGGTATTTATCCATAGGGAGATCGACGAGATATATTCCCAGTTGCCGTAATGTCCCAACATCATGATAACCGAACGCCCGCTGTTGAGCGTCGATTCTAATAATTCCGCATTGACGAATTGCATGCGTCTGCGCATCTCATCGTCGGAGATGTGCAATAACTTGATCGTTTCGAAGAAATAATCGCAAAAATGCCGGTAAAATCGTCGTTCGATGGCTTTGCGTTCTTGCGGAGTATTTTGAGGGAATGCGTTTTTCAGGTTCTTGCGCACGATGTGCAGCCTATAACGGCCTATGTAATAGACCAACGGATAAAGCAGATCTGATAAAATATATAAGATGCGGAGAGGAAGCAGAGCCACTATCCGCAGGAAAAGACCGAATGGAGCCAGACAAATATTTTGTAAAATATGCTTCTTCATGTCGTTTTATAGGAGCTGTGCATGTAAAGCTGGAATATCTTTTTTTTCGATGAAATCGCCTATTTTTACATTGCGTACCGTATTGATGAGGCTCTTTTCAAAAGGGAGTTCCACTCTCACATAGTTGTCGGTAAATCCATGCATCGGGGCATTTTTTGCCGGGTGTTCAAAAAGCACGGGACGAGTTTTGCTTATTTGGGAAGAATAAAAACGGTGTAGTTTCCTTTCCGATATTTCGAGAATACGACGACAACGCTCATGCCTGATTTCCTGTGGCACGATGGGCTTTATTTTCAGAGCTTGCGTACCCGAACGCTCGGAATAGGTGAAAACATGCAATTGGGAAATGTCGAGACTGTCGATAAACTGGGCCGACTCGTCGAAAAGCGTATCGGTCTCTCCGCGCATACCGACAATGAGGTCGACTCCGATGAAAGCGTCGGGCATGACTTGTTTGATATGTTCGATACGTCGCGCGAAGAGTTGCGTGTCGTAGCGTCTGCGCATAAGGCGGAGAACCTCATCGCTACCCGATTGCAAGGGTATGTGGAAGTGGGGGGCGAAATGTTTCGATGCGGCGACGAAATCGATAATTTCGTCGGTCAGTAGATTGGGCTCTATCGATGAGATGCGATATCGGTCTATGCCGTCGATTTTTTCGAGTTCCTGTATGAGCCCGAAAAATGTCTCTCCGGTCGTTTTACCGAAGTCTCCTATGTTCACACCCGTCAGAACGATCTCATGACCGCCTTCACGAGCCACGTTACGGGCTTGCTCCACAAGGTCGGCGATGTGTCCATTGCGGCTTCTGCCCCGGGCGTAGGGTATCGTGCAATATGAGCAGAAATAGTCGCAGCCGTCTTGCACTTTGAGAAAGTAGCGTGTGCGGTCGCCTCGTGAACACGAAGGGGCGAAATTGTCGATTTCCTGACTGGGGGTGGTGAATATGTCGGTTGCTTCTTTTTTTTGCAGTTTGTCGAGGTATTGGGCTATTTTGCCTTTTTCTCCTGCGCCCAGTACCATATCGACGCCCGGTATGCGGGCGATCTCTTCGGGTTTGAGTTGTGCGTAACAACCGGTTACGACAACGACGGCCTCGGGGTGTTGGCGGGAAATACGGCGTATGGTTTGCCGGCATTTTTTGTCGGCGAGTTCCGTTACCGAGCAGGTGTTGATGATGCAGATGTCGACGGGTTCCCCGTTTCGGGCACGACGTATGCCCCTCTCTTCGAGCATGCGTCCGATGGTCGAAGTTTCGGCGAAGTTGAGTTTGCACCCTAAGGTGTAATAAGCGGCGGTTTGCGGTCCGAATGTTTGGCGGTCGATCATCTGGTTCTATTTAATGGCAGATTTCGATACAAAAGTAATATTTCACGCATAAATAAACTGTAATAGCAGATACTTTCTTTTTATTTAACGCCATGAAATGTTCTTTTTTCTGGGAGGAAAAGAAAAAGATTTATGACTCTTTCCTGCCTTCTCGAAAGGTTGTTATCGTGTCGGTCGGGTTTCACCCGAAATGGTGCGTATAGTACCGTCGGGATTATATTCCAGTTCACAGACTTTCATGCTGCGTAGGTATGATACACCTCCCGATGGAGCGCTATCGTGGAAAAAGAGATACCATTTGCCTTTGTATTGGCATATCGAGTGATGGGTCGTCCAGCCGATTACAGGTGTGAGTATTACCCCCGTGTAAGTGAACGGTCCGTAGGGGTTGTCTCCTATGGCATAGCAGAGCATATGGGACGTGCCGGTTGAGTAGGAAAAATAATATTTCCCGTTGTATTTGTGTACCCATGCTGCTTCGAAGAAACGGTGCGGATCTCCGTTTTTGAGAGGATTACCGTTCGAATCGAGAATCATTACCGGTCGCGGGTCTTCGGCAAATTCGAGCATATCGTCGCTGAGGCGTGCTACCCGGGCGGGAAGAGCCTCTTCATTTTTCCCGGGAATGATACCGCATTCCTGAGCCTTATTATCTCGGTACCGTTGGAGTTGCCCGCCTTGCAAACCTCCAAAATAGATATAGTATTTGCCTTCGTCTTCAAATACGGCGGGATCGATGCTGTAACTGCCCCGCATGGGATGGGGCTGGGGAATGAACGGCCCGTAAGGTTTTTCGCCGATGGCTACACCGAGGCGGAAGATGTCGTTTTTGTCTTTGGCCGGAAAATACATATAATATTTACCGTCTTTACAAGCGACATCGCAAGCCCAAAGTTGCCGGCTTGCCCACGGAATCTGTTCGAGAGAAAGAACAACGCCGTGGTCGGTAACTTTCCCTTTTTGCGGTTCTTTGGTAGAAAATACATGGTAGTCGCGCATATTGAAGTGATTTCCGTCTTCGGGGTCGGTAACTCCCGATTCCCAGTCGTGGGAGGGATAAATATAGACTTTCCCTTCGAAAATATGTACCGACGGGTCGGCCATGTAATCATCGGGAAATAGGTATCGGGCGGGTGTCCCGAGGGGCTCTTCTTTGGCTTTGTTTTGTGCAGTGGTGGAGAAAGATAAGGATAGTGAGGCCCATAAAATGCATAATGTGAGAATGGTCGGATTTTTCATTCGAGGTATTTGTTTTTTTGTTGGAGGTAATCGGTCGATATATTGCGAAGGAATAAATCTATTTGTTGTAATGGTGAAAAAACGGGCGGCACATGATGCGGGTCGTCCGCTTTTTATTTTGGTTGTCAAAGATAATGAAATATCTCGAAAACCTTGATAATCTTTTCCTTCTTTGCCTGTTCGATATAATTATTTGTTTTTTTATTTTACCTTTGCGGAAAATATATTTGTTATCTCATGGTAGAGGAAAATTTTATCAAAATCTACGAGAAAAGTTTTAAGGAGAATTGGGAATTGCCGGCATTGACCGATTACAATACCCGAGAGACATTTACTTACGGCGATATGGCTCGACAGATAGCCCGTATACACCTCTTGTTGCGACATTGCCAAATACGTCGGGGTGACAAAATCGCTCTTATCGGGCGGAATACTCCGCGTTGGGTGATGTCTTTTTTCGCTACGGTTACCTATGGGGCGATTATTGTTCCTATTCTGCAAGATTTCAATCCCAATGATGTGCACCACATCATAAACCATTCCGATGCCGTGTTGCTTTTTTCCGGCAGTTTGGCGTGGGAGCATATCGAGATGGAGAAACTCAATCAGGTGCGGGGTGTTATTTCCCTCGACGATTATAGTTGCCTCGACCAGAGAGATGGGGAAGATATTATGCAGTATCTTGCTGATATCGACCAGCATTTCGAAAAAACTTATCCCGACGGTTTTTCCCGTAACGATATAAAATATGCCGAGTTGGGCAACGATAAGGTAAGTCTTATCAATTACACTTCGGGTACGACGGGATTCAGCAAAGGCGTGATGCTTACCGGAAATAATCTGGCAGGGAATACTTGTTTCGGTATGCAATCGAAACTGCATTATAAAGGTAGCAAGTGTTTGTCGTTCCTTCCTCTGGCTCATGCTTACGGTTGTGCTTTCGACCTGCTGACACCGTTGGCTGTCGGGACGCACGTTACTCTGTTGGGAAAGATACCTTCGCCCAAAATTTTGTTGAAAGCGATGGAGGAAGTGAAGCCCAATCTCATCATCTGCGTACCTCTTATTCTCGAGAAGATATATCGCAAGCAAATACTTCCTATGCTCAATAAGCGTACGATGCGTTGGGCGTTGTCCCTTCCGGTACTCGACAGCCGTATTTACGGGCAGGTTTGCAAGAAATTGGTCGATGCTTTCGGCGGGCGTTTCGAGCAGGTTATCGTAGGCGGAGCTCCTTTAAATGCCGAGGTAGAAGCATTCCTTCATAAAATCAAATTCCCGTTTACGGTAGGTTACGGAATGACCGAATGCGCTCCGCTTATCAGTTACACGCATTGGAAAGAATTCATTCCCCGCTCATCGGGACGCATCCTTCCTGGTTATATGGAAGTGAAAATCGACTCGACCGATCCTCAACTGATACCCGGTGAAATCTGTGTGCGGGGCGAAAATGTAATGAAAGGATACTATAAGAATGAGGAAGCAACGGCCGATGTCTTGAAAGACGGCTGGTTGCATACCGGCGACATGGGAACGGTAAGCGAGGACGGAACTATCTTTATCAAAGGTCGCTATAAGACGATGATACTTGGTGCTAACGGACAGAATATTTATCCCGAAGAGATAGAGTCGAAACTCAATAACATGCCATTTGTCATGGAGAGTCTCGTTATCGAAAAGGAAGGAAAGCTCGTCGCTTTGGTATATCCCGATTTCGAAGCTGTCGATACGTATGGTCTTACCCCGGAAGATCTGCCGGTTGCGATGGAGGAAGTGCGCCGAAATCTCAATAAAGAGGTGGCGCCTTATGAAAGTATCGCGCACATATATATTTATCAGTCGGAGTTTGAAAAGACACCCAAACGTAGTATCAAGCGCTATCTGTATACCAATTTCACTCCGTTGCCCGATAAAAAGGAAAAATAAAAAACAAATTCTGGTAAAAAAGATATTAAAAAGTTTACTGCAATGAACAAAAAAGCATTTCTGTTGATTCTTGACGGCTGGGGCATAGGCGACCGGGCCAAAGACGATGTGATTTATAACACACCTACTCCGCATTGGGATAAATTGCTGGCTGCTTACCCGCACTCACAATTGCAGGCTTCGGGAGAAAATGTCGGCCTGCCCGACGGCCAGATGGGAAACTCCGAAGTCGGACACCTCAATATCGGTGCCGGTCGCGTCGTATATCAAGACTTGGTGAAGATAAACCGTGCTTGTGCCGACAAGTCGATTTTCTCCAACCCCGAGATTGTCAAAGCCTTTACATATGCTCGTGAGAACGGGAAACAAGTTCATCTTATGGGGCTTGTATCCGACGGCGGTGTGCACAGTTCTCTCGATCACCTTTTTGTTTTGTGCGATATCGCTTCCGAGTACGGTATCGATAAGACGTTTGTACATTGTTTTATGGACGGCCGCGATACCGATCCCCGTAGCGGAAAAGGATTTATCGAGGCACTCGAAAAACATCTTTCGGAAAAGAAAGGGGCTATTGCCTCGATTATAGGCCGTTATTATGCCATGGACCGGGACAAACGTTGGGAACGGGTGAAAGAGGCTTATGACCTGCTTGTCAACGGAAAGGGAACTCCCGCCACCGATATGGTTGCTGCCATGCAGGCTTCGTATGACGCCGATATTACCGATGAGTTTGTAAAACCGATTGTTCATGTCGGAGTTGACGGGAAACCCGTATCGGTGATTGAAGAGGGCGATGTGGTTATTTTCTTCAATTACCGTAACGATCGGGCCAAAGAGCTGACCATCGTTCTTACCCAGCAAGATATGCCCGAAGCTGGTATGCATACGTTGCCTTTGTATTATTGCTGTATGACCCCTTATGATGCTAAGTTTACCGGATTGCATATCCTTTTCGATAAAGAAAATGTGGTGAATACTTTGGGGGAAATCGTGTCGAAAGCCGGCCGTAAACAGCTGCGTATTGCCGAAACCGAGAAATATGCGCATGTAACGTTCTTTTTCTCAGGGGGACGTGAAAAGGAATTCGATGGGGAAGACCGTATACTGATACCTTCGCCCAAAGTCGCGACTTACGATTTGAAACCCGAAATGAGCGTTTATGAAGTGAAAGATGCGCTCAATAATGCATTGGCTTCGGGAAAATACGATCTTGTCGTTTGCAATTTCGCCAACGGTGATATGGTGGGACATACCGGTGTATATGAGGCTATCGAAAAAGCGGTTAAAGCCGTAGACGAATGTGTGGGTTCGGTAATCGACACGGCTGTGTCCAACGGTTATGAAGCCATTATCATCGCCGACCACGGAAATGCCGATCATGCTTTGAATGCCGATGGTACGCCGAATACAGCGCATTCGCTCAATCCCGTTCCTTTCGTATATGTAACATCGAATAAAGCGGCACAAGTAGAGAACGGTATTCTTGCCGATGTCGCTCCCTCGTTGTGTCATATCATGGGAATAGAGCTTCCTGCCGAAATGACGGGCAAATGTCTGATAAAGGATTAGAAACCAACGAAGAGTATATGTTGCAGATAGGCGATACGCTTATCAGTCTCGATGTTATCGAGCGGGATTTTATCTGTAATCTTTCCGCCTGCCGGGGAGCTTGTTGCATCGAAGGCGATGCAGGAGCACCGATTACCGAGGAGGAGCGGCTTGTGCTTATGAAGTTGTTGCCTGAGGTGTGGAATGATTTGACTCCCGCTGCCCGGGAGATAATCAAGTCGCAAGGAGTGGCTTATGTCGATGAGGAGGGCGATTTGGTAACGTCGATTGTTGGCGGTAAGGATTGTGTCTTTACCTGTTATGGTGAGGATGGCATGTGTATGTGCGCGATTGAAAAAGCGTATCGTGAGGGTCGTGTATCGTTTTATAAACCTTTGTCGTGCCACCTTTATCCGATACGTGTAACTCGTTATCCCGCTTTCACGGCAGTCAATTATCATCGTTGGAAGATATGCAAGGCGGCCGAAGTGTTAGGCCGGAAAGAAGGGGTGAAGGTCTACCGTTTTTTGCGGGAACCGCTGATACGAAGTTTCGGGGAAGAGTGGTATGACGAGCTCGATCGGACGGCGCAGGCCTATTTACAGCAAAAGGAATCCGGCGAAATATAGTCGGTTATAAAAGACAAGGGGCAATCAAAATGATTGCCCCTTGTCTTTTATAGAGATTTAGAAGATTAGTATTGTTCCGATTCGTTAGGGAAATCTTGTTCCTTGACATCGGATATGTATTGCTTTACCGCGTCGGTTATAATAGTATGCAGGTTGGCATAACGACGCAGGAATCGGGGTGAAAAGTCTTTGTTGATACCCAACATGTCGTGCATAACCAGCACCTGACCGTCGACACCGCCTCCTGCACCGATACCGATGATGGGAATGGTTACCTCTTCGGCTACCCGGGCAGCGAGTTTTGCCGGTATTTTTTCAAGAACGATGGCAAAGCAGCCGAGTTGTTCGAGCAAATGTGCATCTTTGATGAGTTGTTGTGCTTCTGCCTCTTCTTTGGCACGGACGGCGTAAGTCCCGAATTTATTAATTGATTGGGGGGTAAGTCCGAGATGTCCCATGATAGGAATTCCGGCACTGAGAATCCGAGCGATGGATTCCTTTATCTCTTCTCCGCCTTCGAGTTTGACGGCATCGGCTCCGGTTTCTTTCATAATGCGTATGGCCGATGCCAAAGCCTCCTTGGAGTTTCCCTGATAGGAACCGAAAGGCATATCGACAACAACGAGCGCACGTTTTACGGCACGGACGACCGATTGTCCGTGATAGATCATCTGGTCGAGGGTCATGGGCAGTGTGGTAACGTTTCCTGCCATGACGTTCGAGGCCGAGTCGCCGACCAAAATTACGTCCATGCCGGCACGGTCGATCAGTGTCGCCATAGAGTAGTCATAGGCGGTAAGCATCGATATTTTTTCGCCGCGTTCTTTCATTTCGATAAGGCGGCGTGTAGTTACTTTGCGGGTATCTTCGGTATAAGTTGACATGACTTTTTGATGTGTTGAATTTTCCCGCAAAGGTAGAACTTTTTGGAATACAAATCTTTTTTATCTCTTTTTTATTTTTGGAAGAGAATGCCTATTCGTATGTGTAATATTCGATTACACGATGTGTTGTTGTAGTCTCCTTTCCCGAATATTGGATACGGGTTGTCCAGTTTCCGTGCTCGTCGTAGGTGTAGTCGAATGTCGAGTCTTCTTTTTGGCTGCCGTTGACCGAGGTTATTTTCGAAACATCGTTGCGTTCGTTATAAAAATAGATTTTTTCCCGACGAGAACGTCCATTGATTACGATTTCGAGTTTTACATCACCTCCCGGTGTATAATAGGTCGTTGTAGTATTTTGTGGAGTGGCGGCGTTATAACTTTTTGAAGATATGAGGTCTCCGGCTTCATTGTAGGTATATTCGGTTTTCCGTCCGCCTTTTACTCCGTCAATAATGTCGGTACGCGTAGCTAGTCGGTCGTTGCCGTAATCCAGTTTGCATATTTCCTGTTCTTTCCCATCTTCCCTCGTTTCTATGATGCGGGTTATTTCACGACGGTTGTTATAGTAATATGTCTTTTTCCATTGCGGTGTGGAGATGGTGCTCAGTGTGAAATCGGGGTGGTAGAGATAACTTTTTTCCTCGGTTTTTCCGTTTTTCTTTGTTTCGACGAGGAGAAGTTGCCCCAACTGGTCGTATAGAGAGGTAACCGTACTTTTTATTTCTTTCCCGTTTTGTCGAGAGATTGTGGTTTCTTGTATACTTTTGACATACCCTTTGAGATTGATTCGAGACCAATGCCAATAGCTTTTTTTCAGATGTCCCAGCCAGTCGTTGAGCGGTGCAATGTAGGTAGAATTGGGATAGTCCCGTAAAAATTTATCGTACGCATATTGGGTCGGCTGCTGGGTGATACTCAGGTAGTCGAACGACTCGATGGCCGATTGCGCCTCTTCTTTCATCGGGTGATCGGGGTATTCCGCGAGCAGTTGTTGGTATGCTTCTCGTGTATGGGTTTTACGAGCTTGGGCATAGGCAAGGCGATATATCCGGCTTTGTGCCTCTTCGATAAGTGGCGATTGCGGATATAGTTCGATGAATTTTTTGTAGGCCTCGATTGTATTGTCGAGTTGTGCAAAAGTTGTTTTATCGGCCAATCGGGTTATTTCTACGACATGTTCGGAAGATGCATAGTGTGATAGGAAATAGTTATACCCTTCTATCGTGCCTTTTTCTATGGCTTGGCGGTATGCTATGTCTTCTTGCTTTTGGGCGGCCGGTTCTACCCATTTGCTTTGCGGGCACAAATCGATGAATCGGGCATAGCTTTCTTCGGTATTTTCCCGACAGGCAAGTTTATACAGACTTTGTTCTATCTGTGTGCGTATGCTGTCGAGGGAATTGTCTTTTTTGTCGAGAAACTTGATAAGAGTACGTTCCTTACTGTTGGGTAAAAGTGATTTATTGAATATCTCGTAAGATTTCTGAGGGTTGTAGGCTTTGTACTCCGGGGTATTGAACAATAAGCAGTCGCACAAATCTATGAGCAGCAAGTCGCTTTTTTTCTCGTTATCATAGATTTTGTTCCGTTTTTCGATAGCTTTTTCGATTTTCTTTTCGATAATCAAGTCGTATATCTGTCCCGGATTTTGAGCATGTAATGCGACTCCTTCTCCCAAGAGAAGAATTATGAATAGAAAGGCTCGTATTCTGTGCATTGTTGAAAGCATGGTGGACCGGGGATCGAAAGGATTGGAAATCGGGTTGTTGATGATTAAATCTAAGCAAAGATAATAATACTTCTCCGATAGAAAATGATTATAAATTCATTTTAGCGAAATTCAAGGTTTTTTCTCTCTTCAAAAAAGAATGCCGCCCAACATCAACATCGGGCGGCATTCTTTACTTGCTTGGATATACTGTTAATGAGAGAGTGATAATTGTGCGTCCATAGCGGCGGCAGCCCGTCGTCCGTCGCCCATAGCGAGAATGACGGTAGCTCCACCCCGCACGATATCGCCTCCGGCGTAAAGGTCGGGCAGATCGCTCTTCATGGATTCTTGATCGACGACTATTGTTCCCCATTTACTGATGTTAAGACCCTTTACTGTATGAGGTATGAGAGGATTGGGGGATACGCCTATACTGACGATAACCTCGTCGATATCGATTTCTTCAATGGCTCCCGGTATGGCGACCGGGCTGCGGCGACCCGATTCGTCTGGCTCACCCAATTCCATTTTTTGCAAACGCATTTTGGTAACGTGCCCTTTTTCGTCCCCTATGTATTCAATGGGGTTATGCAGTGTGAGGAATTCGATGCCTTCTTGCTTGGCGTGTTTTACTTCTTCGGTACGGGCCGGCATTTCGTCTTCGCTGCGGCGATATACGATGATGGCGCGCTCGGCTCCTAAGCGTCGTGCTGTGCGCACCGAATCCATAGCCGTGTTTCCGCCACCGATAACGGCGACACGTCGTCCGTGAAAGACCGGTGTTTCGGCATCAGGCTCGGCTGCATGCATCAGGTTTACCCGTGTAAGGTATTCGTTGCTCGACATCACCCCAATGAGGTTTTCTCCCGGGATGTTCATGAAACGAGGCAAACCGGCTCCGCTGGCGACGAAAATTCCTTTGAATCCCATTTCATGCAGATCTTCGTAAGAGAGCGTTTTTCCTATGATGCAATCGGTTATGAATTCGACACCCATTTTTCGCAGACTATCGATTTCCACGTCTACGATGCGGTTGGGCAGACGAAATTCCGGGATTCCGTATTTCAGAACGCCTCCGATTTCGTGGAGAGCTTCGAATACGGTTACCGAGTATCCTTTTTTTATCATGTCGCCTGCAAATGAAAGTCCGGCAGGGCCGGAACCGACAACTGCTATTTTTATGCCGTTACGGGACGGTATTTCCGGAGTGGATATTTGCCCGCTTTCCCGTTCGTAGTCGGCTGCAAAACGTTCGAGGTATCCGATGGCGACAGGCTGTTTTTTAAGTTTCTGCAAATAGAAACATTTCGATTCGCACTGTTTCTCCTGCGGGCATACACGGCCGCATACGGCGGGCAACGCACTGGTTTCTTTCAGCGTTTTTGCCGCTTCGAGAATTTCTCCCCGTTCGATGTTTTTGATGAATTTGGGTATGTTTATACCCACGGGGCAGCCCGTAATACAAAGTGGATCGGGGCAGTCGAGGCAACGAGATGCTTCGATGAGAGCCTGTTCCCGGGTGAGACCTTGATTTACCTCCTCGTTGCATGTTATGCGGTAGTCGGGGGTAAGCTCGTTCATCTCTGTGCGGGAGATGTTGATACGATCTTTATTGGGTTTCGATTTGCGGAGAGCTTCACGCCATGATGCCGCTCTTTCTGCGTTCAGATATTCTTTGTTGTCCATGAGTGATTGCGTTTATTCGATTCCTTTATACGAAGAAAGTCGCATGAGCATTTCGTCGAAATCTACTTGGTGAGCATCGAATTCGGGGCCGTCGACGCATACGAATTTTGTTTTTCCGCCTACGGTAACGCGACATGCGCCGCACATACCTGTGCCGTCGACCATAATCGTGTTGAGCGATGCCATCGTAGGAATATCGTATTTTTTTGTAAGAAGTGAAACGAACTTCATCATGATGGCCGGCCCTATTGTAACACATAAGTCAACTTTTTCGCGGTTGATAACCTCTTCCACACCATGGGTAACGAGTCCTTTTTTGCCGTATGAGCCGTCATCGGTCATAATGATTACTTCATCGGAATAGGGACGCACTTGTTCTTCGAGGATAATCAGTTCTTTGGTGCGTGCAGCCAATACCGTAATAACCCGGTTTCCGGCTTTTTTCATGGCTTCGACGATGGGCAATAGAGGGGCGACGCCTACCCCCCCACCGCAACAAACGACTGTGCCGACTTTTTCGACATGGGTAGCTTGTCCCAATGGGCCTACGACATCGGTGATGTAATCGCCGGCTTCGAGGGAACATAATTTCCGTGTCGATTTTCCGACGGCTTGTATGACGAGAGAGATGGTGCCTCGCTCGGGATCGGAAGATGTAATGGTCAAAGGAATGCGTTCTCCTTTTTCTCCTGTGCGGACGATGACGAAGTGTCCTGCTTTACGGGCTTTGGCAATGAGCGGAGCTTCTACGTCGAATTTGACGACGTTGGCAGAGAAGTACTCTTTGCTGATTATTTTATTCATGCGATAGGTAGTGTGATTATATTGGATTGCAAAGGTATGCAAAATTGTTGAGAAACGATGGACTTTAATAGGAAATCGCTATGAAATGTTGAAAAAATCTGGCAAATCGTTTCTGCGCTTTCCCGGGATTATTGCCTGTTATTTTTCTTTCCGCTTTTGTTTGAGTTTTTGCCGACGATGGTTCCACAACTTACGGCGGCGGGAGAATTTTTCGAAGAAATCGCGTACGGTTGTAAAGCGGGTATAGTTGTGTTGTACGTCGATAGATAGGGGATCTGATGTAAACGTGAGTTGCTCGTTTTCTTCTCCAAATTGTTCGGGGAAGAGTACGATAAAGTTATTCCCTGCAAAATATCGGGAGAGTTGCAGAGGGAGTTTTTCGAATTCGCTGTTGTATGAAAGGGACGTGTGGCGGGCGCTGACAACGACGAGCAAGTCGTCTTGCAAGACAACGCCTGTAAGCGTGAGTATATCGGCCCAGTCGTCGAGTACTTCAAATTCGCAGGAGATGCCGTATCGGTTGTGTCGCAATACGTTTCTCAAAGCGATGATGGTGTTGTGGTGTGCATAGAAAACAACCCGGCATCCTATTTGTTTTCCGATGTTGGCGATACGGTCTATCCATTTGGTAAATCCGCTTTCGTATTCGGCTTTTTCGGGAACGGCGACGACGATACGGGTCGTCATGTTTATAGGTATGATGCACTTGGTGATAGCGACCATTTTGTGGGTGCTCTTCAACAAATTCTCTATTTTCGAGCCGAAAAAGCTGTCGACGATATTGCTTTTGTGGTGCAAACCTAGTATGACGTCTGAAATATTCTGTTCTTTGATCGTATGAATGATTCCGCTGGTGATATTTACATCGTATCGGGATAGGCCGGTAAGTCGGGTGTCCGATGCTGCTGCGATTTTTGTAGCTCTGTCCAGCAACATCTGTCCGGCTTCTCCTGAACGTAATGCGGTCTTGTTGTCATCGATGACATGTAAAGCGTAAAGCGGTTGTTGCTTATGCTGCCCCTTTGCCAAAACGGCAAGGTTTACAAGGTTTTCCAGCGTATCGGGGTTGGCAACGGGTATAAGAATGCGGGCATGGCCGGTATTGTCTTGGTTTTTATCGGGATCTTCGGCCGGTTGTAGGGTTGCCATTTTTTGTGCGGCGCGTTCGGTTGCAAAAGAACTGATGGTACATGTTACCAAAATCATGATAATTGTACCGTTGAGGATATTGATGTCGAATAAACCGATGTCATAACCGATAAGTACGGCGGCGAGGGTGGCGGCTGCCTGTCCGTTGCTCAGCCCGAAAATCATGGCACGGTCGATTTTATCGAGGCCGAAATTTTTTTGAGTAATCCAAGCGGCCAACCATTTCGAAATGGTGGCGACTGCCGACATGACGATTGCGACAAACAGTGCCTTCCAACCCGAAAATACGACGGACGGATCTATGAGCATTCCCACTCCGATGAGAAAATAAGGAATGAAAAGGGCGTTGCCCACAAACTCTATACGGTTCATCAGCGGAGATACCGAGGGTATGAAACGATTGAGTACGACGCCTACGAAAAATGCTCCGAGAATCGGTTCGAGCCCGGCGGGTTTGGCGAGGGCCGAAGCGAGAAAGACGAGAGCCAGTACGAAGATGTATTGTGATACGTTATCGTTATATTTTTTGAAAAACCATCGGGCGATGCGCGGAAAGACGAAAAGAATAAACAAACTGTATGCGACCATGGAGAGAATGAGACGTACCCAGAACCATTCGTTGATAGTTCCCGTCTGCATACCTACGATGACGGCGAGTATGATGAGTGCCCCCAATACGGTAATGATAGTGCCTGCTATGGTAATGGTTACCGCCGGACGCCTTCCTACGCCGTACCGGAGTACGATAGGATAGGCCACCAACGTATGCGACGCATACATACTGGCCAACAGAATAGATGTCGTGAGGTCGAGATGTAACAGGTAGATACTCGATAATGTACCCAGTATCATGGGGATTATAAATGTGTATATGCCGAATGTGATGCCGCGAAGTTTTATTTTCCGGAAATCATTCAGGTTCATTTCAAGCCCTACCAGAAACATTAGGTAGAGCAAGCCGACATTCCCGAAAATTTTGAAACTGCTGTCATAAGCGAGGAAATCCAGCCCATGCGGGCCGAACAAGGTCCCGGCCAAAATCATGCCGATGATGTGGGGGATACGCAGTTTGTTCAGCAACAAGGGGGCGAACAGAATTATAGTCAGCACGATAAAAAATATCAGTACCGGATCGGTAAACGGTAATGTGGGTAAGAATCGGCTGACATCCATGATTCTGAAATTTCTGAGGTACGATTTCGGTTTGAAAAATGAATGAACAAAAGTAAGAAAAAAGAGGATATGATCGGCCTCGAAAGGCTGAAATCGTACAGAAAAGCACCATTTTTGATAAAAAAGTGGACGTTTGAGTATGAAATATAAGGAAAACCGTTAATTTTGCCAAGTTTTAAAATCGAAACATCTTTGTCAGTTGAAAGCGACAACTGAAAGATTCAAGCTGTTGAATAGTCATAAAAAATAAGATAACAAATGAATGTAGCCATTGTCGGAGCCAGTGGAGCTGTGGGACAAGAGTTCCTGCGGGTTTTGGCCGAGAGAAATTTCCCGATTGACGAATTGTTGCTGTTCGGTTCGTCTCGTAGTGCCGGAACTTCATATAACTTCCGGGGTAAAGATATTGTTGTGAAAGAGTTGCAGCACAACGATGATTTTAAAGGCGTGGATATTGCCTTTACATCGGCAGGAGCCGGTACGTCGAAAGAATTTGAAAAAACCATTACCAAATTCGGGGCTGTGATGATCGATAATTCCAGTGCTTTCCGTATGGACGATGACGTGCCTTTGGTCGTGCCCGAAGTCAATGGCCCCGATGCCAAAGTGCGCCCCCGGGGAGTGATTGCCAATCCCAATTGTACAACGATACAGATGGTGGTAGCATTGCAGGCCATAGAAAATCTTTCGCATATCAAGTCGGTACATGTTGCAACTTACCAGGCTGCCAGCGGGGCGGGTGCCGCAGCTATGGACGAGCTTGTGCACCAGTATGAAGAGCTGATGAAAGGTGAAGCTCCTACGGTACAGAAGTTCTACTATCAGTTGGCTTATAACGTGATACCTCAGGTCGACGTGTTTACCGACAACCTCTACACCAAGGAGGAAATGAAAATGTTCAATGAGACCCGTAAGATCATGCACTCCGATGTAAAGGTCAGTGCCATGTGTGTGCGTGTCCCGGTGATACGAGCTCATTCCGAGGCTATTTGGGTCGAGACCGAACGTCCTGTGTCGGTCGAAGAAGCCCGTGAGGCTTTTGCCAAAGCCGACGGGGTTGTACTTATGGACGAACCGGCCAACCGTACTTATCCCATGCCTCTCGATATTGCAGGGAAAGATCCTGTGTATGTGGGACGTATCCGCAAAGATATCTCAAATCCGAATGGGTTGACTTTCTGGGCGGTAAGTGACCAAATAAAAAAAGGTGCAGCCTTGAATGCCGTGCAGATTGCCGAATATCTGATACGAGAAAATGCGTTGTAGTATTCGGCTTGTCGTTTTATGTATCGTATTCTTTCCGTATGTCTGCGAGGCGGCCTTTTCGGGTCGCCTCGTGTCTTATCGGATATATGAAAATGGAATGATGGAAAATCTTTTTTCCGATGAGCGGCTCACTGCGCCGTTGTCGGCTCTTTTTCTCGAAATCGACAATCGTTGCGGATATTCCGGTCTTCCGGTTATCGGTATTACCAGCAATCACCGTTCCGGTGAGAACCTTACCTGTATTGCCGATCCTTATGTCGAGGCTGTACGTCGTGCTGGCGGTGCTCCATTGCTTTTGCCCGTGTGTGCCGATTCTGCTGTATTGGAACGTATCGTCGACCGTATCGACGGTCTTTTGCTGACGGGCGGAGGTGATTTTTCATCGGCTGTTTTGGGAAAGGATCTTTCTCCGTTGGCCGATTGTACCGATGCCGAAAGGGATATTACGGAATTTTCCCTTTTACGAATGGCTTTGCGTCGTCAGCTTCCCGTTTTCGGTATTTGTCGGGGACACCAGCTTATTAATTTGGCATTGGGAGGAACGCTTTATCAAGACCTGCCTACGGAATATCCGGCCGGTGTATTGCCTCACTCACAAGAAAGCGATAAGCGGCAGCCCACCCATGATGTTTCTCTTGTGGAGGGATCACTTCTTGCTCGTTTGTTGGGAACGGTACATATCGGAGTCAATTCATTGCATCATCAGGCTGTGCGGGACGTGGCCCCGTCGTTGCAGGCCGTCGCGTTTTCGCCCGACGGAGTGAATGAAGCCGTCGAGAGCCCTTATTATCCGGTTTATGGCGTACAGTGGCATCCCGAGCAGCTTTTGGCCGGAGGAGACGAAATGTCTTTGCCTCTTTTCGAGTATTTGGTCGATGAGGCGCGCATATATAGACGGGCCCGAACTTTTCACGAGGAATATGTGTCGCTCGATTCGCACTGCGATACTCCCATGTTTTTCCCGGAGAAGATAGATGTCGGCCGACGCGATTCCCGTCTGAAAGTGGATTTGCCGAAAATGGAAGACGGAGGCATCGATGCGACATGTATGGTGGCTTATCTCCCGCAAGGGAAAAGAGATGAAGATGGTTTGAAATCGGCAACGGAAAAAGCCGACGCGATACTGGAAGAATTGGGCCGGCAGTTGGCTCGTTATCCCGAACGTGTACAGCAAGCGTTTGTTCCCGACGATGTCCGTCGCCTGAAAAGAGCCGGGAAGAAAGCTGTTTTCATGGGAATCGAGAACGGGTATGCCATAGGTCGCGATCTTTCCCAAGTGGCACGTTTCCGTCGTATGGGAGTTGTATATATGACGCTATGCCATAACGGCGACAATGATATATGCGATTCGGCAAAGGGGACAGGCGAACACGGCGGTTTGAGCCATTTCGGCCGCGAAGTCGTGCGGGAGATGAACCGGGTGGGAATGATGGTCGATTTGGCCCATGTCTCCGAAAGAAGTTTCTATGATGTGTTGGAGGCGAGCCGTGTACCGGTTGTCTCGACGCACTCTTCGTGCAGGGCTTTGTGCGATCACCCGAGGAATTTGACCGATGATCAGATTCGTACTCTTGCGGCTCGCGGCGGAGTGATTCAGATTTGTCTCTATGAATATTTTTTGGTGAAGGGAAGAAAACCCTCGATGGCCGATATTGTCGCGCATATCGATCATGTTGTGCGATTGGTGGGTGCCGATTATGTCGGTATCGGTTCTGATTTCGATGGTGGCGGAGGTATTCCCGGTTGTGAGGCGGCCGATGAACTGATAAATATTACAAAGGCTTTGTTAAGAAAAGGATATACCGAGGAGATGCTCGAAAAAATATGGGGAGGAAATTTTCTCAGGGTAATGCGATGCGTGCAGAATGCGGCAGAGAATTACTCTTAAAAAGTGTAAATATAAATTGCATAGACCGATATTTTTGTTGAAAATCTTTTATCTTTGGAAGTCAAAACCTATACCATGATGAGACGTCGTTTTTCTTTGTTTTCTGTGCTCCTTTGTTTGGGCTGCTTCATTGTAATGCTTTTTACGACGGCTTGTCGCCAACCTTCTTCCTCTTCTTCGCAAACTCAAGCACCTTCACATGTTGTCGATGTGCCGGATTTCAATGCCGACTCGGCTTTTGCTTATGTCGAGCGTCAAGTGGCATTTGGTCCTCGTGTACCCAATACTCCGGCTCACCGCAATGCGGCTGAATATCTGACAACCGAGTTGCGTCGACATGGGGCGCAAGTGGTTTTACAGGATTTTCGGGTGAGGGCCTATGACGGGACGATGCTCGATGCATGTAATATCATTGCATCTTATTCTCCCGAAAAAAAAGACCGGGTACTGCTCTTTGCCCATTGGGATACACGCCCTTATGCCGATAATGATCCGCAGCAGAAAAATCATCGGTTGCCTATCGACGGGGCAAATGACGGGGCGAGTGGTGTAGCCGTTTTGCTCGAAACGGCACGTCAGATACATGCCCGGTCTCCGCGGATAGGAATAGATATCATATTTTTCGATGTAGAAGATTATGGCCGGCCTTATTTTTCCGACCGTCCCGAGCAGGGTGATTCTTGGGCGCTCGGTTCTCAGTATTGGGCTCGTAGACCTCATAATCCGGCTTATCGGGCGCGTTATGGTATTTTGCTCGATATGGTAGGCGGGAAAAATTGCCGGTTTCCTCGGGAAGGCGTTTCGATGCAGCAAGCTCCTGGTATTGTAGACAAGGTTTGGAAAGCAGCTCAGTCTTTGGGGTATGGCGACTATTTTGTCGATGAAAGAGGTGGCTATATCAATGACGACCACGTATATGTGGGGCGTCGTGTACCGAGTATTGATATTATCGCCTACGATGAGTCGCAGGGAGGATTTGTACCTCAGTGGCATACGCTCGACGATACCCTTGAAAATATCGACAAGGGAACTCTCAAAGCTGTGGGCCAGACGTTGTTGTGGGTAATATATAACGAATAAGAAATTATACAGAATTTGAAAAATGAAGACTATTGATCAGATACAAGATGAGGTCGTCGACGAGTTTTCGGCTTTCGATGATTGGATGGATAAATACGCATTGTTGATAGAATTGGGAAATTCCCTGTCTCCCCTTGACGAGCAGTTCAAGGTCGAAAGCAACCTTATAGAGGGCTGTCAGAGTCGGGTATGGCTTCATGCCGAATATCGTGACGGCAAGGTTCTTTATCAGGCCGAGAGTGATGCCGTGATTGTGAAAGGAATCGTTTCGTTGCTGATCAAAGTTTTATCCGGTCATACTCCGCGGGAGATTCTCGATACACACCTTTATTTCATCGAACAGATAGGGCTTACAGAACATTTGTCGCCTACCCGTTCGAACGGCTTGCTTGCCATGGTGAAGCAGATGCGGCTTTACGCAATGGTGTTCAAGGCACAAGAGGACGAACAGAAAAAATAGTATAAACCTAAACTAAGAAAGAACATGTTTAAAAATCAACCTAAGGGTTTGTATGCATTAGCGCTTGCCAATACGGGCGAACGCTTTGGCTACTACACGATGATTGCAGTATTTGCTCTTTTCCTGCGCGCTAATTTCGGTCTTGATGCCGGTGTGGCAGGTGCGATTTACAGTACATTCCTCGGTCTTGTTTATTTTATGCCCCTTATCGGAGGTATCATGGCCGATAAATTCGGATTCGGAAAGATGGTAACCATCGGTATTACCATCATGTTTGCCGGTTATTTGTTGCTTTCGCTTCCTTTGGGCAGCGATACGATCGCTATGATCTGTATGCTTTTGGCATTGGCGTTCATCAGTATCGGCACGGGTCTTTTCAAAGGGAACTTACAGGTGATGGTAGGGAATCTTTACGACGATCCCAAATATGCCTCGAAGAGAGATGCCGCATTTTCTATTTTCTATATGGCGATCAATGTAGGTGCGCTTTTTGCTCCTACAGCAGCGGTGGAAATCAAAGAATGGGCGGAGACAAGTCTCGGATTCTCTTCAAATGATGCTTACCATTTCTCGTTTGCTGTTGCTTGTGTGGCATTGGTTATTTCTATGGCGATTTATTATGTATTCCGTCCGACATTCCGTCATGTAGAGGGGGGGCAACGAAAAGCGGGAGATGTAGTGGCAGAGGATAATCTTTCTCCGGCTGAAACCCGACAACGTATTATTGCCCTTTGTTTGGTATTTGCGGTTGTAGTGTTTTTCTGGATGGCATTCCACCAAAACGGATTGACGCTGACTTATTTTGCTGATGAGTTCACTGCAAAGAGTTCGGAAGGACTTCAAAGCATGTTCTTCAGTGTATGGAATCTTGTCTTGATAATCATCGGTGTATATGCACTTTTCTCGCTTTTCCAAGGAGATACGAAGCAGACTAAGGTTATTTCGGGAGCCATTGTATTGGGTGTCATTGCAATTTTGGCTTATAAGTATTTTAACTTGTCTGGTGCTATTGCCGTGTCTGCTCCTATTTTTCAGCAATTCAATCCGTTCTATGTTGTAGCGTTGACACCTGTTTCGATGGCTATTTTCGGAGCATTGGCAAAACGGGGTAAAGAACCTTCTGCTCCTCGTAAAATTGCTTACGGTATGTTGATCGCTGCTGCCGGGTTTGCCATTATGGCTTTCGGGTCGCTTGGCCTGCTTACGCCCGATGCGCAAGCTGAGACTGTCAAGTCGGGAGAAGAGGGGACTTTGGTATCGGCAAATTGGCTCATTTCTACCTATCTTGTATTGACGTTTGCAGAGTTGTTGCTCTCTCCGATGGGTATATCTTTCGTCTCAAAAGTAGCTCCGCCCAAGTTGAAAGGTATGATGATGGGAGGTTGGTTCGTAGCGACGGCTATCGGTAATGCTCTTGTTTCGGTCGGTGGTTTCTTGTGGGGCGGTCTGCCACTGTGGTTGGTATGGTCGGTATTTATCGTACTCTGCCTCTTGTCGGCACTCTTTATGTTTGTTATGATGAAGAAACTCGAAGCTGCTACCAAATAAAGAATGACAGTTTAGAATAAAAAAGCCAACCATGAAAGGTTGGCTTTTTTATTTGGAAATCTCGCGTTTTTATGAATCGTGTCATTCGAAGAGCGAGTGCTGCTCTGCGCCCAGCAGGTTGAATGTCTTGCGATGATAAGGCGTAGGGCCGTATTGTGCAATGGCAACCCGGTGTGTGCGGGTGGGATACCCTTTGTTGTCGTTCCAGTGGTACTGAGGAAACTCTTCGTGCAATTTCGTCATGTAATCGTCCCGATATGTTTTGGCAAGAATCGAAGCTGCGGCGATAGAGAGAAATCGTCCGTCGCCTTTTATTTCACAAGAATAAGGTATGTTGTGGTAGGGGGCGAAACGGTTTCCGTCGATGAGCAGTGCTTCGGGACGAGTACTCAAAGCGTCGAGGGCGCGATGCATGGCGAGGAAAGAGGCATTCAGAATATTGATTTCGTCGATTTCTTCCGGTGTTACGATACCTACGGCCCATGCGATGGCATTCTGTTCGATGACGGGGCGCAAGGCATAACGCTGTTTTTCGGAGAGTCGTTTTGAGTCGTTGAGCCGTTCGTCTTGAAATGTCGGCGGCAATATGACTGCCGCTGCATATACGGCGCCGGCCAAGCAGCCACGACCGGCTTCGTCGCAACCTGCTTCGATGCGATTTTCTATTTTATAGGGGAGTAACATAAATTGCGTTTTCTACTTACAAATGTAGAAAAAGTTTTTTCGATATATATCTGTTGCCTCCTTTTTTATAAATTAATATATATCTTTGTAACAAACAAAATGGTTATGAGACGCAAGCTTATCCGCAAGTACAAGAAGGCAAAAGTGGATTTTGAACTTTCCCGGAAAAAATTTATCCGTTATTTCCATTTGAGCATGAAAGCGCGTTTTTGCGGAGTTCGTGATATTCCTTATAAAGAGATACCGATCGTCATCAATAACTTCAATCGACTGGAAACGTTGCTTAAACTTCTTTATAGCTTGGAAGTGCGGGGGTATAAAAATATATACATCATCGATAACGGGTCGAGTTACCCGCCTCTGCTCGATTACTATCGGGAATGTCCTTATACGGTATATTTGTTGCATAAGAATGTGGGCCATCTGGCGGTATGGGAGACCGGCATTTATAAACAGTTTACCGATTCTTATTTTGCTTATACCGATTCCGATTTGGAAATTCACCCCGATTGTCCCGATGATTTTATGGAGAAGTTCGTTTCCTTATTGAAAAAATATCCGAAAGCATTGAAAGCAGGCTTCTCTATTTGTATCGATGACCTGCCCGACTGTTATCTGCTGAAAGACAAGGTTCGGGCATGGGAAAGTCAATTTTGGAAACAGGAGGTGGAGCCGAATGTTTTCTTGGCTCCCATCGATACGACATTTGCCGTATACAAACCTTATTTCAAGGGTGAGCTTATCGATTTTGATTATGTCTATTTCCGTACGGGATTCCCTTATTCTGTGCGGCATTTGCCCTGGTATGTCGATAGTGGGAATCTGTCGGAGGAGGAAAGATATTATATCGGACATTTAAAAACTTCTACACATTGGTCGGAGCAAAGTAAATAATTTCGGAAGGCCTCGGTAGGGAGTGTTTCGGAATTGATTGTAGCAGATAAAATCTTCTTGGCAAATATATGGCAGGGCGATTTTTCCGGTAGATAAAAGACGTCGGTTTACGTATTTAACTCGTTGAGTCGATTTTCTTTATTTGAAGAATTATTCTTGTTTTTGTTTGGTAATTAGTGTTTTAGTTCCTATCTTTGCGGTGTTTTTCGCCCCGAATTTTGAGGCAATTACTTATAATTTATTGATTATAAGGGTTTTGCTTGTGTATTGTGGGGCGAATGCGAAGATGAAAACAAGCGAATAAAAAGAAGATTTAAAGATTTAAAAAAGTTTAAAAGATGCCTACAATTCAGCAATTAGTAAGAAAAGGGCGGGTTGTTTTGGAAGACAAAAGTAAATCTCCGGCACTGGATTCATGTCCTCAAAGACGTGGCGTGTGTGTGAGAGTGTACACGACGACTCCCAAAAAACCTAACTCTGCAATGCGTAAAGTAGCACGTGTGCGTTTGACCAACGGAAAAGAGGTGAACTCTTATATCCCGGGAGAAGGACACAACTTGCAAGAGCACTCGATTGTATTGGTGCGTGGCGGTCGTGTGAAAGACCTTCCCGGTGTGCGTTACCACATCGTTCGCGGAACTTTGGATACCGCAGGTGTGAACGGTCGCACCCAACGTCGCTCGAAATACGGTGCTAAGAGACCGAAAGCCGGAGCTGCTCCTGCCGCAAAAGGTAAAAAATAAGCCGTAAGCAGAGAACCCAACAAACTACTTTAGTGTCGAACACTGTTTGAGTTTATTGGATAGGCTGATTCAGGTTGAGTAAATGGTGTCAGTGGGCACTGTTGAAGATGTGAAAAGCAACCAAAAACAAAAACAATAATTTTTAAAACATAATGAGAAAAGCAAAACCTAAGAAACGGGTTATCTTACCCGATCCCGTATTCAATGACGTGAAGGTTACCAAATTTGTTAATCACTTGATGTATGACGGCAAGAAAAGTGTTGCCTATACTATTTTTTATACGGCTTTGGATACAGTAAAGGAAAAGCTCTCCAACGAAGAAAAATCTTCTCTCGAAATTTGGAAAAAAGCGTTGGATAATATTACTCCCCAAGTAGAGGTAAAATCTCGTCGTGTCGGCGGTGCAACCTTTCAAGTACCTACCGAAATCCGTCCCGACCGCAAGGAATCCATCTCAATGAAAAATTTGATACAATATGCTCGTAAAAGAGGCGGTAAGACGATGGCTGAGAAATTGGCTGCCGAGATTGTCGACGCTTATAACGAGCAAGGTGGTGCGTTCAAGCGTAAAGAAGATATGCACAAAATGGCCGAAGCCAACCGGGCATTTGCACATTTTAGATTCTAATCTTAACCCAGTAAAAGAAACCAACAATGTCAAAAGCAGACGAACAACTGAAATATACCAGAAATATAGGTATTATGGCTCACATCGATGCTGGAAAGACTACCACTTCGGAGCGTATTCTTTTCTACACCGGTTTGACACACAAAATCGGCGAGGTGCACGATGGTGCTGCTACGATGGACTGGATGGAGCAAGAACAGGAGCGGGGTATTACGATTACTTCTGCCGCTACGACCACATGGTGGAATTATGCTAATGAAAAATATAAAATCAACTTGATCGACACTCCGGGGCACGTCGACTTTACTGCCGAGGTAGAACGTTCGTTACGTGTTCTCGACGGTGCTGTGGCGACATTCTGTGCTGTGGGTGGTGTAGAACCCCAATCGGAGACCGTATGGCGACAGGCTGATAAATATAATGTTCCCCGTATCGGCTATGTAAATAAAATGGACCGTTCGGGTGCGAACTTCTTTGAAGTGGTGCGCCAGTTGAAAGATGTACTGGGTGCAAATCCTTGCCCTGTGCAAATACCTATTGGCGCAGAAGAAACCTTCAAAGGTGTTGTAGACCTTGTTACGATGAAGGCTATTTATTGGCATGATGAAACCATGGGTGCAGACTACTCGGTAGAAGAGATTCCCGCATCGCTCAAAGGCGAGGCAGAGGAATGGCGCGATAAGATGCTCGAAAAAATCGCAGAATGTGATGATGTCGTCATGGAGAAATATTTCGATGATCCCTCGACCATTACCGAAAGCGAAATACGTGCTGCTCTGAGAAAAGGAGCTTTGAGCATGTCGATCGTTCCCATGCTTTGTGGCTCTTCTTTCAAAAATAAAGGTGTACAGACGTTGCTCGATGCCGTTTGTGCTTATTTGCCCAGTCCCGAAGATACTCCTGCCATTATTGGCCATAATCCCGATGATCCCGAGAAAGAAGAAGTGCGTAAGCCTCTCTTCGAAGAGAAAATGTCGGCTCTCGTATTTAAAATCGCTGTCGATCCTTATGTAGGTCGCCTGTGTTTCTTCCGTGTGTATTCGGGAGAGGTTCCTGCCGGATCTTATGTTCTCAATTCGCGTTCGGGAAAGAAAGAGCGTGTATCGCGTTTGTTCCAGATGCACTCCAACAAGCAGAACCCCAAGGATGTTATCGGTTGCGGCGATATTGGAGCAGGTGTAGGTTTCAAAGATATCCGTACTGGCGATACACTCTGTGCCGAAGATGCTCCTATCGTACTTGAAGCCATGGACTTCCCCGATCCTGTTATTGGTATTGCCGTTGAGCCCAAGACTCAGAAAGATATGGATAAACTTAGTCTTGGTTTGCAGAAGTTGGCCGAAGAAGACCCCACTTTCACTGTTAAAACCGATGAAGAAACAGGTCAAACCGTTATCAGCGGTATGGGTGAGCTTCACTTGGAAATTATTATTGATCGTCTGAAACGTGAATTTAAGGTAGAATGTAATCAGGGTCGTCCTCAGGTTTCGTACAAAGAGGCTATCACCAAACCGGTGGAATTGCGTGAAGTGTACAAGAAACAGACAGGTGGTCGTGGTAAGTTTGCCGATATCATCGTACGCGTAGAGCCAGCTGACGATAGTTTTGAAGGTAGCGGTCTCCAATTCGTAGATGAAGTCAAAGGCGGTAATATCCCCAGAGAATTTATTCCTTCTATACAGAAAGGATTTGCAACGGCCATGAAAAATGGTGTATTGGCAGGCTATCCTCTCGATCGCTTGAAAGTAACCGTTATCGATGGTTCGTTCCACCCCGTCGATTCCGATCAGCTCTCGTTTGAGGTTTGTGCAATTCAAGCATTCAAGAAGGCTTGCGAAAAAGCGAAACCCGTTCTGCAAGAGCCTATCATGAAGATAGAGGTTGTAACTCCCGAAGAAAGCATGGGTGATGTTATATCTGACCTCAATAAGCGTCGTGGACAGGTTGAAGGTATGGAGTCGAGCCGTTCGGGAGCCCGTATCGTAAAAGCGAAAGCTCCTCTGGCCGAGATGTTCGGTTATGTAACCGCTCTGCGTACGATTACTTCGGGTCGTGCCACTTCGACGATGACTTTCTCTCATTATGCCGAAGTAAGTACTCAAATCGCAAAACAAGTACTTACCGAAGTACAAGGCCGTGTAGATTTATTGTAAAATAGAACAGAAACAACCAATATGAGCCAAAAAATTAGAATCAAACTGAAATCTTACGATCACAATCTCGTCGATAAATCGGCCGAGAAGATTGTAAAGACCGTAAAAGCAAGCGGTGCCGTAGTAAGTGGTCCGATACCTCTGCCTACCCACAAACGCATTTTTACTGTAAACCGTTCGACGTTCGTAAATAAGAAATCGAGAGAACAATTCGAGCTCTCTTCATTCAAGCGTCTCATCGATATTTACAGTTCAACCGCAAAAACGGTCGATGCCCTGATGAAACTCGAGTTGCCCAGTGGCGTAGAAGTAGAGATCAAAGTATAGTACAAATTTATATTAAAACAACAGAGAAATGCCAGGATTATTAGGAAAGAAAATCGGAATGACATCCGTTTTCAGTGCCGAGGGAAAAAACGTTCCATGCACTGTTATCGAAGTAGGTCCCTGCGTAGTTACTCAAGTAAAGACGGTCGAAGTAGACGGTTATGAAGCCGTACAAGTGGGCTTTACCGATAAAAAGGAAAAGCATACCACGAAGCCCGAGATGGGACACTTCAAAAAAGCCGGAGTAACTCCGAAGAGACACTTGGCCGAGTTCAAAGGATTTGGTGAGGCTTATAAAGCCGGTGATGTAATCACTGTCGACCTTTTCCAAGATGCCGAATATGTCGATGTAATCGGAACCTCTAAGGGTAAAGGTTTCAAAGGTGTAGTAGGTCGCCACGGATTCGGTGGAGTAGGACAGACCACGCACGGTCAGCACAATCGTTTGCGTGCTCCCGGTTCGGTAGGAGCCTGTTCTTACCCTGCAAAGGTTTTCAAAGGAACCCGTATGGCCGGTCAGACCGGTAATGAACGTGTTACCGTACAAAACCTTCAAGTGTTGAAAATCATGCCGGAGAACAACCTCCTCCTTATCAAAGGATCGGTACCCGGTTGTAAAGGTTCAATCGTAATAATTGAAAAGTAATGGAACTGAGCGTATATAACATCAAAGGAGAAGATACGGGAAAGAAAGTTACGTTGAACGATGCAGTATTCGGCATTGAGCCCAACGAACACGCCATTTATCTCGACGTGAAACAATACATGGCCAATAAACGCCAAGGAACTCATAAATCGAAAGAGAGAAGCGAAGTGTCGGGAAGTACCCGCAAGCTGATTCGTCAAAAAGGTTCCGGCGGTGCCCGTCGCGGCGATATCAATTCGCCCGTTATGGTCGGTGGCGGTCGTGTATTCGGTCCTCGTCCCCGTAATTACAGCTTCAAGCTGAATAAGAAAGTAAAATCGTTGGCCCGTAAATCGGCCCTTTCCCTCAAAGCACAGGAGAATGCTATTTTCGTAATAGAGGACTTTACGTTCGAAGCTCCCAAAACCAAAGAATTTATCTCAATTGCTCAAAATCTGAAAGTTGCAGATAAAAAAGTGCTTTTGGTTTTAGAAAGTGAAAATAAAAACGTATATTTGTCGGCTCGAAATGTGCCCAAGGCAAAAGTTGTAACGACCTCTGAACTAAATACATACAAAGTATTGGATTGTGCCAATCTTGTATTGACCGAGAGTTCATTGGCTGCTATTAATAACTTTTAATACAAAGGAGGTAAAATAATGGCAATAATTATTAAACCGATAGTAACCGAGAAAATGACCGGAATGGGAGAGAAATTCAACCGTTACGGTTTTGCGGTAACCCCCGATGCCGACAAGCAACAGATCAAAGAAGCCGTAGAAGACCTCTACAATGTAACCGTTGTTTCGGTAAACACGATTATGAGAAAAGGTAAACTCAAAAGCCGTTATACCAAATCGGGTTTGATTCAAGGTCGTGCAGCCAAGTACAAAAAAGCTTTGGTGACCTTGAAAGAGGGTGATACGATAGATTTTTATAGCAATATTTAATAACAGAAATGGCAGTAAGAAAATTAAAGCCCACAACACCGGGGCAGAGACACAAGATTATTGGTGCATTTGACAATATCACTGCTACCGCACCAGAAAAGTCTCTTGTAGTAGGATTCAGAAAATCGGGTGGCCGCAATAACGAAGGCCACTTGACGATGCGTTATATTGGCGGTGGCCACAAACGCAAATATCGTTTGATCGACTTCAAGAGAAACAAAGACGGTGTTCCCGCTGTCGTAAAGACCATTGAATACGACCCGAATCGTTCGGCTCGCATCGCTTTGCTCTTTTATGCCGATGGCGAAAAACGGTACATCATAGCTCCTAATGGGCTTGAAGTAGGCATGACGATCATGTCGGGCGCAGAAGCCGCTCCCGAAGTTGGTAACGCACTCCCCCTGCAAAATATTCCCGTAGGTACCGTAGTGCATAATATCGAGTTACGTCCCGGACAAGGCGCCGCACTTGTGCGTTCGGCCGGTGCGTTTGCTCAACTTACTTCCCGTGAAGGCAATTATGCCATCATTAAATTGCCCTCGGGTGAGACGCGTAAAATATTGGCAACCTGTAAGGCCACGATTGGTGTTGTAGGAAACTCAGACCATGCCCTCGAATGTTCGGGAAAAGCCGGTCGTTCACGCTGGTTGGGACGTCGTCCGCGCAACCGTGGTGTGGTAATGAACCCTGTCGATCACCCCATGGGTGGTGGTGAAGGCCGTGCATCGGGAGGACATCCCCGTTCGCGCAAGGGTCTCTACGCTAAGGGTCTCAAGACAAGAGCTCCGAAGAAACTCTCGTCTAAGTATATTATAGAAAGACGTAAAAAGTAACTCGTTAACTAAGCAACTATGAGTCGTTCATTAAAAAAAGGCCCATATATCAGTGTGAAGCTGGAAAAGAAAGTTTCGGCCATGACCGAGTCGGGCAAAAAATCCGTCATCAAAACATGGTCGAGAGCCTCTATGATTTCTCCCGATTTCGTAGGACATACTTTCGCCGTACACAATGGTAATAAATTTATTCCCGTATACGTTACCGAAAACATGGTAGGACATAAGTTGGGCGAATTTGCTCCCACCCGTATCTTCCGTGGTCACTCCGGTAATAAGAAGAAATAAAAAGGGCTATCGGGAATTTGAGAATTTCAAATAAAAAAAGAATTTAACACAATGGGTGCAAGAAAAAAAATATCAGCCGATAAAAGAAAAGAAGCCCTGAAAACCAAATACTTCGCCAAGCTCAACAATGTGCCTACCTCACCTCGCAAAATGCGTTTGGTTGCCGATATGGTACGTGGAATGGAAGCTTTCAAGGCACTTGGAGTATTGAAGTTTTCGAGCAAGGAAGCTTCGGCCAGACTGGAAAAATTGTTGCGTTCGGCCATTGCCAACTGGGAACAGAAAAACGAACGCAAAGCCGAAAGCGGCGAGCTTTATATTTCCGAGATTTACGTGAACTCGGCAGCTATGCTCAAACGCCTTCGTCCCGCTTCCCGAGGACGCGGATATAGAATACGTAAACGTTCCAATCACGTTACGTTGTTTGTAGATACCATAAGTAGTAATAAACCCGAAAATCAAGATTAAGCCGTATGGGACAAAAAGTAAATCCAATAAGTAACCGCTTGGGAATTATCCGTGGATGGGATTCCAATTGGTATGGCGGCAGAAAATACGGCGAAAGACTGCTCGAAGACAGCAAACTCCGTAAATACCTCAATGCCCGTCTTGCAAAAGCAAGCGTATCGCGTATTGTGATAGAGCGTACCCTCAAACTCATCACGATTACCGTTTGTACAGCCCGTCCGGGTCTTATCATCGGTAAGGGAGGACAAGAGGTCGACAAACTCAAAGAGGAGTTGAAGAAAATTACCGATAAAGATGTGCAAATCAATATCTTCGAGGTAAAACGTCCCGAAGTAGACGCTACCATCGTTGCTTCTAATATCGCTCGCCAGATAGAAGGTAAGATGGCGTATCGTCGTGCAGTGAAAACGGCTATCGCATCGACGATGCGTGCAGGAGCCGAAGGTATCAAGGTGCAGGTGTCGGGTCGACTCAATGGCGCCGAGATGGCACGTTCGGAGATGTACAAAGAAGGACGTACCCCGTTGCATACGCTCCGTGCCGACATCGACTACGCATTGGTAGAAGCACTTACCAAAGTAGGTCTTATCGGTATCAAGGTTTGGATTTGCCGCGGTGAAATCTACGGTAAGAAAGACCTCGCCCCCCAATTTACTTCCGGACCCAAAGAGATGCGGAGTAATCGTGAAGCCGGCGGAAAAAAAGGCTTCAAAAAAGCAAAACCGAATCGTTAACGAATTGAACTGACAGAAAATGTTACAACCGAAGAAGACGAAATTCAGAAGACAACAAAAAGGTCGTATGAAAGGTCTCGCAGGACGAGGCAATCAATTGGCCTTCGGTTCCTTTGGTATAAAAAGTTTGCAGTCGAAATGGATAACCGGTCGTCAGATCGAAGCTGCGCGTATCGCCGTTACCCATTATATGCAACGTCAGGGTCAGATCTGGATCAGAATATTCCCGGATAAACCCATCACCAAGAAACCTGCCGAAGTACGTATGGGTAAAGGTAAAGGGTCGCCCGAAGGATTTGTTGCACCTGTAACGCCGGGAAGAATTATTCTCGAAGTAGAAGGTGTACCTTACGAAATCGCCAAAGAAGCACTTCGCTTGGCCGCCCAGAAACTCCCCGTAACGACTAAATTTGTCGTGAGACGCGACTATGATGCTAATCAAAATGCGTGATAAAGTATGAAAACTGCAGAAATAAAAGAATTGAGCACCAAAGAATTGCTCGAGAGAATCGAGGCCGAAGCTGTGGCTTTGAACCGTATGGAAATCAATCACAGCATTACCCCCTTGGATAATCCTGCGCAAATTAAAGCTCTCCGCAGGACGATCGCGCGAATGAAAGGCGAGGTGCGCCAAAGAGAACTCAATAACAAATAATCGAACTCGTGCTCATGGAAACAAAAAGCCTAAGAAAAGAAAGAATAGGTGTGGTAACCAGCAACAAGATGGATAAAACCATCACCGTGGCTGTGAAATGGAAAGAAAAACACCCTATCTACGGTAAATTCGTCAATAAGACGAAAAAATACCATGCTCATGACGAAAAGAACGAGTGCAACATCGGCGATACCGTCCGCCTGAGAGAGACCCGTCCGCTGAGCAAGCTTAAAAGATGGAGATTAGTAGAAATCATCGAAAGAGTAAAATAATATGATACAGCAAGAAACCAGACTTACAGTCGCAGATAACAGCGGAGCCAAAGAAGCCCTTTGTATCCGCGTATTAGGCGGTACCGGTCGTCGTTATGCGTCGGTAGGCGACATTATCGTTGTTGCCGTTAAAAGCGTCATTCCTTCGAGCGACCTGAAAAAAGGTGCCGTATCCAAAGCCGTTGTCGTGCGTACTACGAAGGAAATTCGTCGTGCCGACGGTTCTTATATCCGCTTTGACGATAACGCCTGCGTATTGTTGAACGGTGCCGGTGAAATGAGAGGCAGCCGTATCTTCGGCCCCGTAGCCCGTGAATTGCGTGCTACCAATATGAAAATCGTTTCATTGGCTCCCGAAGTACTTTAAACAGTAAAAAAGAACATTAATGAGTAAGTTACACATTAAAAAGGGTGATACCGTATATGTAAATGCCGGTGAAGACAAAGGCAAGACCGGTCGCGTGTTGCGTGTTCTCGTGAAAGAGCAACGTGCCGTGGTAGAAGGTATCAATATGGTGTCGAAGCATACCAAACCCAATGCCAAACATCCCCAGGGTGGTATCATCACAATGGAAGCCCCTGTACATGTTTCGAATCTGAACCTGCTCGATCCCAAGAGCAACCGGCCTACCCGCATCGGTCGCCGTATCGACGAAGCAGGAAAGAAAGTACGTTATTCTAAAAAATCAGGAGAGGAGATTAAGTAATGACAACTACCGCAACCCTTAAAAACGATTATAAAGAAAGAATCGTTCCTGCTTTGATGAAAGAATTCAATTACACGACTGTTATGCAGGTTCCTGTATTGAAAAAAATTGTCATCAACCAAGGACTCGGTCAGGCAGTCGCCGATAAAAAAATCATCGAGACCGCTATCAGTGAGCTTACCGCCATCACCGGCCAGAAAGCTATTGCTACCCTTTCCCGTAAAGACATTTCTAACTTCAAGTTACGTAAAAAAATGCCTATCGGCGTGATGGTTACATTACGTCGCGAAAGAATGTATGAGTTCCTCGAACGCCTTATTCGTGTGGCTCTTCCCCGTATCCGTGACTTCAAAGGAATCGAAAGCAAATTCGACGGAAGAGGAAATTATACCCTCGGTATTCAGGAACAAATCATTTTCCCCGAAATAAATATCGATACGATTACCAAACTTTTGGGAATGAATATTACCTTTGTAACCTCGGCACAAACCGATGAAGAAGGGTACGCACTCCTTCGGGAATTTGGTCTTCCTTTCAAAAACGCAAAAAAGAACTAAGATATGGCAAAAGAATCGATGAAAGCCCGTGAAGTGAAACGCGCTAAACTCGTAGCAAAATACGCAGCTAAACGCGCTCAGCTCAAAGCCGAAGGCAATTATGAGGCTTTGCAATCACTTCCCAAAAACGCTTCGCCCGTGCGTCTGCACAATCGTTGCAGCCTTACCGGTCGTCCCAAAGGATATATCCGCCAATTTGGCATTTCTCGTATCCAATTCCGTGAAATGGCATCGGCAGGACTTATCCCCGGCGTAAAAAAAGCCAGCTGGTAAACGAAGAAAGATAACAGAGTGTTAAATATTGTCCGGGAAGACCGGATCAATTTAAGCAAAAATCAAAATGACAGATCCAATTGCAGATTATCTCACAAGATTGAGAAACGCCATCAAAGCTCAGCACAGAGTGGTAGAGGTGCCTGCCTCAAACTTGAAAAAAGAGATCACAAAAATCCTTTTTGACAAAGGCTACATCTTGAATTACAAGTTTGTAGAAGATGGTCCTCAGGGAACGATAAAAATCGCCTTGAAGTATGACCCCGTGAATAAAGTGAACGCTATTAAAAAGCTGATCAGAGTCTCCACTCCCGGTTTGCGCCAATATACCGGCTACAAAGATATGCCGCGTGTGCTTAACGGACTGGGTATTGCGATCCTCTCCACCTCGAAAGGTGTGATGACCGATAAAGAAGCCCGTGAGCAAATGATTGGTGGCGAAGTATTATGTTATATCTACTAATCAGGGAGGACGCTGTATTATGTCAAGAATAGGAAATTTGCACATAGATATACCCGCCGGAGTTACTGTAACTGTTGCAGGAGATCAAGTAACAGTAAAGGGCCCGAAAGGAGAGCTTTCACAAGAACTCACCGGCGGCATTACCTTGGAACAAGCCGATGGCAAACTCACGGTAGTACGTCCCAGCGACGATAAAGAACATCGTTCGTTGCACGGCCTCTATCGCGCGTTGATCCATAACATGGTAGTAGGTGTTTCTACCGGATACAAGAAAGAAATGGAGCTGGTAGGTGTCGGTTATCGTGCCGAGAGCAACGGTCAGGTATTGAACCTTACGCTTGGTTATTCGCATGCCATTTATCTGCGCCTTCCCAAAGAAGTGAAAGTCGAGACCAAATCGGAGCGTAACAAAAACCCTTTGATTATTCTCGAATCATGCGATAAACAACTTCTCGGCCAGATATGCGCCAAAATCCGTACATTCCGTAAGCCCGAACCTTACAAAGGAAAAGGTATTCGCTTTGTGGGTGAAGTGGTACGTCGTAAGTCGGGTAAATCGGCCGGTGCTAAGTAAAAACCGTTAAAACGCCATTATCATGATAACGAAAATAGAAAGAAGACTTAAAATCAAAACCCGCATACGCGGTAAAATTTCGGGAACGGCTACATGCCCCCGTATGACCGTGTTCAGAAGCAACAAGCAGATATATGTGCAGTTGATCGATGATGAAGCCGGAAAAACCTTAGTTGCCGCTTCTTCTGCTGGTATGGAAAAGGCTCCTAAAAAGGAAGTCGCCGCTAAAGTAGGACAACTCATCGCCCAAAAAGCGCAAGAAGCTGGAATTTCAACTGTCGTATTCGACCGTAACGGATACCTCTATCATGGCCGTATCAAAGAACTTGCCGATGCAGCCCGTAACGGAGGTCTTAAATTTTAAACAACATGGCAAAGGATAATAGAGTAAAGTCGACAAACGACTTGGAATTGAAAGATCGCTTAGTAGCAATCAATCGTGTAACCAAAGTTACCAAAGGTGGACGTACTTTCAGCTTCTCGGCCATCGTCGTTGTAGGAAACGAAGACGGCGTAGTAGGTTGGGGATTGGGTAAAGCCAGCGAGGTAACCGCCGCTATCTCCAAAGGTGTTGAGGCTGCCAAGAAAAACCTTATCAAGGTGCCTGTACGCAAAGGTACTATTCCTCATGACCAGGTTGCCAAATTCGGCGGAGCCCAAGTGTATATCAAACCTGCTTCTCACGGTACCGGAGTAAAAGCTGGTGGTGCTATGCGTGCCGTACTCGAAAGTGTGGGTATAACCGACGTGTTGGCAAAATCGAAAGGTTCGTCCAACCCCCACAACCTCGTAAAAGCTACCATGGCTGCTTTGGGTGAACTGCGCGATGCTTATACCGTAGCTCAGAACCGTGGCGTATCGCTCGAAAAAGTATTCAAAGGATAAAGAACGGAGGACACGATATGGAAACCATTAAAATCAAACAGGTAAAAAGCAGAATCAAATGTCCCGCAGTTCAAAAAAGAACGCTCGATGCACTGGGATTGAAGAGAATCGGTCAAGTAGTAGAGCATCAAGCTACTCCTCAAATACTCGGGATGGTTACCAAAGTAAGACATTTGGTAACAGTAGTAGAATAATTTCATAACGAATAAAAAATACAACGATATGAACTTGAGTAATTTAAAACCCGCAGAGGGATCGACCAAATCGAAAAAAAGAATTGGTCGTGGTCCCGGTTCGGGTCTGGGCGGAACCTCTACCAGAGGTCATAAAGGAGCCAAATCGAGATCGGGCTACAAAAAGAAAATCGGTTTCGAAGGTGGTCAGATGCCTTTGCAACGTCGTTTGCCTAAATTCGGATTCAAAAATATCAATCGCGTAGAATACAAAGCTATCAACCTCGATACGCTTCAAGCTTTGGCTGAAAGCAAAAAGATCGAGAAAATCGATATCGCAGCTTTGATCGACGCTGGATTTGTGTCCAACAAACAACTGGTGAAAATTCTGGGAAAAGGAACCCTTACGGTAAAGATCGACGTAGAAGCTCATGCTTTCTCGAAGAGCGCCGAAGCTGCTATCACAGCACTCGGTGGTACCGTAGTAAAACTCTAACATAGCCTATGAGAGCAATAGAAACGATAAAAAACATCTGGAAGATCGAGGATCTGAGAAAGCGTATTATTACGACGATTCTGCTGGTCTTGGTTTACCGTGCCGGTACTTATGTCGTATTACCCGGTATCGATCCTCAGTTCCTTACCCAACTGCGCGCCCAGACAAGTGGCGGTTTGATGCAGTTGCTCGATATGTTCTCGGGAGGTGCCTTCTCCAATGCCTCTATTTTTGCGTTGGGTATAATGCCTTATATTACGGCTTCTATCGTAATCCAGTTGCTCGGTATGGCTCTGCCTTATTTCCAGAAACTGCAACGTGAAGGTGAAAGCGGAAGACGCAAACTCAATCAGTATACCCGTTACCTGACGGTTTTCATTCTCCTTATTCAAGGACCGACTTATTTGGTCAACCTCAGTGTTCAGATGGGAGGCGCATTCCCTACCGATATTTTGTTTACGATTTCGTCTACGATAATTCTTACCGCAGGTAGTATGTTTATCATGTGGTTGGGTGAGCGTATCACCGACAGAGGCATCGGAAACGGTATATCGTTTATCATTTTGGTCGGTATTATCGCCCGTCTGCCGCAGTCTCTCGTGCAGGAGTTCGTTATGCGTACAGCTACCACTTCTGGTGGTCTTGTCATGTTCCTCGCCGAAATCGTATTCCTGCTTCTCGTGATTGCAGCGTCGATACTTTTGGTGCAGGGAACCCGCAAAATACCCGTGCAATACGCCAAACGTGTGGTAGGTAATAAACAATACGGAGGCGCTCGCCAGTATATCCCTTTGAAAGTCAATACAGCAGGGGTTATGCCTATCATTTTTGCACAGGCTATCATGTTTATCCCTATTGCATTGGTCGGATTTTCTGCCGATAACGCCAACAGCCGTTTCATGCAGTCGTTTATGAGCAATACCGGATTTTGGTATAACTTCGTTTTCGCCGTATTGATAATTCTCTTTACCTATTTCTATACGGCGGTTACGGTACAACCTAACCAGATGGCCGAAGATATGAAACGTAATAACGGATTCATTCCTGGTGTTAAACCCGGTAAAAAGACGGCTGCTTATATCGACTCGATTATGTCGCGTATCACGTTGCCCGGTTCTATATTTTTGGCTATCGTGGCTATTATGCCCGCGTTTGCCCAAATAGCCGGTATCAGTGCCGAATTTTCACAATTCTTCGGAGGTACCTCCCTGCTTATTCTCGTAGGTGTGGTATTGGATACTTTGCAACAGATAGAAAGTCATCTGATGATGCGTCATTATGACGGCTTGTTGAAGTCGGGACGTATCAAAGGTCGCACCGGTTCGATTGCAGCATATTAAGGTAAAACATAGCGATGATTTATCTTAAAACCGACGAAGAAATTGAATTATTGCGCGAGAGTAATCTCCTGGTAGGCCAAACACTTGGTGAACTGGCCAAGTGGGTGGCTCCGGGAGTTACCACGCTTCAACTCGACAGGATTGCCGAAGAATTTATCCGCGACCATCAAGCCGTTCCCGGTTTCTTGGGTTATGCGGGTTATCCCAATACCTTGTGCGTGTCGGTCAATGAACAGATCGTACATGGTATACCTTCCGACTATACGTTGAAGGAGGGCGATATCGTATCGATCGATTGCGGCGTCGTAAAAAACGGGTTCAATGGCGATTCGGCTTACACGTTCGAAGTAGGAGAAGTTCCTTATGAGGTGCGGCGTTTGCTCAAAACCACGAAAGAGGCTCTCTATTTAGGCATTGAGCAGGCTGTCGAGGGAAAACGTGTCGGCGATATAAGCAATGCCATACAGACCTATTGTGAGCATAAGGGGTATTCGGTCGTGCGAGAACTTTGCGGACACGGAGTCGGTAAGAAGTTGCACGAAGAGCCCGAAGTTCCCAATTATGGTCGTCGCGGTTGCGGGCCGTTGCTGAAAAACGGCATGGTGATAGCTATCGAACCGATGATCAATTTGGGTTCACGCAATATCGTCGTCGAGAAAGATCGTTGGACTACACGGACAAAAGACCGTAAGCCGTCGGCCCATTTCGAGCATACGATTGCTATACGGGAAAACGGCGCTGATGTATTATCATCGTTCCGCTATGTCGAAGAAGCATTAGGAATACCTATAACAAAGTAACCTCATATATGGCAAAACAGGCTGCAATAGAGCAAGACGGAGTCATCGTAGAAGCGTTGTCGAATGCAATGTTCCGTGTCGAACTGGAAAATGGTCATGAAATCACGGCTCATATTTCCGGAAAAATGAGAATGCATTATATTAAAATCCTGCCCGGAGATAAGGTCAAGGTCGAAATGTCGCCTTATGATCTTACCAAAGGACGAATCTCATTCAGATATAAATAAAAAATACCGCGATATGAAAGTAAAAGCATCATTGAAGAAGCGTACGCCCGACTGTAAAATCGTAAGAAGAAAGGGCCGCTTGTATGTTATTAACAAGAAAAATCCCAAGTATAAACAACGTCAAGGATAATTTTATTATTTTTGCACACTAATTCTACGACTATATGGCAATAAGAATAGTAGGTGTTGACCTGCCCCAAAACAAAAGAGGTGAAATCGCCTTGACCTATATTTACGGAATAGGTCGCAGTGCGGCAAATACCATTTTGGCAAAAGCCGGCATTGACAAAGATATCAAAGTTAAAGACTGGAATGATGATCAGGCTGCCAAAGTGCGTGAAATCATCGGCGCAGAATTCAAAGTAGAGGGAGATCTCCGTTCGGAAGTTCAGCTCAATATCAAACGCCTTATGGATATCGGTTGTTATCGTGGCGTACGCCACCGTAACGGCCTCCCCGTGCGCGGTCAAAGCACCAAAAATAATGCCCGTACCCGCAAAGGCAAGAAAAAAACCGTTGCAAATAAGAAAAAAGCTACTAAATAATAAATAAGTATGGCAAAAAAGACAGTCGCAGCTAAGAAGAGAAACGTCAAAGTTGAAGCCATGGGCCAACTGCACGTACACTCTTCGTTCAACAACATCATTGTAGCCCTTGCCAATGCCGAAGGACAAGTTATTTCGTGGTCGTCGGCCGGAAAAATGGGCTTCAGAGGATCGAAGAAAAACACTCCCTATGCCGCCCAAATGGCTGCTCAGGATTGTGCAAAAGTTGCCTTTGACCTTGGCTTGAGAAAAGTAAAGGCATATGTAAAAGGCCCCGGAAACGGTCGTGAATCGGCAATCCGCACCGTGCATGGCGCAGGTATCGAAGTAACCGAGATTATCGACGTTACGCCGCTGCCCCATAACGGTTGTCGTCCTCCTAAAAGACGTAGAGTATAATTCACTCTTAAACCTTGTCGAGTCACAGGCGGTGAATAAGATTGCAATCAAATCCTCTCTGCAATCGCGGCTGCACCTATTGCGATTCACAACAATATAAAATTTAAAAATCTACTAAAATGGCAAGATATACCGGACCTAAAACAAAGATTGCCCGTAAATTTGGTGAGCCTATTTTCGGACCCGATAAAGTACTTTCCAAAAAGAACTATCCCCCGGGACAACACGGTGTAAATAAAAGAAGAAAAACCTCGGAGTACGGTATCCAGCTTCGGGAGAAACAAAAAGCCAAATATACTTACGGCGTACTCGAAAGACAATTCCGTATCCTCTTTGAGAAAGCTTCGCGTACCAAAGGTATTACGGGTGTCGTATTGTTGCAACTCCTCGAAGCCCGTCTCGACAATGTCGTATATCGCATGGGTATAGCACCTACGCGTGCAGCTGCTCGTCAGATGGTTTCGCATCGCCACATCACTGTCGATGGTAAAGTGGTGAATGTTCCCTCATATTCGGTTCGCCCCGGCCAAATTGTCGCCGTTCGCGAAAAATCGAAATCGTTGGAAGTTATCGGTGATACCCTTTCGGGATTCAATCACAGTAAATATCCCTGGATAGAGTGGGACGAAAACATCAAAGGCGGCAAATTCCTGCATATGCCCGAACGTGAAGATATTCCCGAGAATATCAAAGAACAGTTGATCGTTGAGTTGTACTCTAAATAATAATTAGTCCATGGCGATATTAGCATTTCAGAAACCCGATAAAGTCCTCATGCTCGAGGCCGACGCGTTTTTCGGTAAATTCGAATTCCGTCCCTTGGAGCCGGGCTACGCCGTTACCATCGGTAACGCGTTGCGCCGTATCCTCCTCAACTCCCTTGAAGGCTTTGCCATTACATCGATTCGCATCAGCGGTGTGGAGCACGAGTTCTCGACCATACCCGGTGTCATCGAAGATGTAACCAACATTATTCTCAACCTCAAAAAGGTGAGATTCAAACAAATCGTGGAAGAAATCGAGACTGAGAAAGTAACGATTTCGGTATCGGGAACCGATGTGTTCAAAGCCGGAGATATAGGTAAACACCTTACCGGATTTGAAGTGCTGAATCCCGACTTGGTGATCTGCCACATGGACGAAAGCGCAAATTTCCAAATCGAAATCAATATCAATAAAGGCCGAGGTTACGTTCCGGCAGAAGAGAACCGTAATGCCGGAGACCCTGTCGATGTGATTGCCATCGATTCGATTTTTACGCCTATCCGCAATGTAAAATACATTCAGGATAACTTCCGTGTCGAGCAGAAAACCGACTACGAAAAACTGATTCTCGAAATTACCACCGACGGATCTATCCATCCGAAAGATGCTTTGAAAGAAGCTGCCAAAATCTTGATTCATCACTTCATGTTGTTCTCCGATGAGAAAATTACTCTCGAAACGACCGATGTTGATGGAAATGAAGAGTTCGATGAAGAGGTATTACATATGCGCCAATTGCTCAAAACCAAGCTCGTTGACATGGACCTTTCGGTTCGCGCATTGAATTGCCTCAAATCGGCAGATGTGGAAACTCTTGGAGAGCTGGTCGTATTCAATAAGACCGACTTGTTGAAGTTCCGCAATTTCGGGCGTAAATCGCTCACCGAACTCGATGAGTTGTTGGCTGGCCTCAACCTTTCGTTCGGAATGGATATCTCGAAGTATAAATTAGATAAAGAGTAATAACGATGAGACACAATAAGAAATTCAACCACTTAGGACGCACGAAATCTCACAGAGATGCTATGCTTTCCAACATGGCGACTTCGTTGATTCTCCACAAAAGAATCTTCACCACTTTGGCCAAAGCCAAAGCTTTGAGAGTATATGTTGAGCCTCTGATCAACCGTTCTAAAGAAGACACCACCGCTTCGCGTCGTGTCGTATTCAGCTACCTGCAAAGCAAAGAAGCCGTAACCGAGCTTTTCAAAAATATTGCCGAGAAAGTAGCCGATCGTCCCGGAGGTTATACCCGTATTCTCAAAACCGGTAACCGTTTGGGTGACAATGCCAAGACTTGCTTTATTGAGCTTGTTGATTATAATGAAAACATGCTCAAAGAAAAAGCTGTCAAGAAAACCCGTACCCGTCGTTCGAAAAAGAGCGCCGTGGCCGCAGAAGCAGTTCCTGCTACCGAGGCTCCTGCAACGGAAGCACCTGCCGCAGAAACTCCTGCTGAGAAGTAATTTTACAGAACTTTTCTATAAAAAAACGAGTATCGGATATATCCGATACTCGTTTTTTTATTTTTGTTTTTTACGTGAAATGATAAATGCTATTGAATTGATAGTGAAATATTACTGTCGAAAGTCCTTTCAATAGGTTCGGCAGGATTGTTTTGTTGGCATCTAAGAGAAAATTTGTCATTGCGTGCAGAATACCATTCCGGATTGAAATTGTCGCGCGGTATACAGTCTGTAAAAACAGAAACGTTGGAAATTATTTCTCCATGCAGTCGAGTGGTGCGAGGTATAGAGGTTGTGAAATTTCTTCGTCAGGCATCTCTTTCGTTCGATATATCAGGACGAGGTAAGAGATTCTTTTTTTTTCAACGGTTGCAGGAATGACCGAAACAATTGTTGAATACTTTTCTCGGGCTGGCTTTCGTTATATACCCGAGAGAATCCATTTCTTCGCTCGTTCGATGATTGTATCGAATCCGTTGGAAATATCTTCTTGGGTGAGTTCAACGTGAATATCTGGTTCAATACCGAATTCGGTATGCTCTTTCTGTGTATTGTAAATCGGTGATGCCGAAAAACGGATAACCCATCCGTTTGGCAATTCCGAAGAAAACGGCAGTCCGCTGCCTCCCCCTGTACAATCACCGATGATGCAGACTTGCGGCAGATTGCTCATTACCGATACGAAATCATTTGTTGCGCTGTAACATTTTCGATTGGTAAGAATAGCAACCGGTTTGGCGAAATGTATACGATTTGACTCAGCAGTTTCTTGGGTGATGGGGTAAAAGTCCGAAAAGTCGTTATGTCCCGGTCCTGTTTTGTGACGTATATATCCACTCGTAAAATCTTCTGTGGTGAAACGGGAGGCTAATTGTTGTACGGTCGATAATTGGCCGCCTCCGTTATCTCTGACATCAATAATTAATCCGTCGCAAGAAGAGAAAGCCAATAGAACTTCGTCGAGATTCCCGTCGCCTATTTTCTCGGAAAAACTTTCGTAATAGATATATCCGATGTTGCAGTCGTCGAGCATACGGTAGTAGAGGCTCGAAGCAATCTGGTAATCGGGTTGATGCAGATAGTGTTGCATGATGAGATTTTTATCGAAGTTGGCCGGATAATCTTCGAACCAATCCCAATATCGGGCCACATCGAATGACGAAGAAAGATTGACGTGTCCGTCCTTTAATTCGGCAAGCATTTCGGCCAGTACGCCGAATAACTCCTGTGCGTTCATATCATTGTCGAGACGTGCCCGATAAGTTGTATAGACATTGTTCCAATCGATATTTTTATATGCGAAGAAGCAGTATCGCTGGTCAAGAATAGTCCACAGCGCATCGAAGTTTCCGTATGGGGTTTGCGGGAACTCTTCTTCGGGAGAACAAGATGTCAGGCCGGCGATAATCAGACTTATCGCCAATATGGTTTTTGTTTTTATGTCGCGTAGCCGATTCATATCATAATCAATAGAAAGCAGAGATAGATGTCCTTTCCGAAATATTTTTCCTCTTGGAAATAGGTGTGGCTATGCCGATGACAAAAGCGTTGGAATAGTGGAAGTAGTCGAGATGACTGGCCCGGCTGGAACGGATACGATTGTCGTACCCCAACCGTAGTGCACTACGCCCTATGGGGATTTCGACGGTCAACAGGTTGTTCATATCGAAACGGTTGTGCCAAGAGCCGAATTTGACGATGCCGGAATGGTTTCTCAGGTAAAATATTTCGTAATAGCTTTCTCCGAAAGCCGGTGAGAAAAACACTCCCAAAACGGGCAGTGAGAGTTGGTAGCGAAGTGTGATAGGGAAGTGCCCGATATGTAGCGTATAGGTGAGCATTTCTGCAAATCCGAGAGCGATTGATGTTTTGGCCGCTGCCGGGTTGTTGGAGTTTCTCGGGTTATAAAGGACTCCGCCCGAAAGTTCGATTTCCCCGCCCGTCCGCCAAACGAGACCGCAGGGAAACCTGTATGTATAGAGTTGTCCGTAACTGTAATCCAACATGGCCGAGATGAGATGCCCGTTACCCGACGCGCTGAATGAATTGGCTGCATATGCATCGATACGATGGCGCATTATCCACTTCCCGTTTCCGAAAGGCAGAACGCGCAATCGCTCGTGCATGATGCCCAACTCATACCCTCGGTAATTGCTTATGGAGAGATAATCGTCGTGTAATGTTCCTCTGCCTATCGTGAGTGCTGTCGAGACGAATGCCGGTCGGTTTGCGTTTTGTGTTTCTACCGTTGTTATTTTTTGAGCGCACACAGCCGAGATGCCAGCCGTCCCGAAAAGAAACAGGAGTATGAGAGAAATATTTCTCTTTGATCGTCGTTCGGGCGTACCTGTCATTGCAACTGTGTTTGTTTGTTAGAATAGCGGTCTCTGTCCGTTTTCGTCCGGTTCCGAGATTTGTGGCTTCTCTTCTTCTTGCGGTTGTTCTGTTTCGGGTTCCTCATGACGCAGCGGTTCCAGTTCGGAGATGCTTTCGACTGTAAAAGTCGTGATACGTTTCCCTTTCGCCCGAAAACTTTTCAATCCTATAAAATCGGCCGCTTCGAGGATCAACGGGTCGCGGAAAGCGTCGTTGCCTCCGAATTTCACTTCGATGCGGGCATAGGCCTCGGACGAAAGCAGTATCAATTGCGATTCGGGATTTTCTCCCAAGAAACTTTGCTTTTTGGGAGAGGATTCGAACTGAAAACGTTTCAAATACGGGTATCCTTGATCGGCATCGAAGAGCGCTGCCGTCCAACACCGCTGAGGCATGAATTTTTCAATGCGCAGAATATCGGGGTCATAGTGGTTGCCGGCGTCGAAAGATGTCGTGTAGAAAATCCCGTTTTTGAGAATGACAAGAATTTGCTCGTCGTTGTGAAATTCACCGAGATATTCGCCGCGTCCATCGTAATTGAGTCGTAGTACATCGTGGTCGAACCATACTTGTCGTCCTCCGAGGGTAGACCCTCCGCGCTCTTTTAGGGAAATGCGGTGTATCTCGTTGTGTGTTACGATATTTCCCATCGATTGGCGACCTTTGATGGCGATACTGCTGAAATCTTTTTCGATGAACGGCGTTTTCAGGCGGGGTTTGGGCTTGAAAACAATTTTCAATATTTCGGCTTCGCCGTTAGGGTTGGCACTGAACCATGCGATTTTCGAGCCCGGAGCACCTTGTGTGAGGTCGTATTCTTTGTCGCGGGTAACACCGGTAACAGCAAATCGTTTCATATAGTGTAGCCCTTCTTTACCGTTTCTGTAAATGACGTTGTAAATGGTGCGGGTATCATTCCGTTTGAACACGTTCAGGTAAAGAATGTTTTTCCCGACGAACATTTTTTCACAGACTTTTACGACTTTGTATTTGCCGTCTTTGTAGAAAATGATGATATCGTCGATGTCGGAACAGTTGCATACAAATTCGTCCCGTTTCAGTCCGGTGCCGATAAATCCTTCATCTCTGTTGATGTATAGCTTTTCGTTGGCTTCTACGACCTTGGTAGCTTCGATGGCATCGAATCCCCGTATTACCGTCCGGCGGGGATAAGCTGCGCCGTATTTCTCTTTCAGATGACGGTACCAGCGTATCGTGTAATCTACGATATGGGCGAGGTTGTTGTCTATTTCTTCGATGTCTCCTTTAATGGCCGCAATCTGTTGGTTGGTTTTATCGGCATTGAATTTCAGGATACGAGCCATTTTTATCTCCATCAGTTTGAGAATGTCGTCCCGGTTGATTTCACGCAGGAAGTCTTTTTTGAACGGTTCCAACCTCCTGTCGATATGGGCTACGGCATCATCCATCGTCCGGCTTTCCTCAAATGCCTTGTCTTTATATATCCGTTCTTCGATGAAAATTTTTTCAAGGGAGAGGAAATGTAACGATTCGCACAGTTCGCCGCGTTGTATGCGTAATTCTTCCTGCAACAGATGCAAGGTGCGGTCGGTGTTGCGACGCAAAACCTCGCTTACCGAGAGAAACAACGGTTTATTGTCGCATATCACGCAGCAGTTGGGTGAGATGCTGACCTCACAATCGGTAAAGGCGTAAAGAGCATCGATTGCTTTGTCCGACGAAGTACCGGCTTGTAGATGCACGAGTATTTCGGCTTGTGCTGCAGTGATGTCGTCGATTTTCCGTATTTTTATTTTCCCTTTATCATTTGCTTTCAGGATCGAATCGATGATGGCCGGTGTTGTCTTGCCATAGGGAATTTCGGTAATGGCGAGAGTCCGCTGATCTCTTTTTTCGATTTTGGCTCGTACTTTGATTGAGCCGCCGCGTTCACCATCGTTGTATCGGGCAACATCGATAAATCCCCCGGTTTGGAAATCGGGGTAAAGGGTAAACGGCTCGCCTTGCAGGTAAGAAATCGATGCGTCGATAAGTTCGTTGAAGTTATGGGGCAATATTTTTACCGATAAGCCGACCGCTATGCCTTCTACACCTTGTGCCAGTAATAACGGAAATTTCGTGGGTAGGGTTATCGGCTCTTTGTTGCGCCCGTCGTATGAGGGACGCCATTCGGTGATTTTTGGGCTGTAAAGTGTTTCGAGGGCAAATTTGGTGAGGCGGGCTTCGATATACCGTCCTGCGGCTGCACCGGCTCCTGTAAGGATATTGCCCCAGTTGCCCTGGCAATCGATGAGCAGTTCTTTTTGTCCCAGTTTTACCAGAGTTTCATAAATCGATGCGTCGCCGTGCGGGTGGAACTTCATCGTTTCGCCTACAATGCTGGCCACTTTGTTGTTGCGGCCGTCTTCCATGCGTTTCATGACATGGAGTATGCGTCGCTGTACGGGTTTCAGCCCGTCTTCGATATGCGGAACGGCGCGTTGCAGGATAACGTACGAGGCATAGTCGAGAAACCAGTCCTGATACATACCCGTGAGTTGGAATTTGAGATCGGCTTTGTCGCCTTCGGGTAATTTATAGGAAGAATGGCTTTCGATATGGTCGGTTTCTTGCTCCGACGGGTTGTCAAGAAGGTTATCTTTCTCTTCGTCGCTCATATGGGGTGGAATATGGTTGATATGTAATTTTTTGAATGAGAACTCTTACTTTAAATATTTTTATGGGCTGAAAGTAAGAACCTCCTGCAAAAATACAAATTAAATCGGAAAAAATCATTTACTTTGCAGATTATTAGAGGGGCGGAAAGCCCCATTCGATACAAAACACAAAAGAATTATGGCACAACAAGAAGATGTCTTTAAGAAACTGATTTCGCATTGTAAAGAATATGGATTCGTATTTCCGTCGAGTGAAATATACGATGGGCTGAGCGCCGTGTATGATTACGGACAGATGGGGGTCGAGCTGAAAAACAATATCAAAAAATATTGGTGGGACAGTATGGTGCTGTTGCACGAAAATATTGTCGGTATCGATTCGGCCATTTTTATGCACCCGACGATTTGGAAAGCGTCGGGGCACGTCGATGCGTTTAATGACCCGTTGATCGACAATAAAGACTCGAAGAAGCGTTATCGTGCCGATGTGCTTATCGAGGATTTGATTGCCAAGATGGACGAAAAAATAGAGAAAGAGGTGGAAAAAGCCGCCAAGCGATTCGGTGAAAGTTTCGATGAAGCGCTTTTCCGTCAGACCAATCCCCGTGTGCAAGAGCATGTCGCCAAACGGGAAGAGTTGCATTCCCGCTATGCGAAAGCCATGAATGAAAACGATTTGAACGAGTTGCGCCAGATTATTCTCGATTATGAAATCGCCTGTCCGTTGAGCGGTACCCGCAACTGGACCGATGTACGCCAGTTCAATCTCATGTTCTCTACCGAGATGGGGTCTACGGCTGACGGTACGATGAAAATATATCTTCGTCCCGAGACAGCGCAAGGTATTTTTGTCAACTATCTCAATGTGCAGAAAACTGGTCGTATGCGCATTCCCTTCGGTATTGCACAAATAGGCAAGGCATTCCGCAATGAAATCGTTGCCCGTCAGTTCATTTTCCGTATGAGGGAATTCGAGCAGATGGAGATGCAATTTTTTGTGCGTCCCGGCGAAGAACTGAAATGGTTTGCCCAATGGAAAGAAACCCGTCTTAAATGGCACAAGGCTCTCGGCCTCGGCGATGAGAAATATCGTTATCACGACCATGAAAAGTTGGCACACTATGCCAATGCCGCTACCGACATCGAGTTTGAAATGCCATTCGGATTCAAGGAGGTCGAGGGAATTCATTCGCGTACCAATTTCGACCTGTCGAATCACGAAAAATTTTCTGGTAAAAAATTGCAATATTTCGATCCGGAACTCAACGAGTCGTATGTGCCCTATGTCATCGAGACTTCGATTGGCGTCGACCGTATGTTCCTGAGTGTAATGGCGGGTTCGTATTGCGAAGAACAACTGCCCGACGGGGAAACTCGTGTGGTATTGCGGCTCCCGGCTGCATTGGCACCTGTCAAATTGGCGATATTGCCTTTGGTGAAGAAAGACGGTCTGCCCGAGAAAGCTCGCGAAATAATGGATATGTTGCGATTCGATTTCAAATGCCAGTACGATGAGAAAGATTCTATCGGCAAACGTTATCGCCGTCAAGATGCCATCGGTACGCCTTTCTGCGTTACGGTCGATCACGATACGCTTACCGATAATTGCGTTACGATACGTTTCCGTGATACGATGGAGCAAAAACGTGTGGCCATAAGCGATTTGGCTCAGATTATCGGAGAGCAGGTTTCGATGAAATCGTTGCTGCGGAAAATTGTGAACAGCTAATTTTACAAATTCAGAATATGAAAAAAGGTTATATTGTTGCAGGTGTAGTCCTGCTTGTGATTATTATATTGGTCGTATCGGGTGTCGGTACTTACAATACGATGGTGGCCGGAGAGGAGACTATTAATGGCGAATGGGCCAAAGTCGAGACCCAGTACCAACGTCGTAGTGATCTTATACCCAATCTCGTGTCGACGGTGAAAGGATATGCCGCACACGAACAATCGACGCTCGACGCCGTTGTTTCGGCTCGGGCCAAAGCTACACAGGTAACGTTGTCTGCCGATAACCTTACCCCCGAAAATATCGAGGCGTTCCAAGCCGCACAAGGTGAGGTATCGAGTGCATTATCCCGTTTGTTGGCTGTTGCAGAGAATTATCCCGATTTGAAGGCCAATCAGAATTTTCTCGAATTGCAGGCCCAACTCGAAGGAACGGAAAATCGTATTGCCGTAGCACGTACTCGCTACACCGAGGCCGTGAAGAGTTTCAATGTGATGATACGTCGTTTCCCGGCATCGATTATCGCATCGATGTTCGGGTTTGAAAAGAAACCCCAGTTTGAGGCCACAGAAGGTGCTGAAACAGCACCGGTCGTTAATTTTTAGTTTGATTTTACGGGATTCATACACATGGAAAAAATAAAAATCCTTTTTCTCGCAGTATTGTCGTGTTGCATTTTCGTGATGCCCTCTTGTAAGGACGATGTGGAAGATACGGTAACCGAATATCTGAAATGGAACGACGAGAATGTTGCTTATTTCGAAGCGGCTAAGGTGGCGACCGATGAAGAAGGGAATCGGTTGTATGAAATCGTAACACCCAATTGGGATCCGTCGAGTTGTGTATTGATGCATTTTTATGAACGGGGAACCGATACGATATCGCCTTACCATACAAGTTTTGTCAAGGTCTGCTATAAAGGACAGTTGATAGACGGTACAGTATTTGATGCGACACATGAGAGTCCCGATAATCCCATGACGGCGAAAATATCGTCGCTGGTCGATGGGTGGACTGTCGCAATGGAACGTATGCATGTAGGTGATTCCTGTCGAGTTGTTATTCCGCAGAATTTAGGATACGGAGAGCGGTCTCAGAATTTGATAAAACCTTATTCGACCTTGATTTTCGATATCAAGTTGATGGAGATTGTCCGTCGATAAAAAATATTCGGGAGTATGGAATGGAACACTCCTGTATCGATCGACCTGCAACAAGGAGCCGTAACACATCATCATCGTATGATGTTGTTCGGCTCTTGTTTTGCCGAGCATATCGGGACGAGGCTCGGTGAGTTTCATTTTCGGGTCGATGTCAATCCGTTCGGTATACAGTACAATCCGTTGTCTATTGCAAAGTCGTTGGTTCGCTTGTTCGACAGGAAGCTGTTTTCCGATGAAGACCTTTTTTCAAACGGAAATTTATGGCACAGTTTTGCCCATCATTCGAGCTTTTCACATATAGACAAGGCACTTTGCCTGCAACAAATCAATCGCCGTTTTTTACCGGCATCGACATCGCTGGGAGAAGTGGATTTTTTGATTCTGACATGGGGGACGGCATGGGTCTATACGTTGACGGGAACCGATACGGTGGTTGCCAATTGTCATAAATTGCCGGCTTCTTGTTTCGACCGTCGGCGACTGTCGGTCGACGGGATGGTTGCTGTATGGCTACCATTGCTCGAACGGTTGTTTGCCACGAATCCCCGTGTGAAGCTGCTGTTTACGGTGAGTCCCGTGCGGCATATGAAGGACGGTGCGCACGGCAATCAATTGAGCAAATCTGCTCTGTTGCTTTTTACCGATGAATTGTGTCGGGCCTATCCCGAACGTTGCTTTTACTTCCCTGCGTATGAGCTTGTCATGGACGAGTTGCGCGATTACCGTTTCTACGACAGGGACATGGTGCACCCGTCGCAACAAGCGGTCGACTATGTGTGGGAAAAATTCTCCGAGACCTATTTCGATGAGGCGACCCGTTCCGTCAATCGGGAGTGGGGACGTCTTTTGCAGGCGTTGCGACATCGCCCGCTGACACCCGACCGGAAAACATACAGGCAATTTGTCGTACAAAATATCCTTAAACTCGAAAAATTTCGGGAAAAATATACTTTCTTTGATGTAACCGATGAGCTTGCTGCCGCCCGGCAGTTGCTCGCAACATTAGAGACCGATGAAATATGATATCACAGAAATAGCTAAAATCGTACGTGCCGATTTTCGTAAGAATAGAGAGTATGCCGTTTCGGTATTACTGACCGACAGTCGGTCGCTGACCTTCCCCGAAGAAACCCTCTTTTTCGCTCTTGTTACCGAACGGAATGACGGCCATCGTTATGTGTTTGATTTATATCGGAAAGGTGTTTGCAATTTTGTTGTAAGCCGTATTCCCGAACATGCCGACGAAATGGGAGAAGCCAATTTTCTCGTTGTTCCCGATACATTGCAGGCGTTGCAGGCTCTTGCTGCGGCGCATCGACGTCGGTTTAAGATTCCGGTTATCGGCGTTGCCGGTAGTAATGGTAAGACGGTCGTGAAAGAATGGCTTTATCAGCTTTTGTGTGAAGATTATACGATGGTGCGTTCTCCGCGCAGTTACAATTCTCAAATCGGAGTACCCCTTTCGGTGTGGGAAATCAACGAACAAACCGAACTGGCTGTCATCGAAGCGGGTATATCGAAATCGGGCGAGATGGATAAGTTGGAGCCTATCGTGCAGCCTACGGTGGGGATTCTTACCAATGTGGGAGAAGCGCATCAAGAAGGATTCTCCACCATACAGGAGAAATGCGAGGAAAAATTGTCGCTTTTCCGCCGTTCCGATGCGATTATTTATGACGGAGATGATCCGCTCATAACCGAATCATTCAATAAGATGTGCATGGGTACGCGGGAGATTGCTTGGTCGCATGTCAATATAGACTCGCCCCTCTATATTTCCAAGATAGAGAAAGAAGAGATGTCGACACGCATCGAATATATTTATTTGCGTACCAAAAGCGGTTTTACGATACCGTTTGTCGAAGATGGGGCTGTGCAAGACGCCATACATTGTTTGGCGGTCATGCTCTACCTCGGTACCGATGTCGACGTGATTGCCCGCCGTATGAGTCGTCTCGAACCGATTGCCATGCGTATGGAGGTAAAAGAGGGAATCAATAATTGCCTGTTGATAAACGACAGTTACAATTCCGATATCAATTCCCTCGGTATTGCGCTCGATTTTCAATCCCGTCGTTCGGCGGCTCGGTCGATGCGGCGAACATTGATACTTTCCGATATTTTACAGTCGGGAGTTCCGTCCGATGAACTTTATGAGCGCGTAGCTTCTCTTGTCCGGCATAAGGGGGTGCAGCGTCTCGTCGGAATTGGTTATGAAATTATGGCGCATGCCGCTTGTTTCAATATAGAGAAGGAGTTTTATGCCACGACCGAAGAGTTCTTGCAATCGGGGCGCATCGATCGGTTTTCCCGGGAACTTATTCTGATAAAAGGGGCGCGCCGTTTTCATTTCGAGTCGGTGTGCGAAGCATTGGAACTGAAACAACATGAGACGATACTCGAAGTGAATCTCGATGCGATCGTCCACAATTACAATTTTTATAAGGAAAAACTGAATCCTTCGACCCGTATGATTTGCATGGTGAAGGCATTCGGTTACGGAGCGGGTTCGTATGAGCTGGCGAAGACTTTACAAGATCATGGCTGTGATTATCTGGCAGTAGCCGTGGCCGATGAGGGTGCCGAGTTGCGCAAGCAAGGCATTACGATGCCTATTATGGTAATGAATCCCGAAATGTCGAGCTTTCATACCCTTTTCCGCTATGACCTCGAACCCGAGGTGTATAGCTTCAAGCTGTTCGATGTTTTGCTGGTAGAGGCTCGTCGGCAAGGTCTGTTGCACTATCCGGTACATATCAAGATCGATTCGGGTATGCACCGCCTCGGGTTTGAAGAAAAAGATATGCCGCTGTTGGCCGAAAGGTTATCATCACAGGATAACTTGTCGGCGCGGTCGGTCTTTTCGCATTTCGCCGGTAGCGATGAGGCTTGTTTCGATGATTATTCCCGACATCAGATCGCGCTTTTTACGCGGTGTGCCGATGCTGTGCAGGCCGCGTCGCCGCATAAGGTTTTGCGTCATATCCTCAATACGGCGGGAATTACGCGATTTACCGATTTTCAGTTCGATGCTGTTCGTCTCGGCATAGGCCTTTACGGTGTTTCTCCGTATGGAGACAATAAGGGTTTACGCACGGTAAGTACGTTGAAGACGACGATTTTGCAGATACGCGATTTGGCTGCCGGAGAAACGGTCGGATACAGTCGTCGCGGGGTGTTGGAGCGACCTTCCCGTATAGCGGCTATTCCCATAGGATATGCCGACGGGCTTGACAGGCATCTCGGCAATGGCAAAGGGTGTGTCGTCGTCAATGGCAAGCGTGCTCCTATCGTCGGTAATATCTGTATGGACGTAACCCTGATAGATGTAACCGACATCGATTGTCGGGAAGGAGACCGTGTCGAGATATTCGGCGAGCAGTTGCCCGTAGAAGAGATGGCCGGTTGGTTGGGTACGATTCCCTATGAGATTCTTACCTCTGTATCTTCCCGGGTGAAAAGGGTCTATTACAGAGAATAGTTCGATGCTGCAATATTGCATGAGCTAAAAAAAGAGCTTTTTATTGCCTAATTCATAAACTTCACGTACCTTTGTATCGTCTGTTTTCGCGGATGTGGTGTAATTGGTAGCCACGCCAGACTTAGGATCTGGTGACGAAAGTCGTGTAGGTTCGAGTCCTATCATCCGCACAAAAGGGGAAAAGGGCTGCATTTTATGCAGCCCTTTTCCCCTTTTATATGATTCGCGGTTATCTGTCGAATAGAAAATGATTCGGCAGATAACCTGTTTTTTTATTTGAAAAATTTCAGGACATAACTCTTATTTCCCGATACGATACGGGCGATATAGAACCCTTCGGGAATGTTCTTCAAGTCGATATACCCTTGCGTGGTGCCGGTAAACGACATGGTACGTCCGTCTATGCCGGTGAGAATGACTTTGTCTGCTTCTGGAATTATCAATAATCCGCTCTTCCGGTTATAATAGGCGGTTTCGGTCGTCGGTGTTTCATCGATGCTGCTTTCGTCTATGCCGACAGGTGCGGAAAGGGCTGTTTCTCCATATTGTGTGGTAGCCGATACTTGATAGCGGATCTCCCCTTCGGGAATGTTTTCATCGGTGAAATGACATTTATCGGTCGTTGCTATTTTTATACCGTTCCGGTAGATGTTGTATCCTGTTATTGCAGAAGATTCGGCGGCAGGATATACGACAATGCCGTCTACAATCCACCAATAAGAGAGACCCGCGTTGTTATCGTCATATCCCCGGAATGCAATGCGCATCTCATTGGAGAGATAAGGCGTGAGATCGAGTGATATTTCTTCATACACGTTTACTGCGGTACTTTGCGTTTTCAGGTCGTAGAGTATTTCCCACGTTTCCCCGTTGTCCGAGCTGACCAGCACATAATAGAAATTATGGGCGTTGTTTTTCTGCGGAGCGATCGATTTGGAATGGAAGTCCAATCGCTGTCCCTGTGCGAAGGAGGGCGAGATGAGCCACTCATCTTGGTGCATGGAATCCCAGTCCGATTCGAGTTTCATAGCATGGGTGCCGTCCGAAACTTCCGTGTATTTGTCGGCCTCTACGTGAATCCACGTTTTGGGATTTTCCGAATCGTGGCGTATCGTCCAGTTGGCGACGGAAGCGGCATTTTCGAAATCTTCGTTCAGTACGGTCGAACCCGATACCGGGGCCGACCACGTAAGCTCCACTTTTCCGTTTACGGCTGTTGCCGAGAGGTTCGATGGCGCCAGTATTTCACCCGATGCTTGGGAAACCGTGAGCGTATCGGCTACATCTGCCTCGTCGATGGCATTCAGTATGATGTCGGCGTTACGCGATGACGTGTTTTCATTTTTTGTCAGGGCGGTGATTGTAATCGTCGTTTTTCCTATGTGGCCTTGCGTGGGCGATATTTCGAGCCACTCGGGTACTGACGTTATCTGCCACGAGGTATCGGCTTCTACGGTAACAGCAGTCGTACTGCCGGCATTGCCGGCTAAGACGACTGTATCGGTCGGCAGATAGATGCGGGAAGCGACGGGTAATAAATCGAATGAGAGGGTCTCGCCGCAAGTCGATATGTTACCAATGGCGAAACGGGCGGTCTCACCGTTGGTGTAGAACGGTTTTTGTGCGGCCTCCCCTCCGAATGCCATGCGTCCGCTTTCGGCACTGAAAGCAGCTTGTTCGATTTTCCCGTCGGAAGTCGTCGACCCTCCGGGGCGGAAGAGATACAATTCGTCGAATTTGCTGCTGCCGTCATAAGCGTTGTTCCCGGTATATCGGGGATCTACCCGGTATATCAGAAGTCCCGATTCGGGTATGCCGGCATCGAAGCCTTCTTTTTTACGGTATTCGACGATGAAGTATTGGTCCGATCCCGTAGGGCATATTTTATAGGCGATATTGTCTTTGCGGTCTCCGGTAAGCGGGTGGAGAGTGTAAGTTCCGGGTTGGGAGATTTCGGGTATCTCGTCGATCCATTTACAATATTTGTATTTGGTATATGCGCTCATGCTTTGCGGAACGGAGAGATTGTCGGACATCAAATCCCACACGCCGACGGGATTCAGGTCGGTACGTACACTACCGTGATAGAGGTCATACGTGCCTAGTGTGTGAGACATTTCATGGCACAGCACACCCGTATTGATTTCAAGGGGTGTTACCATCGAGCCGTAACCGTTGGCATCGTCGAAGAGCATGATGTATTCGTTCACTTTCTTTCCTTGTATGGAGCCTTCTTGGGTATACAAAGTGGAACGGTGAGGCCATAACAGGTGCGAATTTCCGATAGCGGAGCGTCCGCTGACGATGATGCAGATGTTATCGATCACACCGTTACCGTCGGCATCTATGACGGCATCGGCCGGGACAATGGTGTCGAGGTAATCCGACAGCTCTTTTACCAGATTCTGTTCTCTCAACAGTTTGTTTGCACCTAAGGCGTCGTCGACATATCCATCGGGATTGATGCTCGAATGTTTCTCGTAATATCCGCGCGGATTTCGGGCTTGATATGAAATGATTTTTCCTTCGCTGTCGGCAGCAGGATAGAAGATACTCGACCAGAAAAGTTGGTTGTAAGAGGCCTCTTTGAAGTAGTTATATACCGAGTTGGCGTCTTCGGTCGAGTCGTTGAACATCTTCTCATAGTGGGAGATCGGTTTCTTAAAAATCGTGTCGCCTTCGTCGGCAAACCGGAGAAAGACCACCAAGTTGCTGAATTCTCCTTTATTTTTCTCCGCAGCTTGCAATGTTGTAGAGATCGTGCAGAATGCGAGGGTGAGAATGAGCAGTTTTTTCATAGTCGTTGCTGTTTATGTTTTTATAAAAGGCGAAAAGGCCGTGAATGAAAGTATCATGTTCACGGCCTTTTATGTTTGTAGGTCGTGAAGCCTTTACGGAATCAATACTTTTTGTGTCGATACGGCGTTGTTGTCGCGGGCCTGCACGATGTAAAGACCCGTACCCAATGCGCCGAGGTCGAGGGCTTCGGCACGAGCCGAAAGAACTTCTTTTCCTCCGGCATTGTAGACTGTAATGTCTGCTTCGCGGGACAAAGAAATGAACCGACCCGTTTGGGCGATATTGATACGGTCGCTATCGGCTTGTGTGCCTGCTATGCCTGCACCTTCGCCGTAAACCTGCACTTTCAAGCCTTGCAGATACATCTCAGCACTACTTTGGTTGCCATTGAGAATTTGGGCGGTTACAGGTTGCTGCTGGTTGAGTTTAAATCCGCTGGCATTTTCTATGTCCTGTACCTCCCAAGTACATTGTCCGGCTCCGTGATATGAGAGGAAAATGAATGATTTGATATTGGCACAGTCAACAGGTTCCAATTCTCCAAATCCACCTTTTAAGGCTGGGCGGATTGATGATTCGGCCGATAGAAATACAGAGAGGTGATAGCAAGAGGGCAGTTGAAGAAGAATGCTTCCGCCATTGAACGAAGTATAGGGCGATGCCGGAGCAAGTACAATAGCACCTTTCTTGGCATCTGTCCCTATGGCTGCACCCGTAGAATCTACTCCGGGCAAATATCCATCGGTACCGACTCCGGCAACTGTGGGAGAGATGGTATTATAGAGCGGTTCGAATACATCGGGCTCTACTTCTTCTTGATACATTGTGGGAATTGATTTTATCAATTTGTCGCTGGTGGCGTCTCCGACATATTTGTCGATTTTCTCTTGCGTGTCGAACCATAACCAACCGTTGGAGTCGCAATCGGCCGGTGTGAAGAGATTACCTTGCGCATAGGCGGCCGACGTGAACGCCCCGGCAAAGAGCAATGCGAGTGTAACTGATTTTTTCATAGACAATCTTTTTTAGAGGGTTAGTATTTTATGATTACATTTCGAGCCACGACGGATTCTGAGGAATCCCATGACGACGTATTTCGTCCCACGGAATAGGCCAGTAGTACTGCATTTCGCGGAAATAACGCACGGTATTGTCGGTACCATTGACTGTCTTTTGTCGGTAAACGGTAGGCGTACCGTCGTTGTATTTATAGATGTTTACTCCGTAGAGGGGATTGGTGCTGCCGCTCATTTTTTCTTCGGCTATACCCCAACGCAGGAGATCCCAATAGGTCGATTTTTCGAATGCCAACTCCACACGTCGTTCATTGACGATGTCGTCCCATGTTATCGATTCATATTCGGGCATGTGTACCCGGCGGCGTATTTCGTTGAGCTTATCCATGGCATCGCCCGTGCGACCCTGTTTGAAGTCGATTTCGGCATAGTCGAGCAGAACCTCGGCATACCGCCAGATAATGCAATTTTGGCTGCTGGCATAAGTATCGTCGTTATCGATTTGTTGGGACTCCCGGACAAATTTTTTCAGATAATATCCCGTGCGCGTGTAGGTCGCCTGCTCCGAGGAGCCATAGGCTGTGAGGTCGGCTCCCCGCACGTATTCGCGATCTCCGTACTTTTCGTAGGTATAATGTATTTCGAGTGTTTTCCCTTTGAACGAACAGCCGTCATAGAGGATATTGGCATAGAACCGATAATCCCGGTTTTTGTATGGGTCGGAAGCATCGTAATCGGAGGCCGTCTCGATGGGCTGGCCGCTTACGGTTCGGTATTCATCGACGTGGTTCTGTGTGGGAACATAGGCGGCAAAAGTGCCGTAGCACGAGGGAGGAGCGGTTTCCCGGTCGAGCTTATGCCCGAATTCGGTATCGAAGTTACCGTCGTCGCTGTGTTGTACCTCCCATATCGATTCCTTGCTGTTTTTGGTCAAGAATATGTCGTGGTAAGCATTTGCTATGCCGTCTTGTGTCGTCTCCGATATTTGCACCAGTTCATACCGGTTGAGAGACATGAGCGAGTCGTACGATTCTGCGGCAAGCGTGTACATGCGGTCGGTGCGGTCATCGGGAAATCCGAGATAAGATTCCGTCCGGTTTTGAAATTTGACGCCCGAAGCCCAGAAATAGGTTTTTGCTTTGAGCATATAGGCCGCACCTTTCGAAGCACGTCCCGCATCGCTTTCGGAGATATTTGCGTCGAGCAGAGCGGCTGCTTGACTCGCTTCGGAAACGATGAAATTGACGGTTTCCTCATAGGTGGCGCGCGCGAGTTTGCGGCTATCGGTAAGCGGGTCGTACGGCTCGGTCAGAATTATGGGAGCGCCGTACATGCGCAACAACAAGTAGTAGTAATAAGCTCTGAAAAAATGAGCTTCTCCCAATATCCGTTGTTTATGCGCACCTTCGGGTATCTGGTCGGCGTTTTGGAGTAAAACGTTGATCGAACGTATCTGTGTGTAATAGGTGCTCCATTTGGTGCGTCCGCGAGTCGTCAACTCCTGCTGGCTGCTGCGGAGTATGTCTCCGTAGTCGGCGTTGTACCAGTCGGCACGGCTTACGGTCATCTGGTCGGCATACCAGGGTTCGTATTCCCTTCCTATCCCTTTCATGATGGTCGTAACATAAGTAGAGAACCCGTTGTCCATATTCCGGTACCAGGGCAGCACGTATTCGTCGAGAAGGAGCTGGTCGCCCCAAATGGCGTTTTCCGATAGTTTGTCATAAGGCACTTCTTTGAACAAGTCGTTGCAACTTGTCGATACACTCAACAGAAGTCCCGAGAAGAATGCGATATATAAGAGTCTTTTCATTGTCATTGGGTGTAGGGTTAGAAGCCGAAATTAAGGGTAAGACCGTAAGACCGCTGTATGGGATACCCGCGCAACGATTCGGGGTCGATGCCGTTTTCGAGCGAAGATATGGTAAAGAGGTTGCTTCCTTGCAGGGCGATGCTTACCGAGTTGATTTTTTTCTTTTGGAGCAACTTGGCCGGCAACGCATACCCGATGGTGAGAGAGCGCAACCGCAAGTAGTTGCAGTTCCGTATCCAAAAATCCGATTCTCTCCGGTTATTGTCGTTTTTCGATGCGAATTTGATTCTCGGATAGGCTGCATCGGGATTATCTTCCGTCCATGTATCGGTGAGGTGGTAACGTTGGAATCGTTGCAAGCTGCCGCTTTCGAGTGTATAGAGCTCATTGATTTGTTGCTTGTATCCGGCAACTCCCTGTAACATGGCATTCATGAACAACCCCTTGTAACTGAAACCGAGGCTGAGGCTCATCGAGAAATCGGGATAGGCCGAGCTTTTTACATAGATACGGTCGTTGGCTGTGATGACGTGGTCTCCGTCTTGGTCTTTGTACTTGATGTCGCCCGGAGCCAATGTCGCGTTACCCTGCCCGTCTTGGTCGATAGGATAGTTGGCAATTTCTTCCCACGACTGGAACAAGCCGTCCGACTCGTACAGCAACCATAACTGACTGCTGCGCCCTTTTCTCCTTTGGTGCGCCACGACCGACGATTCATCGCCGTAATCGAGTACTTTGTCGAATGTTTTCGATAAAGTGATGCCTATATCATATTTGAATTGGCCGATACTATTTTTATGCGTGATAGTCAGGTCCCAGCCCCATGCTTTTACTTTTCCGAAATTGATGTAAGGAACATTCCCGTCGGTCCCGGCCGAAGGCGGGTAAAGGTAGGTGGGTGCGTATGTGAGCATATCGGTTTTGAAACGCCAATAATATTCGTAAGTTACGGCAAAACGGTTTTTCCATAAACCTGCATCTACGGCAATATTATAGTCGTGGCTTTTTTCCCAGCGCAGGTCGGGGTTGGGGAAACTGCTCGGGTCGGGAATGATGCCCGGCTTGAAGTTCCCGCCTATCTGATAGCCCGAGTTGGTCGTATAGATGTAATTCATCAGGTAGCCGTAATCGGTGAGTACGGCGTCGCGACCCAAGATACCGGTAGAAGCACGGAATTTGAGATTGGAAATGACCGGTTGGTCCCAGCTCCGGAAAAACGATTCATTCGAGAGTACCCATGCGCCCGATACGGTCGGGAAGAATCCCCAGCGGTTGTCGGGCGGGAGTTTGGTCGAGCCGTCGACACGGAAACTTGTTTCGATGAAATAGCGGTTATCGTACCCGTAAGTAAACCGTCCGATGAGGGAAGCCCTTTGGTAGAAATATTCATTGCCGACCAGCTTGCTGTCGGTTGCCGTCCCGATTACTTCGGGATATTTTCCTGCCATATCGTTGTTGGTGCCCGTCATATAACGATTGCGGTAGTCTTGGTAGTTGACAACGAGCATGGCGCTGAAATCGTGCTTCTCATTGAACGTATTGGTGTAGTTGATACCACCTTCGAAAAGTTTATTGTCGACAAACTGGTCTCGTTGCGAAAGAGAGATTTTTGCCGTCGGATAGGTCGTCAACGGGTCTTCCGAAATTTCTCCCGTCGTATTGTCATAGAGATAGAGGGTTTCGGGACTGCTGAAAGTGGTATTTATCGAGTTGTTGTTGTCGACCGTTGCTTTGAGGTAGATCGACATGCCTTTCAAGAAAGGAAGTTCGTAGTTGAGTGTAGCCGATATCGTGTTGAAGTTCGTTTTGTTACGGATATATCCGCCCAGTCCTTCGACGGCAAGTAACGGGTTGCTTCCGCTGAGGCTGGCGAGTTCGCCGGTCGTAAAGCGCAATACTTGCAGCGGGGAGTAACTATATGCTGCGTCGATGGTCGTGTAACTTGTATTTTTATTGTTCGACCGGTTCCCGGTTATGTCGAGAGAGAGGGTCAGACCTTTTACGATATAGGCGTCGAGCTTGGCCGAATAGTTGAAGCGGTCGCGCCCCACACCCGAATAGAGACCTTTCATGTGGGTGTAACCTCCCGAAACGTAATATTTTACGAATTTGTTTCCGCCCGATACCGAAAGGCTGTGCAGCGTCGAGAATCCGAATTTGTCGAGATAATCGAGCAGATTTTCGTTCCCATAAAGATTGGGATTGCTTTTTATGGCATTGAGGTCGTATTTTTCGTAGACGTCGTCTCCACGGGCGTCGACAGCCCGATTGTAAAGTGTGGCGAATTCTTCGGCGTTGAGGAAGTCGGGCAGGCAGGTGGCTTGTTGCATATTGAACTGTCCCCGATAGTTGACCCTTACCTTCTGATTGTCTTCGCCGCGTTTGGTCTTGACGAGGATTACGCCGTTGGCTGCACGGGCTCCGTAAACGGCTGCCGCCGCACCGTCTTTGAGCATGGAGATGCTCTCTATGTCATCGGGATTGAGGTCGGAAAGACGCATCTCGCCGTCCGATGTGTTTTCTCCGAATCGGGGAACTCCATCGATGACCAAGAGGGGTGTACCGTTGATGCCGCGGATACGTATGTCCGATTCTTTTCCCGAGCTGGGATCGCCGCTCGAATTTTGTACCGAAACACCGGCTACGAGGCCTACCAGAGCCTCGTTTACATTCATGACGGGCATACGTTTCAGGTCTTCTCCCCGTACCACTTCGACCGAGCTGGTGAGTGATGATTTTTTCTGTGTACCGTAACCCACGACAACTACGTCGTCGAGTTGCTGGGCATCTTCTTCGAGTGTGATTTTTATGTTATCGGTCGTTGGTGTGATTTTTACTTCATGGGTACGATAACCCAGGAATGTGGCAATAAGGGTCGATTCGGAGTTCTGCACCGTCAATGAAAATTGTCCGTTACCGTCGCTGATCGTTGCCGTCGTCGTGTCTTTGATTTTCACCGTGGCTCCGGCAATGGGATTTCCCGATGAATCGACGATATATCCCGTTACTTTTCGCGAACCTGTTTCCTGTCCGATGGCAGGTAGGCCCCAGAAAAGGGAAAATAAAAGCAGTAAGGCGATATGTTTCATCATAATATTACTCAGAAGTGGTGGTTCAGTTGAACAGCTCTTTTATCTGCATGAGTTGATAGTCGTAGAAATCGCGTGTCGTTTTGTCGCTTGTACGGGCACGTTGTTGCTTGTAAAGCGATTCGATTTTTTTGAGGTGTGCGGTCATCAGCGGAGCGATACGGGTGTTGGAGATACCCGGCTGCCCCATATTTATACGCAGGAAAGAAACTTCTTCTTCCCGATTTGCTTCGCATGCCGTATGGCTGCACGGTACGTCGGGACTATATCCCAAAGAGACTATTGCTTGATAATCGGAGAAGGCTTTTGTTGAACTTGTCTTTTTACCGGAAGTGGGCGTAAGTCCGCTGTATTTGATAATGACGGCAAGTGCAGCCGATTGAATGTCGCGCTCGGCGGCATCGAGCTTTTTCCCTTGATAAGAAGCCTTGAACAGTTCTGTCAGGGCATCGTCGAGATAAGTATCGAGGGTATAATTTTTGCGGTTGTTTACAAGTCCGCTTTCTTCGATGCGATACAACGCCGTACTGTTGAGCAGACAACCGACGATACTGCGGCGCAGGTTATCGTTGCAGTTGAGGGTACGATCAAGTTTCATCATCAGTTGGGTCGGGGTGAGCCAGTCGTTGTAAGTACGGGCTTGGCGCATGAGCCATTGCATGGCTTTTTTCTGGGTTGCCCGATCGAGATGTGTGCGAGCGGCGTTTTTCCCGCCTTGGCGGGCATCTTTGAATTCAACACCGCCGATGTAAGTCATGACGTGCCCTATGTGACGGGAATATTGTTTTACCAGTTGGTCATATATTTCATCGAGGTCGTCATACGGTTTGCCTGGCTCGGCCGCCCATTTTTCGAGGTTGGACATGATGATTTTGAGATTCGAGATCGCATAATCGCCGGCTCGCAGATGGTCGTTGCTCAAATCTTCGGTTTGATCGGTGGGGTCGATGATCGCCATAAATTGTTGCGCTCCGAATTCGTACATGGGGTCGGCTTTTTTCTCCTCTATCCATTGGGTGAGGGTCGCCACTTCTTCGGTCGGAGTATTTGCTCCGGGAATAAGGCGGTATCCCCATGCAATTGCGTAGATGTCATAAACGCCCAAAATGGGAGGCGTCAGTTTGACACCCCGGTCGAAGTCGCCGGGTTGTGCGATGTAGTTGTTGCGGGCATAGTCCATGATACTGGGAGTCGTGCCGTATTTTTGCGTGAAAGAGGGGCTGCGCAGCGAATCGACGGGATAGGCATAACTGGCACCCATGTTGTGCATCAGACCCAGCGTATGGCCTATTTCATGTGAAGCGACGTACCGCATCGACTCTCTCATGACGTCATCGTCGAATACCGGTTTGCGTACTCTCGTGTCGGTGGCTGCCGTCTGGCAGAATCGCCAGTTGTGCAGTAACGATACAATATTGTGGTACCAAATGACGTCGGCGGTAAGGATTTCTCCGCTACGCGGGTCGACAAAGCTGGGACCCATTGCATTCGCTATTGTTGTCGCGGCATATTTTACACAACTGTAACGCATATCGTCGGGGTCGAAGTCGGGGTCGTTCTTGGGATAGTCGCGAGCCTGAATGGCATTTTTGAAACCGGCCGCCTCAAAGGCTGTATTCCAGTCTTCGATACCTTGTTTCACGACATCTCTCCACTTGTCGGGAAATGCACTGTCGACATAGAAGATAATCGGTTGCCGTGGCTCGACAAGTTCTCCGGCGAAGTAACGTTCCATATCTTCCTCTTTCGGTTCGAGACGCCAGCGATGTATAAACGTGTAATCGTCGACTTTATCTTTTTCTGTCGTATAGAGCGACCGGTCGCTGTAAAAATATCCCACACGGTTGTCTTGCAAGCGCATGCGCATGGGTTCGTCGGGAAGGACGATAAACGATCGGTGTACTTGTACGGTGTAAGGCTCGTCCATAGGAGAGGTGTTGAACGACAAGTTGCTCTTTATTTCAATATTCCGGGGGAATGCCTTTACTTCGGTGATTGATGAAGCGTTCGACACAAAAGAGCCTTTTATGGAGTTGCCTCCACCCATCAGTTTCGAGAGCGGATTTGTCGGTTTTATGGGGCTGATACATTTCTCATTTCCTCCGAAGAAAGAGGTTACATCGATGACGACATTCCCCTTGTTGCGAGCTTCGATTTTGAAAGCCTTCAATACGGGATTCAAAAAGTTCTTGTCGAAGGCTGCTGCAATCGACTCTTTTTCGTCGACGCTGTTTTGTGTCTGCACCTTATGCAGATATACGTTGATACTGTCGCGGCTCAGTTGCAGCAAGATAGGTTGGGTTGCCATCTGTCCGGCGACGAAGTCCTGCGTATTGCTGGTGGCAGCAATGCGGTTCGACAACATATAGGTGTGCTCGAATGCCGAGTCGGGAATTTCCCAGAAGAGTTTTCTCTGTGGGGTGAAGTGCGTTGTCAGAAGTCCTTCCTTGGAGACTGCGTCTTTTATGAGTTTCCGATATTCGACGCTGTCTTTGTTCTCTTTCGGTTTGGGAACGACGAGTGTCGTATCGTTTTTCTTTTTTGAAGATTTTTTTCTTTTTGCAGAGGCATCTGTTGAAAATCCGGTCAAAAAGCCGAAAATCAAAGCGAAACAGATAAGGCTTACGTTAAAGGTTTTCATATGATATGGTTTCTGTGTGTTTATTCTTTTGTTACTCGTCTTGGGGAGAAATACTTTCTCTTTGCTTCGTTTTTTTATGATGTGCTTAGCAAAAAAACAGGAAAATGTTTTTCGCTGGTGCAATAATTTATATCTTTGCGCAAAGATATACAATAATATAAAAAAACTTGATTGCGATGAGAAAAATTACCTTTTTTTTAATGTTTACATTGTTCGCTTTCGTTTTGAAAGCAAACGATGGTGTGATGCTCACGCTGAAAGCCGAGCCGGGTAAAAGTCTCGATTTTGACGTTTATGTAACCAATGAGTTGCAAAATATTTCGGTCGATTGGGGCGATGGAAATAAGCAGGTGTATGAAAATGTCGCTTCTATCCAAGCTAATAGCGATTTGCCCACAAAGATCTCGGGAACAGTGTCAGGAGAGGGTACTGTAACGTTTTATGGTGATCCTTTGCAATTGTATAGTTTTGAGTCTGTTGCGGCTTTTGATGGCTCGAAAATATCTGTTGTAGACTTATCTGCTGTAATAAATCTGGAACAGTTGACAATGCAAAGTCATGCGTTGACCCAAATCGATTTGAATAAGTTGACGAAACTTACGTCGTTGACCCTTTCGGGGAATGCGCTGTCTGCCATAGATTTGAGTCAATGTTCGGAAATTAAGGCGTTGGTGGTTTCTGACAATAAGTTGTCGAAAATCGATTTAAGCAATCTTTCCAAATTGTCTTCGTTGACGATTTCAAATAATACGCAACTTTCCGAGGTGGTTTGGCCGACCGAGGCTGCTTCTTTTAAAACAATCTATGCATTGAACCTCTCATTGTCGGGAGCATTGAATTTGACACAATATCCGGCACTTAACTTTGTGAATTTCAATAATAACAAATTGACGTCTCTTGACCTGAGCGGATTGGAGATGGATCGAGTATTCTGTATGAACAATCAATTGTCGGAATTGAAAGTGGATAACGTGATATCGTTATTGAATTGCTCGGGAAACAGATTGACCCCGGCTACTCTTCCGGCTGTGAGTCCGAAGACATATACTTATGCTCCGCAAACGGCAGTTTTGCCTGCGGCTCAAATTTTGGAAGGCGAAAGTATCGATCTCTCGACGTTGGGCGGTGAAGGCGATGAACTTACCTATACATGGAAATATGCCGACGGTACGGCGATAGATGCAGCCGACTGTGTCGATAAAGGTAATGGAGTATTCTCATTCCCGAATGTTCTCGACAAGGCTGTTTATTGTGAGGTGTCTTCAAAACTTTTCCCCAAATTTACCGGTTCGAATGTGTTAAAAACGACCGAAGTAAGAGTCGGTTTTACCGGTACGATATTGACATTGAGTGCCGAGGCCGGGAAAGCTCTCGATTTTGACGTCTATTTGGTCGATACATTGCAAAATATCGGCGTTGACTGGGGGGATGGTAAAAAAGTGGTGTATGAAAATGTTGCTTCCAATCCGGATATTGATTGGCCTACCTCTATTTCGGGGACGGTAGCCGGAGAAGGAACGGTAACTTTGTATGGTGATCCTGCCCAATTGTCGGAATTTGAGGCTTTGGGCGCCCTTGAAGGATCCAAAGTTTCATCGATAGATGTTTCAAAGGCCGAAAATCTTACGACTCTTACGGTTTCGAGCCATGCTCTCACCTCCATAGATTTGAGTCATAATCTGTCTATTTCATCTTTGGCTTTGAATAATAACCAGTTGGCCGAAGTCGATTTGAGCAAGCACACTCATTTGTATAGCGTGGATTTGAGTAAGAACAGCTTGACGAAACTCGATGTCTCTCAATCTCCCTCTTTGTGGAAATTGGTTGTTTCCGATAACCAAATAACAGAACTGTCCTTGCCGACAGAAGCTCCCGGTTTCACAACATTTACGGCTTTGAACAATCGGTTTGAAGGATCATTGGATTTGTCGGTATATCCGAAATTATCCGCGGTGAATGTATCCGGAAGCAAATTGGTATCAATCGATGCTTCGGGATTGAACTTGGCAACGCTTTTCTGCCAAAACAACCAGTTGACGGAGTTGAAGGTTGACAGTGTGAAGACGACATTGAATTGCATGGGAAACAAATTAACCCCGGCTACTTTGCCGCAACTCAATGTAAAAAACTATACCTATGCTCCGCAAGCGGTTTATATGTTGGCCGATAGTGTTGTAAAAGTTGGCGATGAGGTAGACTTATCGACACTTGTTGCCGCCAATGATGAGGTAACTTATGTATGGCGATATGACGAGACTACTGTGGCAGATGCTTCGCTTTATACCGTAGAAAACGGCGTAACGGTATTCAATGCGGTTCCGCTCGACAAGGTGTATTGTGAAATCGTGTCGACACTCTTCCCGAATTTTACGGGTGCAAATGCGTTTGTAACGACGGCAGTGAAAGTAGAGAAAGGTGCTTCGTCCATCGATGAGACTTCGGCAGAAGCATCTGCCCGCATTTATGCTGTTGCCGGTCGTGTTGTCGCAGAAAATCTTTTGCCGGATACTCTGGTGTCCGTATATTCGCTTTCGAGCGTGAAATGCGGCGAGAAAGAGAGTGTTGACGGTAAGGCCGAGTTTGAATTACCACAGGGCGTTTATCTTGTTGTTGCAGGAAAAGAGGCTTATAAGGTTGTTGTTCCGTAAAGGATAATCGATTGTATAATGATAGAAACTCCCGTCTGTAATATCGGACGGGAGTTTCTGTTTGCGGAGGATAATGGATTTGCTTGGGATTAGATCTGTTATTTCGGATAGCTATCTGAAAAGTGGGAGACGAGACGTCCGTCCCGAGAAGGAGTTATCATAAAAAAAGCTCTGCTATTGCAGAGCTTTTTTTATTCCTTTTGTTGCGGATTATTCGCCCGGGTGGATAGCACCGGTGGGGCAAGCGTCGGCGCAAGTGCCGCAATCAACGCATTTATCGGCATCGATTTTGTAGATATCGCCTTCCGAGATAGCGTCGGAGGGACATTCGCTCATGCAAGTGCCGCAAGCAATACAATCATCGCTAATAACGTAAGCCATAGTTTTGAGTTTAAAAAATTAATACTAATAGTAAGTGTGTCCGGCAAAAGTACGGCTTTTCTTTTTCTTGACAAATTAAATTGGATTTTTTTTGATGGGGAGTGTTTTTTTGACAAATCTTTTTCTTCTCTTACGGGCAATATTTCTATGTTTTTTGCGTTTTATTCATACTTCCGAAAAACGATTGAGAAAGATATTATTCATATGGGTATGTTTTGTTGCCGCCGTTTCGGTATCGGCGCAGCAACAAAAGTTGCAGCGCTTGCCGTTCGTCGACCAGCGGCGTATTCATTTCGGTTTTTCTGTCGGTACGCATGTGCAGGATTTGGCTATCCGGCATACCGGAGCGGTAACCGGAGGCGGAGAGACATGGTTTGCCGAAGTACCCTCTTTCTCTCCCGGTTTCAATGTCGGCTTGGTTGGCGACCTTTATATTTGTCCGTATCTCAATCTTCGTTTTACCCCGACCCTGCTGTTCGGTAATAAAACGGTGGAACTGCGAGAGGATCATAGCGATACACGGCGCACGGTCGATCTGAAATCGACTTATATCATGATGCCTGTGAGTATCAAATACAGTGCCAAAAGGTTGAATAATTATTGTCCTTATTTGTCGTTGGGGGTGGCTCCGACGATCGACATCTCGAAAAAACGAAACGACTTGTTGCGCCTCAATACTTATGACACGTATCTCGAAGTGGGAGTAGGGTGCGATATTTATCTGCCGTTTTTCAAATTGATACCCGAGTTGAAATTTTGTTTCGGGTTGAGCGATGTGGTGAAACATAAACGGAACGACCTTGTCGATCCGCTCGATATTAAATATACCCAGGCTGTAAGTAAGGCTTTTTCGAGGCTTGTGGTGTTGAGTATTTATTTTGAATAGACTGATTATTTGTCTGTTATGTCTTTGATTGTGATTCGGAAGAAGTTGTGTGTAAATATTTAACAATTTATTTTTTGGAAATTCCATATAAAGGTTATATCTTTGCACCACGAAAATATCGCGGGGTGGAGCAGTTGGTAGCTCGTTGGGCTCATAACCCAAAGGTCGCTGGTTCGAGTCCGGCTCCCGCAACTAAGAAAGAGGGTCATCGTTTTTACGATGACCCTCTTTGCATATAAAACTGTTTGAATGATTGCGATGAGATATTACAGACATGTCATTCCGAGTGAGGCTGGTAGGCCGGCGAGGGATTTCCGATTCTCTATCAGTAGAGATTCTTTATTTCACTTCGTTCCATTCGGAATGGCAGTTATGTGATTCCGGCGTGTTAGCGAGGAATCTCTGTTTCTTCCCATGAGATTCTTCCTCCTTTACAGTCGTCAGAATGATAAGATTGTCATCTCGACCGCATGTGAGAGAGCTCATGCAAAATGCATTCTCGGCATGAGATTTTTCACTCCGCTTACGCTTTGTGAATGAATGTTGGAAATCTCAGGTCTCGACGGTAATTATTTTCCCGGTCGGCACATACCAGATGTATCCTCGGGTCGTGTAACCCATTTCCTGCAACAGATGCATATAGCCGGCGACTTGTTTGCGATGGGTCGGCCGTTCCACGCCGAATTTGTAGTCTATGACCGTTGCTCCTTCATTATCGATGACAATACGGTCGGGGCGGTAAACACCTTGTTTCGGTTGTAGAATTTCCTGCTCGTTCAGAATGCGATTGCCGGCCTTGAACCAGCGTTGTTTTTCCGGCTCGGATAATTGGGCGCGTAGCATTTCCTCTATTTCTCGGCCTTCATCTGTCGAAATTTCTCCTATGTGCACATGTTTTTGTATAGCGGCGGATATGTCGTCGGCTGTCTCGATGGTACTGAGTACGCGGTGGCATACCGTGCCGTGATGACGACGGTCTTCGGGGTCGAAGAAGCTCTGTCCCATAAGGCGCAGATGCAATCGTTTTCCCGGGAGTATCGAGTGGTAGGGCGTTGGCCGGGGAGGTTTGCAATGTTCGACCCCGTTGTGGAAAAGGGGGGTGCCGAGTGTGTACCGTCCTGTTTCGCGATCATAACCGGCGCTCAGGTCGGCATACGGTTTTCCGTCTATCGATGAGGAAACACCGTTTTCTTCGAGGACGTTTTGCAATAAGGTGCCGATATTCAGCCCTGAGACTTTCGGAACGAAAATGTACAACTCTTCCCGGGCTCGGGTAAAGGCTACGTAAGCCAGATTGAGATTGTCGATATATGTGTGTATCTGTTCCGTGAAATAGGTCCGGGCATAGATCGTCGAAGCCAGGTCGCCGTGATAGGCGATGGGAACGACCGGGAGATTGTCGAAAGGCTCGGCAGTCCCGGCCCATAATATCGGCGCTTGCGAAGGACGGTGGTCGATGGGCCAGTTGCAAAATGGAATGATGACGATTTTGAATTCCAGACCTTTCGATTTATGTATGGTCATGATACGTACGGCATCTTGTTCCTGCGGTGTGGAGAGGGAGCGGGTACACCCTTTTTCGCGCCACCAAGAGAGGAACGAATTGAGGTCGGACGATCGTTTGTCGGTATATTGCAGTACGAGGTCGAGAAAAGCTTGTATGAAAACATTTTCGTCTCCGTTTGTATCGACGGGAAAGAGATCGATTATTTTTTCGCATATTTCATATAGAGGTTCTCCCCGGAAATGTTCTATCCGATGCAGTATTTCCTCTTTTGTCTCGCTGTTCAGTATGTGGCATATTTCGGGAATGGCCTCGTCGGGAGATTTTTTCCGGTAGGCGGTTTCTATCTGGTATAATGCCGTAAACCGGGTCAGCGGCTCTTGCGGTGTGTTCAGATAATCGAGCAAGGCAATGATAAGCTGTACAGTCGATGAGTTGCCGATGTACAAGGCTTCGTCGGAGATGACGTCGTATCGGTAGTGCGATTCGGTTGCCGATGCCTGTTCTTGGAGCAAATATTGTACGATGCGGTTTCCCTCCTCTTTGGTGCGTACCAGTATGGCGATGTCGCGCAATGCGACGCCGCGGTCTTGCAAGTCGCGCAATATCTCTGCCGTGCGATTCATGGCTTTGTCTCGGGCTCGGCTTTCGTCTTCGTTTTCTTGGGTGTTTTCAAAGAAATCGATTTCGACATATCCGCCTTCTGCTGTTTTTTCTTTACCTATTTTTTGTGCAGCGTTCCGGTAGGCCAGTTCTATTTTGCGGCACAAACTGTCGTCGTCTTGTAGGGGGACTGGCAGATTTTCGTTGAGAATCTGCTGCAAGCGGGCCGAGGCCCGGTCGAAAAAAGTGTTGTTGAAGCGGACGACCTCTTTTTCGCTTCGCCAGTTGGTATCGAGTGTCTCGTCGTGTAATTCCTCTTCCGAAAAGTAATCGGGAAGTTTTTCGTTGAGTAATTCCCAATCGGAGTTTCTCCATCGGTAGATACTCTGTTTTACATCTCCTACGAGCAAATTGGTCAGTCCCCGGTCATTGCTCTCTTTGATGAGGGGGTAAAAGTTTTTCCACTGGGTCGCCGAAGTATCTTGGAACTCGTCGATGAAAAAATGGTCGATGTATGTTCCTATTTTTTCGTAGACAAACGGCGTGTCGTCGTGCCGGATTATTTTTCGCAACAAATCGTTGGTATCGGAAAGCAGGAGGGTTCCGTGTTCGCTTTGATATTCTTGTATGTGATTTACGATGTCGTTGATGATACCCAGTGTGTAAAGGTATTTTTTTGTGTGGCGTGCCGACAGATACTCTTTGTAGGGTGTGCCGTATAGGACGATGATTTCTCGGAAGAGCCCGCGTAACGTCGTTTCTATGCGGGTCATGGCATCGCTTATATCGGCGGACGTTTTACTTTTGGTATACCATTTGGTTACTTCTTCTTCGGCGATTTGCAAGAATCTGTCGCTTGGCGGTTGGGTATAGTTCCCATTTATCCATTTGCGTAATGTCATGGCGCCCGATTTATTTCCGTATTTGAAATCTTCGGGTGAGAGACCGTTGGTCGAGAGAAGGGTAAGCGCAGCTTCGGCACGTTCGCGTACCTGCTTTTCAAATGCCCGCTTTCCGTTGTCGAGAACTCCGATATACCTCGATAGGAACTGCTTGTCTTGCAATCTTTTTTCGAGAGTCTCGCTTTGGCTTTTGAATTCTTCTTTGAAAATTTCTCCGGCCAGTTCGTCTATCTTTTTTCTGAAATTTTTATATGTGTCTTCCTCTACCTGCTGACGAGCGTAGTCGACCAGCCATTTCAAGAGTTCTTTGTTTTCTTTTTTTTCGAGGTCGAAAAAAAGATTATCTACGGCCTCGGTTAGGACGTGCGCACTGTCAAGTTCTATATTATATCCGCCCGAGTATCCGATTTCGTGCATGAATGCCCGGGTGATTTGTTGGAAAAATCGGTCGATCGTACTGATGTTGAAACCCGAAAAGTCGTGCAGCAATGTATATAGTTGTTCGGCCGCCTGTTTTTTCAAGGTGTCGATGTCGTGTGTGATGCCGTCCCGACCGAGCAGTTTGTCGAGATAGTCCGATTCTTGCGGGGCGTGGGCCAGAATATCGAGTTGCTTGATGATACGTTGCTTCATCTCATCGGTCGCCTTGTTGGTAAACGTTACCGCCAAGATGCGCCGGAAAAGTCTTTGACGTTCGCCGGGCAACAAGCCTTCCTCCAGCTCGGGGGGCGCGAGAAGCAGCTTGATATATTCGAGGGTGAGCTGGTAGGTTTTTCCGGAACCGGCCGAGGCTCGATAGACATTCAACATAAGTCCCTATATGATGCGGGTATGTGTGTACCCCTCTTTGGTGAGAATCTCTTTTACTTTTTGTCGTAGATCGCCTTGTATCAGAATTTCGCCGTCGCGAGCCGATCCGCCTACTCCGCATTTGGTTTTCAATAGTTTGGCCAACTCTTTCAAGTCGTCGTCCGAGCCTATGAATCCCGTGATGAGTGTGGCTGTTTTGCCGTTGCGGTGGCGCTTGTCGAGTTCGATGCGCAACGATTGTTTTTCGGCGGGCAAAGTTTCCTGCTCTTCCGCATCATCGGTTTGGTAGTCAAAGTCGGGGTTGGTGGAGTAGACGATATTCAGGCGCTCTTTCCAGTCGTTGTTTTTGCTCATGTTCAGATTGTTATTTGCCGCGAAATATATTGGAAAAAAGTAAATAGTTTCCTCAAATTTAGTACGGAATATGCACTTTGCCAAAAAAAATATTACTTTTGTGGTTCGGAAAAATAAATGAGAGAAATGGCAACCGGAAATTCGAGGACATCAATAAGTCTGCCCGAACCCTCGTTGCGGCGTTTACCGTGGTATTTAGCTTATGTTAAGTTGCTGCGCGACAAGGGAGTGGAATATGTTTCGTCGACACAGATATCGAAAGAAATAAATGTCGACGCCTCTCAGATTGCAAAAGATTTGTCGTTTATAAATATTTCGGGAAAAACCCGGGTCGGTTATGAGGTCGGTTCACTCGTCGATGCTTTGGAAAAGTTTTTGGGTTTCGGCGAAAAACACAAAGCCGTCATTTTCGGTGTCGGTAGTTTGGGGGCGGCCTTGTTGCAGGATTCGGGGTTGGCGCAATACGGTATGAATGTGATTGCCGGTTTCGATGTCGATAAGGCGATCATCAATACGCGTATCAACGGTATTCCTGTCTATGATGTGGCCGACTTTCCCCGGGTGCAGCAAGAACTCGACGCTTGTATAGGGATTCTCACCGTGCCGGTCGACCGTGCCCAAGAAGCCTGTAACGATATGATTGCCGGCGGAGTGCGAGCTATCTGGAATTTTACGCCTTATCGCATAAAAACCCCCGATGATATCGTTGTGCAGAACACATCGATTTATGCGCATCTGGCAGTGATGTTCAATCGTTTGAATCATACGTTGGGAAAATAACCTGTTGTCCGTGCCGGAGATTTTTTCGGTATAGGATATGTTCCAAAAATCCGTTATATGAAAATTTTTGCCGTGGGGTGGAACTACCTCAATCACAATAAAGAAATGAATCGTGCGTTATTACCTAAGGAGCCGGTTCTTTTCATGAAGCCCGATACGGCGCTGTTGAAAGACGGAAAACCGTTTTTCTTGCCGCCTTTTTCGGAACGGATCGAATACGAAACCGAGCTTGTTGTGCGTATCTCTCGATTGGGAAAAAATATCGCTCCGCGTTTTGCACATCGTTATTACGATGCGGTAACTGTGGGGATCGATTTTACCGCCCGCGATTTGCAAGCCCGGTTGCGGGCCGAGGGTTCTCCGTGGGAAATTTCGAAAGGCTTTGACGGGTCGGCGGTAGTCGGCGATTTTATTCCGGTCGATGAGGTGGCCGGTAATTTGCAGGATTTGCATTTCTCTTTGAGAATCGATGGAAAAGAGGTCCAAAGAGGACATACGGCCGATATGATTTTTCCTGTCGATGAAATGATAGCGTATATCAGCCGATTCTATACCTTGCGTATGGGTGATTTGCTTTTTACCGGGACGCCCGAAGGGGTTGGCCCCGTTGCCATCGGAAATCGTCTGCAAGGATATTTGGGCGAACGCCAACTGCTCGATTTTCATGTTCGGTGATAGTTCCCGCTCCGGTAACGACCGAGGAATGAAAGTATGAGAAAATATATCGTTTTTTTTATCGCTCTTGTTTTATTGTGCGGGAGGTATGTCTCTGTCGCGGCGCAGCCGTCGAGCCGATATGCCACCTCTTCGGTTCTCTCTTCGGGCAAGTGGGTGAAGATACAGATCGATGAGACAGGATTATACCAACTTACTTACGATGAGTTGAGAGAGTGCGGATTTTCCGACCCTTCTCATGTTGCTGTCTTCGGTTACGGCGGAGCGATGCTTTCCGAAGATTTCTCGACCGAGTATGTCGATGACCTGCCTCAGATTCCGGTGCTACATACGGGTAATAAGTTGATTTTTTATGGACAGGGGGTATTGTCGTGGTCGGTGCAGAATGGCCTTTTTGTACGTTCCCGTAATCCATATTCGATGTACGGATATTATTTCCTGACTCAGCTCGATACGGCTCCGCTTTCGCCCGAATCGGTCGCTTCGAGCACACTCTCGCCCTCTCTTGCTGTTACAACTTTCCATGACAGAGTTTTGCATGAAGTGGAGGCCGTAAGTCCGGGGCGTATGGGACGGAATTTTTATGGGGAAAATTTTTTATATACGACGGTACGGAATTTTTCTTTCGATATACCCGGCATTACGACGACTCCTGTTACGGCGCAAATGCGTTTTTTAGCCAAGTCTACTTCCGCTTCGTCGTCGGTGAGTATGCAAATTAACGGTGGAGAAACCAAGTCCGCTACGATTGCCCCTATCCTCGACTCCGACGGGCAAACGTATAAATGCGGTGTCGAGGCTTCGATACAGACGACATTTGTGCGTAACCCCGAAAATGCCGATGTGGTGAAGATTTCATTTTCGGGAAATGGGGCAACGGCAGCTTATCTCGATTATATCCTTTTGAATATGGAGCGGGAGTTGCGGTTTTATGACGGGCAAGTGGCATTTCGGCATCGCTCGGCAGCTACACGGCGTTTGCGGTATGATATCGATGTGTCGGGAGCTGTTTCTCCGCAGGTTTGGGATGTAACCGTTCCTTATGCTCCGCAGTCTATCGATGCGGAATTGTCAGGAGGAAAATTGTCGTTTGTTTCCCCGCAGGCCTCGTTGCGCGAATATGTTGCTTTCGATGCGGCTGCTACATTTCTTTCTCCGATAGTTGTTGGGCCGGTATCCAATCAGAATTTACATGCGTTGTCCCGTGCCGATCTTGTAATTGTATCTCCTCCGCTTTTCATGGACGAAGCCAAACGGTTGGGCGAATTTCATGTCGAGCATGACTCTCTTTCTTATTTGGTCGTACAGCCCGCACATATATATAACGAGTTTTCTTCCGGTACACCCGATGCTACCGCCATACGTCGTTTTATGAAAATGTTCTATGACAGAGCCAATGGCGATGAATCGTTGCGCCCGCGTTATCTGTTGCTTTTCGGCGACGGCAGTTACGACAACCGTCGGGTAACCGAGGAGTGGGCGTCGTACGACTATCCGTTCCTGATTACTTTTCAAGGAGATGAGAGCGTTGACGAAAAAGATAATTTCGTAACCGACGACTATTTCGGATTCCTGCACGACGATGAGGGAGCCGACCTTTACCGGGCCACGTTGGATATAGGTATAGGACGTTTTCCCGTGCGGACGAAGACCGAAGCTGCGGCAATGGTCGATAAGTTGATCGCTTATGCGACGAATACCGATTACGGTAATTGGAAAAACGATATATGCTTGGTGGCCGATGACGGTAATTCGGGCGAACATATGGCGCAAAGCGAAACGCTGGCGAACATTCTGGAAACGAAAAATCCCGAATTTTTCGTCCACAAACTTTATATCGATGCTTATAACCGGGTAAGTGCGGCTACCGGTGCGACATATCCCGATGCTAAAAGTCAGATGCTCAATCTTTTGAAGCGGGACGGGCTGATGGTGATAAATTATGTGGGACACGGCAGTACGAAAGGATGGACAGCCGAGAAGATTCTCGAATGGAGCGACATCTCGAATATGTATGTGTCGCGGTTGCCGTTATGGATTACGGCGACTTGCGATTTCAGTCGTTTCGACGACCGCTCCAATTCTGGTGGGGAAGAGTTGTTTTTGAATACGCAAGGCGGCGGTATCGCTCTTATTTCGACTACCCGCGTGGTATATATTCATGCAAACGGCTACATCAATAAAGCGATTGTCGCACATCTGTTTGATCGCGATGACGACGGGCAAGTCGTGAGGCTGGGCGATGTTTTGCGTTTGGGAAAGAACAGTGTGGCCAGCAACGCCAACGATGTGTTGATGAACAAACTCAATTATATTTTGCTCGGTGATCCTGCTTTGCGGCTCAACTGTCCCTCTTATAAAATGGCCGTTACCGAAATAAACGATACGCTGCTTTCCGAAGTGGAGGCCGACAGCCTTTTGCTGAAAGCTCGCTCGTGGGTAACTGTCAAAGGGGAGATTCGCTCGCACGACGATGCGAAACTTCCCGACTTCAACGGGTTGGTTTATCCCCGCCTGTACGATTCCGAGAGAGAGGTCGTTACGGGAGGAAACGGGAATGATAACGGTGCAATTATACCTTATACGTTCTATTCGCGGGATAATTTGCTGTATACAGGTCGGGATTCGGTGCGTAATGGCGAGTTCGAATTTACGTTCAAAATGCCCCGCGAATTGAATTACTCCAATGAATCGGGTCTTTTCAACCTGTATGCTTGCGATGATCGGGGGCGGGAGGCACAGGGAATGAACGACCACTTTATCGTAGGGGGTATGGACAATGAGGTGGAGGAAGATGTTGACGGACCTCAAATACAGTATATGTATCTCAATTCGTCCGATTTCGAAGACGGAGATAAGGTAAATGAGACGCCTCTTTTCATTGCCCGTGTCGAGGATCCTTCGGGAATCAATATTTCGGGTATAGGGCTGGGGCACGATATGACGGTATGTATCGATGACGACCCGAAGCAGGAATATGTTGTCAATTCATATTTCACCCCGGTTGCCGGAGAGTTTGGTTCTGGCGATGTGTATTATGAACTCCCGACACTATCCGACGGGAAACATTCTTTGTTGTTTACCGTGTGGGATACCGAGGGTAATTCTTCGTCCCAGTCGATGCGGTTTACGGTAAAGAATGGTCTTAAACCGCAGATTTACAGTCTATATCCCGAGAAGAGCCCGGTGAGCGATGTCGCCCGTTTCTACCTGCGACACGACCGTCCCGATATGCTGATGACGATAAAATTCTCGATTTTCGACTGGTCGGGACGTGAGATATGGAGCGTAGAGCAGACGGCCATGTCCGATATGTGGCTTTCGTCGCCTATCGAGTGGAATCTGACCGACAAGGCAGGTCGTCGGGTACAAAACGGTATTTATCTTTATCGGGCGATTATTTCGGTCAATGGTAGCAGCGAGGCGACGAAAACGCAAAAAATTATGGTTGCTCCACAATAAACGAGAGAAAAATAGAGTTTATATAAACGTGTAATAATCTCAATGAAACATGAAATATTCGATAAAATACCTTCTTTTTTCGGGTTTGTTCGCTCTTTTTGTTTTTCCGGTTCATGCCGATGAGGACGGAAAGAATATGTTCAACCCGTTAACGACCGGTGTAACCACGCTGGGTATCGCTCCCGATGCGAGGGGTGGCTCTATGGGAGACTTGGGTGTCGCTACCGACCCCGATGTCAATTCGCAGTACTGGAATCCGTCGAAATATGCATTTGCATACAGCAGTGCAGGAGTATCGGTTTCTTATACTCCGTGGTTGCGAAAACTGGTCAATGACATCAATCTGGCTTATGTGGCCGGATATTGGAAATTCGGAGGGAATGATTTGCAGGCATTGAGTGCTTCGTTGCGTTATTTCTCTTTGGGGTCGGTTCCCACTTATGACAACAACGGCGTTTTACAAAATACGGTCAATCCCTATGAGATGGCAATCGACTTGGGGTATTCCCGCAAGTTGTCTTCTTCGTTTTCGATGGGAGTCGTTTTCCGATTTATTTATTCCGATATGGGTTTCGGAGGTTTGTCGTCGGCCGAAGATATGTCGGGTGCAGCGGCTTTTGCAGCCGATATTTCGGGTTACCAGACCGTCTATCCTATTATAGGACGTAGCGAATGTCAATTCTCTTGGGGATTCAATATTTCGAATATCGGTTCGAAAGTCTCTTATGACGGTGGAACGAACAGTTCTTTCCTGCCGACCAATTTGCGTCTCGGGTTTTCCTTCCTGTTCCCTATTTATGATTATAATACGTTGTCGATCAACTTCGATGCCAATAAGTTGTTGGTTCCGGCTGCTCCTCGTCAAAGCGATTATACGTATGAAGACGAATACGGAAATACGCAATATGATACGGAAGCATATAATCGGGCGAAAGATAAGTTCAATAATACCGGTTCTATTTCGGGCATTTTCAAATCTTTTTCCGATGCTCCCGGCGGTTTCAAGGAGGAGCTGAGAGAAATCTATTTCTCTACCGGTCTCGAATATTCCTACAATCGCCGATTCTTCGTGCGTGCCGGATATTATTATGAGAATAAATACAAGGGAAATCGCCAGTATGCGACTTTCGGTGCGGGTTTTTCTCTGAATGTATTTTCGCTCGATGCCGCTTATGTACTGGCTACCGCGCAAAGCAGTCCGCTCGACCAGACGATGCGTTTTACGCTCTCTTTCGATATGGATGGAATAAAGGATTTGATCGGTCGCAAACGTCGTCGTTAAAACCTGTTTTGCTATGAAGATACGTGTGGGAATGGGGTTTGATGTGCACCGACTGGTCGAAGGTCGGGAATTATGGTTGGGTGGCATACGCATCGACCATACGCTCGGATTACTGGGACATTCCGATGCCGATGTCGTGATCCATGCTTTGTGCGATGCCCTGCTCGGGGCGGCTGCCCTGCGCGATATAGGATTCCATTTTCCCGATACGGCGGTCGAATATAAGAATATCGACAGTAAAATATTACTCCGCGATACGGTAACACTCATTCGGGATAAGGGATATGAAATAGGTAATGCCGATATAACGATATGTGCGGAGCGACCGAAGTTGAATCCGCATATTCCCGCTATGCAGGAGTGCCTTTCCCGAATTATGGGTGTGGAGGTAGAAGATGTTTCTATCAAGGCGACTACGACCGAGAAGTTGGGCTTTACCGGACGGGAAGAAGGCATATCGACCTATGCGGTAGTTCTACTCGAAAAACAATAAATTCTCTTTCTGATGCGCTTTGTTTTTCTCTTTCTGATGATTTTTTCGATTATGTCGGGATTTGCCGGGGTAAAGGAGAAGTCCGGTACATCTCATGGAAAGAGAGGCGATGCAAAGACTCCACTTGTCGAATATGTGGGTGTTGTCTGTCCCGATACGGCCAAGATGTTTTTATTGGAAGATTTCCCGGCGGTTCTATCCCGTTCTCGATCACAGGTATTTACTTCGTTGTCGCGGAATGTACGTATTTCTCCCGATTCGTTGCCGATGATCCATACCGAATGTCGTTATCTCTCTTATATCAAAATCAATGCGCAATCTTATCGTTACGGTTCTGCCGAGAAGGGCGTGAATGTCGCAAAAACGTTGGCTCCTCTTGTATGGCCTATTCCCGTAGGAGCAATGGTACGGGGCGGATATGTCAGTCCGGGATTGGAATTATCGGTCGATTATACGCTCTGTCTTTATGATATATCGACGCAGACGACTTTGGTGATGCATCCTTTTCTTTTTGAAACGGAGCAGTCGAAAAAAGACCGTAGAAAGATACAACTTATGCAGCCCGAGGGTGTCCCCGTCGACTATCCTTTAATCGACGAGTTGCATGAGGCTTTGGTTGCGGAATACAATATTCTGCTCAAAAAACTGGGTATAAAATAATCGGGAATAAATATCATAGTCAGCTCTTTGTGATGGAGGGAACTTTTTCAGAAATTGAAAAAGTAGTTCATGAAGAAATTCCAGAACGTAACGATTCCGATAGCCAGCAGTTTCGAGAAATAGAAATTGAATTTCAATTTGTCATTGAAAAGGTATATGGCGGCGTTGTTGATGAGCAGCCCTATGACCGATATGCCGATAAACCGTGCGTATTGCATGGCGATTTCGGGGTCGTGGCTTTCAAATGTCCAGATACGGTTCAGCAAATAGTTGCTTGTCGCCGCACACACGAAACCGATAGAGTTGGCGATGTATTTGTTGATGTGGCATATTTCTTTGAAAAACCAAGTAATACCGAAGTCGACAAATACACCCGAACCGCCTACTAAACAGAATTTTATGAATTGAACGATCATCTTATTTTTCGGTTCTTATCTCCAAATTGTGTCTCGGAGAGTTATACCAGAAGCTCAGTGGTGTCCGACTTATCGCAAAGCCCATATCGTAGGTCTTTTCGGGCAGGTCGTCGGGTATGGCGACTTTTATTCGTGTCATGGTGGTAACTGTTTCTTTGGTGGTACTTGGTGGCAGAACAAGTTGCAGATCGACGGGGACGATTCGTCTCAACTTCTTGGCAGAGAGAAGCAGGAATAATTGTGTATGGTCTTGCCCTATGGTTATGGTGTCGGGATAGGGGTTTGTCAAGCCGAGGATACAAGAAAGCGTATCTCCTCCCGCCATTTTTTCGGGAACCAGTTCTTCGTTGTAATAGATGTCGACAAGACGGACCGGTTTGAAATCGGAGATTTCCGTATAGATGAATTTCTGTCCGTTTGCCAGCGATACGGCATTCATACCTTCGGGGGTAGGCAGCTTTTCTTTTATAAGTATTCCCCAAAGAACATCTTTTCCTGCGGCTTTTGTGTCGTCGTCTCTGAATTGCCATTGACTGGTACGATAGAAAAAGTCCGGCTGGCAATAGGCTGTCTTTCCCGTATAAAAATTGTATTTCGAGGCAATGGCGTAGCTTCCGCCAAAAATCACCGGGCGTTCTCCCGCTACATCGGCTATCGTCTCGAATGAAGGACGATTGTCGAACACTTCAAAACGGATTCCCAACGGATTCCATATCAGCTCTATCCTTGCCAATACGGTCAGGGAAATGGTGATCCAGCCTACCGCGATGATGTAACGGCGTAATTTGCGGGACGCGTATTCGCGCGTATAGTAAAAAAGAATATATATCAGTCCGAACGATGCGATGATAAGCCATTGCGGTTGTACCCGGCCTTTCAGTGTAGAGAAAGTAAAGAAGATAAAAAACAATATGGGTAAGAAATACAATGCGCGTTCGGTAACGTTACGACTCTTTACCCGTTTCCAAGCCATGAAATATACCGGGAAGAAAAATGGATTGAATACGGCAATGGTGTTGAGCAGATGCTCGGTGATGTTGGAGAAGGCGAATGCTCCGTTACGGTCGTGCAGATGATAGCTTAGTGATACCCAATCATGTGAGTACTGCCACCATAAGTGCGGGACGATGAGCATGAGTGCGAAAACCCCGCTCAAATAAATGCGTGAACGGGTAAAGATACGCGGATTGGTAAGCAGGGTAAAGAGTACGACCAGTGCGCCGTGATATTTGCTGTATGCCATAAGCGCCATCGTAAAACCGAGCAACAGCATGTTCAGGACCGATTCGTCCTCGGTAAAACGTTTGTAACAGAGTAGGAAGAGTGCCGCTGTCATCATCAACGGAACATCGGGAACGGCAATGAAGCCGTAGAGTTGGAGTATGGGCAGTGCGGCAGAGGCTATCAGGAATATTGTTGCATCGCTGCGATGCGGGTCGCGAGGACGTATGATGCACCAGAGAATCCACAGATAGAGCGGTTGTAAAATCGTGAAGAAAAACCGTACACCGAATTCTCCACCCATGAAAGAACCCAACCAGATGAGCAATGCAGTCATCGGAGGATGGTCGAAATATCCCCAGTCGAGCTGCTGGGAGAACATGAAGTAGTAGGCTTCGTCGTGAGCCAATTCGGTGAAAGCGGCTTGCAGCAGATTGATGAGCCACCAGATAAAAAGACCGATGGCTACGCGTTTATCGACCAATGCTTGCATATAAGAGCGGTTTTTCATAATCTTTATGATTAGGCCGTTGTAAGTATCTGTTCCAGTTCTTTGGTGGAAAGGCGAAGTTTGAATTTCCCATTCATTGCCACCGATATGTTTCCGGTTTCTTCCGAAACGACGACGGCGATTGCATCGGTTTCCTGCGAGATACCCAGTGCCGCCCGATGCCGTAATCCCAATGATTTCGGAATGTCGAGATTGTGCGATACGGGAAGGATACAACCCGCCGCACGTATGCGGTTGTCGGAGATAATCATCGCGCCGTCGTGTAGCGGACTGTTTTTAAAGAAGATATTCTCTATGAGCCGAGGATTGACGTCGGCGTTGATAATGTCGCCCGTTTGTTCGTAAATGGCAAGAGGCATATCCCGTTTGATGACGATGAGCGCACCTACCTTTCCTTTGGAAAGACTGATGCAGGCATATACGATGGGTGCAATGTAGTCGCGCGTTTCGTTTTTGTTTTTGTTTGGGCGGAAGAAGTGGAACAGGAACCGCCATCGTTTATGAGAGCCGAGTTCTACGAGGAATTGCCTTATTTCGTCGTGGAAAAGAATGACCAGAATGATAACTCCGACGCTGATGAGCTTGTCCATTATGGCGCCCATGAGCTTCATGTCGAGAATACGGGTTACGACCACCCATATCCCGATAAAGATGAGGACACCGGTAAAGATGTTTATCGATCCCGACTCTTTCATAAGGCGATATAAGCTGTATAACAGCGTCGCGACGATAAGAATGTCGAGTATGTCTTTGATGCCGAAGTGCGCGAACATGACCTATGCTGATAGAGTTTTGGTTACGATTTTTACGGTTTCGACGGCTTCTCGCACGTCATGTACCCGTAAAATGTGAGTACCGCCCATCAGGGCGATGGTATTGAGAACGGTTGTCCCCGTCAGGCTTTCTTCGGGGGAAGAACCGAGCAGTTTGTAAATCATCGATTTCCGGGAAATGCCGGTAAGGATAGGCAATCCCAGTGGTTGCAACTCGTGCAGCCGATGCATGAGGAGGTAATTGTCGTCGAGCGTTTTGCTGAATCCGAAACCGGGATCGAGAATGATGTCGCTTACTCCGAGTTGATGCAACCGGTCGACACGTCGGGCGAAATATCCCGTGATTTCGGCCATGAGATTGTCGTAATGGGTTTGTTGCTGCATGGTCTGCGGAGTCCCTCGCATGTGCATGAGAATGTAGGGGACGTGCAGCGAAGCGACAGTCTCGAACATGGTTTTGTCGAGTTCTCCTCCGGAGATGTCGTTGATGATCTGTACACCGTGTCGTTCGACACTGCGTCGCGCTATTTCGGCTCGAAATGTGTCGACCGATAGTATGGCGTCGGGGTAGAGCCCGCGAATGACAGACAGGGCTCTGTCGAGCCGTTGCCATTCTTCTTCAAGCGGGATATCAGTGGCGTCGGGTCGGGAGGAATATGCTCCGACATCGATCATGTCGCCCCCTTCCTCGATAATGGCCCGTGCCCGGTTTGCGATGATGGTTTCATCGTTTCCGCAGCGGCTGCCGGCATAGAAAGAGTCGGGGGTTGCATTGAGTATACCCATAACCCGGGGGTGATCGAGAGAAAGGAGACGACCTCCGATATTTAATGAGAGTGATGTTGGTATGGCGGACTGAATCATCATTTTCTGACGGTTACGGATATTTTCCGACGAAGATACTTCTTTTTCATCGAAAATCCGTATTCAAAAAAGGAGAATTTTACAGGATTGTTCTGCTGTTTGTTATTCTGTTGTTCCTTCTTGTTCGATAGGTTGTAGTTTTTGCTGTCTTGGTGTGTATGTTTTGCTTTTTTTTCGGGTCTTTTGCGGACGGGAGAGTTGCTCCTCGAATACCGGTATTTCTTCTTCTAACCATGTCGTATCGCAGATTTCGATGTCGGGGCTCTTCTGTATGTAACGGCGGGCAAGGAGCGTTGCAGCGATAGCGATGAGCAGTACGATGACGGCAATGCGCTCACCCCGGGAAAAGAACCATAATCGTTGTCTTTCGTCTATATTCATAGGTTGTTTATAGGAGATGGAGGCCGGAGAGGAATATCAGAAAAATCGATACCGGAGCGATGAATCTCAAACAGAACAACAGTGGGGAGAAATACCATTTCGTTGTCTCTTTTCCGTTGTATAACTCTCTGCGGACAAATTGTTTGTCGATTTTCCAACCGACGAATATCGAAATGAAAAGTCCGCCTGCCGGAAGAAGTATGTTCGATGAGAGAAAATCGCAAAAATCGAAAATCGTGAGTCCGAAAATGCGTATGTCGTTCAATGCGCCGAATGACAAGGAACAGAGACTTGCCAGAACGATGTATATTCCGGTCATGATGGCTGTTGCTTTATGGCGGGAATAATGCCGGGCGTCTTGCAGGAATGCGATGGAAACTTCACTTAGCGATATGGTCGAGGTAAGAGCCGCTAGCGATACGAGAACGAAAAACAACGACGACCATAGCCACCCCAATTGCATCTGTGCAAAAAGATTGGGCAAGGTGATAAAGATAAGCTCAGGTCCCTGAGAAGGGCTGATGCCGAATGTAAATACCGTAGGGAAAATGATGATGCCGGCGAGTATGGCCACGAGGGTGTCGAAAGTCGCGACGGTTGTGGCAACCCGTGCAAGATGCGTTTCTTTTGAATAGTATGAGGCGTATGTGATGAGTATACCCATGCCGACACTCATCGAGAAAAATGCCTGTCCCATTGCCCTCAGTACGACATTGGGGGTAATTTTGGAGAAATCGGGCTTGAAAAGGAAATTCATTCCTTCGGAGAATCCGGGGAGGAATATGGAGCGTATGCAGAAAATAATGAGAATGAGGAAAAGAACGGGCATCAGGATATTGGCTGCTTTTTCGATACCGCTGTTTACCCCGCGCATGAGAATGACGTGGTTGATCAAAATGAAGAGGATAACCCATACAAGCGGTTTGAGTGGAGAGGCAATGAATCGATTGAATTCTGTTGAGTAGGCTTCGGCCGATTGTTGAATCATACTTCCCGGAGTAAGAGATTGTATGACGTATTCGAGAGTCCAGCCCGAGATGACGAAATAGAAACCGACGATAATGACCGGAGCTGAGATGCAGATGTATCCGATGATTTTCCACCAAGAGCCGGGAGCTAATTTATTGAATGCGTGTGAGGCATTCGTGCGGGAACCTCGTCCTATGATAAATTCGGCCATCATGACGGGCATAGCCAGCACCAATACGCAGATGATGTAAATGAGAATGAATGCCGCACCTCCGTTTTGTCCTGTTTCGTAGGGAAATCTCCATATATTTCCCAAGCCTATCGACGAACCTGCTGTGGCGGCAATGACGCCGAGTTTAGTGCTGAATGATGCTCTTTGCCCCATGTAAATTTCTGTTTTATGTAATGTGATTGTGTAGAAACGTACAAATGTAATATTTTTTCGCGAAAATTATAGGATTTGTTATTTCTCTTCTTTTCGGGATTGTTTTCCCGAAAAAGATTTATCTTTGCTCTTATCTATTTAAGTACTGGAACAATGGACTTGAAGATATTGTTGAAAAAATTTTTCCCTACGATAAGTATTGTCGTTATTATTTTATGTCTGTCATTGATGCGGGTTTCTCCCCGTTCCGATATGCCGGAGGTCCCATTCGGTGATAAAATCGTACATATCGTTATGTATATGGGGCTTATGTTGGTCTTTTACTTTGATGTGTACCGTCAGAATCTGCCGAAAAGCTCGTTTCGTCGCAGCCTCCTTTACGGATTGTTTGCATTTTGGGTATTCGGGGGTATTGTGGAATTGTTGCAGATGTATTGCACGACTTACCGGTCGGGCGATTGGTGGGATTGGGTGGCCAATGTCTTTGGAGTCGTCTTGGGCTTGTGGCTCGGTAAATATGTTATGCTGCTTGCCGTCAAGTTTCTTCCGCCGAGGTTTTTTCGTAGATAACGGGACGATAAGTTTTTTCCCTTTTTCTGTCGTTTTTTTCGAAGGTTATTGTAAATCGTATTTATCCGAATAAATCGTTTTCACGGTTTTGAGTATCGGAATTTTCTCTTCCCGTTTCTGTCGTGTCGGAAGCATTCGGGATGGGGGTGTCGATTGCATTTTCGGTATCGGCGTTTTTCCGCATTTGGGAGTCCAGTTCCCGGCATATCGACACTATTTCGGCGCGAATGGAACGCAGGCGAGAAAGAATTTCATAATTGTTTTCTGTCTTTCCCGGTTTTTTTCTCAGCTTTTCTTTGGCCCCGCTGAGTGTGAGTCCTTGCTCTTTGAGTAAATGGTAGATCAGTCCGATATTTTGGACGTCTTGGGCTGTATATGAGCGTATTTTGCGTTTGTTGTCAGAGCGTTTTGGGGCTATAAGGTCAAATTCTTTTTCCCAAAACCGAAGGGTCGATTCATTGACGTTGTAATATTGCGCCACCTCGGTGATGGAATAGAACATTTTTTCGGGAAGTTCTTTTTTTGCCATTGTGCAGAGACAATTAGTCCATCACCAGACCGTTGTTTTCGGCCAACTGTATCATCATATCGTAGTCTTCCGGAGACAAATCGAAGAAATAATAATTGATGGGATTCTGGTGCTTTCCTTTGTAAATGACTTCGTAATGGAGATGGGGCCCTGTCGATTTTCCCGTGCTGCCCACCTCGGCAATGACTTCTCCGCGGACGACTTTTTTTCCTCTTTTCGTGTCGATTTTGCTCAAATGTCCGTACAAAGTTCTATAATTGTACCCGTGATCGACAATGACAGTGTTGCCATAGCCTTGTTTCCAGCCGGTGAAAATCACGGTTCCGTTGGCCGTTGAGTAGACAGGCGTACCGGTATTGGCGGCAAAATCCATTCCGGCGTGGAATTTACGGGTGTGATAGATGGGGTCGATGCGCCAGCCGTACCCCGATGCGGTACGTTTCAGGTCCTTGTTCGATATGGGCTGTATGGCCGGCATGCAACTGATACGGTCTTCGTTTTGTTTCACCATTTCCATGACCTCGTTGAATGAGGTGCTTTGTACATAAAGTTGTCGGCGCAAAAGGTCGAGTTTTTTTGTAGAAGAAACAATGAGGTCGGCGTTGGCCAGATTTTGCAGTTCTTTGTAGTGCGAGTCGTTGTCGATGCCGGCATTGCGGGCTTTGCTGTCGATGGGGTTGGCCTGCATGATGATGCGGTAAAGGTTGTTATCACGCTGCTGTACATCGCTCATTACCTCCAATGCTTCATCGAGCCGGTGAGACAGGATACGGTATTGGGTTGCCATTTGTTCGTTGTCTTCCCGCAGTTTCTTTTCTCGGGGGGATTCGAAAAAGTGGTAAAAGATAAGAAAAAAACCGATGCCGATGAGGATACTCAGCAATAGGTATTTACATACCGAAAATATGCGAGCGCCTACCGACGGATAGATACGTTCGTATGAAAGGGTGTTGGGGTTATATTTATAGAAAACTTTCCGCGCCATAAATAGATTGCAGGTCTTTCTTCGGTCTCGAGTACCTCTGGTGTCGCAAAAACGGATAAAACCGTGATTTTTTGTCTGCAATGACCGCAAAAATAATATTTTTGGGCTATTTTTGCAAGCGCAAAAGGTAAAAACCTTTTTTCTTTTGAATATTTAAATCAAACTATATGCTTACAGCTAAAGAAATTCGAGAGTCTTTCAAGGACTTTTTTGCATCGAAACACCATCAGATCGTGCCTTCGGCACCGATGGTCATTAAGGACGATCCCACGTTGATGTTTACCAATGCGGGAATGAACCAGTTCAAAGACATTATATTGGGAAATGTCCCTGCAAAATATAAACGGGTAGCCGATTCGCAAAAATGCTTGCGGGTGAGCGGCAAGCACAATGACCTCGAAGAGGTTGGATTGGACACGTATCATCATACGATGTTCGAGATGTTGGGAAACTGGTCGTTCGGTGATTATTTCAAGAAGGAGGCTATCGATTGGGCGTGGGAATATCTGGTTGATGTTTTGAAAATCGACCCGAAACGTCTTTATGCAACGGTTTTCGAGGGGTATGCGCCTGAAGGTCTCGAACGCGACAATGAAGCCGCATCTTATTGGGAAAAACATTTGCCGGCAGACCATATCATCAACGGTAACCGACATGATAATTTCTGGGAAATGGGCGATACGGGACCTTGCGGTCCTTGTTCGGAAGTGCACATCGACTTGCGTAGCGAGGCCGAGCGTGCGGCTGTCGACGGTCTTACGCTGGTGAACCAGAGCCACCCGCAGGTTATAGAGATTTGGAACCTTGTCTTTATGCAATACAATCGTAAGGCCGACGGTACACTCGAATCTTTGCCTGCAAAGGTCATAGATACGGGTATGGGTTTCGAGCGTCTTTGTATGGCGTTGCAAGGGAAAACGTCGAATTACGATACCGATGTTTTCCAGCCTTTGATTCAAGCCATCGGACGCCTTGCAGAAAAGCGATATGGCGATGATGCCCGCTGCGATATTGCCATGCGGGTGATTGCCGACCATGTGCGTACGATTGCGTTTTCGATTACCGATGGACAGTTGCCTTCGAATGCCAAGGCCGGTTATGTGATACGCCGTATTTTGCGCCGTGCCGTACGTTACGGCTATACATTCCTCGGGTTGCAACAGCCTTTTATCTACAAATTGTTGCCTACGCTTATCGAAACGATGGGCGATGCATATCCCGAACTCGCCACTCAAAAGGTGCTTATCGAGAAAGTGATCAAGGAAGAAGAGGAGTCGTTCCTCCGTACCCTCTCTACCGGTATTCGCTTGCTCGACAAGGTGATGGCTGATACCCGTGCCGCCGGGAAAGATTGCATCAGTGGAGACGAAGCCTTTGTGCTGTATGACACATACGGTTTCCCGCTCGACTTGACCGAACTTATATTGAAAGAAAATAATCTGCGTGCCGACATCGACGGTTTCAATGTGCGTATGCAAGAGCAGAAGGAGCGTGCGCGTAATGCAGCTGCTGTGGAAACTGGCGATTGGGTTGTTTTGCATGATGCCGAACCTCAGTTTGTGGGTTATGATCTTTTGACATGTGATACTGAAATACTGCGTTACCGCAGAATCCGTCAGAAAAATAAAGATTATTATCAATTAGTCCTTTCCATAACGCCTTTTTACGCTGAGATGGGCGGTCAGGTAGGTGATACGGGAACTCTTACGTCCGAAAGTGGAGAAGTGGTGAATATTGTTACGACCAAGCGTGAAAATAACTTGGCTGTGCATATTGCCGAAAAATTGCCGGTCGACGTCTCCGGAACATTTCGGGCAGAGGTGAATGTTGCCGACCGGTTGGCTACGGCTTGTAACCATACGGCGACACACTTGTTGCATGAGGCGTTGAGAGAGGTTTTGGGAACACACGTCGAGCAAAAAGGTTCTTATGTCTCTCCTCAGTCCCTGCGTTTCGATTTTTCGCATTTCCAGAAAGTAACAGATAAAGAGTTGCGGGAGGTAGAACGTCGTGCCAATGAGAAAGTACGCGCTTGCATTGCTCTTGACGAACGTCGCTCTGTACCTATTGCCGAAGCGAAAGCAATGGGAGCAATGGCTCTCTTCGGCGAAAAGTATGGGGAAGAGGTGCGTGTGATACGTTATGGCTCATCGGTCGAGCTTTGTGGTGGTACCCATGTTGCCAATACCGGACAGATAGGTATGATACGGATTCTTTCCGAAAGCTCGACGGCTGCCGGTATACGTCGTATCGAAGCGATTACGGCTGCCCACACCGAGATGTATATGAACACGTTGCTCGATACGCTCAGCATGATACGTACCTCATTCAATAATACGCCCGACGTGATAGCTGCCATACGGCGTACAATCGAGGAGAATGCCGAGTTGAAGAAGCAGGCCGAGTCGTTTGCTAAGGCGCAACTTCAAGAGTTGAAAAAACGTCTGCTCGAAAATGTGCGTCTTGTTAACGGCGTAAATATCGTGTCTCTAAAAATTACATTGGCTCCGGACGTCGTGAAAAATCTGGCTTTCCAGTTGCGTGGAGAAAAACAAGATCATTTCTTGTTCGTTGCGGGAACGACGGATGTGGCGGGGAAACCGTTGTTGACCGTTGCTTTGAGCGATGACTTGGTTGCCGCGGGATTGAGTGCATCGACGCTTGTGCGCAATGCCGCCAAGCATATTCAAGGCGGTGGTGGAGGCCAACCTCATTTTGCACAGGCGGGGGGTAAAAATGCCGATGGCCTTTCTGTGGCGGTCGATGAGATTGTGACGGAAGTAACCAAGTAATATTACATACGTGATTAGATAGGTAACTCTGCACCTCAACAGGTTGCGGAGTTATTTTTTTGAGAGTAGCGTATAAACAAGAAAAGCCGCGGTCGCGGCTTTTCTTGTTTATCGGTGGGAGAATGTTTGTTTAGAAACCCGTGTAATTGTGCGGCGTGATGGCGCGTAATTCTTTTTTGACCTCTTCGCTGACATGGAGCGTGTCGATGAACGCGTGTATGGCGGCTTCGTCAACAACGTTATTGGTGCGGGTCAATGCTTTCAGCGCCTCATAAGGTTTGGGATAACCTTCGCGTCGTAAGATCGTCTGTATACCTTCTGCGCAGACATTCCACATTTTATCGAGGTCTTCGTATATTGCTTTTTCATTGAGGAGCAATTTGCCGAGACCTTTCATCGTACTTTGAAGGGCGATGAGGATATGGCCCATAGGTACGCCGATGTTGCGTAACACGGTAGAGTCGGTCAAGTCGCGCTGTAAGCGGGATATGGGGAGTTTTGCTGCCAGATGTTCGAGAATTGCATTGGCAATACCGAGATTGCCTTCGCTGTTTTCAAAATCGATGGGATTGACTTTGTGCGGCATGGCGCTCGACCCGACCTCTCCGGCTTTGATTTTTTGTTTGAAATATTCCATCGAGATGTATTGCCAGAAATCGCGGTCGAGGTCTATCAAGATGGTATTGATGCGGCGCAATCCGTCGAAGATCGCCGCCAGATTATCGTAATTTGATATTTGGGTCGTCCAAGTTTCTCTCTCTATACCCAGTTTCTCGTTGAGGAATCGTTTGGCAAAAGCAGGCCAGTCATAACCCGGATAGGCGAAACGGTGGGCGTTGAAGTTACCTGTTGCACCGCCGAATTTCCCGCTGATAGGAGTTGTTTTCAAAAGTGCGACTTGTTGTTCGAGCCGGTAAACAAATACCATCATTTCTTTTCCCAAACGGGTAGGCGATGCCGGCTGTCCGTGCGTTTTGGCCAACATGGGGATCTCTTTCCATGCTTCGGCATAATTGCGGCATTGGGCGATGAGCTCTTCGAGCATGGGGTAATATACCGTATCGAGCGCCTCTTTGATGGAAAGAGGAATCGAAGTATTGTTGATATCTTGCGAGGTAAGCCCGAAATGGATAAATTCTTTGTAGGCATCAAGTCCGCCCAGAGCATCGAATTTCTCTTTTATGAAATATTCTACGGCTTTTACGTCGTGGTTGGTTATCGACTCGATTTCTTTTATACGGGCGGCGTCGGTAGGAGAAAAGTCTCTGTATATGGCCCGTAGTACATTGAACCGGTCGGCCTCGAAATTTTTGAGTTGAGGAAGCGGCAATTCGCATAGTGCGATGAAGTATTCGATTTCTACTCGTACCCGGTATCGGATTAAGGCAAATTCGGAAAAATAATCCGATAGAATCGAAGTCTTGCTGTGATAACGGCCGTCGATAGGCGATACGGCAGTAAGCGGAGATAATTCCATATTTATCGTATTAAGTCTTAGTTTTTTAAAGGAACAAAGTTAGTATATCGGATCGGTTCTCCCAAGAAAAAGATGATTTTTGCAGAAAAAAAGCGATTTTATTTTGAATGTCGAAAAAATCTTGTACCTTTGCCTCGCTTTTTCGGTAAAAGCACATCGGGCGTTTAGCTCAGCTGGTTCAGAGCATCTGCCTTACAAGCAGAGGGTCGGGGGTTCGAATCCCTCAACGCCCACTTGATCTGAGGAGTCAGATTCAATAGGTTAAAGATTGTATAGAGGTTTTTCTTAAAAGGTCATTTGTACCTTTATGTAAAAGGGTGCTTAGCTCAGCTGGTTCAGAGCATCTGCCTTACAAGCAGAGGGTCGGGGGTTCGAATCCCTCAGCACCCACCACTTTTCAAAATGATATATATTTATCCTTTCGGGGATATTTCCGGGCGTTTAGCTCAGCTGGTTCAGAGCATCTGCCTTACAAGCAGAGGGTCGGGGGTTCGAATCCCTCAACGCCCACCAAGAGCGACTTGTCATGCGGCAAGTCGCTTTTTTGTTTGATACTTTTGCCGATTTTTCTATATTTGCATATCTGTCAATATTTTTACACCATGAGAAAAAGTTCGCTGTTATGGTCGTTCCTTTTACTCCTTGTCGTGGGAGTCGGTTATTATTTTTTTAAGAAAGGTATGCGTGTGCCCGATCCTGTCATGCAAGAGGTTTTGGCGAATGTCCATATCCCGGAGACGTCGGATACATGGTTTCGTCATGCACCGATCGATACCCTTTACAGCCGGCACTCCTATACTTATTTTTGTTTTGTTTCGTCGGCCTATGTAGGAGATGTCGACGATATTGCAGCGGCCGGGGACTCGGTGTTGATTCTGACTTCCGAATCATCGTTTTCTCGTTATCCGGCATCGGCCGATGTATTGCCTTTGCCCGAAAGCGCCATTTCTTATATTTTGCCGTATGGGGCTCCGATTGCTTTTTTTCGGGTCGATTCTGTGGTGAAAACCGGAAATTCTTTTCGCTATAAATTGAGTAGGAGCCGGTAAAATGCGATTTGCAATTCGGTGATTCGCTTCCGAATGTGGGTGTTTGGTATTGGGGGATTCCATTCTTTATTGTAAAGGGGAAATGCACTTACCCGATTTTAGAAAACTTTTCTCTCCTTTTTTCTTTTTCCCCCGGAAATATCGGTTTTTTATTTGTTTCTTAGAAGAACTTTTGAATTATAAATTACAGGTATGAATCGAATATGTGAGCTTTTCGGTATCCGATATCCCATTGTTCAAGGGGGTATGGTGTGGTGTAGTGGTTGGCGGTTGGCTTCGGCAGTGAGCAATGCCGGTGGATTAGGGTTGCTTGGAGCCGGCTCGATGCACCCTGATATGTTGCGGGAGCATATCGCGAAATGTCGTGAGGCGACAAGCAATCCTTTCGGTGTGAATGTGCCGCTGATGTATCCCGAAATCGATAAGTTGATGCAGATACTCATCGAGGAAAAGGTGAAGATTGTTTTCACTTCCGCCGGGAATCCGGCGCTCTATACCGATTTTCTTCATCGTCATGGCATTACGGTCGCGCATGTCGTGTCTTCTTCGCGTTTTGCCCGCAAGTGCGAGCAGGCCGGTGTCGATGCGGTTGTAGCCGAAGGCTTCGAGGCCGGTGGTCATAACGGGAGGGAAGAGACGTCGACTTTGTGTCTCATTCCGGCCGTACGTCAGGCAACGTCCCTGCCTCTGTTGGCGGCGGGTGGGATTGCATCGGGAGAGGCAATGGCAGCCGTGATGTTATTGGGGGCCGAGGGTGTACAAGTGGGCAGTCATTTCGCTCTTTCGAAAGAAAGCTCGGCTCATGAAAATTTCAAGCGACATTGCTTGAACCTGCAAGAAGGTGATACATTCTTGACACTGAAAAAGTTATCACCCGTAAGATTGGTTAAAAACGAGTTTTACGAGAGTGTGGAAAATGCGCAGCAAAGGGGGGCGTCGATCGATGAATTGCGGGAATTGTTGGGAAAGGGACGGGCTAAAAAAGGTATTTTCGAAGGAGATTTACAGAATGGTGAATTGGAAATCGGCCAAGTTTCGGCGATGGTTTCGAGTGAGCAAAGTGCTGCCGAAATTATAGATGACATGATTTCGGTATATCGAGATGCTCTGAAAATGGATTTTGAAAGGTTTTCTTTTTAAGAAAAATAACTATTCGTTTCGCTTGAGAATGAGTGTCTTATCTATGCATCGGGGTAGCTCTTCGGGATAGTGTGTAACATAGATGATTGTCTTGTTGGGGCGGCTGGCGAATGTCTCGATGATGGCTCGCGCCAATTCTTTATTGAGAATGTCGAGGCCGTGCAAGGGTTCGTCGAGAATAAGCAGGGCAGGGTCTTTTACTAGTGCGCGGGCGAGTAGCAACAGGCGTTGTTCTCCCGAAGATAATTTCACGAAAGAGCGATCGCGAAGAGCCGAGATGCCGAATGCATCGAGCCAGCCCATACAGGATTCTATTTGTTGGGGGGTAAGTCTGCGAAAGAGTCCTATCGTATCGTAATATCCCGAGGCGACGATTTCGGCTGCGGGAATGTCTTTGAGATAAGATCGATGTATCTCGGGTGAGACGTAACCGATGTGTTTTTTGATGTCCCAAATACTTTCTCCGCTACCCCGTTTGTGGTCGAAAAGAGTAATGTTTTGTGAGTAGGCCTGTGGATTATCGGCGCATATCAGACTGAGAAGTGTCGATTTTCCGGCTCCGTTCGGTCCTGATAATGACCATTTTTCTCCATTTTTGACAGTCCAGTTCAAGCGATCGATGATAGTCCGGCTTCCGTAACGAATAGATACATTTTCGAGCCGGACGATTTCCTCGGCCGTACATATTTCTCCGTTTCCCTCGGGAAGTACGGGGAGTTCGATATGTCGGTTGTTTATAGCAGCCCGTCGGGCAGTGATGGTTTCCTGTGCACGATATTCTTGCAAAGGAAATTTCCTGCTACAACGCATATTATCGACTTCGTAGACGTGGGTAACAAATGCCGGAATATCCTGAGGCGCAGAAACGACCAGTATGATTTGCACCGTAGCTTCATCGATGAGGTGTTGCAACAAATCGATAAGCAACCGACGCGATGGGGCGTCGAGACCGATGAACGGACTTTCGAGAATCAATACTTTCGGTGCGGAGAGCAATAGCTTGGCGATATGCATTTTGCGCAACTCGCCCGAAGAAAGCATGATAATGGGTTTTTCGAGCAAAGAATTTATACCCAACAAATCATAAAGGTGTGCCTTCCACGAGAGATTGTCGCATTTTTCGCGTTCGAGTATCTCTTTTACGCAAGGAGCTTGGTCGCTGTCTTGCGAGTTCCAGCGTTGTTGATAATAATAGTCGGCCGTCGCTGTGCCGTAGGCATCGTTGAATGTAACATATCGTATGTTTTCGGACGTGTAGCGGTGGGAGTCGGAACCGAAGTCAAAAGACAATTTACCCGTTTTCAGAAAGAGTTGGCCGGTAACCGTTTGTATGAGTGTACTTTTTCCGCTTCCGTTCACTCCTATGACGGCGAGATGTTCCCCCTCTCTCAGTTCAAAATTTATCGGAGTATCGAAGCGGCGGTTTAAGTCGCCGGCAATACCGTTTTGTAGGGATATAATCGTTTGCATGGTGGTGTTATTCGATAAGAAATGATGTCCTTGCAATGAGACATTATTGAAATTTTTGCAAAAGTAGATATAATAATCGAGCGTATAAAATAAAGGAAAAACTAAAATTTTTTTGTCGTCTTTGTTTCCATTACAGGTAATTGCCATTGGAAAATTGTTTGCAGGTTGCAGGGTTTATTCTCTCTGGTCGAGGATATGCATGACGATGTCGAGGTGGTCGAAGATGTCGCTGTTGGCTTCCCGTATGTATTCTTTGGAACATTTGTGTCCCAGTCTTACGAAAATGGCGTTGCGACTTGGGATTGCCATGATATATTGCCCCAACATGCCGCGAAAATAGGGATTTATTTGATCCCGGTAATGTAATAGCCATATTTGGAAGCCGTAATAATCGAGCGCACCGTTACCCCATTGATTCAAGAGGTAGGATGCCGGGGACAGTGCTTCACGCATATACTCTTCCGGTACGACTGGACGTTCGTGCCAATATCCGTTGTTGAGCATGAGATGTCCGAATCGCGCTGCGTCGCGTGCCGTAGTATGGAAGCAGCAGAATGCTTTTTCATCGCCGTTTTCCCTATCGAGCAGCCAGTAGGCGTCGTGCCCGGCTTGCAAGGGACGCCATAATTTTTCTTCGGCATAGTCGCTTATTGTTTTTCCGGTGGCGACTTCCAACGTAAAAGCTAATACTTGGGACTCTCCGCTTCGATAAGAAAATTGTTTTCCCGGCTTGTCGACCACATCGAGACCCAATGCCAATTCCCGGAGATTATTGCCGTAGTATCCTTGCGTGGTGAGAGAGAAAAGCGAGGCGTAGGATTCGTCCCAACTCAATCCGGCGCTCATGGTAAGCAGGTTGCGAATTGTTACATCGGACTTCTCTCCTTCTTTGAACTCCGGCAGGTAATTGCTTACAGGGTCGTCGAGACTCTTGATGTACCCTTCTTCATGGGCGATACCCGCGAGAAGGCCGACAATGCTTTTTGTGCCGGAAAAAAGATTGGAAGTCAAGGTGTCGTTCCAGCCGTTCCGATAATTCTCGTAGACGATGCTGTCGTGTTGGATAACCAAGAATGCGACAGTTTCCATTTCATCGAGAAAGGCCTCTTCTTCGGCACTCATCCTGTATCGGTTGTAGTCGGTGGCTTTGGGCCATGTGCGACTTGAATCCGGGGCATGTACGACATGTTTGTCGAAAAGTTCGAGATCATCGATGTCGGGATAGAGATGTATGACGGCTTGCCGGACGTAATAGGGCAGACAAAGATAGATGACGGTGAGCGCTATTCCGGTGGTGAAAACGATTTTCAATCCCTTTTTCATGGTGAGAAAGATTATATAGCGGTAAAGATATTAAAATCGGCTGCAAAAGGGTGCGGTAATTGTGTTTTTCTTTTGGAGGTTGTGAAAATTCGGGAAATCGTCTGAAAAATGAAAAAGGCCCCCGATCGCTATCGGGAAGCCTTTTTCGCGAAAGTATACATGAAAAGAAAATTATTTCAGTTTTACGGTGAGTTCCTGCAAGTCTTCGTTGGCGGAACTGCTCCCGACGAAGATTTGATACTCTCCCGGTTGAGTCAATATATAGCCGCTGGCACGATCGTAGAATGCAAATGCTTCGGGTGTGAGGTCGAATGTTACTTTTTGTGTCTCTCCGGCTTTGAGGTTTACCCGTTTGAATGCCCGAAGGGTTTTGATCGGTGCACCGTCGGTATCACCCATTTTATGTATATAGACTTGGACGATTTCCACTCCGTCGCGTTTCCCCGTATTGGTAACGGGCACGGTAAGACGTATATCCTTGCCGTTTTTTACCGTCGCTTTTTTCACTTGCGGTTTTCCGTAAGTATAAGTGGTGTAGCTGAGCCCGTATCCGAACGGGTAGAGCGGCTTTTCCGTCATGAAACGGTAGGTGCGGCCTTGCATCGAATAGTCTTGATAGTCGGGAAGTTGGTCTACATTCCGGTAGAAAGTTACGGGAAGTTTTCCGTTCGGATTGTAATCTCCGAAGAGAATGTCGGCCACGGCTGTTCCGCCTTCTTGTCCCGGGTACCATGCTTGTATGATGGCATCGCAAGTCTCGGTTTCAGGAACCAGTCCCATGGCGCTACCCGAATAGTTGACAAATATGACTTTCTTGCCCATTTCGTGCAAACGTTTCAGTATGTTGCGTTGTATTTCGGGTAGTTCTATATGAGTGCGGTCTCCGCCCTTGAAACCCGGATAGTTGACACTCATCGATTCTCCTTCGAGTTGAGCCGAGATACCGCCGGCGAAAATTACGACATCGGCGTCGGCAACAGTTTTGAGGTCGTCCTCTATCGATTTTTGCCGGATAATTCCGAGGTCTATTTTCAGAAAGGCCTTGCCCGCCAGTTGCAGGTAGTCGATTTCTATGTCGTACTCTTTTCCTTTCTCAACCGGGAAACGGTATTCTCTTTTGGCATTGGAATTCTTTTTCCATGTTTCCGCCACTTTTTCCCCGTCGACGATGATACGGAGTCCGTCATCGGCATTGACGGTAAGCAACATCTCTCCCGATTCTTCGGGCCGGAGCACGCTTTCAAAACGGGCGGTGAAATCGGTAAGGTTTACCCCCGGCTCGAATACCGTGTTGCCTCCGGCATCGCGGTTTACCGGCGATGTATATACTTGGGTAGCGGCTATTTCTCCGTTCAGTTCGGTGTTATTGTAATAAGTGGCAGCCATACCCCGTTTGTTGTCGGGAGTGTAGAGCCAGTTGAATTTCGATTCGTAAGAGGTGTTAGAGAGCCAATCGCATGTTTTTGCATAAGTAACGTTGCCGACTTTCTCTTTTATGCCGCCGAGCAAAGTGATAGTGCGACGGGGAGTCCCGTTGTAGTTGGCCCATTGCATGACAGAGTCGTTTGCATTGGGTCCCATGACGGCGATTTTGGCATTTTTAGCGAGGGGTAGTATGTTATTCCGGTTTTGAAGCAGAACGATCGATTCTTTTGCCATTTCCAGTGCGAGAGCCCGATGTTCGGGGCAATCTACGACAGAGTAGGGAATTTTCGACCATTCGACCAGTTTCTCATCGTCCATTTCGCCCAAAGCAAATCGGGCTGCCAGCAGACGGCGTACGCTGACGTCGATGTCGCTCTCTTTGATATAGCCTTTTTTTACGGCATCAACGAGAGATTTGTAGCTGCCTCCGCATTCGACATCGGTCCCGGCCAGAACGGCATCGGCCGATGCGCTGGCCGAGTCGGGGTGGGTGTGGTGTTTCGATCGATTGTAGAAATCGTTTATGGCACCGCAATCCGATACGACAAGATATTTGAATTTCCACTCGTCTCGGAGTATCTGCATCAACAGGCGGTCGCTGCCGCAGCAGGGCTTGCCTTCGAAACGGTTATAGGCGCACATGACTTCTTTTACATCGCCGTCGATAACTGCTGTCTTGAATGCCGGGAGGTAAGTCTCATATAGGTCGCGTAAGTCGATGTTTTCGGCGTTGAAAGAGTGGCGATTCCATTCCGGGCCACTATGTACGGCGAAATGTTTGGCGCAAGCGTGCAGTTTATCGTATTGGGTGTCGGCAGGTCCTTGCAGTCCTCGAATGACTTGCAATCCCAGTACCGAGGTGAGATAAGGGTCTTCTCCGTAGGTCTCTTGTCCGCGTCCCCAGCGAGGGTCTCTGAAAATGTTGACGTTCGGAGTCCAGAAAGTCAGGCATTGATATTTCCCATACCGGCCTTTGCGCTGGAAGTCGTGGAATTTTGCACGGGCTTCGTCGCTGACGGCATCGAATACCTTATATAATAAGTCGGGGTCGAAAGAGGCGGCCATGCCTATGGTTTGCGGGAATACTGTCGCTTCGCCGGCCCGGGCTACGCCATGCAGGGCCTCGTTCCACCAGTTGTAGGGTTTTATACCCAGACGTTCGACGGCGGGAGATGTGTTCTGCATGAGAGCGACCTTTTCTTCGAGAGTGAGGCGGGACGTCAAATCGGCCGCTCTCTCTTCGGGAGAAAGTTGCGGATTTTTGTACGGTTCGTTCTGTGCTGTTAGCGACAACGTCCCGCACAAAAGGATCGATAGTAGAAATAGCTTTTTCATGACAATACAAATAAAGAGAGAAAAATATAATTATTGGTGTATTATTTTACTGAATAGGTGTATTATTCGATATGTTTGCAATATATTTCGTCGGAAAAAAATTGTCGGGTAGAATTTCTGGTCGGATAGGTGCTTTTTTTGATTTCCGACGGAGTATGCGGAGATAGAAAAACGTCCTGTTTCCCCAGAATAAAAATACAAGACGCCGACGATAAAGTTTTGCAGGGATAGGCAATGACAATATTTTCTTTCATGGCATTCTGTTTATATTTGCAAATAAAGCCGAGAGGAACCGGATCTGTGTGGATTATTTCTAATTAAAGTGTGCACTATTCGGAAAAAAGGCGGTCTATGGGTAATTTTCGGTCAAATAGGTGTCTTTTTTGTGTTTTTTTGATATGGTGGTCATCTGCTGTTGTATTATTCGCTATATTTGTATATATTTAATTCCATGATGAAATATATTTTTACTTTTTTTATTGTATTGTTTTCTGTTTTTGGGGTGTCGGCACAGTCTCCGTATGAGTGCCGTTTGTCGGTATATACCGAGCATGACGGGCTTTCTCAGGGACGTGTAACCTCTCTCGTCCAAGACCGGGACGGTGTGTTGTGGATTGCCACATGGGACGGATTGAACCGTTTCGATGGATATAAGTTTTCCTGCTATAAGGCGACGCCGGGAAATCATGAACCGTTGGTGCAAAATCGTTTCGACAAAATCGTGATAAATAATGAAAACGATATATGGTGTATCAGCCGCGACCGTTTTTTTCTATTTCGCACCGGGACCCAGCATTTTGTAGACATACATTCTCTTTTGGAGAAAAAATACAACCGCACGATAATGGCTTACAAAATAGTTGTCCTTGGAAATGGGATTACGTGGCTGGTCGATGACGATGGGACTTTGTTCCGTATCGAAGACAAGAATATCGACAATACCGAGATTTTTGCGTCGACCCAGCCCGGACGCCGTAAAGTTTACGATATACGGGTCGATTCCCGGGGGAATGAGTGGTTGCTTACCGACAGAGGGGTCATTATCGTAGGGGACGTTCCATTCAAAAGCAATTTATCGTATAAGAGCTGGATAGAACGATCGGGGACGATTTGGCTGGGAACGCCGAATGGTGTGGTCTCGGTTTATGGATTGGATACCGGCGAATTGTCGTTTGTCGAAGGTATGCCCCATGAGGTTTCCCATCTCAACCGCATGCAGCCGGTCAACGATTCTACCGTTTTGATGCAGACCAATGCCGGCGTGGTCTTTATCGATGTGCGTACCCGTAAACCCGAGTTGGTGAAATTACCCACCTCGGGACAACAGGACGTAACCTATTGTTATAACAACAACGATTCCCGGTGTTGCCTCGTGTCGAGGGATAAAAAGTTGTACAGCCTCGACATGAAGACACGTAAAGTCTCGCCCATAGAGGTTTCCGATGAGCCGTTGAAATGGATCGCTTCCGATATTACGAGGCCTCTGTTTTTCAAGAATATGCGGGGCGAATTATTCTTCTTTTTGAGAGAAGGCGGATTGCACCGTATCGATATGGATGCACTGACATTGCAGCCGTATAACGCCGGACGGTTTTTGTCTCCTTCGATACGGACGGTTTTTCAGGATAACCAACAAAATATATGGGTGAGTTGCAATGTCGGTTTGCACAAGCTGCAATTCGGCAACGGAGAGGTATATCCTCACCCCGGGTATATGAAAGATGAGATACGATGTCTCTATTCCGATTCCCGCGGTCGTATGTGGGTGTCGTCCCGGCTCGGCGATATAGAGATATGGGAAGGGGATAAGCGTCTCGGTTATTTGTCTCCCGACGGGCGAGTTGTAGAGCGGCGTGTATCGTTTGGTTCGGGTGTATATGCCATATACGAAGATCGTTCCCGCAATCTGTGGCTCGGTACGAGAGACGAGGGATTGTATCGCCTGAGTTACCGGTTGCCCCGGCAGTATGCCATAACCGGCCATTACAAGCGTGATACCCATAATATGTATAGTATAAGCGGTGATGCCGTATATTCTATTTTGCAGGATTTCAAGGGCCGGTTATGGGTCGGTTGTTATGACTCGGGATTGAATCTGGTGGAAGATCCCGATGCGGAGAATCCCTATTTCTTGCACGAAAATAACCGGTTGGGTTTCCACTCCAAAAACACACCGCAACAGGTACGGTGTCTGGCCGAGACCCGCGACAGTGTCATATTGGTAGGTACGACAAAAGGGTTCTATACGTTCGACGAAAATTTTTCTACGCCCGAGAGTATCGTTTTTTATTCCAGTATGCGGCAGAAAGACGATCAGAACAGTTTGGGTAGCAACGATATTATGGGAATAGAGGTAACCCGCAGCGGCGACATCTATTTGGCGGTGTTCGGCGGCGGGTTGAATAAGGTGCTGACCAAAAATTTACTTTCCGAAGAGATAAGTTTTCGTCCTTATATGAAGCGGGACGGGGCCTATTCCGACGTGGCGATCAACCTGGTCGAGGACGAGTCGGGTTATCTTTGGGTACAGACCGAGCGTATGCTGATGCGTTTCGATCCTCAAAAGGAGAATTTCGAAAATATCGGTTACGATATGTTGCCGCGGTATGCGACGTTGTCCGAGAATAAACCGCTTATCGATAAGGATGGGCGTCTGTTGGTGCCGACGAGTCTGGGCGTGTATGTCGTTTCGCCCGACAGACTCAACAATAGCCGCTATGTCCCGGCAATTGTTTTCGGCGACGGTATCGATTCTATGGTCTTGAAACCCGAAGAAAATACTCTGTCGGTACCTTTTGCCGCGGTAGACTTTTCGTCGAATCTTCCCGTGCGGTATGCTTATAAATTGCAAGGTGTCGATAAAGACTGGACATATACCCAAGAAAACCTTACGGCCAATTATGTGAATCTGCCTGCCGGAACATTTTATCTGCGGGTAAAATCGACCAACCGCAACGGCTTGTGGGTCGATAACGAGCGAGTATTGCCGGTAACACGGGAGCCGTTGTTTGCCGAGACTTCATGGGCAAAGGCGCTCTATGTTTTATTGGCGCTTGTTTTGGTGGCGGTTGTGGTATTTATTTATCTGCATATCTATAAGTTGCGCTATAAATTGAGCCTCGAACACCGCCTCACCGAGGCGAAGCTCCGCTTCTTTACCGATATTTCGCATGAATTGCGCACGCCCCTTACACTGATAGAAGGGCCTCTTTCCGAGGTGTTGGCCGACGAGAAGTTGCCCGAGGCCGACCGGGAGTATCTTACGGTGGTGCAGACCAATGCCCATCGTATGTTGAATCTCATCAATCAGATTCTCGATTTCCGTAAGATACAGAACGAAAAGATGCGGCTTCTTGTCGAGAAACTCAATGTGCGGGAATCTTTGGAAGCCATTATGGAGAATTTCGAGAATATAGCTCGTCAGCACAGAATCGATTTCCGCCTCGAAATGGGAGCCGATGATGTTTACGTGTGGGCCGACAGGGATAAATTCGAAAAAATATTTGTCAATATCATATCCAATGCCTTCAAGTATACGCCACCCGGAAAAACAATTACCGTGCGGGTAAAGAGCGACGACGAGAATGTGGTTGTCGCCGTGCAGGATCAGGGCGTGGGCATACAGCCGTCGAAAGTTGCCATGCTTTTCCAGCGATTCGATACGATTTTGCAGGATAATATCTATCAGCAATCGACCGGAATAGGTTTGTCTCTGGTGAAACAGCTGGTCGATTTGCATCATGCCCGCATCGATGTGCAAAGCGAGGAGGGGGTAGGCAGTACGTTCGAGGTTTCTTTTCCGGTAGGAAAAACGCATCTCGAAGACGACGAACGGGTCGAGTTCCTGATGAACGACGATATAGGAGTCGACGGTTCTCCCGACGACGCGGACAGTGATGCGGAAGAGAACGATGCCGACGATCGTTTCTCTGTTCTCGTCGTGGAAGACAATAACGATCTGCGATCTTTCCTGCAAAGTTGCCTTACCCGCAGTTATAAAGTATATACGGCGGTGAATGGAGAGGACGGCTGGCAACAGACGCTCGAATATATGCCCGACTTGGTGATTACCGACCTGATGATGCCTGTGCTCGACGGATTCGAACTTGCCGAGCGGATAAAGGCCGATCCCACGACCTGCCATATTCCCATTGTCGTGCTTACGGCAAAAAATACGCTCGATGACCGCATACGAGGAGCCAACAGCGGAATCGCCGAGTATATGGTGAAACCTTTCAGTACGCAGTTGTTGAAGGCTCGCGTGGCGATGATTCTGCAACAGCAGCAGATATTGCGGGAGAAATATATGGAGCGTATCGAGCAGAAATCTGCCGGAGAGGTAGGCATTCAGCCGTCCGAACTTTCTATCATGCCGGCCGATGAGCAGTTTATGCAGCAGTTGATGGCCTATATCGAGGCGAATATCGAAAATCCCGATTTGAGCATCGATGATTTGGCTCATGAGATGGCGTTGAGCCGGAGTGTTTTTTTCAGAAAGATAAAGGCTCTCGTCGGATATTCGCCGATCAATTTCCTACAAGTGATACGTATCAAGCGTGCCATACAGTTGATGCAGACAAGAAAATTTTCTATGGCGGAGATCGCTTATAAAGTCGGGTACACCGATCCGAAATATTTCAGTCGCAGTTTCAAGAAAATAACGGGAAAATCGCCCTCGGTCTATTTGAGGGAAAAATAATCGTACTTGTTTTGAGGTAAGCCCGTTTTTCATGGGGAGAGGTGGCTGGGCCGGCAGAATTGTTTCTGGCGCTCGGGCGGCCTCTCCTGAATTTTTTTTCGAAAAAACATTTTCGGAGCGGGAACGGAGGGTAAAATACAACACAACATGGGTCTTATGTTTTGTCGGTCGGGCATTGCAGTGAAATGGAAAATCAAAAAATATATACATTGTAGCAATATCAAAACTTTTTTATTATCTTTGTAATATCATTAAAGAATTTATCTATATCTATGCCAAGCAGTCTTGGAAATAGAAAAAAAAGCTATTTCAAGACTTTGTGAAGGGAAAATGCAGAAAAAGTACACCTATTTGAATAAAAAATCCTCTCGATTTTGATAGAGTATTGAGAAATTTGCTACGATAAAAAGAATACCATGAAAAAAGTTCTATTGTTTATTCTCTGCTTTTGTGCAACGATAACCGTATCGTGGGCCGAAGATCTGCCGGCTTTCCCCGGTGCCGAAGGTTTCGGTCGGTATGTAACGGGCGGCCGCGGCGGTGTCGTATATCATGTTACCAACCTCAATGATAGCGGCGAGGGTTCGTTGCGTTGGGCGATTGGTCAGAAAGAACCCCGTACCATTGTTTTCGATGTGTCGGGTACCATATTTTTGAAATCATCTTTGGGTATTTCCAACGGCAATGTAACCATTGCGGGACAGACGGCTCCCGGCGACGGTATCTGTATTGCTGGTTATCCTTTTACCATCAATGCCAATAACGTTATTTTGCGTTTTTTGCGCTTCCGGTTGGGGAATGAAAATGTCGCATATCATGAAGGCGACGGCCTCGGTGGTATGGATCGTGCCAATATCATGGTCGATCACTGCTCCATCAGTTGGAGTATCGACGAGTGCTGCTCGGTATATGGTAATGAAAATATGACGGTGCAGTGGTGCATCATTTCCCAGAGCCTTCGCAATTCGGGACATAGTAAAGGTAATCACGGTTATGGCGGAAACTGGGGGGGCAAGGGTTCTTCCTATCACCACAATCTGCTGTGTCATCACGAGAGCCGTACGCCGCGTCTCGGCCCGCGTCCCAGTACGCAGGAAGAGGAACTTCTCGATATGCGCAATAACGTGATTTATAATTGGGCCGGAAATGGTTGCTACGGTGGGGAAGGTATGGATGTAAATATCTATAACAACTATTACAAGCCCGGACCTGCCACTCGTAAAAAGGGCGGTGCCGTGCAATATCGTATTGCTGCCATCAATATCCGTACGCTCGATTACTGTACCGATGATAACGGGAAACCGAACGGTTGGTATCCGATGCTTCACCACTGGGGAAAATTCTATGTCGACGGGAATGTTATAGATGGAAATGAAGAGGTAACCCGAGATAATTGGACGAAGGGCATCTATGCGCAGATCGATAAAAACGGGAACGACGGTACTTTTACCTCTGTTACCAAAGATACGATGCATCTCGATGCTCCGCTCGAATTTTATGCAACCACAACTCATACGGCGCAAGTGGCTTATGAAAAGGTGCTGCAATATGCCGGAGCTTCTCTGTCTCGTGATGCGATAGATTCTATCATGGTATATGATACCCGTAACAATAAGGCGTCGTTTACAGGCGGCGGGGGAAATCTCCCGGGGATTATCAATTCGCAGGACGATTGTGTATATGGTGACGGGACATCGGGGTGGCCCGAGTTGAAGTCGGAAACCGCTCCTCTGGATAGTGACCGGGACGGTATGCCCGATGAGTGGGAACGGGAAAACGGTCTCGATCCGAATGATCCCGAAGATCGGAATAAAACCAACGAAGAGGGGTATACCATGCTCGAAGTGTATATGAACAGCCTCGTCGCCGATATTATGGACGGTTGTACCTCCGATGGCGAATTGTTGGGAAAAATCAAAGATTCGGCCAACGATCCTACTCCCACCGATTATGAAATCTCTCAGATAAGTTATATGAGCGGGGATTCGAAAACGTGGAGCTTTTCAGATGGCTATACGATAACAAATGCCAAGAATAAAGGGTGTGACGGTGGAAAAAACAATACGATCAAGTACTCGGCCGGCGTCCCTTTTACGGTAACGCTTCCCGAAGGTAAGCGCGTAACGGCAGTGAAAATCGAGGGGTATGCCAATGATGATGCGGCTTCGTCGTATTTGTCGCAGTTAGGTGATAAAAAGTATACACAATCCGACGGATATACATTCCAGTCTCGTGTGCCGTCGATCGTGATGTCGACATATGATATTCCGTTGGAGGAACCATTGACCGGCTCTTTCGTTTTTTCTTTTGGCGGCGCACAGCAATGTGCCATATTGACGCTCACGACCGAAAATATCAATACCGGTGGGGTGGTCGATGTGAAAATAAAAGCCAAAGATCCTCATCGTCTTGTCGATGTCTATAATGTGGCGGGTGTTGTCGTGTTGAAACAGATTCGATATAGTGAGGCGTTTACCGTCCTGCCGCAGGGATTCTATATCATCGACGGTGAAAAGGTTATCATAAATTAGTTGAAATTTTCTATTCCACCTAAAATTGGGGCGGAATAGAAAATTCTTTTCTTTGAGATGTAAACCTTTTAAAAAAATGAGAAAACATTATTTCTTTGATATATTTTTAAATATAACTATAAAAAACACATTAAAAGTAACCGAGAATCTATGAAAAACGCGATTAAAAAGTGCATTTTTGTTTGTAGTGTACTTTGTTCAGCAGTTTTCTGGTCTTCCTGTCAGGATAATCTCGAGTATTACGATACTCCGGATAATCTGAAAGGAAGTATCTATGAAACATTAGAGGATAGGGGGAATTATTCGATATTCCTCAAAGGGGTCGACTTGGGTGGTTATGCACCGATACTGAAAGGTAAAGGTGTGTGGACAGTCATGGCGCCCAATGACGAGGCGTTTGCCTCATACCTCAAGTCGGAATACGGAGTAAATTCGATCGAAGAATTGAGCGTTGATGAAATCAAAAAACTTATCGGATTTCACATCATGTATTATTCTTTCGATAAGAATAAGTTGATCAATTTCCGTCCCGAAGAAGGAGACGGTGCTACCGATGAGGAATTGATGGTCAACGCCGGACTTTATTACAAGTTCCGCACAAAAAGTCAGGACGCTTTGACGCTGGAAGTCGTCAACGATACGACGGGTCAGGAAGGATATGTTTACCATTTGGAGCGTTTCCTCCCGGTGTTTTCTTATCGTATGTTCCAGACGAAACTTATCGATGCCAAGTATAATTACGAGTATTTCTATCCCTCCTCGCAGTGGACGGGGGCTTCGGGCTTCAACGTATCGAATGCTTCGGTCGACGAGTACGCTGTTGTTACATCGTCGGGATACCTCTATCTCGTAAATCAGGTATTGCGTCCCCTGAACACGATATACGATGAAATGAAGAATGCAGGAAATTTCAAAACTTTCTTGTCTCTTTATGATGAGTATAACGACTATCAATTGGATGCCAATCTTACTCTCGAATATGGCAACGGTACCGACCTTTACCAGCACTATCACAAAGCGCCTATGGCCAATATCGCCAGCGAGTGGCCTGTGTCGGATTATACGCAGATGTCTACGCTCTCATCGGTGTCGTACAGTATATTTGCTCCGAACGATAAGGCGTGGGACGATTTCTATATGGATTTCTGGGGGCTCGAAGGAACCGGGTATCCTTCCGACTCGGTATGTCTCGATTCGGTCTCGGTAGAATCTGTTCAGAAGATATTGCTTAATAGCGTTTATGCTTCTTCTATTGTTTTCCCCGAAGAAATCAAACGCGGCGATATAAAGAACTCCAATGGCAATATCATCGATTTCGATGTAGATGCAGTACCCGAAGAAAACCGTAAGATGTGTGTCAACGGTGCATTCTACGGTTGCGATGTGCTTACACCTCCGGCAGAATTCGGTTCGGTAACCGGCCCGGCCTACCAGTATAAACGGTATAGCAATTTTGCGAAAATGCTCGAAAAATCCGATTTGGTGTCGACGCTTTATTCTCCCGAGGTCGATTACATCATGTTGTATCCCTCGAATGCGCAGATGGCATATAACGGTATAACATGGGACGAATCGAAAGGTTCATTGGTTATGGGAACCGGTAGCTTGTCGAGTTCGGCTCAACAGAAATATGTATATGCTCACGTAGCATCGATCGACGGATCGACGACGACGCTTACCGAGCTGCCCATGACGGGTAAACATGTGTTCCGCACGCTTTCTCCCGACTATCGTCTGTATTGGTACATGAAAGATGGAAAAATCACGAATAGTTTCTTGCACAATCAGTTGATATCTTATACCGGCAATTCGACAACCGAAGCCGACATCTATTGCGACGTCGAAGAGTTGAAGTTCCGGGGAGAAAGCTGGTCAAACGGTCATTGCTATGCTTATGACGTTTCTCGCTCACAGAAACTTTTTGAAGGAAGTCTCAGCAATGCGCTCTATGCAAAATTTGTCCCGATGATGTACGGTTTGCGCAATGACGAAACGACGATATTCAATGCCTATATCCAATTGCTGATCAAGGCCGGTATGATCAATGAGGACTCCCAGGATATTCCTTATATGACCGAAAGCTGTCTGATGCTCGTACCTACAAATGAGGCTGTGAAGCAGGCTATCGTAGGTGGTAAGATCCCGGGAATAACGACAACGGCTTCGGCCGATGCTTCGACAGCCGATTTCTTTGCTGCCGTTACCGTTACCGATGAAGCTACTTTGCAGCGTTATTTAAAATCTTATTTCGTTCCGTTGAGTACGGCCGTCTTCTCTAACTACCCGTTCTTGGGTTGGGGAGAAGATACGCAATCGGCCGGAGGACTTATTACGCTCAATTCGACATATTCGATCGTCGACGGTGCCGAAGTAGAGGTGGTCATGCATCTCAATATTTTCGATGATGGTACGAAACTCAGCGCCCAAATGGTGGAAAGTGGTTTCGAATCTGGTTCGAGCGCGGGATATGTCGATTTCAACGGCAAAGTCGACTTTGTAGGTGATTATGATTATTTCCCCTTCGTCTTTGACGATGGTTGTGTACAATTTATAAATGGGGTATTATGAAAAACAGAATGGTAAGTATGAGTCCGATTAAATATAGCCTTTTGTTGCTGTGTTTGATGATAAGTTGTACGCTGTCGGCACAGACGAGTTCGGGTTTCATATCGGGTAAAGTATATGAAATATATCAGGGGAAACACGAGCCGTCGATAGGTGTGAATGTTTCTATTGAAAATAACCAGCGTCGTGTATTGACCGGCGTTACGACCGATGCCAACGGTGCATTCTCGTTACGTGTACCGGCCGATGCCGCTACGATCGTATTCTCTTTTATCGGTATGGAGACGCAACGTATTGCTTATACCGGCCAAAAGACGATGACGGTGGTTATGGAGGCTTCTTCTCAGGAATTGAGTGAAGTAAACGTTTCTGCCGAACGGGTCGAGACGACCGATATGGGTATCTCGGTGCGTGAACAGACGGCTGCCACGCAGAAAATCGATATGTCGAGCGTGGTAGAAACATTGCCGGTTTCTTCGGTCGAAGAGGCTTTGCAGGGACGTCTCGCCGGTGTGGATATTTTGTCGGGTGGCGACCCCGGTTCGAAAGGTTCTATTCGTATACGTGGTACGGCAACCCTTAATTCCAATGCCGATCCTCTTATCGTCATCAACGGTGTTCCTTACTCGACCGATATCGATGACTCTTTCGATTTCAATACGGCGAACAATGAAGATTTTGCCGATATGTTGAATCTCAACCCGTATGATATAGAAAGCATTGAGGTTTTGAAAGATGCAGCTTCTACGGCTATTTACGGAACAAAAGCGGCCAATGGCGTTTTGTTGATTACGACCAAGAAAGGTGCCAAAGGAAAAACCAACTTTACTTTCTCTTCGAAGTTTACGGTAAAGGTCGAACCCGAATCGATACCTATGCTCAACGGAGATGAATATGTCGCTTTTATGCAAGATGCTATTTGGAATACGGCCAATGCGCAAGGTTTGCAGAATTCTGCATCTTATCTCGAATTGCTTTTTGATACTCCCGAGATAGGTTATATGCCCAGTTGGCGCTATTTCGATGAGTATAATGCCAATACCGATTGGCTTTCGCAGATCACCAAAGATGCATGGATTTTCGATAACAGCTTCTCGATGTCGGGCGGTGGTGAAAAAGCAACGTATCGTTTCTCCCTTGCTTATATGAATGAAGGCGGTACCAGTATAGGTACGGGGCTGGATCGTATCACGGCCAACTATAATTTGACGTATCGTTTTTCCGATAAATTCAATATGTATGCCGAGTTCTCTTATACCGATACGCAGAAAGACGAACCCTACTTTGATAATGTCCGTTCGGAGGCTTTGCGCAAGATGCCGAATAAGAGCCCTTATTGGATCAATGATGCTACGGGTGAGCCTACCGACAACTATTTTATCCGCCAAAACAGCGAAGAGTTCCAAGGAGCATCTGATGGAGATAAAAATTATCATCCGTTGATTGTGGCAAATGAGAGTTACAATAAGACGACCCAGCGTGAAGAGAGGATTCTCTATCGAGCCAATTATCAGATTCTTCCGGGATTCAGTTGGACGGGTTGGGTGGCCATGAAGTTTAAAACGGTCAAAACTCGCCAGTTCCTGCCGCAAACAGCCGGAGATTTCTCGATCGATAATACCAATGCCAATTATAGCTATGACGGATATTCCAATAACTTGTCGTTACAGACCGAGAATAAATTTATCTTCCGGCGTCAGTTCGGTGTACACGGACTTACAGCTACAGGTTTGTGGCGTACCGACCAGTCTCGTAGTTCAGAATCGGCCGAGGCCGTTTATGGTGTGGCTGCTCCCGGAATGTCGGATCCTATTGCCGGAGGTGCCATTACCAAACTGGGATCGGGTACATCCGAGGCCCGTTCTATGGCGGCTGTCGGTATGGTCAACTATACATTGTTCAACCGTTATATCGTAAGTTTTACGGCCAACTACGAGGGTCGGTCGTCTTTGAGTAAGGCCAACCGTTGGGGATTTTTCCCGGCCGTGGGTGTGGCTTGGCATGTACAAGACGAGGCTTTTATGCAAAATCTCGACTGGTGGACACAGTTTAAGTTACGCGCCAGCTGGGGACAAAGCGGTAATGCTCCTAAGGGTACTGCTCCTTATGTGGGAACCTATTCTTCGATAGGTGATTACAATACCAGTGCGGCTATCGCCCCGAACTCGATGCAACTCAACAAACTGAAATGGGAAACTTCGACCGAGTACAATATCGGTACCGACCTCGGGTTCCTCGATAATAAATTGACGATGACTTTCGATTATTATCATAAGGAAACGAAAGACTTGTTGCAGACCAAAGTGACGATACCCTCGACAGTAGGGTATGCAAGCAATCAATTGGCTTACTACAATTCCGGTAGATTGAGCAATATCGGTTGGGAATACCGTATCGATTACGAAATATTCCGGAACAAGGATTGGACCGTGTCAGCCAACTTCAATATCAACCGCAACGTAAATAAAATCATCGAGTTGCCATCGAATATTGCAGAGGAGAATTTCTCGTTGAAGAACGGTGAGTATGCCCAAAGACTCGAACCCGGTGTTGCGGTAGGTTCGTTCTACGGTTTCCGTTATCAGGGCGTATACCAGAATACGGCCGATACCTATGCTCGCGATGCCGAAGGTAATGTGATGTATGATTTGCAGGGAAAACCCATTGTCATGAAGAACGGATCTTATGTATGTTATCCCGGTGATGCCAAGTATGAAGACATCAATCATGACGGAAAAATAGATGCGAATGATGTCGTTTACATCGGTAACAGTAACCCTATGCTGACCGGTGGTGGCGGATTCAATGTCAAATACAGGGGCTTGGGACTGACGGTATTCTTCCATTATCGTTTGGGACAAAAAGTGATCAATCAGGCTCGTATGGATTCGGAGGCTATGTATGGTCGCGACAACCAAAGTAAAGCCGTGTTGAAACGTTGGCGTACAGAAGGTGACAATACCGATATACCGCGCGCTCTTTATGACTACGGGTTGAACTATTTGGGTTCGGACCGATTTGTAGAAGATTGTTCGTTTGTCCGTCTCAAAACTATCTCGCTTTCTTACAGTATACCTAAGCGAATCTGCAAGAAAATGAAGATAAACGGTTTGAACCTTTTTGTTACGGGTTATGACCTCTTTACTTTTTCCAATTATAAAGGACAAGACCCCGAGGTCAGCCTGCCATCCAAAGTAACAGATCTCTCCAAAGATAATGCGCAAACGCCTCGCAGCCGTCGTTTTTCTTTTGGATTTAACCTTAATTTCTAATCGGTTGAGTTATGAAAATAAAAAATTTAAAATATACGATATTGGCTTTGGGCTGTGGAGTCGTTTTTTCCATGACTTCGTGTAAAGACTGGCTCGAAATTTATCCTGAAAATTCACAGCCGAGCGGAACTTACTGGCAGACCAAAGAAGAAGTGGAAGCTGTTGTGAATGCCGGATATTACTATTTACGTACAATGGTAGAGCCTTACCTTATTCCGTGGGGGGAATTGCGTGCCGGCTGTATTTACAACCAAAAAGGCAGTAACTTGCAGAACTTCCAGGTGAAGCCCACCGACAAGGATTTGTGCAACTGGGGGACGCTTTACCAAATTATCAATGTTGCCAATACGGTGATAAAGAGAGCTCCCGATACCCAAAAAGTCGACGCTACATACGCCTTGCCGGCGATGAAGTCGCATCAGACCGAGGCTTATTTCTTGCGCGCATTGTGTTATTTCTATCTGGTGCGTAACTGGCGGGAAGCCCCGTTGATTACCGAGCCTTATGAAGATGACACGTACACGACGAAAGTGGCTAAGTCGACCGAAGCCGAGCTGATCGAACAGATACGTTCTGATATCAGAACCGCATTGTCGACGGGTGCGGCCAAAGAATCTTTCGATACGACGTGGGAAACCAAAGGTCGTGCTACCAAATGGGCTCTTTACGCATTGGGTGCCGATGTGTGTCTTTGGGCCGAAGATTATGAGGCAGCCGTAACTTATTGCGATGCCATTCTCAATGCTCGGGGAGTGGGTGCTCCTGCTTTCTTGGCGACGGCGACGCATTCGAGCTGGTTCTCGATGTTCAATCCCGGAAACAGTAATGAATCGATATTCGAAATCCAGTACAATTACGAAGAAAACCAGACCAATAATCTTCCCAAATTGTTCGATAATGAGCATGCCGACGGGATCTATCGTATATCGAGAGCGCTTACACAGATGTTCAATAGCGAGTATTCGGCTACATTGTATGAGATGAAAGAAGCCGTGCGTTCGATGTACGGAGGTTATTTCGTGGGACCCGACGCTACGATTTTCGAGTCGGCTACCGTATCGTATGTGTGGAAGTATCTCGGTTCGCAGACGCTTTCCGACAAACGTACCGCTTCCTATTACGATCCCAATTTCATTATTTATCGGGTGGCCGATGTCATGCTGATGAAAGCCGAGGCTCTTATTCTGCGTACTCATGGAGAGAATATCGAGGATAAGGTAGAGGCCATGAAACTCATCAATGAGATAAGAACCCGTTCCAACCTCGAAATAGAGGTGGAGGCTACGTCCGAGGCGGTAGAGCCGCTCGATGAAGAGGCCATGTTGCAAAAAGTCCTTTACGAGCGTACCGTTGAACTGGTCGGCGAGGGTAAAGCGTGGTATGATTTCCTGCGTTTCGGTCGTCGTAACAACAATCAGTACAAATCGACTTTCTTGGTAGATAAGGTGCTGGAATATAACGAGCAGGCCGGAGAGTCATGGTTGCGTACCGTGTTGAATAACGATAATGCGTTGTTCCTACCGATCAGTCAGACAGAAATAGATGCAAATTCTTTGCTAATACAGAATCCCTATTATAATTGATGATACCTATGAAAAAGTTTTCTTTATTTATACTGGCGTTAATCACGTTGATTACCTCTTGTGAAGACCCATATGAGGGAACTACATACATAAGGTCATCAAATGATGCCTTGGAAATGACGTGTGCAGCTTATCTGACATTGAACAGCGACGAGTTTTCTTTGTGGGTCGAGTTGCTGAAATACAGTGATTATTACAATGCCTTGAACGATGCCGATGCTACGGCTACGGTTTTCTGTCCGGACAATGATGCCATGAGAGAATTTTTGGAGTGGAGAGGTGTTTCGAGCGTGAGAGAGCTTGATCGGGATTATGCCCGTGCCGTTGCACAAGTGCATATCTTGAATTATGATCTTTCCGATGCGTCGCTTATCAACTATGCCGAGAATGGCGAGTCGATTCCTTCGCAAACGTTGTTCCAGTCTTATTTGACAACAGGATTTGGATACACGATTACCGATGTCGACGATGCGGAGTTGGACAATACATTGCACAATCCCGATTCGATATATATCAACAATCAGGCTCGATTGGCAAAATTTACGGCAGTAAAAACTTCAAATGGCGAGATCTTTACGATGGGCGATGTGATACACCCTTTGGCCGAGACCATTCTCGATAAATTGCGCCCTTACGACGAGTACAATATCTTTGTGGGTGCAGCCGAGTTGTGCGGTTATGATAAGATCGTTTCCCGCATTGCCGATACGACTTACAATATCAATGGAAGTATGTCTATCAATTCGGTAAACTTTACCTGCCTTGCCGTACCTGATGAAGTATATGCTCAGTCGGGTATCAGTTCGGTTTCCGATCTCTGTTCTTATCTGAATGCGGGAACCAATTACACCGACAGTACAAATGCTTTGTATCAATATATAGCTTACCATTTCTTCGATCGGGAGATGAAAGTTTCGGACTTTTTCAATTTCAGTGAAGAGGGACAAATCAATATCTACGATACCGAGTGTACTTATCAGGTGGTAACCTGCCAAGATGTTGGAGGTGAACATATTTTCAACGAGGTGGCGAGAATTGTTCGCAGTGATATGGCTGCCCGTAACGGTCTGATTCAGAAGGTTGATCATATTCTGCCTGTGTGGGAACCCGATCCCGTTACCGTGATTTGGGATTTCTGCAATACAGCCGAGATCATATCGTTTGTAAACGCTTACGGTGCCGATCGCAATTTGGGTGCATTGTTTACTTCGGCTTTGGCCGCGAAGGAATATCCGATCGACCTTTCCGAAGATAAGCGCGACGGCGACTACGGTAATGTATCGGCATTCGTCGAAAATGAGACCTATTTAGGCAATTCTTCGAGAGCCAGCTATTCCAATTATCGTAAAATCGGTTTTGTAAAATGTAAATACAAGAGTGCCCGTGAAAAAGATGTCAATAACTACGGAGCTTATATGAACAATTTGCTGGTGTTGAATTTGGGATATGCCGGTTGGGTGCAACTCGAGTCTCCGACGATCATCAAAGGTCGGTATAAAGTGGAGTTGTGTTATGCAGCAAACCCGGTGCTTTACGAGTTCTATGCTTCCGGTAGTTTGACCCGCTTTACGCTCGACGATGAAAATGCATCGAGTGTATATATCTACAAGGGATTGACGTCGCAGGGATTTGGTAAAGCGACCTACGGTACTGCCTTTACTACCTTGTGGGGGGAAATAGAGTTTGAAAATTCCGGCAAACATGTACTGAAAGCTACGATGATGGATATCAATGCCAAGACGAGTTCGAAGTACCATCAGTTGTGGGATTATGTGAAATTTACGCCTATTGATTAAATACCATGAAAACAAATAGATTTACAGGATTGATGCTTGCGGCCTTGTGCTGTGTCGTTGTGTCGTGCTCCGATAAATGGGACGATCATTACGATGCACGGAATATCGTCTCGGCCGATATCGAAATTTATTCGGGAGATGTCGCCGCATATATGAAAAGCCAGCCTTCGCTGTCGAAAATTACTGGGTTGTTCCAATCGACCGGAATCCTTCCGACGATAACACCCGACGGGGAATATACGCTCGTCCTTTGTGAGAACGATGCTCTCGATATGTCGGTTATCGATAACGACACGGCATTTGTCAAAAACAGTATTTCCGATATTGCCGTTTCTCCTGATAAGTTGACGCAGAATTTCGGTATTCTTACTCGTTATGAGACGTTATACGATAAGAAAAATCTCCGTGTCTATCTTCGCGGAGAGGATACCTATATCGAAGACTTCAAGTTGACCAAGCAGGTGAAAGCCGACAACGGCTATATCTATTATGTCGACGGCACGATACGTGCCCGTGAATCGGTTTACGAATATTTGAAAGCGCTCGGTGATGATTATTCGATATTCAAAGACTACGTCGCTCAATACGAAGAGGTCTATTTCGACCCCGAGAGTAGTGTTGCCGACGGTGTCGACGATATGGGTAATACCTATTATTCCGACTCGGTGTTCTCGGTACGCAATACGTTGATGGACCGTTATACCGAAAACGGCCTTGCTTATTGGAATATGCGTTCCGAAAATTACACGACGACGATGTTCATTCCCAGCAACGCGTTGATCGAAAAGGCTCTCGATGAGGCTTATGCCAATCTTCCCGTGTGGCTCAACCGGGCGGTTACGGCCTCTGACAGTCTCAAATTCAAGGAATGGATCATTCAGGCATGCTTTGTCGATCGTCGTTTGTCTGCCGAGGAAGTTGCGGTCGGTGCTCCCGATTTCTACTGTGTAGGAGGATATACCCGTACAGTAGATGTAGCTTCCGATGTTGAGAAGTTCAAAGTAGCCGATTCGGCTTATTGGCGTCCTTCCACACAGCTTGTCGATCCCACGAAAACCGATACGTTGAGCAACGGTGTCGTATATTATCTTTCCGATTTCAAGATACCCAATCATATCGTCATTTATCGGGTTAAGACGAAATTTTATCAGATATGGGCGGCGATGACGGCCGAGCAGCAGTCGCAATATTTCCGCTGGTCCAAGTGGGTAGAGCCGATGATCTGCAACGATGCGCAAGGCGAGTTTACGCTTTCTGAGACGTTGCCTACCATGTATTATCACGTACTGACGGCCATTCCGTCGCCCGAGGCAATTTTGGCGGCATCGGCAACCGATTCGTTGACCAAGAGTCAGAATCTTCTGGCGAATGCCACAGTAACGCTCGATTCGTTGAAACTCATTGCCCAGCCCGATTCGGCGACGGCGTTCCATATTGACTCGCTCACCCGCAGCATCGACTCGTTGAAGATCGTCATTCCCCAGCAGGAATCTTTTGCTGCCAGTGTACGTCCCGAGGATTACCTTTGCAGTGTCGAGTACGACGGGTTGCTGTATAATACCGATGATCCCAGTTATGGATTGGTAGAGTGCAATCTCCCGGCCGGAGAGTACTATTTGCGCATGGGATTCAAGCACTCGCTTACCTATTCGTTAAGTATTTATTTCAATGACCAGCTGTTGATCAAAGATATGAGTATGGCTGCACAAGGCTCCAATTACCACTTCGACCGTGGCGGTGCTTCCGAAATGGAATTTTTCGGTTCCTCTTCGATCGGTTACCCCGAGGGTTTCGATGCTCAGGCATGGTTTGAACTCGATCCCAAGTCGGTGGCTTACGATACCGACGGTTATCAGGTGGCTATCGTCAATCTGCCTACCGACGGTAATTTCCGTATTAAGATCGAGTCAAGCGATGAAGCGTCGTTCTATACGACGACCAACGGTCGTTCCAAAAACAATGTTTCGCAGCTGATGATGTATCACTGGTGCTTACGGCCGACGAAAAACAACTATTAATTTCGAAAATTCAGTGTTATGAGAAGAATATATAGTTTCCTGATTATTTTACTTATGATGTCGGCCATACCGGCTTTTGCACAGAAGGGCGGCGTCATCAAGTCGAGGATTGTGAGCACCGATAATACTCCTCTGCAAGGGGCTATCGTTTCTGTTGTCGGTACTTCGAGTTCGGCTATTTCCGATGAAAACGGTAATTTCGAGCTTACCACCGACCAGCGCAAAGGAACGTTACGCATCGTTGCCAACGGTTATTACACACGGGAGTATCCCCTCAAAAAGCGAGTTATTCCCCGCGAAATCGTTTTGGTTCCCGATAACTTTTCTTATTATGCCGGGACGACCCAGTATCCGTTTTACTCCGAGCGTCGCGATACGCGTAGTGCGATAAATGCATCGCTCGACCGTAGGGATATGAAGAATTCCATATCGGCCGATTTGGCTTGGCAAGACGGTATTTCGGGCTTGCAGGTTGTAAAGAAAAGCGGAATGCCCGGCGAGGGTGCATTCTTCAATCTGCGTGGTATCCACACTTTGGTGGCCGATAATGCGCCCCTGTTGGTTATCAACGGTATACCTTACTTTTACAATTCCGATGTTTCCAACGTTATCAACGGTTATTCCCGCGATGCACTCTTCGGCTACAATGCCAATGACATAAAAAGTATCACGGCTCTGAAAGGTGCCGAAGCGGCCATGTACGGTTCGCTGGGTTCCAACGGTGTCATACTCATCGAGACCCAACAGGCCACCTCGGACAACCTCAATACCCGTATCTCCTTTACCGGAAACTACGGCGTGAGTCTGGCGCAGAATGCCATACCCTCTCTCGATGCCACGCAGTATCGCAGTTATTTGCAGGATATAGGAATGACGCGTTACAGCAGCGCCGCCGATTTGAGAAACGACTATCCGTTCCTCAATCCCGGAAGAAATGCTTATTCTTATCTGTTCGACAACAATATCGACTGGAACAAGGAGATCACCCGTTCGGCTTTCGTTACCGACAACGTCTTCCGCATTGAGGGGGGTGATGAAATCGCCAAATATAATATTTCATTGGGTTACACCAACGAAGGCGGTATCGTCGACAATACCTCTTCGCAGCGTTTCCATACGTTGATCAACTCCGACGTGATGGTGAGCCGGTGGGTCGACATTTTCACCAACGTCAATCTCGCTTACATTACCAGCGATTTGCAGGAGCAGGGCATGAAATACGAGACCAACCCTCTGTTGGCAGCGACCTTTATGATGCCCAATCTCTATCCCTATACTCGGGAGTCGAACGGAAATCTCTTGTCGTCTTATGCGACCTATAACAGCTGGAATGTCAACAAGAATCCCGTTTTCGCTTACGATAATGTAAGTAACCCGCTGGCTTTGGTCAATACCGTCGAGGCCGACGACAAGATATACGATGTCAATGTACGGGCCGGTCTCAACTGGCGGCCTACCGAGAACTGGACGATCACCGGTATGGTCAACATCTACTACGACTATACCGAAGAGTCTCTTTTCGTTCCCGGTGTAACCGATCAGGCCATCGTGCCCCAGCTCTACGGGACGGGATTCAACTACGTGAGCAAAGGCGTGCGTAAGTTGTCGTCTTACTTCTACGGCGCGAATGCCATGTACGAGAAGATTTTCAATAATATACACGACTTCAAGGCCTATGGTGGCGTGCGGTTGATTACCCGGGACTTCGAGTACGATTTCGAGTCGGGTTACAACACGGCCAACGACAATTACAAAACTCTGTCGGCCGATCTCGACGAAAGAGTTATCGACGGTAACAACGACGAGTGGAAGTGGCTCAGCTACTACCTGCATGCCGATTATACTTTCAACCATTTGGTGAAAGCTATGGCCGGTCTCTCTATCGACGGTACGACCGTTTCGGGACTCGACGCTGCCCGTTTCGGATTCTTCCCTTCGGCCGGCTTGACTTTCTTTGCTGCCAATACGGGAGCTTTGCCTTCGTGGATCGATATGTTGAATCTCTCGGCCGAGGTGAGCCTTACCGGTAACAGCCGCTTCTCGTCGAACTACGCCAAGAACTATTACCTCACTTCCAATCTTTTCAACGTCGGTACGATTGTCCGTTCCAACGTTCCCAACACCCGTCTCGAATGGGAGAAGAAGTTGCAGTTCGACGGCGGCCTCGACCTATCCTTGTTCAAGCATCTGGTCGACCTGCAATTCAACTATTTCTATGCCAACTCCTACGACTTGTTGCTCGACCGCAATATTTCGTCGGTTTACGGCTCGTCGATATATTACGACAACACGGCCGAGATTTCTACGCAGGGATATGAGTTCGCGCTCCGTCTCAATCCCGTTCATACCAAAGATTTCGATTGGGTGATCGCCGGTAATATCGCTACCGCCAAGAGCACCGTCGAGTCGCTTGGCAATACGCAGACCCAAGACATCATCGATTTCAAGGCCTATAACGAAGACGATGCACAGGTCATTACCAAAGTAGGCCGGTCGCCTTACGAGTTCTACGGTTACGAGACCAATGGCGTGTACGCCACGACTCAGGAAGCGTTGGCTTCGGGGCTGAAAAACTCTTACGGCAACAATTACCGGGGTGGCGATGTACGTTTCGTCGACCAGAACCACGATGGCGTCATCAATGACGAAGACCGCGTGTCGCTCGGCTCCGCTACCCCCGACTTTTTCGGTGGCCTGAGTACCACATTCCGTTACAAATGGATTTCCCTGAAAGCCGATTTCGGCTACTCCGTCGGCAATAAGGCCTACAATGCTACCCGCCGCATGAGCGAGTCCATGTCCACCTTCTACAACCAGTCGACTTCGGTGCTCAACCGTTGGCAGGTCGAGGGGCAGGTAACCGATATGCCGCGTGCGGCATACGGCGATCCTTCCGGCAACAATTTCTTCTCCGACCGTTGGGTCGAAGACGCCTCCTATTTCAAGCTCCGTGCTTTGACGCTGGCGTTCCATTTCGATAACAAGATGTTGAAATTCTGTCAGTCGGGTACGATATACGTGACGGGTGAGAATCTCTTCACCGCAACCGATTATCTGGGCAGCGACCCCGAGTTCAACTACTCTTACAGTGAGAGCATGAGAGGTTTTGATTACGCCAAAGTTTCATTGCCTATCACCATAAAAGTCGGATTTAATTTAAACTTCTAATTGACCATGAAACGCATATTTCGATATATCGTCTTGAGCATGACCGCCGTTACCGGCGTGTGTGTCTCGTCATGCGACGACTTCTTTACGACCGACCCCGACAATATCATCAACGTGGGAGACTACATCTCTACCGAGAACGAGATGTATCGGGGCTTCTTGGGTATCATCACCCGCATGCAGAATGCAGGCGACCATGCCATATTCCTTACCGACCCGAGGTGCAATTTCCTCGAAATCGCTCCCAATGCGCCCGTCGCCTTGCAGAATATCTACAACTACGAGCCGACCGACGGTAATGAATACGCCGATCCTACCTGCTATTACGAGATCGTTACCGCCTGCAACGACTATTTCGACAAGATGGCCGAGTATCAGCGTGAGATCGGCTCGTCGATGAGCGAGTCGGCAGCGGCCGATTTCCCCAAGCTCATCAGCAGCGCCGTGCGCATCAAAGTATGGGCTTACTATACGCTGGGGCGCATTTACGGGAAAGCGGTATGGTTCGATGACCCGCTCGAGGAGTTGAAAGACCTCAATGATGCTTCTATCTTCACGCATCTCGACGACATGAAGGCCGTAGCCGACAAGTGCATCGATTTGCTCGATAACGGTATCGAGATCAATGGCACCCGTTATGCCGCCGATCTCGAGATGGAATGGCCTGCATGGATCGACCCCGAGACGCAGAATACCGCCTATGAGTATTGGGACTACCTTACCCCCCCGTGGCTGTTGTTGCGGGCCGAGCTGCTCTCATGGCGTTGTTCCTATCAGGACAACGAGGCCGACTGGCGGTGGATACGCGACAATATCCTGCAATATCTCGACGATATTTGGTGCAACCGCTATATACCCCACATGAGCGGGCCTTTTGCCGAAGACGATGACTCCAATAATGCCGGCCATTACTATGCCTGCAACATACCCGCCCAGCACAATTATTATAACATCTTCTTTTCCGAGCAGGTAGGTACGACGTTGCAACTGATATGCGGCATCATGTACGATTACGACAACAAGCAGCGCAACCGTTTGGTGCAGTATTTCTGCCCCTCTTATCCCGGCGACGGTTTCTATCTGCAACCGTCGCAGTACGGGATCAATCTCTATCCCGAGACCGACATACGCAGTCTCACTCAGCGTCAGGTAATGGCCCCCATCAATGGGCAGACGGCATTCACCAAGTATTATTACAGCCGTCAGGGAGGACGCAATTTCACCTATTTGCGTACCAATATCTTCGAGATACAGCCCACGATCGTACTCTTCCGGGGGCATGATTTCCACTTCCTGCTCGCCGAGGCCGAGAATCACCTCGGTAACTGGCATCAGGCCAAGACCATTCTCAACAACGGTCTCGAAAACGAATTCCCGGGACGTAACCTCAATGACGCAGCTCCCAGTTGGGATTCTCGGTATTCTTCTTGGTTCGGTACCAATGGCGGTTACGGCGACGTAGGTATCGTGGGTATGGTCAAGGGGACGGAACACAATCTTCCCGTCGAGGACGAGAACAATCCCGGCCAGTTTGTCTATACCGATGACGAAGGCAATGTGATACGCACCGTTACCGAAGAAGAGCGCAAGAAGCTCTACGACCTCGCTTTGGCCGACGAGTATCTGCTCGAATATACCGGCGAAGGCAAGTCATACAGCTATCTCGTGAAGATGGCCGAGCGGTACAGAAATCAAGGCGACGCGCAGGCCGATACCATCGTATCGAACCGTATCGCCCCGAAATACCCCGATGGCGCTCAGGCTAAGGTGCGGGCTTCTCTTGCCGGAAATTATTTTATCGATTGGGATTTGACGGGTAAATAATACCCGTCGAATCTTTGTCTCCGAACTCAAAATGATACACCTATGGGAAAGATTGCGACAGAACAAGAGGCCTATAACATAGGCAAAAGGGGGATACCCCGTATCAATGAACCCTGTACGAAGGCACGTGCCCGGGAGTTGGGTTGCGCCATAAAACCCGGCTATTCCTATGCCGGTAACGAACCGGTAGAGTTGGAGGCGTTGTACAGAAACGAGCGTGCGGCTTTGGCTTGGAACACGATAAAGTTCTATTACACGCATCGCATAGAGAAAGCAAGCGATCCGCTCGAAATAAAAGTGCCGAGAGCGGAACTGATTCATGATATTGAAATTACAGAAGGTTTCTTTGCCGGGGTGTATGTAAATGTAGTGGGATATTGTGAATTTGATGAGAATGCTTTCTTTTTGAATGGAAATATTTGGCAAAACGTCGTTTTTAAAGAGTTGGTATACAAACATTATCCTTCCGGCCAGCAATACGTGCCGTTCACCAATGACTTGTGGGAGTTTGAGGGAAATTATTTTGATGAGGAGGATTGGGATCACCGTTATACCGATGCCGAGTTTCGTTTGCCCGATGTTACTGTTCCCGGTTCCGAGTTCGAGTGGAATTATGTTTTTCGGTTTGTGGTTCATATAAGTACTCGATCTACGAGTGATGTTGTCGGAGCAACTTCTTATATTCTCTACAATCGTTACAGAAGTGGAGATCGACTTCCGAGCCCTACCGATTATTATTGGAGACCATTGAGTGGCTTGGCGGGATTGGAGTTTACGGAGTGTGAAGAACCGAAGCCCGATTTCTTCGATTGAACGGGTATATAGGGCGTTTCAAAAACAAATTTGAAATAAAATAGATAATTTTTGGCACGATAAGATATATAGTTTCCAAAAAATATTTATCTTTGAGAAAAATCAAAATCCATATCCTTGCTATCAAAAATCAAAGGCAAGGATATAATATCTAACCATAAAAAACATCAGAGTTATGAAAAAAATTTTTACACTTGCTGCCGCATTCATGGCAACCGCACTATCCTTTCAGGCGGCTGCCGATAGTTGGGTCGTAACAACGTCTGCGGAATTTACAACGGCTTTGTCGTCGTTGGGTAGAAAAATCGGTGCAAGAGACACCATTTTTGTGAAACCCGAGAGCGCCGATGTTGTTATTTCCAGTGGAACTTACAAGACGGTTCCTACGGCCGGTAAATTTTGGGTTATCGGTGTGCCTACGGACTTTAAACCTATCCTGCAACTTCGTTTCGATGCAGAGTCCGGTACCGAAGAGGGGAGCGATCTCAGTATGATTTTTGAGAATGTACATATACAATTTACGGGAGGTAATACCCCTACGTCGGGACAAATTTTCTATTGGAACGGTAAGTATGCTGATATGGATACCGTGGCTTTCCGTAATTGTGAAATTTCGAACTATCCGCGTACGATTTGGCGTACGGTTCCTCCTAAGCACAAAGAGGTAATCGATGGTGTGGAAAAAGATGTTTATGATAAAGCAGGTACGGTCATGTATTTTGAGATGAGCGATTGTATCGTACATAATGCCAATCTTACATCAAATAATGGATGGCCGGCGATCTATTTCGGACAAGTACCTATCGAAATAGTTTTCAAGAACAATACGTTCTATGACCTTCCTTACTTGAAATATATTTTTAATATAAATTATATCAACGATGAGAATGGTCGTAGCGACGGTACTTTGACGTTTGAGAATAATACCGTGATGGTAGGTTCGGCTACCCCGCACGATATTATCAATGTCGGTAATTATATGGGAATGTCTTCGGTTTTCAATATCAATAACAATATGCTCCTTTATCCCGACTGGACCGATGAATATACGATGGCTCCCGGAACGAAAAAACCGAGAATCATGGCCGGTGATTATGGTATGGTTTATGCCGCCAATAATGTGATCGAAGGGTATGATAACTGGCTGGCTGGTAATAGCAAAGATGAGGAAACCGGCGATTATACATGGTTGGAAGCCGATACTGCCAACAATTATACGATGGCTACGGCCGAATTGGCATGGGACGATTTCTATGACAGAGCAAACAAGGATTTCTCGCTTTTGAAAGAGTACAAAGTGTATACGCTCGGCAAAGACATCGAGGGAAATCCTACTTACATCGGCGACGGTCGCTGGTATCTCGATGCTTTCCCCACCAAAGCGGCTGTAAATGTTACTGTAAGCGGTTCTACCACCGCTACGCTGAAAATAGAGCCCGAGAAAGCTATCTATTTTGTGGGTGATGAAATCACGCTTAGCGTCGATCTCCACGACGGGTTGAATACTTTCACGGGCTGGAGCGACGGCAATACCGACTTGACCCGCACCGTTACCCTCACCGGCGATCTGAACCTCACGGCCAATGTCGTTTCGGCAAATTATGAAATGTTGTGGGATTTCTGTCAGCTCAAAGACGGTAATAACAAAACGCTTACCCTCCCGTTGGCCGCCAACCACGCTGCCAGTGCCGAGAACCCCGGTACGTTTGGTATCATGACCGTAGAGCATTCGGCCGACAAGGCTACTTATGCCGATACGACATCTTGCCAGACCCGTAACAACAAAGCATATATTTATAACGGAAGCAAAGAGCCGGTTCTCTTCATGGCTGCCCTCCTGCGTACCCGCCTCGACTCGGTTGTCGTAGAACAAGAGGAAAAAGCTACCGGTTACAAAGGTGAATTGACCAACGCTTGTTGCAAGAATCCCGATTACTACTACATCAAGTTCTCGACCAAAGGCATGACCGGTGTGAAAGTAGCTTCTGTGATCTTGGCCGAAGCCCGTATGCACAAAACGACGAAAGTGGAATATTCGCTCGACAATAAGACCTACAACACTTTGACGACCGTTACGATCGACTCGGTAGGCGATGCTTGGAGAGATGCCAATATAACTTTGCCCGCAGCTGCCGAAAATCAAGATGCCGTGTATGTACGCTGGATCGGCGATACCGAATCGCCCATTGTAGGTCCGGGTATGGCTGGAACCGACAAAGACGGTAACGGTTATCCCGTATCGAGAAAATACTATACCTATCAGTTCATCGGTAACATCAAAGTAACAGCCGAGACCGGCGGTGCTGCCATCGAAGAACTCGAAGCAGAGGCTGGTGCTGCCCTTGTTGTTGCACAGAATGGCAATCAAGTAACCGTAAGCAACGCCGAGGCTGCTACCGTAGAACTGTACGCTGCCAATGGTGCGCTGGTTGCTTCGCAAGCTGTTATCGACGGTACGGCAACCATAACCTTGCCTGCTCACGGTGTATATTACATCAAGGCCGGTAAAGACGCCAAAGCCGTAGTTTACTAATCCTTGTCATTCCGAATCCGCCAACGGCGGAGTAGGAGTCCTATAAAGAGAGGTGCGGATTTCCGCACCTCTCTTGCTTTTTATGGATTTTCTTCCAGTGTCATTCCGGATTTTGTCATTCCGAGCGAAGGCGCAAGCCCGACGAGGAATCTCCCGCGACATGTCATTCCGAGCGAATGCGAGGAATCTCATAAAAACCGGGTACGTAATCACGCCCCCGGTTTACTTTTGCCCCTTTCCATAATGTCATTCCGAACCGAGGTCGAAGGCCGAGTGAGAGGAATCTCATACAAAACGTCCTTTCGGATAGAGATTCTTCACTTCACAGCGTTCCGTTCAGAATGACAATCGTGTTATTCCGAGCGAATGCGAGGAATCTCCAACTATACTCACCCATTGGCAAGGGATTCTTCCTCCCTTCGGTCGTCAGAATGACAGTGCGTGTTACAATTTCCCACCAATGACAAAAGCGAGCAAGGGCTGTATCGAAACCGATACAGCCCTTGCTCTATAAAAACAGGCCATTCAAAAATCGATCGCCATGATGTAATCATTCATAAAATATCCGTTTCCTATGTCGAAATCTCCGCTCGAAGCAATAGTCATGCCCATGTGCCGATAAAAAGAGAGCGCTGGATTTTTTCTGTTGACATTCAACTCCACTCGTCCGTGTCCGTCGGGGAAAAGCCTTTTTGCCTCATCGAACGCTTTTTCTATCAACGCCCTCCCGGCATGAAGCCTCTGCTTGTCGGGGCAGACATAGATTTTTTGCAAATGCACCAATCGCTCGCCCTGCTGTTCGATCGAGACATATCCCACGCCGTTGCCCGACTTGTCCCGGGCAATAAAGAAACGATGCCCCGAGTGCATCTGTCGCGACAGGCTTTCTGCGGAGTACATCCACTCATACATGTAATCGAGCTGCTTGGGCGACAAAATATCCCGATAGGTCGGGTAGAAAGTCTCCCGGGCCATGAGCCGTATTTCGGGTATGTCCGATTCGGAAGCCGGAGCGATAACCAGTTCGTTTTCCATTTTCAAATTCCGGGTTTCAAGCGGGCAACGATTTCTTCTATCGACAACTGTTCCTGCGTACCCGCCGACATGTCTTTGACGGTAATTTTTCCCGACGAGATTTCGTCTTCACCTACAAGGGCGACAAAAGGAATCTTTTTGGCATCGGCATAACCCATCTGTTTTTTGAGCTTTCCCGTCTCGGGATAAAGTTCTGCTCGGATACCCGATGCCCGCAAACGGGCCGTATAATCGAGGCAGGCCTCCGCCTCTTTCTCTCCGAAGTTGACAAACAATATCTGGGTAGAATACAGCGAGTCCGACGGGTATAAATCGAGCTGGTTGAGTACGTCGTAAATGCGGTCGGCTCCGAACGAGATACCCACACCCGAAACGCCCGGCATGCCGAATACGCCCGTCAGGTTGTCGTAGCGACCGCCACCGGTAATGCTGCCTATCGTTACATCGAGAGCCTTCACCTCGACGATGGCGCCCGTGTAGTAGTTGAGACCGCGTGCCAGTGTCAGGTCTATTTCGAGTGTCGCTTTCAAGGGCGATTTCTCTATCTTGTCGAGGATATATTCCAGCTCCTCTATCCCTTTTATCCCGATTTCCGATGTGGCCAGTTGCGTGCGCAACGTAGCGAGTTTTGCCCGATTGTCGCCTTGCAGCAGGATAATAGGTTGCAACCGGGCGACAGCTGTCTCGTCGAGACCTTTTTCGCGCAACTCCGCATTGACGTTGTCGAGACCTATTTTATCGAGTTTATCGATGGCGACGGTAATATCGACGATTTTCTCGGGCGCACCGATGATTTCGGCAATGCCGCCGAGTATTTTCCGATTGTTGAGTTTCACGGCCACCCGTATGCCGAACCGGGAGAACACCTCATCGACAAGGCGCAACAGTTCTACTTCGTTCAGGAGGGAATCCGACCCGACAACATCGGCATCGCATTGGAAAAACTCGCGGTAGCGACCTTTCTGCGGCCGGTCGGCCCGCCATACGGGCTGTATCTGGTAGCGTTTGAAAGGGAATGAGAGTTCTCCCCGGTGCATCACCACGAAACGGGCAAACGGCACGGTGAGGTCGTAACGCAGACCTTTCTCGCACAGTTTCGACGCCAGCCGGTTGGTATTCCGCTCCGTCAGTTCGTCGTCGGAAACATCGGAAAGGAAATCGCCCGAGTTCAAAACCTTGAAAAGTAATTTATCGCCCTCTTCGCCGTACTTCCCCATGAGCGTGGAGAGATTTTCCATAGCGGGCGTCTCGATCTGCTGGAAACCGAAGAGGTGGAATACTTCGCGTATCGTGTTGAAAATATAGTTGCGTTTCGCCATCTCCTCGGGCGAAAAGTCTCTTGTACCTTTGGGTATGGAAGGTTTTGTTGCCATGTAATTTTTTCGATATGTAAGATGATATTGCAAATATACGATATTCCGCAGTTATTTTCTTCTGCCGATGCAAGTTTTCATGCCGTACTCGATAAGCGGGTACGGCGATCGCATTGCCCTGCAACGGTCGGGACGTTGCCTAACGTATCGTTACCTGCGTAGCCCCGAAACCGTATTCCCGGAACGAAGCGTCTTGATACTCGTAATTTTTGTATTTCCGTTGCAGCTCTTCGAGTATGGCCCGGCGCAACACGCCGTCGCCTTTGCCGTGAATAAATACGATTTTCCGGCCTTTCTCACTTTTGTAGCGGTCGAGCGTATCACGGAATGTCTGCAACTGCAATTGCAGCATATCGGCGTTGCTCATTCCGGCAGTCGTATCAACCAGTTCGTGGATATGCAGGTCGACCTCGACCGGACCTTCTTTGGGCTGCTTGTGCCGGGCGGGCTTATGCGTTTGCGGCTGCGGCACTTTCTTTTCTTGCATGGCTCTTTCGAGCGACTTGGCGTCGACCGGAATGTCCCCGGCGGGAAGGTCGTTCTCGATAAGCGGAAGCACCCACGCTTTCTCCTCGAAAAATTCGCCCGGGCCGAAAGTGTGCAATTTATAGAATTTCACGGGATCGATGCGTAGGACGGTCGAGACCGGTTCTTTGCAAGCATAGGATTTCCCGCGCTTGTAAGCGACGGCTTGTACCGAGATACGCCCGAAACGGTTGACCGAGTCCTGACCGAAACTTTCGAGATGCACCTGCACATTGGGCTCTACCGTTCCCCGGCTGTACATTGTCCACTCGCCCGTCTCGTCCGAGCCGGCATAGAGATAATCGAGGTAATAATTGCTGTCGTTGATGAGATAAGCATCGAATGTCGTTGAGCCCAACCGGCTGCACGATTCGGGAACGAAAGCCAGATAGAGGCTGACTCGTTCGCCTTTCCGGGTTTCGACGAGCGGCAGTTCGGGTTCGTCGTCATCGTCCGCCGGTTGGGGTGCGACTTGTCTCGCCGTGCTCCGTGCGATTTCCTGCTTATCGGTCGGTACGATGTCGTTATCTTGTTTGCGTCCGCTCTCTATGACGACGCATTCGCGGGCAAGTACCGGTGTCTCAAATCCGTCTTCCTCCTCGACGAGCACCACGTCGCGGTCTATGCGACGCACGATTCCTCCGCCCACAGCGTTGAGGAAGCGTACTTTATCTCCTACTTTTACCATAATCATTCGATTTTATAGCACAAAGATGCTTATTTTTGCAGAGATATTCAACATTGTATATGCAAAAACCACAAGATATCCGCATCGACGAGTACGACTACCCGTTGCCCGACGAACGAATCGCCAAATATCCTCTTGCCCGGCGCGACGCCTCGAAATTGCTGCTTTATAAGAACGGACAGATTTCGGAATCGACATTCTGCCACTTGCCCGAATTACTACCGGACGATTCTCTGCTCGTGTGTAACAACACCCGTGTGATTCAAGCCCGCTTGCATTTTAGGAAAGAGACCGGTGCGCTCATCGAGATTTTCTGTCTCGAACCGCTGGATCCGTGCGACTACCTGATGTCGTTCCAAACGACGGGAGGCTGCGTATGGCGTTGCTTGGTGGGAAACTTGCGTAAATGGAAAACCGGGCGGTTATCCCGGACTCTGTCGGTCGAAGGGCGGGAAGTAACCCTCCATGCCGAACGGCAGGACCACACCGACAGCGAGACACACGAAATACGTTTCTCATGGGACAACGAGGGGATTACTTTCGCCTCCCTGCTCGAAGCTTTCGGAGAATTGCCCATACCGCCTTATCTCAACCGGGCGACCGAAGAGAGTGATAAAGAGACCTACCAGACGGTCTATTCCCATGTTGAAGGCTCGGTCGCCGCTCCTACGGCCGGCCTGCACTTCACGCCCGAAGTCTTTGCTGCCTTGCAGGAGAAAGGAATCCCCCGCCTCGAACTAACCTTGCACGTCGGGGCAGGGACATTCAAGCCGGTAAAAAGCCAAACCATCGCCGGACACGAGATGCATACCGAGTATATCTCGGTCTCCCGAGAGACACTGTCGGCTCTTGCCTCCTCGACCCGACGCATCATTGCCGTAGGAACCACGTCGGTACGTACGCTCGAAAGCCTTTACTACATGGGGCGTACGCTCGTGCATAACCCCGAAGCGACGGCCGACCACCTCGTTGTGGAGCAGTGGCAACCCTATGACGGCACTCCCGATGTCTCTCCCCGGGAGGCCTTACTCGCTCTCATCGACTATCTCGACCGTCGGAGTCTCGACCGTCTCGTGTCGGCAACCCGCATTATCATCGTACCGGGTTATCGTTGGCACATCGTGCAAGGGCTTATCACCAACTTCCACCAGCCGCGCAGCACGTTGCTGCTGCTCGTGTCGGCTCTCATCGGAGACCGCTGGCACGAGGTCTATGACTATGCACTGGCGCATGATTTCCGCTTTCTCAGTTACGGCGACAGTTCGTTGCTTCTGCCTTAAAAATTACCGCCTATGAATCCCGAATCGATACATCATGTTTTAGGCCGCCAAGTGGCTTATCCCGATCGTTATTCGCCCGATATTCTTGTCCGTGTGGACCGTGCCGGAAACCGAATGGCTCATCATATTGACGAAGTGCATCTGCCGTTCACCGGTCTCGATTTGTGGAATGCATACGAGGTGAGCGCACTCACCGATGCCGGTGCACCGGTCAATTTCATCATGCGACTGCTCTACCCCTGCGAAAGCCGCTATATCGTCGAAAGCAAATCGCTGAAACTCTACTTGAACGCGTTCAATATGTCCTGTTGCGGAGCTACAACCGCCGAAGTGGCTGGCTTCTTGTCGTCGACAGTGGCGCACGACCTCTCGGCTTTGCTCGAAACCCGGGTCGAAGTCGTTGCGGAGACACCTCGCGAAGCTGGGCGGCATATGGTAACATCGCCGGGCTGTGCGTGTGAACCGCCGGTAGAATGGGAGTATTGGGGTGTCGGTGAACTCTCGTCCGCCCCGCTTGCGTCTTATAAAGAAGATGTCGATTTGCTGCACGACAACTGTGTCGGTGGCGGCGTGATGACGGGTATGACCGATTTGCTGCGCAGTCGTTGCAAGATAACGTCCCAACCCGACTGGGGCGATCTCTACCTTTATATGCGGGGCGACCGATTGCCCTCGGTCGATGCCTTGCTGCGGTATATCGTCTCTTTCCGCGATGAGAATCATTTTCATGAAGAGGTGGTCGAAATGATTTATAAAGCTCTGTATTCACATTTTTCACCCGAAGAATTGCTGGTTATGGCTTTTTACACTCGTCGTGGTGGTATCGACATCAATCCTGTGAGAGCCAATAGAAAAGAACTCATCGACCGCTTTTGCCCGCATATCGTCCATTTCGAACGTATTGCCGTAAAATCGCCTCGCCAATAAACTTTCCTTTCCGAACGGAGCGCATGCCTTCATGTCAAATTATTGTCATGCTGTGTAGTGGCAAAGCATCTTACGCTAAAACGTAAATTATTCTGTAAGCCCTTGCCTTGAAGAATTTCTTGCTAAGTGGGCATTTTGTATGAGATTCCTCGTGTGCCCGAGGAATGACAGAGAACAGGAGAATCCTCTCATTCGCTCGGAATGACACGGTTGTCATTCTGAATGGAACGTAGTGAAGTAAAGAATCTTATACCAAGTATACCGTCTTTGCAATGCGATGTCATTCTGAGGGGTGTAACTCCGAAGAATCTCCTACGAAGCGAGTGTTCATATGAGATATCTCACTTGCGTTCGAGATGACATTACTGTCATTCTGAATGCAGCATAAGCGGAATGAAGAATTTCTACCGGTAAGAGAATCGGAGGTCCCTCGCATGCGTTCGGAACGCAGTGATGTAAAGATTCTTTTACCAAATAGTTTTGTATGAGATTCCTCGTCGGCCTTTCGACCTCGCTCGGAATGACATGCATTTGGGCAAAGGTATCTTTTTCCGCTAAGTAATAGAAACGCCTGGTGTTCCTTGTATGTATTTGGAATGCTAAACCATGAATACCTTGATGGTAAATTTTACTTCTTTCGTCTTACTTTCTTTTTGTTTCATCGGGCTTGCTTCATACGATGATCGAGTCGACAAATGTAACCCAATTTATAAAGATCAAATGCGCGTAGTTTGGGGCGTTTCCCCAATAAATTACGTCTCAGCGGTTTTTCGAAGATGGCAAAAAGAAATCTTATTAGCGGTTGCAATCCGGCACGTTTGCACCGTTGTTGTATGTCGAGAATGCGCACATGTCCCTTCATGAGATTTGGGTAGCGACAGGCATTGAGAAGGCCTGTTTCTGTTTTCTCCAAAAAAGTCTCGCTACTGTCGAAAATGTCATGAAAAACGGGATTATCGATGTAACGCATGGCAATGCCTTTGGCCTGTAAATCTTTCCCGTAGAGCGTATCTTCGTGGCCATAGGAGGTCAGTTCTTCGTGGAAATGTATACGCTCGAATACCGAGCGGGGGATCAGGCAGCTGAAACCCGAAAAATGGGCATAAGGATTCCTGTTTCGTTCGGCGGCCGAGTGTTCCTCCCGAGCCAGTGCGTAGACATAACGCAAGTTTGCTTTTTCCTCAGCTCCGGTTTTGCCGGGAACACGGAATTTTATCGTACCTCCGATGACGGAGTGGGGTTGTGCTGCATTTATATATCGTTCGATGAAATGGCTATCACAAGGCATCAAGTCGCTGTCGAGAAACAGAAAGTATTCGTATAGGGCTTGTGATGCCAAGTAATTTCTGTTGTGTGCCAAACCTCTGTTTTCGGGCAATTCGATAAAGCGGCAGTTGGGGCATGCGTTTATGGTGCGGTTTCCGATTTTACTTGTCTCGTCGGTAGAGCCGTCATCACAGACGATAATTTCGTAAGGGACATGCAAAGCCTCCGCTTGATTGGAAAGTGCTTGAACGAAAACGGAACAATCGAAGTTATAGGTCGGGATCAGAATGGAAAGCATACAAACAGGGTTACATTAGTCGGTAATTGGTATCAAGTACACGGAATTCGGTACGGCGGTTCAAGGCATTGGCAATTTCTTGTTGTTCGGGGGGCAGGGCGAGTATGTACTCTTCGGTCAAGACATCACCTTCTTTGAACATCGGATATTCGCGAGCCTGTTTGCGCGTAATGGTGCGAGGAAGCGATTCTCCGTATCCTTTCGGAGTCAGACGATCGGCCGCGACACCGTGTTGTATGAGATAGTCGACGACCGCTTTGGCTCGTCGTTCCGAGAGCCGGAGGTTATAGTCATCGTTTCCTTTCATATCGGTGTGTGCACCCAATTCGATAGACACATTGGGGTTGTCTTCGAGCATCTGGATAATTTCATTCAAGGCGGCAGCCGATTCGGGGGTAACATCGGCACGGTCGAATTCGTAAAACACGTTTTCTACGATGACAGGTTTATTGATAGCGGCCAAGATGAAGTCGAGACCGTAGGTTTCGTTGCGTTCTTCGGCATCGCTGGTAAATTCTCCCCGGGAGTTGAGAAAACCTTTGCAGCCGGCCATCATGACATAATCTATACCCAGATCGAGTCGGAACTTGTAGGAGCCGTCTTCACGAGAGTAGGCTTTCTGATTCGACCCGTCTTTCCCGACGATGCGTATGATAGCATTGGGAATGGGCTCTTCGTCCCGATCCATTACCAGTCCTGTAATCCATACTTCGATGAGAGGAAGTTCAAAGCTGTACAGATGGTCGTATCCTCGGGCGTCATTGCGGTTGGAGCTGAAAAATCCCGCTTCTCGACCCGTTTCAAAGGTGATTCCGAAATCATCTCCCGGTGAGTTGATGGGGTATCCGAGATTTTCGATTTTCCATACGCCGAATTCGTTCATCGTTGCTTTGAAAATGTCGAGTCCTCCCATACCGGGGTGGCCGTCCGAGGCAAAGTAAAGTGTACTGTCCGATTTTATGTAGGGGAACATCTCATCTCCCGGCGTATTGATTTGTACACCTAGATTTTCAACACCCGAACCTCTTTCGGTGAGGTCTATGCGCCATATATCTTTCCCTCCGTATCCCCCCGGCATATCCGATACGAAGTAGAGGTATTTTCCGTCGGGTGAAACAGCCGGGTGTGCGTATGACGATAGGGTATCTCCTGTAATTTGAAATAGTTGAGGCGCACTCCATTGCGCATCGTTTCGTGACGACGTGCATATTTCGACCGATGTGTTTATCCCCTCTTCATGGCGGGCTCGTGTAAGATACATGGTATTTCCGTCGGGAGAGAACGAGATGATGCCTTCGTCATGTTCGGTATTGACACCGCCTTCGGCCAGTTCGGGACGTTGCCAAGCCCCCTTTTCATCTTTTTTAGAGAAGAATATATCATTGTTTTTCAGTCCGGTAATGTCGTTTTTTTTATCACCCGATGCTTTATCGTTGGTAGAGCAGAAATAGAGTATGTCATTGTCGCTTCCCAAAAACATGGGGGCACATTCGCTGCGGCGTGAGTTGAAAAGATTGGCGCGTTTCACAACGTAGCGGGTCGGGGAAGCTTTCCAGTTGGCAGCCGCATTACAACCGCGTATTCCGTTCTCACTCATACGGTCTCCGGGTTTCAGTTCGAGAAAAGCTTTGTAGTTTTTTGAGGCGTCTTTGTATTTTCCCTGCATTTGTTGGGCACGGGCCAGATAAAATAGCGCCATGCTGTCGGGGTAGTGGTACCGGACTGCATTTTGATAGCCTGCGGCCGATCGGGGGGCGGCATTGAGGCGGCGATAACACTCTCCGATGCGGAAAGCTATTTGTCCCCGTCTGTCTCTTTCTTTGGCCGGTGTCTTGTTATAGACTTTCCGGTATGTAGTTGCTGCGGCAAAATATTCACCCCGTTCGTATTGGGCGTGAGCCGTACTTAGTTTGGCTCCGCAACCGTAGAGAAGCGATAGTAATCCAATCGAAAAAATAAGCGGTAAATAATGCCTCATTTCTGCCATATACTTATGCTATAAATATACGCAAAAATAGCTGTTTTATTGTTTTTGCTTGTTCTCTTTCCTCATAAAAAAGCCCGGCGATTTGGGCCGGGCTAAGAAATTATGCGGGTATGGTTTTTTGCTATCGGGGAGTGATTGTATAATCTTCGGCCACGATGACGTAATCGAGAATCGTACCGGCAGGAACTTCGGCATGCAGACCTTTAATGGCCAAACATGCGAATCCCCACGGAAAACAAACGATTGTCCCTAATGGCAATCCGATGCCTAAACCAAGGGCCAAGCCTCGACGGCTCTTACCTGAAAATTCGGCTGTGCGGGATAATCTTATATTCTTCCCGTCTACTGATTCTGTTGATAGCAGGTTAAGTGTTATCTTTCCCGGACGACCTTTTCCCCGAGGCTTTTCTATTTTTGTATCGATTCTTACCGGTGCACCTCTGCGTATCAGTATTTTTCCGGTATCCGGGTCTTTGACGTCCATGTCTATTACACCTTTTATCTTTTGGGGCGCATCTTTACTGGTGAATCCATCAACAATACGCACTTCCACAATTTCGCCTTGTGGCAATCGGGTTTGAGCGAAAGTCGTGAGGGAAAATCCCCATAATAAACAAAAAATAAATAGTCCTTTCAAACACATTTTTTTCATGAATATACAACATAAGATTTATATGCAAAGATATAATATTTTTGACTAATACAAAAACTTATAAACATATTTTTCTTAAAAAGAATAGTCCGTACCTTCTATATATACAGGATAGCGAAAGAAAGTTTTCCAAATGTAATATAGTTGCAGCTATCGGCCCAGAGAGGCCCGTATACGGCTGAGTGATTGGGGGGTCATGCTCAGGTATGAGGCCAAATGTTTGAGAGGGATTTGTTGAATCAGTTCGGGCATTTTTTTCAGCAGGCATAAATAACGTTCTTTTGCTGAGACGGCCCATAGATCGTTCCATTCCGTCTCGGCATACATAGCGTGCTGTTCGATGAGGCGGCGACCCAGGTCGGCCCATTCTTGCGATTGGGAAAACAGCTCGCAGAGGCGGTGGCGGGAAATGCGGTGTGCCCGGCTTCGATTGAGCGATTCGATAAAAAGTTTGGAAGCTTGTTCACCGGCATACCCGGTTACCGAGAAAGCAAGGCTCCCTTCAATGGCAAACCACATGCTCATTTCTATACCGTCTTTCAGCCTGTAAGCTCTCCATACGCCATGACTGACGATATATAAATCGCTGTTTATTTCGCCTTCATTTACGATTTTCTCGGAACGAGAAAATTCCACAGGGACACTTTCAGCCAGAAGCATGTCTGCTTCCTGTTGTGTTATATTGTATTTTTGTATAAACCGTTGTACAAATTGCTCCATAGTACGGCAAAGATAGCCATTTGTGTGGACAGAGAATATTTTCAGGTGTTTTTCCTTTTATGTCGGTTATCTTTCATACGTTCCATAAAGAAAAACGAAAGAATAAAAATGAACGTAGTAAGTTCGCTGGCCGGGACCGATAGCCAGATGCCTTTGTGTCCCAGCCATTGGGGGAGCGTAAGGAAATAAACGAGGAGGAGCAACAGACCTCTCAATAAGGTGAAAAGTTGTGCCGGTCGGGCACGCTCTATACTTTGCAGATAGCCGATACACACGATATTCAATGCGAAAAATAGAAATCCCGTGGCGAAGTAGGCCATACCCGACACGGCTATATGGTAGGCATTACACCCCGGTTCGAGGAAGAGGGCGATGAGGGGCTCTATGGAAAACCATACGGCAAAAGCTGCGAGCAATCCACAAGTTACGGCTGTATATAGAGCCAGCCGGAAGGTGTAATGTACTCTCCGGAAATCGCCTGTCCCGTAGTTGTAACTGATTATGGGTTGTGCCGATTGGGCAATGGCATTGTTGATCATGAAAACCAAAGGAAAACAGTAACAGGCCACACTGAAAGCGGCTACACCGTCTTCTCCCAGATAGTGAATAAACACGTAATTTCCGATGAGCATCATGCAGGCGATCGCAACTTCGTTGAGCATAGCTGGGGTTCCGATGTTGAGCATATATCCGATATTACGTCGTGTAAGCCTTATTGAAGTACGGGAAAGTTTAATTCGGTAAAGTCTGAGCGTATAGGAACATTTTGTCGTGTAGATAATGATCATCAGGGAACCGATGACTACGCCCGAGTCGAAAGCCCAAGCAGCACCGGCGATACCCCAGTCGAGAGGTACTATAAAAATATAGTCGAGTACCAAGTTGACAAGAGCGGGAATAGCATTGCACCACATGGCGAAGCGTGGAGAACCGTCGAGACGTATCACGAACATACCGACCTGCAACAACATATAGAATGCCATGAAGGGCAATACGCGGTGCAGATATTCGAGAACATAGGGGAGAAGCCGTTCACTGCTGCCGAAAAGGAATGCCAGTTCCCGGTCGAATACCAATCCCAATGCCGAGGCGATAAGAGTGAAAAACAAAGAAACCGAATAGGCTTGCGTGATGTTGATGTTTGCGGCTTTGACACGTCCCCGGCTGAGATGTACCGAGGCTACGACCGATACGCCGACACCGAACATGAGTCCTATACCGGTTGCCAGCATGAAGAACGGTGCGACGATATTGACTGCCGCAAGTGCATCGCTTCCTACGAAACGTCCCACGAATATGCCATCGGTGATTGTCATCGATGCGGCAAACAACATGCCGATTATTGTCGGGATAAGCATTTGTCGGAATAGCTTCGGAATGTTTTCTTTTCCGAAGTCTATGGCATCTCTTTCATTTTTCTCCATTGCTCAAATTGATTAAAGTGGTGCAAAGGTAAGTTTTTCTTGCACTTAAAAAATTAACCTATGATAAGAATTTACAAGGAGTTTTTCTATTTCTTATGGGAAAGCAAATAACGTCTCTTTTCGATTATTCGAGGAATTTTCGTCGTCATTTCGACGACCGTAGAGGGAAAGAATCCCCTGCCAAGCAGTGCCGCCTTTGTGGTGTGCTGTCATTCTGATGGGTGTAACCCCGAAGAATCTCCGGCTAAGCGAGTGTTTGCATGAGATCTCTCACTTGCGTTCGAGATGACAGCAGAAATTCCTCACATGCGTTCGGAATGACAATCGTATCATTCTGAACGAAACGCTGTGAAGTGAAGAATCCCCGACCATTGAACGTATGGCTGGGGATTCCTCGTGTGCACTCGGAATGACATGGTTGTCATTCTGAATGAAACGTGAAGAATCTCTCGCCAAGCGAGCGTTATTGTATGAGATCCCTCACACCGTCTGTGGCGGGTTCGGGATGACATAAAGATCCCTCGCATTCGCTCGGAATAACATGTCGCGGGAGATTCCTCGTCGGGCTTACCTCCTTGCTCGGAATGGTAAGTGTAACGGGAGGAAAAATAATGACATTCGAGAATCTTGTCCCTCAAAAAAAATCCTTACAAGTATATTTAAAAAAGAAAAATTGGTATATTTAGCCGAATAAACATTCTCTCTATGAAAACGATTCCAGCATCAGAACTTATTCTTAATACCGATGGGTCGGTATTCCATCTGCATTTGCTTCCAGGTCAACTGGCCGATAGGGTGATATTGGTCGGAGATCCCGCCCGAGTCGATACCGTAGCGTCGTACTTCGATGAGCGCGAGTGCGATGTATACAATCGGGAGTTTCATTCGATAACGGGTCGTTACCGAGGAAAACGGATTACCGTTGTTTCGCATGGAATAGGAACCGATAATATCGATATCGTGCTTAACGAACTCGATGCTTTGGCCAATATCGATTTCTCTACGCGGATCGTGAAAAAGACATTACGGCAACTTACGCTGGTGCGTATCGGTACTTCGGGCGGTTTGCAGCCGCACGTCCCTATCGGAACTTATGTGGTGGCGGAGAAGTCTATCGGGTTCGATGGTGTACTCAATTTCTATGCGGGACGCGATAGCGTGAGCGATTTGACGTTTGAGAAGGCATTTTGCGATTTTGTCGGTTGGAATCGACAATGGGCGGCTCCCTATGTAGTTGATGCCGATGCCGATCTGGTGGCCCGTATCGCCGGAGATGAGATGGTGCGGGGGATAACCATATCGGCCAACGGTTTCTATGCACCGCAGGGACGCGAGTTACGTCTCCCATTGGCAGATCCCGATCTGAATCGCAAAATCGAAGCATTCCGTTATGAGGGACGCATGGTAACCAATTATGAAATGGAAAGCTCGGCGGTGGCCGGCCTTTCCCGCCTCATGGGTCATAAGGCCATGACGGTTTGCTGTATCATAGCCAACCGTTTGTCCGGCAAGGCCGATGCCGGTTATAAAGGTACGGTCGAAGGACTTATCGAACTTGTTTTGCAGCGTATCTGATGCCGTAATTCCTGTGTCGTAGGAGGAGAGAATTAGCGTGTTATAGAGAGACAGCCTGAAAAGTATGAATATCGAAGATTTTAGAAACTATTGTCTTTCGTTCGACGGTGTGCACGACAAGATGCCGTTTGGAAAAGCGGCTTCTGAATACGACCGGAACATATTGGTTTTTTATGTGGCTGATAAGTGGTTTTGTTTTGTAAACATAGACGTGTTTGATTTTTGTTGTATAAAAAGTGATACGGCACAGATTGAAGATTTGCAAAGCCGATACGAAGGTATAAAACCGGGGTATCACATGAATAAGAAATATTGGATCAGTGTGTGTTTCAATGCCGATGTGCCTGATAAAGAGATAAAAGCGCTGGTGAAACAGTCGTATGATATTGTTGTAACCTCCTTGTCGAAAAAAGAAAAGGAGGCTTTACGCATTATGTAGGTAGAACTTAGACCGTCCCTTTCCGTTAGTGGAAATGGTAGACCGGTGTTTGAGTGTTTTCTTGAATGTTGTCGGTTGAGATATATGTCCGGTATTCGCCGGCTGGCAAGTTGTATATCTTGAAATAGATCATAACATTCCTGTCGAAAGGATCGCTCCAACAGGCATCGCTTCCGTCGACATTTATCCATAGTTCATTGCCTTGCCGTTTCACCGAAATATTTTCTACGGTTTGTGATTTTCTTAGGAAATACGTACTGTAACGACATAAATAGGTATCGGTGGAATCATGTTGGTATTGAAATGTGAAGCCGATATCGTCGGTCAGATCCATTGTTTTTACAAATTCCGTTTTTAGATCATATACAGGGATAATTTCCGTTTCCGTATTTTCCTTTGAACAACTGCATATATTAGTTCCAAGAAATAAAATAATAATCCATTGTGAAAATTTTGATTTTGTGTTTTTATTCATAATATTTAAAGTTATTTTTTTATAAACGTATTATTTATGATAATATTGTGTTGTTTTTTATACTTTTATATCTAAAAATGAAGGATTCTGTAAAACATTTACAGAATCCTTCATTTTTAGGGAAAAAGAGAAAGGCGGTTATTTGATTTCTATCTCTTCTTTGAGGTCTATTTCGTGGCCTTCGCTGTCGTATATTTTATATTCGAGCAAGGCCAAAGACTGATTGGGAATGAGTTTGAACCGTCGGGTGTATTTGCTTTTCCACTTCCAGTAGAGGGAAAAGAATCCCTGGTTGATGTACGCTGCTATGTACGGGTGTACGTGTAAGGAAAATTTCTTCACTTTGAATTTTCTCACCAGAAAAGCGATTTTGGCTTCGAGATGGTCGGTAAAGAGTATCGAAGGCGGAATCTTGCCTTTGCCGTTGCAAACAGGGCAATTTTCATTGGTCATGATGTCGAGAGCGGGACGCACACGGTGGCGGGTAATCTGCATAAGCCCGAACTTGCTGAGCGGCAGAATGTTGTGCCGGGCCCGGTCGCTTTCCATCAGTTCCCGCATACGATCGTAAAGTTTCTGCCGGTTTTCGGCACTGTTCATATCGATGTAGTCGATAACGATGATACCTCCCATATCGCGTAATCGCAACTGGCGGGCTATCTCTTCGGCTGCTGCCATATTCACCTCGAAAGCGGTGTTTTCTTGGTCGGCATTGGGTTTGGAACGGTTACCACTGTTTACGTCGATGACGTGGAGTGCTTCGGTGTGTTCGATGATGAGGTAGGCTCCGTTCTTGAATGAAATCGTTTTACCGAACGACGATTTGATTTGCTTCGTAATAGCAAAGTGATCGAAGACGGGAATATCGTCGGAGTACAGTTTCACGATCTCTTTGCATTCGGGCGCAATGATATTTACATAATCGTAGATTTGCTGGAAAGTCTCTTTATCGTTGACATAGATATTTTCGAAAGAGGGGTTGAAAATATCTCTTAACAGGCCCACGGCACGGCCGGTCTCTTCATAGACGAGCGACGGTGCTTTGGCTTTTTGCAGTTTTATGAGGCTCTCTTCCCAGCGTTTCACCAGCGTTTTCATTTCGTTGTCGAGTTCGGCAACGCGTTTACCCTCGGCGACGGTACGTACGATGACACCGAAGTTTTGAGGTTTGATGCTGTGGATAAGCTGGCGTAAGCGGGTTTTTTCTTCGTTCGATTTTATTTTCTGTGAGACCGATACCTTGTCGGCAAATGGGATCAGTACCAGAAATCTTCCGGCAAAAGACAACTCTGCCGTGAGGCGTGGCCCTTTGGTAGAGATGGGTTCTTTGGTGATTTGTACCAGAATTTCTTGGCCTACGGAGAGTAAATCGCCGATCGTTCCCTCTTTGTCAAGTTCTTTCTGCAATTTGAATTTGGGGAGGGAAAGCACATGTTTGCGGTCGGATAGCGACTGCTTGGTAAATTTGGCGCTCGATGTAAAAAACGGGCCTAAATCCTGATAGTGAAGAAATGCATCTTTGTCGTAACCTATATCGATGAATGCAGCGTTCAGTCCCGGCATCAGTTTCTTGACTTTCCCCAAATAGATATCGCCCAATGCAAACGATATGTTGCAGGGCTCTTTTTGCAGCTCGACCAACCGCTTGTCGTTGAGCAGCGCGATAGATACCTCTTTGGGTTGTACGTCTACGACTAATTCGCTTGACACTTCGGGAATGTTTTTAAGGTTACTTGTGGGTAACAGGGTGATGCTTAAAAGGCAAAAGACAAACTCTTGAACGAGTCAGGAGTTTGTCCTTTGTTTGTCTTATTACAGATAAGAAAGTAAAAAGGGTTACTTTTTCTTCTTATGTCTGTTTTTTCTCAGTCTTTTTTTACGTTTGTGTGTTGCCATTTTATGGCCTTTTCTTTTTTTTCCGCTGGGCATAGTTGTAAGCGTTTATATTGTTAATAAATTGATTACTTAAAAAAATTCGTGCGGCTTATTTTACCTCGCTCATGAAAGTTTTGGCGGGTTTGAATGCCGGGATATTATGTTCGGGTATGATGATAGTCGTGCTTTTGGAAATATTGCGAGCGGTTTTTTGGGCTCTTCTTTTCACGATGAAACTACCGAAGCCTCTCAGGTATACATTGTTGCCTTTGGCCAAAGAACCTTTTACCGATTCCATAAACTGTTCAACGGTGGCCAATACGATAGCTTTCTCGATTCCTGTATTTTTTGAAATCTCGTTTACGATGTCTGCCTTAGTCATTGTTTTTTATTTTTATATTGATTAGCGTTTTTAATTTTTTGGTTTGCAAATATATAGCTTTTTCTCTTTCCTGCGAACGAATTTGAAAATTTTTTCTTCTCAAATTCTGTGCCTTAATTTGCAAAACGGCTGCAAATATCGGAATAATTTTTGAGATTAGCTCTTTTTGGTTCCGGAATATTTGTCTGTGAATATACCTCTTTTACTGGACGAATCGTTTCCCGTTCCATGTATAAGAGAGGGGTGTTTTTCTCAACAGCGGTGCAAGGCGTTCATAGACTTCTTCGGGAAGATATGTTTTGAGGTCTTCCCGGGCTTGTAGGGTCCTCCCGCTGATGACGTATGAGACGGGTAGCATATCGATGAGGTCGACAGCCTGTTGCGCCGTTTTTTTCGAGCTTTTGTTCAGGAATGTTTTTGCGGTTGGCGCCGTGAAAATTTTACCATTCTCTATCGGCTGCCATCGGGTATTGTAAAAGGTGATGCGGCTGTCTTGTGCGGGTAACGATACGGTGTGGACGACGGCGATGACTCCGACAGTGTCGGCTACCGGCAGCAGGGCGATTTGTATGGACGACGAGGAAGATAATTTTACGGTAATCTGCATGTCGTCGATCGTATCGATGAGGACTTCTCCTCCTAACTGATTGACTATGTGGTGGGCGACTCCCGCATTGTGAAAATCTATCAGGTCTTTACGTCGGTTCTCGTCGAGTTGAGGAATGAGTTGTGCCGGAGCCGAAATGAAATAGGCATCTATCGTATGTCCGGCAGATATTGTTGTCGAAGAGAGTAGGAGCAGGGCAAAGAGTATGATTTTTTGCATATTCGGATTATTAAGTCGTAACAAATATAACTAATTTTATCGGGTTCCCAAATAGAGGAAATACATACCGATGAGTACCAGCAATAAATCGATGGCTTTGCTGCGGATATTTTTTTCGTGGAAGAATAGTGCTCCGAAGAGGAAACTGACGACCACGCCGCTGCGACGGGCCATCGACACGATAGAAATCATGGCCCCGGGAAAGCTCAATGCATAGAAATAGATAAAGTCGGCAGCCACGAGGAATAGCGATATGAAAAAGATGCTCCACCGCCAGCGGAAAGGTGTGGTTTCATTTCTTTTCTTATACCAAATGAGAAGTATGATGAACATGATGATCATCTGGTAGTAGGTATACCACACTTGTACGACCATGCGGTCGAATCCGCCCGAGATGAGATATTTGTCGTACAGGGCACTGATGGCTCCCGTGATAGTGGCCAACACGATATAGTATATCCACTTGTCGTGGCTGAATCGTATCCCTTCTTTTTTACCTGACGAAGAAAGCATGAAAAAGGAAATGATCGAGATAATGACGCCGATCCACTGGTAGAGGTTGAGCCTTTCTCCGAAAATGAGCAATGCTCCCAACAATGTGAGAACGGGTTGGGAAGCTTTGATCGTACCGGCAATCGTTATGGGCAGATGTTTCATGGCAAAATAGGCAAACGTCCATGATGAGAGTACGATGACGGCTTTGAGCATCACATAGAGGTGCGTTACAAAATCGGCCCGAGGAACATAAAATAACGTTCCTTCGATTAGTTCGGGATTAAAGCGGGAAAGGAGCACGGCCGGAAGGAAAAGCGCACTGCAAAATACGGTGTTCAAAAATAGTATAGGAAGGACGGCGTTATTGTTGAGCGCCAATTTCTTGAATACTTCGTACATGCCCAGCAGAGCTGCCGAGATAAAAGCGAGAATCAACCACATAACAAGTCTTTTTTATCGTAAAAACAATTCTTCGGGATAGGTGATGCCGGTCAGGAAAAGGGCGTTCCCGGGAGCCGACGTACCGGCTTTGCAACGGTCGCGGGCTTCGATGACAGATCGGAAATCTTTGATCGATAATTTCCCTCGTCCTACTTCTACGAGAGTCCCTACGATGGCTCGCACCATGTTGCGCAAGAAGCGGTCGGCCGTGATTTCAAATACGAGGTCGTTTCCCGTAGGGGTCCATACGGCGTGGGTGATACGGCAATTATTGGTCTTGACGTCGGTATGCAACTTGCTGAAACTGGTAAAGTCGGTGTATTGCAACAAATAACCGGCCGCCTCATTCATGCGGTCGATGTTGAGCGTTTTACCGGCCATTGTCCAACGGTATTTCCCCTCAAATGGATTTTTCTCATACGAGATATAATAGCGATAAGTCCTCGACAATGCGTCGAAGCGGCTATGTGCATCGGGTTTTACCGGCCGGATACGGTATATGACGATATCCGGCGGAAGCACCCGATTGAGCTTATGCACCCACTCTCCCGCATCATCGAGAGAATAAGGTATATCTGCATGTGCGACCATCAGCCGGGCATGTACCCCCGCATCGGTGCGTCCGGCTCCCGTAACGGCTATATCGCAACGCAAGAGCAGGGAGAGGGCTTTCTCTATACATACTTGCACCGAAATGCCGTTTGGCTGACGTTGCCAGCCGTGGTAGGCCGTACCGTCGTAGGCGAGGTAGATGAAATAACGATATGTCCCGTATTCGGTTTCGGACATGACCGTTTAATCTTTTTCAAGGTAAGTATATCCGTAAAGACCGGAACGGTAGTTCGACAGAAATTCTCTACCTTCTTCGGGCGTGATTACCCCCGATTTCATCGAGGTCGTAACCCATGTTTCCACGCTGCGTACCATCTTCTTGGGATTGTATTGCACGTAATCGAGTACTTCGGCGACAGTTTCTCCGTCGATGACTTGATCTATCTCATATCGGTCTTTATAGACACTTACATGCACGGCATTGGTATCGCCGAAAAGGTTATGCAAGTCGCCTAAAATCTCCTGATAGGCCCCGACCAAGAATACACCGATATAGTACGGCTCTTTGGCGTTGAGTGCATGTACCGGAAGGTGGTAATTGAAATTTTTCGTGGAGATGAAGTTATCGATTTTACCGTCGGAGTCGCAGGTAATATCCTGCAAGGTTGCCGAGCGGTTGGGCTTTTCGTCGAGGCGGCTGATGGGCATGATCGGAAAAATCTGGTCGATAGCCCACGAATCGGGCAGCGACTGGAAGAGGGAGAAGTTGCAGAAGTACTTGTCGGGCAACATTTTGGCGATCTTTTTCAATTCCTCGGGTGCATGTTTTATTTCATTGGCCATGTCGTACACATCGCGGGCAATCGACCAGAAAAGCCTTTCGATTTGTGCTCGTGTGCGCAGATCGATAAGTCCGAGGCCGAAGAGGTCGAGCGCTTCTTCCCGTATTTGTAAGGCGTCGTGCCACGTTTCGATCAGTCGAGGCTGGTTGAGATTGTCCCATGAATTGTAAAGTTCGCGCACCAATTCATGATCGTTTTCAGAAATTTCTGTGTCTTCGTCCCATTCCGGCAGCGTCGTTGTTTCGAGTACCTCGAAGATCAGTACCGAGTGATGGGCGGTCAGCGAACGGCCCGACTCGGTGATGATATTGGGCTGCGGAAGGTCGTTTTTGGCACAGACATCGACCAGTGTCCATATCGAGTCGTTTACGTATTCTTGTATCGAATAGTTCATGCTGCTCTCGCTTGTCGACGAGCGGGTACCGTCGTAGTCGACCCCCAAGCCTCCACCTATATCGACAAGTTCGATGTTATACCCCATCTTGTAGAGTTGCACATAAAATTGCGATGCTTCGCGCAATGCATTTTTGATGAGGCGTATTTTGGTAACTTGGCTGCCTATGTGGAAGTGAATGAGTTTGAGGCAGTCTTTCATTTTATTCTTTTCGAGAATATCGAGAGCTTCGAGCAGTTCGCTCGAGTTGAGTCCGAATTTGCTGACATCTCCTCCCGAGTCTTCCCATTTTCCGCTTCCCGAGCTGGCCAGTTTGATACGGATTCCTATGTTGGGGCGGATTTTCAATCGTTTGGCAATCGTTGCGATGAGATGCAATTCGTTTAGTTTCTCGACGACGAGAAAAATGCGACGACCCATTTTTTGTGCCAATAAAGCCAGTTCGATATAATTCTCGTCTTTATATCCGTTACAGATAATCAACGAGTTCGAATCGATGTTGATGGCAAGAACGGCGTGCAGTTCGGGTTTTGAGCCGGCTTCAAGGCCGATGTTAAATTTCTTTCCGTGGCTGACGATTTCTTCTACCACAGGACTCATCTGGTTGACTTTGATCGGGTAGATGATGAAATTCTGGGCCGTGTAGCCGTATTCGGTAGCAGCTTGTTTGAAGCAATTGGAGATTTTCTCGATGCGGTTGTCGAGAATGTCGGGGAAGCGTACCAAGATAGGCGCAGGAACGTCTCTTACCTGTAACTCGTCCATCAATTCTTTCAAGTCGACAGCAGCCGCTCCTTCTTTTGGGGTAACCGTTACATGCCCTTTTTCGTTGATGGAAAAATACTTTAATCCCCAGCCGGTGATATTGTACAACTCGGCCGAATCTTCAATACGCCATTTTCTCATTCGTTCTCGTATAAATAAAATTCGTATTTCTAAAATGTTAAACAATCTCTTGGGTTGAAGCGTTTTGCTTTTAAAACCATGCAAAAGTAGAGATAAAAAATGAACTTCTGCAAGAAGTTGCCGAAATATTGGTTTTTTCGACTTTTTTTCTGTAAGTCGTATCTTTTTTTTGTCGGAATCGGGAGTCAAATGCCGATATTATTTCTTATATTTGCGAAACATAGATGTGAAAAATGCAGAGTATTCAATCTTTAAATAAAATATTTTAGTATGGTAAATTACAAAGATTTAGGCCTGGTAAATACCCGGGCGATGTTTGCCAAAGCCATTAAAGGCGGTTATGCCGTTCCGGCATTTAACTTCAATAATATGGAGCAGTTGCAGGCTATAATCCAGGCTGCCGTAGAAACCAAGTCTCCGGTGATTCTTCAAGTGTCGAAAGGCGCTCGTCAATATGCTAACCAGACCTTGTTGCGCTATATGGCCGAAGGTGCGGTGGCTTACGCCAAAGAGTTGGGGTGTGCCAAACCCGAGATCGTGTTGCATCTCGACCACGGAGACTCTTTCGAGTTATGCAAATCGTGTATCGATATGGGTTTCTCGTCGGTGATGATAGACGGTTCGCACCTGCCTTATGATGAAAATGTGGCACTTACAAGGAAAGTGGTGGATTATGCCCATCAATTCGATGTAACAGTCGAAGGTGAGCTGGGTGTTTTGGCCGGTGTCGAAGATGAAGTATCGGCGGAACATCATACCTATACTCGACCCGAAGAAGTTGTCGATTTCGTAACAAAAACCGGTTGCGACAGTTTGGCAATTTCGATAGGAACATCGCATGGTGCCAACAAATTCACTCCGGAGCAATGTACTCGAGATGCTCATGGTCGTTTGGTTCCTCCTCCATTGCGTTTCGATGTGCTCGAAGGTGTAGAAAAAGAATTGCCGGGCTTTCCTATTGTGCTGCACGGTTCGTCATCGGTTCCCCAAGAAGAAGTCGATACCATCAATAAATATGGTGGCGCATTGAAAGATGCTATCGGTATTCCCGAAGAGCAGTTGCGGAAAGCCGCAGCGTCGGCCGTATGTAAAATCAATATCGATTCCGACAGCCGTTTGGCAATGACGGCCGCCGTACGTGAAGTTTTGGCTACGAAACCTGCTGAATTCGATCCTCGTAAATATTTGGGGCCGGCACGTGAAAATATGAAGAAACTCTATATCCACAAGATTGTAGACGTTCTAGGTAGTGCAGGAAAATGTGAATGCTAAGTCCTATTCTTACATATAAAAAGGGGGAACTTTTTCAGTTCCCCCTTTTTATATGTAAGATAATGAACATCTTTCTTTATATTACTATTACTGAGGTAGACAAAAAAGAGAGGCTTTTGGATAGCCTCTCTTTTTTATGTATATGTACACACAATCTTATTGTGAGATGATGCTAAGGAATTCTTTGGTTGCAGCGTGATTGGGATCTACAGCCAGAATTTTGTTACACCATTCGATTGTATTGTTGAATTTGAAAGTCGCCTTTTGTTCGTCGGGCAGACCTAAATACTTGTTGTATTCGGCCATGTATTCGAAGTTTGCCATATAAGTATAAGCCTCGATGAGATCCTTCTTCAAACGATTGGCAGCAGCTGCGGTAGGAGGTGTTTCTGTATTGTTTAGATCTTGCAGAATGACTTCTATTGCTTTCTCATAGAAAGGAATAGCTATACCGGTTTTTCTTTCGGGGTCGAGCAATGCGGTAGACGATGCTCTCCACAAATGTCCGCGATAGTCTTCGGGTGCTTTTTCCACGACGATGGCAAAACAACTGTCGGCTTTTGTTGCAGCAATGTTGGTCATTGCCGTGTCGTTAGCTTGGTAAGCTCTTGCTGCTGCCATATAGTAGTAACGACCGGTAATGAAGTAATCTTGTGTTTTATCTTGTTCTGTTGCTACAAGTTGTTTGAGATAGAGATCTTGAACTTCGGCACGGCGCATATAGTTTCCTGTTTTTTGAAGGCCTCCCATAAGTTCTTTGTAAAGTTCGAGGCGGGTAGGGTCTATTTCTACCGCTTTTTCGAGGGCGGCAATTGTTTTCTCGTGTTCGCCCAAAGCGAGGAGAAGTTTGCCGTATTGCATGTAGTCGCGGCTGTTGAATGTTACGTTAGGAGTAGAGAATAGGGATTCTGCAGCACGTGCGGCCGATACATAGTCTTTCAACTCATAGGTGTTGTACATAATCAGACGTTTCAGCATGAGATTGTCCGGGTATGATTGGAGCAAATCTTCACACAGCGCGAGAGATTTGTCATATTGCTTGTCATAGTAAAGAAGTGCTGCATATCGGGGACGATCGCTCTGGAATGCATTCGGATTCTGCATGTATGTCGCATAAGCTTGGACGGCTTCGTTGAATTTGTCGGCACGGTAATACGATTCGGCCAACTCCCGTTGCGCAATAGCCGAGTTGGGACGCATTTGAAGCAGACGCAGCACGTTGTCGATTGCCATATCGGGATTGATACGGAAGTAGATGCCAGCAAATTTGATATAGGCTTCTACGCAAGTGGTATCGTACCATTGGAACGCTAACTCGTAGTTTTTACAAGCTTCACCCCATTCTTCTTTTTGAGCTTCGATATCCCCTAAGAACACATAATAGGGCGCGTAGTCGGCCAATAATTTTTCGTAGTATTTATCTACGGCTTCTTGATAGGGAAGGTTATTGTCGTAGTAAGCTTCGACATAAGCAAGAGCTACGGCTGGGTCTTTTTTTGCATTCTTGATTTTGAAACCAGCTTTCATTTCTTTTTCTCCGGCTTTTACGGCGGCTTTTACCGATTTTTCGTCGCTACCGGCCGGTTTTCCCATGATGACTTTACCTTTACCGATGTAGTTGAGCGCAAACTCGGGGTCGGCGGCAATACCTTTTTCAAAATACATCAAGGCCGAGTCTTTACTTGTAGGGAATGCAATTTCGCCTAAATAGTAGTACGATTCGGCTTGCTTGGTCTCACTATCGTTCAACGTGCGTTCGAGTATGATTTTTGCACGATCGGGCTGTCCCGACTTGTAGTATTCAATACCGTCGGCGTAGTTTTGTGCAATGGCCGGCGTCAATGCCCCTCCCAAGAGGAGAAGAGCTGAGGCTAACGATGTTTTGGTTTTCTGCATAATAAATCTACTTGTGTTTTTATTGTTATAAGTTCTCTCTTACATTTACGACCCGAAGAGGTTGTTTGGCGGGAAGAATTCCCGATTTCAGAATGATACGCTGCCCTTTATCGGAACTGACAAAAGAGGTAAATCCATAAGGAAGACTGTTGCGGTTGGAGGTACATATCATGTATATTTCTCGACTTAACGGGTATATTTGCATGGCGAGGTAGGCTTGGAATGGTTGATAGCTATTCCCGTTGAATGCAATAGGATCGGCGCTGACAAGCATGACTTGTATGAGATCATTAAACGAAAGGTTGGTCGTGTCGCTTTGATTGCCGATCCAGTTCGAGCCGATAACTCCGATCGCATTGGGCACTTTGGAGACATAATCGATAACGCCCTCATTATCATGCGTGGCTTTTATGTTACCTGTTAGTTCTTGGCCTTTATTGATGTTTTCGATGACATACCGCACTGTACTTGAATTGGTGTTGTCGAATACGACTTCCAAGTCTCCCATACGGGATTTGGGATTGAGCTGGTTCCATTTGGTTATTTTACCTGTAAATATGTCTCGTAATTGGTCGAGTGTAACGAGCGAGTCGGGGTTGTTGCGGTTGGTAATGAGCGCAACACCATCAATAGCTATCTTCGATACCTTTGGGTAGAGATTGTTGGCTTGGAGGGATTGTATTTCTTCATCTGTAAGTGAGCGGGTGGCAACGATAAGTTTTACGCTATCGGCAAACAGTTCGTTAAATGCCGTTACTTCACTCGTGTATTTGGGAATGATATTGGCTTTGGGATAGAGTCCTTCGAATACTTCTATCTCTTCTTCGATGATGGGTTTAAGCGTTTCATCTACACAGATAGTGATAACCCCCGATGTCGTAGTATTCTCTATTGTGTTGCCTTGTTGCTGTTTGTTGCGATTGCAACTTGCAAATATAAAGGCAACACCGCATAATATAAGGACAAATGCTCGCTTCATATAACTCCTGTATAAATTTGGTTATCCTTTGATAAATCGATACCCTCGAAAGATGGCATAAGCAGCGAAGACAGCCGCGAAAATATAACGTAAAGTAGGATTGAATGTCGCTTCGAAATAGGGGGTAAAAGCCAATAGGTAAGCCATAGTAAGATATATCAGTAGCATAATGATACCGAATAAATATCCGATGCGGCTTTTGGTTGCTTTGTCTCTATTCTTTTCCGCTTCTTGCATGTTGATTTCTTCGTTCATTTTCCCGTTGTTAAAGGTTATTGAGAAAGTATCGTTTACCAGCGTTCTTTTTACAGAGGGTTCAAAGATAGCGAAATAATTTTTTATGAAAAACAATTTGGGTGTTACTTATGTTTAAGAATTTATTTTATCAATAAAAATGATGTGTTTTTTTACTTTTTCCCTTTCTTACGCTCCTTGGCTTATAGAAATAAAAAAGGCTCCGAATACGGAGCCTTTTTTTGAAGTGATTGTGCGTGTTTATTGCAGTGTGAAGTTCACGGGAACGTTGTAGTAAACCGCAACGGCTACACCATTTTGTTTTCCGGGATTCCAACGCGGAAGGCTTTGTATCACACGTACGGCTTCTTTGTCAAGCAATTCGTGTACACCGCGAATCACGGTAACATCCTGCACATAACCATCTTTATTTACGACGAAACGTACAGTAACACGGCCTTCAATTCCTCTTTCTACAGCCATAGTGGGATATTCTATGTGGTCGCTGATATATTTCAGCAGGGCTTCTTCACCGCCGGGGAATCCGGGCATCTGCTCTACGATGATATAAACTTCCTCTTCTTCCACTTCGGGAGCTACGAAATCTTTAAAATCAGCAATATCCTGACCGTCGATTTCGTCATTACCTTTTACGTCGGCGATAGAAATTGCTACGTTGCCGCGTGCTGCCAATTCGTCTTGCGACTTGATTTCGTCTTCTTCACCAACTTCCTCGTCTTTTTTAATGACGGGAGCGGTAAATTTGATCGTACTTTTCAAAGGCGGAGGCGGTGTTGTAGGCTTCATCATCGGTTGTAACTCTTCGTTGCGCTTGATTTCTGCCTCGGGCAACTTAGCCAATGTCGTTACTTCGTTTACAACGATTTTATTTTCTTTTTCAGGTGTGATAAACTTGATCAACATCGGGAGTGTGATAACCAATATTACGACAACAATAACGATGAGTGTCGCTAAATTATGTCGTTTGGGGGTGTCGAGACGCATATCGTATGCGCCATACTCCTTGTTGCGATCTTTGAAGATTAATTCACACCAATCTTTCGAAGTTAAATCTATTTTTGCCATTTTCGTTCGATTTTAGTGTGAATATATTACATTTGATCGCGGTCGATCTGGTTGGTGAGTTCACCTTTCTTTTCATAGTTTTCTACCAACCATTCATCCCCTTCGGCGATGTCGACTATTGCATATTTGTTGATGCTGCAAATGTGCATTTCGTCAAGGGCATCTACCAAGTTTTTATAGGTCGAGTCATCGGTAGCTTTGATGATGACGATAGGAGCCGTCTTGGCGTCTTTGATTTCTCCGGCGCGTCTGTTGTACTCTTCGTCAGACATCTTGGTGTCTATTTTCTCCTTTTTCAGTTCTCGTATCTTCGATACTACTTCCTGGTTGCGATAAAGCAACATGGCACGGAGTCCGTCATCATTATAAGTGGTTTCCTGCAAAGAGGTCCAGTCTTCATAATTAGGTTCTCCCGTATAGTAGTATACGCGGTTGTTACCGCCGAGAATCAGAGTGATAGCACGTGATGCGGCTACTTTGTCCCGTTCTTGCTCTGTCAGCGTTTTATCGTTTGACGGCATGCTGATTTCCATCGTCTGAGGTTTGCTCATAGAGGTACAGAGCATAAAGAAAGTAAGAAGCAACATGTTCATGTCGACCATAGGTGTGAAGTCGACGCGAATGTTCATTTTTTTCTGTTTACCTTTCTTCTTGCCGCCGGAGTCTTTTTGTTCTACTTCTGCCATAATTTCTACATTCTAACAGTTATTAAAAATCGCCGGAGACACTTTTCAGCGTGGTGATCAGGTTGTAACGGTTTTCTCGTAAATCTTGCAACGACGACATTACTTTGTGTATCTCGGAATAGGGCGTGTTTTGTGCAGCCTTTATCGCAATACGCATGTCGCGGTTGGTTTTACGTGCGGCTTTTACCCATGCTTTGAATTCGTTGGAGGGATTGCCGGTCGTGTCGATGGGAATACCGGTTCCCTGTTCTACCATTACTCTCACTTGGTCGTCGAAAGGCAGGTCGAGCAACGATTTCATTTGCGAAATAGGTACGCCGAAGTAATCTGATGCTTGGAAGTTGGCCAGCTCTTGGTCTGTAAATTCGTATCCGTATTCTTCTGCTACTGACTGTAACATCGGTACGCGCATACCCGGATCGGTTCCCATGAAGATTCGGCCATTCGATTCCACAAGAATTTGGAGAACGTTGGTTTCGGGGATTTTTATCTCGGAAACCGACGAAGGAACGGCAACTTGCACAGGTTCGGGTTCAACGAAAGTCGATGTCAGCATGAAGAAAGTAAGCAGAAGCACAGTTACGTCGCTCATCGCAGTCATATCGATGGCGGTACTCTTCCTTTTTACTTTTACTTTTGGCATAATCTTACTGTTTCAGAAGTTGTTAATTACTTGCTGTGGTTAGCGGCGTAAGATTGTACGATAGAGAAGCCTACTTCGTCGATAGCGTAAGTGATTTTGTCGATTTTGCTGGTGAAGAAGTTATAAGAGATAACAGCACAAGCACCGGTTGCGATACCGAAAGCCGTATTTACAAGTGCCTCGGAAATACCGGTCGAAAGGGCTACCGAGTCGGGTGCACCTGTTGCTGTGGCAAGAGCGGCAAACGAACGGATCATACCAAGCACAGTACCGAGAAGTCCGACGAGGGTACCAAGAGTCGTCATGGTGGCAATAACGGCGAGATTCATTTCGAGAGTAGGCAATTCGAGCGCGGTGGCTTCTTCTACTTCTTTTTGGATACTTGCCAATTTTTGTTCTTTGGTCAGTTCGGTGTTGTTTTCCATTTCGGCGTATTTTTTCAAGGCCGACGTTACCACGCTACCTACCGAACCTCTTTGTTTGTCGCAATATTCTTGGGCTTTGGCCAAGTCATTGGCAGCGAGAGCCGCTTTAACGTTAGCAACGAATTTGGTGAGGCTGCCTTTGCCTTTGGCGGTCATGATGGCGAATGCACGTTCGATACTCAGTACCAATACAGTGAGCAATAAAGTTTGCAGCACAGGTACAATTATACCACCTTTGTAGATGGTTCCCAGCATATTACCGGGTTTGGGTTCAGCTTTGGTGGCATCGGTAAAGTTGTTTACATCACCCAATATAAAGGTGTAGATGCACACAGCAATGATAAAACATACTACGATTACGAGGAATGCAGATTCGATACCGCGAAATCCTTTCGATTCTTTCTTAGCTTTTTTTGCTTTGGGTTGTTTTGTCTCCATAATAAAAGAGTCTTTTGTTAGTTTGGTTTACAGTTTTTGTGAAGTTTTTATGTTCTTTTTGTGGTTTGGTTGTTCTTTTTTGCCCGTCCATAAATTGATACCTTGGCTGTTTTTCAACTTACACAAGTAATCAAAGGTCGAAACATTATTTTTTTCAAGTCGTTATTTATGTAAGCAATTCTTTCTGCATGATAGTGTTACATGGTACAGACATATTTGCATGCAATTATTCTTTCAGACATTTACGTCAAAAATGCGGGTCAAATATAGGATTTCTTTTTCAAAAGAAAAAAAATCGGATAAAAAAAGTTGATAGATAGCAGCAATTTCACGAGGAAAACTCATTTTTTATTTCGACTTCGGATTTTTATAACAGTAATTAGTGAGAATATGCTGTAAGATTTCGTATCTTTGTTATATACTAAGGTAATTGTGTTATGGATTATGATGTGGCAATGCTATCTGGTCTGACGCTCAAAGTCGTCGAGGTAGCCCGTCTTACCGGGCGATTTCTGCTTAACGAATGTTTGGTTTTCGACCGTTCTCGTGTTGAAGAAAAGAATCTGCATGACTATGTTTCGTATGTCGATCGAGAGTCTGAGCGCCGTTTGGTCGATTCGCTTTCGGTATTGTTGCCGGGAGCAGGATTTATCACCGAAGAGGAGACTGTTTCTTATAGGGGAGAGGCTTGTTTATGGATTATCGATCCGCTCGACGGTACGACCAATTATGTTCATGACCAGCCTCCTTATGCTGTGAGTATAGCTCTTTACGGCCGATCTGCCGGATTGCTGTTGGGTGTGGTTTATGAACCTTGTCGCGACGAATGTTTTTATGCTTGGAAAGATGGCGGCGCTTATCTTAACGGCGTTCGTATATCTGCGTCTCCCGTAACGTCGATAGGGACGGCCTATATACATCTCGGATTGCCGTATGATGCAGAGAAGTATAGAACTTTTTCGACGGCTATGTTGTCTCGTTTTTACGGGCATGTGGGCGGTGTGCGTATAGCCGGTTCGGCAGCTATGGATATTTGTGGTGTGGCAGCGGGGCGTACCGAGGCTTATATCGAGCCGTCCCTACATCTTTGGGACGTGGCGGCCGGGATTCTCATTTTGCGTGAGGCCGGTGGAATTGTTTCCGATTTTGAGGGAAGTTCTTTACTCTATGGGGCGACTGCCGGTGATAGTTTGCGGGTAGACGGTTATGATGTCGTTGCAACGAACTCCGGCCTTCATGCTGATGTTTTATCGTATTTGTATGATTGCCTTTGAGAATTTTTATCGATAGAAAAAGGAGGCCGGTGGCCTCCTTTTTTAGTATGAAAAATAAGGAAATCTATTTTTTCTTTCTCAATATTTTTACCCGACAGGGTTGTTCGATGTCTTTCTTCCACGTCTTCAAGTGCTCAAACCACGTTTCGGGGGTTTTGTAGCCAAACGTTTCTTTCATGGAGGTAAACGTGATGTAATAAGTCATCGACGATTGTTTCGGGGCTTGTATTTGATAGAGGTAATTGGCTTTATCGTTTATTTCGCTTACGATATATTTCTGTGGAAGGTATGTTCCGAGACCGACGGTTTCTTTGGCATATTTTACCGTATCGTTCACCGGCCAGTCTGTACCCCAGCAACCGATCAATCCCTTGTGGTCGCTATATGATTCCGAGCCTTTGATGTTTTGTACACCGGTACAGAAGATTTCATTGCCGAGAGGTTTGTCGAAAAATACATCTACCTGAGCGTCGCGATGACCGCCATAGAGAGTGTATCGGCAAGTCATGTCGAGGTGGTCGTCTCCGTATTGCCAGCCTTTTGCTTCCATTTCGGCTACGGTGCGCACGGGGCCGTAAGCCAATATACGACCGGTACGTTCGATGACAGGTTCGATATGCGTTGCTTTTTTCTGTTTGGCATTCCAGCCTTTCAAAGCGCCTACGCCGCAACTGCCGCTTACGCGCAAAACGTCGTCGCCGAATCCTTGTGCTAATTGTTTGTCGTCGGGATACCAACCGCTGGATTCTACTTCGAAACCTTTGTTGAATTTGCCGTAAATATCGACGGTCTGTTTTTGGTCGAAATAAATTCTGTAAGCAACGAGTTCCGACTCGAATGCCGGACCGTGATGATAAAGGTTGTTATAGATCTTGGTTGTTCCCGGGATACTCAAAGAGTTGATTTTGGGATGTTTGTTTCGTTTGTTACTTTTGTCGTAAATTTTCATGTCGGCGTATACCCGAGACGGATAACGATCGGCTGCTGCTTCTTTACCCGATACGATAATGCGCAAATCCTTTTTTGTTTTGGCGGGCATGTCTATGAGTAGGGCTATTTCGTCTCCTTTTCCATCGCGGTCGAGGTCGTCGGTTTGTGAAGGGATCTCTTTTTCTCCATCATATACGGTTGCCGATAGTATGGGAAAGTTGCATTTGAAGTCGGCGGTTTTCAGAACGATGGGATAGTCGGGTTTATTCTGTTCCCACGGATTTTCCACTTCTATGTAGAATGTTTTCTCTTGTGCCCATACTTGTGTACCGATACCTAATGCAAGGAGGCATAGGCCGAAATGACCGAATAATTTCATAATAGATATATTTTCGTAAATATGATGAGTTTTATCAGAATGTAACGCTGAATACTAATTGCCACATATTGCTTTTGGTGGAAAAATCGCTGGCTAAAATATCATTCCAACCATCTGTAAATGTTTCTCTTACCGAGTTTCCCATAGGCAGCCGGTAATTGATGGCGGCACGCAAATGCTTAAAGAGAATGACGCCGGCAGTAAAATTCATACCTACGACAGTCTCGTTATTGATGAGTCGCGCACCGTTCGGTTGGGGATTTTCTTTCCCGATGATCTCGTATAGTTTGTTGGACAGATTGTCGTTTTTGATGTCGAATGTAAACGACGGTCCTACTCCTGCATAGATGCCGAGAATTTGCAGCGGGTTGAATGTGAATTTCAGATATAGCGGAATATCGAGAGAGTGTCTGAAATAGTTGGCTACGGCATAATCGTCGGTGTTAGTGAAATGTGTTCGGCGTTGCAGATAGAGCAGAGACCCGTCGATAGAGAGGCCTAACGGGAAACTTATTTCGGCCATAGGACCGATGAAAAAACCGCAATCGTTGTCGTATTTGATATTGGGGGCGAGCCCTTTATAGGAGCTTCCCGATAGATTGAATCCGCCTTTGAGACCCCAGTTGAAGTCTATGGCCTGCGCTTGTGCCGATATGCCTAAAAGTACCAGCAAGCAGATGGTTTTGGTAAACTTTTTCATAAGATATAGTTTTATCAAAGCAAAGATAAAGATTTCTTTACGAACTTTTTTATCCTTATTACCGAAACCCTGTATAAAAAATCGTTAATCGACGTATTCCGATAAATTTTTCTGGCAAGAGAATTTTTTAGTCGATAAAATTTTTTCAATTCAAGAAAAGGTTTTACCTTTGCCCCCGCATTCGGGAAAGTTGTTTTCTCGTATTGTCGATGGCGGGGTAGCTCAGTTGGTTAGAGCGTCGGATTCATAACCCGGAGGTCACGAGTTCAATTCTCGTCCCCGCTACTTCTTTCAAAGGCTGTCTTAGCGCATAAGACGGCCTTTTTTGTCGTATGGAATGAATAATACGCATTTCTCCATGTTGAAATATCTTTATATCGTAATCGGAACATTGTCGTTGTCTTTGGGGGTCATCGGCATTTTTGTGCCGTTGTTACCCACGACGCCCTTTTTATTGCTGGCGACCGCTCTTTATTTTCGTAGTTCTCCTGTGCTGTATGAGAGGTTGTTGAATCATAGGTATTTGGGAACGTATATTCGTAATTTCCGGGAATATAGGGCCATTCCCCTGCGGGCAAAGGTCATTTCGATAACCCTTTTATGGGCGACGTTGTCGTATTGTGCTTTTGGTATTGCCGAAAGTACTTGGTTGCGTTTGTTGTTCGGTGCGATAGCCATAGGTGTAACGTGGCATATTTTGAGTTATAAAACGTTGAAGGGAAAGGATAAATCCGATAAAAAAGATGGCGATGCCCTTATCGAGCGGCTTTCGATGGCGAATATCGAACAGGCTTGGCGTATAATACGCGCCGGAAGTTTTTTTGAGGCATGGGCGTCGATAGGTGCCGAAACGCATGTGGTAGGCTCGTTGCGTATGGGATTGCTGGTAAAGCATAGAGATATCGACTTACATATATATTCGTCGGAATTATCTGTTCCCGATAGTTTTCGGGCGGTGTCTCTGTTGGCTCGGAATATGGCCGTGAAGCATATTGAATATGCAAATCTTGCCGATACCGAGGAACGATGTATCGAGTGGCATCTCGGATATGTCGACGATCGGGGCGAGATGTGGCAAATCGATATGATACACATTTTACGGGGAAGTCGGTACGACGGATATTTCGAGCGTGTGGCCGATCGTATATCGGCTGTACTTACCCCGGAGATGCGCCGTGCGATTTTATCGTTGAAATACACAACTCCCGATACAATGCATATTGCCGGTGTGGAATATTATCGGGCGGTAATAGCCGGAGGAGTTCGCTCATATGAAGATTTTCTTGATTGGCGAGAGAAGAATCCCGTAACGGGCATTGTCGAATGGCTTCCTTGAAATATGTGTGGGAAATAAAAAATATTCGTTTTCCTCATTTGTTTCTGTTAAAGTTCTTACCTTTGCGGCGTTTTTTTCGGGGCTCGTTCCCGAGATTGGGTTTTCAGAAATTTTATATGAAGGTAGAGAAGGAATTTCATCGCATTGCCGATTTTATTGCCGAGTACGCTGTCCGCTTGATGGGGTCGGGCGTACATACGTCTCGGGTGGTACGCAATACCATGCGCATCAGTGAGGCGTTGGGTGTCGTAACACAAATGACATTGTTGCATAAGACTATAATTTTTTCGATTCATGATAGAGAGTCGGGAGAGGTGTTCAGCGATGTTGTGCCTGTAAAAAGTTTTCCGATCAGTTTTTTTCTCAATTCCGAGTTGAGCTCGCTCAGTTGGGCGGCACTCGACAATCATCTGTCGCTTGATGAGATAGAACGACGATACAAAAAAATCGTAGATACGCCTCGCATCAATCATTATCTTCTTACTTTTTTGGTAGCTTGTGCCAATGGAGCTTTCTGTCAACTTTTCGGTGGCAGTTGGGGGGCGATAGGAATTGTATTTGTGGCTACGGTAATCGGTTTTTCACTGAAAAGTTTTATGCAGAAAAGGCATATCAGTCATTATGTCGTATTTGTTTTGACAGCGTTCCTATCTTCCGTGATTGCTTCTTCGGCGTTGTTGTTCAATGCCACACCCGATATTGCTATCGGTACAAGCGTTCTCTTTTTGATTCCCGGTGTACCTTTGCTCAATGGGGTTATCGATATCGTAGAGAGTCATATTTTGCTGGGGACTACCCGGCTGGTCAGTGCTTTGTTGCTGGTGATGTGTATTGCCGTAGGGTTGTCGATAACATTGGCTATCGTACACAACGGTTTGGTATTGCTTTAAAGAGAAACTATGGTAGGAACTATTGTTATAGACGGGCTTTTTGCTGCTATTGCAGCTATCGGTTTCGGGGCGATTTCCAATCCTCCCCGGCGGGCATTTCTTTCTATCGCTATTGCAGCGGCCATAGGACATGCACTGCGCTTCTCGCTGATGCATTATGTCGGGGTCGATATTATTACCGCGTCGTTTTGTGCATCATTTGTCATCGGGTGGGTGAGCCTTTTTCTCGGCTCTCTTATCTATTGCCCCATGACGGTGGTATATATACCGGCTTTGTTACCTATGATTCCGGGTATGTATGCCTACAAGACGGTCTTTGCGTTGCTTCTTTTTTCGCGTAATCTTTCCGATTCCGATATGGTGCAGCGTTATATGCAGGAATTTTTTGTCAACGGAATCATTACTTGCGGAGTTATTTTCATGCTGGCGGTAGGGGCGACGTTGCCTTTTATCTTGTTCCCATCGAAGCCTTATTCGCTTACCCGTCGTAAGCCCGAGTAGGGACGTTGGGACAGAGGAGGACCGCCGGGCGGAATCGAACATAGGAAGTGCCATATCGCTTCGTTTCCTGATGAGAGGCTGGGTCTGAAAGTAAATAACCTTTTGGCATTCTTTGCGACTTATACTATCTTTGCTTGCGGAAAATGGCAAGAGGGAGACTGACGAGAGATCGAAAGCTTTATCTTGTTTGTGTGTTTCCTGTGAAATAATCTATATGGCCGATGAGACTCGACGATTCATTATTGCAAAAGCATTTGGGGCATCCGCTTTTTTCTCTCCTTACCGAGACTGCCGATGAGTTGGGTATGCCTTGTTATGTCATAGGCGGTTATGTGCGTGATATTTTTCTGCAACGGGCCTCGAAAGATATCGATGTGGTAACTGTCGGCAGCGGTATAGAATTGGCTCGGGCATTTGCTGCAAAATTGGGAAAACGGGCGTTTCTCTCGGTTTTTAGTAATTTCGGAACGGCGCAAGTCAAATATAAAAGTCATGAGATAGAATTTGTCGGGGCTCGCCGGGAATCTTATTCGCATGATTCCCGCAAACCGATTGTAGAGGACGGAACTTTGACTGATGACCAGAACCGTCGGGATTTTACGATCAATGCACTTGCCATTTGTCTGAACAAAGAGTGTTTTGGCGAGTTGGTAGACCCGTTTGGCGGTATCGCTGATCTCGATGCGGGACTCATACGCACTCCGCTCGATCCCGATATTACATTCAGCGATGATCCTTTACGCATGATGCGGGCAATACGTTTCGCGACACAGTTGGGTTTTAGGATCGTTGACGAGACTTTCGATGCGATTTCCCGCAATCGGGAGCGTATCAAAATCATATCGGGCGAACGCATCATCGACGAGATGAACAAAATGATGATGTCGTCCCGCCCTTCCGTAGGTTTTCTTTTGCTCGAAAAATGTGGATTGTTGCCGATTATTTTCCCCGAACTTCATGCTCTGAAAGGGGTGGAAACGGTCGATGGTCGAGGACATAAAGATAACTTTTTCCATACGTTGGCGGTTCTCGACCAGCTGTCAGCCAAGAGCGACAACCTGTGGCTGCGTTGGGCAGCGGTATTCCACGACATTGCCAAACCGGTAACCAAACGGTACGATGCCAAATTGGGCTGGACATTCCATAACCACAATTATGTAGGTGCTAAAATGATACCGGGAATATTCCGTCGTATGAAATTACCGATGAATGAGAAGATGAAGTTTGTGCAGAAAATGGTCGAGTTGCACATGCGTCCCATTGCTTTGGTAGAAGATGAAGTAACCGACTCGGCTATCCGTCGTCTGCTTTTCGATGCCGGTGATGACATCGATTCGCTCATGCTGCTTTGCGAGGCCGACATTACTTCGAAAAATCAGGAGAAGGTGCGCCGCATACTCAATAATTTTGCACTTGTGCGTACCAAGTTGCATGATATTGAGGAGAAAGACCGCATACGGAATTTTCAGCCTCCGATTACCGGAGAAGAGATAATGACACTCTTTTCGCTTACACCTTGCCGTGTTGTGGGGGAGATAAAAGCGTCCATTAAAGATGCCATACTCGACGGTATTATACCGAACGAACGGGAAGCCGCATATCGGTATATGTTGGGGGTGGCATCGGAAAAAGGCCTTGTTCCCATGAAGGGAACGGAATAGAAATCGTCCTTTTTTGTAAAAACGGTTTCGTTTTTTATCCCTATCTTTGCCGTTCAGCGAAATTAATACATGAAACATACATGAGACTGAAATTATTGTTGGCTGTTTGGGTTTGTACGATAACAGCCTATGCACAGGAAACTTATCGTTTCGATTTTACGGGGAATCCTCGGAAAGGGTATATCGGAGTAGATGCGTCGACGGTTTATAACGATACGCTCGGTTATGGGTTTGACTTCGGGCAACTCCCGTCGTCCGATGGGAAAAAACCGTTTTTCTTTTCTGTGAATGTCCCCGACGGAAATTATAAAGTAACCGTCAAGTTAGGCTCGTCCGTATCTGCCGGAGAAACGACCGTGAGGGCCGAGTCGCGGAGACTCTTCATAGAGCGAGAGAAAACCGATGCTGGAAAGTTCAAGAAAGAAACTTTTATCGTGAACAAGCGTAATACCCGTATTTCCGATACCGAGAGGGTGCGCATCAAACCTCGTGAAAAGAAAAAACTTAATTGGGACAATAAGCTGACGCTCGAATTTAACGGACCGGCGCCACGTGTTGCCGAGGTTGTGATAGAACCTACGCGGAAACCGATAACCGTGTTTTTGTGTGGAAATTCCACGGTTGTCGATCAGGACAATGAGCCGTGGGGCAGTTGGGGGCAGATGATACCGCGCTTTTTTACCGAGAAGGTCGCTGTTGCCAATTATGCCGAGAGCGGGGAGTCGGCCAATACTTTCCTTGCTGCACATCGATTTGACAAGGCTCTTACGCAGATGAAAAAAGGCGATTACGTTTTTGTCGAATTCGGACACAACGATCAGAAACAGAAAGGTAAGGGGAAAGGCCCGTGGACGTCGTTCTACGATAGCTTGAAAGAATATATCGTAAAAACTCGTGAGAAGGGAGCCACGATTGTTTTTGTAACACCTACCCAGCGTCGAAGTTTTGGTGATGACGGAAAGATAAAGGATACGCATGGGGAATACCCCGCTGCTATGCGCAAACTGGCCGAAGAGGAAGGCGTTCCTGTTATTGAGCTCAACGAGATGACCCGTACACTTTATGAGACGCTTGGAGTGGAAGAATCCCGCCGTGCTTTTGTGCAATATCCTGCCAATACTTTTCCCGGCCAGACAAAGGCTCTTGAAGACAATACGCATTTCAATCCTTATGGGGCATATCAAATCGCCAAATGTATTTTACAGGGAATCAAAGATAAAAAATTGGGATTGGCTCGTTATATCAAGGACTTTGAGGGATATGATCCTGCGCATCCCGATGATGTCAATACTTTCGTATGGGATCTCAGTCCTTTTACCGAAATAGAGAAACCTGACGGAAATTGATTCCAGAAAGAGTCTGTTACTTTTATAAGAGGGGGGCGTCATATTTTTATGACGTCCCCCCTCTTTGTAATATGGAGAAGAATTTTTGATACTTTGTGTGTATCGGAAAGAGACAACCTTTTGATGGAATAGACGGTGGGTGATTTCCTGTCTGAATGAAAAATGAGTATGAACCTATAACAATTTAGGCACATATTCATTTTTTGTGGTTGATTCCAGAAGTTGGGCTACTCGATAAGTTCACCTTTCCCTTCCCGTGTGATTTTGGGTGTTTCCCCGCTGCAATCGATGATGGTCGACGGTATGTGTCCGCCTGTTCCGCCATCGACAAAAAGATCTGCGGTGTTTTCAAATTCCTCTTGTATCAGTTCTGGGTCGGTCAGATATTCGATCTCGGTATGGTGGGGAGAAATAGATGTCGACATCAGCGGATTGCCCAGTTCTCGGGTTATGGCTCGGGCGATGGCATTGTCGGGAACACGTATGCCTACGGTTTTACGGTTTTTGTAAATATGGGGCAGTTGGGAACTGGTAGGGAGTATAAACGTGAAAGCTCCCGGTAAATTCCGGCGCATAAGTTTGAAATGGGCATTGCTCACTTTGGCATATTGGCTCAGCATACTCAAATCGGGGCAGACGATAGAAAGCAGGGCTTTTCTCGTGTCGATATTTTTCAGTCGGCATATCCGTTCTACGGCGCGAACGTTGAGAGCATCGCAACCGATAGCATATAAAGTATCGGTCGGATAGACGATAATGCCACCGTCGCGCAGTACGGCGGCTACCCGTTCTATCTCTTTCGGGCTGGGGTTATCGGTATATATGCGTACATAGTCCATAGGAAATGAGGTTTGGGGAGTTAGTCGACTCGGTGCAGCGTGTGTCCCATGCGTTCTTTTTTGGTGCGCATGTATTTGAGGTTGTACGGGTTCGGTTCTATTTCGAGCGGGAGGCTTTCTGTGATTTCGAGTCCATAGGCTTCGAGCCCTACCCGTTTTACCGGATTATTGGTGAGCAGACGCATCTTGCCGATACCGATCTGACGCAATATTTGGGCTCCCACACCGTAATCGCGTTCGTCGGCCTTGTGTCCCAGGCAGATATTGGCATCTACCGTATCCATACCCTCTTCTTGTAGTTTGTATGCTTTCATTTTTTCCATCAGTCCGATGCCTCGCCCTTCCTGATTGAGGTAGATGATTGCTCCTTTTCCTTCTTTCTCTATGGTTTGCATGGCGAGATGCAGTTGGTCGCCGCATTCACATCGTTTCGACCCGAAAATATCGCCTGTCATGCAGGAAGAGTGTACCCGCACAAGAACCGGCTCATCGGGTTGCCATTCTCCTTTGATGAGGGCAATGTGCTCCAAGCCGTTGGATATTTGTCGGAAAGGAATCAGTCTGAAATGTCCGTATGCGGTAGGCATATCGACTTCCGGCCCTTTCTCGACGAGAGATTCCTGTTTGAGACGGTAGGCGATGAGATCACGTATAGAGATGATTTTGATACCGAATTGCCGGGCTTTTTCGAGCAGTTGGGGCATACGTGCCATTGTACCGTCTTCGTTCATGATTTCTATGAGGGCGGCGGCAGGGTATAGTCCGGCGAGGCGAGCCATGTCTATGGCTGCTTCGGTGTGTCCGGCGCGTTTCAATACGCCTTTATCTTGTGCATAAAGAGGGTTGATATGTCCCGGTCTGCCGAATGTCTCGGGCGTTGAAGCCGGATCGGCCAATGCGCGAATTGTTGCGGCGCGGTCGTGAGTAGATACGCCTGTGGAACAGCCGTCGATTTTATCGATAGTAATCGTGAAAGGAGTTCCCAGTAAGGAGGTATTGGTGATGACCTGCTTGTCGAGGCCCAGTTCGGAGCAACGTTGCATTGTGATAGGTGCACACAATACCCCCCGTCCTTCTTTCAACATAAAGTTGACTTTCTCGGGAGTGATTTTTTCGGCGGCAATGATGAAGTCTCCCTCATTTTCACGATCTTCGTCGTCGACGACGATAATGAAATTTCCGGCCTTGAATTCTTCGATAGCCTCTTCGATGGTACTCAGTTTTGTTGCATCAGACATATGATTTCTTTCCTTTCTTCCCCGGATATGGAGATTTTATCTATTTTTCTTTTTCTCTTTCGTCGATGAGTTGTCTGGCGATATTTCTTATTTCCCGATTGGTATGACCTATTACTTGCAGTTCATGCCGTAACTGTTTTTGTTCCCAATTCCCGATAAGATAGAGCGGTAAGGTGATGGGTAACAACCACATGATGATCCACCCGATGGTTTTGTGCCCGCAGGGATTATAGAGCAACAAGTTGCGCAGTATGGGATAATCCATCAGTTTGGAAACAAGCAGTGCCGAGCGACAGTTTTGCGCTCTCTCCACGAAATTTTCGACCTTATCGTGTAATCGGTGTATAGCTTTACGGTCGTAACCGCGAGTCCAGTAGGAAAAGAATGACTGGGCCTTACCTCCGGTTTTCTTGATGAGGCTGTTGCATTCTTTGTCAAGGGTTTCGAGCTGTTCGAGAATTTCTTCGGGAGTGGCCTCATCGATGATGACTTCTTTGTGTACAACGTTGCGCGTCTCAGATTTTCCGATGATTTTCCGCAGGAAGTTGAGGTAGGCGTCTTTATTGAATACGGCCGAGTCGTTGATCGCTTTATACGTGAGAAAAATACCGAGAGCCAGTAGTACAGCCGAACTGAGCCACATACCTTCCCATACCGCCCATCGGCCGTTTAATGCCGATTTATAGCCGGCATTGTCGATGATATAGTAGCAAATAAACAGGAGAACCGAAATGACGACCGGTGTTCCCAATCCGCCTTTCCGAATGATCGCTCCCAACGGAGCTCCGATAAAAAAGAAGATAAGGCAGGCAAATGAGAGGGTGAATTTTTTGTGGCGCTCTATTTCGTGCCGGCGTACCAGTATTTGTTGCTGATTGGTGGATATGCTTCGGTACTCGTATTCCTGACGTATGCTTTCGGCCCGGCCCAATGCTCGGCTCAACATGCTCTCCCGCTCTTGTAAAGACGCGTTGGCATAAATGCTGTCGATATTGATATGTCCGATAGTAGGGGCCGCATTATTGTTTTCCTCTTTTGGGGACTGAAAATTGGTCGCGGTAGATGGCTTATTTGTGATGTTGATGTTGAAGTAGCTGTTTTTTAATTCTCCGGCAATACGGCTGCTGATACTGTCGATACGACCGGTAAGCGAGTCTATGGAGTGTGTGAGCTGTCCGATGTTTTGCCCGATGTATTGATTCTGCATCATTCCTTCGTCCATGCGATTGAAGTTTGCATCGAAAGGAATAAGGATTTCCTTTGTGGAGAATGTTTCCCGCCGATAAGGAATATTTTGCGAATTGGTGCGCTGGTTACGTAAGTTTTCGAAAGACTCCCCGCTGTGCAAAGTAAAAAACAGATATTGTTTGTCGTCGGTGAAACTCAATTTCCCGGAGTCTGCCAAAATAACCATTGCGTTGTCGAATCCTTCGGAGAAATCGTAAATCATGAGATCATAGAGCATTCCTGTGTCCCGATCTTTTTTCTTTACCAGCAGATTGTATCCGCTTATCTGGTCGTAGAAAACACCTTCGGGAATATCCAATTCGGGCGATTTTTGTCGGACCGAGAAAAGCAAGGCATACATTTTGACCTGAGCTTTGGGTAGAACGTTATTTTGGAAAAAGAAAGCTCCGGCAGCGATGAAAAGTACGGCGATAATCAAAGGATTCATTGTTTGCCGTAAAGAGATTCCCGCTGCTTTTATGGCCAGTAATTCGAGACGTTCACCCAAGTTTCCGAATGTCATGAGAGATGCCAGCAGCATCGACAAGGGAAGAGCCATAGGTACGATGGTGAGGGCCGCATAAAAGAACAATTCGCCCAAAACGCCGACCTCGATGCCTTTACCAACCAATTCGTCGACGTATTTCCATAAAAATTGCATCAGCAGCACGAAAAGGCTGATGAAGAATGTCATCAGGAATAACGGAAGAAACGTATTCAGGATAAAGAGATATAGTTTCTTGACAAGCGGCATGACAGGCTTAGTTCTTTTTGCAAAAGTAATGAAAAAAAAGGATTTCCCTATTCCTTGTTTCTGAAAAGCACGATAAGGGACGATGGTTGATTTTCCCTTAGGAACCGAGTTTTCTCCTTAGTGTAGAGATTTGTTCATTCCACAAGTCGACGCATTCCTGCTTCTCTTCGGGAAGCGTGAAATCGGTAATTTCGAGTGTTACGTTGCTTGTTAATTCATCTACGTTGATACGGAATTCAAAAAAGGCTTTCGGATCTTCCTCATCAGTCCATTTGAAACGGACAAACACCCCATTGAGGTATCCCGTTTGGCGGGCTGTTTGTTGCGATGCTGCCCAGTGGAATGTGTATGTCCGGCCGTTGCAATCGACTTTGTCGGCAAACCAGTCGGCTAATCCGTTGGCCGAACTGATAAAATCCCATACCGAGTTTGGTGAGGCATTGTTTAAACAGTATTCTATTGTAACTTTTTCTTTTACCATCGTGTCTTTCCTAATTTGGGACGAAAGTATAAATAATATTTCAACCGCCTATAATCTCCCGCTTATTTTTTGAGAGGCGTTTTCTTGCTTTTTGCCATTTGGTAAAAATTTTATCGGATCAGCTTCTCATTTTAGGGGCAGTCATACAGCAATAGTGCTGATTTTTTATCGAAAAAATTCTTGATGCGGTGTCGGATACTTTTGTTTTTTGAGTCCTGCATATACTTGGGACGATAATTAAAATCAATGGAATGAGGAATCGGAAAATTTGTTTTTATCGGTTTATAGAAAGGAACTTATATAAAAAGAAAAGGTTGTCTCACGACAACCCGTTTTCTTTGTAAACCTTAAATTTAATACTATGAAAAAACATGGTACAAATATAGGGTTTGGTATGAATGCTTCCAAATATCTGTGTGAAAATCTTTGTCTGTTTAACAATGTTTGTGTGAAAAATGGCTTTGTTGTTAACAAAATATCTATTTATTTGGAAGAATCAAAATATTTGTTGAAGAATACGATTTGATAATCGATGGCATTTCCGCAATATTCGATAGTATGTCGCCCCGGGTGATTGTAGTAATCGTGAGGAATTCCTCGTTTAAGAAGTTCGTTATGGAGCTGTTGATTGACTTTATAGAAGAAGTCTCCGTATCCGCAGTCGATAACGATATGCAGCTGTTTGTCGGAAAGGCTGTCGAGTTGGTTGATGACGGTGTATTCGTTCCAGCGTTCGGGGTATTCATCGTAGCTGCCGAGTTGCTCTTTCATTTTCCAGTTTTCGGGAAAAGGCCGTATGTCTACTCCTCCGCTGATACTACCGCCGGCACCGAAAATATCGGGATGGCGCATCGAGAGCCACAGACCACCATGCCCACCCATGCTGAACCCCGTTATGGCGCGACCTTTGCGATTGTCGCGAGTTGCATAGTGTTTGTCGATATAGGTGGTAAGTTCTTGGGAAACAAATGTTTCAAATTGTGATTGCGGATCGGTGGGACTGTCCCAGTACCAACTGCTTTCTCCATCGGGACAGACGAAAATGAGACTGTCTCGGGTGGCTATATCGTTCAAGGCAGGTTTTATGGTAATCCAAGAGTTTTGATCGCCTCCGTATCCGTGCAGAAGATAGATGACCGGATAGGCAGCTTTTTTGTCATAGTTGTCGGGAAGGATAATGACGCAGGGAATAGAACGATTCATTTTATGGCTGGGGACATTTTTTTTCACTATTTTGGCCGGAGCGCATAGGGCGAAAAGAAGAAACGTCAAAGTGAGGATTTGTTTCATGGTTATTCTTTAAAAGTTCGTGTTGCAAACATAAGAAAAATAACGATAGCTGATATTTTATTTTCTGGGTTTAGTAGGTCTGTTTGTTATTTTGCAGGGAATATTCCCGCTATATGATTCGGGATTCATGCTATTTCTTGAAGTTACGGCGGTTATACTCGATGCTTTTCATTACTTTTGCCATAAAATTTGATACCCGATATGCCCGATAAGAAGAATTTCGCAACCCGTCTTGAACGCTGGTTTGAAGAGAACAAACGGTCGTTACCGTGGCGGGAGACGACTGATCCCTACCTGATATGGATTTCAGAAATTATTCTGCAACAGACACGAGTCGCGCAGGGGCTGGATTATTACCGGCGTTTTATAGGGCGTTTTCCCGATGTTCATGAGCTTGCGGTTTCCGATGAAGATGAGGTTTTGAAGTATTGGGAAGGGTTGGGGTATTACAGTCGTGCCCGGAATTTGCATGCTGCTGCCCGTCAAGTGATGCGGGATTTTGAGGGGCGGTTTCCTGATACTTACGAGGGGATACGTTCTCTCAAAGGGGTCGGAGATTATACGGCTGCGGCGATAGCCTCTTTTGCTTACGGCTTGCCTCATGCGGTGGTCGATGGTAATGTGTATCGGGTCCTTTCCCGATTGTTTGCCGTTGATACTCCTATCGATACGACGGCAGGGCGCAAATTGTTTTCGGCTTTGGCCGATGAAATGCTCGATCGTCGTTATCCGGCTCTTTATAATCAGGCGATTATGGAATTGGGCGCATTGCAGTGTTTGCCGCGTTCACCCCGGTGTCCTGACTGTCCGCTTTTCCTTTCTTGCGAAGCTGTTGCCGCAGGTGCGGTCGATATGTATCCCGTGAAATCGGGAAAAACCGTGGTGCTGCCCCGTTATTTCAATTATTTGGTAGTACATTGCGGAGATGATGTATTCATAGCTCGTCGGGACGGAAAGGACATTTGGCGGAATCTGTATGAATTTGTATTGATAGAAAGCGATAAAGAATTGACATTCGAGGCATTGCAGCATAACGATTTTTATCGGAAAATTTTCGGAGATACCGCGGTTCGGATTTCCACCCCTCCGTTTTCGCATCGCCACATATTGTCGCATCGGATTATTTATGCGACCTTTCATACGATAGAAGTCGATATGCTTCCCGACGGTTTGTTTTCTTATGTTCGAGTCCCGTATCGGGAAGTGGGGCGTTATGCATTTTCCCGGCTTACCGGTCTTTATTTCGACTGGTTGGAAAAATCCTCGAAAAATCCGACACTTGAATTATTTGGTTGATCGTTAGGTAACGATTTATTGAGGAGCGTTTTTTTACGATTTCTGTCCTTCCGAATCGCTTTTTAGATTTTTGTCGGGAGTGAAAAAACTGAAATTGACACTGCCGTATATTCTTTGTTGGTCGAACTCGGGCAGATTGGAGAAATCATATTTTTTTGAATGTTCGAGGACGAAAATCCCTCCCGGAGCCAATAGCCCGGCATTGAGTACGAGGGGCGCGATTTCGTCGAATTGGGGTAGATCGTAAGGTGGGTCGGCAAAGATGAAATCGAACTTTTCCCGACATGACGGGACGAAACGAAATACATCTCCCTTGATGGGTAAGATTTCACGGGCGTCGAGTTGGGTGGCCACTTTGCGGATAAAATTGTATTGTACCGGATAATTTTCGACTGCAACGACTCTGCGGCATCCTCTCGATGCCAATTCAAAACTTATGGCTCCTGTCCCGGCGAAAAGGTCGAGAGCTTTCATTCCTTCGAAATCGAGTAGATTTTGAAGAACATTGAATAGGTTTTCGCGAGCGAAATCGGTTGTGGGTCTTGCTTTTATGTGGGTCGGCACGTCGAAACGGCGGCGACCGTATTTGCCGCTTATAATCCGCATAGAGGTATGGTTATGAGTTCAAACGGGGCATCGATCGTCTCTTTCCCGATACGGAAAAGTTGCGAAGGGAAAGGATAAGGCAGTACCGTTTTTATGTATTTTTGTAAAAGTTCGGTAAGAGGTTGTCGCAAGTTTTTTTGTCCGGCGAGGTAGATGCGGTCGCGAGTTTGGTCGAGACTTAGTTGTTTCCATGCCAATAGGGTATAGTAGGCTATGTCTTCGACCGAAGCGTAGTCGAACGTATTGCCGAGGAGTAACCGTCCTTGTTTGAATACGATGAGGTCGACTCGCTCTTTTCTTAAATGCAGATATGCTTTTGTTTCATTGCCGTTGCGGCTGTGGAGAAAAAAGTATTCGCAAAGCGAAGCCAACGGATGTAATATGATCGGGTTTGAAAACGTGCGACAGAGGAATGTATATAATTCGTGTTCGACCCCGAATAACAAGTAGGCGTGGTTGAGAACCAAGTGATTCTCGATTACGTGGTCATCGTGTCCCGAGAAACAGAAGTCGTAGTAGGGAAGGCGGTTTTCTTCCTCTTTTTCCAGTTCTTCGGGAACGAATGTGAAGTGCGACGTATCGACAAGTATGTAAGTACGGTCGTATTCCTGCAACAACTGCGGGTTTTCGTAAACGCAATTTTTTACGTTTTCGCACAACGGTCTGTTTTTTGCGGTAAAAGAGACGGAACAACTTTGATAAGTGTCATCTTCGAGTGGGTCGAAAGAGGCGAAATAGATGCCGTCGTTGCGAAGTTCTACCAGCAAATGGTGGCCAGATGGCGGAACGGTTGTATTTCCTGTCGTACTCATAGTAAAAAGTCTTCGAAGCAGAGATAGTCGGGTGTGAAGATACCCTTATTCGGGAGTCTGTCCTATTTCTTCTACCTATATTTTGATGTTACAAATGTAATGAAAAATCTTATTCTTCGGCAGAGAAATCTCGGCATAGCTTCGGGCTGTGTTAAAAATGCCGTTGGGCAGGAATAAAGTTGGGGGTCGAGGTGATTGTAAGTCAGATATTATCTTATTTTTGCAAAGAAAATTATTCCGATAAATTTATGAAATATTTTTATTTAAACCGTTTTGTGCGGTCGGTTTTCGGCATTGCAGTATGCCTGTTTGCATTTGTGTCTTGTTCCGATGACGAACCTTTTTCCGATAATAACATAGTTGTTCCACCTACGACCGATACTATACCGTCCGAGGGGGTAGTAATAGGAGATGAGAATTTACGGGCCGCCTTGCTTGCTTTGTTGCAGACCGATGAACTTACAACCGAAAATTTGGCAACGGTTACGACTCTTTCGTTGCGGGCCAAGAATTATTCTACTCTTGAAGGTATTTCGGCTTTGGTCAATCTCGACTCTCTTACCATCGATAACAATATAGGGAAAGCTTTTATCGAATTCCCGGCGGAAATAGCAAGCATGAAAAATCTGACCTATCTCAAAGCGTCGAGCGTGTTTCGGGGGACTTTACCCGATTCGTTATCGGGTTTTACATATTTCTCGGTAGGTGAGAGTTTCTTGGGTGGAAATATTCCGCCTCGTCTTATGGATCTTTCGGCCGAACGCATTACTTTGAATATCAGTCGCAGCCGTTTTATGGGACTCCCCGTGGATATATGGAGAAAGTTGTGTGCCGATGTGGAAAAATACCAGATGAGCCAGTCGCTGGCTCCTCAGGCTGCCGGATATTTTCTTTCGCTTTACGATCCCGACAGTGCGTTGCATACTCAGTATCACGCCGATGGTGATTTTGAAATTTACCAGACGCATAGCAAAGGGAACGGTATCAATATGTTTATTCTTTGCGACGGTTTCGATTACTCCTGTAATGCTGTCGACGGTATTGCCGAGAAGGTTATGAAGTTCAGCGTGGAGCAAATGTTTGCCATCGAGCCGATGACTTCTCTTCGAGACTATTTCGATATTTATCTGGTATATGTCGAGTCTCCCGAGAAAGGTATGACATATTCTTCCGATGGGGAGACGAATGACTGGGAGGTAGAGACGAAATTCGGTACGCACCAGCCTAATGTCAATAATCGATACTATTTGTGCGATACGCCGGGTATTCTCGATTTTATTGCGGCCAGTACCGGAATTTCTCCGAGAGGCGGTATTGTGATGCTGGTTGCACATAATATGGTACATGGAGGTTCGGCCGGAATGGAGTATGTTTCCGACCGTACTTCGTTCAGTGTTTCGACGATAGAACCTAAGTTTGCGAAGACCGTTTGGCACGAGAGTGTGGGGCATTCCATCGGTTGGTTGGCCGATGAGTATGTAGAGAGCGATAATGCCATGTCGGAAATTCCGTCCGATACCCGTGATTATTATGTGTCCGAATACGATCGGTGGGATTACGGTCGTAATATGGCCTTTACCCATGATACGGCTTCGGTCTGGTGGGCCGATTTTATCGGAGACGAGCGTTATGCCGATGAAAAAATCGGACTTTATGAAGGTGGAAATTACTGGGGAAAAGGTGTGTGGCGTCCTACCGAGAATAGTATTATGCGCACGTATGACCGTGATCAACAGTTCAGTGCCCCATGTCGGGCCGTCATTTATAAAGAGGTAATGACAAGAGCTTTGGGCGAGGAATTTACCTATTCGTATGAGGATTTTGTAAAATTCGATATGAAAGACGCTTATTATCCGTTGGCGGAATAGGTGTTTTGCCAATATCGTAGTCCTATGAGAGTGCGCTTTAAAAGTGCGCTCTCATTTGTTTTCTCGAACGTATGTGAGAGATCTCATGCTCTGTCATTCCGAACGCAAGTGAGGAATCTCCGATTCTCTTTTCGGGTGAGAGATTCTTCCTCCCCGCGGTCGTCAGAATAACAGCGTTCTGTTACTTCTTTCCCACCGCAAAGAAGTAACCAAGAAAGGTCGCCCGCTTGTTATCGGGTATTCCCGCCCTCTGCTTCGGTTTCCGTCGGGGCTGCGGAACTCGCTCCGCTCAAACAGTCCTCGCCCTCTTTCCTCCTTCTCCCTCGCTTCGTGCGGCCCGATAAATGCGGGCATACTTGCTTCTCCATGCAATTGGTCCTTGTTCGTGAAGCGACGCTGCATTACCGCTCGGAGGGCTTCTGTCGCTCCACTGTCATTCCGAGCGGGGGCGTAAGCCCGACGAGGAATCTCACAAAATACATTTAGTAAGAGATTCTTCAAGGCAAAGCCTTTCAGAATGACATGTGTTTTAGTTTAAGATGCTTCACTGCTGCTCAGCATGACAATCAAATGTTATTCCGAGTGTATACGAAGAATCTTTTGTTTTTATTTGCAACGGTGATGATCGAGAGCTTTCTCTTGTATGAGATTCTTCACATCACTGCGTTTTGTTCAGAATGATACGATTGTCATTCCGAGCAAGTGCGAGGAATCCCCGGCTATTATTGCATGAGATTCTTCGGGGTTTCTCCCCTCAGAATGACATTTCTGTTATCTTGAACGCAAGTGAGAGATCTTAAAGAATGATAAAGTGCTTGTTTATCAATTTTTTTATATCAAGTATTTTTAGAGCTTATCTCAGGAGGATATATATAAAAAGGGGTGTGCCCAAAGACACACCCCTTTTTATTATCGCAGCATCTTTTTATTTCTTGGGAGCGCGAAGCTCGGTTGCCATTTGAGTGAAATGGTTGGCTTGGGGACCCATGCGCATGGCCATTGTCATGCCACCTTTGGCTTCTTGGGCGGCTCTTTCGGCAGCTTCTTGTTCGAGTTGGGCGGCATATTTGTCGCACCAGACAGCGGCGTGATTACGCAGTTTCTGATCGTCGCAGTTTTTGTTGATGCGGATAGCCCAGTTATAAACATCGAGTAGGTCGGCATCATATTTCGAGATCAGTTTGTCGCCGTAAGAAATATATTTTTTCCAGTCTTGGATACATTCAGCCAAGTACATACGGGTCGAAATTTCGATTTTCTTGGCATCTTTCACCTTATTTTTCTTCATATATTTCATGTAGTCGGCAAAACCTTTTTCATCGAATACATAGGTTCCGTTTTCTCCTTCTACCACAAATTTACGGCCGTAGAGATTCCATGTGTAACGCTCTTTCATATCGACATACATTTCGCCGTATTGTTCGGTGAATTTATCTTTATTTTCGAGGAAGAAGACATACGGTTTGGAATAAGGCGATTCGATGTAGCTCATGAAGAAGTTGAAAAGTTTACGGTCGGTAAGCATCTTTTCATACTTGTTATCGAGGTATTGGGGAACCAGTTTGGTCAACATCTCTTTGTCATTGGCCTCGGCGAGCACGTCGATATATTCTTCGATGAACTCATCGCTACGCTCTCCGTTGTTATACCGTTGGGTCATGGTTTTGATGTTGTTACCCGAGAGTCCCGATACGGTGCGTTTCATAAATTCTTTGGCGTTGCACGAGCCGACGATTTTGTGAATGACCTCTTCGGTTTTGGGGTCGACGAAAACCAGTGTCGGATAGGCGTTTACTCCCAGTTTCGTTTTTTGAGCGATGCCGTCGGGAGTTTCCATGTCGAGTTTCAGGTTTATGAACGATTCATTGAAAAACTCGGCGACTTCGGCGTCTTTGAAAGTAGTTTTTGCCATTTGTTTGCAAGGACCGCACCATTGGGTATAGCAGTCGATAAACAAGATGCGTCCGGCATCTTTGGCGGCTTTGAGAGCTTCGGCATAAGTCCCTTCGAGGAAAGATATGCCGGTTTCGGTTTGCGTCTGTTCTTGTGCCGATACTCCACAGAAAGGAAGTAATGCGGCGATGAATAACATTAATTTTTTCATAAATGAAGTGTTTTGTAGATTAGAATCCGCTGTTTTGTTTGATGACGCCGTCCGAGATTTGTACTTCGTATTCGGGTATCGGCAATATTTTTTTGTTATTGGGCAGACCTTTGGTTTTCAAGTCTCTTCCGGTACGGATAAGATCCCAACGATAGTGCCCTTCCATAGCCAGTTCGCGGTTACGTTCCACAAGTATGGAATCGACGAATGCATCGACCGAGGCAAAATCCGAGGCTTTCAGTTCTGCCGGTTTCTGACCTTCGGGGAAGGGTTTGCGGCGAATGTCGTTGAGGTGTTGCAAGGCTTCGGCATCGATGCTGTTGGTCGTGTAGGCCAAAGTTTCCGCCCGGGTAAGTTTTATTTCCGACAGACGTATGTACTGTACGTCGCAGTAGCACCCTCCGTTATCGTATTTCATCGATGCTTTCAGGTTGGCATTAGATGTTGTCGAACCTTGTTGGATAAGGTACTCGTTTGTAGTGCCGTATCCGCGGAGGTCTCCCGGCAGGTAACTGTTGATGAGGGAGTCGGAAGTAGAGAAGTTGGTTTTTGAAAATACCGATGTCCACCCGCACGGGAATACGTTGGTACTGATGCGGCTGGGTTGGAAAAATATCAGTTCCGTCGCATAATTGGTTGGGTCGGGGTAGGTCGAGTTTTCGTAGATATTGCTGGGGAAAATATTGGTACGGTGGTCGTTATATTCGTCGTTGAACGTGATAACGGTCGATTTCAATACTTCTCCGGCGTAGTAAGCAGCTTGTTTCAACTCGTCGATATTTTTCAGGTACGTTCCTTTATACAGGTAAATGCGGGAAAGGAGCGCTTTTGCCGTTGTTGCCGTTGCGCGATAACGTTGTGCCGGAGCATAGTCGGTCTGAGGCAGGTCGGGTATTGCCTCGGTGAGGTCTTTCAGTATTTGCGTATAGATGGCCCCGACGGTTTCACGAGCCTGTACGTCTTCGGGTTTGTAACCGTCATACGGAGTAAGGCGCAGAACCAGTCCCAGACCGTTTTCCTCACCGACCAATGCCCCGTCGCCGTAGATGCAAAGCAGTGTAAAGTATTCGTAGGCCCGTAGGAATTTGGCCTCGGCGATATGCTGTTTCATCATCTTGGGGTCATATTGTCCGAATTCATTTATTCCCGCGATGATGTTGTTGGCATAATCGATGGCATTGTAGCCGTATTGGTAAATGTCCTTGATAAAACCGTCGTGTTCATCGGTGGTATATTCGCATTTTTCCATGGCCAAGAGGCTCGATGCGCCATCGTTGACCGTGATGTTTTCGGTGCCGATGTCGGCCAGTTGGAATGCGAAAGAACTGTTTGTATAATTGTTCTGATCGTTGGGTGCGCCCGAGAGCAGCACGCACAAGCGGGTATATGCCCCGATGAGGGCCGATTGCGCGGTTTTCTCTTCTTTGTAGACCGTCTCGTCTACCATCGTGTTTTGCGGTGCATAGTCGAGTTCACATGCGCTGAACAGGGTCAACGACGCGAGGGTCGATATGGTGAATAAGATTTTTTTCATCATGTTGTTTGTCCTCCTGTGGTTAAATTCCGAATCTTATACCGAATTGATAGCTTCGAGAAGAAGGCATCGTCAGGTTATCATATCCGGTAGCGGTTGCCGACGAACCGAATGCGCTCACTTCGGGGTCGAGTCCCGAGTAAGAAGTGATGGTGAACACATTGGTAAGAACCATGAAAAGTTTTATTTGGTTGAATGTTTTCGTCTTTCTCAATATATGTTTCGGAAGAGAGTATGAGAATTCGAGCGTTTTCAATCTCAAATAAGAGTTCTTTTCGAGAAACCGGGTCGTGGTGATCGACGAGGTGTAGTCGGAGTTGTTGACGATCGAGCTGTTTTTCAGTTTCGGAATGTCAGTTGTCTGTCCCGGTATCTGCCAGAAGTCGAGAATATCGCGAGACAAGTTGTTGGCCGATTCGGTCGCATAGGTGAGCAACTGGGCGCGGGTAGAGTTGATCATATGACCGCCTGCCGAGAATGTAAACATCAGGTTCAGTTCAAATCCTTTGTAGGTAAGAATGTTTGTAAGGCTGCCATAAAATTTAGGTTCGGCCGTACCGCAGACTTTTTTGTTTTCGGTCGACGTCTCGTAATTCGAGGCTGGCGGAACGGTAGTGATCGTACCATCGGCAAGACGCCATAGCGGCTCACCGGTCATGGGATCGACACCTACCCATTCGTGCAGGTACCATTGCGCCATGGGGTAACCCACGGCATAGTATTTGAAAGAGCTGTTGGCTTGGTCGAGCTGATTCCCCTCAAAGTTGAGCTTCAATATCTTATTGCTGTTGTGAGAGACGTTGAGTATCGTTTGCCAAGAGAAATCTTTCCGCACGATATTGTCGGAAATGACTTGTATCTCGATACCTTGATTTTGCATATCGGCGATATTCTGATATTGAGTGGAATATCCGGTGTAAGCGGGCAGATCCGAAGAAAAAAGCATATCGGAGGTGCGTTTGTAGTAATAATCTACCGTCAGCTTCAACCGTTCTTTGAAAGCGGAGAAATCGATACCCAAGTCATAGGTGATGGTTTTCTCCCAATCGAGGTTTACGTTGCTCGGTTGCGACATTCCGAGGAATTGTTCGTTACCGTAGGACGAAGAGGTGTTCAGTACGTAGATGGCCTGTGCACCATAGTAGCTGTTGTTGGCGTCCTGGCTGGTCCATCCTATCGATCCGCGCACTTTCAACTCGTCGATCCACGGGGCGTTGTAGGCGATGAAATCTTCTTCGGAGAGTCGCCATGCGGCCGATACGGCGGGAATGTTGATGAACCGGTGCAAACGGTTATATCGGGAAGAGCCGTCGAGCCGGTAAGAAACGCCGAAAAGATAACGGCGCATCAACTGATAGTTTACGCGGGCAAAAGCCGAAAGCAGAGCCCAAGTGTCTTCTCCGGCTGCCGATACGCGGGAGGTTTGTGCCGACCCGATACCTTTGATGTCTTTGCTGAAAAAATTGGATCCGTAGATCGTGTTGTTGTATTCATGCCCTATCTCATAGCTTTGGCCTAAGACAGCTTGCAAGTAGTGGCGGTCGTTGAACACCTTGTTTACCGTAATGGTATTGTTGTTGACGACACGGTATTTCAAGGCATTGTTTTCCGAGGCTTGGTTATTGGGGGTCAGGTCCGCTACTTCCTCGGGCAGTTCGGGCTTATATGTATAAGCCCGGGTATTTGCGATGTTGATACCCAATTCGGTTTTGAGTTGCAACCACGATGTTACGTCATATTGCAGGTAGGTATTTCCTATCGTTGTTATGTTTTTGCTTTGCGAGGTAACATCGTTGGCATAGGCCACGGGGTTGTAGTTGTCGTTGTTCCCTTTGGTGTTGAGGGCGTGGCCGTAGTAATACGAGCCGTCTTCGTTGTAAATGGGAAGGTTGGGAGCACGCAGAATGGCGTCTTTGTAGACGGTAGGAGCCGTGAGGGCATTGTTGTCCACAAAAGAGAGGGTAACGTTTGCGCCCAATGTAAATTTGTCGCTCAGTTGCGTATCGAGGTTCAGGCGTGCCGAGTAACGTTGCAGGTCGTTGTTGATGATATACGACTCGTTATTGGCATAGGAGAGACTGAAAAAGTATCGCGAACGGCTGTTTCCTCCCGATACCGATGCACTGAGGTTATGGCTGATGGCATTGCGGGTTACGGCATCTTGCCAGTCGGTATTATATCCGGACCGGTAAGTGTCGGAAGGATAGTATTGGGTATAGATTTGTGCGTATTCGTCACCGTTGATAAGATCGAGTTTCCCGATGGGGTTGTCTATGCTCAACGTGTACGAAACGTTTACCGATGTACGGTCGCGTGAACCGCTTTTGGTTGTAATGAGGACGACTCCGGCCGAACCTCGTGAACCGTAAATAGAGGTGGCGAATGCGTCTTTCAGGATTTCGATCGATTCGATGTCGTCGGGGTTGATGGAGAGAAGCGGATTTTGTTCGAAAGAGTAGTTCAGGTCCATGTTGTTGACCAAAGAGCCTCCTCCGGTCGAGGTTCCACCCATGTTTATAGCACTTACCGATCCGCCGCTTGTCCCTACCGAGTTGGCCGAGCGGTCTGTCCCGTAGATAGGTACGCCATCGACAACATACAGGGGATTATTCTCTCCGATGATGGAGCTTACGCCACGTATCGTCAGCAGATTGGCACCGCCGAGAGCTCCCGATGAGTTGCTTACGAATACGCCGGGTGCACGGCCTTGCAGCAGTTGGTCGACCGACAGGAATGATTTCTGCTCGTCGAGCTTGACCGATGATACCGAGCCGGTGATGTCGCGGCGCTCCTGCTTTCCGTAGCCTACGACGGTAATTTCTCGCATGGAGTTTTCGGCGGGAACGAGTCGTATGGCTTCGACGGTTTTGGGGCTGTTTACGGTTACTTTTTCGGTTTCGTAACCGATAAATGAGAAAGAAATGGTTGCTCCTGTCGGTACGTTGGTGAGCGTAAATGTTCCGTCCGATGTCGACAAGGTGGCGCCTTTCCCGTTGACCGAAATTGTTACGCCTGCCATAGGAGCATTATTTTCATCGAGTACGGTACCGGATATTTTTGTAAGATTTTGCGCCGAGGCCATTTCACAACAGAATATACAGCACAGTACCGTGTATATTGTCCAAAATTTTTTCATAATATTAAGTCCCGGTATTTGATTGAAAAAGTACCCTGCGCAGGGATTATGCGCAGAGTACTTTGCTGGTTATGAAAAATTCATCAATTCAGAGCGAATGCCCAAGCGGCAAACGAGGGATCCATTTCGTCGACAGTGAGTGAATACGGAGTATAGTTTCCGGAGAATGTTTTGAATCCGCCGAATACCCAAGCGATATTGTTTTCATCGACAACAACATACGGGCTGAAAGTTCCGGTATATTGGGGATTGATGCCCTCGATGACCGACCATTCGATACCGTCGGTCGATTTATAGATGTTGTTGTTCATTACGCGGGCACCCTCTTCGTTGTAGTAGAGACCACCGAAAAGATAGGCCGTATTCCCTTCATTGTTGGTTACGACAGTGGCACCGCAGATAGGACCTACCTTTGTAGAATCGGCAACAGTTTGGAATGTTGCGCCGTCGGTAGAGCTCGATACAGAGGATTGCAGGTTCGTTGCTCCAACGAAACCTCTTGAACCGCCCAAGATGAATATTTTATCATTTAAGGTGAAAGTGGTACAAAGACTTCTTAAGAAGCTCGATGCACCGGTTTCCATGGTGTAAGTCGTGTCATTTTTTACCCACAGCTGAGAGTTGGAACCCTGGAACATACCGTATGCCATCATGGCACCGTTTTCCATGTAGAGCTTGTCGTTGAATGTAAACGGAGTAACACCTACAAAACCGAAAGAACCCATTCCTACAAGCCTTTTGAACATGTCATCGGTAAGAGTCGAATTTCCTTCGATGCTTTCGTCGGTCCATGTGCTGCCGTTGCTGGTCGACCATGTGCGGAATGTTTTCAAAGTGAGACTACCGCTCCAACCGTTCGATTCATATTCGGGTGCATTGCCGTCTTGGTCGGTACCGATGGCGCGAACGCCACCCATGACGTAAAGTTTGTTGTCAAAAACAACGGGACGAGCACCCATACCGCCGATGATTTCTGGTGTATTGACTTCGGTCCAGCGAGTACCGTTGGTCGAGGTGAATACTTGGTAATATGCGGCAGAGTCGGCTGCGGTATAGCCCGAGGTGAAAGCATAGAATTTACCGTCGAAGAATGCAACCGAGTAATCGTATACGTTAGAGGGGATACCTCCTGTGCGTATGTCGGCGCTGATTTGTTTACCGGCGGCCAAGTCGTCTTCGGTATCGGAGATGACTACCGTAAGAGTATAGTCTTTGGTCTTTCCGTCATACGAAGCGGTGAGCACGATAGGATCGTTCAGGTCGAATGTCTCTCCCGTAACAGCGGCACCGTTTACGGTAACCGATGTGTTCATCGTTGCGCTTACGGTAAGGGAGCAGGCTTCCAGTTCCGAGGGTTGGGTCGTCATGGGAACGGTACATTGGATTGTCAGGGCCGATTGGTTGATGACTCCTGTATAGGAAGCTCCTTCCGAAGTGGCAACGGTTACTCCGGTGATACCGAATCCCGTGTCATTGTCATCGTCGCTACACGATGTAAAACTGAATACGGCGCAGAGAGCCATAAGCAGCATAGCATTTAGTTTTTTCATACGTAAAAATTTTAGTGGTGGTTATAGTATGTAAAATCTGTTACATCGACATGGCACCCATGGAGATCGATTTGCGGGGAGCCGGTTTTTCCGGGGCTACACCGTTGATGGCATTTTGTATGGCCGTGCGGATTTCTTCTCCGCGCAAACCTTTGGCGTAGAGATTGCCGTTGGCGTCGATGAGGACGATAAAAGGAATGCCACCGAACTGATAGTCGCTCATCAGTTTTTTACCGCCGTCGGTAGCATGCATCTGCAACCACGGCATGTTTTCTTCTTCGGCAGCTTTGAGCCACGCATCTTTATCGGCATCGATCGATACGCTCAGGAATTCAACACCTTTGTCTTTGAACTCTTCGTAGTATTTTTTGAGGTTGACGATTTCTTTCCGACAAGGACCGCACCAAGAAGCCCAGAAATCCACCAACACGATTTTCCCTTTGAGGTCGGCGAGCGAGAGCATCTTGCCGTCGATTTGCGGATAGGTGAATGCCGGTGCGGGATTACCGTTGTTGAGACGCTCGCGTTGGGCTTTGGCTTTTGCGATGTCGTCTTTATATTTTTGTATGGGCGCATAACCGGGGTGTGCGGCAGACAGATTGTTCAGTGTATTGTCGATAAGCGCTTTGTCGTCTTCTTGGCTTAACGTGGGCAAGAGTGCCAATACGCTGGTAAGCGTGTCGTTATGCTCGACCAAGTAACGGACACGAGCTTTGAAATCGTCACTGTTATATTCAAAGAGCGCTCCGTTTATAGCTGCACGGGGAGCTTCTTCGAGCTTGGCATTGTAGACAGCTTTGGAGATGGCTATCATCGATTGATAGCTGCGGTACGAACAGAAATTGTACTGATTCATCAGCTCGTTTTTGGGGCCGCCTTGAATATATACATAGGGAGGATTTTTGATCTTCACGCGGGCTGTATCGAATCCGCGGAAATTGATGGTGAGATCTTCATCTTCTCCCCATACGCGAACCGATTGCCAATGTCCGCAATCCACGGTATAAACACCCGGCGTTGCAATGGGAAGGGTCAGCGTGTACTCGTTGTTGTCGTCGATGTCGGCTTCGGCGTAAACTTTTTTCTGTGTCCCTTCGTATTGATAAACCGTCATTTTGAATTCGGGGGCAGGCTGGTCGTAGTTCCAGTAACCTTTATAAGTAAATTGTACTTTACCTTTGATAGTGATTTGCGAGGGAGCATTTTGTTGCTCGGTCGTTGCCGGAGCAGCTTTTTTTGTTTTTCTTACTTTGGCCGATGCGTCGAAAACGAGCAACGAAACGACCAGCAGGGAGAGAATACGAAATTTCATAGCGGTTGAGTTTTGAAATGATATTGTTGTTTCCTTTTTGCTTACATTTGTAAGCCGATTTTTATGATGTTTTTTCCTTTATACTCTTCTTTATGCTGCAAAGATATACATTTGTTTTTGAAAAGATGTCCGAAAACATATTTTTTTCTCTCTAAGAATCGAAATATATCTACTTTTTGCAACAATATGCAAATTTTTTGTGATAAATTGTTGTCTATACATCTTTCTTTTGCTATACATATTCCTTTTCTAAAAGTCGAAATGAGCATGATCCGGAACCAATCTGGTATTGTTTCCTGTTGAGAAAATGGTATGACCTTTTATGTCGACCGAAAATTTTGTATGTTTGTAACAAATTATTGGCTGTTCGGTAAATTTTCGGGCTATGCTCAGCGATTATTTTATACAACGACTTTCGGAAAATCTGCCTTATGTCCCTACCGAGGAGCAGGCCGATCTTATTGCCCGTCTATCTGCTTTTTTGTGGGACGATAACGTGCCCTCTGTTTTTTTATTGAAAGGGTACGCCGGTACAGGTAAGACATCGCTGATCGGTGCGCTGGTCAAGACGTTGGAGTCTTTCGAGCGTACTTGCGTATTGCTGGCTCCTACCGGCCGGGCGGCAAAGGTTTTCGCTTTGTATGCCGGTCATGCGGCTTATACGATACACAAGAAGATATACCGTCAGCGGGCTTTTACGGGCGATTTTACGGGCTTTCAGTTGGCGCATAATGCACATAAGAATACGTTTTTCATCGTGGACGAGGCGTCGATGATTGCCAATGAGACGGCCGAGGGGCGCGTTTACGGTTCGGGGTTGTTGCTCGACGATCTTTTCGATTTTGTCTATTCCGGGAGCGGTTGCCGGCTTATTTTGCTCGGCGATACGGCCCAGTTGCCTCCGGTAGGGCAGATGCAGAGTCCGGCTCTCGATGAGGGTTATGTACGGCGGTACGGCTTTCCGGTCTATACTTTTGTGCTCACCCATGTGGTGCGTCAGCTCGAAGAGTCGGGCGTACTTTTCAATGCGACCCGTTTGCGGGAGCTCATGCAGGAATCGCCCCTGCCTGTACCTCGGATTCGGTTGGGAAGTTTCCCCGATGTGTGCAGGGTGGGGGGCGATGAGCTTATAGAGCGGCTTTCCTCGGCTTATCAGCGGGACGGTATGGACGAGACGATAATCGTTACTCGCTCCAACAAGCGTGCCAATATATTCAATCAAGGCGTACGCAACCGTATTTTATACCGGGAGGAAGAACTTACCGGGGGCGATTTGTTGCTGGTGGCGCGGAACAATTATTTTTGGAGCGAGAAATACGAGAAGCTCGATTTTATCGCCAACGGTGATGTTGCAAGGGTGGTGCGCGTGAGAAACGTTTGCGAGATGTACGGTTTCCGTTTTGCCGATGTCGCTCTTTATTTTCCCGATTATGAAGAGGAAATAGAGGCGAAAGTAATACTCGATACGCTGCACTCCGAAGCTCCGTCGCTGACCTCCGAAGAAAACACACGGCTTTTCAATGCCGTGATGGAAGATTATGCCGACGTCCCGTCGAAAAAGGAACGGTTGAAGAAACTGAAAAATGATCCGTGGTTCAACGCCTTGCAAGTGAAATATGCCTATGCCGTAACTTGCCATAAGGCACAGGGCGGACAATGGAGCAATGTCTTTGTCGACATGGGGTATATACGTCCCGATATGCTGGGACTCGATTTTTACCGATGGCTCTATACGGCTTTTACCCGGACTACGGGACGTCTTTTGCTTGTCAATATCTCACCGGAATATCTCGAAGACAAGCTGTCGGATTGATAGGAAAATTCCGGGAATTTTTTTGCTTATCCGTTTCCCGGACGGTATGCGGTGGTATATGCTTTTGATTTTGAGGGTTTATTTCCCGATACCTCTGCCGGTTTGTAAAATAGTGTTATCTTTGTGTCATTATGAAAACATTTGTAATCGTAGGTTGCGGACGGTTGGCCGGAGTTATTGCGGAAGCCGTCGTCAAAGGGCTGTTGCCCGAGTATGATTTGATCGGCGTATATTCGCGTACGGCGGCTAAGGCCGAGCGTATCGCCGGTCAAATGCGAAATGCCGGGCGTGCCTGTGCTGTGTGCGAGTCTGTGGAAAAGTTGTTGGCGTTGAAACCCGATATTCTGGTGGAGACGGCTTCACCTGCCGCTTTGAGGGAATGGGCTGTCCCGACTTTGAAGAACGGGACATCTATCGTTACCCTCTCTATCGGGGCATTGGCCGATGATGCGTTTTATCGGGAAGTATCGGCTGTTGCCAAAGAAAACGGGACGCGCATCTATATCGCTTCGGGAGCTACCGGCGGATTTGATGTGTTGCGTACAGCCGCTTTGATGGGCGGGGCGTCGGCGCGGTTTTTCAACGAAAAAGGCCCCGATGCTCTGAAAGGAACGCCGGTTTATACCGATTCTTTGCAAACGGAACAGAAAATCGTTTTTTCGGGCAATGCAGCCGAGGCGATCCGTCTGTTCCCCACGAAAGTGAACGTAACGGTTGCAGCTTCGCGCGCATCGGTCGGTCCCGAAGCGATGCACGTTACCATACAATCTACACCCGGTTTCAAAGGCGATACGCAAAGGGTCGAAATAGAAAACGAGCAGGTGCGGGCCGTTGTAGATGTGTACAGCGCCACAGCCGAAATCGCAGGTTGGTCGGTCGTGAATACGCTGCTCAATATCGTTTCACCCGTCGTATTCTGAGAGATTGGCCAATACCTTTTCGCTCAGGCGGACGAATGCCTGACGGGTGCGGCCGGTCGAGACTTGCATACAGTGCACGTGCGGGTGTTCCAGTAAGTGTGTTCCGCCTAAGGCTCCTACGGTGTCGCAGAAGCAAAGGTTATTGCCCGAAATCCATTGGGTAAAAGGTTCTTCGTCCCATGCCGGAGACAATCCCGTATTGAATAAAATTTTAGAGGTGCCGAGTTTCTCGAATTCAGCTTTATGGAGTAATACCGTATTTTTGTTCAAGCAGCAGAATACGACTTCGTTTTGAGCAAGAAGTTCGTGCAAAGGCAAGAACCGGTATCCTTTTTCTCGGGCTTCGCTTTTCTCGCTGCGGGCGAAATAGGAAATTTCCGCCCCGAAAAATTTTAAAGCGTCGGCTATCATGCCGCCCGACTTGCCCAATCCCACGATGCCGACTTTCAGTCCGGTAATTTCGCGGGCTTCGCCGTCCCATGCCGGTTGGCCGAATCCGTGTAGGCAGCGGACCAGTTCGCTCACGACATATTCCACGACCCCTTCGTCTCCGTAATCCCGGATACCTTTTACCGTGATCCCCCGCTCTTCGGCGTAGCGTATGTCCACATTGGCGCTTTCGGGCGAATAAAGGGAGCAGCACATACCTATGTATCTGATGCCGGGACATCGTTCCATCACATTCCGTCCGATGTTGGAGGTGTAACTTACCAGCACGGCATCGGCATCTCCGATGCGGCGTACGATTTCATCGTTATCTTGCGGAATATCGGGATATAGTATGACTTCTTTTGCATGATTCTGCAATGCTTTTTCGGCCGATGGTATGAGGCTGACAGGTTCTATGGCAACGAGTTTTGAAAACATGGTCTTTGATGTATTAGATGAATGGTTTGACAAAGATACGAAAAATACTGTTGGCTATTCTTTTTGATTTTTGACGGCATACATTCCGACGGTAGAGCCGGTAAAACCACCTCCCTTCCGGGAGGAAATGTGGGTTGCATCTATATCTTTGGCCAGTAACTGCCAGCCGTTACCCTCTTCTTTGTAGTAGAAATCGCAGAGAGTACCACGAGCTTCTACCCGCAGACTTATCGGGCGGCCGTCGGTTTTTATCGGTTGGGTCGCAATCTCTTTATCAGCACCTCGCCCTATTTGCAGCAGGGCGAGGTTGCCTTTGCGTAAGGCCATGAAATATTGATGCTCTTCGTTTTTGACCAGTAACAATCCTGCGGCTTCTCCCTCTTCGGGCTTGAATCTGAGACACGTGGTAACGGTGTATTTGTGATGTTGCAACCTTCGGCCTATGTAAGCCGGTGTGCGGCGGTCTTTCAGGGTTATCGGTGCGCAGGATAGTCGCAATCCGTTGCCTGTTTTATAGTACTTCTCGGCCGATCCCCAAATCGAAAGCCATTCCGGACGCAGGGTCTTTCCGGTGAAATCGTCGCGCCATGTGAAGTTGCCGAAGGTAACGTTTTTCTCTCGTTTTATTCCTTTGCGGTGCAGGACAAGGGGAATGGTGTCTTTGCTTTGCGTCATGTAGGGAAATCCGTCGGCACTCCATTTTATCGGCATGATGAATGTTTCGCGTCCGAGACATTCAAACCCGTTTTGGTCGGGTCGGCAACCGAGGAATACGCCCCACCATTCCCCGTCGGGAGTATCTACAATATCTACATGTCCCGTGCAGGTTACGGCGTTATTGCGATTGGCTTTCAACAGGCGTTGGGTAAGCATGGGGTTGCGGCTCCAACGGGTGTAAGGGCCGAGTACGCTGTCGGCGCGGTACACGACTTCGGAGTGTGCCCAACTGGTACCTCCTTCGGCGCAAATCATGTAATATTTCCCGTTTATTTTATAGATATGCGGGCCTTCGTTGCGGTCGAGCCGTTCTTCCGGTCCGACCCCCGATTCGCGGAAAGGCATGTCTTCACCGAAAACGTCGCCGGTCGTGGTATCGAACCGCGTGATGCGTATCGAACGGAAATTGCTCCACTTGGGTTTTCCCTCGGTGTCTTCTTTATGCACGATATAGGCTTTCCCGTCATCGTCGAAGAAAAATGAGGGGTCGATACCTCCGATGGTAGGCAACCAGTGCGGGTCGGACCACTTGCTGAACGGGTCTTGTGTCGTAACATAGAAATGCCCGCGTCCTACATCGGTGGTAATCATGTAATATGTTTTATTGTGGGGATTGTACGATATGGCCGGGGCATATATCCCTCCTGTGTTGATAGGTTGCCCTTGAAGTGCCGGCAGTTGGCTCGGCCTATCGAGTATATTGCCTATTTGTCGCCAGTTGACGAGATCCCGGCTATGGAACAATGGAACTCCCGGGTAGTAGGTAAACGTGGACATGACCATGAAATAATCGTTCCCTACCCTGCATATACTCGGGTCGGAATGCCAACCCGGGACGATGGGATTATAGAAAGAATTATCGTGGGGAAGGGGATTTTCCCTGTAAAAATCGTCATTGCCTATGTATTCGAAGTAATCGAATTTTGCTATCGAACCTCTCTCGTCTTTTGCTGCGATCGACATGCACAGCGCGATGGCGAGAAAAGAGCATGATATTCTTTTTAGGTATTTCATTTTGATGTTGCTTGGACGATTATATAGTGTTGTAAATAAATGATTTGTTCTTTTTTTTACAATATCGGGCTCATGAGCCGGACAAACGATTCTATGACTTTGGTAGTCATGGGGCGGCGTTTCCACCGGTTCAACGTGATACGCCGGCATTGTTGCATGTCGCTGATGAAAATTTTCTTCATTTGGGTTGCTGTTTCGGTACTGTACATGAATGCGTTTATTTCGAAATTATGGTCGAAACTGCGGAAATCGAAGTTGGTAGAACCGATTGTCGAGAATTCATCGTCGATGATCAGGCTTTTGGCATGCAGGAATCCTCCTTCATAAAAATATACTTTTACACCTGCCCGAAGAATATCTTTCAGATACGATTGCGAAGCATATTGCAATAGGCGGGAATCACTGTGGCTGGGTATCATGAGGCGTACGTCGACTTTGGCGAGTGCTGCGGCCTGTAACGCTTTGAGCAGACTGTCGGTGGGGAGGAAGTAGGGAGTCTGTATGTAGATGCATTTTCGGGCGTTTGAGATTGCTTTCAGAAATGAAAATGCGATTTCTTTCCATTCCCCCAACGGTCCGCTGGTGAGAATCTGTATATCGGTATTCCCCGTTTCTTCGACAGGAGGATAATAATTGGCTTCTGATAGAAACTCTTTTGTGGTGAAACTCCAATCGATCGAGAAAGCCGTTTGCAGCCCGTAGACAGCCGGCCCTTTGATACGTGCGTGTGTATCGCGCCATATTCCCCAAGAGAGTCCGTTGCGGTAACGGTCGGCTATGTTCATGCCGCCGATGAATCCTGTTTTTCCGTCGATAATGGCGACCTTACGGTGATTGCGGTAGTTGAGTTTATTGGCGAGTTGGGGAAATGAAACTTTGAAAAACGGACGTATTTCTATTCCGGCTTTCCGCATGCTTTTGAAGAATTTCGATTTTACCCGCCAGCATCCCACATCGTCGTATAGGACACGTACTTTTACTCCTTGTTTGGCTTTTTCGATAAGAATATCCTTGATAGTATTTCCCAGGGTGTCGTTATAGAAAATATAGTATTGGAGGTGAATGAACCGGGTCGCTTTCTGCAATTCCTCGATGAAGGCATCGAATTTGCTCTTTCCATCGGTAAAAATTTCTATCTGATTCCGTGCGAAAAGTTTGGTTCCCCCCAGTCGATAACCAAGCTCGATTTGTTGCTGGCTTTCGGGTGATAGTTTGTTGCCGGGTTCGAGCACGCCCAGATGTGTCGTGTTATCGGACATTCTTTGCAGAATACGCCTCTTCCGTTTCGATATCATGCGGGTGTGGCGATATTGCTGGCCGAAAAACAGGTAGAAAATAAATCCGCCTATGGGAATGAAAACCAATACGACAATCCATGCAAGGCTTTTTACCGGATTGCGATTTTCGAGTACGACGACGATGATTGTAAAAATGATCGTCAGGATAAATCCCGTGTAGACCCCGGAATATAACCAGTCGCTCCATGGATAGGTGAAAACTCCGAACATAGACCTGTTTTGTGCTGGTGTACTTATTGGCTAAGATAATGTTTTTTTTGCAAATCGTAATGGATATGACGACTTTTTTACGTTTCGTTATCTTCTTGCCGCGGTTTAACGTAGAATTGTGTGCGTACACGGAAGATGCTTCGGGAATATAATTGTTTTTTATAATCTGTTGAAATTCAGTTGATAAATAAAATGCAAGAAGGAGCTTTTTCGCAAAAGCTCCTTCTTTATTAGGTTTTCAATAGGTATTAATTTTTTAAGGTAAAAAAGATTGTTATAGGTTACAGAGGCAAAGGTGTGCCTTTTTTTTTATACAGCCAAACGTTTGTTGTGTGTTTTATAACATATTTTAGGTGTAGTAATTACCCTTATTTGGGCATAATTTATTTTCATTCAATCTGTTGATTTGTTTTTGAGCCCAAATATGTTTTTTTAATTTCGTGTGCGGACACGACGATGTTTTTGTATACATTCGTGTCCGCGCACGATAAGGCGAGAGTGCTATTTTTTCTTTTGACGTTGCATTACCATGGCCGTGCGTGCCGGGAGGTATAGCAGCAACCATTCTTTCTTATCTTTCTTATACAGAGGGTCGGGTTGTGTAAAATGCTCGATGTGTTGGTTGATGCGGGCGTAACCGCCAAACTGTGGTTGGTCGCTATCGAGTATGCACCGGTAGCTGCCTTTGGGAGCCAGTATGCCGTATCCTTCGTATGAGCGTGTGGGGCTGAAATTGAATATGAAGATAAAGTCTTTGCGCATAAAAGCCAAAATTTGGTCTTCACCGCTGTCCCATAATTTTATGATGGGGCTTTTCTCAAAACCACGTATTCCTTTCACCAATTCTATCATCGCTTTGTCGAAAGCTCCGAGGTAGCAATATTTCAAGTCTGTTCGGTCTACAAGACTCCATTGTCTGCGGGCATACTTGTAAGACCAGTTGTTTCCTTGCCGGGGGAAGTCGATCCATTCGGGGTGGCCGAATTCGTTTCCCATAAAGTTGAGGTATCCTCCGTTTATGGTCGAGAGGGTAACCAACCTTATCATTTTATGCAGTGCCATACCCCGGTCTACGGCGAGGCTGCTGGTGTCGTCTTTCATCATGTGCCAATACATTTCGGCGTCGATGAGGCGGAAGATGATGGTTTTGTCCCCGACGAGAGCCTGATCGTGGCTCTCGGCATAGTTGATGGTTTTTTCATCAGATCGGCGGTTGGTCAGTTCCCAGAAGATACCGGTCGGATGCCACTCTTCGTCTTTTTTCTCTTTGATGGTTTTTATCCAGAAGTCGGGTATGCCCATAGCCATGCGGTAGTCGAAGCCGATACCTCCGTCTTCGATTTTGGCAGCGAGACCCGGCATACCGCTCATCTCCTCGGCTATGGTGATGGCGTGAGGGTTTACTTCGTGTATCAACCGATTGGCGAGGGTGAGGTAAGTAATGGCGTTCTCGTCTTGTCCGCCGTCGTAGTAATCGCCGTATCCACAGAAAGCCTTGCCCAATCCGTGGTCGTAGTAAAGCATGGAGGTTACTCCGTCGAAACGGAATCCGTCGAAACGGAATTCTTCGAGCCAATATTTACAGTTGGAGAGCAGGAAATGGATAACTTGGTTTTTCCCGTAGTCGAAGCAGAGCGAGTCCCAAGCCGGGTGTTCGCGGCGGTGGTCTCCGTAAAAAAATTGGTTGGGAGTGCCGTCGAAACGTCCCAGTCCCTCGATTTCGTTTTTCACGGCATGGGAGTGAACGATGTCCATGATGACGGCGATACCGTTTCGATGGGCTTCGTCGATAAGGTGTTTCAGCTCGTCGGGAGTGCCGAAGCGTGAAGAGGGTGCAAAGAAGCTCGATACATGGTAACCGAACGATCCGTAGTAAGGGTGTTCCTGTATGGCCATGATCTGTATGGCATTATACCCGTCGGCGATAATGCGGGGAAGAACTTTTTCGCGGAATTCGTCATAAGAACCGATGCGCTCGTCTTCTTGCGCCATGCCTATGTGGCATTCGTAGATGAGCAGAGGCGATGTATGGGGGGTAAATTTTTTCTTTTTGAAGATATACGGTTTCTCCGGAGACCATACTTGTGCCGAAAAGATTTTTGTGGTTTCATCTTGCACGACACGGGTTGCCCATGCCGGTACACGTTCGCCTTGCCCTCCTTCCCAGTGCATCGAGAGCTTATAGAGGTCGAGGTGGTGCAGTTGTTCGGCATCGAGCTTGATTTCCCATACGCCGTTGGATAGGGGTTTGAACCGATAAGCCGGGCGTTCTTTCCAGTCGGAGAAGTCTCCTATCAAGAATATCTCGGTAGCATTGGGTGCCCATTCCCGTATGATCCACCCGTCTTTTTCGGTACGGTGCAGTCCGAAGTAAAGGTATCCGTCGGCAAAGTCGGAAAGCGTACTTTTTTTGCCGCAAAGCTCTTTTTCTTTTTCAAGAGCCGATTGATGACGATGTTCGATTACGGGCGAGAACGGTTCCAGCCACGGATCGTTTTTTATCAGATTGAGCATACCGTTAGATTTAAGGTGGTTAATAAGGAAAGGAAGAAACGGGCGGCATATAGGAAGGACGCCGCCCGATAAAGGAGAACTTTTTAGATTTTTACTTTTACGATGACTTTGCGGAAGTTGCCTTCGGCTATGCCGGGAGCATGTCCGTCTTCGGGAAAGAAGATGGCAAATTCGCCCGGTTGTACATCGATGTAGGTCGTAGGCTTGTCGGCAAAGAATGTGATGTCTTTTTCGGGATTGTACGGGGCGATCGGCTCTTTCAGTTCATTGGTCGCTTTCCAGCCCATTGTTTCGACAGCGGTGAGAGGCATCTGTATGTCGATGTATTTGTCATGGGTTTCCATGCGGGCGGCTTCTTTGGTTTTGCCGGTAGGCTCGGCTACCGAGATGTAGAGTTTATCGCCGTCGAGAACGATTTTACCGGCGGGTACTTTCGAGAAATCGGTGGCTTTGATATAGTCAAAGGCTTTTTTGAAGAGCGGGTGCAGCGACTCGACCGATGCGGAGTCTTTCAATGAATTCAAAATCATGATGCTATTTTTTATAGGTTTGAATAGGATTGTTACATGTGTGTCGGGATAAAACCTATTCCGACTTCATGCAAATATAATCAAATAATTGAGATGATAGCCGTTTCTCCCCTTAAATTTTTACCATACGGGGAGGTTGGGATTTTCGGGGCGGTAGCCGCTGCGTATGCGCCACTCCTGCGGGTAGAGGTTGTTGATGCGGTTGCCCAAATGATTGCACCAGCCCAGCGGGAGGCCGTCGCAGGTAACGAGGCGCATGCCGCGCCGGGGATCAGTGAGTGTCGGCCATGTTTCCCGTCGCAGGTAGGCTATGGCTTCGTCGGTCGTGAGGGGTAACGCATCGAAGGCTTCGGTATTGAGGCTGGTCGACAAGGCGAGTGCGTGGTGCGGCTGCCACTCGCGGCCTTTGCGTGAGGCGACAGGTATGCCGCGATGCACGATGTCGAACCGGGTGGCGAAAAGATCGTAATCGGGAACGAGCGATGCGGGCAGAGCGGTAACGGATTCGTCGTCGGTGTCGAAAACATATTTTTCGGGCGTGGAAATCCACGAACGCCATACTTCGGTGTCGCCTTTGGCGGCCGGGCGCTTGTTTCTGTTTTTACCGTTTTTACGGACGGCTCTTTGCAACCATTCATCGCGTTCGCATTCGTCGGCGTTGCCCGGTTTGCGTACGATCGCCATGAAAAGCCCCTCGCCCCGGGTATAGTGGGGCATGAACCGGTAAGCGGGCAGCTCTTTGTCGAGCGAAGGGTGTATGTGCCATGCCGCAGGCGGGGCGGCTGCCAGGGGTGTCGCGTCGAAATGATCGCAAAGGAAACGTATCATATCTTCGTTTTCTTCCCGGTTGTAGGTACAAGTGCTGTATATGAGCAGACCGCCGGGGCGCAAGGCGTCCCACACGTCGGAGAGTATTTCCCGTTGGCGCTCGGCGCATACGCCCACTTGTGCCGGCGACCATTCGGTTGTGGCTTGGGTGTCTTTGCGGAACATGCCTTCGCCCGAGCAGGGTGCGTCGACCAGTATCACGTCGAAGTAGTGATGCAGTTTTCCGAAGTCTGCTGCTGTGTTACGGGTTACGATCGTGTTGTCGTATCCCCATTTTATGACGTTTTCGGCCAGGATATGAGTGCGGTTGCGCACGACTTCGTTGCACACGACGAGACTCCCGGCGGGAAGGGCCGAGAGGGCGAGCGTGGATTTTCCTCCCGGTGCGGCGCACAGATCGAGATACCGTACCGGCGTGTCGACAAACCGGCGCAGAACGTAATCGAGGAACATCGAAGAGGCTTCCTGCACGTAGTATACACCGCCGTGTAGTCGGGGGTCAAACGTGAAAGCCGGTCTTGTCTCGATATAATAGGCGTCGCGACACCACGGTACGGACTGGTAGTCGGGTCGTCCGTTACATTTGGCGGGATTGAGCCGCAGGCTTGTCTGTGGTTCGCTAAGTAGTGCGATAGCGAAATCGTCGTATTCGTCGCCCAACAGACGGCGCATACGGTCGGTAAACTCGGCAGGTAATTCCATATCTCGGTCGAATGATTCGGTTTTTGGGCAAAATTAACTATTTTTGCCGATAAATCGGCAGAGGGGTTTTCTATTCGGCCGGACTGGTCGTTTTTTTACCGTAGAAGCCTTTGCTAAAATATTTCTCGTTATGCTCGAAGCCGCGCTTTATCTGATACCCGTTACGCTGGGCGACACGCCGCACGACCGTGTGCTGCCCTCTTATAATCGTGAAGTAACGGCCGGAATACGCCATTTCATTGTCGAGAACGTGCGTTCGGCACGCCGTTTCTTGAAACGGTGCGACCCGGCGACCGACATCGATTCCCTTACGTTCTATACACTCGACCGTCACACTCTACCCGAGGCTGTTGCGGGGTATCTTGCACCGCTTGCCGACGGACTTCCCGTCGGGGTGATTTCCGAGGCGGGCTGTCCCGCCGTGGCCGATCCCGGAGCCGATGTCGTGGCGATTGCGCAGCGCAAAGGCTATAAAGTGGTACCGCTGGTAGGGCCGTCGTCGATATTGTTGTCGCTGATGGCTTCGGGGTTCAACGGGCAGAGTTTCGCTTTTCACGGTTATCTCCCCATTGAGGGGGGAGAGCGTGCCAAGACCTTGAAACGGCTCGAACAACGTATCTATAACGAGGGAGAGACGCAGATTTTTATCGAGACACCTTACCGTAACGACAAGATGGTCGAGGACTGTCTGCGTTATTGTCGTCCGCAGACACGGCTCTGCATAGCGTTGGGTATCACGACGGGAGAAGAGTCGATACGCACCCTTTCGCTGGCCGAGTGGGCCAAGCGCAAACCGGTGTTGCCCAAGACGCCTTGTATCTTTCTATTGTATAAGTAACCACAATAATGAATATGTCTGCAATGTTCCGTTATCGTGTCGTTTTGACAATTTTCCTGATAGGATTAGGTCTATATTCCGGCGTGTTGTCGGCACAGAATATATCGGTCAAGAGTTTCCGGTTGCTCGAAACCGATCTTACGGCCAATACGGCCGGGACGATGAAGCGCGACCAGAATAATGAAGTGTCGGCATTGATAAAGGTTGTAACGACCGAGACCGGTTTCGCTTTCGACGGCGGTATGCTGGGTATCGTGGGTGCGGAGCAGCGGACGGGTGAAATATGGGTTTATGTGCCGCAGAAGTCGAGAAAGATTACCCTTTCACACCAGAAGTTGGGCGTGTTGCGCGACTATTACTATCCCGTGCTCGTAGAGGCGGGACGCACCTATGAGATGGTGCTCACTACCGGAAAGGTAACGACGATCGTACAGGAGAGCGCGGGCGGGCAATACTTGGTCATGACCGTAACACCGGCCAATGCCGAGGTCTCTATCGACGATGTGCCGGTAGAGGTGGCCGACGGTGTGGTGTCGACCCTGCTCAAATACGGGAAACATACCTATCGGGTATCGGCCGCATTGCATGAGCCGACAATGGGACAATTTGAGATAGGCAACGCCAAGAAAGAGCTGTCGGTGGCTTTGCAGCCGGCCTATGGCATATTGCAGATCGATTCCGACCCTGCGGGTGCCGAGGTGTATATCGATGGCGATTACCAGCCGGCCGGTACGACGCCGTTTACAAGCAAATGGTTGTCGCCGGGGAAACACACGTTGCAGTTCAAGATGCCGGTTTACAAGACCTGCACGATGGAGGTAGCTGTCCCGGGCAACGGTGCGACGCAATCGGTCGAGGCAGTATTGCAGCCCAATTTTGCCGAAGTGTCGGTTTCCGCGCCCGGCGAATCCGAGATTTATATCAATAACGAGCTGAAAGGTGTCGGCCGTTGGAGCGGACGCCTCAATGCCGGACTTTATACGGTCGAGGCGCGCAAGACCTCGCACTATTCCTCATCGCAGAGTGTGGAGGTGGAAGCGGGCGATAAGCGTACCGTTACACTCTCTGCCCCTACGCCCCGTTACGGGTCTCTCAATGTAAATACCCGCCCGGTAGGAGCGACGGTATCGGTCGACGATACGGCACTCACGGGTACGACTCCCAATATCTACGCCGATATACTCATCGGCGAACATACTCTTACCGTTGCCAAATCCGGATATGCCGAGGCCGAGCAGCGTATTACGGTAGAAGAGGGCAAAGTGCTGCCGGTAAGTATTACGTTGACCGAAAAAGAAAAAGTCGCGCCTGCACCGTCTGCCCGTACCGCCGATTCGCAATCGCTTTCCGGTCAGGGAGGAAAAAAGGAATCCAAGCCTTTTACCGTAGTAGAGGTGATGCCGGTTTTTCCCGGAGGGCAAACGGCGTTGGTACAATATATCGCAAGTCATTTGAAGTACCCTACTGTGGCACAGGAAAATGGTATTCAAGGTCGTGTTCTTGTTAGTTTCGTTGTGGGTGAAGATGGCTATGTGGAAGATGTTCAAGTGATAAAAGGTGTGGAACCGATGCTGGATAAGGAAGCTGTACGGGTTATACAGAGCCTTCCGCGCTGGACTCCGGGCAATCAACAAGGTAAGCCTGTGCGTGTGAAATATACCGTGCCTGTTACTTTTGCGTTGCAATGATTTTTGCCATTCAGGGCAAGGGCGACAACCCATTTGTTATTCCGAACGCATGTGAGGAATCTTCAATTCTCTTTTCGGGTGAGATTCTTCATTTCACTTCGTTTCATTCAGAATGACATGTTTGTCATTCCCGTATGTGAGGGATCTCATAGAAAACGTACTATCTGGCGTAAGATGTTTCACTTCATTGGTGCTCGTTTGGAATGATGATGAGGTGTAACAGCCGTTCGGGTATGGAGTTGTCGGAGGAATAGGCAAACCCGCTTTTCTGTTCGCTCTGGAATTGTTATCTTTGCGTCCGATTATTTTTCTCCGGAAGGAACTTATAAATGGCAGGCGATGTAGGTGCGTCGCACGGGCTATGGAATTATAGAAACGGAAAAACGATGAATAATATACGGTTTGTGAGTTTGTCGAGCGGCAGCAGCGGGAATTGTTACTATCTGGGTACCGATAGTTACGGAATTCTTATCGATGCGGGCATATCGGCACGGCAGATAAAAAAGTCGTTGGCGGCCAACGGTATTGCTTTTGAATCGATTGTCGCCTTGTGCATCACACACGATCATGCCGACCACATCAAAGGAGCCGGTTATGTGGGAGAAAAGTGTGGTGTTCCCGTGTATACGACGCAGACGATTCTCAACGGTATGAACCGTTGTTATTGCATGACACAGAAGATTTATTCGGTAGGCCGTCCCATTCTTAAAGATGTCCCTTTTACGATACGCGATTTTACCATCACTGCCTTTGAAGTGCCGCACGACGGGACCGACAATGTCGGCTATCGTATCGAAGCGGGCGGACGTTGTTTTGTCTTTGCCACCGATTTGGGCTGTATTCCCGACAGCGTGGCCGGTTACTTGCAGCAGGCCCATTGCCTGATTCTCGAATCGAACTACGATATGGAGATGTTGCAGCAAGGGCCTTATCCCTATTATCTGAAAAAACGCATCGTCTCCCGGTCGGGTCATCTGTGCAACACCGATGCTGCCGATTTCCTTGCCACCCATTATCATAGCGGGCTCGAATATGTTTTCTTGTGCCACCTCAGCCGGGAAAACAATACGCCCGAGTTGGCTTATAAAACCATCGAGGAGCGTTTGTCGCAGAGCCATATACAGGTAGGTCGCGACGTGCAACTCGTGCCGCTACGCCGTAACACGGCGAGTGAGGTGTATGTTTTTCCTGTGGAAAACCCAGTATCGTGTCCCGAACAGATGCGGTTGTTTTGATGTGTCATCGGAAGAAAAAAGCCGGGCTGTCTATTTTGACAGCCCGGCTTTTTATTGGTATTGCTTATTTTATTCCCAGTACGATTCCCAAGATATATGGAATGAGCCAAAAAGTCCATACGAAGATGCTGAATTTACTGAAATTCTGTTTGGCTTTGGGGCTTCCTTTCCAATAGGTGTAGATAGCCCATGCTGCATGTATAGCCATCAAAAGAAGTGCCAAAGCGCCGGTAATACCGTGTAAGGCATTTCCTTTCATGGGGTCAGCTATCTCCATCATCATTGCCGTGCCCAATGAGTCGGCGCACAACCCCAGTACAAAAAAGACGATATGCCACAGTCGTAATCCTTTTTGAAAATGCTCGCTCCAAGTACCGATAGAGTAAAAGATAAGGGCTAATGTAATGCTTATTGTTGCACTGCCTAAAAATATTCCCATAATGGCGTTTAAAGATAGAATCGCCCCCAAAAGGGCGATTCTTGGTGAATAATAATGTGTGTGTAATGTGGTAAAAAAGGGGATATTTATTTTTTCAAGGCTTTTTCTACGGCCTCATCAATGGCTTTCCCGTGCAGATCGCGGGCAATGATGGTTCCATCGGGTGAGAAAAGTATTACTTGGGGAATACCTGTGAAACCGTAAATATTCGACGGGATTTCTTGTGCGTCGATGATTTGCGGCCAGGGCATTTGTTCTTCTTCGAGGGCTTTAAGGGTGGCTGCCCGTTCGTCCCATACGGCGACGCTTACTACTTCGAAGTCTTCACCGGCATATTTTTTATACAATTCTTTGATACCCGGTATTCCACCCCGACAAGGAGCACACCACGACGCCCAAAAGTCGACGAGAACATATTTGCCGTTGCCTACATAGTCCGACAGAGATACGGGTGTCCCGTCGATATTTCCGTTTTCGATGGTGAAGTCGATGAAACGGCTGCCGGGTTGGTTTGCTTTCATACCATTGTTTACTGTGATCGATTTTTGTACGGGTGCGCTTTTCTTTATTCTCGAAGACACATTGCTTAGAGCTTCGTCGAATTCGTCGGTTCCTACCGTGTAACTCAACCATTCCGAGCTGCAATAATCGCCGATGGGTTTGTCGGCGTATTTCAAAGCTCCGGTTTTGTAAAGGATACGTAATGTGTCATTGTTTACAGCCGTAATGCTGTCGCGAGTCTTTTCGAAGTCGGGGGCATTTGAATCGAGAGCGAGAACTTTGAATAAAAATCCGAATTGATAAGCGATGGCCTGATCGAGAATGTGAGCAAGCGAGTCGTTTTGTTCGGTACCGCTTATTTCATAGATGATGTCGAATGCTGGATTGAAAGTAATGTTTATATCGCCCGGTTCGAGGACGAAAGTCGCCGATTTGTCGGCGAATGTAGCTTGAGCGATGTAGTTCTTCCCAGTTTTCCCGTTAAATACAGCTTTCCCGTCTGCGAAAGTCGTACTGTCGATTATTTCGCCGGTAAAATAGTTTTGGAGATACACTTGCATACCGTCGTTTTTATTTCCGTAGTCTACGGTAACACTATACGGTTTGCTGCAAGCGGTGAGTAGTAATGCCGAAGCAAAGAGCAAGAATTGTTTTTTCATAATGTAATGTTATTTTTGAAGCGTTAGAGAAATAAGTCGTTTCATTTCTTCTCCCCGTAAATTCCGGGCGACGATGGTACCGTCGGGAGCGAAAAGCATGATTTGGGGAATGCCGTTTATGCCGTAAAGGTCGGTTGGTATCTGTCCGGCATCGATGATTTGCGGCCAGGGAAGTGCGAGCTCTTTGATGGCTTCCAGAGTGGCATCGCGTTCGTCCCACACGGCAACACTTACGATTTCAAAGTCATCTCCGCCGAACTGTTTATAAATCTCTTTGAGATTTGGTGTTTCGGCCCGGCAGGGACCGCACCAAGAGGCCCAAAAGTCGACCAGTACGTATTTGCCTTTTCCTACATAGTCGGAGAGCGATACGGCCGATCCGTCGAGATTCCCGTTTTCGATCGTAAAATCGGTAAACATCGCCCCGGCTTGTGTGGCTTTTGTTCGGTCGTTGGTTTTAACGGAATTTTTTATCATCGGATATTTGAGGTCGTTGTCGGTTATATAAGCAGCGGCCTTGTCGAAGTTTTCAGTCCCGATGAGCATGGGCAACCAGTTGGCCAATGCGTATGTGGCGACGCAGCTGCCGGGCATGGATTCGATAAACCGGGCGGAAACATCTCCGAATGATTGCATCATTTCGTCTTGCAACGCTTCAACTTTTTCTTTGAAGTCGGGGGTTGTTTTCGATAATGCTTGATAGCGGGTGTAGAATTGTTCCTGCGTTTTTCTTAGGGTCGAATTGAAACTTTGCAGAGAGTCGTTTTGCGCGGTTCCCGATACCATTTGGGTTTCGGGGTCAATGACGATATTTCCGCTTTCGAGAATGAAAGTGGCACTTTCGCGACTGGGCGAGTTAACGAAGAATTGACAGAGTTTGGCCTCCGGGGTTTCCCCTTCGAAGATCGCTTTGTTGTCGCTGACGATTGTACTGTCAAGCGGTTTCTCGGTCGTGTAATCGATAATGTATGCTTGTTTGCCGTTACTGGATGCGTCGCATTCGGCTGTTACGGTGTATTTTTTGCCGCAGGCAGTGAAGAGTAGTAATGCTGCGGTTATCCAGAGAAGATTCTTTGTTTGCATGATAATAAGATATTTGTAAGTTTTGATTCTGCCTTGAAAATCGGATTGTTGTCGGCCCTATTTATCCGTCTGCCTTTTTTCTTCCGCCAGAGAGTTCCAACCCTGTGCGCGGAGTTCTATTTCGTTCCCGTCGCGGGTAATCATGCAGAGTCCCAGCGAAGGAGCAGTGATATGCCCTATCACATGTATGCCGGGTATTACGGAGACTTCGTCGTGACAACTCAGTGGAACGGTAAAAAGCAGTTCGTAGTCTTCGCCGCCGTTGAGGGCTGCCGTAACAAGGCTCATGTTGAATTCTTCGGCCATGACGGCTGTCTGGTAGTCGATGGGTATGCGGTCTTCGTAGATGCGGCAACCGGTATGGCTCTGCCGGCAGATGTGCAGCAGTTCCGAAGAAAGTCCGTCCGAAATATCCATCATGGCAGTCGGGACGATGTGGTGCTTAGCCAGTTCGTCGATAATGTCTTTTCTTGCTTCGGGTTTGAGTTGGCGTTCGAGAATATATTCCCGGCCTTCGAAAGCCGGCGTAAAATCCCTTTCACCGGCAAACACGTTTTTCTCCCTTTCGAGAAGCTGCAAACCCATGTAGGCTGCTCCTAGGTCGCCACTGACACAGATGAGGTCGTTTTCTTTGGCTCCGTCTCGGTACACGATTTTTCCCTCTTCACCTTCGCCTATGCAGGTAATGCTGATGGCGAGTCCCGTCATTGAGGCCGATGTGTCTCCGCCGACGAGATCGACTCCGTAGATGTCGCAGGCTAAGCGAATGCCTGAATAGAGCTCTTCCAAATCTTCGATGGAGAAACGTTTGGAGATACCCAGCGATACGGTAATCTGCCGGGGACGACCATTCATGGCATAGATGTCGGAGAAATTGACGACGGCCGATTTGTAGCCCAGATGTTTAAGAGGTACGTAGGTGAGGTCGAAGTGAATGCCTTCGAGCAGCAGGTCGGTTGTAACCAGTACACGTTTGTTGTCGTAGTCGAGAACGGCGGCGTCGTCGCCTATACCCTTGATCGTCGAAGCGTTTCGGAGAGATATGTTTTCGGTGAGACGATGTATGAGGCCGAATTCTCCTATGGTGGAGATGTCGGTCCGTTGTTTGTTTTCCATTCTGATTTTGTTATAGAAGTCGTGTTTATTGAATTTCTTCGATAAGCTGGCGCATGATGAGTGTCATACGGGGTTGTGCTTCGGCGGCGGCTTTTTGTACCTCTTCGTGAGAGCATTTTATGATGTCTCCGAATCCGCCGAGGTCGGTAATGACCGACATGGCAAAAACTTCCATGCCGCCGTGGTGAGCAGCGATGACTTCGGGTACGGTCGACATACCCACGGCATCTCCTCCTATTGTACGGAAGTAGCGGTATTCGGCCGGGGTTTCGAACGAGGGTCCTTGCGTCCCTACGTATACTCCCTGACGCACTTCGATATGGTTGCGTCGCGCTATTTCAAGGGCTTTTTCTATAAGTCTCGGGGTATAGGTTTCGCTCATGTCGGGGAAGCGGGGACCCAGTTCTTCGTAATTTTTTCCACGCAAAGGATTATCGGGAAATGTATTTATATGATCGGTTATGATCATGAGGTCGCCGACTTTGAAATCGGGATTCATACCTCCGGCAGCGTTCGATACGAAAAGCGTCTTTACACCCAACATTTGCATGACCCGTACCGGAAAAGTTACTTGTTGCATGGTATAGCCTTCGTAATAATGAAAGCGGCCTTGCATGGCGAGAATCTTTCGACTGCCGAGATACCCGGTAATGAGCTTTCCGCTGTGCCCTTCAACGGTAGAAAGCGGAAAGTTCGGGATTTCAGCGTAAAGTATCTCCTGTTTATCACCGATGTGTTCGGCCAATTCTCCGAGTCCTGTTCCTAAAATAATGGCTGTCGGGGGAATCTCTCCGAAATTCTTTCGGATATAAGTGGTTGTTTCTTTTATTTTATTCAACATGATAGTCCTGTTTTTATGTTGATTATTTTTTCTTTTGTATGACCCGACGTTGGAAACGTATAACAGATTCTTTGATTTGATTGTTGAATGCAGGTTCCTGTTCGAGCATGAAATGCACATGCAGGGGTAAATAGTAGAGGTGCCGTTTCAGCAAAGACGATACCCGCGGACAGTTGAGCAGACGGGCTGCATCTTTTTCGGTTACGATGACATATCCTCGGCCTCCTTTTTCTACCGATGCGGTAATCCAATCTTCTATCTTACGTAAATCTTTCGATGAAAATTCGTGATGATCTCCAAATTTCCACAGTTGCGTACGGGGAGTATATTTCCCGATATATTCGGCAAAAAGTCCCGGCGATGCGATACCGGCAACGAGTAAAACATCGTTTGGTTCGTTTCTCAGTTGTTCGGTAGTGATATGTTCGGTATTTTCTGCCGGGAATATCGGTTTCAGCTCATCGTATCGCAATCCAGTGAAATAAAGATTTTGATAAGGGTAGAGGTTGAGATGCTTGGCGAGAAGACGGTAATCGATGGGTTTAAGTGCTTCGGGGCATTTGGTGACGATGACGATATTGGCCCGGGCTTTTTCCTCGATCGGTTCTCTGAGCCGTCCTACGGGGAGAAGTTTGTCTTCGTATATCATGCGTTCGTAACTGGTGAGAAGAATAGAGAGGGCCGGAGTTACGAATCGATGTTGATAGGCATCGTCGAGCAAGATGATGTCGATGTCCGGAGTCTGTTCCGACAGTTTGCGTATGCCTCTGCGCCGGTTGGCATCGACGGCAACCGTTACGGTGGGAAATTTGTGTTTTATTTGTAACGGTTCATCTCCGACTTCGGTTGCTGTCGAAGACATGGAAACGAGCCTGAATCCGCGCGTATGGCGTTTATAACCGCGGCTTAGAACGGCTATCCGGAAAGAGGCGTCGGAAAGAGTACGGATAAGATGCTCGATGTGAGGCGTTTTTCCGGTTCCTCCTACCGAGATGTTCCCTACGCTGATAACAGGTATGTCGAAACTTTCGGTCGGGAGTATATTCCAGTCGAATAATCGGTTGCGTATCCATACGCCTATCCCGTAAAGCCATGCAAACGGGACGAGTATGGGGTAAAGCTTTATGCCGGAAGTTTCCTGTCTATTGTTCATGAGAGTCTTTTAAGAAGATAACGTTTTTGCTGCATATTTGTGCATATAACTATTAGCAAAGATAGTACTTTTTTAGTAAAAAGGCAATTTGTTATTGTTACTTATATATAATGAGAGGGAAATAGCTCGAATGAAGTGTAAATAAAAGTGTGAGAACTGCTAAAAAAGGTGTTCGTGAAGTCGATTTTTAGAAAAATAATTTGTCCGACTGCATTTTATTCCGTTACTTTGAAGTCGTTTTTAAAAAAGGAATCTGCATCATTCTCTGTCGAAGTTCCGGCAAGAACGTTGCGATGTTCTCCTTTTTTAGATAGAGGATTGAATAACAACGTATAAGCTTGGATTATAGGTGAAATGAATTTATCATTGTTAGTTGTAGTGTTCCTTACCGGTATTGTACTGGTAACAGCGGCCTTGCTGATAGCATGGCTCATCTCACCCCGGTCTTACAATCGGCAAAAAGGCGAGGCCTATGAGTGCGGTATTCCTACGCACGGGACGTCGTGGATGCAATTTAAGGTGGGATATTATTTGTTTGCCATTCTTTTCCTGATGTTCGATGTAGAAACGGTGCTCCTTTTCCCGTGGGCGGTTATTGTTCGTGATTTGGGAGTTGCCGGGTTGGTGAACATCTTGTTTTTCTTGGTTATCCTCGTTTTGGGATTGGCCTATGCTTGGAAGAAAGGAGCTTTGGAATGGAAATGAAAAAACCGAAAATAAAATCGATGAAATACGAGGACTTCAAAGATAATGAGTCTCTCGAAAAGATGGTGGAGGAACTCCGGGCCAACGGGACAAATGTGGTGGTGGGAGTTCTCGACGATGTTATAAATTGGGGCCGATCCAATTCCCTTTGGCCGCTTACTTTCGCTACCAGTTGTTGCGGTATCGAATTTATGTCGGTGGGAGCAGCGCGCTATGACATGGCGCGATTCGGGTTCGAGGTGGCCCGTGCCAGTCCGCGTCAGGCCGACTTTATTATGGTCGCCGGCACGATAGTACATAAAATGGCCCCCGTACTTAAACGTCTATACGACCAAATGGCCGAACCGAAATATGTGATTGCCGTCGGTGGTTGCGCCGTTTCGGGCGGTCCTTTCAAAAATTCCTATCACGTGCTCAATGGTGTGGGAGAAATTTTGCCTGTCGATGTGTATATTCCCGGTTGTCCGCCTCGTCCCGAGGCCATGCTTTACGGTATGATGCAGTTGCAGCGCAAAGTGAAGCTTGAAAATTTCTTTGGCGGCGTAAACCGTCAGGAACAAAAACCGATAGAAGAATCCGAAGATTAACCTGATAAGATTTCCTTTGATGGCAAATATACAAGAAAAGATAGCCGCCTTCCTGCCGGAAGCCGTTTTTGAAGAAGGTCAATATCCTACATTTACAGTCCCGGCCGAGAAGTTGCCCGTTTTGGCGCGTTATTTGCGCGACGAAGACGAGTTGCAATTCGATAACCTTGCAGCCCTCGTCGGTGTCGATTGGGGCGAAACCCTCGGCGTGGTCTATTACCTGAATTCGGTAAAATACAATCATTGGGTGATTCTCAAAGTTGTGGCGGCCGACCGTAAGGATCCGCTGTTGTACAGTGTGAGCGATATTTGGGAAAATGCCAATTTCGAAGAACGGGAAGTGTACGATTTTTACGGTATACGCTTTATCGGACACCCCGATATGCGCCGTATATTCTTGCGGGAGGACTGGGTCGGTTATCCCATGCGGAAAGATTACGATACCAGTCGTGAAAACAATCCGATTCCCGAGACAAATGAAGAGTGTGCCGATACGACCATATCGTTGCGTATGGGCACTGACGGAAAAGTCGAGAAAAAAGTTGTCGACATTTTCGAGAAAAACGATTATATCGTCAATATCGGTCCGCAACACCCTGCTACGCACGGCGTATTGCGCTTCCGTACCTCTCTCGAAGGCGAGATCATAAAGAAAGTCGATGTACATTGCGGATATATACACCGGGGTATCGAAAAATTGTGGGAGGGAATGACTTACCCCCAGACCCTACACATGACCGACCGTCTCGATTACCTCTCGGCTCACCAGAACCGACATGCTTTGTGTATGTGTATCGAAGATGCCATGCAGCTCGAAGTGCCCCAGCGTGCCCAGTATATCCGCACGATGATGGACGAGCTCATGCGTATATCTTCGCACCTTTTGTTTTTCTCTACACTGTGCATGGACCTCGGTGCGCTTACCGCTTTCTTCTACGGTTTCCGGGAACGGGAGCTGATTCTCGATATTTTCGAAGAGACCTGCGGTGCCCGTATGTCGATGAACTATAATACCATCGGTGGCGTCATGGCCGATATTCATCCCGACTTCCAGCGCAAAGTCAAGGAGTTTATCAAGATTATGCCGGCCCGACTGAAAGAATATAATCAGGTATTTACCGGTAATGTCATTGCGCGTAATCGTATGATAGGTGTAGGACATCTTTCTCTCGAAGATGCCATACGTTACAATGCGACAGGCCCTACGGGGCGTGCGTCGGGTTGGGCGTGCGATGTGCGTAAACGTACTCCTTATGCGGCTTATGACAAAGTGCAATTTGAAGAAGTGTTGTCGCGTGAGGGCGATTCGTATGCACGCTATAATGTGCGTCTCGAAGAAATCGTGCAGTCTCTCCATATTTTGGAACAACTTGTCGACAATATTCCCGAAGGCGATTATGCCGTTAAGACCAAACCTATAATCAAAGTTCCGGAAGGTCGCTATTTCAAACAGGTAGAGGCATCTCGCGGAGCGTTCGGTATCTATCTCGAAAGTCGGGGCGATAAAACGCCTTACCGTCTTAAAGTCGTGTCGCCGGGATTTGCTTTGGTAGGCGTCGTCGACCATTTGGTACGGGGGGCCAAGATTGCCGACCTCATTACTATCGGCGGTTCGCTCGACTATGTCGTGCCGGATATAGACCGTTGATAATCCATTCAGAAATAATTAAGTAGAACAAAATTAACCCGCAAAACAATATGTTCGATTTTTCGATAGTAACACAGTGGATTGACGCTTTTCTGAGAGAGTATATGCCCGAATGGGGCGCTCTTTTGATCGAATTTGTGTTGATTGGGGTCGCCCTTCTGTTGCTATATGCACTTATCGCTTTGGCGTTGATTTACGGCGAGCGCAAGATCTGCGCATTTTTCCAGTGCCGTCTCGGTCCCAATCGTGTAGGACCTTTTGGAATTTTCCAGAGTGTTGCCGATATGGTCAAGATCCTCATCAAGGAGCTTATTACGATTAAGCGCAGCGACCAATTCCTTTTCAATCTTGCTCCTTATCTGGTTATACTTGCTTCGATGCTTACGTTCGGTTGTATGCCTTTCGGGCGCGGATTGCAAGTCCTCGATTTCAACATAGGCGTGTTCTTCATCATGGCAGTATCTTCGATCGGCGTGTTGGGAATTTTATTGGCCGGTTGGTCGAGTAACAATAAGTTTACGCTTATCGGTGCCATGCGAAGCGGTGCACAAATGGTGAGTTATGAATTGTCGATCGGCTTATCTATGCTTACTGTCGTGGTTTTTGCCGGGACGATGCAGACTTCGCAGCTCATCGAGTTGCAAAGCCGGGGTTGGTTCCTTTTTACGGGTCATATACCCATGCTCATTGCATTTGTCATTTATCTGATAGCCGGAACGGCCGAGACCAATCGAGGTCCGTTCGACTTGCCCGAGGCAGAGTCGGAATTGACGGCTGGTTATCACACCGAATATTCGGGAATACATTTCGGATTCTATTATTTGGCCGAGTACCTCAATATGTTTATTGTAGCCGGTATCGCCAGTTTGCTCTTTTTGGGCGGTTGGATGCCTTTACATATAGGCGGTTGGGAGGCTTTCAATAATGTGATGGATTATATCCCCTCGTTTATCTGGTTCTTCGGTAAGACGGCGGTTGTGATGTTTATCATCATGTGGTTCAAATGGACGTTCCCTCGTCTGCGTATCGACCAGTTGTTGAGTCTTGAATGGAAGTATTTGGTTCCCATAGGATTTGTCAATCTGCTTGTCATGGTGTTGGTGACCATCTTTGGAATCCATTTTTAGGAAAAATATAACGCAATAATCATAGCCATATGAAAGATAATATTGGATACATTACACAAGTCATCGGCCCTGTTGTCGATGCTACTTTCGACGGCGAAGGCGCACAGTTACCTCCTATTTACAATGCGCTGAAAATACAACGCCCCGATGGCTCGGACCTTATCGTAGAGGTAGAACAGCACATCGGTGAGCAGACTGTCCGCTGCGTTGCCATGGATACAACCGACGGTCTTACCCGAGGAATGAAGGTGGTCGATTTGCAGCGTCCGTTGGCTATGCCTACCGGCAATCAAGTCAAAGGCCGGTTGATGAATGTGATGGGGAATGCCATCGACCATCTTCCCGCTCTCGACTACAAAGAGGTCGCTCCGATTCATCGTCCTGCTCCTCGTTTTGAAGATCTTTCCATCAATACCGAGATGCTTTATACCGGTATAAAAGTCATCGATTTGCTCGAACCTTATTCCAAAGGAGGAAAGATCGGTCTTTTCGGCGGTGCCGGTGTGGGAAAGACGGTGCTTATCATGGAGATGATTCATAATATCGCCAAAGGTCATAACGGTTTTACTGTATTTGCTGGTGTGGGCGAGCGTACCCGTGAAGGAAATGACTTGCTCAGGGAGATGATCGGTTCCGGTGTTATCAACTATGGAGACGAGTTTAAGAAAGATATGGAAGAGGGCCATTGGGACTTGTCGAAGGTCGATATGGATAAACTTTCCGGCTCTCACGCCGCATTGGTATTCGGACAGATGAATGAGCCACCGGGAGCCCGTCTGCGTGTTGCCCTTTCGGGACTTACCGTAGCGGAGAATTTCCGGGATTCTGGCGATGGTGGTAAGGAAATCTTGTTTTTTATCGATAATATTTTCCGTTTCACGCAAGCCGGGTCGGAAGTATCGGCCTTGTTGGGTCGTATGCCTTCGGCTGTGGGTTATCAGCCTACTCTTGCTTCGGAAATGGGTGCGTTGCAAGAACGTATTACTTCGACGAAATACGGTTCAATTACCTCGGTGCAAGCTATTTATGTGCCGGCCGACGACTTGACCGACCCTGCTCCCGCCACGACATTCAACTTCCTCGATGCCACTACGGTGCTTAGTCGTAAGATTACCGAGTTGGGTATATATCCGGCCGTCGATCCGCTCGAATCGACTTCCCGTATTCTCGACCCGCTGATTATCGGTGAAGACCATTATAATACGGCACAAGCAGTGAAGCAACTGTTGCAACACTATAACGAGTTACAGGATATTATCGCTATTATGGGCGTGGATGAGCTGTCGGACGAAGATAAGTTGGTCGTTGCCCGTGCACGCCGTGCGCAGCGGTTCTTGTCGCAACCGTTCCATGTTGCCGAACAGTTTACCGGAATTCCCGGTGTGATGGTTCCTCTCGAAGAAACGATTCGCGGGTTCAAGATGATTCTCAGTGGTGAGATGGATAAGTATCCCGAACAGGCTTTCTTGAACGTAGGAACGATCGATGAAGCTATCGCAAAAGGCGAAAAAATGCTACAACAAGTACAAGGTAATTAATCCGTTAAATCGTCTGCGCCATGACACTCGAGATTATATCTCCAACCGGAACTCTTTTCCACGGCGAAGCTACTCGCGTAACCTTGCCCGGAACGGTCGGTTCGTTTACCGTATTGCAAGACCATGCGTCTCTTTTATCGACACTCGATGCCGGAGAAATAGAGTATGAAAGCAATGGGGAGGTAAAAACGCTCGCAGCAGAAGGCGGATTTGTAGATGTGAACAACAACAGGGTTGTTGTGTGCCTCAAATAGCCGATGCTTACGGATAAAAACGAAAAAGAGATGAAAAAATATATGTTCCACCGTATCGCCTTGCTTTTCGCTTTGCTTGTAATAAGTATGCCGCAGATGCATGCCGCCGAAGGGAGTGAAGAGAAATCGTTTGATGCCAAAAAGGTAATTTTCGAACACGTGCTCGATAATTACGGCTGGGAAGTACCTTTCTCTCATAGCAATCGTATACCGTTGCCTATCATTGTACGCGATAAAGATGGTAATTGGAGTATGTTCGGATCGCACCGTATCATGCGGGGAGAAACTTATAACGGTTATTATATTGCGACCGATGGCGATTATAAAGGAAAAGTCGTAACTCAGGACGAAATGGGAAATGTTTATCGTCCGGTCGACCTTTCGATTACCAAGAATGTGATGGCGCTTTTTATTACGGCGTTGTTGCTTTGCTTGTGTTTCATACCTATGGCGCGTTGGTATCGTAAGCACCCGAATGGGGCACCTCGCAAATGGTTCGGTTTTATGGAATTGGTACTGGATATGCTTTATAACGATCTTATAAAGCCTGTGCTTGGTGTCGATGCGCGCCGGTATTCTCCTTATTTGTTGACAGTATTCTTCTTTATATTTTTCATCAACATACTCGGATTGATGGTTATTTTCCCTGCCGGCGCCAATTTGTCGGGTAACATATCCATTACATTGGTTTTGGCATTATGCACTTTCCTTGTTGTGAATCTCACCGGGACGAAGCATTACTGGAAAGACCTGTTTTGGCCCGAAGTACCTATGTGGATGAAGTGTCCTGTACCGTTGATGCCTGTTATAGAGATTTTCGGAGCACTCACAAAACCTGTGGCCCTTATGATACGTCTCTTTGCCAATATGTTGGGTGGACACCTTATCGTGTTGGTACTTATTTCGCTGATATTTATTTTCGGATCGATGGGGGCAGCTGTTCTAACGGGAACTACAATTATATCGGTGTTCTTCTCGCTTTTCATGATGTTGCTCGATGTCCTCATCAGTTTCATACAAGCTTATGTATTTACTATATTGTCGACGATATTCATCAGCCTTGCCCGGGCGAGGGGAGAAGAGTCGCATGAACAACCCGTGAATGAGAAATAGAAATAGTATAACCCTTTAAAATTAAAGTTATGTTAGCAATGATTTTGTTACAAGCCGCTGCCTCTGCTGCAGCATTTGCCAAAGTAGGTGCCTGCCTCGGTGCTGGTCTTGCCGCTATCGGAGCCGGTCTTGGTATAGGAAAAATCGGTGCGTCGGCCATGGAATCTATCGCTCGCCAACCCGAGTCGTCTAATGATATCCGTGCCAACATGATCGTGATCGCAGCCCTTGTCGAAGGTGTTGCCCTTTTCGCTATCATCGTTTGTTTGCTGGCAATCTTCTTATAATACAAAAAAAGAGACACCATGGAACTATTCACACCCGAATTCGGATTGGTATTCTGGATGTTCCTTGTGTTTGTCATACTCTTTGTGATATTGGCGAAATATGCATGGCCTGCCATCATGAAAAGTGTCGACGAACGAGCCGACTTCATCGATAAAGGTGTAAGCTATGCACAAGAAGCCAAAAGTCAACTCGAACACGCAACCGAGAATGCTCAGGCTCTCATTACCGAAGCTCAGCAAAAGCAACTCGAAATTATGCGGGAAGCCGCTCAGATGAAATCTCAAATCATCGAAGAGGCTCGTAAAGCCGCTACGGTCGAGGCAAAAAAAATTATCGATGCAGCCAATGTATCGATAGAATTGGCTCGAAAGGAATCAGAACGGCAATTCCGGCAGCAAGTCAGCGATTTTGCTTTGCAGGTAGCCGAGAAATTGATGCGAAAAGAGTTGGCCGGCGATAAGCGACAATCCGAATTGGTCGACAAACTATTAAGTGATATCGAGAATAAAAACTAATCGAATATGAACGAAGGACTTATAGCCCGCCGATATGCCAAGGCTTTGCTCAAATATGCGCAAGAGAAGGATAAGACCTTTCCCGTATATGAAGCCGCTCGGCAAGTAGAAGCGAGTTTCATCGCTCACCTCGATTTGCAGGAGGCCATGCTCAATCCTGTGCTCACTGCCAGTCAGAAGGAGGCGTTAATGCTCTCTGCTGCCGGTGTCGATGCCGCTTCTTCGGAAGAATACCTTCGTTTTGTCCGGCTGCTTCTGAGAGAGCGCAGAGAGGATTATTTACGCCCTATTATGCTTATGTATCAGAAGTTGTATCGGGACGTCAATCATATTGTCAGAGCCCAAATCGTAACGGCTGCTCCTCTCGACAAACAAATCCTTTCTCGTATAGAAGAGGTCGTTGCCCGTCATTGCAAAGATGCAAAGCTAGAATTTGAGCATAAGATCGATCCTGAAATTATCGGAGGCTTTGTGCTGAATGTCGGAGGCGAACAACTCGATGCCTCGATCGAAAAGGAACTGAAACAATTGCGTTTAAAATTAATAAACAGCAAAACACGATTATGATTAAACCAAATGAGATTTCAGATATACTGAAACAGCAGCTCGAAGAGGTCGAATCGAAGGTCTCTTTTGAAGAAGTCGGTACTGTACTCGAAGTCGGAGACGGTGTGGCGCATGTTTTCGGTCTCGACAATGTAAGCTCGAGCGAGCTGGTCGAGTTTGAAAATGGCGTGCGTGGCGTTGCCATGAATCTCGAAGAGAGCAATGTCGGTGTCATTTTGATGGGGGCCGACAGTAATACCGTTAAAGAAAACATGACCGTGCGTCGTACAGGTAAAATCGCCTCTATTCCGGTCGGAGACGGACTTATCGGTCGTGTTATCAATACACTCGGCGATCCTATTGACGGTGCCGGCCCTGTTGCGGGCGAAACGATTACTTTGCCTCTCGACCGTAAAGCTCCCGGGGTCATTTTCCGCCAACCCGTCAATGAGCCGTTGCAGACCGGTATCAAAGCCGTAGATGCGATGGTGCCCATCGGACGCGGACAACGTGAGTTGATTATCGGCGACCGTCAGATCGGAAAGACGTCTATCGCTATTGATACGATTCTCAACCAGCGGAAAAATTTTCTTGCCGGTGATCCTGTATATTGTATTTATGTGGCTATCGGCCAGAAAGCTTCTTCGGTGGCCACTTTGGTAAATACGTTGCGCGAACATGGTGCGATGGACTACACTGTCGTGCTTGCCGCCAATGCTTCCGACTCGGCTTCGATGCGGTATTATGCGCCTTTTGCAGGAGCAGCTATCGGCGAATATTTCCGGGATAGCGGCCGTCATGCTTTGGTCGTATATGACGACCTTTCCAAGCAGGCTGTCGCTTATCGTGAGATTTCGTTGATTTTACGTCGTCCTTCCGGTCGAGAAGCTTATCCCGGTGATATATTCTATCTGCACTCCCGTTTGTTGGAGCGTGCGGCCAAAATTATCGCCAACGACGAAGTGGCTTCTACGATGAACGACCTGCCCGAAGTGATGCGTCCTCTTGTCAAGGGCGGTGGTTCGCTTACCGCCCTGCCTATCATCGAGACGCAGGCTGGCGATGTCTCGGCTTATATCCCGACAAATGTGATTTCTATTACCGATGGTCAGATTTTCCTTGAAACAGCCCTCTTCAATCAAGGTATGCGTCCGGCTATCAACGTAGGTATTTCGGTATCGCGTGTCGGTGGTAATGCACAAGTAAAGGCTATGAAGAAGGTCGCCGGTACATTGAAGATAGACCAAGCGCAATATCGCGAACTCGAAGCATTCACCAAGTTCGGAGGAGATCTTGACCCCGTAACGGCAATGGTTATCGATAAAGGGCGTAAGAATAGCATGTTGCTGGTTCAGCCTCAGTATACGCCTATGCCCGTGGAAGAGGAGATTGCTGTCGTGTATTGCGGGACAAAAGGACTCTTGGGCGATGTGCCGGTAGAGAATGTGGCCGAGTTTGAGAAATATTTCCTCGAAATCTTGCGAAACCGTCATGACAAAGATATTCTCACGCCTTTGCGCGAGGGTAAACTTACTCCCGAGGTAGAGACCCTTTTGCAAAATACGGCCGAGGAAGTTGTAAAACGATTTAAGAAATAATCTGCTATGTCGACAATGCGCGAGTTGAAGGGAAGAATCGGCTCCGTCCAGTCTTCCCAGAAAATTACGGGCGCCATGAAGATGATCTCTTCGGCAAAGCTACGCAAAGCCGAGCAGGCTTTGCACGGTATGGCGCCGTACAGGGAGCAGTTGCAGCTTACCATCAATAATTTGTTGGAGGCCGATCGTGAATACGAGTCGCCTTTGGCGCAACAACGACCCGTACATCGGATCGCTCTTGTTTTATTGGCTTCTGACGAGGGGCTTTGCGGTGCTTATAATTCCAATCTTTATAAGGCGTTGCTTTCTCGTGTCTCGGAGCTGGAAAACGAGTTTTCCGGGCAACTTGCCATTGACGTTTATCCGGTCGGGAAAAAGGTTATTTCGGCAGTTAATCGTACCGAGGGTGTCAATATGTGCCAGCGTGATTATTTTCATGCAAAAAGTACACCCGATGAATTGAAACGTTTTATCGGGGAAATGACAGCATCGTTTCTCGGTAGCGAGTATGATAGAGTAGAGTGTATATATACTCATTATAAGAGTGTTGCATCACAGATCGTGAAAACGCGCATTCTTTTGCCTATCAGTATCGAGGATATGCACTCTGTCGAGAAACCGGCATCGCGGATTACTCCGTATATTTATGAGCCTGATCGGGCCTCTATTTTCGAGACGGTATTGCCTCTGTATGTCAATGCTTCGTTTATCGAGGCTTGTCTGCAAAGCCGTACATCGGAACAGGGTGCCCGTATTTTGGCCATGCAGACGGCCAGCGACAATGCCGGCAAGTTGCTCGACGAGTTGCGGCTCGAATATAACAAACTGCGTCAACAAGGTATAACCAATGAATTGCTCGATATTGTGGGCGGTTCGATAAGATAATCTATTCAGCAAACAGGAGATGTCGGGTTGCGACCTGATACTTCACAGTGTAAAAAACGAAAAAGAAAGAGCTACATTACCATTTATGGAAAGTTTAAAAAATTACTTTGTCAACTTCTGGAAAGGTCTTTGGAGTCTCCTTGTGGGAATGAAAGTAACCGGTACGGAGTTTGTTACCCCGAAAGTTACCGAACAGTATCCCGAAAATCGGGAGACATTGAAAATAGGCGAGCGTTTCAGAGCAACCCTTACGCTTAAATTCGATGCCGAAGGTAATCATAAATGTATCGCGTGCGGTATCTGTCAGATGAACTGTCCCAATCATACGATACAGATTATTTCCAAGAAGGTAGAGACGGAAGAGGGAAAAACCAAACGTGTACTCGACGATTATGTCTACGACTTGGGTAGTTGTGTATTCTGTCAGTTGTGTGTAACGACTTGCCCCCATGATGCGTTGGAATTTACCAACGAATTTGAGCAGGCAGTGTTCGACCGTACAAAGTTGGTAAAACATCTCAATCGTAAACCCGAAAATTCAAAATAACATTTCAATATGGAACAAGTAGCCAATCAAGTCATATTCTTTCTGCTTTCGGCCGTTGTTGTCGTTTGCTCGATTATGGCGGTAACCAGTCGGCGTATCTTGCGTGCGGCAACCTATTTGCTGTTTGTGCTTTTTGCTACGGCCGGCTATTATTTTCAACTCGACTATCATTTTCTGGGAGCCGTGCAGGTAACCATTTATGCGGGAGGTATTCTCGTCCTTTTCGTATTTGCCATTTTGCTTACCAGCAAACTGGGAGAGAAGAGCGATCGTATTTCGTCTTCCAAACGGGCATGGGGACTGTTTGCTGCCATTCTCGGAGCTTGCATTTGCGGATACACCCTTTTGACACATGATTTCTTTCCTTCTCGATTTTCCGAAGCGGGAGAGATCGATATGAAAGTTATCGGTCACGCGCTCATGGGCATGGATAAGTACCAGTATCTTTTGCCTTTCGAAGCTATCAGTGTTTTGTTACTCGCTTGTATAATCGGTGGCATCATGATTGCCCGTAAAAGATAAGAGAAACTATGGAAATACCCATGATTTACTATGTTGTGGTGAGCACTATCATGTTCTTTGCCGGGGTGTACGGTTTTGTAACCCGTCATAACTTGCTTGCCATTCTTATATCGCTCGAATTGATGCTCAATGCGGTCGATATCAATTTTGTCGTATTCAACCGTTATCTTTTTCCCGGTCAACTCGAAGGCTTTTTCTTCACGCTTTTTGCCGTGGCTATTGCCGCAGCCGAGACCGCGATTGCGATAGCGATCATTATTAACATATATCGGAATATTCGTAACATCAATGTCGATAATGTCGACAAAATGAAATATTGAGAATTTATCGCTACTGAACAACGATTATGGAATACTCTTATATTATACTGCTGTTGCCGATGCTGATGTTTATCACGCTCGGGCTTTGCGGCCATAAAATGTCGCACCGTACGGCCGGATTGTTAGGTACGTCGGGACTTTTTATCATTACCATATTGTCATATATCGTCGCTGCTCAATATTTCTTGCAGCCGCGTGTCGATGGCATTTATCCTACGATAACGCCCTATTATTTCGAGTGGTTGCGGTTTACCGATTGGTTGCACATCGACTTGGGTATCATGCTCGATCCTATATCTGTCATGATGCTCGTGGTCATTACGACGGTTTCGTCGATGGTGCATCTGTACAGTCTCGGTTATATGCATGGCGAAGTGGGTTTCCAGCGTTATTACGCTTTCCTTTCGCTTTTTACATTCTCTATGTTGGGATTGGTCGTAGCCACAAATATTTTCCAGATGTACATCTTCTGGGAACTTGTGGGTGTATCGTCTTATTTGCTCATCGGTTTCTACTATACTCGCCAGTCGGCGGTTGCTGCTTCTAAGAAAGCTTTCATCGTTACCCGTTTTGCCGATCTCGGCTTTCTGCTGGGTATCTTGTTGCTTTCGTATTATACCAAGACTTTCGACTTTGCGACATTGACAAGCGGTGAAGTTTCGCTGGTAGGTACGACCGCAGGAAAAACATTCCTCGGTATCTCGGTCGCTTCTTGGGCTATGATATTGGTATTTATGGGTGGTGCCGGTAAATCGGCGATGTTCCCGTTACATATTTGGTTGCCCGATGCGATGGAAGGTCCTACTCCCGTATCGGCTCTTATCCATGCCGCAACGATGGTTGTGGCCGGTGTATTCTTGGTGGCCCGCCTTTTCCCGATATATGTAACTACGCCCGAGGTGCTGACATTTATTACGGCCATCGGCGCTGTTACGGCTTTGTATGCAGCCGTTGTGGCTTGTGTTCAGACCGATATAAAACGTGTGCTTGCATTTTCCACGATTTCACAGATCGCTTTTATGATAGTGGCTTTGGGTGTAACGACCGAGATGAACGGACATGGTGCATTGGGTTATATGGCTTCGATGTTCCACCTTTTCACCCACGCGATGTTCAAGGCTTTGCTTTTCCTCGGGGCAGGAGCCATTATCCATGCCGTACATTCCAATGAGATGTCGGAGATGGGCGGGTTACGGAAATATATGCCCGTTACCCACATCACTTTCCTCATTGCCTGTCTGGCCATTGCCGGTATACCTCCTTTCTCGGGATTTTTCAGTAAAGACGAGATTTTGGCAGCCGCATTCGAAAAAAGTGCGTTTTGGGGTGTTTGGATGTCTTTGGTAGCCGGGCTGACAGCGTTTTATATGTTCCGCCTTTACTTCAATATTTTCTGGGGTAAAGAGGCTCACCACGAGCATACTCCTCATGAAGCTCCCAAGACGATGTCGATACCTCTCGTATTTCTCGCTGTGGTAACATGTTTTGCCGGATTTATTCCTTTCGGACATTTCGTAACGGCGAGCGGTCTCTCCTATACCATACATTTGAATTGGGCCGTTGCCGGTACTAGTATCTGCATCGCTATAATAGGTATTGCGCTTGCCACCTGGCTCTATATGAAACCGAACGACAAACCTGCTCGCATGGCCGAGTCGATGAGCAGTCTGCATCGTTGGGCATATCACCGTTTCTATATCGATGAAGTGTATATGTTTATTACGCATAAGATTATCTTCCGTCATATTTGCATGCCTATTGCATGGTTCGACCGCCATGTCGTAGACGGGACGATGAATCTCATGGCGACTATTACCCAGTCGGCGTCTTATCATATCAGAGGCTTGCAGTCGGGACGTTTGCAGTCGTATGCGGTAGTATTCCTTTTGGGTGCCATGATTGTAGCAGCCGTTGTATTGTGTTGCTTGTAATGAAGTATATCGGAAACAGAAAAAACGAGTTTAATATATTATGAACTTTTTATCTTTATTCGTACTTATTCCTCTTTTGATGATGGCCGGACTGGCGCTCTCAAAAGAGATGAAACAAATACGTGCCGTTGCCGTGATAGGTTCGTCGTTGCAGCTTGTTTTCGCCTTTATCGTACTGTTTATGTTCTTGGGCGAACGTGCAGCCGGCAATACGGCCGAAATGCTTTTTGTCGCCGATACCGTATGGTATGCGCCACTCGATATTCATTATACGGTGGGGGTCGACGGTGTGTCTGTGGCTATGTTGTTGTTGTCGGCCATTGTGGTTTTTGCCGGGGTTTTTGCTTCATGGAAAATCGATCCGCTGCCCAAAGAATTCTTCCTTTGGTTGATACTTCTCTCGATAGGGGTATTCGGTTTCTTTATTTCGATCAACCTCTTTACGATGTTCATGTTCTATGAGATCGCTCTTATCCCGATGTATCTTCTCATCGGAGTGTGGGGTAGCGGTAACAAAACCTATTCGGCGATGAAACTTACCCTTATGCTCATGGGCGGTTCGGCGCTTTTGTTGATCGGTATATTGGGTATCTATTTCCACTCTTCGGCCGATGGTAATTTGACGATGAATATCCTCGAAATCGCCAAGAACAATGCGATACCCCATGATATGCAATATTATCTCTTCCCATTGACGTTTGTGGGATTCGGTGTGCTGGGTGCCATGTTCCCCTTCCATACATGGTCTCCCGACGGTCATGCTTCGGCTCCTACGGCTGTGTCGATGCTCCATGCCGGAGTGCTTATGAAACTCGGTGGGTATGGCTGTTTCCGTGTTGCGATGTACCTGATGCCGTGGGCAGCTACCGAATTGTCGTGGATATTTTTGATTCTGACCGGTATCAGTGTCGTTTACGGTGCATTTAGCGCATGCGTGCAAACCGACCTCAAATATATCAACGCTTATTCTTCGGTGAGCCACTGCGGTCTGGTACTTTTCGCATTGCTTATGTGGAACACGACGGCTATGACAGGTGCTGTCTTGCAAATGCTTTCGCATGGATTGATGACCGCACTTTTCTTTGCGCTCATCGGTATGATATACGGACGTACACATACGCGCGACATTCGGGAAATGGGCGGTCTGATGAAGATCATGCCTTTCCTTTCGGCCTGCTACGTGATAGCCGGTCTGGCATCATTGGGTCTTCCCGGTTTGAGCGGTTTCGTGGCCGAGATGACTGTCTTCGTTGGCTCTTTCCAATGGTCCGATCCATTCCATCGGGTCTTTACTATCGTGGCTTGTACATCGATCGTCATTACGGCCGTTTACATTTTGCGTGTTGTGGGTAAGTTGCTTTACGGTAAGGTGCAGAATGAGCATCACCGAGAACTTACCGATGCAGTTTGGTATGAACGTCTTTCGGCGATTACCCTTATTGTGGGTGTTGCTGCTATCGGTATGGCTCCGGGTTGGATTTCCAATCTCATCAGCGATAGTATGAGTGTGATCAGTGAACGTATTTTGCAATATATCTAATCAAGAAAAAGTATATGGATTTTTCAAACTTTTTATGGATGCGTGATGAATTGTCGCTTTTGGCAATCATTCTTATCCTATTCCTCTATGACACTTTCGCTACGGAGAAGAGTCGCCGTGCTTTCTCGTGGGTAGCGTGTCTGCTCCTTGCGGCACAGACTGCTTTCCTCTTTTTCAATCCGGTAACGGGCGAGGCTTTCGGTGGGATGTATCAGACATCTTCGATTATCAATATTGTAAAAATAGTTCTCAACATAGGAACGTTGTTGGTGCTTATACAGGCAAATGCTTGGGCCAAAGCTCCCGATATGGCGATACGTCGGGGTGAGTTTTATGTGCTCACGCTTATTACCTTGCTGGGTATGTACCTGATGATTTCGTCGGGCAATTTCCTTTTGTTCTTCATCGGTCTCGAAATGGCATCGTTGCCTCTTACCGCATTGGTTGCCATAGAAAAGTATCATCAGCTTTCGTATGAAGCAGCGGCCAAGTATGTGTTTGTAGCACTTTTTTCTTCGTCGCTCATGTTGTTGGGTATCTCGTTCCTTTACGGAGCGGTAGGTACGCTTTATTTTGCCGATGTTGCTGCCAACCTTGTAGGTACACCTCTCTTGTATGTAGGGCTTGTGCTTTTCTTGGCCGGTATGGGATTCAAAATATCCATTGTACCTTTCCACCTTTGGACGGCCGATGTGTATCAAGGCGCACCGACTTCTATCACCGCATACCTTTCGGTCATTTCAAAAGGTGCTGCCGCGTATGCATTGATGGTTGTACTGTTCAAGGTCTTTTCGTCGGTTGCGATGATTTGGCAACCGGTATTATGGGGGCTTATCGTTATTACTATTACAATAGGTAACCTTTTTGCCATACGGCAGAAAAACCTAAAACGTTTCATGGCATTCTCATCGATTTCCCAAGCCGGTTATATTCTTCTGGGAGTTATCGCCGGGACGGCTGTGGGAATGACTTCGCTCGTCTATTATGTGTTGGTGTATATTTTCTCGAACCTTGCCATTTTCGGTGTCATCTCCGTAATCGAGAATGCTACCGGTAAGGTGAATATGGAAGATTACAACGGCCTTTATCGTACCAATCCCAAATTGAGTGTCGCTATGATGTTGGCGCTTTTCTCTTTGGCCGGTATTCCTCCTTTTGCCGGTTTTTTCAGTAAGTTCTTTATTTTCTATGCTGCTGTCGAGGAAGGTTTCTATGTATTGGTATTTCTTGCTTTGCTCAATACCATCGTTTCGCTTTATTACTATTTGCTGGTGGTAAAAGCGATGTTTATCAAGCAGGACGATTGTGCCGTTCCGGCTATTCAGAGCGATGGCGCATCGAAATTCAGTATTTCGTTGTGTGTGCTTGGTGTGGTCGTAATAGGTTTGTTGAGTTGCATCTATACATCTATAACCCCCTTATCGTTCGGAATGTAATATAATCTATAAAAGACAGGTAGCGGGCAATGTACGTAATGCATTGCCCGCTTTTTTGAAAATGGAAACCGTTCCGATAATTATCGGGTAAAAAAATAGCGTCGCCCCGATGAGGGCGACGCTTATCGTATTGAAAGGTTTACAAAAATTTATAGATTGCTTTGTAAAAAAGATTTCCTTTATCGAGGGGCATTATTGAATGCCGCTGGTCTCGACCTCTTTGTTGATTTTTTTGATAAGTCCTTGCAATACATTGCCGGGGCCGACTTCGGTAAATGAGGTGGCGCCGTCGGCAATCATATTAAGAACCGATTGAGTCCAACGTACAGGAGCCGTGAGTTGTGCAATCAGATTGGCTTTGATAGCGTCGGGATCGGTTACGGCTTGTGCACTTACATTCTGATAGACGGGACATTTCGGCTCGAAAAATTGGGTGTGTGCGATGGCTTCGGCCAGTTCTGCGCGGGCAGGTTCCATAATCGGAGAATGGAATGCTCCGCCGACTTTCAATTTTAGGGCGCGTTTGGCTCCGGCCGCAAGCATTTTCTCACATGCGGCATCTATGCCTTTTTCATCGCCGGAGATAACGACTTGTCCCGGACAGTTATAGTTGGCGGGAACAACGACACCTTCTGTTACCGAGGCACATATTTCTTCGATTTTCTCATCGGGCAGGGCCAATACGGCAGCCATGGTCGAAGGAGTTGCTTCGCAGGCTTTTTGCATGGCGCGGGCGCGAGCCGATACCAAACCTACACCGTCTTCGAACGAAAGGGCTCCGGCGGCTACCAGTGCCGAAAATTCGCCGAGTGAATGACCGGCTACCATTTCAGGGCAAAAAGCGTCGCCCATAGTTTTGGCAAGAATAACCGAATGCAGGAAAATGGCGGGTTGTGTTACTTTGGTTTGCCGCAGGTCTTCATCGGTCCCGGCAAACATCAGGTCGGTGATGCGGAAACCTAATATCTCGTTGGCTTTCTCAAACATGGCTTTGGCTTCGCTGTTGTTGTCGTACAGCTCTTTTCCCATGCCTACGAATTGGGCGCCTTGTCCCGGAAATACAAATGCTTTCATAATCGTTTGGTTATAATGTGTTTTGTGAAAACAGTACAAAGGTAGTTATTTTTTGTCGAAAAGTTGTTTTTTATGGCAGGAATCACATTTTGAGCGCTTTTCATAGCGTTTGGATAAAGAAAATGAGAGCTGCTTTATCCCCAAATGTAACCGGTTAAGTCGGAGATATTGTAGAAAAAGGAGTATAACTGAAAAAACTCGAAGAACATCTGAGCGTTTTTTCGTTGTATTTTTTTATCTTTGCCGTGAATTGAGAGTATATATGTTGAAGAGATTATTGTTTATTTGTACGGTTTGTTTGCCGTTATCGGTTTGGGCTCAGCAGAGCGATACCGTTTCCGAGCGAGTGGAGTTGCTTCCTTATGGCGATATGGAGTGCTGGACGACCCGCGTCATCAAAGAGTCAGCCTTATTGGGTGGAGCGACAAAGGAGGTCTATCATATCGGTCCGACGCAGACAATCGAGGGAGCAGAGCCCTGGGTACGGGAGTCGAGCGATTCTCCGTGGGGCGGTTCGAGTGTATGGGCCAATCCTATGGGGATAGACAAGGTGAGTGTTACCGTTTTTCCCGAGGAGCGTGAGCCGGGAAATAAGTGCGCCCGTCTCGAAGTAAGAAAAGAGACTTGTAAAGTTCTCGGTATGGTAAATATTACGGTAGTCGCTACGGGGTCTGTCTTTTTAGGGTCTGTGCGGGAGCCGGTCAAGAACGCAAAAAATCCGCAAGGGAAGCTCGATCAAGGCATTCCTTTTACCAAACGTCCTAAGGCTTTGCAACTCGATTATAAATTGGAGTTGGCCGATCAGCTTGTCAAGGCGACGGGTATGCGCTCGTCCGAGATAGAAGGGAAAGACAATGCCGAGATATGCTTATATCTGATACAACGCTGGGAAGATGAGGACGGTAATGTGTATGCCCGACGTATAGGAACGGGTTATTGTAAGTTCAGCGAATCGGTTCCCGAGTGGCAGAATGGTTTCCGCATTCCAATTTATTATGGTGATATAAGTGAAGAACCATTTTTTAGACCCGAAATGATGCTTGAACTTCCCGATGGCCCGCGATATACGACAAACAGTAAAGGCAAGAATGTACCTATACAGGTTGTCGGTTGGGGCGATGCCGATGCCGAACCTACACATTTGATGTTGCGTATCTCGTCGGGCGATAGGGGGGCTTTTATCGGAGCCGTAGGAACATGTTTCTGGATCGATAATGTTTCTCTTGTATATTGATGGGTTTGGAGCAGCCTTCCCACCATAGACATGAAAAATGTATATAAAGAACGGACTGCACGATTGCAGCCCGTTCTTTTATTGCCGATACTATTTTTTTACTTCTTTGAGTGTAATCCCGATGACGTAATAGTGAGGGAGTATATCGAAAATGTCTTCTGACATTTCCGCCGTAATTTTTCCGTAGCACGAGCGGGATATGTTGTGTTTCTCATCGAAGAAAAAAGAGTTGTAAATAGCGAGAGGAATTTCTTGTGTTTTTTCCGTTACCGGGGCGATTTCGAATGTACGGAAATCGTATATAGGCATTTTATTTTGGGGAAGAGCTGCGATTTTTACTTGTTGAGTAGCGGCTCCTCGAGGGCAACTTATAGTGATGGTTACGGTAGAATCACTTTCCGGTATAACATATATGCTCATTTGATTTAGTGTCCAGTATTTAGCCTTTTTTGAGACGTTGAGGTTACGAGATTTTATGAATGCTTCACGCTCATCGGCCTTTTTAGGTAGATCTTTCCGGTTTCGACCTATTTTGAAGTTGGCGATACGGTCAATTTTTTTACCGGTTTTATATTCATCGATATAAAAGTTGATGTTGTATTCTTTTTTGTCGAGTTCGCTCAAATCGAAATGTGCTATGTGGATACCCATTCTATCCAAGACATTTATAATATCTGTATGTGAGATTTCGGCCGATTTTATACGTATCTCTTTTTCTTTGGCATTGATGGGTAATAACAAGGTCGCAAAGAATAATGTTAGGAATAAGTGTTTCATAATTTTAGGATATTAGTTTTTTATATAATAGACGCCCAATAAACAGAAAGGTTACACATTTTTTCAAAATTAGTCAAAATATTTGAAGGGTTGCTATAATATAGTTTATTTTTATCCGAAACAGATGGCCATTTTGCGAGGGTCAACTATGGAAAAATGAACTTATTCTAAGAAAGCAGGAGATGAGATAATAAAAACGTCGGCGAGCAAACATGCTCGCCGACGGCATACCGTAAACTTATAACAATCTTTTACGGGTGGGACAGAGTGGAGACACTTTTCTGTCCCGGACTTATAACGGAAAAAACACAAAAACTCTTATTCAAAGATGCAGGGAAGACTTAGACAAGGTATTTTTCTCTTTTATGGAAGCCGCCTTGTTCCAGCTGTTTGCTCCCGCTTTTATATAAGAGACAGGAAAAAGATGAAAAGGTTTCATCTCCCTTTTGATTTTTAACCGTTTTTAAATATTTGTTTTTATCAGGCGAGTACCGGCACAAGATATTTACATAAGGCATATCCACCGAAAATGAGCCAGAGATAAATGATTCCGGCGAGGTAGAAAGGTTTTGCTCCGGCTTGTTTGAACTTGTCGATACTTGTTTCGGCTCCGAGTGCGGTCATGGCCATGGTGAGCAGAAAGTTGTCGAAACTGTTTATCGCATTTATCCCGGTCGACATGATGTCCGAGGGAATGAATGAAAACGATTGCAGCAGAGAGTTGATTGCGATTACCAGCAAGAACCCGAATGCAAACCACGGAACGGATATTTTGCTTTTTCCGTCGCTCGATACATCGGTGTGTCGGGCTTTACGCACTCGGGCGATAATATAACTCATAATGAGCAATACCGGAGCTAACATCATGACACGTATCATTTTGGTGATCGTGGCTTGGTCGGCGAGGTGCAAAGCTCCTTCGGGATCCATAGCGTTACCGGCACCTACTACGTGTGCGACTTCGTGCAGAGTCGATCCGGTGTAAATCGCCATCTCTTGAAGGGAGAGGTCTAAAATTCCGGCGCGATACAATATCGGATAAAGAAACATCGATAATGTTCCGAAAATAACGACTGTGGAAACGGCGATGGCTGTTTTGTGAGGTGCACATTTTACGACCGGTTCGGCTCCCAATACGGCGGCTGCCCCGCAAATAGCACTGCCGGTCGATACCATGACAGTGGTTTTTTCGTCCATTTTCAACAGTCTGCCGGCGATGACACCCAAAAGCAGTGTTATGCCGATGACAATGACATCGATGATAATTGCCGGCAGTCCTATTTCGAGAACTTGTTGAAAGGTAAGGCGGAAACCGTATAGTACGATACCCGTGCGCAATATTTGTTTGGTACAGAATTTAATGCCGGGAACCCATGTGTCGGGTATGTAATTGCGCAGACTGTTGGCATAGAGCATACCTAAGATGATGCCCACGATGAGGGGACTTAGCGATAGGTCTTTTACCCATTGAAATTCGCTGATGTAAAAGGCCGAGAAAGAAAATAAGGCAATGAGGAGTACGCCGTGCGAGACGGCAGCTTTCTGTTCCGAAATCATACGATGAAAGATTAAAGTTTCAGGGTGCAAAATTAAGAAATAAAATAGTAATGCGGTTATATTATAGAAAGTGGAATATGATAGCTTTGCTATTTGCTTGGAAATAATATTTCTTTTCACAGAAAAGAGACGGTTTTGTCATCATATTGTCATATCATCGGGATATTTTTGTCGGTGAAAAAGGAGGACGAAAGGTTTGTGAGATTCTGTCATTAGGTTTCGTAGGAGTCATTCCTCCTTGATAGGTAAAAAGATTGTTATTGTTTTTTCGTTATAGTGTGTAGAAGGAGCTTCTCTGTGTTAGAGCGGCTCTTTTGTTGTGGTAAGATATATGTTACAATATTGTTACAAATCTGGTAATTGTCTTTCCTTGTTGGGCACGATAACCAAGAATCGTGTATATTTGCAAAACCTAATCCGAATGAAAATATCTACATTATAAAATAATGGAACAAAAACAGGTTTATATCGGTCTTACCGATGAACAGGTGGCCGAGAGCCGTCGTCTGCACGGTGGGAATGTGCTGACACCGCCACAAAAGAAGTCGGTGTGGATTCTTTTTCTCGAAAAGTTCAACGACCCTATTATCCGTATATTATTGATAGCTCTGTTGCTGTCGGTTGCTGTTTCCGTGTATGAGTTTGTCGGTCTCGGTCATGGGGCCGAGGTCTTTTTTGAGCCAGTCGGAATTTTTGTTGCGGTGATGCTGGCTACGGCTGTGGGATTCTTTTTTGAATTGAGCGCCAATAAAAAATTCGATATACTCAATCAGGTCAATGACGATATTCCCGTAAAAGTGATCCGTAACGGGAATATTTGTGAAATATCGAAGAAAGATGTTGTGGTCGGCGATATTGTTGTCCTCGAATTGGGAGAGGAAGTTCCGGCCGATGCCGTCTTGCTCGAAAGCGTGTCATTGCAAATCAATGAGTCGACATTGACGGGTGAGCCGGTCGTATCGAAGACGACGGTAGAGGCCGATTTCGATTCCGAGGCGACCTATCCGTCGAATGAAGTGCTGCGTGGAACTACGGTTGTCGACGGGCACGGTGTGTGCCACATTACGGCAGTCGGCGATGCGACCGAGTATGGAAAAGTATATGAAGGGTCTCAAATACAGAATGATACCAAGACGCCGCTTAATCGTCAGCTCGACGGTTTGGGACGCCTTATTTCCTATATCAGTTACACGATTGCCGGATTGATAATCGTCGCCCGTCTTGTTTTATTTTTTACTCAAAATAGTTCGCCGGCTTGGACCGAGACCGCGACATATATTTTCCAGACACTTATGATCGCTATCACGCTGGTAGTCGTTTCGGTGCCCGAGGGGTTGCCCATGAGTATAGTTTTGAGTTTGGCGTTGAGCATGAAACGTATGTTGGCAACCAATAATCTTGTGCGCAAAATGCATGCATGCGAGACGATGGGGGCCGTGTCGGTTATTTGTACCGACAAGACGGGAACGCTTACCCAGAATCAGATGCAGGTTGCACAGACAGACTTTTGGGCGTTAGAAGATAAGTCGTTTCCCGGTAGTGAGTTGGGCAATCTGATACGGGAAGGTATTGCCGTCAATTCGACGGCTTTTCTCGATATGACCGACGGGCAGAAGCCTAAGGTCATCGGTAATCCTACCGAGGGAGCATTGCTTTTGTGGTTGAAATCGCAAGGCGAGAATTATCTCGAATTGCGGGAATCGGCCTCTGTCGTCGACCAGCTCACTTTCTCTACCGAGCGTAAATATATGGCAACTGTTGTCGATTCTCCGTTGATAGGGAAAAAGGTCCTTTATGTAAAGGGCGCTCCTGAGATCGTTTTGAGTGAGAGCAACCGGGTTCTTACCGAAAAGGGGATTCTTCCTGCGTCGGAGTATAAAACGGCTGTGGACGAGCAGTTGCTTGCCTATCAGTCGCAGGCGATGCGTACACTGGGTTTTGCTTACCAGATTCTCGATGACGACAAGCCTTGTTTTTCCGAGGGGCGTTTGAGCGATGTCGATTTGACATTTATCGGTATTGTCGCCATATCCGATCCTGTGCGCGAAGATGTTCCCGATGCCATACGGTCTTGTCTCGATGCCGGGGTGAATGTGAAGATCGTTACCGGCGATACTCCCGGAACGGCTCGTGAAATAGGACGCCAAATAGGGTTGTGGCTTCCGTCGGATACTGATCGTAATCTGATGACAGGTGTGGAATTTGCCGCTACGTCCGATGAAGAGTTGTTGCAACGACTTCCCGACATCAAGATTATATCGCGTGCGCGGCCTATGGATAAAGAGCGGCTTGTGCGTCTGCTTCAGAAACTGGGTTATGTCGTTGCCGTTACCGGAGACGGAACCAATGATGCTCCGGCTCTGAATGCAGCTCAGGTGGGGCTTTCTATGGGCGATGGTACGACGGTTGCCAAAGAAGCCAGCAGTATTACGATTCTCGATAATTCGTTCCGCAGTATTACGAGGGCGGTGATGTGGGGCCGCTCGCTTTACCAGAATATCCAGCGTTTTCTGTTATTTCAGATGACGGTCAATGTCGTTGCCTGCCTCATCGTACTCATCGGGGCTTTTCTGGGAACACAGTCGCCACTTACCGTTACGCAGATGTTGTGGGTGAACCTTATCATGGATACATTTGCAGCTATGGCGTTGGCTTCATTGCCTCCCGATGAACGTGTGATGAAAGATAAGCCCCGTCGTCAGACCGATTTCATCATTACCCGGTCGATGGCTATCGACATTGTCGGTATCGGATCGTTTTTTGTTTTGGTGTTGTTTGGTCTGTTGCAGTACTTCAAGTATGAGGAGATAACGGCATTGTCCCAGTTCGATGTGCGGTTGTTCTTCTCGAACTATTTCCGTTTTGAGAATATTCCCGATGCTCTTTCTGCGTATGAATTGACGATTTTCTTTACGGTGTTTGTTATGTTCCAGTTTTGGAATATGTTCAATGCCAAAGCATTTGCTACGAATGGATCGGCATTGAACCGTATGTTGCAGTGCCGTTCTTTTCTGGGAGTGGCGGCGATTATCCTTTTGGGACAGATTGTTATTGTAACGATAGGCGGGCCGATGTTCGGTGTTACGCCACTGTCTGTTCAAGATTGGATATATATTATTGTTGCGACCTCTTTCATATTGTGGCTTGGAGAGTTGTATCGGCTTGTGAAAAAACTTTTTAAAGTGAAATATTAATGGCTGTCCGATATAAAAAAGAGCGTCGGGGAAAAATTCCCCGACGCTCTTTTTTATATCGGCATTTCTTTTTTAGATAGAGAGTTCATCTAATACCTTTATCAGCCTTTTGTCGATAGGCTTGTCTTTTTTTATAGCTTCTACGAAAGGAACATACACGATTTCATTGTTTCTGATACCGATCATTACATTTCGCTGATCTTCCAAGATAGCTTCTATGGCTGCTTCTCCCAACCGGCTGGCCAATATGCGGTCATATGCGCTCGGAGAGCCTCCTCGTTGCAGATGTCCTAAGATAGACACCCTCACATCGTATTGAGGATATTCTTTCTTTACACGCTCGGCATAATACATGGCACCTCCGTTTTTGTTTTTGGGACTTTCTGTAACGATGACGATGCTGCTGTTTTTGGTTTTTCGGAACCCTCTGCCGATGAACTTTTCCAGTTGGTCGACATCGGTTTGATCCTCGGGAATGATGGCAGCCTCAGCACCCGATGCTATCGCACTGTTTTGAGCCAAGAACCCTGCGTCTCGTCCCATTACTTCGACGAAGAAGATACGATCATGCGAAGTTGCCGTGTCGCGTATCTTGTCTACACACTCTACGATGGTATTGAGTGCCGTGTCGTATCCGATAGTGTAGTCGGTACCGTAGAGATCGTTGTCGATGGTTCCCGGAAGGCCGATGCAGACGATGTCATATTCTTCGGCGAAGATACGCGCACCCGTTAAAGACCCGTCTCCTCCGATAACGACCAATGCATTAATGTTTTCTTTTTGCATTACTTCATAGGCTTTCTTACGCCCTTCGGGGGTAGTGAATGCCTGAGAGCGGGCAGTTTTCAGAATCGTTCCGCCGCGTTGTATAATGCTACTTACATCTTCGGTCGTCAGCTCTTTTATTTCGTCGTTTATCAAGCCTTCATAGCCCCGATAGATTCCTTTTACTTTGAATCCATTACAGATAGCCGATCGTGTAACGGCTCGTATGGCGGCGTTCATACCCGAAGCATCGCCGCCCGACGTCAGTATGCCGATATATTTATTGTCCATAGCCGATAAGGTTTATTTCCTTTCGCCCAACTGAGCATCGAGGTAGAAGATTGCCGCATCTCCGGCTTTTTTTATTTTGTCGACGATTGATTTGGCCGTAGCTTCCTCTTCGACTTGTTCGCGGACGAAGTTCCACAAGAAATCCTGTGTGGCGTTGTCTTTTTCTTCCGAAGCGACTTTTACCAAGTCGTCGATGAGTTTCGATACATGGCATTCGTGTTCGTAGACAGTTTCAAAACATTCGAGAATGTTCTTCCAGCTTTGAGGCACGACATCTATTTTGTCGACTTTGGGGGTCGCGTCGCGTTTCGTCATGTAATCGGCAATCGTGCAGGCGTGCTCATTTTCTTCTTCCGATTGTTTTTTCAGCCAGTGGGCGAAACCGTCGTAGCCTTCTTTTTTCATATAAAACGACATCGAAAGATAAAGGTTGGCCGACCATAATTCGGCGGTGATTTGCTCGTTGAGAGCGTTTTGTAGTTTAGAAGTCATCATAGTTGTAAATTTTTATTTGTTGAAAATTCTTTTGTATAAAGGATTGCAAATGTCGAGCCACAACTGTATTATCGGTAATTTACTCGACTTTTATATTTCCGAAAGACGCTCTTTTATTGTCGGATTTTGGTAAGAAGCGGCTGTTCATACGGAAATTTGCCGTACTTTGAGGCTCTCTGCTCGGTTAGTATCGATGCGTCTTCTTTTTTATGACATTTTGTTACCTCGAAAAGAATCTGGTATTTTTGGCAGATTTTACGACAAAACGTCTTGCAATGCTTGTAAATAGAAATTTATTCCGTGAAGAAGAAATAATAAAAAACTCCGGCAATATAATATGGCCGGAGATAAAGGTTTTCCTTGAAAATAATATGAAATATTTTCCGGAGGTTGGTTTCAAAAATAGGTTTATGTCGTGAGCGTAGTAACGAACATGGGGTATTTGCCGTGTCCTGTTTTGAATCCTAACGATTCGTAGAAAGCTACGCCGTCTTCGTAGGAAATGAGTAGGATACGTAGATACTCTTTGTATTTTTCGAGCGTCATACGGGTAAGTTCTTTTCCGATACCCTGTCCTTGATATTCGGGATCAACCAACAGATAATGGATATAGGCAGTCATGATACTGTCGTCGAGAACATTGATGAGCCCGATCAGGCGATCTCCGTCCCAAGCCGAAAATACGGTGTCGGAATTACGCAATGCCACGACCAGTCGTTCGGGATAAGCTCCCGAGGACCATTTAACCGACAGGAAGAGCCGTTTCAGTTCTTCGGCGGTGAAGTCTTTCGTGTCTTTGTATTCGATAGCCATGAATGTATGTTTATTTATTGTTGTTTGGAGGTAAGTACGGCGTTATTCGTCTTTGTTTTTAAGGAAATAACTTTGCGATTTGAGAAGGTTTCGGGCTTGCAATACCATCGATTTTGTCTCGTTGAGTATCGAGAGGTAGAGCAGGCATGCCTTGGTACTGCTTTTTTCGTCCATACGTCGCAGTTGACTTTTGATGGCGGCAACAATCGTGTCGAATAATCGGTCGCGCATATCGAGAACCTTATCGAGGTCGGTGAAGTTTTTGCTGCGCATCATCTCATTGATGTGGGTGAAGATTTCGTCTACGCCGTCGTTTACCCTCATGAGATCGGCGATTTGTTCTTTGGTGAGGCCGGTATGGTTGTTGTCGATATGCTCGAATGCAGGACGAGTAATGTGTATCAATGCTTTGGTTACCTCGGAGAGGTAGTCGACTACCTGCACATAGAAGTGTCCCGAATTGACATGATTTTTTTCTAATTTTCGCAGGGTATTGATGACTTCGTATTTGCGGGTATGAGCTTCTTCGTAGAGGGCGTTCGACTCGGTAACCATTTCTCGCAAGACTTTACGGTTTTCTTTGAATACGGCGACCAAAGTCCGATTATAGATGCGTGAAATTTCTTCCATTGTGCGGCATACTTCTTCGATGCAGTTATAAAGTATATCTTCGGTCGTGTCGGTTTGAGAGATGGTAAGTTTGCGTTCGCGACGGGCTTTTGCTTTTTTTGATTGGACTTTACGGAATGTAAAACTTCGTACCACCGAATAGATGCCGATACCCGATGCCAGAATGACAGCTACCCACCCGCCTATAAGAAGGATAAGCGTGAATACCGAAGATATGAGCAGTGCGACGAATGCGGTGAGAAACCACCCCGAGATGACGGTCATGACTCCGGTAATGCGGTACACTGCACTCTCGCGCCCCCAAGCGCGGTCGGCGAGAGAGGAGCCCATCGATACCATAAAAACGACGTAGGTGGTGGAAAGGGGTAATTTCAGGGACGTTGCGATGGAGATGAGTACGGCCGATGAGGTGAGGTTGACGATAGCCCGTATCAAGTCGAAGGATGCGTCGGTACGTTCTTCTTGTGGCAATGGTTCGAATCGCTTATCTATCGCTTGTTGTATACGGGCCGGAACATAGCTGGTGTACCATTTGTTCATGATCAGCGCCATGCGTACGAGACCTCTTGATATCAGCGTGGAGTTGAAACGTTCTTGCTCCTCGTTTTGGGAAGACAGCGATAACTCTGTTTGCGCTACGTGACGAGCTTCTTTCGATAGAAAGAGAGTAATGACCATGACGATGCCGGCTATGATGAGCAATGTAAAATTTGCTGTTGCCGGTTGTGCCAAAGCCGACATGTAAATGTTCTCGTTTCCTGCTGCACGTGCTATTTCGTAAGAGTCGTAACCGGCAATCGGTACTCCGATGAAATTTACGAGGTCGTTTCCGGCAAAAGCCAATGCAAGTGCGAATGTGCCCGATAATATCGTGAGTTTCATGATATTGACCTGTAACAGTTGCAGAATCCACAATAAGAAAGATACGGCAAGCCATAACAGGCTCAGGAACATAAATGTATGTTCGTGTACGAAGGCATTGAAATCGGCAGGTATGAGGCCCGAATTATTCAAGCCTTTGAACAGGGCGAAGTAAATAATGCCGGTTACCGAAATACCGCACCACAATGCTCCCAGTCGTTTTATCATCTTGGCATAGCGGAACGAAAAGATAATACGGGACAGGTACATGAGTGTGATACCTGTGGTGAATGCTATGATGACCGAGGAGAGGATTCCCGATATGATAACCATCGCTTTTCCCGAGTTGACGTATCGCGAAATGTCTTGAATGCCAATTTCGGGAGATATGTAGGTTTTATATCCTGCTACGGCGAGGGCTGCGCCTAAGAGACCGAATACCATCGATACGGTCGTGGAAGTGGGAAGCCCCAATGTGTTGAAGATATTGAATAGAATGACGTTGCCCAACATCATGCCCAAAAAGAGCATCATGACTTCGGAAAAGGTGAAATTCTCGGGATAAAACACGCCGCTGCGGGCTACCTCCATCATACCGTTCGACGTGAGTGTACCTATCAGGATACCAGCCGATGCCACAATGAGTATTGTCCGATAACGGGCTACGCGCGATCCCCATGCTGCGTTCATGAAATTGATCGCGTCATTGGCTACTCCTACTATGATATTGGCGATGGCGAGCAGCCCCAGTACAATGACGATAAAAGTAAATATAGGACTCATCGAGAGTAAGATTTTAATTAGGTTTCAGGTTAAGAGTTCTTTGTATGTGTAGTGATGATTGTTCGTTTTTAAGTTGTAGACGGATTTGTTTTTTTGAGAGAGAAGATAAATTCGAGACCTCCATCATACAAGTTGTGGGCTTCGATGTTTCCGCCATGAAAAAGTACGGCGTTTTTTACGATAGAGAGTCCCAGCCCGGTTCCTCCCAATTTTCGGGAACGACCCTTGTCTACCCGGTAGAAGCGTTCGAAAATATGGGAAAGATGCTGGCTGTCTATACCGATTCCGTTATCGGCGAAAGAAAAGACATATTCCTCCTGTGTTTCTTTCGTCAGGTTGATGAATATATCCCGTCCGCCTGAATAGGCAATGGCGTTTTCGGTGAGATTTCTGAAAATAGATGTCAACAGGTTGGCATTCCCGAAAATCGGTAGTTCGCGGTCGAAATTGCAGTTTATCCTCATGCGCTTGTCGGACGGCCTCAAAGCGACCTCGGCGATAATATCTTGTACGATGGCATGGATATCGACATTTTCTCTTTCAATGAGTTGGCTGGCCTCGTCCATACGTGTGATAGTCGAAATATCTTGCAGCAACTGGCGTAGCCTTTCGCTCTGCATATAGCTCTTTTCTATAAAGAGACGGCGGGTCTCCTCATTCATGTCGGGGTTGTTGATAATGGTTTCGAGATAACCCTGTATAGAGCTGACGGGAGTTTTCAGTTCGTGATTGATGTTGTTGGTGAGTTGTCGTTTCAATCGTATTTTTTCTTGTTCTTCGTGCAAGACCATGGCGTGTTCCCGATTACGGTCGGCCGTAGTTTGTTGCAGTTGGGAATAGAGTTGTACGATATGTTGGGAGATTTCTCCGAGTTCGTCGTTGGGGAAAGGTTTGATATTTTCGATGCGCTCGTTCCGGCTGGCAAGGTTTGCAAATTCTTGAAGCCGTTTTATGCTTTGCCCGATATGCCGAATGGCAAAATATCCGAAAATGCACATGATGACGGTAAGCCCGATCATGATCCATAAAAAAGAGAAATCGGCGGTCAATAATTTGGTAAGCGAAACATTATAGGGAAGGGCCGACCGCACTATCGTAGGGCCGACACGTGTGGCGGAGTAGAAGTAGTCGCCTTTTTCGTTTTCCGATCGTCGGCGTATCGTGTAACCTTCGCCTTCGTTGATGGCTTGCATGACCTCTTGGCGGGAGTAGTGGTTGGGAATGGAGTCGTTTTTCCATTCGTTGGGGGCGTCGTATAATACGACACCGGTCGTGTCGATGAGAGTGAGGCGCAGGTCGGGATAACGGTTTTGGAAATGAAGTGTGATTTTGTCTAGTGATTTCCCGTTATTGATGGCATCGATAATTTGCGCATTGAGCAGTTGCAGTTGAATGTTGAGGTTTTCTATTTTGAATTGTTTTTCGCGTTCATACTGGAAAAGGATAAATCCGCTCATCAGTATGCCGGCAAAAAATACCAACAGGAAGAAAAGTCGCTGGGAGTAAGGAAGTCTATTCTTCAAAGCCATATCCGTAACCTTGTCTTGTAACAATATGTCTGCCGTAAGGCTCTATTTTTTTTCTTAATCGAGTGATGTTGACATCGATCGTGCGATCGAGCACGATAACGTCGTCGCTCCATACCTGGCTCAGTATGTCAGCTCTGGAAAATATGGTTTCCCGGTTACGAAGAAAAAGAGAAAGCATCTCGAATTCGGTCTTGGTAAGTTTGATTTCTTTTCCGTCGACATGGCAGGTCTTACGTTGTAGATTCAGTTCGAGCCCTTGAAAGCAGACGCAATCTTCGCTTTTGTCTTTTCCACCTCCGGTCGAACGGCGCAGTACGCTTTTTACCCTGGCAATGACTTCGCGTATCGAGAAAGGCTTGGTGATGTAGTCGTCGGCGCCGATATCGAGACCTATGACGGTATCGTCTTCCGAGTCTTTGGCCGTGCAGAATATGATGGGTATATGTGCAGTTTCGGGCTGACGTTTGAGTTGTTGTGCCAACTTGAACCCGCTCGTTTCTCCCATCATGACATCGAGAAGGATAAGAGAATATTGGGTGAGGTTCTTTTTTAGGGCTTCTTCGGCGTTATAGGCGACGTCGACCAGAAACCCTTCTACTTCGAGGTTGAATTGCAGTATCTCGCACAATGATTCTTCATCATCTATTACTAAGATTCTTGTTTTTTCCATTCTCGTGAGATCTGTTTCGCGGACAAAGATAAAAATATTTAATGATGTTGAAGAAAAAAGATACGAAAAATATGAACAATGCGATTATTTCCGGCTCTCGAAATTTTGGGGGCGAATGATGCGTATGCCCGAAAATTTTTTGTTGTCTTTGAGTTGTTGCAGAATGGAGCGATTTTCGACGATGACACGACCTTGACTCGATGAGGCGTGTATTAGACGCACTTCTCCGTTGTTTTGTATGGCGATTCCGACATGGGCTATGTCGAGGCCGGGTATGTCGGTGGTAAAGGCAATGATGTCTCCGCTTTGTATGGTGGCAAGCGAAGCGGAATCTAATCGGAATGTCGGCAGATAGTAGATGATTTTTCCGTTGAGGCTGCGTTCTTGTGCGGCTATGCCGTCGACGAGCGTCGCATTTCGTTGTAATGCAGGGTAACGGTCGGCATTCCGGCTCATGAAATAGAGCTGTAATGTATCGGGTACACCTCCTGATATTTGGGTAATGTCGGTTACGAAACCTTTCTGTTCGTTATTTGCGATCCAGTCGCTGAAATAGTGTAAGCGGGAAAGGTATCCGTCGATTTTCCCGTTGCGATAACGCAGTGCGGTCAGTTGTCGGCAGTACTCGTCCCAAGTAGATTGTTTTTTTACCGCAGTACGGGCAAGGGCGAGTACGGTTTCTACAAATGTCGTACAATCGGTTTCTTGTAAGTAGGGTTGCAGTTTCTCGACAGAATCCCGGTCTAATGTTCCTGCTGTATATGTCGTTCCTTCGAGCAGGTGGGCGTAGGCCGTTACATAATGGGCGATGTCGGGCTGCGGAGCGATTACCGATAATAGATATACGGCGTAGAGGCTATCGCCGGCAGAAGTTTGTGTTTGCGACAGAGTCGATGCGGGTGGTTTCAGAAACCATATGATGATAAGTAGAAAATGAAGATATCGTTTCATGCACATTTTTATTTCCAAAGATAATGTTTTGGAATAGGAATCGTATCGTATGTCTCGCTTTTTCGTAAAATTTTTATTAACAGCAGTTTGCGAATGGTAATAAAAATATTGTTGTAAAATTACCATATATTTGTTGTATTATTACAATATTCTTTTTACATTTGTCCAGTCCTAAGTCCGAGGAGTATTTGTCGCTTATACCATACAAATACTTCCCATACTCCTAAAAATAACTGTTATGAGTCATATAAATTTAAGAGAAGAAAAAGAGCGGGATTTTCTGCTTGCTTATGAAGAAGAGTTGAAAGAATTGGGCGAAGATGCCCCTTTTGTACCACGCGATGAAATCATTTTCAGAACGTTGCATAGTGGGCGCGGACGCTTCTATGTCTCTTTTGAAGAGGCTGCCCGACAGGTGAAGCGTATTTATAACCGCCGGCCGTTGAAATGCCGTAACCAGAGAAAGGTTGCTATGTATCAAGAGTTGGCCAGGCTGGTTGCCGAGTATCGAATGCGTAAGCCCGGGGCGTCGTTCAGAGATGCTTTATTTACCGTGTTGGCCGAAGCGAAAGCTTCCCGTTTCTTTTTCGGTGTACAGACCGGTCGTTTGATTCTTTATCGTCGCCAGCGTTGTGCCGTATGATGTGCAGATGGGTTGTTGCAATAGGATTGGTCGGTTTGTTTTTCTCTTGTTCTTCCCGGAAGCACATGGTGGCACATTATCGGGAAGAAAGCTGTAAAACGGTCGAGGCGGCATTTTGCGATACGCTTAAACAGCGACATGTCGAGCAGGAACAAGAACAGACGTTTTGGGATATTGAGATGGTCAGGGAATGGGTCGATACAGCCGATTCTCTTGCTCCTCGTCCGGCCTGTCCCGATAAGACCGTAGAACGTTGGCGTATCAAGGCAGCTTCGTCCAAAGTTGTACAACGGGTCGATTCGCTCGAAAAGGTGAAAAACACCGAGTCTTTTTTGTCGGATACTTGTGCGGTGGTGGGAGATGTCGATAAGGCCGATGAACGCCGTACGGGAGGAAATGTATCGTGGGTATTGTATTTGATGCTGGTTGTATTGGGTATTGTTTCTATCGGATTAATTGTTAAACGTTAAAATCAAAAAGTATATGGATCGAAAAAGCTGAATTCAACTTGCAAATGCAACAGAATTCTGATTAATAATTTGTTTAAATTT
>OLGD01000026.1_pt1 | contig 250190 bp, 201 predicted proteins | sample 1605311 | NCBI WGS metagenome assembly OLGD01 (sample SAMEA3888917, study PRJEB22519) | human gut metagenome | biome: human gut; feature: human-associated habitat; material: faeces | place: Denmark | collected 2010
GTGGAGCAGCGGAACAAACGCAAAGCGCCAGAGCAGAAAAGAAAAACCGTTTCATGCCCGCTATTTAATATCAGCTAGGCGATGGTGTGAAGGAAAATCCTCCGAATCGCTTTAATGTACTAACATATATCTCTTTGTAAAAGCAATAGATCTTGACTGTTAAATGGTCGTCTCCTTCTTACTCATCGATAAGGAGGTGGAAGTTCTTCATATTCTATATCAATTTTCCAAAGTAATGAGTTTATAATGAATAATGTTAATTTTTTAACAGAGAAATAGGTGTTCAATTCCTGCTGGATTACCTTTCCCTCCCGCGGATTTGCTGTAAAAGGGAAAAGTCTTATGCTGAATGGTTAATCAACTATATAGGTCTCTATTAAAAATTAATTGGAGAAAAAAGTTGAATATTTTTCCAAAAGTAGATATACTAAGCTCACGCCATGAAGGCTATTATTGCAGTGAATGGCCGAATGCTATTGATGTCAATGATTATTGTTGCACCATCCCAGAACATGGGAGCGAGCATCACGGTCAAAGACATTATGGGAATATGGAAGCGGTTCATGCGGCTCATTCTAATGACTGTATCAATCGTACCCATAACTTCATTATAGCTTAATGCAAGATTCGATAACAGGGCTATGTTTAAGCTTGCTTTTACATAGAATGTTTTGTTTATAGGAGAGGAGTTTGATCTATGTCACAGGCTCCCCTGAAGACCTGAGTATAATTTGTATGCTACTCCTCTCCTATAGAGACTGAATAATGAATCTTTCTAATAATTATCAACATAAAATAAAAGCTTATATTCACTGCGATTTTCCTGTTGGATTAAAAAAAGCTACAGAAATTATAAATTCTGATATATCAAAACATCGCTTTAGGCCATTTTTTGGATATAATATCTTTGTTGAGAAGATAAAAAAGCTAAAATCAGAAGAATATTTTTCTTTAAAAAAAGAGCGTCCAGATGGAATTATTTTTATCAATGATTCAAAATTTTTAATAAAAAAAATAAAAAATCGTCCTATAAAATATGCATCTCACCAAGATTCTTGCATTTATTCTAATTTTGCATGTATTCTAGAAATTCCTTATGAAGAAGAGATAAGAAAAAAAGGTCTTCATCTAACTGTTTGTGCTTATAGAAAAAATAGAGGAAGTAACTATAAGATAGCAGCAGAAGCTTTCAGTTATATTAAACCTCTAGAAAATTATATAGTTGGAACTTTTGATATAAGAAGTTTTTTTGATAATATAGACCATTCATTATTAAAGGATAAAGTTTTTGATTTATTAAATAAAGAATCAAAAAAATATTGTTCAAATAAGGAGATATCAAGTATATTAAAATCGCTTTGTCAGTACTCCTATATAGATCTAGATGAAAATATAACTGATAATACAACAGTCAAAACATTTATAAATGATCGTAAGTTACATGGATATAAAGTTGCTTTCGAAATAGATGAATTTAGAGAGTTATGTAAAAATAGAATTATTACCAAAGTGAATAAATATTCACATGGAATCCCTCAAGGTTCCGCCGCTAGCGCAATACTCTCAAACATATATTTGCTAGAATTTGATGCAAAATTACAGAGTGCATTGAAAAAAATAAATGGGATTTATAGAAGATATAGTGATGACATTTTCATTGCTTTTCCTGCAAATTATAATTCTTCCCGTGATGAAATCAATACCTTGATAGAATTAGAACTTTCTCAATTAAAGCTTGAGATTCAAAAAGAGAAAACATGCTGGTATAATATACCAGAATCTTTTAGAAAAGGGAAAATGATTAACTATTTGGGATTTTCCTTTAATGGAAAATATATCTATATTAGAGAATCGTCACTTAATCGATATTTTCTCAAGATGAAAAGAGGTGTTAATCGTGCGAAAATAAGATTTAAAGAATACTGTACGCGGAAAAATCCTAATGGGGATAAAATGTATACTTCCAATCTTCTTAAAAGATATACTTGTTCCATTTGGGTTTTACCTAAAAGGAAATTTAAAAGAGGAACAAAATTATATTATTCTGAAAATAAAAACTTTATTACATATGCACATTCATCAAATATTGAATTTCATAGAAATAAGATTAGAACAAAAATAAGAAAGCAAATTAGAAATCATGTAAAAATTTTCAATGATTTATTTTGAATTATTTTAAGTATGGAATTCTGTTTGTTTTTATTATAGAAATTCATCCAGTATGGTTTTATGATAGACAATATTATAACATTTCAAGAAGCAATAGAAAAATGTGAAGGACAAGGAAAGCATATTCTTCTGGGTAATGGATTTAGTATTGCGTGCAAAAAGGATATTTTTCTTTATGAAAAATTATTTGAAACTGCCGATTTTAAAAATAATATACGGCTTAGGGAAATATTCAATTTACTTAAGACGTATGATTTTGAAAAAATCATACGAATTCTTAATGACACGACAATAATATTATCTTCCTATACTGATGATTCCTCAATAATTAATCAGATGCAATACGATGCAAAATCATTAAAAGAAATACTAATTCAAACTATATGTAGAAAGCATCCTGATTTTCCCAGTGAGATAAAACAAACAGAATATGAATCCTGTCGTTCTTTTTTATCAAATTTTGATAGAATTTTTACTTTAAATTATGATCTTTTACTTTATTGGACAATGATGAATTCTTTGGAAGATACAAGTAAAAAACAAAATTTTAATGACGGTTTTGGTAAAATAAAAGACATTAATGATTATGTAGTTTGGGATTCAAAAAATAATGCAAGTGTATATTTTTTACATGGTGCCTTACACATATTTGATTCTGATGACGAGATTAAAAAATTTACATGGATTAATACTGGTAAAAGATTAATTGACCAAATTAGAAGTGCATTAAACAGTAATAAATTCCCCATTTTTGTATCTGAAGGAACAAGTAAAGAAAAGAAAGCTAAAATTTTTCATAATGCATATCTAAGTAAAGCGTATAGAAGCTTTGAATCTATAGGAAAAAATCTTTTTATATTTGGCCATTCTTTAGACGAAAATGATTCTCATATTTTACATATGATAGCTTCAGGAAAAATAGAAAATGTTTATATAAGTATATATGGGGATGGGAATAGCTCTTATAATAAGAAAATTATTTTAAATGCAAATAAATTAAAAGAAAAAAGTATAGAATGCCGGAAAAATAAAATTCTTCTAAATATTCATTTTTACGATGCAGAAAGTGCTCATGTTTGGGGATAGTTAAATACTTTATTCTTTACTCTTTCTATTTGAAATTTTATTTCCCTTCATTTTTTTTCTGTTTCTTTTTTTTCATTAGTAATCGTACAAATCCTAAAACTTCAATTAGTTTAACGAATATATTTTAGAAATTTATTAATGATATGAGAAAAAAATCTGGGAAGTTAAACAATACATATTGTAACGTTGGAAAACCGAAAATATGGACCATTGTAGCAACTACCATTCATAGACGACCATCTTTTAGATTCCGGAATTTATTCATGTCAGAAACACAACTCTCTACAGCTACGCTTCCGAATACAAAACCGCATTATCATATTCTCGACGGGCTGCGTGGGGTAGCGGCCATCATGGTGGTATGGTTCCACATTTTTGAGGCTTACGCGACCAGCCATTTGGATCAGAATATCAATCATGGTTATCTGGCGGTCGATTTTTTCTTTATCCTGTCCGGGTTCGTGATCGGCTACGCTTATGACGACCGCTGGGGGAAGATGGGGATCAAGGAGTTCATCAAGCGCCGGGTGATACGCCTGCATCCGATGGTGGTGATGGGGGCCGTCATCGGGGGGATCATGTTTTATTTTCAAGGCTGCTCCGTGTGGGATGTGTCTACGGTGACTGTTCTGGCTCTGTTTATCGCCACGTTCATCAACGCGTTGTTGATTCCGGCCACGCCGGGAACGGAAGTCCGGGGGTTGGGAGAGATGTACCCCTTGAATGGTCCCAGCTGGTCCCTGTTTTTCGAGTATATCGGAAACGTTCTTTATGCCTTGTTCATCCACAAGTTTTCCACCAAGGCTCTTGCGTTGCTGGTTTTTGCCGCCGGCTGCGGGCTGGCCGCATTTGCCATTCTGGGGCCGTACGGTGATATTTGTGCAGGATTTTCCCTGACCGGGACAGAGTTTACCGCGGGATTCCTGCGGCTGATGTTTTCCTTTTCCGCAGGATTGCTCCTTTTCCGCATGTTCAAGCCTGCCCGGGTGAAGGGCGCCTTTTGGATATGCAGCCTCTCGATCGTCGTTCTTCTGTCCGTGCCGCGCCTGGGCGGGGCAGAGAATTTATGGATGAATGGTTTGTACGATACGGTCTGTTTCGCCCTGTTTTTCCCGCTTCTCGTCTATCTTGGGGCCTCCGGCAAGACGACCGACAAGTACACGACGCGTATCTGTAATTTCCTGGGAGACATTTCCTATCCCCTGTATATGGTCCATTATCCGTTCATTTACCTGTATTATGCCTGGGTCAAGAATGAGGAGCTTACCTTTTGGGAGTCGTTTCCCGGTGCGCTGGGTGTGGTCGTCGGGAGCATTGTATTAGCTTATGTGTGCTTGAGATGGTATGATATACCTGTGCGGAAGTATCTGATCGGCCGATTTTTAAAGCCTAAGAACAGTGTGAAGGGGTAGGGGGGCTTTCTTCATCAGCATCGGGAAAGGAACCTGGCACATTGTTTCATCTCCTGCTGTGCAGGGGGACATGCATGGTCCTTGGAACGGTCTGCCGATTTCCTGTTGACTGATTGCAAATGATGCCACCTGTTGAGGCGGGAAAGGGAGAAGAAGGCGGCTGTTTCATTTTTGTCCCGGCATGGAAGGTGAAGCATGATCAATTCGAGAAGCGGACATGATTTTTTCCTGCCGCCGCTTTCATTCGTCTTTCCCCTTCCTTGTTTCTTCCACAGTCCATTTCCCGTGTTCCATTGGCTGCATGCACTGTTCATGTTCAACTTCTGCACTCTCTCAATTTGTCAGAATCATCCGTTGCTGTGTTACAAGGCGGAAGTTTGTGGAGGCCGATTTTTTTCCTTCAAGAGATGGGGCATCATCGGCAATCCTTTTTTACCGTCTTTTCATTGCTCCGAATTCCCGCGGTGTTGTTCAGTTAGTTCTCCGTTACCATTTCCTTTCATCCTGAACAATTTTTCACGGGCTGTATTTTCCCATTTGAAGGCAGGAATTTATGGAGAACCGGAGAGCCTTTTCACGTTTTATGTCCTGTAACAGCACTTTTATTACAGGAACATGTCTGGAAATGCCGGGGGGGTTGTGTTAGGACGAGGGACATGGAAAGATTATATCGTCCCAATGTGGCGGGGTTGATGATCCGGGAGGACGGAAAGCTGTTGATTTGTGAGCGTTCCAGGGAACCCGGAGCCTGGCAGTTTCCCCAGGGGGGGATTGATCCGGGAGAGACGGCCCTGGAGGCCGTGCACCGGGAGGTTTGCGAGGAGGTCGGTTTTTTGCCTTCCCAGTATTCCATTGAAGAGTCCCGCGGGGGGTACCGTTATGATTATCCGCCGGAGGTACTCGATTACGTCCGGAAGAAGAGGGACCAGCCTTTCGTGGGGCAGGAACAGGAGTATTTCCTGTGCCGCCTGCACGCGGACGCTCCGGAACCCACGCTGGATTACCGGGAGTTCTGCGCCTTCAGGTGGATAGACCCGCAGGAGTTCAGGCTGGAATGGCTGCCGGATTTCAAGAAGGAGGTGTACGCCAGGGTTCTGGCGGATTTCTTCAATGTCCGGGCAGAGGGTAGGTGAAGTGGCTCAGCAGGTCGTGGGCGGCGGAGACGGGGTCCATTTTATCCGCCGCCACCATGTTTTCCAGAATGGGCATGCGTTCCGCCACGGCGGGATGCTGCTCAAAGGAGGTGAGGAGCGCCTCGTGCACCAGCGCCTGCACCCATGAGAGGGACTGGTTCCTCCGGCGGTTGTACCAGAAGCCGGATTCCTTCATGCTGTCCCGGAAGCGGAAGAGCGTCTCTTCAATGGTGTCCAGTCCGCGCCCTTCCAGGGAGGAGCAGGTGAGGACGGAGGGCGTCCAGCCGGGCGTGGGGCTTTGGAGGTAGTGAAGCACCATTTTCAGTTCCTGACAGTGGGCGGCGGCGCGCTGGCGGTTGTCGCCGTCGTCCTTCGTGACGACGAGGATGTCCGCCAGTTCCATGATGCCGCGCTTGATGCCTTGAAGGTCGTCCCCGGCCCCCGTGATGAGCAGGAGCATGAAGATGTCCACCATGGAGCGCACCGTGGTTTCCGACTGGCCCACGCCGACGGTTTCAATGAGGATGACATCGAAGCCCGCGGCTTCGCACGCGATCATGGTTTCACGCGTTTTCCGGGCCACGCCGCCCAGGGAGCCTCCGGACGGGGAAGGGCGGATGAAGGCGTTTTCTTCCCCGGAGAGCTCTTCCATACGGGTTTTGTCCCCCATGATGGAACCTCTGGAGACGGAGGAGGAGGGGTCGATGGCAAGGACGGCCACTTTGAAGCCTTTTCTGCACAGGTAGGTGCCGAAGGCCTCGATGAAGGAGGATTTGCCCGCTCCCGGAACGCCCGTGATGCCGATCCGGACGGCATTGCCGGAGTGGGGAAGGAGCTTGGAGATGAGTTCCCGGGAGGCTTCCTGGTCCCTGGCGGCGTTGCTTTCTATCAGGGTGATGGCCCTGCCCAGCAGGGCTCTGTTTCCGGAGATGACCCCCTGGACGAGTTCTTCTACGGAGGGGCGGTGGGGGCGTATTATTTTGATGCTGCTCATGAGAAAGGGATACGGAGTGTTTATTTGAAAGGAGGCTCGTTTTCCTTCGTTCGTTCCAGATCGTAGTTGAAGCGTTTGAGGACGAAGGCGCGGTGATCCGCCACCTTGCGCCGGAAGTTGTCCCAGGAGCGGACATTCATCGGGGTCCATCCCGCTTCCGCAATGGCCATGGCCCGCGGATAGGTGCGGTAAAGGAGGTGGTTCAGCGTGGGGAGTTGTTCCGCCCACATGGTGGCCTGCACGCCGATGATGTGGTCCGTTTCCTTTTCCGGCCTGCCGTAGGCGGGGTCCAGCTTGTAGCTTTGTTCCAGCGTGGTGGTAGGCATCCAGCCGCGGTTGTCCTGGCCGGGGATTTGCGGGTAGTCCAGGTAGCAGTGTTCCCCAGCGGCGATGATGAGGGGAAGCCCCTGTTTTTTGGTTTCCGTGATGGTGGAGGGCGTCAGCCCCATGCGCCAGGTGAAGACGGTGTCCCCCTTGCGGTAGATTCCGGCTTCCGCCCACGGCTTTTCATACCAGAGCTGGGGGCGTTTTCCGCGCGCGGCAAGCATGGAGGCCATTTTTCCCTCAAATTCCTTCAGTTCCTCGTGAACGTCCTTCATACCCTTTTTCTGGCGGTACTTGACGCTGAGGGGGCATTTTTCCCAGGTTTTTTCCAGAGGAGCTTCGTCACCGCCCAGATGGACGATCTTTGACGGGAAGATGTCCTTGAGGGCATCAAAGACGGCGGAATAGAATTTCCAGATTTCCGGCTTGTGGGGGCAGACCAGGTGCAGGCTGACGCCTCCGGTGGTGCGCACTTTCGTGCCAGGGTCCGGGAAGCAGAAGAATTCCGGATAGGCCGCAGCCAGGGCCTGGTTGTGGCCCGGAAGGTCGATTTCCGGAATCACCTCGATACCGCGTTCCGCACAGTAGGCCACCAGTTCTTTCAGTTCCTCCCGGGTGTACATGCCTTCGTGGGGCGTGCGGTTACCAAAGCTTTCCGCCCTTTTGGAGGCCACGCTTTTCAGTCTGGGATAGCCGGGAACGGGCAGCCGCCAGCCCTGGTCGTCCGTCAGGTGGAGCTGGAGCTTGTTGAATTTGTAGTAGGCCATCAGGTCCGCGAATTTTTTCAGGTCCGCCAGCGGGATGAAATGGCGCGCGGGATCCACCATCAGCCCGCGCCAGGAGTAGCGCGGCTTGTCCTTGATGACGCCGCAGGGGATGCCCTCCGGCTGTGCGGCAAGCTGGTCCTGGAGTTGGCGGAGGGTGGCCTGTCCGTACAGCCTGCCTTCCCGGCCGCCGGAAGCCAGATGCACGCCGCCGGGGGTGACGGCCAGCCGGTAGGCATCCTTGCCCAGGGAAGCTTCGGCCTTGTCGGAAAGAAGCTTGAGCGTTTTGGTGGTCTGCGGTTTCAGTTCCGTGCGCTCCGGCTCCGGAATAATGCTGTATTTGTCCGCGGCTTGAGCCATGCCAGCGACGGAGAGAAGAGTACAGGCCAGAATGCGGAGGAAGCGGAACATGAAGGGCGGTGATTTCCGGAACTATTCTACCATGATGAACCGTGCGTGATAAGGAAAAACAGCGGAATTACTTTTTGTTTTCCCAGCGGAAGGGCGGTTCGTTTTCCTTCGTGCGTTCCAGATCGTAGTTAAAGCGTTTGAGGACGAAGGCGCGGTGATCCGCCACCTTGCGCCGGAAGTTGTCCCAGGAGCGGACGTCCATCGGGGACCATCCAGCTTCCGCAATGGCCATGGCCCGCGGGTAGACGCGGTAGAGCAGATGATTCAGGTCCGGCAGGTGTTCCGCCCACGCTGCGGCGTGAACTCCCCGTATATGTCCGGTTTCCTGCGGGGATTTGCCGAAGGCCGGGTCCAGTTCATAGCATTTCCGGAGCGTGGTCGTCCGCATCCATCCCCAGTTGTATTGTCCCTGTATCTGGGGAAAGTCCAGGTAGCAGTATTCGTTGGAGGCCATGATCAGGTTCAGTCCGGCCTTTTTCGTCTTGTCAATGGACTGGCGCGCCTGGTCCTGCCGCCAGGCGTACACTGTTTCCCCCGGGTGGTAGATTCCGGCATTTCCTTCGTACCAGAATTGCGGCGTTTGCCCGTTTTTGGCGAGAAGGGCAGTCATCCGGGCGAAGAAGGCCCGCATCTGTTCCTGCTCGTCCCTCATGCCGGCCCTGGCGCGCGCCTGACGGCACAGCGGGCATTTTTCCCAAAGTTCCGTGGGTGCCTCGTCGCCGCCCAGATGGACGATTTTTGACGGAAAGATGTCCTTGAGCTCCTTGAAGACGGCCGCATAGAATTTCCATACTTCCGGCTTTTGCGGGCAGACCAGTTCCTTGCTGTTTCCGGCCACGGTGCGGACTTTCATGTCCGGTTTGGGGAAGCAGAAGAATTCGGGATAGGCAGCGGCCAGGGCTTCGTTGTGGCCCGGCACGTCGATTTCCGGAATCACCTCAATGCCGCGTTCCGCGCAGTAGGCCACCAGCTCTTTCAGTTCCTCCCGGGTGTACATGCCTCCATGGGGGATTCCGTCTCCAAAGGTTTCCGCCCTTTTGGAGGCCACGCTTTCCAGCCTGGGATAGCCGGGAACGGGCAGCCGCCAGCCCTGGTTGTCCGTCAGGTGCAGATGCAGTTTGTTGAATTTGTAGTAGGCCATCAGGTCCGCGAACTTTTTCAGGTCCGCCAGCGGGATAAAATGGCGCGCCGGGTCCACCATCAGTCCGCGCCAGGGGTAGCGCGGCTTGTCCTTGATGACGCCGCAGGGGATGCCCTCCGGCTGTGCGGCAAGCTGGTCCTGGAGTTGGCGGAGGGTGGCCTGTCCGTACAGCCTGCCTTCCCGGCCGCCGGAAGCCAGATGCACGCCGCCGGGGGTGACGGCCAGCCGGTAGGCATCCTTGCCCAGGGAAGCTTCGGCCTTGTCGGAAAGAAGCTTGAGCGTCCTGGTGGCCTGCGGTTTCAGTTCCGTGCGCCCCGGCTCCGGAATAATGCTGTATTTGTCCGCGGCCACGGACGGAAGGATCGCGCACAACAAAATTCCGGCAAATATGGAGAGAAGATGTTTCATGTTTCCAGTATAAGCCGCTCCCGGGAAAAGTCCGTCAAAAAATGTCGATTTTAAATCAGATGGCTCTTTTTATGGCTCAAGATATTGTGACGACACGATCTAGGGCAATTGTCTGAAAGCCGGAGCGCACATGTCAGCGCGGGTGATTTTACCGTTGCTGATTGTCAACTGTAGCATGACGACTTTGACGGTATCTGTCATAGATTGTTCCAGATCGATTTCGATCAGGGTATCGGAATAGCGCGTATTTTTGACGTTTATATTGCAGCAGCTGCGTTGGATGGCATTAAACTTGCTTGTCAGATAATCGACATAGGTATCTGCTCCGCGCATGGTATCAAAGACCCATTGTGAGGCGTATTCAAAATCAGCGGCTAATACATCACGAAGTCCGTTTGTAGAGCGTTTTTCCCATGCGTTGGCAACGAGTAAGGCTATTTTTTCAGCGGTGTGTAAGGCAGACATAGATACATTAATTTGGAATCAATTTAAATTTTATCGGAATCATCTACTTTAATCCTATCCCGCTTCAGTTATTTGAATTTTATCCATCTGGTCATTGGATAAGAAAGGCTCATCGTCACAATCGGTGGATGACCCCACAAAAGAACCGCAAGGAAAAGAACGATTCGTTGAAAAACAAGTTGGGCATGGAGGGACGTATTCCTACCATGCCCGCTGTGTATCATAGAAACTTCAAAATACTCTACACCACAGGCACCCCTCAAGCCACAACTTCACGTGTAGAATACATTACCACTCGTCCTATTACCTGCCCTCAATGTCGTAGTCGTACACTAAAACTCTACGACCACTACTCGCGCAAAGCCGCCTTCATCAATCATGAAGGCGTCAGAAGAACATTGCTCATCAAAGCAAAACGCTACAAATGTCAGCGCTGCTCCCACCTCTTCCGGGAACCCATGGAAGGCCTCCTCCCTAAAAAGCGATCCAGCGAACAATACAGGCAAATGATTGCCCATGAATACTGCAAAAACGTCAACAACAAAACCATTGCTCGTGAATTCGGCCTCTCCCAAAGCACCGTAGAACGCATCATCCACGAACGTTTCCACCTCAAAATCAAAGAAGCCCTCAACTACCCCGCGCCCCTCATGATAGGTATCGACGAACACACCATCCACAAAGGACGAACATTCGCCACCACCATCGCCGACCTGGGCAATCACCGCATCTACGACATCATCGAAGGCAAATCACTCACTCAAATAGAAAGAAACTTAAAACGTTATAAAAACAGAGACAAAGTACAAATGGTCTGGATGGACCTAAGCTCCAGCTACAGAAACATCGTGCGCAAATGCTTCCCCAACGCCAAAATAGTAGCAGACCGCTTCCACGTCATCCGTATGATCCAGCACCACTTCATGGAATTCTGCAAACAGGCCCAACAAACCATACGCTGGCAGCGCCCCATCATCCATCCTCTCAGAAAAAAAGCCAGCAACCTCACCCCGCGAGAAAAACAAACCTTACATCAACTCTTTGAACTCAATCCTGCCATCCACGCCTGTCACACCTTTAAGGAACAACTCTGCGACCTGTTGAGACTTAAAACTCAAAACATCAAACAATGCCGCAACAACCTGCGCAAACTCAAGGAAATGATGGACTCACTCACTCACCATGCACCTGCGGAAATGAAAAAAATAGGTATCACCATCAGAAAATGGTTTACGCCCATCATCCGCATGTGGCACTTCGTCCAAAACAACGGCATCACGGAAGGCTTCCACCGAAAAATGAAACTCATCCAACGACGAGCCTACGGCTATCGAAACTTTCAAAACTACCGCTTGCGCGTGCTGGTTGAATGTGGTGGATTTAATCGATGAAAAACGCTCCAAAATTCCTCTTCCCACCGATTTTGGGGTTGACCCATAAGAAAACGTCATAAAAGCTTAACATTCCAATTTCACCATCTAACCGAACAACAGACTATTCTATCTTACCTGATGGCCAAAATCGTCCAAGTCGCTTTTCAGTGAGCTAAGATCCCTTTTTTAATTGAAGAAAAACTGGCAGCCCCACCAGGACTCGAACCTAGAAATACTGAACCAAAATCAGGTGTGTTACCAATTACACTATGGGGCTGTCTGCTCAGGCATTCCTGCCGTTGCGGGCCGCAGTAAACCACACGGGGCACAGTCTGGCAAGAGAAAAAATCCGAAAGGCGGGAATATGCTGCTCCGCCGATGTCTGGAACAGGCAGATGCGGATTTCATTTTTCATTCCTGGTTGAATGCCTTGCCATGATCAGCTGTTGACCCCGTATTGTTCCGGATCTTCCGCTACTCTGAGGGTTCCCTCATCCCCGGAAGAATCATTCAAATAACTCTTTTTCCTGACATCCATGATGTTATCCGCCCACAGCTCACACTGGCTCATGACGGTTTGAAGAGCCTCCGGCACATCATCGGGCGGGTACTTGTATTTTTTCAAAAGACGTTTGATCATGGTGCGCATTTTTGCCCGCGCCTGGGTGCGCTTTTGCCAGTCGATGGTGCTGTTTCTGCGCAGAGCCTCCGTCAGTTCCCTGCTCACGGCGATCAGCTCGTTATTTTTATAGAAATCCTTAACGGCCTGCGGCCTGTTCAGCGCGTCGTAAAAAGCTTCTTCTTCGGGGGAAAGGCCATGATTTCTGCCTTCCTTGCGGGCTTCCGCCATCTGTTTCGCGAGTTTCAGCATCTCCGCGATGACTTCCTCATTGGTAATTAAGCCATTGATGTAGGAATTAATCAGCCGCTGCATCTTCTCGCTGAATTTTTCCGACTTGACGATGTTGGTCCTCTTGTAAATGGAGACCTGCTCCAGAATCAGCTTTTTAAGCAATTCCAGGGCAAGGTTCTTTTCTTTCATCCTTGCAATTTCCTCCAGAAACGTTGGGTCAAAAAGTGAAAACTCCCTGGAAACATCGGAGAACAGGTTGATGACCCCTTCGCTTCGGATGCTTTGTTTTAGAAGTTCGTTAATCCTGTCATTCATCTCCTTCAGGGAGATTTTCTTTCCGGCTCCCGCGTTTCTGAGCCTTTGCACCAGGACTCGGACGGATTCAAAGAAGGCTGCCTCGAACCGGTCGGCTTCCTGGGCGATGGAGGCGCACAGGGACAGAGCCTGGCGCAACATGAGCGCTTCCTTAAGGAAACATTCCTGTTTCTTTTCCTTATCCCTGCCTATGATAAAGTTAACCGCGCCGCTGATGGTTCTGGCCCGTTCCAGATCAGTGCCCGTTGTGAATTTGGAATAATCAAATCCATGGAACAGGTCCCGGCAGATGCTGAGTTTTTCCAGAAACTTCGGATAAGCCGCCGTCGCCACGTCGGTATCTCCGTAGTTGGCTTTATCCCGGTTCGTATAGTCGTTCATCGCCTGTTTCAGGGCAGAGGCTATGCCCACATAGTCTACCACCAGGCCGCCTTCCTTGTCGCCGAATACACGGTTGACGCGGGCAATGGCCTGCATGAGGTTGTGGCCGTTCATCGGCTTGTAAACATACATGGTTGCCAGGGAAGGCACGTCAAATCCGGTCAGCCACATATCCACCACAATGGCGATTTTCATCGGGCTGTCGTTGTCCTTGAACTCCGTGGCCAGTTCATTCCTGTAGCTCTTGTTGCCGATGACTTCCCTCCATTCTTCCGGATCATTATTTCCAGAGGTCATCACCACCTTCACCTTCTCCCTCCATTCCGGGCGCAATTCCAGCATGCGCCGATAGATTTTCATGGCGATGGGGCGAGAATAAGCCACGATCATGGCCTTCCCGGTCAGCAGGTTTTCCCGATAATGCTCATAGTGGTCCAGTATGTCATGGACAAGGGAGTCAATGGTGTTGTCGTTGCCCAGAATGGCTTCCATTTGCCCCAGCTGCTGCTTGCTGCGCTCAATCACATCCGGGTCGGCGTTGGAGGCCATGATGTCGTATTCGTCATCAATCCGCTTCAAGGTGTCCTGATCCAGATTCAGCTTGATCACCCGGCTTTCATAGTAAACGGGGCGGGTGGCTCCGTCTTCTACCGCCTGAGTCATGTCATAGACATCAATGTAGTCCCCGAATACTTCGCGGGTGCTTCTGTCTCTGGTTGAGATGGGAGTGCCCGTAAAGCCGATATAGGTGGCATTCGGCAGGCTGTTGCGGATCATGCGCGCCGTGCCGACAACTCTTTTGGCAATTTTCTCGCCGTCTTCGTTTGTGAAGATCCTGATCTTTTCCGCCAGTCCGTATTGCCCCCGGTGGGCTTCATCCGCCATGACGATGATATTTCTGCGTTCGGAAAGAGCCTCATGGGATTCCTCAAACTTCTGCATGGTGGTGAAGAAAATTCCGTTGGCTTTCCTCCCCTGTAAAAGCTGTTTCAGGTGTTCCCGGCTTTCTGCCCGGATGGGTTCCTGCCTCAGAAAGTCCCTGCATTTGGCGAATTGACCGTATAACTGATCGTCCAAGTCGTTTCTGTCGGTAAGCACAACGATGGTCGGGCTTTCCAGAGCCTCTTGCAGAAGGTGGGCGTAAAAGACCATGGACAGTGATTTGCCGCTCCCCTGCGTATGCCAGAATACTCCGCCCTTGCCATCGGTAAGAGTGGCGTCCCGGGTAGATTCAATGGCCTTTTTGACGGCAAAATACTGGTGGTAGCCCGTCAGAATTTTAATGGTCTCTTTTCCGTTATTGGAGAAACAGATAAAGTTTTTGAGAATATCCAGCAGGCGTTGTTTCTGGAACAGTCCCTCGAAAAAGGTGTCGAACTGGGCGAACCTGGTATTTTCATAACTGCCGTCGACCGTTTTCCATTCCATGAAACGGTCTTCTCCGGAGGTAATGGTTCCGGCCTTGGAAGTCATTTGATCGCTCATCACGCAAATGGCGTTGTAAACGAACATGGAGGGGATTTCCTTCATGTAATTGCGAAGCTGCCGATAGGCTTCGGACGCATCCGTCTCTTCCCGGGACGGAGATTTCAACTCAACAAGCACTACGGGCAAGCCGTTCAGGAACAGAATCATGTCCGGCCTCTTGCAGCTGTTTTCCATGAATGTCCATTGATTGGCCACGACAAAGGAATTATTGGCCGGATTGCTGTAATCCGCCAGATAGACAATGTCGGAGCGGAGTTCTCCTTTGTCGCGGTATTGTACGGAAATGCCGTTTTGCAGATAGTCCATAAAGACGGCATTCCGCTGTACAAGCTCTCCATTATCAATGTTTTTTAATTTGTTAAGCGCTTCCGTCACAGCCCCTTTCGGCAGAGCGGGGTTTAAGTGGAAAATGGCGCTTTTCAATTCATCTTCATAAAAGGGAAGGTGATAGTCGCGCTCTACATCGGGGCCGTAAACGTGGGTGTAGCCCATGTTCTGGAATAGTTCCACTACAGACTTTTCATAGCTGTCTTCCGTGTATGCTCCTGCCATCTGAATGCATGCTTCAAGGTTGATGATGAATGTAATTATACAACTTTCTGTTGAAAATCAATCATTTTGTGATGAGAAAAGACGTTGGAATATCGGTTGGCAATGATGTTGATTAGGTTGTTGAACAAATATTGGAATATTTGTTCTTGGGCAAGATTAGAGTAGGCTAAATGATAATTTAGCGGCTTAGAGTCGGATGTCCGAAACATCAACTTCGCCGGACATCAGCTTGGGCAAAAGAACATCGCGCAATGCAGCCAATCTCTCGCTCTGTTCTTCGTTTTCCTTGATTGCCTTAATAATCGGAAGAATGAGCCGTAGATAATCAGGCATTTTGTCTTCGTCAAGTACCGGAATGGGTAAGGATTTGATCGTCGTGAGACTCAAATTTGCCTGAACAGCTTGTTGTACGCGCTTCGCATAATAATCAGTATGCCATCCACCGATGAAGCAAGTGTAAACATACTCAGGCAAGACTTTTTCGGTATCAACACGAATTATTGCAACAGCTTGATTAGTATTTGCCGGCAGTACATTTTCGTCAATCAGAGCGAAGCGGCCGAGTGTACCTGCAATAGTAAAGACAACATCGCCGGATTGAATTACTGATCTTTTCAACAGCGTGTTAGTTTTCTCATCAATGAAGGCAAATTTGCTTTTGTCTATGGAGTGGTTGTCTAAGATTGATTCAGCTTTTATGAAATTGATTCCACTTCCGACAAAAGGCTTGCCAAGTGTAGTCGGTGTTGTCCCCTTAGTAACAACATGGCACAGCTCAGACAACGGTATCTGCGTCATTCTTTCAAGTTCGGGATTGTCAGTAAAACGGCCCTTGAAAATTGCGCGAAGTTGCTGCTGCAAATTATCATTTATATCCGTATTAAGTTGTATTTTTTTATCAAGTGCCTCCAAAACTCCTGCTATTTTTTCCTGTTCCTCATAAGTAAAATATGGGATCTCATATTTCATTATGGCTGTCTTATCTCCACGAGGCATCTTCGTACCTTTGGATGTGATCATTGAATAATTGAAAAATGTATCATCTGTAAGAACATAGTAGAGAAATCTCTTGCTGATGCCGTCCTTCGCTCTCAATACCAGAACATCATTGGAGCATCCGCCATTAAATTCAGCAAACCATATTTTTTTGAAATATGGTCGAATATTTGATACCAAAACATCTCCTGCTTGAAACGACTGTGTTTGTGCCACACTGGGGAGTGAGGATGCTTTGGTGATGCCGCCTTTGTTAGAAATCATATTTTCTGTGGATATGTAGCTCTCATATCCCAAGGAAGCCACATTAACTTTGCCCTTGGCATAATCGCATATATCCGAAAGATTATATTTCATATCCAATAGCCCCTAATCGTTCCTTTATTTCCATTTCAAGCTTGTGGGATTTCGCGAAAAGATCGGACAGTTCGGAAGTCAAACGGGCCATTTTTTCTTTAAAAGGTTCTCCGTCGTCTTCCTGTTCCTCAATTCCGACGTAGCGGCCGGGGGTGAGGATGTAGTCCTGCCGTTTGATGGTTTCCAGATCTGCGATGGCGCAGAATCCCCTGACTTCCGCCAGGGCGCCTTTCTGGAAGGCTTCAAAGGCATCGGCCAGTTTCCGGATATCTTCCTCTGAAAAGTCGCGGTGCTTGCGGGTGACCATGGTTCCCATTTTCCGGGCGTCAATGAACAGCGTTTTGCCTTTCTGCCTCTTGTTTTTGCTGATGAACCAGAGGGTTACGGGAATGGTCACGCTGTAGAAGAGGTTGGGGGGCAGGGCGACGATGCCTTCCACCAAATCCGCCTCAATGATGTTTTTGCGGATTTCCCCCTCACCGGAAGACTGGGTGGACAGGGAGCCGTTGGCCAGCACCAGCCCGATTTTCCCGTTCGGGGCAAGGTGGTGGATCATGTGCTGGATCCATGCGTAGTTGGCGTTGCCCGCGGGGGGAATGCCGTATTTCCAGCGGACGTCGTCCCGCAGCTGGGGTTGTCCCCAGTTGGAGAGGTTGAAGGGAGGGTTGGCCATGATGAAGTCCGCCTTAAGGGAAGGATGCAGGTCCTTGAAGAAGGTGTCCGCCTGGTGGGGGCCGAAGTCGGCTTCAATACCCCGGATGGCCATGTTGATTTTTGCCATTTTCCACGTATCCGCATTGCTTTCCTGCCCGTAAACGGCGATGCCGTCCTTCCTGCCGCTGTGCGCCTGAAGGAATTTGACGCTCTGCACGAACATGCCCCCGGAGCCGCAGCACGGGTCGTAAACACGGCAGTTGTCAAAGGGTTTCAAGATGGCGACGATGGTTTTGACGATGCTGGCGGGGGTATAGAATTCGCCGCCTTTCACGCCTTCATAGGCGGCGAACTGGGCGATGCAGTATTCATAGGTCCTGCCCAGCAGGTCTTTCCCCGCCTCATCATCGCCCATGTCCATATTGGTGAAGATGTCCACGACGTTGCCCAGCACCCGTTTGTCCAGATCCGGACTGGCGTAGTTTTTGGGAAGGACATTTTTCAGGCTCCTGTTTTCGGTTTCGATGGCAAGCATGGCTTCATCAATGACCTTGCCGATTTCTTCCGTGTGCGCCGCCGCGGCGACGGCGGACCAGCGCGCTTTTTCCGGGATAAAGAAGATGCTTTCCGCCAGATATTCGTCACGGTCATTTTCAAAGCCTTCCTCCTCCGCCAGGAGCGCCTGGAATTTCCGTTCAAAGACGCAGGAGATGTAGCGCAGGAAAATCAGGCCGACGATGACTTTGCGATAGTCTGCGGCGGGGATGTGTCCCCACAGTTCGCAGGCGGCGTCCCATATTTGTTTTTCAAAGCCAATGTTGGCGTTATTTTTTTCAGCCATTGCAGTTATAGTTTTACGAAGAGGGAGTTTAAGGAAGATATGGGATGCGTCAAGATTCAAGGGAGAGGAATGGGGCGTTATGAAGATAGCCGGATAAGAAACTTCTGGAGTCCGTTCATCTTTCACCTGTGCCCGTCTCTTTGACATATCAAGAGCGTTTTTCAGTCCAGGCGCTTTGGTTCTCCGGGAAGTATAGATGATTAAAAAACGGGAGAGAGGCGGCCTCTAATGCTCTTTTACAATGTTCCTGGTATAGCTCAACCGTTTGAACATCAGCAAGGGAATGGCTACTCCAATCACCAGGGAGAAGATAATGAAGAAGGCCGTGATGCCGTTTTTGCAGATATCCACGATCAGCCTGTTCATGGTTTCCATGTCCTGGTTTTCCTGCATGAACTGCATCAGGGCCAGGATGGTCTTGTAGGCATACACGCCGGGAATCATCGGCAGAAGGGAGGGGAAGGCGAAGATTTCCGCGGGGCATTTCACCAGCTTGGCCGTCAGCACGCCCAGCATGCCGATGGTGAAGGCGGCAATAAAGGTGGCGCTGGAGATATCGATGGACCAGGAGTGCATCATGTAGAAGCGGAAGGCGTGACCGACGGCCGCGAGCAGGGCGGAAACGGCGATCGCCCGCTTGGGGGGATTGGAAATGACGGCAAAGCCCGTAGCCGCTATGGCGGCCATCAGGCCATCCCAGAGGATGGAAGAGAAGAAGTCCGGATTCATAAGCTGTTCACCCCCAGAATAAGCATGGTTGCGGAAAGGCCGATGGTGATGCAGGTGATTATCATGATGGAATGGACGCCCCGGGAAATCCCCATCAGGATGTGGCCGTGCATCAGGTCCATGATGGAGTTGATCATTTGCACGCCGGGAACCAGGAACAGAACGCTGGTGGCCAGCGCGATCTGGGGCGTCTCCCCGAACTGGAAGATGACGGCGCAGGCCGCCGCCATGGAGGCCGTGAACGCGGACAGGATGACCACGCCCAGGGGATTGAATTTCAGCCGTGAGAACTGCTGCTTTGCCAGAAAGCCCAGCAGGGTGGCGCCGAAGACGGTCAGCATGGCCCATATATCCCCGTTGAACAGGCGGCAGAAGGCGGCGTTGCCCACGCTGACCAGCAGCAGGTCCGTCCAGGGGGAAAAGCGTTTGGTTGCCGCAATGGACCGGAAGGCCCGCTCCATTTCCTCAATGCTGACGTTGTTGTCCACGGGAAGCCAGCTCAATTCGCTGAGCTGCTGGATCAGGTTCAGGTTGAAGGCCAGGGGTTTCAGTTTCCTGACGGAAGTCCGGCGCAGGTTCTCGTCATCAGTGCTGATGAGGCTCATGGTGATGTTGCGCTGGAAGATAGTCATGTCCGCCGCGTACCCGTAAGCGGCTGCAATGCGGGAGATGTTGCGCACGGCCCGGTTGGTGTGCACCCCGGCGCCCATGAGCGTAGTGGCGTATTCCAGCAGGAACTCGGACAGGGCCTGAATCTGGTCTGTATGGGGCATGGCGGAAGAGTGGGGAAGGGGAGGGTCAGGAATGGGTCCGCTGTTTTCTGGCGGCGTAGTCCCGCTGCTGGTCCCCGTCCGTGGCCCCTACGGAGAAGTAGGCGCTTTCCGGGTGGGAGAATACCAGCGCGCAGACGGCGGAAACGGGCTGCATCATCCATGTTTCCGTCAGGCTCATGCCCGCCTCTTCTCCGGCATGGAGCAGGCGGAACACGGTTTCCTTTTCCTGATGGTCCGGCTGGCTGGGGTATCCGCAGGCCGGGCGCACTCCCGTTCCGGCGGGTATGCCCCACAGCACGCGCAGTTTTTCATGGGCGGCCCCGGCAAAGGCTTCCACCAGCCGGTCCGCCAGGGAACTGACCAGAAGGGCGCGGTAGGAGTCATTCCTGGCTTCCCATTCCTGCGCCCACCGTTTGGCTCCGTGGATGCTGACGGCCATGGCCCCGATGTAGTCCTTTACCCCTTCCGGGGCGATGAAGTCCGCCAGGGCCAGACGCTTTCTGCCCTGGGCGTTCAACTGCTGCCGCTGGGTCAGCAGGGTGGCCTGCGGAACGGTTCTGGATTCATCCGTCCAGACGGTGATGTCGTCATGGTTGGGAGCGGAATTGGCCGGAAAGATGCCGATGACGCCGCGGGCCTGGTAGCGGTTTTCCTTCACGGCCTGTTCCAGCAGGTCGCGGGCATCCTTGTACAGGGCCGCGGCGGCGTCCGCCTTGGCCGGGTCCTTGGTGCGGAATTCCTGCCGGGAGTCGCTCCAGACACCATGCAGTTCCCAGGCATGGAAGAAGGGCGTCCAGTCGATGCGGCCGACCAGTTCCTGAATGGTCACGTAATACCGGGGATCGTCGCTGCAGCAGCCGCAGCTCACGGGACTGTGCAGGCTGCCGATGGAAACGGGGCCCAGACGCTCCGGCACGGGCGGCACATAGCCGCCGTCCGCGCCCCGCCAGCGCAGTTCCCGTGCTTCCTCCAGGGAGAGGAAGTCCTTCGAAGGCTTGTTTTCGTGGCTGGTGCGCAGTTCCTCCTGCCGTTCCTTGACGGCGGAAATGTAGGAATCCTTCTTTTCTCCCACCAGGGCCGCGGCGGCGGGCACCACCTGGGAGGCGTCCACGGTATGGACCACGGGCCCCTCGTAATGGGGGGCGATCTTCAGCGCCGTGTGCAGGGCGGACGTGGTGGCGCCCCCCACCATCAGGGGAACGGTCATGCCGCGGCGCTGCATTTCCGCCGCCACGTGGGACATTTCCTCCAGGGAAGGGGTGATGAGGCCGGAGAGCATCACCAGGTCCGCATGCTCCTGTTCCGCGCGGTCCAGAATCGTGTCGCAATGAACCATCACGCCCAGGTCCACCACTTCAAAGCCGTTGCAGCCCAGAACCACTCCGACGATGTTCTTGCCGATGTCATGCACGTCCCCCTTCACGGTGGCGATCACGGCCTTGCCCGTTTTGGAAGATCCTTTCTTGTCCGCCTCAATGTACGGGGTCAGCCATGCCACGGCCTGCTTCATCACGCGGGCGCTCTTCACCACCTGGGGCAGGAACATCTTTCCGTCGCCGAACAGTTCCCCCACCACCTTCATGCCGTCCATCAGCGGGCCTTCAATCACCTTCAGGGGGGAACCCAGTTCCTTGAACGCCTCTTCCGTATCCGCGTCCACAAACTCGGTGATCCCCTTGACCAGGGCGTGTTCCAGCCTCCCGGTCACGGGCTGTTCCCGCCAGGCCAGCACGGGTTTCTTTTCCGCGCCCGCCTGCGCTTTTTCCGCGGCCAGCTTCTCCGCGTAATCGGTCAGGCGTTCCGTGGCGTCCGGCCTCCTGTTCAGCAAAACGTCTTCGATCAGCTCCAGCCTTTCCTTGGGAATGTTGTCGTACACCTCCAGCATGCCGGCATTCACGATGCTCATGTCCAGCCCCTGCCGGGTGGCATGGTACAGGAAGGCGGAATGCATGGCTTCCCGCACCGGGTTGTTGCCCCGGAACGCAAAGGAGACATTGGAAATGCCGCCGGAAATGTGGGTATGGGGCAGGTGGGTGGAAATCCAGCCCGCCGCCTTGAAGAAATCCAGGGCGTAATTGGCGTGTTCCGGAATGCCCGTGCCGACGGTCAGCACGTTCGGGTCAAAGATGATGTCCTCCTCCGGGAACTGCACCCGGTTCACGAGCAGGTCATAGGCCCGCCGCGCGATGCGGATGCGGTCCTCGTAGTTGGCGGCCTGTCCTTCCTCGTCAAAGGCCATCACGACGACCGCTGCCCCGTACCTCTTGATCAGGCTGGCTTTCCTCAGGAATTCCTCCTCTCCTTCCTTCAGGGAAATGGAGTTGACGATGCCCTTGCCCTGCATGCATTGCAGCCCGGCTTCCAGCACCTCCCATTTGGAGGAATCTACCATGAAGGGGACTTTGGCGATGTCCGGCTCCGCGGAAACCAGGTTCAGGAAACGGACCATGGCCTCCCGGCTTTCAATCAGGCCGTCGTCAAAGCAGAAGTCCAGCACCAGCGCGCCGTTTTCCACCTGCTGGCGCGCGATGGAAACCGCCTCCTCATAGTTCCCCTCCCGGATCAGGCGGGCGAATTTGGGGGAACCCGCCACGTTGCAGCGTTCTCCGACAAAAAGGGTGTTTTTTTCACGGGTATGGTTGTAAGCCTCGTACCCGGACAGGCGCAGGGCGGGGGACTGGGCGGCAGGAATGCGGGGGGGAAGCCCCTCCACGGCCCGGGCGATGGCGCCGATGTGTTCCGGAGTGGTGCCGCAGCAGCCGCCCACAATATTCAGGATGCCCAGGGAGGCATACTCCTTCATGAATGCCGCCATGTCTTCCGGAAGCTGGTCGTAGCCCGTGGGGCTGAGCGGGTTGGGAAGCCCCGCGTTGGCGTAAATGGAAACGTAGCAGTCCGCAAGCCCGGCGATTTCCTCGGCAAAGGGGCGCATCAAATCCGCACCCAGAGCGCAGTTGATGCCCACGGAGAAGGGACGGACGTGGCGGATGGAATTCCAGAACGCCTCAATCGTCTGGCCGGACAGGGTGCGCCCCGCCTTGTCCGTCAGCGTTACGGACACCATCACCGGAACGGCGGCGTCCGGCTGTTCGTCGAACACCTCTTCCATGGCGAACAGAGCCGCCTTGGCGTTCAGCGTATCGAAAACCGTTTCCAGCAGAATCAGGTCCACCCCACCTTCCAGCATAGCCAGCACCTGTTCCCGGTAGGCCTGCCTGAGCTGGTTGAAATTCACGGACAGGAAGCCCGGATCATTCACGTCAGGAGACAGGGAGCAGGTGACGGACATGGGGCCGATGGAGCCGGCCACAAAGCGGGGCCTGCCGTCGCGCGCCTCCGCCTCGTCGCAGGCGCGGCGGGCCAGGGAAACGGCGGCCAGGTTCATATCCCGCACCAGGGACTTCAAAACGGGGGAATCCACCACTTGCTGGAAGTAGGACTGGTCCTTGCGCTCCCCCTCTTCCGGATGATGCCAGAAATAGTCGTGTTGCCCGATGCTGGTTGCGCCAAAGGAACAGGTTTCAATGATATCCGCACGGCCCGTATCCAGAAAGCGGCGGTGCACGTCCAGAATCACCTCCGGCCTGGTCAGCACGAGAAGGTCGTTGTTGTTCTTCAGGTCGTTGGGATACAATTCCGTATCCGAGAAGCGCTCTCCCCGGTAATCCTCCTCCTTCAGCTTGAACTTCTGGATATTAGTGCCCATGGCGCCGTCCAGGATTACAATCCTTTTGCGCAGTTGATCTTTGAGATAATCAAGACGTTTGAGTCGGGATGCTTTGGTCATAAGCGGGCGCGGAAAATCTACAGCCCGTACCCTCCGTGAACAAGGATAATTGACGTCACCCCTTTTCCGGGACGGGCGCGTATCGGGAAAATGCCCTTGCGGGTGAATTTCCCGAGGTAGAGGTATTGGAGAAAGGCATGTCCGGACTCGCCGTGCATCCCGAACCTCGCCAGGGGACGGAAAGCCGCCGCACTATCGCTATAAAGTCCGGCGACGGAAAAGCGTGCATGAGCCGGTACGCGGGCGGAAAGTGATCGGGAAAACGTATTCTTGTTTCAGCACGGGGATGTGGAAACCGGGGAAAGGATTTTACCGTGATTCAGGATGTACGGCTTTGAACGTCTGCAAGTTTTTATTGGGAAGGATGACGTGCGGAAAAAGAAAAATGTTAATAGAATGTGTATAATATGTGAATAACTAATCAACGAGAATCTTGGAAAAGGCGCTGGAAACTTCCGGACGGGCGCACCGGAACAACACCGGAAAAAAGAAAAGGGGCGGGGAAGCTTTCCTCTCTAAATGAGTAAATGCGACTGCACCTACTATCTCTTTTATCAGGAAAAATGGAGAATTCCTGCCATCTTCCGGCAGACGGAATGCATGGGACGCAGGAGAAACCGGGGACGGCCTCCGCCTGACGAAATCATTCGGCCAGACTCGGATTCAGATTCTGGGGTTGCGGCTTCTCCTCCGGCAACATGCCGGGAGGAAGGAACAGGGCGGACGCGGGAACCAGCACGGGCTGGGGAATGCCGGGGCCTGACCAGGCTACGGACATGTGGTCCGGGCCGCCGTCCTCCTTGTGAATCACCTGGAGAAAATAAAACTTGCCCGCTTCCAGGTGAACGGGTTCGGATGACTGGTTGGGCTGGTTGGTCCAGTTATGGCGGTCGGAATATCCCTTCACGGTGGCAATGCAGCTCATGTCCTTCTGGGTGGCGTCCTTGCCCAGCCACAGTTCGGCGGAATCGTCGGAAGACAGATAAAGGCGGTATTCTCCGGTAGCCGGGACGCGGAGCAGGGCGGAATAACGGGCTCCGTACTGGTCGCCCAGATTTTCTGCGTCCAGCCGGACGATCTTCCGGATGTCGGAAGAAGGCCTTTCAAAAACCTTCTGGTGCGTCAAATCCTTTACCGAACCTCCCGGAATGCCGAACCACAGCTCCTGAACCACGCCGGAGGGAAACTCCTCCGCGGGGGAGTCTGCGGCTGTTCCTGCCAGGGCTGTGCAGAAAAGAAGGCTCAGAACGGTAAGAAAAACATTCATGCAGTGTCGGGTGGAGGGGATGCTCTCTGCAACGACTACGGGCGGCATGGAACCATTCTTTCAGAAACGGCGTCATTCTTTGGGGCCGGTGTCATCATTGCCGGTCTCCGTATCCTGTCCGGCGTCCCGGTGGCGGCGGGAACCGTTCCGCCAGACCATCCAGCCGATCAGGAAGGCGAGCACGCCCAGCCCGGCAACCCGGCGTGGTGTGGAAATGCCGGACTCTTCCGTCCCGGAGGGTTCCTTTTCCATCCCGGCCGGCTCCTGGGCCTGGAGGGAACCTGCAAGGAAAAAGGCCGCCAGCGCCGTGGCGGCAAGAGTGCGGTGGAGAGAAATAGGCCGTTTCATCTTTTGTGAAAGGTTAAAACAGGCCGGAACCCCATTCAAACATATTTCCCCGGCTGTCCCGATTTTCCGCAGGTCTGCGGCCTGTCGCCGCAGGAGGTCCGGCATTTCCGGGAAAAATGTGGCCGCGAACGTTTTTTTTACAGAAAAAACTTGCGGTGGCATGATGATCATGCTAATTTTCCTCCGTCCTCTACGGGACACACCAAGACGAAAGTCAAAGGGGTATTAGCTCAGTTGGTAGAGCGCTTCAATGGCATTGAAGAGGTCAGCGGTTCGAACCCGCTATGCTCCACCAGATTTCATGTACCGCAGGTTATTGATATTCAATACTTGCGGTACGTCTGTTTTTAGGAAGTGCAGTGCAAGCCCGAGTACAGCCACCTGTTTCCACAACTGATTGGCAATTACGCCGGAAAGTGCATGATAAAATAGGTGTCTTCATCATTCTTCCTTCCATCTCCTGCCCGGTTCAGATCCGTTGATTTTCCGCAGCAGCATACCGCAGGACAACTCGCTCTTTCCCCCACGCTTTCCGGCTCATACGCTCCGTTCCTCCGGGGGCAGCCCGCGTTTCGCTTCAATCTTCTCCGGCATCTCCACCTTCACGCTCTGAACGGAAGACATCTCCTTCTGGCACAAATTCGACTTCTCGTCCCTCTCGCTCACGGGCGTCGTCACCACGGAGGAAAGCCACGACTTTGAGGAAGACACTGCCGTCCGCATCAAGGCTCGATCGGAATACGTCAACGTTCAGGAACAAACAATTGCCAGGGCCCCCCTCGGCTCCGCGAAGGGAAGCGGGCGTTTTTCTAAGAAAAGCAGGGATTTCCATGCGGAAAAATACCGTCTTTCGTATAACAAACCCGAACGCCCACCATCCTGCATCCTACATCCCTTGTTATAGGGGGATTGGCCTATTGCGCCGATAAAAGGATTCGGAATTATGTAGAATAATCTTGTTGGAATATTGCATTGCTGCTAACGCTGATATTCGGTAATAAATTGGCGGGAGAGGCAGCCAAAACGACTGATACAAGACTAAAGTAAATAGTTCCGAAACAATATGAATATCTTATAAGAAAAAAATCTTAAACACTCCTTCCTACCCGTCTTATTTTATGAAAATACTCCCTATCCTGATATCAGCATTTGTTTTTACGGCCAATGAATTAAGTGCCAGCGCCAGTTTATTCGAACTTAACAATTGCATTGGAAATAAGAATTGCCCGATAAAACAAATAAAAACAGAGAAAATCGGCGAATATATCTATGCGGCAGTGCATATTAACACTCTTTCAGACGAAATTTCAGAAGGAATAAAAGAATTCGTATTTCAAATACAGGACAGCAAAAATCCAACAGCGCCTCCCATTTATTCATTTACTACAGAACAAAGGCTGGATGTCGTCGTAACATTTTCATTTAGTAAAGATAAAGTAGAACAAATTGAAGACAGCATAAGCTTATAGGGGCCGGTACTGCACAAAACGGCAGTGGAAATAATAGTTTCTTATGTTTTTGAAATCAAAGATTATTTAAAAAAGAATCAGTGATAAAAAGCGTGTTCAGCCTTCAAGAACAATAAATAAAGGAGTCCGGGAGATGAGGGGAGTGTTCAAAGAAGTTTTCAGTCCGAGCAGCTGCGCAGAATATACGTTGATGGTTTTTTTCAAGTGGAGAGCGGAGCCGGCTTTTTTGTAAAACTCCATAAAGCAAGCGTGGATCAGACGTGTTACGTGGGGGATATCTGTAGCCGGAACAACGGTTCAAAATGCTTCTTAATTCATGCAGATCATACTCACGTTTTTTCGACGTGACAGGTAAAAGCAGTATATAATCAACACTCTATGATAGCTCTGAAAAATATTGTAGAACGCCAATGCGGGTGAAATAGGCGAAAAATGTCTTTTACCCTGGGATGCTGGCCATGATCGGGATAGGCACGCCATGTTCTCTTCCTGATTAGACATGAAATTTGATCGAGTACCCAATTTATTCTTTTTAACGCGGAACTTCAGTTCACCTGTCTGCGTGAGGTGCGTTTGTTTTTTCTAAATTTTTGAAACAGGGCATGCCTTATCTCCCTCCTGATTTTTCTTACGGAGGACAAAGGCTCGTATCAGCATTTTTTTCCAAATGCGGTAATTGCCCAGCCACCACTCGGCATTCCCGTCTTCCATGTTTCCGGCTGGATGGGTATCATTGAACCAGACCTCCCGTATGGAATGCATGCCCGTTCCTGACACTTTTTTCCATGTTACCCGGGATTGCGTTTCTGAATGGCGTACGTTCAGCACATGAAATGCGCATGAGGGCGACAGCCGGGACAAGGAATCAATGAATTCTTTTATTTCTTCAGCGGGAATGTCCCGGTTCATGACAATCCCGACGTCTTTGCTTTGTTGAATCGCGGAGATCAGACGCTGCAGCCTTTTGTTCATGGTGGCGTGAAAATCGGGCAATTGTTCCTGAATGCTTTGGTTTTTTGTAAAATGATGGAGGGATATCATTCCCGTTCGAAGGTCTCTGACGTTTCTGTGTTCGGAAGGCGATTCCTCATTCTCCTCATACTCCCGGAACAGATCAAATTCTCTTTTATGCAGAAGATCCGAATAGAGGGAAAGGTCATAGCGGAACATCCAGTCCAGGGGAGAAGAAAATGTTCTCATGTTCACCCTTCGCAGCATGGTGGCAGTCCGGCAGGCAGCTCCTGCGCTGAAAACAAAATCGACAACAGTAGGACGGTAAACAATTTTGCGAATACCTGAACGCAGAAAGGAAACAAATTTTTTTTGAGGGAGAGGTAGTGACTTTATTCATATTACATGGAGAACCTCCAACTATTAAAATGGCTGGTGGGTTTTGTCTATCCTAAAAGGACTGTCCGGGTACCGGCGGGAGTTTCGTTAAGGTTTCTGCTTGTTAGTCTTTTTCGTCTTTTCAATTCGCCTGGTGGTATTCCGATGAAGAGTAAAAGATATTCAGCCGGGCCATTTCCTGCGTCTAATCGAAAAATTGAAGGAAATATTGAGGGAGGGAATATGTTTTCAAAATGCGAATAAATTATAAAATATATTTATAATAAAAGTTTTATATATATCACAAAAATAAATTCACGTTTTTTCTTCCATTAGAGTAAGTGTAACGTTTTAGATGGATATGCAGTTCTTCTCCATCTCATGCCGGAACGGGAATTCCGGAGATGGGGGGAAGGGCAGTCAAACCAATCTGTCAATATGTCAAATCGTACGAGTTTCAACATGCATGTGCCTACCCGGATTCTTTTCGGAGCCGGGCAGCTGGACCATCTGCACGATCAGCCATTGCCCGGCCACAAGGCCATGATCGTCATTTCCAACGGAAAGTCCACGCGGACCAACGGATATCTGGACCGCCTCACCGGTCTGCTGGACCTGGCGGGCGTCGAGTACGCCGTGTTTGACCGGGTGGAGCCCAACCCGCTGAAATCGACCGTCAACGCCGGGGGAGAGTTCGCCCGGGACCACGGCTGCGATTTCATCATCGCGCTGGGCGGGGGAAGCTGCATGGACGCCGCCAAGTCCATTGCCCTGATGGCGGCCAACGGCGGCGATTACTGGGATTACATTCCATCCGGAACGGGCAGGGGGCTTCCGGTCGTCCGCAAGCCCCTTCCTCTCGTAGCCATTACCACGACGGCGGGCACCGGGTCTGAGGCGGATGCGGGCACCGTGGTGACCAACGGGGAAACCCATGAAAAAACCGGCTTCGTCCATCCGGACCTGTTCCCGGTCCTTTCCATCGTGGACCCGGAATTGATGCTCACCGTTCCGCCGGACCTGACGGCCTTCCAGGGGTTCGACGCTCTGTTCCACAGTGTGGAAGGCTATGTTTCCAACGGCACGAACCTGATGAGCGACATGTATGCCCTGACGGCCATTGAGAACATCAGCCGCTACCTGCCGCGGGCGGTGAAGGACGGGGAGGACCTGGAGGCTCGGACGCATGTCGCGTTCGGCAACACCCTTTCCGGCTACGTGATGTGCGTGGGCCGCTGTACCAGCGAGCATTCCCTGGAGCACGCCATGTCCGCCTACCATCAGGACCTCCCTCACGGCGCGGGCCTCATCATGATCAGCAGGGCCTATTTCACGCATTTGATTGAACGGCACGTTGCCGACGAACGCTTCATCCGCATGGCCCGTGCGATGGGGATGCCGGAAGCGGCGGAACCCATGGACTTTATCACGGCGCTGGCGAGGCTTCAGGAAGACTGCGGCGTGGCCGGGCTCCGGATGTCCGACTATGGCATTACTCCGGACGAGTTCGGGAAGATGGCCGCCAATGCCCGGGAAACGATGGAGTTCCTGTTCCTGTGCGACCGCTGCGAACTGACCGCGGAGGACTGTGTGTCCATCTACCGCAACTCCTTTAAATGAAGGTAACCCCCCGGAACCATGAACAAGAATATTCTCATCATCTCTGCCAGCCCCCGCAAGGACGGCAATTCCGATCTCCTGTGCGACGAGTTCGCGAAGGGCGCCCGCAGCGCCGGCCACCGGGTGGAGAAGGTGCGGCTTGCGGACAAAACCATCCATTACTGCCGCGGGTGCGGCGCGTGCAACGATACCCATGTCTGCCTCCAGAAGGACGACATGGCGGACCTCTTGGACAAGGTGCTGGAAGCGGACGTCATCGTGTTGGCCACCCCCGTGTATTTCTACACGCTGTGCGCCCAGATGAAGACGTTCATTGACCGTACGGTTCCCCGCTATCTGGATATGAGGAACAAGGAATTTTATTTTATTCTGGCCGCAGCGGAGGATGACCGGTCCGCCATGGAACGCACCGTGGAATGTTTCCGCGGATTTCTGGACTGCCTGGAAGGGGCGGAGGAAAAAGGCGTGATTTACGGCACCGGAGCCTGGAAGGCGGGAGAAATCAGACAACTCCCCGCCATGAAGCAGGCCAGAATCATGGGGATAAGGGTCTAGGCATGTTCCCGTGACGGCAATGCATGGAACCCCATGCATGAAAACACCACTCATCATGGCGGTCATCGCCGCGTTCGCTTGTATGCGTGGCTTTTTCCCGTCCGCAGACGAGCCCGGCTGCCGGATTTCCACCAGGAGCAGACTGTGGATGAAGTCTGCCGGAATATCCGGGACGGAAAGGTGAAATTCCGGTACGTCATCGGCATGAAAACCTTGAGGTGAGAGATAGCGCGAATGTTCCGGCGCCTCCGTACGCATGCCGTGCCGGGGGCGCCGGAGCAGCGCATTTCACCGGGTTGCCTGCGCTTTTGCCCGTGTGTCATGCTTCCCCCGGGACGGAAGAATTCACGTGGCGGAAAAACGGAGGGTGATTCTGATGGTTCTTCTGGTTTTTCACTTATTTCATGACAATAAAATAAACTGAATATCAATTTATTATTGTTTTTCTTAAAAAGAATGAAAAAATATTTTGCATTACAGTTACTATAACCATTAACGTGGAATACAGGAAACAGAAGACGCAAAAGATGTCTTGAGACATTTTTCCTTTCCCCGGAAAAGGGAAGGAACGGGATTTCATCCCGCCGTGGAAAACATTTCATAAAACCTTATCGCCATGAGTAAAAGAACGATTAGAAACACTTCCTACGAGGGGGAGCGCCCCCTCTTCGCCTCCCGCCGTTTGAGGCTTGAAAACGTCACGATTCTTCCCGGAGAGTCCGCCCTGAAGGAATGCTCCGGCGTGGAGGCCGTCCAGTGCGAGTTCAACGGCAAGTACCCTTTCTGGCATAACGACGGCTTTCTGATTGAAAACTGCCTGTTCAGGGAGGGGGCCCGCGCCGCCATCTGGTATTCCCGCAACCTGCACATGAAGGATACCCGTGTGGAAGCCCCCAAAATGTTCCGCGACATGGAGGGAATGGTGCTGGAGAACGTGGTCCTGACGGATGCGCAGGAATGCTGCTGGCATTGCCGGAACGCGGATCTGCGGCACGTGGAGGCGGACAGGGGGGACTACTTCTTCATGCACGGGGCGGACATCCGCATAGACGGCTTCCGGCTGAACGGGAATTACTCCTTCCAGTATTGCAGGAACGTGGTCATCCGCCATGCGGAGATTCATTCCAAGGACGCCTTCTGGAACACGGAAAACGTCATCGTGTATGATTCCGTGCTGGACGGGGAGTACCTGGGCTGGCACTCCAAAAACCTGCGGCTGGTCAACTGCCGGATTTCAGGAACCCAGCCTCTTTGCTATGCGGAAAACCTGGTTCTGGAGAACTGCACGTTTGCGGAGGATGCGGACTTGTGCTTTGAATATTCCTCCGTCCAGGCCGGCATCAAGGGAGTTGTCCCCAGCGTGAGGAACCCGCGCAGCGGCCGGATTGTGGCGGACGGGTACGGGGAAATCATCCTGGACGCCCACTGCAAGGCTCCGGGGAACTGCTCCATTGAAACGAGAAACGTCCAGCCGGGGGAGGCCGCATGAAGTACGATTTTGATACCGTCATACCGCGCCGGGGAACGAATTCCTACAAATGGGATTCCGTTCCCCAGGCGGATATCCTGCCCATGTGGGTGGCGGACATGGACTTCCGCACGGCTCCCGCCGTCACGGAGGCCCTGAAGAGAAGGGCGGCCCACGGCATTTTCGGCTACACGCGGGTTCCCTCCGCCTATTACGAGGCGGTTACGGACTGGTTTGAACGCCGCCACGGCTGGAAGATCAATCCGGACTGGATCATTTACACGACCGGAGTGGTGCCCGCCCTCTCCGCCGTCATCAAGGCCCTGGCAGAGCCGGGAGACAAGGTGCTTGTCCAGACGCCGGTGTACAATTGCTTCTTTTCCTCCATCCGCAATGACGGATGCGTGGCGGAGTACAATCACCTGCGGTACGAGGACGGAGTTTACACGATTGATTTTGAAGACCTGGAATGCAAGGCGGCCGATCCTTCCGTGAAACTCATGCTTCTGTGCAATCCCCACAATCCGGCGGGGCGCGTATGGTCGCGGGAGGAACTGGAGAAGATCGCGGACATCTGCCTGAGAAACGGCGTTTTTGTGGTGGCGGATGAAATCCACTGCGAGCTGGTTTATCCGGGCCACCGCTACACTCCTTTCGCCTCCCTTTCGGAGGAAGCCCTCCTCCATTCCGTCACCTGCATTTCCCCCAGCAAAGCGTTCAACCTGGCCGGGATTCAGATAGCCAACATCGTCGCGGCGGATGAAGAAGTGCGGAAAAAGATAGACAGGGCCATCAACGTCAATGAAGTGTGCGACGTCAACTCCTTCGCCGTGGACGCCCTGGTCGCGGCGTACGGGGAGGGGGAGGAATGGCTGGAGGAATTGAAGCGTTACCTGTACGGGAATTACGAGACGGTCCGGGAGTTTTTCCGGGAGCGCCTGCCGCAGTTCCATATTCTGCCGCTGGAAGGGACATACCTGGTGTGGATAGACTGTTCCGTGCTGGGCATCTCTTCCGAAGAAGCCGCCGGGAAGCTGATGGAGGAAGGCCGCATCATGGTCAACAGCGGGGAAATGTACGGAGAAACGGAGGGATGCTTCATCCGGCTCAACATCGCCTGCCCCAGGGAATTGCTGCTCCGGGGGCTGGAAGGAATTTTCAAAACCTTCGGCGATGCTGAACGCGGCGGCGGTCCCATGCGCTCTTAAAGACAGGAAGAGAAAAGACCATCAATAACCAGCAGACAATCCATCATGAAAAATACGGTAACAAGAAGGTCATGGCTTAAATCCTCCGGCGCGGCGCTGGCCTCCCTGGCGGCGGCCGGCATTCTGCCGGAATCCGCCCGCGGAAGCTCCACACCGGCCGGGGCGTCAAAAGTTCTGATGACCAAAAAGATAACCCCGGAAAGCCTCGTGAAGATTTACGAGGCCCTGGGACGTCCGGCTTCCGGAAGGGTGGCCGTCAAAATCAGCACGGGAGAACCCGGAGGGCACAATTTCCTCCAGCCCTCCCTCATCGGGGACCTGGTGCGCAAGGTGAACGGCACCATCGTGGAGTGCAACACGGCCTATGGCGGCAAACGCTCCAGCACGGAGGCCCACATGCAGGCCGCCAAGGACCACGGATTCCTTGACATCGCCAAGGTGGACATCATGGATGCCGAGGGAGAGTTCCACCTTCCGGTGAAGGACAAGAAGCACCTCCAGTACGACATCGTCGGGGACCATCTGAAAAACTATGATTTCATGATCAACCTGGCCCATTTTAAGGGGCATGCGATGGGCGGCTTCGGCGGCGTGCTCAAGAACCAGTCCATCGGCGTGGCTTCCGCCGCCGGCAAGGCGTATATCCATTCGGCTGGGAAAACGCAGGACGTTTCCCAGGTATGGAGCAATCTGGGCGAGCAGGATGCCTTTCTGGAATCCATGGCCGCGTCCGCCCAGGCGGTCGCGGACTACTTCGGGGACAAGATACTTTACATCAATGTCATGAACAATCTGTCCATCGACTGCGACTGCGACGCCCATCCCCATGACCCGGAAATGAAGGACATCGGCATTCTAGCGTCGCTTGATCCGGTTGCCCTGGACCAGGCGTGCCTGGATCTGGTGCATGCCGTCCGGCCGTCGGAAGGCAACAACAGCAAGCCCCTGATTGAGCGCATTAAAAGCCGCAACGGCCAGTATACGGTGGACCATGCCGAGCGGATCGGCATGGGCAGCAAAAAGTATGAACTGGTTGAACTACAACTGTAAAAAAGAGTTTTATATAAAAAGGCCGCGCAGAACGGCCTCCTGACAAGGGAATTCACAGAAAGCATATGATGGAAGAAATCATCCTGAATAACGGAGTGGCCATGCCCGTTCTGGGCTTTGGCGTTTACCAGATACCGGACGCCGCCGAATGCGAACGCTGCGTGCTGGACGCGATTGAGGTCGGCTACCGCTCCATTGACACGGCGCAGGCCTACCGCAATGAGGAAGCCGTGGGCCGCGCGGCGGAAAAGAGCGGGGTACCCCGCGGGGAACTGTTCATCACCACCAAGGTATGGATTTCCAACGGCGGTTATGAAAAGGCGAAGGCTTCCATCGAGGAATCCCTGAACAAGCTGCGCACGGACTATCTGGACCTGCTGCTCATCCACCAGCCCTTCAACGACTATTACGGGACCTACCGGGCCATGGAGGAGGCGTACCGCGCCGGAAAAATCCGCGCCCTCGGCGTCAGCAACTTCTATCCGGCCCGCTTTATCGATCTGGCGGAATTCTGCGAGGTCAAGCCGGCCGTCAACCAGATGGAAACGCACGTCTTCCACCAGCAGGTCCAGATACGGGAGGTCATGAAGAAGTACGGCACCCGCCTGGAATCCTGGGGGCCCTTTGCCGAAGGGCGCAACGGATTTTTCGACAATGAAGTGCTGAAAGCCGTTGGCGCGCAGTATGGCAGGACGGCGGCCCAGGTCGCCCTCCGCTTCCTGGTCCAGCAGGGCATCATTGCCATTCCCAAATCCACCCACCGGGAGAGAATGGTGGAGAATTTCAATATCTTTGACTTTGAACTCTCCCCGCAAGACATGAAAGCCATCGCCGCGCTGGACAGAGGAGAAAGCCTCTTCTTTTCCCATGAAGACCCCGCAACGGTGGAATTCCTGATCAATTACGGAAAATGAAAGGATGAGGCGCATTCCGGCAGGGAAGAGGAACAGTCCGGACAAAAAGGCCCATCCACGGGGGAGGCATGAAAAGCTTTCCGGGAATTTCCGCCCCTGAAGGCGCAGGAACCTTCACAAGTTCCTGTGCCGCTTCCCGTTCTTGCGGGGTGCGGCGGAATGCAGTAACATGAATGGAACAAACGCATGATCTTGATTTTTGAAGCATTGCTTGCGGGCTACATTTTCTGGCGGGCCATCCTGCCGTTGCGTCTGCATTGGGGATGGAAGGCGGCGCTTTCGGCGCTGCTGGCCGTGGCGGCGTTCAAATTCCACCTTCTGCACCTTTTCGGCGGCCCCATGTTTTTCTCTCCGGTTCTGCCGGAGTGGCTGCTGCTCGCCGCCGCGTGGCTGTTTTCCGTCCTGTTCCTGTTCTTCTTCCTGCTGCTGGCCGCCGACATCGTGGGCGGGCTTTATCGCCTGGTACTGTTCTGCCTCCGGAAAAAAAAGTCGGAGCGCTTCCGCACCATCGTCAACAGGGTGAACCTGGGTTTGCTGGTTCTTTCCTCCGTGCTCGCAACCGTGGGCGTCATCGGCGGGACCAGCGTGCCGGGAGTGCGGGAAGAAACGATTGCAGTCGGCCATCTGCCGGAAGAGGCGGACGGCATGACGATTGCGCTGCTGGCGGACCTCCACGCGGACGGCATCACGCGCGCCGACCGCATCCGCAGGATCGTGCAGCGCACGAACTCGCTGAATCCCGACCTTGTCGTGATTGCCGGGGACTTCGTGGACGGCACGGTTCCGGTGCACGGAGAGGACCTGCGGCCTCTTGCGGACCTGAAAGCCAGGTACGGCGTGTTCGGCGTTCCGGGCAACCACGAATATTATTCCGGCTATGAGGAATGGATGGAATTTCTTCCGACGCTCGGCGTCCGGATGCTTCCCAACGAACATGTCCTGACGGGCGGCGGAAACGTCGTTCTGGCGGGAGTGACGGATCCCGTGGCCGGGATGACGGGCAGGGAAGAGCCGGATATCGGCAAGGCGCTGGAAGGAGCGCCGCCGGGGAAAGCCCGGATTCTCGCCTCCCACCAGCCGCGCCTTGCCCATGAGGCGGCGCGGCAGGGCGTGGACCTCCAGCTCTCCGGCCATACGCACGGCGGCATGATCACCGGAATTGACCGGCTGGTGGCGCGGTTCAATGACGGCTTTGTTTCCGGGCCGTACCGGGTGGGCTCCATGAAGCTGTACGTTTCCAACGGAGCGGGGATATGGAACGGTTTTCCGGTCCGCATCGGCGTTCCCGCGGAAATCGTCCTGATCCGCCTGAAAAGGGAATGAAAGACGGCCACGGCCACGTGCAAGCCGGGAGTTTTTTATTCCGGGAGGATGGTGAAATCTCCCGGAACGGACTGTTCAAGAGCGCCGGGCCTCATGCCCCGCCGTCCGGCACGGAGCATCTGATTTCATAATGCGGGTGTGAAAAATAGTAATGGTCCGGGAACAGCTCCGTTTCCATCACGATACGGTCGTATTCCCGGCTGAACAGGTCCGGGAACAGGAAGGCGGCCTGTTCAATGTCGCTGTGGTCCGTTTTCATGCAGACGCAGGAAAGTTCCTGCAGATGAATGATTTCCTCCGGAAGCGGCTCGCGGGACTGCTCCATGTCCACCTCAATGTAAAGGAAGCGTTCCGTGACGCCGCCGCGGCTCATCATCAGGATGCCCGCTTCCGATCCTGTTTTCAGTCCGCGGCGGCTGATGTCCTCCAGCGCGCGGTTGAATTTCAGGTGGTATTCCGTGCTGCGCTGCCTTCCGCGGTAGGGAAGGGCCCAGCAGTATTTTTCCGGAATTGCCAGCTTGATGGGTCCGTTGTGGAACCGGTAGTTCTCCGCGTGCCGGATGTGTTTCTGCATCTCGTCCAGGATGTGCAGCTTGGTGTTGATGGCACGGATCTTTTCATCCGCCAGCATGGACCCGTACGCGATGAGCTTGCCGTAGCGGATGCTCTTCTTGTCTTCCGTCAGGAATTCCGTGAACCGGTTCAGCGGAATGTCCAGCTCCACGCACAACTGAATGGCCTCCACGAGCTGGATTTGGGAGAAATCGTAATAGCGGTATCCTGTTTCCGTGTCCACATGGGCTGGCGGCAGAATGCCTATTTTGTCGTAGTAACGGAGGGATTTGATGTGGACCCCGGTTTGTTTGGAGATGTTTCCGATGGTCAGCAAATGTTTTTTGTCCATGTATGGCAGAAATAGTTTAAAAGGGGGAGAAAGTGCCCGGCATGAATTTTATGGAGAAATATAATAAATTGTTAAACAGTCGTTTATATAATTCCCTAGTTACCGTTTTTATAAAGATTAGGCTTCAGAATCCCTTCCTGCGCAAAGGGAAAAATTTGCATTGCGGAATTTCGTGTTGACCCTCCTATTATGGGAGGGTTTATAGCATAGACCTCACTGCATGATCCATGGAAAAAGAGTGCATGACAAATGTCCTTTTCCCGGCATGTTCAACCTTGTTTGCCAAATGAAATCCCACTTTGTTTTCTCTTTATTTCTTGCCGCGGGACCGCTCCTCTCTTCCTGCCGGGACGACGGAAGCGCGCAGGACCCCATGATGATGCCGGAGCCTGAAGTGACGGTGACGACGGTGCGCGGGGAGGAAATCCCCGTCACCTCCAATCTGCCCGGCCGCATGGAGGCCTTCCTTCAGGCGGAGGTGCGCGCACGCGTCACCGGCATCATTCAGGAACGCTTTTACCAGGAAGGGCAGAACGTCAAACAGGGCGACCTGCTGTTCAAGATTGAACCGGAGCCGCTTCAGGCGGCGCTGGACGAGTGCAAGGCCGCCCTGGACCGCGCGCAGGCCGTACTGACGGACGCGCAGGACAAGGCCAAAAGGTATTCCGCCCTGGTTTCCAAGGGGGCCGTGAGCGGCCGGGAGCACACGCAGTCCGTGGCGGAGGAAGCCCGCGCCCGTGCGGAATACGCCGCGGCGAAGGCCGCCCTGGAACGGGCCCGACTGGACCTGGAATACACCAATGTGACGGCTCCCATTTCCGGGCGGGTGCGCCGCGCCCTGGTCACCAAGGGGGCGCTGGTGGACCAGAACGGGTTCACCCACCTGACTACGGTGGAGCAGATAGACCCCATCTACGTCCGTTTCAGTTCCCCCTCCTCCCAGCGCAGCAGACTCCGCAGGGCCATTCTTTCCGGTCTGTGGAAGGAAATACCGCTGGAAGAAATCAAGGTCCGGCTGCTGCTCCCCAACGGAGAGGAATACCCGCATAAGGGCCATTTCTTCTTCTCGGACATGGCGGTGGACCCCGGCACGGACACCATTGAAATGAGGGCGCAGTTCCCCAACCCGGACCACGAACTGCTTCCCGGAAGCTACGTGCGCGTGGTCTTTGACAAGGCCGTCCGCAACCATGTCTTTTCCGTGCCGCGGGATTCCGTAATGCGCACGGCGCAGGGCGCTTCCGTCCTGGTCGTCGGGAAGGACGGCATTCTGGAAAGCCGCCCGGTGACGACGGAAACCATGAATGAAAAGAGATGGCTGGTCACCTCCGGCCTGAAGGACGGGGACAGGGTGGTCACCAGCAAGACAATGTTCCTCCGGCCCGGAATGAAAGTGAGCGTGAAGGAAGAGGCCGCTCCCCTGGAAAACTCCAACTGACCGCCAGACCATGCCTGACTTTTTCATCAACCGTCCCATTTTCGCGTGGGTGGTGGCCCTGCTGATCTCCCTGGTCGGCCTGCTGGCCCTTCCCATGCTGCCCGTAGCGCAGTACCCGGACATCGCTCCGCCCGTCATCACCATCCGCACCACTTATCCGGGGGCCTCCGCCCAGGTTACGGAGGAGGCCGTCACCGCCGTCATTGAGAAGGAAATCAACGGCGCGCCGGGCCTGCTGTACATGTCCGCCACCAGCGACTCCAACGGCATGGTGGAAATAGCCGTCACCTTCCAGCAGGGGACGGACCCGGACATTGCCGCCGTGGAAGTGCAGAACCGCCTGAAAATCGTGGAATCCCGCCTGCCGGAATCCGTACGCCGGGAAGGGGTGTTCGTGGAAAAATCCTCCAACAACATTCAGGCCGTCATTTCCCTGTCCTCCGACGGGGCGCTGGACGGCACGGAGCTGGGGGAACTTGCCTCCGCCCGCCTCATTCCGGAATTGAAGCGCGTGAAGGGCGTGGGCCGCGTGGAGCTGTTCGGGGCGGAAATGTCCATGCGCATCTGGCCGGATCCGGAAAAGCTGGAAGCCCTCCGGCTCACGCCCACGGACATCGTCAGCGCCGTGGCTTCCCAGAGCGAGCGTATCATCATCGGGGACATCGGCGGCGCGGCGGTCTCCAAAAACGCGCCGATCAACGCCAGCGTGGTGGCCAGCGAGGAATTGCACACGCCGGAGGACTTCGAAGCCATTGCGCTGAGAACGCTCCCGGACGGCTCCTCCGTCAAGCTGGGGGACGTGGCGCGCGTGGAACTGGGCGCCAACAATTACTCCTTCTTCTCCCGGTGCAACGGACTGGCCGCCACCGGCATGGCCATCAAGATGGCCCCCGGCTCCAACGCCGTGGAAACCATGGGGCTGCTGAGGGACAAGATGGACGAACTGTCCAAGGATTTTCCCCCCGGCGTTTCCTACCAAATCCCGTATGAGACCACCCACTTTGTGGAAATCTCCATCCAGAAGGTGGTCTCCACGCTGCTGGAAGCCATCGGCCTGGTGTTCCTGGTCATGTTCCTGTTCCTCCAGAACTTCCGGGCCACGCTGATTCCGACGCTCGTCGTTCCCGTGGCCCTGCTGGGAACCTTCGCCGTCATGTGGATTTCCGGATTCTCCGTCAACATGCTCACCATGTTCGGCATGGTGCTCAGCATCGGCATCCTGGTGGACGACGCCATCGTCGTCGTGGAAAACGTGGAGCGCATCATGCAGGAGGAGGGTCTGGACGCCCGGCAGGCCACCATCAAGGCCATGAAGCAGATCGGGGGCGCCATCGTGGGCATTACCGCGGTGCTGGTCTCCGTGTTCATCCCGATGGCCTTCTTCAGCGGGGCCGTGGGCAATATCTACCGGCAGTTCTCCGTAACCCTGATCGTTTCCATCTCCTTCTCCGCGTTCCTGGCCCTTTCCCTGACGCCCGCGCTCTGCGCCGCCATGCTGAAACCCTCTTCCGTGGAGCATCAGGACAAGAGGGGCTTCTTCGGCTGGTTCAACAGGACGATCAACCGCTCCACGGAACGCTATGGAAAAACCGTCTCCGGCATCATCAGGCGGCCCGTCCGTTCCCTCTTCGTGTACGTCCTCGTCATTGCCGGGGCCGGCTACCTGTACCTCACGCTGCCTTCCTCCTTCCTTCCGGAAGAGGACCAGGGGAGCTGCATGGTGCTTGTCTCCCTGCCGCCCGGCACCCTTCAGGAAGAAACGAGCGCCCGCCTGCGCGACGTGGAAGACTATCTGATGAAGAACGAACCGGTGAAGCACGTCTATTCCGTGGGCGGTTTCAGCTTCTTCGGCAGCGGGACGAACATGGCCATGCTCTTCGTCGGCCTGAAGGACTGGAGCGAGCGCACGGACCCGGCCCTGGGCGTCGGTGAAATCGTCAACCGGATCAATGGCCGCTTCATGAGCGATCCCCAGATGTTTGTCCTGGCCATGAACGTGCCGGCCCTGCCGGAACTGGGGAACTCCTCCGGGTTCGACTTCCGGCTCCAGGACCACGGCGGCATCGGCTACGAACGCCTGGTGGAAGCCCGCGAGGAGTTGCTCAGCCGGGCCGCTGCGGACCCCAGCCTGGCGGACGTCCACTTCATGGGCCAGGCGGACACGCCGCGCCTGGGCGTCTCCATTGACCGGGACAAGGCCTTTTCCATGGGCGTGCCCATGACGGAAATCAGCAACTCCCTGGCGGTCATGTTCGGCTCCAGCTATGTGGGGGACTTCATGCACGGCAGCCAGGTGCGCCGCATCATCATCCAGGCGGACGGGAAGAGCCGCCTGAGCGGGGACGACATTGAAGACCTGCACGTGCGCAACGAAGCGGGCAGCCTCCTGCCGCTCTCCTCCTTCGTTAATCTGGAATGGACGGCCGGACCGCCGCAGCTCACCAGGTACAACAACTATCCCTCCTTCACCATCAACGGCTCCGCCGCTCCCGGCAAAAGCAGCGGGGATGCCATGAAGACCATGGAGCGGATTGCCTCCTCCCTGCCTCCGGGGATCGGCTTTGAATGGACGGGGCAGTCCTATGAGGAACAGCAGGCCGGCTCCCAGGCCTCCCTCCTGTTCGGGCTTTCCATCCTGATCGTGTTCCTGGTGCTGGCCGCGCTGTATGAAAGCTGGTCCATCCCCTTCGCCGTCATTCTAGTGGTGCCGCTGGGGCTGATCGGGGCGCTCCTGGCCGTCTTCCTGAGGGACATGCCCAACGACATCTACTTCAAGGTGGGTCTCATCACCACCATCGGCCTTTCCGCCAAGAATGCCATTCTGATCGTGGAAGTGGCCAAGGAACTGTACCGCGACGGCATGGGCGTGATGGAAGCCACGGTGACGGCGGCCAAGCTGCGCCTGCGCCCCATCCTGATGACCTCCCTGGCGTTCGGCGCGGGCGTCATTCCGCTTGCCTTTGCGCGCGGCGCGGGCGCCGGAGCGCAGCAGGCCGTGGGCACGGGCGTGCTGGGCGGCATCATCACCGCCACGGTGCTGGCCATTTTCCTGGTTCCCCTCTTCTTCCGGCTGACGGCCGGGAAAAGAAAGAAGGTGTAAATCCGCCGGAGAATTTCCGGTGCAACGGGGCTGTTCCGCTTATGGGCAGGGCAGCCCCGTTGAATATCTCCCGTTCCGGATTTTGCGGAACCCGGTCATCCTTCATGATTCCTGAGGCTGGAAAAAGTTTTTGGAGTGCCGGATTTTTCCCATGCCTGCGCGGAATGAACGACATTTGATGTTGATAAAGAGAGATCGGAGCTGCGGGAACGTGCTGAAAACGGCATGCCGCCGATTCCTTCACATCTGGGGTTGAAGTTTGACTTATTTTTAAAAATATGGTACCATAAGGTGATATTTCAACTCAATCCCAAAAGAAAACTGCTATTTATGGATTTTAGGACTGGAAAAGGCCTGGGATGGCTGGCTCTCGGCGGAGTGGGAAGTTTTTCTATTTTTCATCTTCATGTAGATAATCTTATTAATGTACAACATTTTATTTGCAATGGGAATTGGAGTTCTCCCCCTCCATTTCAGGGGCCCGTGGCAGGTACGCCAAAGCCTCAACAACTGAAACCGTTCTTTCCGTTGCCGATCTTTCCCGAGACAGGGAAAAGAAAGTACTTGAGCTGGTTGAAAATCATTGCCGTTTCATGAACATCGGAAATGTAGAGGGACAGATGGCATGTTTCGGGGACCGCATTTTTAAGTATTTTGATAAAGGGCAGGTGGGCAAGTCTTTTATCATGAAAGATATAAAAAACCATACCCGCCCTTATGAAATTTTTGCCACGGATTTGTTGGATGTGAAGGCAAACAAGGCGGAAGGCAACAATTTATTTGATTATGAGGCGGTGGCAAAAATCCGTCTCACCCTTAAAAAAAGAGCGGGGCAGGTGAGGACGCAAATAATCACGAATTTTTACGGACTCAAGTTCCAGGGGGACAAACCTGAAATAGTTTATATTGATCGGATAAAGGAATAGGCCCCCCGGATTCTCCCTATCCCCGCGCCTTTCCTTTTCCAAAATTGGAGATAAGTGAAAGGTGCTGAAGCCGCTTGCCTTCCCAAATGGCCGGAGGTCGTGAACGGATCAAAATAGCGTACCTAGCGTACCGGATGTGTACGGATGGCAAACGGCATGCGGTCCCAGCATCGTCGCGTCATGCGGGGCGTGGAATTTTTTTCTGCCCGGCAGAAAGCCGTTGATCTTCATGAATGTGGGCGGCCCATGCCGGAATGAGGAGCATGGGGATTTTCCTTTGATGGAGCAATATTCCATCTTTGCCGGAAAAGCTGGAGAAAAAGTTTTTCATGGAATCCTGTTGACTTACAGTAACTGTAACCTTTAAACAGGAGACAAGGGGAAGCGCCGGAGTACGGCCTTCCCCGGATGAACCGGCCCGGTACGGACCGGTGCACAGGTCAACCATTCACCGGAACACCAGACATGAAGAGCAAATCAATCATAGCCGCCGTGGCGGCGTCACTCCTGACCGGGCTGGGATGTTCAGCCCAGGAACAGCCCAAAGTTTCCACGGAACCGTCCAGGATTCTCATCGCCTATTATTCCTGGGGCGGCAACACGAAGTACGCGGCCGCCCAGATCCAGAAGGAAACGGGGGGAACCTTGTTTGAAATCAAGCCTGTCAAGCCTTATCCCGCCGATTACCGGGAATGCACCGTGCAGGCCAAGAAAGAGATTCAGGAAGGAGCCAGGCCGGAATTGAGCGCCCGGGTGGAGGACCTCGGGAAGTACGACGTCGTGTTCATCGGGAGTCCCAACTGGTGGAGCACGATCGCCCCTCCCGTTTCCTCCTTTTTGGCGGGGCATGATCTCTCTGGAAAGACGGTGATTCCCTTTGTGACGCACGGGGGCGGCGGCATGGCGCGCTGCGCGGACGCGGTCCGCAAACTGTGCCCTAAGTCCTCCGTCCTCAAGGGCGGCGCCTTTGCCGGCGACGGAATCAGAACGTCCCGGGCCGCCCTGGCCAAGTGGGTCAATGACACAATCACCATCAACAAATAATGCTCCTGATGAAACGAATCCTTCTGGGAACGGCCTGTTCCCTCCTTTTCCTGATGAACTACACGGAAGCACAGACCATGAACAACAGCACGGAAGCCCTGTCGCCAAAGGAACGGCAGATTGCCGCCATCAGCGCCCATACCGCCCGCGGCGACATGGACGGACTCAAAACCGCCCTGGCCGCGGGGCTGGACGCCGGACTCAGCCTGAACGAGATCAGGGAAGTTCTCGTCCAGATGTATGCCTATTGCGGTTTCCCCCGCAGCCTGAACGCTTTGAGCTCCCTGATGGAGCTGTCCAAGGAGCGCGCCGCGCGCGGCATCAACGACAGGGAGGGTGCGGAAGCCGGAGCCCCTCCGGCTGGCAGGAGTATCGACTTCGGCACGGAGAACCAGACAAAACTCTGCGGCGCTCCGGTCAAGGGCGAGCTTTTCCAGTTTGCCCCGGCCATTGACGAGTTCCTGAAAGCCCACCTCTTCGGCGACATCTTTGGGCGCGACAATCTTGACTGGAAAACCCGAGAGCTTGCCACCATTGCGGCTCTGGCTTCCATGAAGGGTACGGAAAGCCAGTTGAACTCCCACATCCGCATCGGCAAACACAACGGCCTGACGGACGAACAGGTGGACGCTATCCTGGATATTTCCGGCTCCGCCGGAAGGGACGACCCCTTCCCGAAGGGCAATCCCGCCCCCGCCAATTTCACCGGGAAGGCCTGGGTGGCCATGATGGTGGACAACAGGGATTACGACATGTCCGCCTACAACGTCACCTTTGCCCCCGGCACGCGCAACAACTGGCACAGCCATTCCGTGGGGCAGGTGCTGTTCTGCACGGAGGGTGCGGGCTATTACCAGGAGCGCGGCAGGAAGGCCCGCCGCCTGGAGCCCGGCAGCGTGGTGGAAATCCCGGCAAATACGGAGCACTGGCACGGAGCGGCTCCGGACAGCGAATTCGTCCACATCGGCATTACTCCTAAAGCCGCGTCCAACAAAACCGTCTGGGGCGGCCCCGTGACGGATAAGGAATACGCGGAGGCCGCCGGAGGGAAATAGCAGCGCCCGGAACAGAAAACAGATCATGACAAAGAGGGGGATGTCTTCCCCCTCTTTTTTGTAATAGGACCATCCATGATGAATAGTTCAAGCAGCATCTCGCGGAGAGCGAGCCTGAAACAGATGGGCATGGCCGCCGCCGGAGCCGGGCTGGGGCTGGGCTTTGCGTCCGCCGCGGAAACCGTTCCCGCCGCCTCCGGAAAAAAGCTGAAAGTGGCGCTCGTCAATGGAAGCCCGCATGAACACGGGTGTACCTATACGGCGCTGAAGGAAGTTGCGGGGGCGCTGGAGGGCTGCGGCGTGGAAACGGAAATTTTCTGGATAGGCAGTCATCCGGTAGCCGGGTGCATCGCCTGCGGCGAATGCCGGAAAACGGGCAAGTGCTTCCGGAATGACTGCGTGAACCTGTTCCTTGAAAAAGTTCCGGGATGCGACGGCTTCGTGTTTGGCTCCCCCGTTCATTTCGCTTCAGCGGCGGGGGACATGAGCTCCTTCCTGGACCGGGTATTTTATATCGCATCGGCCCGGTTCAGGGGCAAGCCCGGCGCGGCGGTCACCAGCTGCCGCAGGGCGGGGAGCACCGCCACGCTTGACCAGTTGAACAAATACCTGCTGTTCAGCTCCATGCCCATCGTCTCCTCCCAATACTGGAACATGGTTCACGGGAACACGCCGGACGAAGTCCGCAAGGACCTGGAAGGCCTGCAAATCATGAGGACGCTGGGCCGGAACATGGCCTGGCTGCTGAAAAGCATTGAAGCGGGAAAGCTGGCGGGAGTGCCCCTTCCCGAGGAAGAACCGCGCGTGGGGACCAATTTCATCCGGTAACCGCGTTCAGTCCTCCGGCGTGATGTTCGGTTCGTTCGCGGGGGCGTGGTTCAGGGGATTGCAGCTGTCCGGCCTGCGGTTTTCCAGCAGGTCCTGGTAGAATTTCTTCTTGTATTTCAGCACTTCCATCTGCTTTTTCAGCACGCGGAGCTGGTTCCTGAGGCTTTTTTCCTGCTTGAAGATGAGTTCAGCCCGTTCCGGAATGGTGGAATCCCCTTCCTGGCACAGGTCGATGTAGTGCTTGACCTCCTCAATGGGAAGCCCCGTCATGCGGAGGCAGTGAACCAGGCGGAGCCAGCCCAGGGTGTATTCGGAAAACATGCGGGCGTTTCCGCCGCTGCGGTCCACGTCGGGAATCAGCCCCACGTTCTCATAATAACGGATGGTGTAGGCGGACATTTCCATCATGTCCGCCACCTGCTTGACCGTATATTTGGGAGTGCGGTCGTGGGAGGCCCTGTAAGTGCCCAGTTTGGGCTTTTGCTTGATCATCGTTTTGGGGGACAGTTACAGTTACTCTAATATTCTGATGAAGATGAAAAGGCAAGCCTTTTGCCATACTGCATGACGAAAGGAGATTCCCGGAACAGGAACGAGAAGGAGAAAGGGTAGATTGCAAGCATGCCGGAACAGGGGGGAAGGGCGCCTTTTCGGAATAATCCTCCGACAAAAAAAGGCCGTCCCGTGGGAAGGGACGGCCTTTTCCGTGAAAACCGGAAGGAAATTATATTTCCGTTACACCCTGCGGCGGCGCATCATCAGCGCGGCCAGACCCAGAAGACTCAGGGAAGCCGCTGCGGGTTCCGGAACCGCCAGTGTTCCTTCCAGCGAAATATCGCGGATGATTCCGTTGTTGCCGTTGTTGCCGCCCGAACTGCCGATGACGGCATAAACCTTGCCGTTGCCGTTTGTCTTCATGGCCGCGAGCTGTTCGTCGGTCACATCGTAGGAAACGTTCCACTGGGAGGCATTGTTGCCCCTGCTTCCCTTGCAGAGTTCCACTAAATCTCCGTCCGTGGTTTCATACCAGACGGAATAGGTGTACGTGGGGCCCGTTCCGGGAGGAGTCAGGCTGAAGCTGAAAGTGAGTCCGGAATAGGCCTGGATGTTTTCAATGGTCATCTTCAGTCCGGCGCAAACCCCGATCGTGCCGGGCATGTTGGGAAGGGTGATGGTCTGGTCCGCCGCATTGGCGGAAGCCTGGCCCCAGCGCATGTCGCCGTTTCCGGTGGTGGTGTACCATCCGTCCGCGCGTCCGGCGGGCCCCAGCCATGCCTTGACGTCGGCGGCCGTGATGTTGTTATTGGCAAGACGTCCTGCGGAATTGTAGCCCTGGCCGGTGATGGAGGAGATTTCCGGCATCAGCTCAACGGTAGCCGCGGAAACGGAGGCTGCCAGAGAGGCTATGCCCAGGCAAATGGTACAAAGGAGCTTTTTCATGCGAATATTGAACAGAAGAACTGTTCATAGCTTGTCGGATTACGAATCCGGCGTCAAGAAAATATTTTTAGACTTTGCCTGTTGCCACCAGTGCTATTTCCCGTAAAAATTAAGAAAACATGATTTAAAATTGCCTGGTTTTTTATGATCGTACCTATCCGTGCGGGAGTTATCCTTTGATGCCCTTTTTACAATATTGGCACGGATTCGTAATCCGATGTGCGTTTTTTTATTTTTCCAATATATTGACTGTTTGTTTCAAACGATGTTTGAAGAATAGGAATTGAATGGATTTAACCAAAGGATTTGACGGAGCCTGCCGGTATATTAGAATGGCGTTTCCTTTAAACAAAATTCCCTGCCATGATTATTGCCTCCCTTGCCGATTCCGCCCGTTATGAAAAACTGAATCCCCTGTTTAGGCAGGCTTTCGACTTCGTACGCGCGGCGGATCCGGCCGTTCTGGAGCCGGGGCTCCATGTCCTTGTGGAAGGCGCTCTGATCGTGATGGTGAACGAGACGGCGATGAAAGCTCCGGAAAAGGCCAGAATGGAGGTCCACAACAAATTCATCGACATCCACGTCCCCCTTTCACGGGACGAACGCTTTACCTGGAAGGAGCGCGCCGCGCTGGAAAAACCGTTCGAACCCTTCCAGGAAGAGAAGGATGCGCAGCATTACGACGACGCGGAAGAAACTTCCTTCACCGTCAGGCCCGGCCAGTTCGCCGTGTTTTTCCCGGAAGACGCCCATGCCGGGTGCATTGGGGAAGGCGTCATCCGCAAGCTGGTGATTAAAGTAAAAACGGCCTGACCGCGTTCCGGAAAATTCCGGAAGGGCCAGACCACCGATAAAAAGTCCCGTCAGGCGGTGCTCATCCGCCTGCGGCAAATGGGTCAGCTTTCTTCCTCGGCATCGTCCTTCCGGGCGTCCTGTTTGGGGTCCTGGGGAGCGTTCTCCGGAATCCAGACGGCCACGTTGCCGCCGTGGACGATGAACTGACCGTTGCCTTCGTCGTCGATGGTGACGGTTTCCTCCACGTTTCCGGTGGCTTCCTTCCAGGTTTCTCCCGCGTGCTGTTTGCCCACGTTCATGACCTTGTCCCCGTTTTCCCCGTTGGAGATGAGTACGGCCACGCCGGATTTCGGATGCTGTTCGTCCCCCACTCGGGTGAAGCCGATGGTATTCGGATGGTCGAAGTAGTAATTCTGCTCCCCGTAGGCGTGGTTCTTGCGGATTTCCAGCAGGTTGTCAATGATGCCGCGGTGCACGGGCGGATTGCCGCTGACGCCGTAGTAATCCCCGTAAAAGATGCAGGGGTAGCCGTCCTTCATGAGCAGGATCAGTGCGTAGGCGGAAGGCTTGAACCAGTCCTTGACGGCTGATTGCAGGGAACTGCCCCACTGGGAATCGTGGTTGTCCACAAAGGTGACGGCCAGGGTGGGGTGGTTCTGGACCAGCGTTCCGTCCAGAATCTTGGTCAGGTCGTAATCCCGGCCGTGTTCGGAAGCCTGGTACATGTTGTAGTGCAGGGGCACGTCGAAAAGGTCCACCTTGTAGCGTTCCTCCTTCAGGTATTCGTCCAGGGAATCCAGGTCCTGCTTCCAGTATTCCCCCACGGCGTAGAAATCCTCGCCCCGCTCCTTGCGGACGGCAGCCAGGAACTTCTTGATAAACTCGTCGTTGATGTGCTTGATGGCGTCCAGCCTCATGCCGTCCAGGTCAAGTTCGCGGGAGACCCATACGCCCCATTTTTCCATCTCCTTCACCACTTCCGGGTGGTCGAAGTCCAGATTGGCGAACATGAGGTAGTCGTAATTTCCATTTTCGTCATCCACGCCGCTGCTCCAGTCCTTCCCGTCCCCCATGATCTTGAACACGGTGGTTTTGCCCGTCTTGTTGTCGTAATCCGTGCCGGTAAAGTGGTACCAGTGCCATTTGAAGTCGGAATACTTGTCTCCGCGGCCGGGGAAATTAAATCCGGTCCAGCCTTCAATTTCGTAGGCGTCCGTGGTTTCCTCCTCCCGGTTGTTCTCGTCCACTTCCTTGGCCATGAACTTTTCCGTGTAATCGGCCCCGGCCTTGTGGTTCATCACGGCGTCCAGGTAAACGTCCACATGGTGGTCGTGGAGGGCCTTGATGGCGTCCTGGAGCTCCTGCTTGGTGCCGTACTTGGTGCGCACGGTGTTTTTCTGGTCGAATTCCCCCAGATCAAACAGGTCGTAGGTGCCGTATCCCACGTCGTTCTGTTCCTTGCCCTTGTAGGCCGGCGGAATCCAGACGGCCGTCACCCCTATTTCCTCCAGATGGGGGGCGTCTTCCTTCAGTTTGTTCCAGAACTGTCCGTCGTTGGGCAGGTTCCACTCAAAGTATTGCATCATGATTCCGTTTTTCATCGTCTCTGTGAGTTTGGTCAGAATAATTTTTCCGCATTTGTCTTTTTCCGCCGCGGTGGAGCGGAGGCGGTTGCGCGGACGCCGTGAAAAGCTCCGGGCTTTCCGCCTCATTCCATAGGGGGCTGTCATCAACATAGAGTCCGTAAAACGCGGCGCGTTAGGCATACTGCCAGTATCATGTCCTTGAAAAAGGACGCAACAAGGCCGCCGGAAATGTTAGACCTGCCCGGCAGGCTGCGCCAGGTATTCCCGGTTTTTCCCGCAGTAATACTTCAGGAACCTGCGGATAAACCACAGGGTGACGATGGAGGAAAGAACGTCCGCCAGCGGCATGGACGCCCACACGCCCGTCTGCCCCCAGAACTCCGGTAAAATCAGCAGGAACGGCAGCAGGAACAGCAGCTGGCGGGTGAGGGAGAGGAAAATGGCCAGCCTCGCCTTGCCGATGGCCTGGAAAAAGTTCCCGATGACGATCTGGCTGCCGATGAGCGGAAAGGCCAGAATGACGATCTTCAGACCGCCCGCGGCCAGGCTGATCAATTGTGCGTCATCCGTAAACAGGGCCGCAATGCCGTGGGAAAAGAACATGCAGGCCAGGAAGCCCGCCGTGGTGAACGCCGTGCCCGTAATCACCCCGTATTTCAGGGTAAGCAGCACCCGGTCCGGTTTCATGGCTCCGTGATTGTAGCCGATGATGGGCTGCATGCCCTGCGTGAGGCCGATGACGAGCATCGCGAACAGGATGAGAATCCGGTTGATGATGCCGAAGGCGCCTATGGCCAGGTCCCCGCCGTGGTCCGCAAGCTGCCTGTTGATGGCAATGGCCACCGCGCTGCCGCACACGTTCACCAGGCACGGAGCCAGTCCGATGGACAGGATGCCGGTGACGATGGCTTTTTTCAGGTTCCAGATGCCGCTGCGGAAATGGACGGCGCTGGATTTATCTGAAAAATGGATGAGTACGCGCGCCATGCCGGCAATCTGGGCGATCAGCGTGGCGAGCGCCGCCCCGGTGATGCCCCACTTGAGCCAGAAAATGAAGATGGGCGCCAGAACGATGTTGATGCCTACGGAAAGCAGGGTGGAGCCCATGGCCTTCTTCGGGTAGCCCGTGGCCCGCATCACGTGGTTGAGATTGAAAAAGACGTACGTGACGGGCAGCCCCAGCAGGGTGACCAGCATGAAGTCATACCCGTAGGCCAGAGTCTGCCCGCTGGCTCCGAAGGCGGCCAGAATTTCCTTGAGGAAAATCAGTGTGGGAACGGCGAGCACCACGGAGGCGATCAGGCTCATCACCAGGACGTTCCCCAGCGTGTGCTCCGTCCCCTCCGGGTCCTTCTTGCCCAGCCTGATGGAGCTGATGGCCGCCCCGCCTATGCCCACCAGCGTTCCCAGGGCGAAGGTCAGGTTCATGATGGGGAAGGTGACCGCCAGGCCGGAAAGGGCGAGCGGCCCCACGCCGTGGCCGATGAACACGCTGTCAATGATGTTGTACAGGGAGTACACCACCATGCCTGCGATGGAGGGCAGGGAATACTGGACCAGAAGACGCCAGACGGATGCGTTTTCCAATTCCGAGATGTTGCGTGACTGGGGTGTCATGAATCCGGCTCTTTTTTCAACGGAGTGCAAACTATAGGAGTGCGGAAAAGGGATGTCAAGCGGCCCCCCTGTCCGGCAGGGAAAGGCACGGTTTCCTTTCCGGACGCCGCAGGAAAGGCCCGCTTTCCGCGCCGCGCGGTCATTCTCCCTTTTTTCCCGGAAATTGGCGCCTTTTTGATTGACTGGGGAAGCGTTGGGGAGTTGATTCCTTTCCGCAATTTCCCGAAGCACGCCATGTCTTTTCCCTTTCATATTTTCCTGCGCGCCGCCGCCGGCTGTTCCCTTTCCCTCTGTGCGTCCTGCCTCCCCATGTTCGGAGCGCACCAGATGCTGGCGGGCAGCCATCTGGCGGACGGGCTGCTATCGTCCTCGCCTCTGGAACTGGTGTGGAGGGGGGAAATCCGGTCCTTCCCATCCGCCGGGCTGGAGACCCCGCGCGGGTTTGCGGTGTCTCCTGCGGACTCCTATTCCCTCCTGATGGAGGCCCGGCCCGGCGTTGGCGGGGAATGGGCCTGCTACCATGACCGGAAGTCCTATTACTGGGCGTTCGTATCCGGAAAAAGCGGGGATGAAGCCGCGCTTTATGCCGTGCGCCGCGGCGTGGCCGTTGACGGCGTAACCGGGGAAGTGGAGGACACCCTGCCTGCGGGGGCCGCGCCCGGCACGGAATAAAAGCTCTGGTCTTTTTGCAAAACCGGGCCGGAATGACGCTGAAGTTTGACAGGAATGTTTTTCCCGGATATGTATCATGCGTCGTATGAAATCCTTTATATTGCCAGTTATCTGCCTTTGTCTGGCGGTCGGCGGCGTCCGGGGGCAGGACACGGCTCCCGCCTTCCCCGCCAACGGCCCCAATTACCGGATGTTCCCGGCGGACCGGCCGCCGCTGGTTCCCATGCCCCAGCAGGTGAAGTGGAGCGGCAGGGCGGTCCCCGTCCAGTCCGTGCGCATCCAGGCTCCGGCGCCAGCTCGCACGTCCTATCCGGAACAAATGAAGTTTATCGTGTCCGAGCTGAAGTCCTTCCTGGCCGGCCACGGGGTGCAGGTTTCCCAGGAGGGGGCGTTTGCCGTCAAATTCGTGCAGGGGGACGTGAAGGCCGGCACGGAAAATCCCAAATTGAAGGAAGAGGCCTATTCCCTGCGGGTGACTCCCGGCGGCGCCCTGATCATGGCCAGGGACACCAAAGGTTTTTATTACGGATTGAAAACCCTGGAACAGCTTCTTCTGCGCCGGGACGGGAAAACGACGATTGCCGCCTGCGACATCGTGGATTGGCCGGATTTTGAGGTCCGTGGATTCATGAACGACGTGGGACGCAATTACATGCCGCTGCCCCTGATCGCCCAGGAGCTGGACTCCATGGGCCAGCTCAAGCTGAACGTGTACCATTTCCATTTCACGGAGAATCCCGGCTGGCGCCTGGAGTCCAGGATTTATCCGGAACTGAACGACCCCAAGAATTTCACGCGCATGCCGGGCAAATTCTACACGCAGAAGGAATTCAAGCAACTGGTGGAATACTGCCGCCTGCGCAACATTCTGCTGATTCCGGAAATGGACATGCCGGGGCACAGCGCGGCCTTCCGCAAGGCTCTTGGCGTCAAGATGAGCGATGAAAAGGCCACCAAGGCCCTGGTGGCCCTGATCAAGGAGATGTGCTCCCTGGTCCCCAAGGAAAAGATGCCGATTATCCACATCGGTACGGACGAGGCTCACGGCAAGGACGAGCAGGTGAACGATGCCATTCTAAAGGAATACGTCAATGCGGTGGAGTCCTGCGGGCGCACGCCCATGAGGTGGCAGCCCGGCCTGAATCCTAAGGGCTATAACGGCTCCATCCAGCACCTGTGGTCCGGACGCCAGAACCGCCGGGCTTGGCCTACCGCCGGGTCGAAGTATATCGATTCCCTGGAAACCTACCTGAACCACATTGATCCGTTTGAAACGGCCATGACCATGTACTTCCGCCGGGCATGCCCGTTCCAGAACGCGGAAGGGCTGGGCATGATTCTCTGTTCATGGCCGGACCTGGAGATTACGGACCCGCGCAACCAGGTCCTCCAGACGCCCGTTTACGCCGGCATGGCCTTCGTTTCGGAACCCCTGTGGAACAATCCGCATGAAAAGGTTCAGGGGGACCCCAACCAGGACGAGTACATGAAATACTTCTCCAACCTTCCCGTGCAGGGGGACCCGCTCCTGAAAGGCTTTGCGGACTATGAAAACCGCGTACTCGCCATCCGGGACCGCTTCTTCGTAAACAAGGAGTTCAACTACGTGCGCCAGGCGAACATTCCGTGGAAGCTGTTGGGGCCCATTCCCCACGGCGGGAAGACGGAAACGGAATTTGGTCCGGAGGAAGACGTCAAGAGCGGAAAAATGAAGGATTCCTATGAAATTGACGGTGTCACCTACACATGGTCCAAGGACGACTACACCGGCGCCACTGTCATTTTCAAGCATTACTGCGATTTCCCGACGCTGTTCAACGGAGCGAAAATGGGGGCCTTCCCGCACAAGAACCATACCTATTACGCGCAGACCTACATTTATTCCCCCAAGGCCCAGACGGTCCCCTTCTGGGTGAGCGGCCACACCTGGGCCACGTCGGACTGGCGCAACGGCCCCGCCAGCGTGCCGGGCAAGTGGTTCCATGCGAATCCCAGGTTCTTCGTCAACGGAAAGGAAATTGAGCCTCCCAAGTGGGCCAGGCCGCGCAACGGCGGCGTGATGGTGGATGAAAACTACCATTTCCGTGAACCTGCCATGATTGCCCTCAAGAAAGGCTGGAACCACGTTCTGGTAAAGAGCCCGAACAACAACAGCACCCGCCGCTGGATGTTCACCTTCGTCCCGGTGCAGGTGAATCCCAAAACGCCCGGCTGCAACGTAAAGGAATTCCCCGGTCTGAAATTTTCCACGGACCCAGGCCGGAAACCGTGAAATTCTGAAACAGAGGCGGAAAAGAAAGGCATGGAACCGTTGCGGCTCCATGCCTTTTTGCATGCGGCGTCCGCCGGGAGAAGGCGGAAGGAAAAAGAAGATCAGGGGGAAGGATGGGAAACGGGCGTCCTCCGTTCAGAGCTTCTTCCAGGGCAGTGCTTCCAGCATGCCGTCAAAGCCCAGCCCCGTTCCGGCGGGAACGGCTACCTGCGGATTCATGCCTCCCATCTGGTCGATGAAGGGGTCCGGTTCAAACAGGAGGTGGGTGCACAGGCCGCAAAGCGGAATCTCCGTGGGAAGCGCGTCGCGGTAATACTCCGCCGCCTGGTAAACGGCCCACAACTGCCCCACGGGGTGGTCCATGACGGTGGTGAAGACGGGGGGATCATGCAGGTCCCCGGGCGTGGCCTCCCGCGCCGGTTTGACGATGCGCGTGACGGGAAGGTCCGCCGTGACGGCGGGCTGGTGTTCCGTGTCTGTCCCCATGTCCAGGGCCAGCGGCATGCCCGCATCCACCAGACGTTCCCAGCCGGGAACGGAAAAGGGGCAGGGGTCTTCAATGAAATCTATCCGGCTTTTGAGGTGGTGCGGCAGGGACTTCCAGAACTGGAGCGCCTCGTTCCCGTCCAGGGAACCGTTGAAATCCAGGCGCCAGCGCCAGGAAGGAACCATGGAGGCCAGCATGGTCAGCCGTTCCAGGGCCGCCGCCGGATTGGAGCTCGCCTTGATCTTTCCCGCCTTGAAGCCCTTCGTTTCCATGATTCTGATAGTGGCCGGGCTGACGCAGCTGGGAAGGGTGGCATGGCTGGCCGGAATGTGGAGGCCGGAGAACAGGCTGACGCCGGCGGCGCGCGCCTCCCCGTCCACCCGCGCGCATTCCAGGGCCCGTTTGCCCAGGGGCAGCGGATTGCCTTTCCTGAGCGCGTCCAGTTCCTTCTGCAGGGAGTGGTCCCCCAGCTCCGGCCAGGGCTGGATGCAGCCGTAGCCGCCTTCCTCCGTCCTGATGAGAGCCCCTTTCCTGCATACTTCCGCGGCCCTGGCATTGAGAGGGCCGCAAGCCGTTAAAGAATATTCATAGTAAAACACAATATTCATTGAATCAGCTTTTGGTTTTTTGTCACGATGAAAAGAGGTTTTCACTGGATTTTAGAGGGACAGCGGGTAGGCTGTGCGCATGTCCAGAACATTGGTATTCGGGGCCGGAGGCCGTGTGGGGAGCCGCCTGGCGGAACACCTGCGGGATGCAGGAGCGGAAGTGGTTGCCTGCGGGCGCAATACCTGCGATTTGGAGGACTTGTCCGCGCTGAAAAAATTTCTTCTTTCTTCCGGAGCCACGCACGTCATCAACTGCGCGGCGGTAAGTGGGCTGGAAGCCTGCCTGGACGACCCGGTAACCGCGCACCGGGTGAATGCCATGGCGCCGGAGCTGATGGCGCGCCTGTGCCGCCTGGAGGGCATGCGCTTCATCCACCTGAGTACGGACTACGTTCTGGACGGCCGCCGGCCCGGCCTGAAGACGGAGACGGACAAATGCCGCCCCGTGAACGTGTACGGGGAATCCAAGCTGGAGGCGGAGCTCCGCGTGCGGGAGGAAATGCCGGAAGCCCTGGTGGCCCGCGTTTCCTGGGTGTTCGGCAATCCCGCCCGCCCCTCCTTTCCGGAGATGATGCTCCGGCGCGCGCTGAACGGGCAGGCCCTGGCCGCCGTGGCGGACAAGTGGTCCCTCCCCGCGTGGATTGAGGATTTGTGCGAATGGCTCCGCTTTCTGGCCTATGAGAGCGACGCGGCGGGAATCCTGCACCTGTGCCAGTCCGGGGAGCCGGTCTCATGGCACGGGTACGCGCTGGCGGCCCTGGAAAGCGCGGTGAAGCACGGGCTTCTGCATGAGCTGCCGCCCGTGGCGGAACAAAAGCTCGACGAACAGGCGGGTTTCAGGGATGCTCGGCCCAGGCATACCGCCATGTCCTCCGGACGGCTGGCTTCCCTGCTGGGCCGTCCCGTGAGGCCGTACCGCGAAGCCGTTGAGCTGGCCGTGGCCAGCTATGCCGCAGATCCAACATTTCTTTCCCGCATCTCATGAACGATTCCCATTCTCCCCGCAGTTCCTACCATCCGCGCGACTCCCGTTCCAAACCTTCCTGGAGAGACCGCCGCCCCCCGGCGGGTCGCCCGCGCACCGCACCCAAAAAGAACCTGTTTGTCAACAAGTCCCCGGAGGGCAGCGAAAGCTGGCTTTCCCCGTGGGTGGAGCTGAAATACTTCACGTACAATCCCGCCGTGTTCCCCCGCATGCTCGGCTCCGTCAGCGGAGAAATAGCGCCGGGGAGCCTGGTGCACGTGTACGACAAAAACGGGGAATTGTTCGGCTCCGGCTTCTGGAACGAGACGAGCCGCACCCCCCTGCGCATGGTGTACCACGGCCGCGACGCCTTCGGGGAACGGGAACTGGACGCCGCTCTGGAACGGGCCGTGAAACTGCGCCGCGATATCCTGCGCCTGGATGAGACGACGAACGCCTACCGCGTGCTGCACGGTGATTCCGACGGCGTGGGCGGCCTGGTCGTGGACCGCTACGCGGACGTCCTGAGCCTGGAAGTGAGCACGCTGGCCGTCTGGCAGCGGCTGGAGCGCTGGCTCCCCCTGCTGCACCGCCTGTGCGACACCAGAAGGCACGTGATTCAGGTGGACGATGGAATCGCCCGCATGGAGGGCATCCGCCCGGAAGACGCGCCGGAATCCTCCGCTCCCGTCAAGCTGGTGAAGATTGTGGAAAACGGCATTACGTATGAAGTGGACTTCGCCCAGGGGCACAAGACGGGCTTCTTCTGCGACCAGCGGGACAACCGCCTCAAATTCGCCTCCCTCGTGAAGGGGGGGACGGTGCTGGACCTGTGCTGCTACAGCGGCGGCTTCTCCATTGCCGCCAAAATGCTTGGCGGCGCCGCGGAGGTAACGGCCGTGGACCTGGATGAAAAAGCCGTGGCCATGGCCAGACGGAACGCGAACATCAACCAGCAGCGCATCGAATTCGTGCATGCGGACGCCTTCGTGTACGCGCGCCAGATGGTGCGCAACGGCCGCCTGTTTGACGCCGTTCTTCTGGACCCGCCCAAATTCATCATTGGCCGCGACGGCTTTGAGGAAGGAATCAAGAAATACCATGACCTGAACATGCTGGGGCTCCAGTGCGTCAGGCCGGGCGGCCTCTTCGTCACCTGCTCCTGCTCCGGGCTGCTTTCCCCCTACGAATTTGAGCAGACCGTCATCAAAGCGGCCCAGCGGCAGGGGCGCAAGCTCCAGATCATGGGCATGACCGGCCCCGGCTGGGACCATCCCTACCTGAGCACCTACCCGGAAGGGCGCTACCTGAAAGTCCTCTGGGCCATCGCCCTGTAGCGGCCGGGCCGGGAAGGGCAGCACCTTTCCGGCGTCTTGACTGCGCCTCTTCCTCCCTGTTTCCGTGGGGGGAATATGGCAAAGCAAGTATTACAACGGCTCAGTTTCACGGCGGGAGAATTAAGCCCGTGGCTTTCCGGCCGCGCGGACCTGGACCCCGTAGCGCGCGGGGCCTCCCGCCTGATGAACTTCCTGGTCACTCCCTTCGGCGGCCTCAGGCGCAGGCCCGGAACGCAGCTGGTCGCCCGTGCCGGGGGCGCGGAAGGCATGGTGAGGCTGGTCTCCTTTAAATACTCCACGGGTGTCCAGTTCATGCTGGAGCTGGGCCGCGGCTACGTCCGCTACTTCAAGGACGGCGCGCCGCTGCTGGATGCGGAGGGGAAGGTGCTGGAAACCGCCTCCCCCTGGAAGAGCGACGCGCAGGTCAGGAACCTCAGGATGCAGCAGTTGAACGACGTGATTTACTGCGTGGAGCCGGAAACTCCCCCCATGACGCTCTCCCGCCATGCCGACGACGACTGGCGGCTGAAGCCGCTGGAGTTTTCCGGCATTCCCTACGAAAGCTCCCTGCTCAACTCCGTGAGGATCGAATACCGGGTGGTCTTTTCCGATGAGGGGAACAAGCTGGTAGTAACCGCGGATGAAGACGTGTTCACTCCGGAGATGGAGGGCACGGAACATATCCGCATCACCAGAAGGCACGACGAGGGCTTTGCCCGCGCCGAACAGATGCCCATGTTCCATACCACGACGCTGAACCAGAACTTCTACAAGGGAGCCACCTTTTCCATGGAAGGAAAGAACGGATGGCGGAACGCCTACACCTGCATCCGCCCGTTCAGCAAGGATACGGACTATGTGGCCGGAAAGAATTCTCCGGAACAGTACACGTCCTTCTTTGAAAAAGGCGCGGATGCCTGCCCGTACACGTTCGTCAGCGGGGCGTGGACGGTGGAAACCACCGGAACATGGGACGCGGAATGGGAAGTGCGCCGGGCGTACCTGGACGGCTCCAACTACCTGCCCAATGAGCCCTCCCTGGTCTGGCACTCCGTCAAGAGCTTCTACCAGAAGGATGGGTTCAGGAACAACTTCGCCCTGAGCGGGAATGAAGAAGAATTCTCCTTTTACACCCTCCGGCTGATGTCCTATAAAAACGGTTCTTCCACGGGAACTCCGGAATTGCGGGCGGCGTCCTGCTCCTACGACCACGAATTCGTGGTGGACAAGTACATTTCCCCGCGGTGCGTGCATGTGCGCGACGCCGTGCACATGTCGGGCCGCATGCTGTACGACTATGACACCAACGACTGGTCCTTCAGCGCCTTCGGGGTGAGGAACGGCTACCCGTGCACCATTGAATTTTCCCAGGGACGCCTCTGGTTCGGCAGCACTCCGGACCAGCCGCAGACCCTCTGGGCCAGCAGGGTGGACGACTTTTCCTCATTCACTCCCGGAATACCGGCGGACTCCCCCATGATTCTGACCATGGCGGCCTCCCAGCAGAACAGGATCGCGTGGATATCCTCCCTCCGGGGCCTGATGATCGGCACCAGCGAAGGGGAATGGCGGCTCCGGGCGTCCGACTCCGCGGGAATCAATGCGAACAATGCGGAATTTGAGCGCCACTCCGGCGTAGGTTCCTCCCTGCTGGACGCGCTGACCGTGGAAAACAGCCTGCTCTTCGTCCAGCAGGGGGGCAGGAAAGTACGGGAATTTTTTTATTCCCTGGAGGCGGACGGCTTTCTCACGCGGGACGTGAGTCTTCTTTCCGACCATCTTCTGACGGAGGGTATCGTGGACTGGACCGTCCAGCGCAGCACGGCGTTTCACGTCTGGTGCGTACTGAAGGACGGCAGTGCGGTCTGCATGACTCTGAACAGGGAACAGAACATCGTGGCGTGGCATGCCCACCGCCTGGAGCATGGCCGCATTCTGTCCGTGGCCTCCCTGCGTAGTTCGCAGGACACGCAGGATGAGGAAGTCTGGTTCACCGTGGAACGGGGAGAGGGGGAACATGCCTGCATCACGGTGGAACGCATGGCGGAGGGCAACGAATACCTGGACGCGTGCACGGAAGCGGTCGTCCGGGACGGCCGCCTTTCCGGGCTGCGGCATCTGGCCGGATGCGAGGCGGTCCTGATGGACGGAAACGGCTTCTGCTCCACAATTCTGGTGGACGGGGAAGGAAATGCGCCGTGCCCGGAAAGGAGGGAAGGGGAAACCGTCAGGGCAGGGATGGCCGCCCCGGCCGAGGTGAGAACCATGCCCCTTGAAAGTCTGGAAACGCTCGGCAGGTTGAAGAAACAGCTGGGAGCCAGGGCGCTCCTGCATGAAAGCTCCCTGCAATTCCTGTACGGCACGGGGACTCCCGGAGCGTGGCGTCGCTTCCAGCCCGGCCGGTATGGCGCGGAAGCCCCGTACTCCGGCTATGTCCGGCTCACCCACAACTACGGCACGGATGAACAGGCCGCGTTCGCTCTCCGCGTGGAGGAGCCCGGCCCCTTCAATCTGCTGGCCCTGGTGCTGGATGTGGAATTGTAGGAGCGGCGCGGGAAGCACGGTACGTTAAAAAGCCGGGGGGAACGGGATTCCCTCCGGCTTTGTCAATTTTAACGCTGTGCGGGCCGCTCAGGCCTGTTCGGCGGCTTCCTCATGGGAAAGCATGTGTACGATGACCTTGATGCCGTTCTTCTCCCCTGCCGCCTTGGCCAGGGAACGGATGGCGGAAGCGGTCATGCCGTTGCGCCCGATGATGCGGGCCACGTCCGTCTTTTCCAGAATCAGCCGGAAGCGCACGGCGTCGCCCTGCGGGGATTCGGCCACGCGCAACTCCGCCTGTTCCGGATGTTGGACAAATTGAAGGGCAATCAGTTGCAGGTATTGGCGGATTTGTTCTACGGCAGGGTGCATGGAAGGGAAAAGGTTGTTACAGTGATAACTTTACTATAAAACCGCCAGCTTGAAAAGATGCAAATCCAGGCATTCCCCGAAAAAGAAAGTCGCCCCGGCCGTAAAACGGCCGGGGCGCCCCAACTACCCTATGAAACTGGGTCCTTGCGAACCCAGAGAGCTTTTTTAACGAGCGCTCACCTGCTCGGAACGCAATATAGGTGAGGACCGCCGGGGTTACAAGCTTTTTTTTTCATTCAAACGACTGTTTTTTTTCTCAAAAAAACAGAGCGGCCATTACATTCAAGGGGAAGCGGGAAAGTTATCGTAATTCTAACGATATTATCTCCCCGGAAGCAGCTCATACGTGAAGCCCTTAAGGTATTCCGTTTCAGGAATGTTCAGCAGAACAGGGTGGTCCGGCCTCTGTCCGTGTTGCTGTATCAGCCGCAGGGTGGCGGGAGCGTCTATGGCCGCTTCCAGAATGCTCTCCCGGAACAGGCCCGTGCCGGCGTGGTGGGAGCAGCAGAAGGTGGAAAGGATGCCGCCGGGAGCCAGAAGCTTCATGGCGCGCAGGTGGATTTCCTTGTACCCGCGCATGGCGTCATGCACGGATTTCTTGTTTCTGGTGAAGGAAGGCGGGTCCAGAATGATCAGGTCCCACTTGTGTGCTCCCCCGTCCCGGACCAGGGCCGCTTCCTTCTTCAGAAAATCGAACGCGTTGTCCGTGACGCCCCGCACGGAAACCCCGTTCAGGCGCGCGTTGCGCTCCACGGCATCCATCGCCTCCTGGGAAACGTCCACGGCGGTGACTTCCGCCGCTCCGGCCCGTGCGCAGGCCAGGGCAAAACCGCCCTGGTTGCAGAAGCAGTCCAGCACGCGGCGTCCAGGCGCCAGGCGCGCCACGGCCGCGTAATTGTCCAGCTGGTCCAGGTACAGCCCGGTTTTCTGGCCCGTCTGCAGGTTGATCATGAACTGGATGTCCCCGCTCCGGGCGGTGAACGGCTCCGGCTCCGCGCCGCGGGCTATGCTGACGGAAGGTTCAATGCCTTCCGCCGCCAGCATGGGGGAATCGTTCCTGACGATGATTCCCCTGGGGGAGAGCAGGTCCTCCAGCACGTTCAGGATGATGTGGAGGCGGCGTTCCATGGCCAGCGTCAGCGTCTGAACCACCAGGTAATCCGCATAGCGGTCCACGATCAGGCCGGGCAGGCCGTCCGACTCGCTCCAGACGACGCGCGCGAGCGTTTCTCCCGGCAGGAAGCGGCTGCGCAATTCCAGCGCCTGGCTGATGCGCCTGCTGAAAAAATCCCCGTCCAGCTCCTGCTTGCGGCGGGAAAAGCGCCTGGCCACAATCTGGGAATGGGGGTTGAACATGGCGGATCCCAGGAAGCGGTCCTTGAAATCCTTCAGCGCCACCACGTCTCCGGGCTGGGGATTGCCGAAAACCTTGCGGACCTCCGTTCCGTAAACCCAGTCGTGTCCCTGAAAAATGCGCGCCCTTGGTGAAATAATTAAACCTGCCATGTCAGGCACAGGCAATACATGATCGGAGGGGAAAGTGCAAGGGGAATGCGGCGTGCCGCACGGGACGGAGGAAAGGACGGATTCCTCCGCCTTGCGGCGAGTTCCCTTCTCCCGGTACTTCGTCCATCCGGAGGATTTTCCGTTCTCGACTGGCAATGCGGCGGCGGGAAGTGCGGAGGAGAAAGGAATATCCCGGAACGCGGGGAAGGGTGGGAATCCTTTCCCGCCCGGTTCGCCCCGGGGGGACCCTGGCGGTCTTTTCCATTTTAGCGCATCTTTCCGGGACTATTTCTGATTGAATGATGCCAGGGAGCGGAGTAGGATGTGGCGCGTTATGAAAGTAGAAACTTTTGAAACTCCCCAGGATGCTGCCAAATCCCTGGCAAAAGAAGTTGCGGAACTGATCCGTTCCCGCGCCGCCGAAGGCCGGAACGTGGTGCTGGGCCTTGCCACCGGAGCCACCCCCCTGCCTTTTTATGCGGAACTGGTGCGCATGCACAAGGAGGAAGGACTCTCCTTTGCCAACGTCATCTCCTTCAACCTGGACGAATACAGCGGCCTGGACCGGGACCATCCGGAATCCTACTGGTACTTCATGCATACCAACCTGTTCAACCACATCGACATGAAGCCGGAAAACATCAATCTTCCCTCCGGCACGGTGAAGGGAGACGAAATTGCCGCGCACTGCGCCGCCTACGAACAGAAGATCAAGGATTGCGGCGGCATTGATCTCCAGATTCTGGGCATCGGCCGCACCGGGCACATCGGTTTCAACGAACCCGGCTCCGACGACACCACGATCACCCGCCAGGTGCACCTGGACGATCTCACCCGCTCCGACGCGGCCCCCGCCTTCGGCGGCATTGAAAACGTTCCCACTACGGCCATCACCATGGGCGTGGCCACCATCATGGGCGCCCGTGAAGTGGCCCTGATGGCCTGGGGAGAAAAGAAGGCTTCCATCGTGAAAAAGGCCGTTCAGGGCCCGGTGACGGTGGACGTGGCCGCCTCCTACCTGCAGAAGCACCCGAACGCCAAGTTCCTTCTGGACAAGGGAGCCGCTTCCCAGCTTTAATTCTCCGTTTCAGCAACGGACACGCCGCCTTTCCCGGTTCCGCGGAAGGGCGGCGTTTTTGATGGAATGAAGGAAGGCGGAATCTTCTTTTTCCAGCGGATTGATGCCGGAGAGGAGCGCTGCATGTTCAGGTGCCCCGGTTCCGTCAATGAAGATTCTGTGTCATTGGAGAAGGTGCGGAACCGCCGTGGCCGTTCCGGTGTTCGCGGAGCGGCAGGGAATGAAGGGGGCCCGTTTCCCCCTCCATGGCCGGACCGGAGGAATAAGATAGGGGTGGTGTTTTTGTATTATGTTGGAAATGAATTGATTTTAAATATTTATGCAACATGTTTTCCTCTTTCCGGATGCCGCCCTGAAGCCCGGAAGGCCACCCCGGAATTCCTGTTAGGGATATCCTTAAAAGGGGAGCGGCAGGCCGCCATTTAACCGGCGGCGCCTTTTTATTAGAATAAAGTGGCGCATTGACAAGGGTTTCATTTTCCGTGCATGGTTGAAACTGCCAATAGATGAAAAATAAAATATGCCCGGCAGTGTGTAATGAATAATTCATTCAGAAATTACAGATGATGGCCGGCAGTTATATAGAACAGGAAAAACAGAAATATGAAACAAATGAAAATATTAATGGTAGTAACCGGAACCGGAATGTTTCCGGACGGAAAACAGGAAACGGGATTATGGCTCAGCGAGCTTGCCCACATGTATGACAGCGCGAAAAAGCGGGGATATGATATTGTCATTGCAAGTCCCAGGGGAGGCGATACCCCTGTTGATCCCACGAGCCTGAAAACAATGTACATGGACAAACTCTCCAAGGAATACTGGGACGATTCGGAATTCCGGAACGTGCTGCGGCACACGAAAAGCCTGGATGAAGTTTCCGGTGAATTGTTCGACTGCATTTATCTGGCCGGCGGCCACGGCGCGATGTTCGATTTCCCGGATAACACCGTTCTGCAGACGCTCATCAAGGACCACTATGAAAACAATAAGGTAGTTGCGGCCATTTGCCATGGCGTATGCGGATTATTGAACGTGAAACTCTCGGACGGGCAATATCTGGTAAAAGATAAAAAGGTCACGGGATTCAGCTGGTTTGAGGAAGGCCTGGCCGGAAAGAAAAAGGAGGTGCCTTTCGATCTGGAATCCGCGCTGAAGGAACGCCGTGCGGATTACAAAAAGGCATTGATCCCGATGATGCCGGAAGTAGTCACTGACGGAAACCTGATCACGGGCCAGGACCCGTTCAGCTCTGAAAAAATGGCTGAAACGGTCATGAACCGATTTAATCAATAGCAGTTGGCGGGAAGCGGGATGAACTTGGAAGAGGCCTTGAATTACCGGCGCGCCGTGCGGGTATTCGATAAAAATAAACCGCTGGACCCCGAAAAGGTAAAGCGCTGCCTGGAACTGGCCGCCCTGGCTCCCAGCAGTTCCAACATGCAGCTGTGGGACTTCTTCCAAATCACCCGGCCTGAATTGATAGCCCGTATTGCCGGAGCGTGCCTCGGCCAGTCGGCTGCCGCCACGGCTTCGGAAATAGTCGTTTTCGTGACGCGGCAGGACTTGTACCGGCAGCGGGCGCAATTTGTCCTCGAATTCGAGCGTGGAAACATCCGGAGGAACAGCCCGGAGGCACGCCAGGCCAAACGCATCAGGGACCGGGAGTTATACTATGGAAGGCTGATGCCGTTCCTTTACGCGCGCTGCGGCGGGATTCTGGGAGCGTTCCGCGTTCTGCTGGCTAAAGGCATCGGCCTTTTGCGCCCCATGATGCGCGAAGTTTCGGAATGCGATATGCGCGTCACAGTCAACAAATCCTGCGCTCTTGCCGCCCAGACGTTCATGATTGCCATGGCCGCTGAAGGATATGATACCTGTCCGCTGGAGGGATTTGACAGCAAGCGGATGAAAAAGCTGCTGAAACTGCCTCACGGCGCCGGGATCAATATGGTTGTTCCCTGCGGCATGCGGGACGGAGAGAAAGGCATCTGGGGCGAGCGGTGCAGAGTCCCGTTTGACGAGGTGTACCACAGGCTCTGACCCACCGGGGAAAGAAAGTTCCACTTCTCCGTCAGCGTGCTGCGTCAACGGAAAGCTGGCGTGGACAGCCTGCGGCGGCGTTTCCGGGACGCGGCATGCCTCACAGGAAAAGGGGGCTCCGGCTCTACTTGAGCCACGCCAGGAATTCGTGATTGCCGTCCGTGCCGGTGATGGGGGAGGGCTCGCACCCCATCCAGGAGCGGCCCAGTTCCTCCGTGACGAAAGTGCGTATGGAATCCACCGCGCGCCGGTGCAGGACGGGGTCCCGGACGATGCCCCCGGCTCCGATGTCCTCCGGCTGGAGCTCGAACTGGGGCTTGATCAGCACGAGGGCGTTCCCTCCCTCTTTCAGCAGGGAGAAGGCGGCGGGCAGGATCTTTTTCAGGGAAATGAAGGAAACGTCTGAAACGATCAGGTCCACCTGCTCGCCGATGTCCTCCGGAGTCATGTAGCGGGCGTTGAACTTCTCCTTCACGACCACGCGGGGGTCCTGGCGCAGCTTCCAGACGAGCTGGTTGGTTCCCACGTCGATCGCGTGGACCCGGCAGGCGCCGTGCTGGAGCAGGCAGTCCGTGAACCCTCCCGTAGAGGCCCCGATGTCCAGGCAGACCTTGCCTTCCGCGGAAACGGGGAAGGCCTTCAGCGCGCCCTCCATCTTCAGGCCGCCGCGGCTGACGTAGCGGGGGCGGTTCCGGATGGAAATGTCCGCATCTTCGCTGACCTTGAGCCCCGGCTTGGTGGAAGGATGCCCCCCCACGCTCACCTCTCCGGCGATGATGAGCCGCTGGGCCAGCTCCCGGGATTCTACGAGATTGCGGGAAACCAGAAGAACGTCGAGTCGTTGTTTGCTCATAAAATAACCGGGAAAAAGTGCGTACGCAGGTATTTCATGAAACCGCATGGGGAATCAAGCAAAACCGCGCGGCGGGGGCATTTGGGATAAAAATGCGGCATGGAAGGCGCTGGAGCATTTTGCGATTGATCAGGCGCGGGATTGTATGAGACTGTGCCGCGGAATGGAACACCGCTACAGGCAATTGATGCGCAAGGTCAGGCTTTACCTGCTGACGGAAGTGCGCAAAAAATCGTGGACCAGCCGTTTTCTCTCCGCAAAAATCTTCGACCCGGTCTATTGGTCGTGGACGCGTGAATCCGTGGCTGTGGGGGCCGGCTGGGGGGCCGCCGCCGCGATCGCCCCGCTGCCCATGCAGAGCCTGTGGGGCGTATTCGCCTGCCTGTGGCGCAAGGGGAACATTCCGGTGGCCATCCTGATGGCCTGGCTCTCCCCGCCCGGTTTTACCTTCTTTGCCATTCCCGCCCAGTGGTGGCTGGGCTGGTTCCTCTTCTCCCGGTTTGGCCTGCCGACTTCCGGCGCCACCTGGCACATGCTGAAAACGGGGGTGGAACAATGGTCCTGGGCTCCGTTCAACGGCCTGGGCATAGGCATGGTTTCCCTGGAATTCCTGACGGGCTGGGCCGTTTCCAGCGTTGTGCTGGGGGGACTGTGCTACGGGCTCGTGCAGCTGGGGTGGTGGCTGGGCCTGCTCATCAAGGGCCGGAGGAAGCACGGGGAGGACGGCAAAAGGGCCCGCCCTCCGCATGAGGGCAGGCCCAAGTAAATCATATCCGGATGAAATTCCGGAGAAATCCCGGCTGCGCTATTGCGCCACTTCCATCAGAAGAACGGTGGAATTCTGGAGGGCCTCCATGGTGATGGCCTCCGTATCCGTGATGCCGGCTCCGTCGCGGCGGTTCAGCACCGTGTCCCCGATCTTCACCTCTCCTTCCACCACGAAGACGTACACGCCCGTATTCTGGCCCTTGAACTTGTATTCCCGCGATGTGCCGCGATCCAGTTCCGCCCAGGAAAACCACGCCTGCTGCATGATGGAGATGGCCGTTTCCGGAGCCAGGAAGGTGGAAATCTCATTGTGCTTCAGCAGGGGCTTGATGTCGTAATCCTTGTACTTGGGCTCCGTGTTGATCCTGTCCGGAATAACCCATATTTGCAGGAATTCCAGATTATCCGTGGAACTATCGTTGTACTCGCTGTGCAGGATGCCCGTTCCCGCGCTCATGAGCTGGATTTCCCCGCGCGTGATGGTGTGGCTGTTGTTCAGGCTGTCGCCGTGGCGGAGCTTCCCTTTCAAGGGAATGGAAATCACTTCCATATTCTTGTGGGGGTGGGTGCCGAACCCTTCGTCCGGAAGCACCGTATCGTCATTGAGTACGCGAAGGGCTCCGAACTGCATGCGGTCCGGATTGAAATAATTGGCAAAACTGAATGTGTGGTAGGTATTCAACCACCCGTGGTTGGCATGTCCCCTGGACGATGCCCTGTCGATAATAATATTCATGATCTACAAAATTAAGATTCTTCCGGCTTTTGACCGGACCTGGCAAAGGTTTGACTGGATGGCGTTTCATCCTGTTCAAGCCGGATGACAGGAGCGGGAACCCTTCGCCGGGCGCCGTTTTTAATGGAAAAACCCCGTGCATGTCCGGAATACGAAATAAATTGCCAACGTAAAATGATGGTGCAATGTCTCTCCTTTTAAGGTAGCATGGGCAGGTACCTGTGCAAGTAAGGCAAGTGGCGTATGGCTCGTTCGACATTCATGAGATGGCTCCGGGGGTTGGTCCCCACCGTGATTATTCTGCTGTGCGCCCTGGTGTTTGGCTTCATTTGCTATGTCTCCATCTGGGGCGTTCCCTCTTTCGTAGTGGTGCGCGTGGAACAGGCCCTGCTGGAAAAAGGGGTGCCCGTGAACATCGGCACGCTGAAAGTCAGCATCTGGCCCCGGGCCGTCGTTACGCTGAAGGACGTGGAAATGCTGGACCCGGAAGCGCCTCCGGAAAACCGCCGTCCCATCGCCTGGCTTCATGAGGCGGACATCTCCCTGAACTGGAAAAAACTGCTGGACGGCCAGGTGGACCCGGAGAGGGTGAACGTGGAGGGGTTGAGCGTCAGCATGCCGGTGGATAAGGAAAGACCGGAACGGGTCTTTTCCGTCGCCGGGCTGAATGCGGAGATAGACCTGAACCGCCCCGGCATGGTGGACCTCACGAAGGCGGAAGCCGTGGTGCAGGGAATACGGGTCACCGCCCAGGGAAGCTTTCCCGCAGGGCAGGAGGAGGGCGGAGACTTTGTGCTGACGCCCGGAGACGTGGCGGCCGTCCGCAAGCAGCTTGACCGCGTGCTGGAATACCTGGACAGGGTGAAGTGGCCGGAATCCGCCCCGCCGCAGCTTGCCGTCAACCTGAGCGACGACATGAAGGGCGGCGGAATCCGCGTGGGGCTGGACTTTCAGGCCCCCTCACTGCAATACGGCAGAATTCGTGTCAAGGACCTGATGTTCAGCGTCGACTATTCGGACTCCGTCATCATGGCCAGGCGCTTCACCATGAGGGATGCGGAAACGGCGGGATTCATGAGGCTGTCCCTTCAGGCGGATTTGAAAAAGCGCTCCCTGATCTGGGACGTCACCAGCACGGCCCCCCTCGTGTCCTGGACGGTATCCTTCCTCAACGAATCCCTTGTTCCGCGGGAAATGAAATTCCTGAGCGAGCCGCACGTTCAAATGTCCGGCAGGCTGGTGTTCACGGAAGGGTGGGAAGGCGTGGACCAGGTAAAGCTGCTGGGGTCCGGCTCCATGGGGGCCTTCTCCGTGTTCGGAGAGAAATTTTCAAAGGCGTCCGGGGATTTCAGCTATGAAAACGGCAACTTCTACGTGACGGACCTGGACATACGGCACCAGGGCGGAAGCTTTTCCGGCAAGGTGATGGGCGTGGATGGAGAAATCAAGGTGGACATCCACAGCACGCTGCCCGTGAACGCCATGCTGAACATGGCCCGGTCCATGGCACCGGAAGATGTGGAACTGCCGCCCACCCTGGTCATCAACGGAGACCCGGAACTGAACGCCGCGGGCACGCTCCGCATGGGCGTGGACTGGTCAGGCCCGGTCCGCGTGGACCGCCTGAAACTGGACGCCGCCGTCAGGGACGTGGCGTACCAGGGGGTGGAATTCGATTCCGCCACGGCCAAGGTGGAAGTGATCGGCAAATCCATCAACGTGACGCTGCTGGAACTGGTGCGTGAAGACGGACGGATGAAACTGGACGGCAGCTATCTGGGAACGGACCTTGTCTTTACGGTGGAATCGGACTTGAAGCCGGAAATTCTCGTGGCCCTGGGCGGCAAATCCGTTCCCGTGCCGGAGGAACTGAAGATTCCGGAAAAAGCGACCCTCCGCGTACACGGCAGGCTGGACATTCCGGAAGGAAAACCCGTGGAACCCACCCTGGTGCGCGCACGCATCAAGGCGGAAAACCTGGCCTGGAACAAGGTGCCCGTGAAAACGGCGGACCTGGAGGTGGAATACAGGCCCAACCAGCTCTTCGTGCAGAACTGCCGCATAGAACTGGAAAAAGGGAAATTTGAACTCTTTGCCAACGGCTTCCTGGACGGGCAGATGTTCGTGATGGGACAGTCCACGGTTCCCCTGGACACGATCGACAAGTTGATGGCAATGAAAGATGACGACTTCTTCATGGAGCGCTTCGCCTTCCACGGCAACTCCGGGATCAACCTCTCCTTCCAGGGAACGTTGGGACTTTACAATCTGGAAAAGGCCTACGACATTGAGGCCGTCGTATCCGTCGCCAACACCAAATACAAGGGGGTGGAAATCAAATCCGCCCGCGCGGACGCCCACCTGGTGACGGACCAGCTGGTCCTGACCAACGTGGCGCTGACGGTCTCCAACTCCGACTATCTTTCCTCCGCCGGATTGTCCGGCGGTCCGGCGGACAGTTCCCTGAAGGCCAAAAGCATCGACTTCCGTTTTGTCCCGGACACCGTGGAGGTTCTGGGCCTGGAAGGGCAGGCCTATCCGGCCCATACGCTGCGCATGTTCTCGGACGACGCCGCGAAGGTGCTCCGGGAATTCGTCTTCACGCGCCCCGTGACGCTTTCCGGCGGCGGCATGTTCCCGATGGGGGACGACCTGAAGCTGATGAAGGGGCGCATCCGCTTTGACGCCTCCGCAGGTCGCGTCCGCTATAAAATCCTGGGAACCACGCTGGACCTGGGCAGGACGAAGGGGGAAGTGCTCATCTCCCCGCAGTGGGTGGTGGTGGACAAATTGCAGGGAACCATCTGGGAAGGCTCCTTCACCGGCCGCGTGCTGGCGCAGATTGACGGCGGGGACGCCTTGAACGGCTCCTTCGTGCTCCAGGACATGAACCTGACGGCCATCGGCAAATCCTACGGGGAAAAAATGGAGAAGGCCACCGTGCACGGAGCCATTGAATTTTCGTCCAAGGGCGGCAACATGAACAGCATCCAGGCCAAGGGGGAAGCGGCGCTGGTCCACGGAAACCTGGTGGAAATCCCCATCTTCGGCTTTTTGGGGGAAGCCCTGGCCAATTACATCCCCGGCCTGGGCCACCTGATCAACTACAAGCTCACCCGCGCCGACTGCGACTTTTCCATAGAAAAAGGCTACATCCGTACAAACAACTTCGTGGCCACGGGCAGCAACCTGTCCCTGAAGGGCGGCGGATGGATACGCCTGGCCGACCTCCAGGTCAACTCCGACTTCCAGATGGGGTTCCGCGGCATTCCGCAGCTCCTCACCTCGCCCGTTTTCCTGCTGGCGCGCGGCCTGTTCCAGGTGCGCGGCAGAGGGCCCCTGAATAACGTGAACTGGAGCTTTGCCCCCTTCTCCGGCGGGAAGGCCCCGGCACCTCCCGCTCCCCCGGCGGCCCGGCCTGCAAGAAGAAGATAGTCCGGAACGGCTCTCCCGGAGCGCCGCGGTTTCATTTTCCATATTCTGCCGCCTTTTCCGCCTGTTCCGTTCGTCCCGCTCATCCTCTTCCTCTGCTTTCCCTGATGAAAAAAAACTTATTCGGGGGCGTCAATAGAGGGGAAAGGAGAGGAAACGGCCGCTTGCGGCACAACTTCGGGGAAATCCGTATTCCGGCATGGCGGATGTTTGCCGCATTCCCCTTCCTGGCACGTTATTCCGGGAGAGCAGCGGCCGGGGCCGATGTTTCCGGCAAGCCCGCATCATCCCGCAATCGCCGGAAAAACACGGAACCGCACGTTCATTTTCCAAGACTACTTTTTCAGTATTCTCTTTAAGGCGGCCACATCCGGCAGCAAATTCACCGTCTCAAACTTCCCCTTGTAAAACACGGCCCAGTTATTGAAAACACAGGGCAATTCCTTGGCTTTTTGCAGGGAATCCACGTGAATGAAAAACACGGGAACCCCGTTCGTTTCACAATACTGCCTGATGATCCCGATGTTTTGATAAACATACGGGCATTGCATATCGTAATAAATGGTCAGCTCCCTGCTTTCAATTTCCAGTTTTTTAGCTCGTTGGGAAAAGCTCGGCAGGGTTCCGTCCAGGGAAAGCGCCAGCAGTTCATACCCGTTGCCGGCGGTATCGGCAACTTCAAAACCGAACTTCTTCGCAAACGACTGGTCGGAAAGCCAGGCTTTCTGTTTTGTTGCTCCAAGCATGCAAATGCCGGATTTGCCGTTTTTCCCGGCATCCGCCAGACAATACTCCATCAGCGCCTTTCCGTACCCTTTCCCTTTGCAGCTGCCGGAAACCCACAGGCAGTACAGATAATAATAATTGTCGCCGATGATAGGAACCCAGGCGGTTTCCAAGGGAGCATATTCAATAAAAACCGTAGCCTTCTCATTCAACTTTCTAAAGACATGGCCCTCCTTCAGCCGGCCGGAAAGCCATTGCCGCTTGGCGTCAATACCCGGATGGAACTTCTTGCTGCGGATAATGCAGCATAAATGTTCATGGGGAAGGTTTTCCGCCGTCAGGTTCACAAATTCGGTACTCATCTCTTTCCTGTGCCAATGATCGCATAAACCGGGGAGGAAGTCATCCGCTTTCCCGCCTCCCCTCCTTTTGTACATTTCCGGCAGACCCATATAACGCATCGGCATGGCGCGGCGGTGCTTGCGGAAGGGCCGTCAGACGAACGATGCCGCCGGAAATCAGGCTGGAAACTCTCCTTTTTTCTCTGCTCATTCTCTTCTTCCGCCGCAACATGAGGCACATGGCGGCGGATTCTGCCCTTGACGTCATCACTCCTGCCATTCGTTGAAAAGGGGCGCTTTTCTTCATCAGGTGTGCGGGAATCCGCAGGGAACGGGATGAAAAGGGATGAAATGGCAAGAAAGAAAAGGCCGGTCCGCCGCGCAAGCGAACCGGCCTGGAACAGGGAAAGGGGGGACTGGTTAATTCTGGCCGCCCAGGTTGAATGCCTTGTGGACGACGCGCGCCGCCTCGTCGATGTCGGACTCGTCCACCATCACGGCGATCTTGATTTCCGACGTGGAAATCATGCCGGTCTTGATGTTGGCGTCCGCCAGGGCCTTGAACGCGGTGGCACCCACGCCGGAATGGGAACGCATGCCGATACCCACCAGGGAAAGCTTGGCGAGTCCGGCTTCCGTCTCCACTTTCACATCGGGGCCCAGCGCTGCCGTCACGGGTTTGAGCGCCGCCTGGGCGCGGCCCAGTTCGTTGGCGGGCATGGTGAAGGACTGGCGGACGTAGCCGTCATGGGCGGTGTTGGCCAGAATCATGTCCAAATTGATTTCCGCCTCTGCCAGGGCGCCCAGAATCCTGGCCGTATAGCCGATTTTGTCCGGAATGCCGGTGATGGTGAGGCGGGCCTGGTTGCGGTCGATGGAGATGCCGCGGATGACGACGGCTTCCATGGAGGGAGTTTCTTCTTGCACGATGGTACCGGGGTTATTGTTCATGGAGTTGCGAACTTCAAAGACGACGCCGAATTTTTTGGCGAATTCCACGGAGCGCGACTGCATCACCTTGGAACCGCTGGATGCCATTTCCAGCATTTCGTCGTAGGAAAGGGTCTGTATCTTCACGGCGTCCTTCACCACGCGGGGGTCGCAGGTGTACACGCCGTCCACATCCGTAAAAATCTGGCACACGTCCGCCTTCAGAGCGGCGGCGATGGCGATGGCGGAAAGGTCCGAGCCGCCGCGGCCCAGCGTCTGGACCATGCCTTCCTCCGTCACGCCCTGGAAGCCGGCGCAGATGAGGATGTTGCCTTCCATCAGGCATTTGTTCATCCGTTCCGGGTCAATTTTGTGGATGCGGCCGCGGGTGTGGGAGCCGAAGGTGGTAATGCCCGCCTGGGCTCCCGTGAAGGACACGGCCTTGTCTCCCAGTTCATGCAGGGCCATGCAGAGCAGGGCGATGGACTGCTGTTCCCCGGTAGCCATCAGGACGTCCAGCTCGCGTTCGGAGGGGGAGGCGGACAGTTCCCTGGCCAGGCCGATCAGCTTGTCCGTCACGCCGCTCATGGCGGAGACGACGGCCACTACCTGGTTGCCGTCTCCGGCGGTCTCATGGATGCGGCGCGCCACATTGCGGATGCGGTCAATGGTGCCCACGGAGGAGCCTCCGAATTTTTGAACGATAAGTGCCATGTAACAGGATGATGTAGGTTAGGATTGAGGAAGAAGGTGTTCGATGCGCAGCACGCGGGCTTCCGGCGCCACGAAGGAAATCTGGGCAATTTCCTCCAGCGCCATCTGGAGCTGGCCCCACGGGCAGGTATGGAGGATGAATACCAGGTCGTTCCACGCCACGCCGTCTTCGTCGATGTGGCTGGGTGCGGAGGACGTAGCGGAGATGCCGATGCCGAAGGTGGCCAGGATGCGGGCTATTTCCGCAATCACGCCGGGCTGGTCCGCCACCTGGAAGCGCACGTAGTACGGCGTCGTGGTGTCGTTGATATGCATCACGCCGCAGGATTTGGCGTAAGGGGTGAACCCCGTGTGGAATTCCGGGTAGCGGCTTTCGCGCATGGCCGTAATCACGTCGCTGATCACGGCGGAGGCCGTGGGATTCTTGCCCGCTCCGCGGCCGTAGAACAAGGTTTCCCCCACAATGTCCCCGTTCACGGAAATGGCGTTGAACACGCCGTTGACGGAAGCCAGGATGTGCCAGTCATGGACAAAGCAGGGCTGTACGCGCAGTTCCAGCGCGTCTTCCTGGTTTTCATGGTAGCGGATGACCACGAGCAGCTTGATGGTGTACCCCAGTTTTTTGGCGAATTCGAAATCCCGGCTGGTGATGTTTTCAATGCCGCTGACGTAAATTTTGTCCGGGGAGATGGTGGTGCCGTAGGCCAGGGTGGCCAGAATGAGGGCTTTGTGGGCGGCGTCCCAGCCGTTGACGTCCAGGGAGGGGTCTTCCTCCGCAAATCCCAGTTTCTGGGCCTGCACCAAGGCGTCCTCGTAGTCGGCCCCGTGTTCCCCCATCGCGGAAAGAATGTAGTTGGAAGTCCCGTTGATGATCCCCACGATGGAATTGATGTGGTTGCAGATCAGGGAATTCTGGAGGCTCTGGATGATGGGGATGCCCCCCCCGGCGGAAGCCTCAAAGTAGATGGGCGTGCCCATCTCCGCGGAAAGCTTGAAAATCTCCGCGCCGTATTCGGCCAGCAGGGCCTTGTTGCCGGTCACCACGGGCTTGCCCGCGCGGAGGGCCGTCGTCACCAGGTCATAGGCCTGCCGGGTGCCCCCGATCAGTTCAATGATGATGTCTATTTCCGGGTCCCCCACCAGCTCGTGCCAGTCGTCGGTCAGCAATTCTTCCGGAACGGCGGTTTCCCTGTGCTTGTTCAGGTTGCGCACGGCAATGCGCTTGATCCTGAACGGGATCTTGCTCCGCGCTTCCAGCAGGGAGTGGTTGCGGTACAGCGTCTCATAAACGCCGGAACCGACCGTACCCAGCCCGGCCAGGCCAAGTTGTATGGGTTTTTCCGTCATTCTTGCCGGGCGATTATGCAGAAAAATCCCTGTGACGCAAGAGCTTTTACCGTGCGGGGAAGGCCGTTTTTCCGGTAGCTTCCGGGGAAGGGGCGGCCTCCCGCATCCCGGCGGGCCGCCTGTCCGGCCCGGAGGCCGGAAAGCGGTGCAATAACGCAGCCGGATGGAATGACCGGCCCCCCTGCCTCCGGCTGCGGGGAAATCATGGAAGAATGCCCCGGCTTCCCCGCATCCGTCTCCGTTCCCCTTCCGGGATTGATTTCCCGCGCGGGGCAGGCTATCCTGCTTCCGTTTCATGACTTATACCATTACGCCGCTAATTGGGGAACAGGCCATTGCCGCACGCGTGCGGGAACTGGCCGCCTCCATTGACGCCGACATGGGGGACCGCCCCTATGTCCTGCTCCGGCTTCTGGACGGGGCCGTGCCCTTTGCGTCCATGCTGGCGGAGCATTTGAAATCCCGCCCGGAAGTGAGGTCCGTCAAGGTATCCAGCTATTCCGGCATGGAAAGTTCCGGCTCCGTGGCGTGGCGCGGGGATTGCGGCGCGTTCCGGCCCGGCGTCCCCGTGCTGGTGGTGGATGACGTACTGGACACGGGCAGGACGCTGGCGGGCGTTTGCGGAGAATTGAAAAAGAGGGGTGTGCAGCGCGTATTGACGGCTGTGGCCGTGGACAAGCACTGCTGCCGGAAGGTTCCCTTTGAAGCGGATTATGTAGCCTTTACCTGGGGCGACGACTTCCTGGTAGGGTTCGGCATGGACTTGGACAACCGGTACCGCGACCTCCCCTACATCGGCAAGGCTGCCGCAGACTGAATAAGTTTTTTCCAGATTGAACAAACTATTGAAAAAAAGTGTCTAAATCCCTCGGAGCGGTAGAGCCGTCCGCCGCCCCTCCAAACAAGGAAACACCGGAAAGGAGATTCAAGACATGAAGATCGACAGGGTAAGACAACTGGAAAGCGTGACCGGCTTCGGCCAGGCAACGTCCCTCATACGGGACGTTCTGGACAACCTGGAGCTGGAACAATCGCTCACATGGCTTCTGGAAGCCATCAACACGCACCTGGAAAACGGTGCGGAAGGAGAACCGTGGCATCTGTACCAGACCACGCTGTTCGCCATGTACGTGGACTATGACAACGGGCAGGTCCGCCTGTCCGCCATGCTGGCCTGCCATGATGCGGACATGGAATTGCCGCTGAAGGATTTTCTGGAAATTCTGCGCAGAGAAGCTCGGAAAGAGTCCCATCCGCGCCATTTTTCAGAAGCTAATGCGGACACGCAGATTCATCGCTGCCGCCATCCGCGTTTCAGGCGGAAAAAGCCGGAACGGGAGCCGGACAACGGATTTTATTCATGAACAAGTCCCTTGCCGGATCCCTTTCCCATGGCTGGTTCCTTTCGGAAACAGCCATTTTTTGGGGGATGACGGCCGGACGTACGGCCCCACTTGGCCGTAGCCGTGTTAACGGAGGATATGCGAGGGAAGGCGCCTATAAGGAACGGCGGTTCCCGCACGGCAAACGCCATGCACATTGAAAGCGCTATTGATGCGGACCAGGGGCGGCCAGCCTTCCCGGAAAGGTCCGTTTCTGGTGCTCTGCAGTTGCTTCCGCTTCACGGAGGCCGGATGACAAAGGAAGCGCTGTCCCGGATGCTGGTGCCTGTTTAATCCCATATTTCCACAGGAAAGGTTTTCAGAATTCGGGCAAGATACGAGAAGCCTGGAATGGAGAATGCCATGCCCGTCACGGAAATTTTCAATGATTATATTGAAAATGGTACGGCGGCTTTTGCGGATGCACCTTTGCCGGGAGCTTTTTTTTCATGCTGTTGGAAATGACGGCCGGATATCCCGCTTATGCGGTTGTGGACGCATCGGCAGGAAACGTCATCGAATTTTGCTGGCTGAGCGCCTATGCCCCTGCAGCGAGTTTCTGGAAAACGGTCAAAATCACCTTTTTATTGCGCGCGAGCATGCGGGGAAGGGCATGGGAAAACTGTGCTTTGACCGACTGGAGGCCGACGCCAGGCAAATGGGCATGGAAAACATCATTGCGGAAATTTCGTTGGAAACCGCGTAAGCCTGAAATTACATGTCCATAACGGATTTGCCTTTTGCGGCGAACTCAGGAACATCGGGTCCAAGTTAAACCGTCAGTTCGGCGTGGTTTACATGCAGAAAACCTTGTAAAACCTGTTTTCCCGGAAAGTTCCGCACTGTAGCGACGGAAGAAAGGCGCCTCTATATTTCAGGCGGTGCCGCGGAAACGTTCGTCAAGGGCCATGGCGGTCCTGCGAGCGGTATTTTCATCATGATTCGGAGGAAAAATAGTGCTTTTACGGCGTGATTCCGCCAGAATGGTCTCGCCATGACGCCATCCCGCACTCCCAGCGCCACTCCCTCCGGCCGTTTGCCCTGGGTGGAGATTGCGCGCCTGCTGGCTACATTAAGCGTCATCATGCAGCACGTTCCGGGAGGAGGATTTCCCCCCAACCATTGGCTGATCGGTCCGGCGCTGGCCGTGTTTTTCCTGCTGGCCGGGTATTTTTCCGCAGCGCGCCTCCAGGAGCAGGGGGCCGGGAGATGGACGGCTAGGCGTCTGCTGTCCCTGCTGCGGCCCTATCTGTTCTGGTGCGCGGCTTACTGGCTGCTGGCGGGCATGCCCGTTTCCCCCGCGTCCCTGGCTTCCGTGTTCGGCCTGGGCGCGTGCCCCATGCTGACACCCATGTGGTTCCTGCGGGATTTGATGATTTTCACCCTGGCGGCGTTCCTGCTGGTCAAGTGCCGCCCGGCGCTTTACACGCTCGGCCTGTTCTGCCTGTTCCTGAACAGGTGGGATGATTCCCTGGCGTGGCCCAGTCCCTGCATGTTCGGGGATTTTGCTCTCGGCATCATGCTGGCTTCCGCCGCACCGGGCTGTCTGAACCGCTGGGAGAAGATTCCCCTGGCCATGCATGCCGCCATTCTGCTGGCCTGCGCGGCTCTCATCTGGGCCAGCTGTGCGGATACGTTCCTTCTTCCGGACGGCTCCTTTTCCGGACTGACCGTCTTGGCGTTCCTGAGTTCCGGGATCGTGCTGAAGGCCGTCAGCCCCGGCCTGTCAAGACTCATGGCCGGGTGGGCCTCCGGCAGTTTCTTCGTGTACTGCTCCCATATTTTCGTGCTGATTGCCCTGATGGGGGTGGAGACGCGCTTTACGGCTCCATGGCCCCCTTGGGCATGGTGGTGCCTGGTGCCCGTCGTTTACATGCTGGCGCGGGGCATTTACCTGCTGGTCAGGAGGTACGCTCCGCGCGCGCTTGTTCTGATGACGGGGGGAAAATGAGGAGGGGAGCAACGGCTCGGCTCTCTCCCCGTATTTCCCGCTTTATCCCGCCACGCAGAAGGATTGGGAAGGGATTTCCCTTTTTTCTCCGCCTTCCTTTTGCCAGAAGAAGAGGGGAAGGCCGGAGAAGCCTTCCGTTTCAATGATGAAGGGATGCCAGCCTTTCTCCAGCGGCACGGGCTTCAACCCTGTGCGGGCGGGATCGTTTTCCGTGGTACGTTCCCCCATGGAGGAGGAGACTTCCGTTCCCGGCTTGTAATGGTAATCCGCGTCCAGCAGGTGCATGTCGTGCAGCCTGACAAATGCCCTGGCATTCTTTTCCGCCGGGGTTTTCATGAAGAAGGTGTATTTCCCCGTTTCCGGAACATTCAGGTAGAGCACTCTCTTCATGCTGCCGTCCTTTCGGCGGATGCCCTGGGCGGATTGCGCCGTCAGGGGAACCAGTTTTCCGGGCATTTCCTCCTTCCTGAGGGCCGGAACAGGCTCTTCGTCATAGGGCCTCTGGGCAAAGGTGCCGCGCTCCGGATGGGTATAATCATAAATACGCCTCATTCTCAGCGTTTTGCCGTGCATGATAGGCTGCATCTTTTTGCCTTCCGGCGTGTCCTTCAGGTCATGGCGTTCCGCCGGATCCTTCACTGTATCGTAAATTTCGAACAAGTCCGCATGGGACTGGATGTTGGTGCGCACTCCCTTGTATTTGCCGATGTAAACCATCTGCTCGTCGCCCCGGACGGCGTTCCTTCTGGACGGGAGAAAGTCCTTGTAGCCGGGCGTCGTCTTCTTGCTCTGGGACATCTTGGCGCTGTATTCCATGTACAGTCGGCCGTCCGGCTGGGTCCCCTTGTTCAACAGGGTGGGAAGCAGGGAAACGCCGTCGCTGCGGAAGGGAGCCCTGACGCCGCCGATGGCGGCCAGCGTCGCCATCCAGTCGTGGAACTGGGAAGGATGGTCGTTTACGGAACCGGCCGGAACGTGTCCGGGCCAGCGTACGATGGTGGGAACGCGGAAGCCGCCCTCCCACGCATCCTGCTTGATGCCGTCAAAAGGTCCGTAATTGCGGAAAAACTGCGGATTCTGGCCGCCTTCATCATGGGGGCCGTTGTCCGACGTCATGATGATGACCGTGTTTTTGTCAATGTTCAGATCCTTCAGGGTCTGGATGAGGTCTTCAAAAGAATCGCTCAGCCGCGCGATCATGGTGGCGTACCTCTTCTGCGCCATGGGCCACTTCTTGTCGGCATACCGCGGGTAGATGTAGGAGTTGATCTTGCCTTCCGCCGTGTTGACCAGCTTGTGGGGCTTCCCCAGCCATTGAACGCCCCCTTTCACCCCGCGGCCTTCTGGATACGGGCCGGTGGGTATTTGAAGCTGGGAATGGGGCGCGATGTGGGTCAACGCCAGAAAGAAGGGCTGGCGGGGATTCTGGCGGTGCGTGTCCACAATCCACTTTTTGGCGCGGGCCGTCAGCAGGTCTACGGAGTACGCCTTGTCGCAGTCCGCCGTGACGCACTTGTCTCCGTCCCAGATACCGCTCTTCTTGGTGGGAGAAATGGGATTGGGGTCTTCCTTGGGATAATGGTGGTGGCCGCTGACGTGGTCCAGGTAGCCGAAGTAGTAGTCAAAGCCGCGCCTGGTGGGGTAGGCCGTGGATTCCTGCGGTGTCCCCGCATGCTCCCGGCCCCCGCCTATTCCCCATTTGCCGATGAGGGCGGTCTTGTACCCGGCGGACTGCATGACGGTGCCGAGGGTGGGGGCGTCTTCAATGGGCAGGTCAAAGGACCTGTCCCGGATTACCTTGGCATGGCCCTGGTGCACGCCCGTAAACAGGGAACCGCGGGCCGGGGCACAAAGCGGAGCGGAGGAGTAGTGGCGCGTCAGCGTCATTCCCTCCCGGGCCAGCGTCCTGAGGCCCGGATTGTCCATGGCGGGAAGCCCTTCCTTCATGCGCTGGTCCTGGTAGGCGGGCAGGTCCCCCCAGCCCATGTCGTCCATCAGGATGAGGATGACGTTGGGGCGCTGGGCCGCCGCGGAAAAGGGAACCGCCAGCAGGAGAGCCAGAAGTGGGAATAAATGTTTACCTCTCATTGCTGTGGGAAGACGGAATTCTATTTTTCTCCCTTGTTCTTGAGATAATAGCTCGGATCGGCAATCCAGCGGTCTCCCGATTTTTTCACCGGAATGAAGCTGACGCCCCAGGATTGGAAATTCCCCGTGTACGGCTGTTCAATCAGGATGGTGTTTTCCCCGGCCTTGACCTGGAAGGGAATCGGAGGACGTGCCCACCAGAACTCCTCATTGTCAAAGGATATTTCATTATCGGGAGAATTCCAGGTGTGCTTTTCATAACGCCGCTGGCCCGCCAGTTTATAAGTCTGGGGGTTTTTCACTTCCTTGCCGTTCACCCATATCCTGGTGCCGCACTGGGACCATTCCCCGGCAGCCGGAACTCCGGAACAGCGCCGCGTGGAGCGTGCCGGAGCGTCAAATCCTACCATGGCGTACATGGTGCCCGCCTTGGGAGCGTAAAAAGTCGTCTTCGCCCAGGCGGTATTCCTCGGATTCGTTTTGGAGAACAGCCCTTCCGCACCAGCGCGGGTCCGGAAATACAGATTGCCTCCGCGCGCCTGGACAGGTTCCAGTCCAGCAGGGGATTTTCCCGCCAGCAGGTCGTTCCTCACTTCTTCCTGCCTGCCCTTTGGAACGGGACCGAACACGGTCCATTCCACGAAGGAATCCCGCCAGTAGGGGAAGGGCTTGTTTCCGGCCAGGGCTTCCATGCGTTTTTCAAACAGGGAGAAGGCCTGGTAAGCCTCCGTATCCTTTTCCGGCAATTTGCCGGCAAAGCGGGAGCCATCCTCCGGAATGCCCTTCCAGCTGCGTTCCGCCATGGCGAACATGGCCGGCCACTGGGGGCTCTGGATGGGAATGTTCTTCTTGTCTTCCACCCGGGTATCCGGCCACAGGCACTGAATGACGCCCAGGGAATGGTCATCGCTCTTGGCCGTTCCGCAGGGCTGGCGGAAGAAATTCCTGCGCACCAGAATGCCGGGGTCAAAGGAATTAATGTAGCCTGCCGTGGAATCAAAATAGGGGTTTTTCTGTTTGGCGGGATTCGGCAGGCCTACGGAATTCTCGTCATTCCACAACTGGGCGTAGCTGTCTCCGGAAACGGGCAGGTCGTTATTGCCCGCCCACTGGATGGGCTGGCGTCCCAAAGATTTGACCTTGGCTGCCATCCGGTCCGCAAACTGCTTCCCGTTGGGGATGTGGATTTCATCCGCGCCGATGTGGAGGTAGGGGGACATTTCCACCGGAATTTCCCGGCAGAATTCTTCCAGTAGCTCTTCCAGAATCTTGATGCCTCTGGGATCGTGCATCGGAAAGCCGAAGCAGTTCTTGAAATAGGTGCTGTGTCCCGGCATGTCTATTTCCGGGATGATCTGGATATGGCGCTTCCTGGCGTAGCGGAACAGGTCCCGTATCTGGTCGTAGGTGTAGGTATCGTTGACGTCCCGGCCCTTGATCCTCTTGGAGGGATCATTCAAAATGGGATACTTCTTGCACTGGATGCGCCATGCGGGGTAGTCCGTCAGGTGCCAGTGGAAGGCGTTCAGCTTCAGCCGCGCCATCTCGTCAATGTCCGCCTTGAGCGTCTCAATAGGCCGGAAATTGCGGCCCACGTCATGCATGAAGCAGCGGATGGCGAACGCCGGGCTGTCCTTGATGTCGCAGCACGGATAATCCCCCTTGGCGCCCAACTGGTCCAGCGTCCGGCGGGCATAAAAAACGCCTGTATCGGTAGCGGCCCTGATCTGGATGCCGTCGGGACGGACCTGGAGCTCGTAGCCTTCCTTGCCCAGCGTCTTGGCCAGGGCCGCATTCTTTTTCACGGAAACGGGAGCCTTTTTAGGGCATGTCCCCGTCTTCCAGTCTACCTGGGACGGGAAGGGAATGAGAGGAACCGGCGCGTTTTTTTCCTGCTGGAGGGGGTGCGGGGAAGTCCAGTCTCCGTAGGAAGCAGGAGAACAAAGCATCAAGCCTGATGCCAGCAAAAGGAGGGAGAGGGTTAGTCGCATAATAATATTACACTTAAATAAAAGACTTTCTTTCATCAAACTTTAAATGGCTCGGAGCACTGGTCTTTTTTGTTGCCTCACCTTCTCTTTCTTCTGAAGATACAAGCTCCCAGACCGAGCAGCGTGACAGCGGCGGAGGAAGGTTCCGGGACCGCAAGGCCTTCCATGCGGAAATTTTTTACGGCAAGCTCCTGATAAGCGTAGGTGTTGTCAAGAACGCCGGTATTCATCACCAGATAGAAGGCGGCTCCCTGATCAAACAAGCCGCCGTATTCGTCTTTGGAAATTGTCCAGCCATAGGAATTGTTGCTGACGTTTCCCGCCATTCCGGAAATCGTGGAACCGACCTGGAAAAGGGAATTTTCCTCGCCCCCCAAGCTGTACCACAGGCTGAAATTCTGGGGCTGTCCCGTTCTGCTGGCGTTGAAAAGACCGCCTGTATCAAAGGAAATCCTCAGGGTTTCATATCCGGATACGGTGTCGGCGGACAATTCATGGAATTTGACGGCTGTAAATCCGCCTCCTGCGCCGGAGGCGGAAATCAGATTGGTAGTGCCGTCCGCCGTCACGGAAGCAAGCGTACCGGTATTGTTATTCTTATTGCCGGAATACCATCCCGCATCCAGGGTTCCAAGGACGGACTGCACCGCGTTTGCGGAAGGCCCCCCGTTCGCGATCAGAGCCCCTCCGGAAGAATAATCAATGCGGGAGATGGAGGTTTCCTCCATCTTCAGTTCCGGAATGATGCTGTCCAAGGAACTCCATATTTCCGCTCCATGCGCCGACAGGGCCGCCGCTGTGGATAATGCCAGGAAAAGGGATGTTTTCATGTGTATGTCGTTGTTGTTGGAAAGCAAAAAGGCCACGCCGCCATGACGGGAATTTCGCTTTATTCGGCATGAAACTACAGGATTTGCAATCCGCTAAAGAAACTCCAATACAGAAAAACCATATAACTAACTAACCATTATAGAATGATAAAAATATTCAATATCCCCTTTTCTGTCGCTTTCACATGAGGGGAAACTGTGGAGAATAACGGGAAAGTCCTGACCATAAATCAGGAAAGAGAAAAATCCGTTTGACAGCGGATTGCAAATCCTGAAAGGCATTTCCCGCTCCTCTAATGCAATGAAGGACAGGAGATTGTCACAAGGAGCGCCGTGCGGCGGCGAATTTATCCTATCCGTATGCGGATGGAATGGACGGCATCCTTGCCGAACTGGTCTCTCAATTTTCCCAGCAGGGCGCCCTGCCACTGCTGGAGATGGTAGTTCATGGCCGGTTGAAGCACCTGGATGGTCGCCACTCCCTTGACCAGGGAGACCAGGCAGGCCTGCTTTCCCAGGAACGGCCCCGCCGCGGCCATCCACCCCTTCCGGAGAAGTTCGGGGTCCATGCCTTCTTCATCCAGGGGCAGTTTGGAGAGGATGGCCCCCAGCAGGGATTCCGCCGTGTGGACATTGCGCGTTTCACTGAACACCGGAACGGCCTGGAACCAGTCCGCAAGGGCCTGCCGCACCTCCTGTTCGTCCCGGGAAAGGTATTCGTACCGGGTGGGGGAGGCATGGGGGGCGGGACGGTCCCTGTCGGGAACGTAGGCTGACCAGGGCGGAATCATCACGGGGAAGGGCGGAAGGGAAAAAAGAGGACCGGTTAAAGAAAAACGCCCGGAGCGTGTCTGTTCACAAGCCCGGGCGCTGTAAGGTGGCAAGAAGATGGTTATTCGCCGTCGTCGCCGATGGCTTCCACAGGGCAGCCTTCCAGGGCTTCCACGCAGGCTTCCAGTTCGGTTTCATTGTCCGGCTGCTTCTTGACGTAGGATACGCCTTCGTCTTCGTCGCGGCCAAAGTTTTCCGGAGCGGTTTCGCGGCAAAGGTCGCAGTCAATGCAGGAACTGTCCACGTAAAACTTGCCGGGGACGTTTAATGGTGTCTTTTCGTCTATATCTGCCATATGTATGGATGGGTTGTATGAACTGGGCTAACTATTTCCGCATTTGACTGAATTTTGCAATCTTTTTTGTTGCAGGAATGAGTCAGCATGAGGAAGAATGCCGGAGCGCCTTTTCCGCTGAAAAGGCTTTGTTTTTTCCCTATTCCACGATGCACGCCGTTCCACGATCCACCCCGCGCGCCCTCCCCCTGTGGGCCGCCTTCCTGCTGTCCGCCCTTTCCGGGGCGCTTATGGCCTGTTCCTTTATTCCGGTGGACTGGAGCGGCTGCGTCTGGATAGCTTTTCTGCCCCTGCTGACGGCCCTGTGGTACGGCCCCCGGCGCGAAGGGAAGCGCGGCGCCCTGGCGTATTTCCTGTACGGGTGGACGTGCGGAGTCGTGTTTTTCGGCATTTCCCTGTGGTGGATCAATGAGGTGAGCACGCTCGGCTACATCCCGCTGATTCTTTTTTACGGGGGCCTGTTTCCCGGCATCTGGGGCCTGGTGATGGGAACCCGGTTCCGTCCGGCACGGCTCCCGCTGCCTGACGCGCAGCTTCCGCCCGCGGAACGCAGGCGCGCCTGGAAGGAGTGGGCCACGCGCGACATGGCGCCCAGTGCCGCAGCGGCTCTGGCGGGGGCCTCCCTGTGGGTATGCCTGGAATGGCTGCGGGGCTGGCTGATCCCGGGCTTCAACTGGAACAACCTGGGGGTGGCCCTGTACGGGAATCCCCTGGCCCAATGGGCGGAATACTTCGGCGTGACGGCCCTGGCTTTCATCCCCGCCGTGTTTTCCATCTGGCTGTGGCGCGTCTGCCGCCGTGCGGGAACCATGGTGATGCATGAAGGCAGAAGGTCCGTGCCGTGGGATTTCTTCATGCTGGTGGCGGTTCTGCTGGGCATGTTCGTCATCGGCGTGCAGTGGACGGCGCGCTACGCGCCCCTTTCCGACGTTTCCACCGGAAACGGGGCTTTCACCATTCCCGTCATGACTGTCCAGTTAAACCTGAGCCAGAAGGAAAAGTGGGATGCGGCCAACAGGGAAAACATTTACCGGGAATTACTGGAGACGACGGAGCAGGGGATGCTGGAACTCCAGGAAAAAGCGCTGGAACGGTCCGCCCGGGAAGGGACGGAGACCTCCCTGGAAATGCCCGCCTGGGTGATCTGGCCGGAGAGTTCCTTCCCCATCTCCACGTTTTACCGGGATTCCACGGGAGAAAGGTTTCCGGGGCAGGACAACGTCAATTTCCTGAGCACGGAGGAAGAGTACGTCCAGGCCATTCGCGACAGGGTCTGCGATTTCATCCTGCTGACGGGCACGGACGATATCTACCTTTCCGACGAAGGCCGCGTGGCGCGCGCCTACAACTGCCTGACCGTGTTTGAAGGGGACTATTCCACGGCCGTTCCTTTCGCCAAGGCCGTTCTGGTTCCCTTCGGGGAATACATTCCCATGCGGGAGACGTTCCCGTTTCTGGAAAAAGCTTTTGAGGCCTCCGCCGGAACGGCCATGGGGATGAATTACACGCCGGGCACTTCCTCCGATCCCGTCCCGGTGCCCATCCGCCCCGGCAGTTCCGTGAAGGTGGGGGTGATTCCGCTGGTCTGTTTTGAAGACGTGGTGGGAAGCTGGGTGCGCCGCTTCGTGCGGCCGGAGCCCCAGGTACTGGTGAACGTGACCAATGACGGATGGTTCAACCGCTCCTGGGCGAACGAACAGCATTGGCGCAACGCGGCCTTCCGGTGCATGGAGCTGCGCCGTTCCATGGTCCGGGCAGCCAATACGGGAGTCAGCGTGGCCCTGGCCCCCAACGGGGCCGTGATCGCGGATTTGCGGGATGCCTCCGGCTCCCCCTTCACCAGGGGCGTGATGACCGCCACGCTTCCCGCCGGCTGCACGGAGGTGACCCTGTACGCCATGCTGGGGGACTGGGCCGTTCCGGCCTGTTTCCTGCTTTTCCTGGCCCTGCTGGTGCGCAGGATTCTGGCGTCCGGGCGCGGAGCGGTAAGGGAAGGCGTGCACAACGGCGTTTACCGACCGGAGAGGGGAGCCACCCCCAGATAATTCCTGACCTGCTTGAAGGAAGGGTAGGAGATGCCGGACTCATGGCACCAGAAGGCGGAGGAGGCACCTCCGTCCAGGTTCAGCGCCGTCTTTACCTTGAAGTCGCCCAGAGCGCCCGGAATGGACAGCCATGCCGCCAGTTCCTTCAGCGTCAGTGAGGAAGAAACGCCGATGCACCACCGTTTGCCGCCGTCCGTGGCAATGAAGGTGCGGTAGGTGGATTTTTCCGCGTTCAGGCCTTTGACGGCCGTTCCGTTTTCCACCAGAAAGGGGCCGCCCTGGATGGCGGCCTGCATGGTGGGGAGGCTTTTCATCCGTTTAAGAACGGAGCTGCGCACCAGTTCCAGGCCGTTTTTGCCTCCGGAGTAAACGACTCCGGACACGGCAAAGGAGCCGGAGGCCAGCGGGAAAAGGCGTTTGCCGTCCTGGACGACCAGCCCCAGGGGAGTTCCCGCCGCATCCGCGCCGAAGAAGCCGCCGTTCACCCCGGCTACGCACGGGCTTCTGCGCATGGCCTTGTCCAGAGAGCCATAGCGGGGAGTTTTCACGCTGCCTTCGTCGCGCACCAGCAGGCGGTGCGTGTCCGACCGGAAAAAGTACACGTTCAGCTTGTCCTTCATGGAGAGGAAGCCGTCCTTCTTCGTAAAGACGCGGTGTTCCGCGTGGACAAGGCTGGAAACGCACAGGAGCAGGGCAAGGAGGCGGAAAATGTTCATCATGGGAGCAATCAGCGGGAAAGATAAAAAATGCGGCGTTCCGCCCGGGTTCCCGCGGGAACCCGGGCACCGGGCCAGACGATGCAGCCGTTCAAACGGCAGTTTTCCTCCACAACGGCGCCGGGGCCGACCACGCAGGCGGCGTCCACGGAAGACCCGGAGGAGATTTCCGCTTCCGGATGGATGCGCGGCAGGGGGGAGGGAAAGTCCAGGTGGGCCTGCAGGTAGGATTCCGGCGTTCCCATGTCCATCCACAGGCCGTCGTCCGCCAGAATTCCGTGCAGGCGGCCTTCCCGGATGTAGTCCAGGAAGACGGGAATGATGGAAACGGCCTCGTCCGTGGGAATGCGTCCGAACACTTCCGGCTCCATGCAGTACGCTCCGGTGAACTGGCAGGCTCCCGGATCCCGCCCCAGCGCGTGCCTCATGTCCGTCACCAGGCCGGAAGAGGCGTCAAACCCCACGTTCCGCTTGTCTCCGTCCGTCCGGAGCGCCAGGGTAACGGCAGGGCGGCGTTCCATGTGGGCGGCTATCACGCGGTGCAGGTCGAAGGTGGCGGCGGTGTCTCCGTTCATCACCAGAAGCGGTTCGTCCGCAGCGGCCCAGGGTTCTATTTTCTTGACGCCGCCGCCGGAATCCAGCAGCACGGCCTCATGGCTGAAATGCACGGGACAGCCGTTCCAGGAGCGTTCCGGAAAAACCCTGTCCCACGCGTCCGCCAGATGGTGGGTGTTGATGATGAATTCACGGATGCCGCATTCGTGGCAGCGGCGCATCGCGTGCAGGACGAGCGGTTCATGAAAGAAGGGAATCAGCGGCTTGGGCAGTATATCGGTCAGGGGCCGCAGGCGGGTGCCCAGTCCGGCGCCGAGGATGAATGCGCGGGATATGCCGGAAGTGCCGGAACCGTCCGTGATGTGCATGAGTCATGACTAATGGGAGAGAGGGGCTTTTTCAAGCGTCCTTTTTCCGTCCTTTTTCCGATGACACGCTGGAAAGCTTGAATTTACAGGAAAATCGGTGATTTCGTGCTTTTCAAACAGGGTCTCATTCACTAGCATTTCCGCATGGCATGTGGAAACCAAAGAACTGTCGGCTCTCCGGCCTCCCTGGCCGGAACTTCTCTGCATACGGGACAACCCGTCACCCTGACCCTGAAGCCGGCCGCCGCCGACTTCGGCATCAAGTTCCGCCGCGTGGATTTGCCTGACCAGCCCTTCATCAATGCGGACGTGGAAAAAGTGCAGACCGTCGAACGGGCCACCAGCCTGGCGGAAGGTTCCGTAAAGGTGCACACCGTGGAACATATCCTTTCCGCCCTGACGGGCATGGGCATTGATAATGCCGTCATTGAGATGGATGCCAACGAACCCCCCATCGGCGACGGCTCCTCCGCTCCCTACGTGGAATTGATCAAAAGCGCCGGCATTGTGGAACTGGACGCCCCGCGCCGCTATCTGGAAGTGCGTGAGGCCGTGACCATTGAAACCCGGGGCGGCTCCATCCTGACTATTCTTCCCTCCAAGCAGTTCCGCGTTTCCGTCACCTGCGTGGGGCCGGAAAACCGCATTACGCAGTACTTTGACGCCGTTATCACGCCGGAGACTTATGAAAAGGAACTGGCCCCCGCACGCACCTTCACGTTTTACGAGGATATCAAGCCGCTGCTGGAAAAAGGGCTGATCAAGGGCGGCAGCCTGGAAAACGCCGTGGTCATCCGCGGGGAGGAGCTCATGAGCAAGGAGCCCATGCGCTTCATCAACGAATTCGCCCGGCACAAGGCCATGGACCTCATCGGGGACCTGTCCCTGTGCGGCAAGCCCATCCTGGGCCACGTGATCGCCATCAAGCCGGGGCACGGCCCGAATACGGAACTCACCGCCAAACTCAAGAAGGAGCACAAGCGCAATCTTCAGCTTATGCCCAACCCCGTCAACGTGCCGTATGGGGACGCCGTGCTGGACATCAATGAAGTGATGAGCCTGCTGCCCCACCGCTATCCCTTCCTGATGGTGGACCGCATTGTGGGCTTTGAGGGGGAAACCAAGTGCCGCGGCCTGAAAAACCTCACCATGAACGAGCTCTTCTTCCAGGGCCACTTCCCGGGCCATCCGGTCATGCCGGGCGTGCTCCAGGTGGAAGCCATGGCGCAGGTGGCCTCCATCGTCATGCTGCGCCAGCCCGGAAACGCCAGCAAGATCGGCTACTTCATGAGTGCGGACAAGGTGAAGTTCCGCCATCCCGTCGTTCCCGGAGATTGCCTGATCATTGAAGCGGAACTTGTCAAGATGCGCGGCAACATCGGGCAGGCCATCGGCCGCTGCCTGGTCAACGGCCAGGTGGTTTCCGAAGCCGAGCTCAAATTCGGCCTTCAGGACATGTAACCGGTCTTTTCCTGCGAATTGATTTCATTTCAGCAGCCCCGGCGCGCCTGCCCGCGCCGGGGTTTTTCATGGCCGGAAACATTAAATCCATGAATTGCATGCGGCAGGCATGCTGCACATTTCCGTGTATTCCGCCAGGCGTTTGCGGAACGTTTCCGGAGTCATGGAAAGCAGGGCGTCCGCGGAAAAGGATTCGCACGTGAAGGAGGCGGCCACCGTGCCGTACACAATGCCGCGCTTCACGTGCTCGAAGGAGGGCAGGCCCTCCGGCAGGGTGGACAGATAGCCCGCCAGCGCGCCCAGGAACGTGTCCCCGGCCCCGGTGGGGTCCACCAGCGTTTTCAGGGGGTAGGCCGGGCAGCGGAAAATCCTGGTCCGGCCGTCCTCCCCGCGGCCGATGAGGGTGGCGCCGTATTCGCCCTGCTTCACGACGGCGTAGGAGGCTCCCCTGGAAAGCAGGAATTCCCCGGCTTCCAGAACGGTGGAGGCTGCGGCGTATTCCTTGGCCTCGTCCTCGTTCATCATGGTGATATGGGAGCGGGAGATGACGGCGTCCAGCAGTTCCGGCTGGCGCCGCAGCCATTTGTCCATGGAGTCGGAAAGCACGAGGGAGGCGTCCGGGCACTGTTCCATGCACTTGAGCTGCTGGGCGGGAACCATGCAGCAGCACACCAGCACGGGGTGGCCGCGCAGGGCGTCCGGCACGTTCACCTGCCAGTCCAGCATCACGGAATCGTTGGCGCAGACCGTCCTGCGCTTGTTCATGTTGTCGAAGTACTCCCCGGTCCAGGCAAAGGAAGGTCCCTTTTTGCGCTCCACCCCGTCCATGCACAGCCCCTTGGCGGCCAGGGCCTCCTCGTAATGAACGGGAAAATCCTCCCCGATGATGCTGACGGCATCCACCCGGTCCGTAAAAAGCAGGGCCGCTACGGCGGCGAAGGAGACGGAACCGCCCAGCACCCCTTCCGCCCGTCCGCGGGGGGTGATGATGGTGTCAATGCCGATGGTTCCGGTGACGAGGAGGGGAAGGGACATGGAGGAAAAAGGAGGGTTTGACGGAAATAAAAGAGCCGTCCGCACGGAAAGCGGACGGCCCGGATACTTGCATATTATCCTGAAGCAAGTCAATCACAAGGAAGCGGCGGCGGAATTTCCGCGCTTACGAATAGGACTTTTCCAGGATGCTCACGACGTCCGCCGTGGTGAACTTGCAGCGGTCCAGTTCAAACAGCCCTCCCATGGTGGAAAAGGCGGTTCCGGCGTATTCCTCAAACAAGTCCGGAGTGATGCCGAAGTCGGACATTTTCAGCTTGTCCACGCCGCAGGCTTCCTTGAGCTTGTTGAGGCCGTTCAGGAAACCGTCCACGGAGGGTTCCATGCCCATGGCCGCGGCCACTCTGGCGTACCGTTCCGGACAGCTGGGGGCGTAGGCTTCATGGTAGGCCCAGGAGATCATGATCAGGCCCGCTCCGTGGGGCAGGGAAGGATGGTAGGCGCTCAGGGCGTGCTCGATGGAATGTTCCGAGGTGCAGCAGGAGATGGTTTCCACAAAGCCGGAATAGGTATTGGCCAGCGCGACATAGGCCCGCGCTTCCAGGTCCTGCCCGTCGTCCACGGCGCGGGGAAGGTATTTGGCGATGTATTCGATGGCCTGGAGGGCGAACATGTCGCTCATGGGGGAGGCCACCTTCGCCATGTATCCCTCCACGGCGTGGAACAGGGCGTCAAAGCCCTGGTAGGCGGTCAATTTGGGAGGAACGGACAGCATGAGTTCCGGGTCCACGATGGACATGGTGGGGAAGGTTCCCCGGTAGCCGAAGCCGATTTTTTCCTGCGTGTCCTCCTTGGTGATGACGGTCCAGGGGTCCGCTTCCGTCCCCGTGCCCGCCGTGGTGGTGATGCAGACGATGGGCAGGGGCTGGTTGGGAATTTCAAGCCCCAGGCCAGAGCCTCCCTGGATGTAGTCCCAGTACGTTCCCGGATTGGCGGCCATCACGGCGATGCTCTTGGCGGAGTCCATGCTGCTGCCCCCGCCAAGGCCGACCACGAAGTCGCAGCCCGTTTCCTTCGCCAGGGCGGCGGCCTCCATCACGTGTTCCACCACGGGATTGGGCTGCACTTTGTCAAAGACGACGCTTTCCACACCCTGCCGTTTCAGCAGGGACTGCACGCGGTCCAGATAGCCGAGACGCCTGACGGACGTTCCGCCAATGACGACCAGGGCCTTGGAGCCGGGGAGGGGAGCCGTGCCAAGCTGGTCCAGACATCCCGCGCCAAAGAAGATCTGGGCGGGCATGAAAAATTGAAATGGCTGATACATGGCTCCCATAGTAAAACGGCGGCGCCGGACGTCAAGAATGCTCTGCGCATTCCGTGTACGCCGGCGCCGCCGCAGGACGGTATTTCCGGGATGAAGACGGTTCAGGCGTCTTCAAAAAAGTCGTCGCTCTTGGCGGGGTCCGGTTTGGGAGGCTTGGGAACGTCCGTGCCGATGGCGCCCGGATCGTCCATCTCCCGGCTCGTCGTTATCGTGGTGGAAGGAGTCCGCCGGACGGGAGGACGGGGAGCGGCGGGGCGCGGTGCCGCGGAGGGAGAGTCCGATGCGGCCATTTCATCCTCAGCGCCGGGCATCATTTTCCGCATGCTCTGGATGAGCTTGTCCCGGAGGGTTCTGATGCCCTGTTCCCGGCGGACGGGGTCCGCCGTGTTCTTGATCAGCACCATCATGTTCCGGGTGGCGTTCGCCTGGTCGCCGAGTTCAAAGCAGTCCAACTCGCAGCGCCAGCGCAGGCGGTCGAGCTGGGATAGATCCCGTTCGTCGAATTCTTCTTCCGAGGCGGAGGCGATGCGGCCCTGCATCCCGGATTTTTTACCGGAGGAAATGGCGTGGCTCACCTTGCCAAGGAGCGTTTCCATGGCGATCCGTCTGTTCCACGCCGTTCTCAATGCAGCCAGATTCCGGGTTTTCCGGTAGCCGGCGAAGAAGAGCTTTTCAAAAATTTCATCCCGGTTTTTCATGGAGTCCGGAAATGCTCGGGACGACATGCTGGCGATGCCGAGAGCTTCGCCCACTTCCGTGCCCAGCACGGACTGTTCCGCAATGCGCGCGCCGGCCCGGCCCCCGCCTCCGCCATTGTTATTCTTGGATGAAGAGGAAGGGTCCAAGAAGTCGGGATCGGAACAGGCGGAAATGTAGGCGTTCAGCAAATCCATGGCCGGCTTCTGGAATTCCGTAACGTCCAGAATTTCTTCCTCCACGCTACCTGTGGAAGTGGCCTTCATCATGTTCTCCTTCAGGCGGGCCTTGAGGACGAGAACGCCCCACTGGTATTGAAGCATCAGCCCCTTGCGGGAGTTTTTGTCCTGGTATTTCTTGGCTTCGCGGTCCATCCAGTCCTTCAGGGCGTTGGATGCGTTCTTGGCGCTTTTGCCCTGCTGGCGGTCCTTTTCCTTTTCCGCCTCCATCAGAAGCTTCTTGGACTGGATCAGCAAATCGTAGGCGGCATTGGGGTCCCGGCCTGCGGCGGTGAGCCTGCTGATAGCCGCATTGATTACTTTGGTTTCTGCGGATCTGTTCAGCGCCAGAAGGTTATCCAAATCCTTGATGACCTTCTTCTTGGCATCGTTGTCCATAACCTGCTGGGCAGAACAGAGGGAGGCGATGCCGAGGCCGCCAATGAGACAAAGAGAGACAAAAGTGTTCATATGCTTTTTTTATTATGGCGGATGAAAAGTGATCTGGCAAGAGAGAACTCGGCTTGAAACCCGGTGAAGGAGGGAAATATCCTCCTTTTTATGAAGGAATAAGGAAAGTTTTAAAACAGATTTACAAGCTCACTTTCCAGGGAAAGGGCGTTGGAGAGCGGAATGGGAAAGGAGGAAGGAAGGCCGGAGTTCTTTAATCCGGCTATCTCCCACGGTGAAATGGATGGTCAGAGGCGGCAAATGGTTAAAATGGTTAAGTGAAGCTCCCATGAACGTTTTCCGCCGTTTATGGGAGGAATTGGCTCAAATCCCGGTCAAATCCGGGGTAGGACGTATTAATGCATCCGGCATCCGTCAGGACGGTTTCTCCGCTGGCGCTGAATCCCGCCACCAGGAAGCTCATGGCGATCCGGTGGTCTCCGTAGCTGGGCAGTTCCGCACCTTTCAGAGCCGTGCCGCCGCGGACGATCATTCCGTCGTCAAATTCTTCAACAGTTGCGCCCATCGCCCGGAGGTTGGCCGCCGTGGTGGCGATCCGGTCCGTCTCCTTCACCCGCAGTTCACGGGCGTTGCGGACGACAAGATCGCCGTCCGACAAGGCTCCCGCTACGGCGAGAATGGGGATTTCATCAATCAGGTTGGGGATTTCCTCCGGCAGAAGTGCGGTACCGTGGAGGGAGCCGGCGCCGTAGATGGTGATGTCTCCGTAGGGTTCCCCGGCATCTTCCGGAGAGGTTTTCACAATGTCCATGTGTGCGCCCATGCGCCGCAGGGCGCTGATGACGGCGCAGCGGGTTTCGTTGAGGCCCACCTGGCGGAGCGTCAGACGGGAGCCGGGGCGGGTGGCGGCGGCAACCATCCAGAAGGCGGCGGAAGAAATGTCCGCCGGAACCGTCAGGTCGTGGGCGCGGGGAAGGGCGGGGCCTTCCGTGCTGACAGCCAGACCGTCCACGGAGCAGGAAACGCCGAAATGGCGGAACAGGCGTTCCGTGTGGTCGCGCGTGACGGCGGGCTGGATGACGGTGGTGGTTCCCTCGGCAAACATGCCGGCCAGCAGGATGGCGCTTTTCACCTGGGCGCTGGCCATGGGAAGGGTGTAGGAGATGGGACGGACGTGTCCCGCGTGGATGAACAGCGGAGCGCACCCGGGTTTGCTTCCGCGGGCCTCAATCCGTGCCCCCATCTGTTCCAGGGGGCTCATGATGCGGCCCATGGGGCGGGAACTCAGGGAGGCGTCCCCGAACATCTCGGAATCAAAGGGGCAGGCGGCCAGCATGCCGGCCAGCAGTCTCATGCCCGTGCCGGAATTCCCGCAGTCAATGGGACGGGAGGGAGAATGGGGCCGCATGGCCACGCCCGTGATGCGGAAGCGCACGGGGCCGCAGCCTTCCCGGCTTTCCAGCACCTCCACCCGCGCTCCCAGTTGTTCCATGGCGCGCAGGGTGTTCAAACAGTCCTCGCTGCACAGGAAGTTGTCCACTTCCGTCACTCCGTCCGCCAGGCCGCCCAGAATGGCGGCGCGGTGGGAGATGCTCTTGTCTCCGGGTACGGTCAGTACCCCTTGCAGGGAAGGAATGGAACGGGAGTAAAGGTTCATGAGCTTTTGTGTCCCGGAAGAACTACCCTGTATCGGCCTCCGAATCAAGCCAATTAGAAGGGCCGGAAGCCCGGAGCGGAATGGTGGGAGAGGAAGAAAAACCCTCTCTGCGGAGGAAACCATGCCGGAAGCCCGGCTGGGCCGCGATTCTTCCGGAGGAAAGGGGATGCGGACCAGAATGGGGATTGATTTTCCGCGGCGGGGAAGTATATTGCCGGGGTTATCGGCAGAGTCTGCCTGAAAGGAAGGAGAGAGCTTTTCAGGAGCAACAGACGAAGCTGGTTTTCATAGGTAGTAAGTTGGAGCGGTCACGGGAGGCATCCTGTGGCCGCTTTTTCCGTCCGTTTCACAGGGATTCCGGCATTCCGCCCCAGCAGGAGAGGAAGCTGAGTCTGAAGGGGCTGATGAAGAACGCTTTCCCGCCATGTTCTGCCGGGAGATGGGGACGTTCGCACACTTTCCGGATATGCGGGAATACGGGAGTTCCGGCCTTTCCGATGGAAGATGGAAACGATTTTACGGGAGGGCCGTCCGGATGGAATTTCCGGGAAACGGGATGGAGCGGAGAAAGGGCGCCAGGCCCGGAAAGGCCGGCGCTGAAAAATGCCCCGGTTTTTTCTTTGGGCTTTACCGGGCCTTCCCGAAAGCGTATGTAGTCCGTGCCGATCAGGTCCGGGTGGTCGCTGTTCCGGTTTTCGGACCGGGATAGAGGAAAGTCCGGACATTACAAGGCAGCGTGTCCCGTGAAAGCGGGAGACGGGAACCTCCCAAGGGTTCCCGGACGGAAAGTGCCACAGAAAACAAACCGCCCGGACGGGGTTTCCCCGTTCAGGCAAGGGTGAAAAGGGGAGGTAAGAGCTCACCGCTCCGAGGGCGACCAAGGAGGCATGGTAAACCCCGCGCGATGCAAGACAAACAGGGGAAGGGTAGCCTGCCCGCCGGATCCCCGGGTATTAGTCGCATCCGTTCCGTAAAACGAATGGGCGCGCGGGATGCTTAAGCATTCCGCGTGAGAAAAATGACCACACAGCCGGCATCCGCCGGCGGACAAAATCTGGCTTACAGGACCTGATCGGCCCTGATGTTTTTTTCATCGTCCGTTCCGACGCGGTTTTCCCCGGAACAAAACGTCCGGGGAATTTGTCCGCTTCCGTGGCCTGTTTGGGATTGCAAGGACGCCTCAAATGTGTAGAATCCGTCACCTAATTGCCACCACTATGGAGAAGCTTGTTGTACACGGAGGATTTACGCTCAGGGGAGCCGTCAATATCAGCGGTTCCAAAAACGCTTCCCTGCCTATTCTGGCTGCCTCCCTGCTGACGGATGAACCCGTGGTGGTGCGCCGCGTGCCGGACGTTTCCGACACCAATTTCATGGTGCAGATCATGGGCCAGCTGGGTGCGTCCGTGGAGCGTTCCAGCGGCAACGTGCGCGTGGAGGCCAAGAACCTGCATTCGGAAGCCGCCTACGAGCAGGTGCGCAAAATGCGCGCTTCCATCTGTCTTCTGGGGCCGCTGATGGCCCGCATGCAGCGGTGCGTGATTCCCCTGCCGGGCGGCTGCGTGATCGGCGACCGTCCTGTGGACCTTCACATCCGGGCCATTCAGGCCCTGGGCGCGACCGTCCAGATAGAACGCGGGAACCTGATTATTGAAGCGCCCCGCGGTCTGAAAGGGGCCACGGTGGATTTGAACGGCGACCACGGCCCCACCGTCCTGGGGACGGACAACCTGATGATGGCCGCCGTGCTGGCGGAAGGCACCACCGTCATTGAATCCGCCGCGGCGGAACCGGAAGTGGTTGACCTGGCCAATTTCCTGATCAAGATGGGAGCCAATATCCAGGGCGCCGGAACGCGCCGGATCGTTATTGAGGGGGTGGAAAAGCTCCGGGGCTGCAACCACACCGTCATTCCGGACCGGATCGAGGCCGGAACTTTCATGGTGGCGGCCGCCATGATGGGGGACGGCGTGACGCTGAGGCGCGTGTGCGAGGAGCACATGTCCGTCATTACCGGCCTGCTCCGCCAATGCGGGCACCATGTGGAGTTTAACGAACGCGGGGACACCGTCACCATCATTGCCGGAAAGATGCCGAAAAGCGGCGAAATCAAGACGGCCCCCTATCCCGGCTACCCCACGGACATGCAGGCGCAGATGACGGCCCTGTTTGCCACGACACCCGGCATTTCCGTCGTGAAAGACACTATTTTCCCGCAGCGCTTCATGCACTGCTCCGAACTGAAGCGCATGGGCGCCAACATCAAGGTGGACAACGGCACGGCAGTCATTTCCGGCGTGGACTCCCTGAGCGGCGCGCCCGTGATGGCGTCCGACCTGCGGGCGTCCGCCGCTCTGGTACTGGCGGCCCTGAAGGCGGAGGGCACCACGGAGATCCACCGCCTGTACCACATTGACCGCGGCTACGAGATGATTGACGAAAAGCTACTGGCCATCGGAGCCGCCGTGGAAAGACTGCCTGATGACGGTGATTAAAGGGCCGATTTGGCCCCGTTTTGTCCGTATTACGCATTTTTTCTTTACTGTCAGATATCCATGTGCTATTCACCGAAGTCCTATGAACAAGGCTCAACTGATCGAATTGATTCAAAAGAAGCTGGGTGCCGATACGACCAAGAAGCACGCTGAAGAAGCTCTGGCCGCTGTGCTGGAATCCATCAAGGAAGGCGTGCAGTCCGCCGGCAAGGTGCAGATCATCGGTTTCGGTACGTTTGCTACCAAGACCCGCGAAGCCCGCACCGGCCGCAACCCGAAGACCGGCAAGGCCATCGCCATCCCCGCTTCCAAGACGGTCGCTTTCAAGGCCTCTTCCAACATGAAGGGCTAAGACGGCTGCTGCCCGTAACAGGGAGCTTTCTTCTTTCAGCACTCCGGCCAACGCTGGCCGGGGTGTTTTTTATGTCCCGCGGCGGCGGCCTGCGGCTTGACCGGACGGACGGCGGCGTCTAGAATGCCGCCATGTCCAGCAATTTTGGCCAGGTGTTCCGTATATCCACGTGGGGAGAGTCCCATGGAGCCGGGGTGGGTGTGGTGATAGACGGCTGTCCGTCGCTCGTTCCGGTGACAGAGGAGGATATCCAGCGGGAACTGGACCGGCGCAGGCCGGGCCAGAGCGACATCGTGACCCCGCGCAAGGAGGAGGACCGCGCGGAAATCCTTTCCGGCGTGCTGGATGGCAGGACGCTGGGCACGCCCATCGCCATCAGCGTGCGCAACAAGGACCACCGTTCCTCCGCCTACGACGAGATGGCGCATACCTACCGCCCGTCCCATGCGGACTACACGTACGATGCCAAATACGGCATCCGCGCCTGGGCCGGAGGGGGGCGTGCCTCCGCCCGGGAAACCATCGGCCGCGTAGCTGCCGGAGCCGTGGCGAAGGCCGTGCTGAAGCAGGCGTTTCCCGATATGGAAATCATCGCCTGGGTGGACCAGGTGCACCGGGTGAAGGCCTCCGTGGACGGGGCGGCCGTAACCGCCGCCGCGGTGGAGGGCAACATCGTCCGCACGGCTGATCCCGCCGTGGCGGAAGCCATGATCTCCGCCATCAAGGAAGCGCGGGACGCGGGCAATTCCCTGGGCGGAGTGGTCAAGTGCACGGTGCGCGGCTGCCCTCCCGGACTGGGGGACCCCGTTTTCGACAAGCTGGACGCCACGCTGGCCCACGCCATGATGAGCATTCCCGCCACCAAGGCGTTCTCCGTGGGTTCCGGATTCGACGCCGCGGAAATGACCGGGTTGGAACACAACGATCCCTTCTGCATGCAGGACGGCCGCGTCCGGACAACAACCAACCATTCCGGCGGCATCCAGGGCGGCATCTCCAACGGGGAGGACATTCTGATGCGCATCGGCTTCAAGCCGACCGCCACGCTGATGATCGACCAGCAGACGGTGAACCGGGCCGGCGAGGACACGCGCCTCAAGGGCAGGGGACGCCATGACGCCTGCGTGCTGCCGCGCGCCGTCCCCATTGTGGAGGCCATGGCGTGGCTCTGCCTGTGCGACCACTACCTGCGCCAGCGCTGCCAGCGGGCACTGTAAAGGCCCGGCCGATTTTTTTCCGGATATCTCATGGATTCCTCCCTCACATTCTACCTGGTTCTGGGCGCCCTGCTGGCCGGCTTCATCGTGCTCGGCATGCTGAAGGGGATGATCAAGATGCTCCTGTTCGGCGCGGCGGTGCTCTCCGCCGTGGCGGCGTACTTCTGGCTGTCCAAATACGGATTCACGTACCTTTCCTTCATCACCAGCGATCCGCGGGAGTGGATGGTTTCCGTCCTGTCCATCGGAGGAGCGCTCGCCGTCTTCTTTGTCTTCATGCACGGCCTCTTCTGGTTCAGCGACGTATTCTCCTGGGGCCGCCGGATGGGGTTCGGCGGGGCCAAGGGAGTGGTCACCACCCTGCTGATGGCCGCCGTGGTTTGCTGGGTGGGCGTCATGTGCATCTTTTATTACGGTTCCATGGCGGAAATGACCCGCGCCCGGGAACTGGCCCTGTACCACATGGACCCGACCCGCGCCATCTCGCTACCCACCATCTACACCGTCAAGAAGGCCGTCACGGACAACCCCCATCTGGCGTGGCTGGTGAAGGTCTCTCCGGAACACGACCCGGAACGGCTCTCCCTGGCCAAGATGATCGCCTACCTGGTGACGCTCAGCCCGGAACTCTCCGACCAGCGCCGCACCCAGCTTGACTGCTACATGCCCCGCTCCCGAATCACCAGCCGCGTGCTGAGCCTCAAAAGCCTAAGTGAAGACCCGGCCATCCGCCTGCTTGTGGAAAAAGGGGACATGCAGGGGCTTTACAACGACGTGAAGCTTACCCGCTTTCTGGAAGACCAGGACGTGCGTGCCGTCCTGTCCCAATTGGACGTGGACCGGGTTCTGGGCTTCGTCACCGATACCCGCCAGCCTGCGCCCGCAGGGAATGAATACATTCCCGAAGCCACGCCGATTGAGGAATAAGCAGATCGTTTCCCCCTGCTAAATTGTTTTCATCCCCATTATCGGCTTTTCAAAGGTTTTTCCGTTGGGTAGTATTGGATGTATTCAATATTGATTTGGCAAGCTGAAGGAGGAATTGGAAAAATGGGAGCGCAAGATTGTTCTTGATCCTGACAATGACAAGGTCTATTTCAATCAGGGAGTTGTTCTGTCCGCTCTTGGAAGGAAGAAGGAAGCGCTAGAGAGTTACGACAAGGCCTTGAAGATTAATTCGAATAATGTCATAGTCTGGAACAATAAAGGTATTTTATTATCAAATTCCGGAAGGAAAGAAGAAGCTTTAAAATGTTACATTAAAGCCATCCGAATTAATGCTAATTATAAGAGCCGGGGAGTCTTATTCCCAGCGTAGCCGATTATTTACTGGTGAACTTCCTTTTCAGAATAAAGGACGCCTCTCTCCTCCTTGACGCCGGAAAGAGCTGCGTTCAAATGTAGTAGAAAGAGTAGTAAAATACTACGCAGTCAGCCGTTCCATTTCCGCTGATGCACTGTCAGAAGCGGCATGAACATCATAGCTCAGCGTCATGTCAATGTTGGAATGTCCCATGATATACTGGTAGTGCTTTCGGGTTCATTCCGGCGTTTGCCAAATTGGTACAGAACACATGGCGTAAGGTAGTGGAGTATGAAAAGCTCCAAGAGCAGCGGGAAGTCCTGTACGCTGATGATGGCAAGCTGAAAAAACAGGTCGGGGGAATATGACATTATCAAGAGAAACATTGACAATATTTTGAGGCAGGGCAGAGAGCCGGAACGGGAAAAGGAAGCAGAGCGCGGATAATCGGGGCATAGACATTTATGCCCATGGTATGATATTGCTTGAAAGATGATTTAATAGTGATAGATAAATTGGGATTGGTGAAGAAAATGGAGATAATGAAATGAATATTTTAGTTATCGGTGGAACTCGTTTAATCGGTAAGCATTTGGTATTGAGTCTGCTTTCCAATGAACACGTAGTTACCATTGCGACACGTGGAAAGTCAAAGGATAACTATGGAGATAAAGTGAATCGGATTTGTTTTGATAGAACTGATGAAAAACAAATTAAGGAGTTTTTTAAAAATTTGCAGTTTGATCTGGTGTATGATAGTCTTGCGTTTTGTTCCAATGATGTCATACGCTTATTGGAACATGTAAAATGCAAAAAATATATTGTGATATCATCTGCAGCTGTTTATAATAAGCTACATTTAGATACAAAAGAAGAAGATTTTGCTGCCGAGAATACAAAACTACTGTACTGTGAAAGAGATGATTTTCCTTATAGTAAATCCAAGCAACAAGTAGAATGCGCCCTGATAAAGAATTATGCGCGTATCCCAAGTGTCAGGGTTAGACTTCCTTTTGTAATTGGTAAAGATGATTATACGAATCGATTATATTTCTATGTCGATCATATCATTAAGCAAATACCAATTCATATAGATAATTTTGAAAGTCAACTAGCATTTGTTCGTGCAAGTGAGGCTGGTAAATTTCTTGCATATCTGGCAGACAAGGATTTCTGTGGAGCAATTCATGGGGCGAATCAAGGAACTGTATCCATAAAACAAATAGCTGAATATTGTAAACGGAAAACAGGAAAAGAAATTCTACTAAGTGATAGTGGTGAACCTGCACCATATAATGGCATTGATGAATATAGTATAAATATTGATAAGGCAACACAGCTCGATTTTTCATTCACTCCCATTGATACATGGCTATATGAATTATTAGATGAATATATTTTGAAAAGTCAGTTAACCGAATCATAGTTGATATGAGTTATCAGCAACTACCATTATGTCCACGGACATTTATGTTCGTTGCGACGCCGGAAGCAGGATTAAGCTAACTACACAGACGAACCAAAACCGACTATTCAGGGTCAAATCCCCATTCCCTCCGCCGGCTGGCCGGAAGAGTCTCCCTTAAGGCAGGATTGCCAGCTTTTTCATGTTCAACTGGCTGGATCATTCAGAAAAAGGAAAAAGACGAAAGTGTCTGTCTGCCTCCGGAATCAGGGGGCATCAAGCTCCATGGCCGCCATCGGAACGGCATGGTTTCCGGGAAAGTGATTCAGCCCCGGAATCCTCCCGGTGGATTGTCAATGTCCGCGGGTGCTGGGGGAAGGTGAAGCACCAGCCGAAGAGGCGCACGAAACGGTAGTAGAGTCCTTTATGTCTGGCACGCTGAGTGGTCATGAGGTCGTAGAAGGCCAGGTCTATCTGGCTTCTGGCGATGGGGGCGCCGTTCATTTTGGCGTGGAGCATGGCGTCGTGGAACAGGGAAGGAAGGAGCATGTCCGGCAGGGTGGCTCCCCAGGTGACGCCGTCCCACCCGTAGCCGGGACCGATGGTGAATTGCCTGCCTTCCGCTTTCATATACGTGGCCGGGTCATAGACGCTGACGGCCGTCCAATGGCCGAAGTCCGCGTTTTTTCTGCCGCTTTTCCAACTGACTGCGTTTTTGGTGACGTAGAAGGGCTTGCCTTCGTAAAGGGTTCCTTCATACCAGGAGGCCACGGCAGACGGCGCGGCGGCGGGTGCGGAGCACGATTCCAGGCAGGCGGCCGCACCTGCAATTGTCAACAAGATGTAAATATGATGTGAATAAGAGAAAGGGAGGATGTTTTTCACAGGCGGGCAGAGTTGATGGGAGTTGATTTGTTTAACGGATTTCCAGCACGATGATTTCCGGAGGACAGCAGAGGCGCAGGGGCAGCACGCTGCATCCCAGCCCCCTGGTGATCAGGAAAGGGGTGCCGTTCAAGCGGGACCAGGGATAGGTGAATTTGACTTTTTCCCGGGAGATGCAGCCCAGGGGAATGCCGCCGGGCAGGCAGATCTGGCCGCCGTGGGTGTGGGCGCTGATCACGGCGTCCGCCGTGCCGGGCTTCAGCAGGGGGAAGATGTCCGGCACATGGGAGAGCAGGATGTGGGGGATGGCCGGGGAGAGGCGCAACGGGAGTTCCTCCGGCCTGATCCTCATGTGGTAGTCGTCCCGCACGGAGGAAAGCTGGAGCTTTCTGCCGCCCGGCAGATGGAGAAGAAAGGAGTCGTTCCACATCGCGCAGATGCCGAGGTCCGTGAACATGTTTTTCCACGGCTCCCATCCGTAGTACTGGTCGTGGTTGCCCTGCACGGCAAAGATGCCCAGCGGGGCCCTGAGCATCCGGAAGTAGCCCCTCGCCTTTTCCGGGCTCATGCTGCTTTTCCGGGTGTGGCCGTTGGCATAGTCCCCCAGCAGAAAGATCATGTCCGGCCGGGCCTCCATGATTTTTTCCATATACCTGCGCGCCTGCCTGCCGCCGCGCGGGCGCAGGTGGAAGTCCCCGGCCACGGCAACCCGCAGGGGAGGGCCGGATTCCGGCCCCCACTGGGGCAGGTCCAGGGCGGCCGTGACGGTCTGCACGCGCCCCGGTTCTCCCTTCTTTCCCCACATGGTCCATGCACCGTCAATCATGAGTATTAAGACAGAGATGATTGCAAGTTTGTTGAGAAGTGGATGACGATGCCGCGTTCTCATGCAGGGAAGGGGACTGCGAACTGATTATGAGGGTTTTCTTCCGGTTTTCAATCATTCGTGTTTGCCATTCCGGGATTTGCTGATATGATCCGTGCCGCTACGAGGCGGCACTGTCCGATGACTGCAGGGCCGTCTTCATATTAACATCCTAAAACCATGCAGTTTACACACGAAATCGAACAAATGTGTTGCGTCAAGAAAGGCTGCAACCATGGTCCGGCCCCCATTCCCCAGGAAGGCAACTGGACTCAATCCAAGGAGATCACGGACATTTCCGGCCTGACCCACGGCGTGGGCTGGTGCGCTCCCCAGCAGGGCACCTGCAAGCTGACGCTGAACGTCAAGAACGGCATCGTTGAAGAAGCCCTTGTGGAAACCAGCGGCTGCTCCGGCATGACCCACTCCGCCGCCATGGCCGCGGAAATCCTGCCCGGCAAGACCGTGCTGGAAGCGATGAATACGGACCTCGTGTGCGACGCCATCAATACCGCCATGCGCGAATTGTTCCTGCAGATCGTGTACGGCCGCACCCAGAGCGCCTTTTCCGAAGGCGGCCTGCCCATCGGCGCCGGCCTTGAAGACCTCGGCAAGGGCCTGCGCTCCCAGATCGGCACCCTGTACGGCACCCGCGCCAAGGGCCCCCGCTACCTGGAAATGGCTGAAGGCTACATCACCAAGCTGGCCCTGGACGAAGACGGTGAAATCATCGGCTACGAGTTCGTGCGCATGGGCCCCATGATGGAAATGATCAAGAAGGGCATGGACGCCAACGAAGCCGTCGCCAAGTGCACGGGCAACTACGGTCGTTTCGACGAGGCCGCCAAGTACATCGATCCTCGTCACGAATGAGATTGAATTAAAAAGAGTATATCAACTTCAAGCACTATTACCATTATGCCTCTTTTCGAATCCTACGACCGCCGCATCAAGCAGATCAACGAAGCCCTGGCCAAGTACGGCATCGGTTCCATTGAAGAAGCGGAACAGCTCTGCCTTTCCAAGGGCATCAACGTCCGTGAAATCGTCAACGGAATCCAGCCGATCGCCTTTGAAAACGCCGGCTGGGCCTATGTGGTGGGCGCCGCCATCGCCATCAAGAAGGGCTGCACGAAGGCCGCCGACGCCGCTGAAGCCATCGGCGAAGGGCTCCAGTCCTTCTGCATTCCCGGCTCCGTGGCCGACGACCGCAAGGTGGGCCTGGGCCACGGCAACCTGGCCGCCATGCTCCTGCGCGACGAAACGGAATGCTTCTGCTTCCTGGCCGGCCACGAATCCTTTGCCGCCGCCGAAGGCGCCATCGGCATCGCCAAGTCCGCCAACCGCGTCCGCAAGCAGGACCTCCGCGTCTGCCTGAACGGCCTCGGCAAGGACGCCGCCTACATCATCTCCCGCATCAACGGGTTCACGTATGTGCAGACCAAGTTCGACTACGCCACGGGCAAGCTGAACATCGTGCAGGAAAAAGCCTTCTCCAAAGGACCGAAGGCCGCCGTGCGCGTGTACGGCTGCGATGACGTGCGCGAAGGCGTGGCCGTCATGTGGCATGAAGGCGTGGACGTTTCCATCACCGGCAACTCCACCAACCCCACCCGCTTCCAGCACCCGGTGGCCGGCACTTACAAGAAGGAATGCAACGAGAAGGGCAAGAAGTACTTCTCCGTGGCTTCCGGCGGCGGTACGGGCCGTACCCTGCACCCGGACAACATGGCCGCCGGCCCTGCCTCCTACGGCATGACCGATACCATGGGCCGCATGCACTCCGACGCCCAGTTCGCCGGTTCCTCTTCCGTGCCCGCCCACGTGGAAATGATGGGCCTCATCGGCATGGGCAACAACCCCATGGTCGGCGCCTCCGTGGCCGTGGCCGTGGCGATTGAAGAAGCCGCCAAGAACTAACCGTCTTTAAGGCAAACGCCTTTATATCAAGAGCCGTCCCCAGCAAGGAAGACGGCTCTTTTTTTTGTCGCAAGGGAATGCGCGTTTCAGCGGAGACGCTGATCTTTTCCCCGGTACGGGGGGAAGCATCCATCCATGAGAACCAAGGCCTCCGTTCATGGAACGGAAGATGCAAATACGCAGATAGCCGACATGTTAAAGAGGCTACAACTGTCAGTGACTTTTTGAAGGCAAAGGTCACGGCTCCCTCATCCCTGTCTCTTTCAACATGGAGCAGGAGCTTGTTCCCAAGACGTCCCCCTTCAACCGCCGATGCGGAAGCGGCCGCCGTGGTCCGACCGCGGCGGAGGCACCCTGGTAGGTTCCGGAGCGCGTCTGGGAACGACGGATGCCGGCGGCTGGACGATGCGCACCTCCGCACGCCTGCCGGAGGGAGCGATCCGTTGGGATGCCGCGGGAGAAGACACGGAAACCGGGGCTGCCACCGGGGCGGGGGGAACCTGCCTGACAGCCAGTTGTTGCTGTTCGTGGGCCTTGTAGGCCCGTTCAAAGGTCACGTCCCTCCATTCTCCCGGCTTCAGGGAATGGTCTTCCTTTTTAGGTTCGGGGGCTTTTTGCGCCAGCAGTTCCACACGTTCCCGGATTTGGGAGGCATTTTCCAGCTTGGACGCTATCCAGGAGGGATTCCAGTCGGGAAAGGACTGTTTCAGGGCTTGCAGAAGCCGAGCCGCTTTTTTACTGCTTTCCAGAGCTCCCTTGAAGTCGCCCTCCTTTTCCAGGCGGCCGGCGCGCGTGAGCGTCAAGTTGGCTTCATAAAAGTCGTCTTCCGGCCCGGAAAAGCCGGGCATGGCTGTCATGAGCATGCACGCCAGCGTGCAGGGTAGTAAACGGGTTTTCATGATTATTGAGAATATAACACGTGTTTCCGGCTTGAAAAGACCTTTCTTCAGAGGAAGGCAGGAGAACTCTTTCGGAAAAGGAGATGCCATCCATGGGATTGCCTTTCCAAAACCGCAAACAAAAAGCCGGTTCATCTACAGGAAGTCCGCGGGGCGCAGGCAGTTTTCTGTGGAACAATTGACCTTTCCGGGAAGGGTTCAAAAAGCGCATCTGCCACAGCCGGAATCCCTGATGAATACTTAAATCCCGTTCCATTTCTTATTCATCGGCTCAACTTGACGGAAAGGCCGCAGTGCCGTATGCTGGCGCGGCTTGCTTATGACCCCTAATGCGCTATTATCCGCTCTTTCGACCGAGATAGAGGAAGACCCCAGATACCTGACTGAACAGATTGTAACTTACTTGGGAAACAAGCGTTCCCTGCTGAATTTCCTGGGACGCGGACTTAAATATGTGAAGGCCCGCCTGGGGAAGGAGCAGCTCAAGGCCGGAGATTTGTTTTCCGGCAGCGGCATTGTGGCCCGCTTCCTGAAAAAACATTCGGAAGAACTGATCGTCAATGATCTGGAAGAATACAGCCGACTCGTCAACACCTGTTATCTGAGCAACTCCGGAGAAGTGGACGGCCTGGAGCTGGAAAGGCATTACAGGCGTCTGCTGCGGTATATGGAAACTCATGAATCCCCCGGTTTCATTACGGAGCTGTACGCTCCCCGGAATCCGGAACGCATCACGGCGGAAGACCGCGTTTTTTACACGCGCCGGAATGCCCTTTATCTGGATACGGCGCGCCAGACCATCAATCTGCTGCCGGAGGAAGTACGGCCGTACTTCATTGCCCCTTTGCTGGCGGAAGCCTCCATCCATGCCAATACGGCAGGCGTGTTCAAGGGATTTTACAAGGACAAGCAGGGAGTCGGAAAATTCGGCGGTTCGGGAGGAAACGCCTTGAGCCGCATTCTGGGGGACATTTCCCTGCAATTTCCCGTGTTCTCAAGGTTCGACTGCCGGTATTCCATCCATTGCCGGGACGCCAACGAGCTGGCGGAGGAATTGCCGGAGATGGACGTTGTGTACCTGGACCCCCCCTACAACCAACATCCGTACGGCTCCAACTATTTCATGCTGAATTTGCTGTCCTCCTACAAGCGGCCGGAAAAAATCAGCCGCGTTTCCGGCATTCCGAAGGACTGGAAACGCTCCACGTACAACAGCCGGCATCAGGCCACGGAATCATTGTTCCATCTGCTGGAATCCTGTCCTGCCAAATTCATTCTGCTGTCCTACAGTTCGGAAGGTTTCATCGGTTATGAGGAAATGACGGCTTTCCTGGCCAGGCTGGGACACATCGCCACGCTGGAAACGCCTTACGCCACCTTCCGGGGAAGCCGGAATTTGAAGAACCGTCCCCAGAATGTGACGGAGTTCCTGTTTCTGGTGGAACGCTTTTAAAGACGGGACAAAGAAGGAGGATTCGGCATGCAGGCTCACATAGAACGTTTCATCCGCTTTCTGGCTGCGGAAAAAGGGCTGAGCGCCGCCTACCAAGTCTCTGTCAGGCAGACCCTGGAAGAGTTTTCCCGGTTTCTGGGGGAAGGGGATGCCGACCCTTCCCGGGTGGACATAGGAAGCCTGGCAGAATTTCTCCGGCACTTGCAGTCCCGCGGCATGGCGCGCAGTTCCATGCGCGTGGAAATGGTGCATCTGCGCATTTTTTTCCGCTGGCTGGCCGGAACGGGCATCCTGGAGAAGGATCCCTCCGCATTCATGGAGATGCCGCGGCAGGGGCTGACACTGCCTCACGTGCTGGATCAGCATACCGTTTCAAAACTGCTTGAAAGTATTGACATTCAGGATATTCCACTGGGATGCAGAGACCGGGCCCTGTTGGAGATGATTTATGCCTGCGGCATGCGCGTAAGCGAGATAATCAATTGTAAATTAGAAAGTTTTGACGCAGATGAAGCATTTGTCCGGGTACGGGGGAAGGGGGACAAAACCCGGCTCGTTCCCATCGGCACGTCCGCTTTGGACGCCCTAAAGGCGTATCTGGACCACGGAAGGCCCAAACTGGTCAAACCGGGAACGAAGAGCCACATCTTCCTGACCGTCCGCGGGCGTCCATTGACCAGGGAGCGGGTGCGCCAGATTCTTCAGGAACGCGCCAGAGCCGCCGGGATCGACCAGCATGTCTTTCCGCATATCCTGCGCCATTCATTCGCCACGCATTTGCTGGAGAACGGCGCGGACCTCCGCATCATCCAGGAGATGCTGGGACATTCGGACATCGCCACCACGCAGATTTACACGCATCTGGAACAGCAACGGCTGAATTCCATCCATCACCGTTTTCATCCCAGAGGATGATGCCATTGCTGGGAACAACATTTCAACAGGGGAAGAGTTCCTGATTTTGAAATGTCGGAATATCTCCTTATCTATTTTACAGCAAACGGTTTGACGTCTATCTCCACCAGTATTTAATTTTGCATTACATATATTATGCGAAGTATTAAATAACCTTCATTTCCTCCCTGGCGCGTGTTTGCTTTTGTCCTTTCCCCTTTGCCCTTTTAGAGAAGAAAATAAAACCGGATTTGGAATCCGGAGTCAAACTACAATTTTGAGAGGAAAACATTTAGGCTCATTCCTGGCGTTGGGTCAGGAGCCTTTTTCACTTGGAAAACGAAGCTTGCCGTCTTCGCCGATGAATGATTTCCAAATCTGCGCCACGGAGAATTTTTCTTTCGCCTGTGCCGTTCAAGACTTAGGCAAGAGAGAAGAGAACTCCTTTACTCCCAGTAAATTGCATTTATCAGTAAAACCGGGAAAATTTACTGCGGCATAGGAACGTGAAATGCTGAAGCAGACCGAGGAAAGAAATGGCTTATTCCCGTACAGGAACCTTCCGGATTCCAAATCCGCTAAGGATTACACAATATCTCCAACTTGACATGATCATGAAGCCTCTCTCCCTGATCGCGATTTGCACATTTGCCGCCTCTTGCGCAAACGCCGAACTTCTGGAAACCTGGACCTGGGGCGTTTCTCCGCAGAAAGGATGGTATGACGCCAATAAAACGCTTGCTCCGGGAGACGACAATCTTTGCTGGGCCGCCTCCGCCAGCAATATTCTCAACTGGTGGCAGGACAGGTACGTCATTCCATCCGGAACTCCCACCGGAGAAGCCGTATGGACAACCTTCAAGGATTCCTTCACGGATTTGGGCGGAAACGCCTCTTATGCGTTCCAATGGTGGCTTTCCGGGGATTATCCGCCTGCAGGAGTGGAAGGATGGTCCCAGCTCAAGGAAGGCGCTGCCGCGGGAGGATATTACCGGAGCATTTTTTCTGAAAACCAGGCGGTTTTCCTGACCAGCGCCTACAATGCCACTTCCTATTCCGCTTCCTCCCAGTATATTCTGGACCGTTTAAATGAGGGATACGGCCTGACGCTCAGCATTGGCGACACTCTAGGGAAAACGGCGCACGCCATCACCCTGTGGGGAGTGGAATATGACGACCAGACTTCCCTGCTGACGAAAATGTATCTGACGGATTCCGACGATCTCCAATACGGCTACCACTCCTCCAATGGTATGTTTGAAGTGGCCTGCTACACAGGCGAAAACGGCGGCCTATACTTCCAGACGACGGAAGACGGCTGGTACCAACGGGAGGACCGCGAATTTTTCATCAAGGGAGTGTACGGGCTTTCCACGGATGTAGGCAATGCGCTGGCGCTGATTCCGGAACCGGGCACCGCCACTTTGAGCCTGGCCGCCCTGCTCTGCCTGGCCTGGAAACGCCGCAGGCAGGCTTGTCGAGACCGTCTTTCCCCTTACCGGGGTCCCGCTGTTTGATTTACTTCCCGCGCACGGCACAACTCCCGCCAACCGGGAAAGTTCCATTTATTGGGGAAATCGCGGCACTGGCGCGGTTTGACGGGATTGATCCGGCAGCCGTTTTCCGTCAGCATCAGGCAGGCGCCGTCCGCCGCATCCTTGATGGACAAACCTTTGCGGTTGGCCCGCAGGCGGCAGCATTCATTGATGAATGCCTGTTCGTCCATCTCCAGGAAGAGGGCGATTTCACGTACTTCATCCTCCTCAATGCATACGTCGCCGGCCCAGCGGCAGCAGGCGCCGCACCGGGTGCATTCATACCATGCAGTTGGGCTGCCCTCCTCCGCCATGGCTTCTCCTTAAGTAAAAATTCCCCGTATGACGCCTATGTTCATATGGGCATCCCGCCAGCGGGGGTTGTTGACAGCATTTTCAAAGTCCTGGGGAAGCTTGCCGATGTTTCCCTGGGCCTGGGCCAGCCCCGCCAGTATCTGCCTCATTCTGGAACGGGCAATGAGCGTGGGCTGGTTGGTCCATTCGAAAACCTCGCTGTCAATGATATACCCCCCTTCGATCTTCCTGATGTACTGGGGAAAACGCAGATGAGGGTTCTGTTCCACATAAACGCAGCGGCCGATGGAACGCTTGGAACGGACGGGGTGGAAGAAACGGCGCATGCTTTTGATCCAGTCCGGGGCTTCGGACAGGCCTTCCGCATGCATCCACAGGGTGGCCAGTTGTTCCACAGGGTAAAAATAGGAGTACGTATAAGCCGCCTTGTAGCGGGTGCTTCCACGCCAGGCATGGCGTAGCCTCACCATGTCCGCCTGCCCGGAGACCAGCAGGCCCAGCGCCTGTTTCAGTTGCTTTTCCAGCGTTTCCCCGCGCAAATGTTCCCATACCATGCAGTCGTCCTCCGCCAGCAGCACGTAATCCGTGTCCAGTGTAGTGACAGCCGTAGCCAGGGCTCCGACGAATCCGCCCTCCATGCTGGAGGGCACGGCGGGAATACCGCAGACGCGGGCCGTATGCTCCACTTTGCCCCCCCCTTCCGGATAAACGACGCATGCGGCATCCAGATAGTCCAGCAATCCGGTCCGTTCATATGACGCCAGTGTCATGGCAAGCGTATAGGGCGCATTGTCGCACAAAAGGGCAAGGCCTATTTTTTTATCTTGAAAGAGAATACCCATCGCGTAGAACGTTTTTGCAGTTTAAGACAAAAGGAAGCCGCGTTCCAAGCAAAAATATTTTAAACAAATGTGCATTTCTTTCAGCGCTTTTCATGTAAAGGGAGACAAACCCTGAAAGAATTTAACATCATGAAAGCATATGACCTTCTGAAAAATTCCATGCTGGCGGCGGCCATAGGCTGCGCCCTGTCCAGCTGCTATGATCCTTACTACGACAATTTTAGCGTAGCGGGCTCCTACAGCAGCGGCGGTTCCAGCATTTCCTACATGTATGACAATTCCGGCTATCCCATTTACGGGTATTACGGCGGCAGGCCCATCTATGCCTATGACACGTTCGGCAGCCCCATTTATTCCATCAACCTGATCCGGCCCAATTACTACATTCCCACGTGGGGACCGGCACCCTATTACCGGGGCCATTACATCCGCCCCCACAATTGCCGCCCCATGGCAAGACCGCCCATGAAGCCACAGTACAGGCCCGACCATTTCCGTCCGAACCATCGGCCCGTCCCTCCTTCCCGTCCCCCCGTAGTAAATCCCGGCGGAAGCCATAATCGCCCGGGGATCAATCGTCCCGGAGACAACAGACCGGGGGTTCAGCCCGGCAGGCCCAACCATCGGCCGGAAATCAATAGGCCCGGCTCCCCTTCCCGTCCCCCGGCGGGAAATCCCGGCGGAAGCCATAATCGCCCAGGGATCAATCGTCCCGGAGACAACAGACCGGGAATTCAGCCTGGCAGACCGAGCAATCGGCCGGAAATCAACAGGCCCGGCGTCAGTTCCCACCGCCCCGGAGCCGTCAACCCGGGCAATAACCGTCCTGGAATAAACAGACCGGAAGTCAGCCGGCCAAGCCGCCCGTCTTCCCCTCAGATCAGGCCCAGCGGTTCAAGACCCGGCAATTCTGGCATGAGCAGGCCCAGCAGTCCTTCCCCTTCCAGACCGTCCTCTCCCCCTCCCTCCGCCAGTGCGCCTTCCAGACCTTCTTCACCTCCGTCCGCGGCGCCATCGCGCCCTTCTCCATCCGGCGGTAGGCCGTCACACGCTGTCCCGTCCAGAAGATAACGGCACCAACTGAATAAATACCATCCCCCGGTTCCGGCAATCAGGAACCGGGGATTTTTCAATCGTCATTAAGGTTTAGTGACCAACGTTGTCGTTCCCTTGTACACCCTTCGGACTCCCGGTTCTGCGCGTTCATCTACAAACTCCACTTCCAGCAAGTAGATTTCCCCCTTGGACAAACGCAGCGTTTCAGGGATAAAGTTCACCAGCAAGTAAACGTCCTTAATGGGTACTTCATGTTTTTCTCCGGCCTTCAAGGTAATAAAACGGATGTTCTGAAACATCTTGTTAACATGATAAGCGCCTATATACGAACCAACTAATTTTTTCTTTTTTCCTGTTTGCCAGCTCCAAAGTTCTATCTTGATACGCGGACCTAAGGTTGGCTCAGGATAAAAGTCATCATAAAGACGAACAGACTTTTTTCCCTTATTGGTAAAAACGAGTGTAAAATCCCTCAGCCTGTCTCTTACGTCAAAGAAAGTTTTTTCCATCTTGATGGTGCATTCCAAGCCGTTGTCCGCCTGATCACCCAAAGCGGCTCCGGCAAGCAACAGGCCAACCAGCAAATTGACGAAGAGACAAACCTTGTTCATAACTGTATGGAGAAATATTCCGCTTTCTTCTCCACTACCGGAATAAAAAACAAATGTTCTATCGTCGTTCACCGGGAGGGATATTGCCCTTCGCAGGGAGATTGATCTACCATGCTAAAATCCTGTTTTCCTACATATTCCCTCCAGAAACTCGGGTCTCCATATCCGTCGTAAAAATGTACTTCCAGCGTATAATCTTTCCCGTTGGCCATAGCCAAGACATATGTGGGAGGATATTGCAGCAGCAAGTGAACATCCTTGATAGGAACTTCATGCTTCTCTCCGGGCTTCAATATAATGAAATTCATGGGAGTTGCCAAGCCACGCTGAATCTTATAATTCGCATAATATACAGCTATCTTTTTCTTTTTTTCCCCCTCCTTCCTGTAAACTCTTATGATAATATTTGGTCCATCTTCTTTAACAGGATAAAAGTCGTCGAAAAGGCGAACGGTTTTTTCGCCCTTGTTGGTGAACACCAGCTTAAAGTCCGGGAAAGCCGCCCTCACATCAAACCGGTTTTTTTCCATCACCACGGAGCATTCAACCCCATTGTCGGCCATGTCCCCCCATGCAATAGCATGGAGGGACAGGTTCAATACAATTCCAAAAAATAGAAAGATTTTTTTCATCACAGCGCGAGTTTGGTCGTCGCCTGAAGAACTCCCAAGAGACAATCCTTCCCTTGCTGATTATAGTAGCTCGTTTCCAGTTCACAAGAACATTGTTTCCAGTCTTCGAGCTCAACTTCATCCAGGCATACCGGAATCGTGACGTTGTATTCCTGGCCGGGAGCAAGCTCCCGGTAGTTCAAGGGCCGCTGGAAAGTCATTTTCCCCAGTTCGGCATTCAGAATGCGGGCATCTCCCTGTTCCGTCCTCAATAATGTCAGGAAGAAATAATCAGCCGTTCCGTCATTGATTTCATCCAGAATCCGGACAGGCTGATTACCCTCGTTGCGGAAGCAGACCATAATCCTGCCTTCCCTGAACTTCGAAGTGTCCGCAATGGAGAGGGTCAAGGGTGTCGGTTGTTCCGCAACGGCCATGCTCCGGGATTTCTCCTTGTTGACCGGAGGCAGGAAACAGGGCGGCTCGATGGTTCCCGGCTCCGTGACCTGATCGGGTACCTTGCTCCATCCGTTGGCTTTCGCTTGGTTGATAATCTGGAGAGTCGCCTCATTCAGAACTTTTTGTCCGGCGCAGTAGGGACGAGTATTTTCTTTATCTGGTAACAATTCGACATATTTCTTAACAGCCGTCATGTAGGTGGCTGTCCAACTACGAACGAACTTCCTCATTTCATTCAAGGCATCATCCATTTTCGGGAATTTTTCACACGAAACATGTTGTAATTCGATTGAATCCTGTATTCTCAAATTGTCCCAGTAGAATTTGAAGGCGTCGTTAAGTTCTCGGAGATGGTGTTTTTCGTGAGCGAGGGAAGCTTGCATAGTGTGCCATCTTCCAACTCTTCCACGAGCTTGATAACCGTTCATTTCGTCGACTGCTTCGACAGCTTCATCTTCAGTAACGGGAGGGTTTTCAATGGCGTCTGTGTAAGTTCCCGTGAGTACAAGAATCGTGCTGCCTGCGGACACTTGTTAGACACGCGCGTTCCATCGATCAAGCACTTCATCCTTGCAAGCCGTTATGATGATTTGAGGCATGATGACTTTCGTTTTGCAAGCGCCAATACCTCTTTGGATAACAGGTTCAGGTTCTTCGAGCGTTACTTCAACTTTCTTGGACTCTTCACAAGTGATGGTGGCTTCCTTTTCAATCGTCCACAGCTTGATTTTGGGAGAAGGAGAAAATTCACGATTCATTGTCGAATCCCCTTCATACTTTCCATCAAGAATAGGCTCCTTGTCCATGGTGACGTTGAAGGCAATGGCGTTGTTGCTGGAGGGATCATAGTCGTTGTTGGAGTATTCCAAAGCCACCTTGTAATAACCAGCTTTCAAGTATCTCTCAGCCTTTTTAATATTTAGCTTGCCGTTGGGCTTTTCTCCGTTTTTCTCACAGATTTCTTTGCCGGCAATAGAAAGGATACCCGTGTCGTCGGCTTCCACACCGAAATAATACAGGGCATCCTCTTCGACCTTAATGAACATTTCCGGAGCATCAGGACAAGTGGCGTGCTCGCACTCCGAACCGTCAAAGTTGAAAGTCAGCGCCTCGACTCCGAGCTTCTGTGGGATAAGGGCTTGATAACCGTCGCAAATGACCTTCGGGCCAACAGCCTTGTTTAGAGGAATGTAATCATTCATTTTCTTAATAGTTTATTGTTAATGAACTAAACATTTAGTTCATTAGAGACTATGGAAAATTCCAGGGACAACAACAACAACACGCCTCATTCGTGATGAGAGGGTTTCAAAAAGCAATGAATGCTCCACTACATTCCGGAAGGGGAATTTCACAAAAATCAATTACCCCCGAGGGTCCTCCATGAAGGGCATTTTACAAGAATACACCTCATTCAAGCCTCTGGTTGAATGACCCTGTTTGCACCAAAACCGCCTTCCGCATCATCAATGAAGCAGATGCCCTGCCGGGTGTTCCATCTCTGAATGGAGATTGACAGTTAATCCCTGACAAGCGGCAGCTTGAGGGCAAAGCGGCTTCCGTTTCCGGAACTTTCTTCCAGCCACAGTTCTCCTCCCATGCCTCTGGCCAGTTCACGGGACAGGGCCAGGCCCAGCCCCACGCCAGGCTGTTTTCCGGCCGCTTCCTCCGCAGACCGGGAAAAGGGACGGAATAATTTCCTCCGCAGGGATTCGGAAATGCCTTTCCCCCCGTCCTCCACCCGGATCACCAGGAACCGTTTTTCCCGGGTCAGCTTCAGTTTCAGGATGCTTCCGTCAAACCGGGCGTATTTGGCGGCATTGTCCGCCAGATTGTACACGATCTGTTCCACGGCAGTCATGTCCGCCATGACGGATTCCGACTGGAGTTCCGGCGCTATGAAGAGCTGGGAATCCATGCCGGAAGCCGCCAGACGGGGAGAAATGCGGGCAATGACGGAAGTGGCCAGGGCCAGAACGGAGATTCTTTCCGGCCGGAGGGTTACGGAGTTTTTTTCCACGCGCGCATAGCTCAGCACATTGTCCACCAAATGCGTCAGTCTGGATGCCTCTTCCTTTAGAATGTCCACGTACGCCATTTCCCTGCCCTTGGGGACCAGGCCAGAGGAAAGCATTTCCGTGTACATGTTGAAGGTGGTCAGGGGAGTCCTCAGTTCATGCGTCACGGCGGAGACGAATACGGCCCTCCGTTCGCTCAAGCGGATGATGCCGACCATGAAGCCAATGACGCCGCACAGCGCCAGAATGCCGCAGAACCACGCCATGGCAATGGATTTCCAGACCGTGCGCAGGGAATTCCCAGCCATGTCGGGTAGGCCTCCAGGATTCAGCATGGCCGGTATGCCCGCGAGCGTCAAATAACTTTCCTCCCTCTCTCCGGCAGGCTCCAGAGTGGCTTCCGGCAGAATATCCGCTACGGATTTCAAAAGATAGCCGGACAGTTTGTCCCAATCCAGCCAGATACCCTGTACCCATACCTGCCCGTGGTCGGAGACGCGGCGCGTCAGGAAACATTCCGCACCCTGACTCCACTGGGGCTGGAGAGAGGAAATGGAGAGTTCCTTGTAGCTCCCCGGAGCCTTGAAGAGTTCCATATACATCTCTTCCTTTCCCTTTTCCTTCAGGCTTTCCGGAAAAATTTCTCCGGCATCATCCTGCACTGCTGAAAACGCTTCCCCGCCTGCTTCCTGTTCCCCGAATTCATCCCGCATGCCCCCCACTTTGCCGAAATGCAACAACCCATTCTCCGTAGAAAAGCTGCCCCCGATTGCGGAACCTTTAACTTCCTGCCTTTTTTTTGAAGCCAGGGGCAATCCTTCCGGCGTGGCCTTGTCCTGTGCCGTATCCGTACCGCCCCTGAATGGGGATTTTCCCTTTCCCCTGGCCAGCTCCCCGACTTTTTTCTCCACCGTGATGTTGTATTCCACCGCCTGACTGTTGGAGAGGTTTTTGCGCATGTTGTAGTCCTCAATGCCCTGCTGGAACGCCTTCTGGCTGTCCACGGCAAGTTCCTGCTGCCCGGCTTCCTGCTGAACGGGGGAGAAGGCTACCTGCTTCTGACTCCTTTCCCCGGACGCCTTCTGTTCCGCCTGCATTCTGTCGGGATAGACTGATCTGGAAACGACCACATGCTCCGTTTTTTCCTCTTTTTTCCGTGGAACAGGCGCCGGAACAGGCTGTTTTTTCACGGTCCCCAGCAACAGGCGCACCATGCTGGAACGGTTCAACTGGTTTACATGGACCACGCTTCCCGGCCCCGTCTGGGGAGAAGAGACATTCCCCGACGGGTCTATTTGAAAGTATAGCTTGGCAAATTCCGACAAATCCGGCACGGAAGCATCCTTCCTGCCGGAGTCTCTCGTTCCGTCGCTTTGAAGAAAATATTCTCCGGGAGACCTGTTGTTCTCCGCGGCAATCATGGCGGCCAGCAGGGAATCCATGCGCCACAGGGCCAGGCGGCTCTGCTCCACCAGGCGTATCTGGTGCGTCTCCGCCAGCCTCCTCTTTTCCGCATTCAGCATGGAATGGCTCAGCCACCCCATGACCCCCACCAGAATCAGCAGGCAGGACCAAAGCAGGAAATGAAAGGAAAAACGGCTGATCATGCGGTTTCCTCCCAGACGTATCCCTGCCCCCGCAAGGTGCGGATGACGGCGGCATTCCTTTTCCCCATTTTTTCCCGGAGCCGGGCGATGGTGGTGTCAATGCTGCGCGTTTCCACCAGGCGGGGGTCCATTTTCCATACCCTGGTCAGGATTTCCTCCCGCGTGATGATTCTGCCGGCATTGGCGGCCAGATGGCGGGCCAGGTCAAATTCCTTGGTCGTCAGCACAATCCGCTCCTCTCCCAGCACCAGGGAGCGGCTGGGAAAATCCAAGTATCCCTCCGGCAGCCCCACTCTGTCCAGCGTCCGGGGCCTTTCCGGGGACCGTCTCAGCACCGCCTCTATCCGGGCGAGCACTTCCAGCAGACTGAACGGCTTCACCACATAATCGTCCGCTCCCAGCTTCAGCCCGCGCACCTTGTCCGCTTCCGCCCCCTTGGCGGTCAGCATCAGAATGGGAACGGTCGCCCGGTCTTCCCGGATGAGCCTGAGCAGGTCAAAACCGCTTGCCCCGGGCAGAACCACATCCAGCAGCGCCAGGTCGTAATCCTCCGCGTGGATCACGTTCAGGGCATCATAGCCGTCCTTGACGGGCAGCACGTCGTAGCCGGACACCGTCAGAGCATCCGTAAGCCCGTTTCTGATGGCGTGATCGTCTTCTACGACCAGAATGCGGTAGCGGTTCATGGGAAAACAAGTATAGGAAATGAAGTACGGAATAAAAGTTTTTTCAGCCGGAGCATTCCTGCGGGGCCGCCGGAAGACCGGAGACCCCGCAGGCGCACTCATTACTGCTCTTTATTCATAGGGGAATTTTCATATGGCACGTTCTCCTCCACAAAGGAGAACTTCTTCCTGCCGGCCTGCCGGCGCACGGCCTGGATGATGGCGTTGTCCAGCGTATTCGCCTTGCCTCCGCCGGAAGCGCTCTGCTCCGCTTTCCATTTGTTCAACCACGTATCACGCTGCCTGCCCACATCGGCAATTTTCTTCTGCAGCCGTGCCCGTTCCTCCGCCTTCTCCTTCACGGCCGCTTCAACCTCCTTCGCGCTCTTTCCCTTCAACTCTTCCGGGAGAATTCCGGTGTTGCCCAATTCTTCCACAGCCCGGGAGCCCTGTTCTTCATAAAGGTCCACCAAGTCCCAGGAAGTGTTGCGGTAAGCCGCCTTGTTGGCTTTTGCCGCGATCCGCCCGGCGGCAGCGGCGGGGGAAGCGGCCTCCGTCAATTTGTCCTGCCGGGCCTGTCTTTCCAGTTTTTCCGCCCGTACCTCCTGGGAGCCATACGCCAGATAAGTCCCGTTCAGGGAAACGTTCAATGTGGCAAGTTCCGCGTCATAGGGGGTTTCCGGTTCGGGAGGAGCGGCGTTGTGGTCAATATTGAGGAAACTGCCGTCCCCCTTTCTGGCTCCGTCCTTCCAAAGCACGGAATCGCCGTCTCCCGCGCTTCCGCAGTAAATGGTGTTCACGGTGATGCCGCGTTCCAGTCCGCGGGCAATCACGGGGGCATAGGGTACATTGCCCTGGTTGAAGGGTTCGTTGCCCGCAATGAAGATCAGCTTCAGGGCATCGGGATTCTCCGTATTCCATTTCAATTCCTTCAGGGCCCGGTCCATCACGGCGCCGCAGTATTCTTCACTGCCTCCGGTCTTCAACTTGAACAGTTCATCGGACACCTTGTCCAGATCGTCCGTAAAGGGGAGCACCTGGCGAACCCACGCATCTTTGGAGGACAGCCTGCCGCTCCCGTACTCGTACAGGGCGATCTGGATGGCGGGCAGTTTGCCGTTCTGGCGCGCCAGCGTCATGTCGTTGACAACCTTCCACAGATACGTGCGGGCCTGATTGATCAGTCCCTGCATGCTGCCGGAAGTGTCCAGAAGAAGGGCTATCTGAATCACGGCGCGGTCATCCTTTTCCGCGGCGGCCTGGCCAGGGGCCTTTCCATCGTTTTTCGGCTGCGGGGCTGGCCCGACCTTTTTTTCCGGGTCCGCAACGGCGGAATGGGATTCTTTGCCAGTCGTTTCTTCATCTCCGTTTTTTTGAGAAATGGTTACCGTAATTTCTCCCACCTTTTCAGGGTCTGCCGCCGTGGTGATGGAATAGGACGCCTTCCCCGCTCCATCATGGACGGGAGCGTCTTCGGAAGCTACCACGGCACTGGTTTCCTTGCTGTGCGTTTCTCCATCATCCGTTTTCGGGGAGATGGTTACCGTGAATTCTCCTGCCTTTTCAGAGTCTGCCGTCGTAATGATGGAATAGGACGTCTTCTCGGCTCCATCATGGCCGGGAGCCTTGCTGGTGGCAAGTAAAGCCGGAGGAATTGACTGCCGGTCCGGACCGGAGGGAACCTGGCTTATGGTGAGAACAATGTCCCCTGCTTCCGGGCTGTCCGGACGGGACTTTGAAATGGCAATGCCCGGAATTTCCCGAGGTTCACGGCGGAGTTTCCGATCTTCCGTACGTACTATTGCGGCATATATTTTCCGTTTTTCGGCGTCGCTCCTCTCTGTTCCCGCTCCGATGAAGGAAATCGACCTGAGGGCGGGAGCAGGAGGTGACCCGGTTCCGGCCTCCTGTTCCGGAGGAGAAACGTTTTCCGGCTGTTCAGTCTTTGATTCAGCAGAGGCGCAAAGCGCTCCGGAGCCCAGCAAAGCCAGCGAGTATTTGACAGCATGGTTCATCATGATTGGTGTGTTTGTTGTTAGATGTATAGTTGAAAGGATTACGGAAACGAGTTCTGCATCAGCACGGTTTCCCCGTCCAGGCGGATCATGACGGAGCCGTCCAGGGCCAGAAGCCCCTGGCGGTTCGTGTTGATCAGCTTGTCCGCCACGGCGGCGTATTCCGGCGTACCCACTTGCACGGTGCGGACGGGGCTTTCCTTGTCCGGAGTGCGCAGGACCGTATTTTCCATCCATACTCCGTTCTGATTGAAATAACCGTTCTGGGCGATCTGGGCCGTTCCTTCAAAGGAAACGGAACGCCCGTGCTTGTCCATCTGGCGGTTGAATTTGTTGACGGACAATTCCCTCTTTTTTTCCACGGCATTTCTCTGCAGGGCGATGGAACCCAGCCCTTCGCGCGATTCCTGCATCACCCGTCCATAATCCCGGAACCTGGAGGACGAGGGGGAGACAGATTCTCCCCGCCACGGAGCGGAACCGCCGTCGTCCGCAAAGAAGGAGGCCGCCGAACTCAGTATTCCGAAATCCCGGGAAAGCTGCATGATTTCCTCAACCAGTTCCCGGGTCCGGGGATCATTTCCCAGCACTCCCGTATGGGCGGGGTCCGCTCCCATGTCCATCAGGGCGGTTTCCAGGCTGCCTATTTTGCGCGCCGCCCAAATTCTGGCCGTAAAGTCATCTTTCACACTGGAAATCCGTTCCGGCTCCACCACTACGGAAAACGACTGTTCCCTGTTGCTCCGGTCCAGACAGGTCCCTTTCAGCAGAAAAGGAGACGTGCCCACATACCTGCCGGCCAAAACGGCAGGCGCTCCGGAATAGATATCCGGCAGCCGTCCGGAAGGAATGGCATCCTGCACCCTTCCCGGCTGTTCCCTGCCGTCCAGGGAGCAGACGGAATAGCGCACGTTCCGGAACACCGGGCCGTACAACTGGCGGAATACCTGCGCCAGCTTGAGTTCCAGGTTTTCTCCGGAAAGAACATAGGAGGGCAACCCGCCGGAAATTTCCGCCATGCGCCTCAGAAGGGGGGCGTTTACGTCCTCCCCCACTCCGATGGTGAAAATGCGCCGTCCTTCCCTGTTGCCCTCTCCGGCCAGGGAGGCAATGGATTTCTCGGAGGTCCGGCCGATGGTCGGCAGGCCGTCCGTCAGGAACAGCACGACCGGCAGCATTCCTTCGCGGGAAGGCTGGGCCAGCGCCGTTGCCAGCGCTTCATGAATGTTCGTGCCGCCGTGCGCCACCACGGCATCCAGCCACACGTGCGCCGCTTTCTCCGTAGCGGCGTTCCTTTCCACGGGAGCCGCCTCAAACAGATTCACGCCTTCGTTATAAGTGATGACATTGAAGCGTTCCCCGGGATTCAAGCCGGAAATGATCTGTTTGGCCGCCTCCTTCATGCTGGCGAGTTTTTCCCCGCGCATGCTGCCGGACCTGTCCAGCACCAGGGTGAGCTCCCGGCGGATTTGCTTTTCATTCCCCGGGCTATCCTTTCCGAGCATGGCCAGAAAATAGCCGTTCCTGCCGTTTTCCGCATCCGGAGCCGCATAGACGCTGATGTCGGGGCCGTAAAAGGCCTCCCCCTTTTTGGCGGCGGATTCCATCCATGACAGGCGAAAAGGCCCCGGACTCATCTTCTCCTCCGCCAGGGTGAGCACGAGGGTTTCATCCTTCAGCCGATGGCGTTCCATCGGATGGGAGGGCGTGAATACATTGCCGATGCCTGCAGTTCCGGGGGAGATTTCCACCCGCATGGTCCATGCCGCATGGCCGGAAAGCGCTTCCGTCCGGGGGAGCACGTAATCCAGGCGTCCGTCCACCGGAGTCAGCAACTGTTCGTACACCACGCCCAGCTTCACGGAAGACCTGGCGGGAACGGGGAATACGCTGGAGCGAATGGCGCCGAATCCGGCGAATTCCAGCAGGGCCGGATCCAGCCTGCGCGCCACAATGCGGTCATACAGGCGGCGCGCTTCGTCGGCGGGCATCAGGGAGGCCTGCCAGGACGCCTTTCCGTCTCCGTAATAAAACCCTTTGACCACGACTCCTTCCGGAACGGGAAGAACCAGTTCCGCCTCCGTGGGAACGTTTCCGCCATTATGCACGCTCAGTTCCAGGGTAGTCTGTGCGCTGCGTCCGTTGACGCGGACAAGGGCGTTCACCTTTTCCAGAGTGACGGGCTGGCGCACGGTCCTGTTGACGGGCGGGATCACCCGCCGCTGCGGCAGGACGATGCTCCGGGCGTCCATGTCTCCGTCAGGTGTCTGGGAATGTCCCAGCCCGGCCAATCCCGCCATTACGGCAATCATGCACGGCATCAGTTTCATGCCCTCATGATGCCATAAGAAAAGATGCCGTGTGTTACAATCAGGTTACATTTGCGGAAAGATACATCATTCTCCGGAATTTCCGTTGGGAAATGCCTTCCACACGTGGATGACGTTCAGCATCCCTGCTTGCAATCAACTGCGCAATTTCAGTCATGCGAACGTCTTATGAAGTACTCGCAAAGGCGCCATTCACCTGATATGAGCCGAAATGAAAAGGATTTCAGCGACAGGAATCCTCCGCGAAGCTTTTGCCGGGAATGGAGGCTTCCGGCTTTGCACGGCTTCTCCTCTGTGGAAGGTGGTATTTTCTCCCAATCCCGGAAGAGAAACCAAAGACTCAATGCACCAGTCCTCTGGACAGCAGCGCCAGAGTCACGATACCTATGGCGATGCGGTACCAGCCAAACACCGCAAAGCTGTGCTTCTGGAGGTAGGAGACCATCCATTTCACGGCCAGCCAGGCGGAGAGCCAGCTCACGACCGTTCCGACGGCCAGGGCCTCCCAGCCGAAGGCTTCCAGCATCAGGGCGCCGTCCTTGTACGCATCATGCACCGTGGCCGCCCCCAGTGTGATCAGCCCCAGCAGGAAGCTGAATTCTACGGCGGCTTCCACGCTCAGCCCCACGAACATGCCGCCCAGCATGGTCATCAGGCTCCGGCTGGTGCCGGGAACCATCGCCACGCACTGGAGCACGCCCACGGTCAGGGCCTTGCCCGGCGTCAGGGTTTCAATGGAATCCCCCTTGCTGCCTTCATTGCTCTTTCCCTGTCTGGCGCGCCAGGCGCAGTAGGCCAGAATCACGCCGCCGCCTACAATCCACGAGTACGCCACCGTGTACGTGTTGAACAGGTATTCCTTGATCAGAGAGGCGCAGCACAGCCCCACCACGGCGGCCGGCAGAAAGGCGAGAATCAAATTGACCAGAAGCTTGAATCCGGCGGGATTCGTGCCGCGGACACCTTCCACCATCGTCTTCACGCGCGGGTAGTACAGGCTCAGCACCGCCAGAATGGCGCCCCCCTGAATACAAACGGCCAGGGCATCCAGGGCTTCCTTGCTCTGGGACATGTTCAGCAGGGATTCCGTCAGGAGCAGGTGCCCGGTGGAACTGACCGGCAGATATTCGGTCAGGCCTTCCACGATGCCCAGAATGATGATTTCCAGAAGATTCATGGTAATGATGGTTGGATGTATGGTTAGGAGTTGTAGGGAGAATTGTCGTTGTTGAAGTCTTCTTCAAAGCGTTCCACTTCTTCGCGGGCGCGGGCGGCTTCCTTGCGCTCATGCAGCCACGCCAGGATGATGCAGATTTCATATAGGGCGTACATGGGAACCGCCATCAGCATCATGGTGGCTATGTCCGGCGTGGGCGTGATGATCGCGGCCAGAATGGCTATCGCCACAATGGCGTAGCGGCGCGTGGCCTTCATCATATCATAGGTCAGCACGCCCAGCTTTACGAAAGGCATCACCACCACGGGCAGTTCAAACGCCAGGCCGAACATTAAAATCATTTGCGTGGCGAAGGACAGGTAGTAGCCGATGCGCCATTCGTTGGAAATGCCGAATTCCAGGGAATACGTGTAGAAGAACGTGAGCACCCTGGGAAGCACCACAAAGTAGCAGAACAGCGTGCCGGCCAGGAATAGCCCGAACCCGATCGCCATGCACTTGTACAGAAGCTTGCGTTCATGCTCCAGGAGGCCGGGAATGATGAACTGGAGCAGGAAGTACAGCAGCAGGGGGAAGGAGATTACCACGCCCGCATACAGGGAAAGCTTGATGGTCAGCATGAACGCCTCGCCCGGCTGGAAGGCGCTCATCATTTTCAGGGCACCCCGCCCTGTTCCGTCGGTCAGGACGGCGTCCTTGGCGTGCAGGGCTTCCGCCAGTTCCCGCACGGCGGGAGCCGGGCTGGCTTCCCTGATAAAAATTTCCTTCCTGTCGTCCGGCAGGGCCTGCGCTCCCCGGAGAACCAGGGCGGCTTCCGTCAATTCCGCCAGCCGGGGGGAAACCTCCCGGAACAGGATCCGGCGCTGGTCGGCGTCCAGCCCCACGGCAGCGGTGGCCGTTTCCTTGGCCTTTCCCCAGGAGTCCAGATCTATTCCGGCGGGCAGGTGGGATTCCTCGAACATGTCCCATACCTGGTTGACGGGGCGGCGCAGAATGTCCATCAGATTGGAGGCGAACCCGGCACACAAAAGCATGCTGACCACCAGGCAGAACACCATCCTCAGCAGCATGGTGCGCAAATCGTCCAGGTGCTCCAGAAAAGGCTTTTCTTCATCATCCCGCTGGATTTGCCATTTTTCCCGCAGCCGGAATATGTGCTTTAAAAAGAACACGGCGTTTAATGAAACCTAAAAGGCCGTGCCGCGCAAGCCGCAAGGGCGACACCGCCCTAAAAAAAATCCGGAAAACATCCCCCTTTCCGTTCCGACCGTCCACGTACCTTTTTTGGCATGCAAACCTTGTATCTGCTTGACGCGGGGAGGCAGGCTCTTACTCTCTAACGCATCATGAGTCACGTCAGAACAAGATTCGCGCCTTCTCCCACGGGTTATCTTCACATCGGCGGTGCGCGCACCGCCCTGTTCAACTGGCTGTTCGCCCGCAAGATGGGGGGCACCTTCATTCTCCGCATTGAGGATACGGACACGGCTCGCAACACGGAGGAAGCCACCCGCGCGATCTTCACCGGCATGGAATGGCTGGGCCTGGACTGGGACGAAGGCCCCATGAAAGGCGGCGACTGCGGCCCCTATTTCCAGAGCCAGCGCAACGACATTTACGACGCCTATTTCAAAAAGCTCCAGGACGCCGGGCGCGTCTATGAGGACGACGGCGCATGGCGCTTCCGCTTTGACCGCTCCAAGCCCGTTACGTTCCACGACATGATCTGCGGCGACATCACCATCGACTACCGGGACGCCTCCAACACGCCGGACATGGCCATCCGCCGCGCGGACGGCTCCTACATCTTCCACTTCGTCAACGTGGTGGACGACATTGAAATGAAGATGACACACGTCATCCGCGGGGAAGACCATATCATGAACACGCCCAAGCATATCCAGTTGTTTGAGGCGTTCGGCGTCACGCCGCCCGTGTTCGCGCACATGCCGCTGATCCTGAACCAGGACGGCTCCAAAATGTCCAAGCGCGACGTGGGGGCGGCCCTGGGCACCTATCCGGAGGAAGGCTTCCTGCCGGAAGGCGTCATGAACTTCCTGGCCCTGCTGGGCTGGTCCCCGAAAGACGACACGGAAATCTTTTCCCCGCAAGAGCTGGTCGAACGCTTCTCCCTGGAAGCCGTCAACCACTCCGCCGCCAAGTTTGACATCACCAAATGCCGCTGGGTCAATCAGCAGCACATCATCGCCCTGCCGCCGGAAGAATTTGCCGCCAAGGCGCGCCCGTTCTGCCTGCAGGCCGGCCTGCCGGATTCCGGCATTCTGAATGAGGCCATCGCCACCGTGCAGACGAAAGTTCAGACGCTGGCGGAAGTTCCGGATAAAATCCGCTTCTTCTTCCATCTCTCCATGGATCCGGAAGCGCTCGCCAAAGTCCAGCCGGAAGCTGTGGAACTGCTCTCCAAACTGGCGGACAGGCTGGAACGGGAACCGGTATGGGACGGTCATGAACTTATCGGCGTACTGAAAGCCTTTGCCAAGGAAAACGGAGTCAAGATGGGGGCCGTCATGTTCCCCGCCCGCGTGGCCCTCACCGGTCTGAGCGGCGGCCCGGACCTGTCCGCCGTCTTCTCTCTGCTGGGAAAAGAGGAATCCTTAAAGAGAATCCGGGCCTTTTCCCTGAACTGAACCGGGGCAATACAACCTTCCAGCCTTCTTGGCCAGAATGCCGTTTCTTTGAGGAGAAACGGCATTCCGCCTTTGAATTGTTCCAGCGCTCGGAAAGGCGGGAGCAGGAAGGAAGGATTTGTCCGGCCCCTTTCCCATGTGCGGGGCTCCCGCGCGGTATTGTAAGCAGAAATCTTCATGATTTCGCAAGATGTCTCTCCAGGCGCGTACGGGAGACTCCCGCTTTTTTCCTTTCTGGTGGCGGCAGGAAGAAGCACGGCGCGGTTTTGTTCATCTCCGCCAAGCTTCCGTTTCCCTATTTTTCACGTCGCTTCCGCCCCATTTCAGCTCCGTTTAATCCCATTTGCGGCGTAAGAGCGCCGCAGGGTCAGGAGGCCCAGGCGCCCCCTGCTCTTTTTCTTTCACCCATCTCCCCGTCCGCCATCCTCCTGTGGAACCGCCCTGACTGAATAAAATAATAAGAGCCAGGTTCTTGCGTACCTGGCTCTTATGAAAGGAAGAGACCAACGCTCTTCTCTTGCTATTTAATTAATAACGGCGGTTGCGGCCATAGCCGTTGTCACCACGCCTGCCGCCGCTGTTATTGCTGCGGTAATTTCCTCCGCCTCCGCCCCTGTTTTCCTGGGGCTTGGCTTCATTGACAACCAGAGCCCGTCCCTGAAATTCCGTGCCATTCACGGCTTCAATTGCGGAGCCCATCGAATCGGTGGAATCCATGGTTACAAATGCAAAGCCTCTGGGTCTTCCAGAGTCGCGATCTGTTGGCATGAATAGCTCAGTCACTTCACCATAAGAACCAAACAGATCTCTCAAGTCTTGTTCAGTGGCATCAAAGGACAAATTTCCTACATATAATTTTGTGTTCATATTACGGGATTGACGGCCGACCTGAATTCTCTTAAATGCGCTCCCGAAAATCCGGGATCTGAATCATCAAAATTTCGAATAAAACAAATACTACCGTCCAGAGAAGGTTATTCTATAAATGAAAAAAAGCCAAGGATATTTTGCGTTAAACTAAACATTATACTGACAGGCGTCCACAACAATTTTCCGGAAGGCCCTCGCCGGTCCCCTGTGGAGGAGGAGTAAAACAGAGAAAACATGTTCCAACATGCTCTCTTCCCTTCCCTGTTCCGTCCCAGGAGCCAGCCTGTGAATTCCTGCCGCGCCAAGGAACGGAGAGCACCTTCGCCACTTTTTCCGGAAAAAACCCCGGAGCCTTGATTTTCCCTTTGTTTTTCCACACCGCCACTCCGGAAAATGCCCGCGGGATTGACGAACATTAACTCCCTCCGTTCCGTAAATCGTCGCTGTCCTGCACACACGCCAGCGCCTTTCATGCAAGTAATGCGGATCAGGAACCGGAGGATGGACGCCATACCCGCCCCAAAAAGGAGGGCTCCGCACCGCGGCCAAATGGGAAAGGCGGGAATATAACCCTTGACCGTGAAGCCCGCACCCCCTAGAAATGACACATTCATGAGCATGCCTGATTACCGGACATTTTTCCGCCGTTCCGCTTCTTTCCTGCTGGCCGGCTTTCTGACCGCGGCCCAGGCGCTCGCACAGCAGCCGGAAAACGCGGCTCCCATCCAGGACGCGGTCCAGTCCCAGGAAGCCGCGGCGGAACCGACAACGGAGTCCGCTACGGAAATGGACACTGTCATCCTGGCGCTGTGCCATGAAATCTCCATTCTGCAAAAGAACGTGGAGAAAAGAATAGCCATCCGCGAAAGCCTGGTGACGGAGGCGGATGAAACCTACAGTTTTTTTGACACCAGGGTGTATGAAATGTCCGCCGTGCTCTATGCGCTGGATGACCAGAAGATTTTCACCATGGCCTTTTACTGCAAGGCCGCAACGAGGCTGGTGAAGCTCTACTATGAACGCAGGCCCGATTTCCAGGGGCACGAAGCACGGGTGGGGGAAGAAATGGCCCGCATTCAAAAACTGATTCAATCCCTGGAGGAAGTCAACACGGACGGCCTGTCGGAAACCTCCATGGTCCAGCGGGACGAAGCCCTGACCACCTGCCATTCCCTGCTGGAAAAGCTGGAGAAGGAAAAGGAGCAGCTAGCCTGCCTCAAGGAACTGTTCAACAATCTGGGCAACAAGGTCAACGCCCTGAACGCTGAGAGCAACAAACTGTTCAATACGTTGTTCAGCAAGGTATTCTATACGCCCTCACATATTGCCAGATACATTTTCCTGAATCCCGGCATGATCTACCGGGCATGCATGTCCGCGTGGGAATCTTCCGCGGACAGCAAGCTCCAGCTCCCTTCCGACCGCGGGACCCTCCAGCATTATGGAATGGTCCTGCTGGGCATGCTCCTGTGTGCCTACTTACTCTCCCGCGCCATTGTATGCTGGGGCTTCAAAAAAATGCTGGAAAAATCGGGGAACTACGACAAGCGCCACGCATTCACCAACGTCACCACCATCCTCCTGATAGCCGTGCTGCTCATCATTTCAGAAATGCAGAGCACGGACTACCTGCTGAAAAGCGCGGCTTCCCTGGGGGCCGAATTCCTTCTGCTGACCAGCGCCATCCTTTTTTCCCTGGTCACACGCCTGAAATACGGCACCATCAACGCGGGAATACGCATCTACATGCCCTATCTCCTGCTGGGCGGCTTCTTCATGCTGCTGCGCATGTTCATGGCCCCCAACATCGTGGTGAACGTCTCCATGCCCGTCCTGTTTACCCTGGTTTCCCTTTTCTCCCTGCTGACCTGGGTGCGGCAGCGGCACAGGCTGCCCCGGCTGGACCGCTTTTTCGCCACCATTTCCCTGGTACTCACCATCCTGGGCAGCATCCTGTGCTGGGCGGGTTTCAGCTTCATGGCCTTCCTGGTGCTGATGACCTGGATCATGCTGATGACCAGCATCCTTCTTCTGGTGGGCCTGTGGGACCTGCTGCACCATTATGAAAAACGCCGGAAGGAGCGGAACAAAAAGGAAATCGTCTGGTTCCGCCCTTTCATCTCCAAGCTCGTCCTGCCCTGCCTGGCCATCTTCCTCATCCTGTTCAGCCTGATCTGGCCCGCCGCCACCTTCGACATGGGGGACCTCATCATCAGCAAGATTTACGCCACTACGGAAATCAAGGACCTCATCACCTTCAGCTGGGGCCACGTCATTCTGGTCATCCTGATCGCCATCGTGCTCAACTACCTCATCTTCCTGGGAAAAAACACGCTCCGGGAAATCTACGGAGAAAACTATGAAGTAGGCACCATCCCCACCTTTGTCACGCTCTCCACCCTGTTCCTGTGGGGGCTGTTCGTCTTCACGTCCCTGGTCATCATGAATGCCAACTACAACGGCATCCTGATGGTCATGGGCGGCTTGAGCATGGGGATAGGCTTCGCCCTGAAAGACACCATTGAAAACATCATCAGCGGCCTCTCCCTGATGCTGGGGCGCCTGCGGCAGGGGGACATGATTGAATGCGACGGCTACCGGGGGCGCGTTTCCTCCCTGGGGTACCGTTCCACGATGATCGAAACGCTGGACGGCTCCATCATCGCCTTCCAGAATTCCCAGCTCTTCAACAAAAACTTCCGGAACATGACCCGCAACCACAAATTCGAATGCGTGAAGGTGGAGGTGGGCATTTCCTACGGTACGGACGTAGAAAAGGCGCGCGGCATCGTTTTGGAAGCACTCTCCTCTCTGCCCTTTCTTTCCAAGATCAAGAAAACCAGCGTGGTTCTGGACAGCTTCGGAGACAGCTCCGTGAATCTCGGCGTATGGGTGTGGATTCCCGTCATGACGAAAGCCTCCAGCCTTTCCACGGTGCGCGAACGCATCTATCATGCGTTCAACGAGTACGGCATCTCTATCCCCTTCCCCCAGCAGGACCTGTACGTGAAAGAGTTCCCCGGCAGGCAGCCTGAGGAAAAACCAAAAGCTTCTCCACGGGAAGAATGAACTTCCCGTCCTTCACCATCATATCAACCAACCATGTCTGACAATCTGACCCTTCTCGGCTCCCAAAGCTCCTTCTTCACCAGTCCGGACGACGCCAAGCTGGAATCCTTCCCCAACCGCGGCACCCGCCCCTACACCATCACGCTGGACACGCACGAATTTTCCTCCCTCTGCCCCGTCACCGGCCAGCCGGATTCCTGCCACCTGACGATCACCTACGTGCCGGACGGACACTGTGTGGAAACCAAGTCCCTCAAGTACTACCTGGCTTCCTACCGCAACTATCCCGCCTTCAACGAACAAATCGTCAACCGCATCACGGACGACCTCGTGGCGGCCATCTCCCCCCGCTGGCTGAAGGTGGAGGGCAGGTTCTCCCCCCGCGGCGGCATCCAGCTCACCGCCATGGCCGAGCACAATCCTGAAAACCGCCCCCTTTAACCCTTGAAGACCGCCATGGAAAGAATGGAAACCGCCGTTCTGCTCAGCGGAGGCCTGGACTCCAGCGTGGCCCTGCACTGGGCGCACAAAAACCACCACGTGAAGCTGGCCCTCAGCTTTGACTATGCCTCCAACCACGCCGAACGGGAGCTGGAATGCGCCGCGTGGCAGGCGGCCAGTCTCGGCGTAGAACACCGCATTGTCGACATCACCCCTATTGCCGCCCATTTGAAATCCGCTCTTCTTTCCGGCGCGGACGATATTCCGGACGGAACATACGACGCAGAACTGATGAAGCAGACCGTCGTCCCTTTCCGCAACGGCATTTTCCTGTCCATGGCGGCGGGGATTGCGGAAAGCCACGGCGCGCAGCAGCTCGTCATTGCCGCCCATTCCGGGGACCACAGCATCTACCCGGACTGCCGGGAGGAATTCATGGCGGCCATGACGGAAGCCATCCGGCTGGGGACCTACGCCGGGCTGGGCATCCTGCGCCCCTTCATCCACTCCTCCAAGGGAGGCATCGCCCGGATGGGCCAGGAACTGGGCGTGGACTTCTCCCGCACCTATTCCTGCTACAAGGGGGGCCGCATCCACTGCGGAACCTGCTCCACCTGCCTGGAACGCCGGGAAGCCTTCCGCGAAGCCGGAATCCCCGATCCGACGGTTTACGCGGATCAATAAGCCCGGTCATCAAAAATCAAGGGCAGAGAGGCCAGAGGAAAATATCCGGATTCCGGCTGTGATGCCTGGTCCGGCCCTCAATCCTTATTCCACCGTATTTTCCGGCAAAAACTCCCGCAAGGCCTCCCGGACTCTTCGCGCCACTTCCTCCTGTCCGGCGTCCGCATCCACGCGGAGCATCCAGGGTTCATGAACGGAGGCAAAAACGCTGCGGCAGGCGGTCAGTCCGGCTTCCGTTTCAAACGCGTCGCGTTCCCCGCGGCTGCCGATGCGCTCCAGGGCTGCGGAAACGGGAATATCCAGCCAGACCACGGCATCCGGCACGGGCGCGAATTCTTCATTGGCGGCGCGGATGGAGGCAGGGTCCACCCCGCGGGCGCCCTGGTAGGCCATCATGGAAAGGTAATAGCGGTCCAGCAGCACCCACGCGCCGCGGGCCAATGCCGGGGCAATCAGCGTTTCCACGTGTTCGCGCCTGTCCTTCAGGAACAGGTCCACCTCCTCCCGCACGGACAGGCGGCCCGTCACGGCGGAATCCCGGAGCATTCGGCCCCATGGGCCGCGCGTGGGTTCAAAACTCTGCACGACTTCCACGCCCCTGTCTTCCAGATACTTTCTCAAATGGCCGATGTGGGTGGACTTCCCCGTCCCGTCAATGCCTTCAAAGACGATCAGCCTGCCTTTTCTCTGTCCGGTGAAGCTCATGAGTCGAACGTATAGCGTTTTCCCGGAACGGGGGCGATGATCTCGGCATCCGGCATGCGGAAAGCCAGCGTGTCGTGCATCCATTCCACGGCGTCCGGATCCCCGTGCACCAGAATCACCTGTTTAGGCTTCAGCTTCACGGCGTAATCCACCAGGGAATCGCGGGTGGCGTGGCCGGAAAAATCAAAGCAGTCAATCGTGCATTTGCGGCGCACCGGCTGCCCGTTGGGCCTCATCTTGACCAGTTCGCCGTGCGGTGTCGTCTTCAGCTGGCCCGCAGGGGAATCGGGGTCCGCATACCCTACGAAAAGAATGGCGTTTTTCTCATGGGGAAGCACCTGCTCCGCCATCACGTTGGAGAGCGTCTTCTCCGTCATCATGCCGCTGGAAACCACGTAAATGTTACCGGGAGTGCAGACCAGCGGAGCTTTCCCCTTGCGCGGAAGCGGCACGGTCTGAATCTCCTCCTTGAGCTTGAAATCGTGGTCGTGCCGCCGGGTCAGCCCGGAAAAACGGTCATATAATAAAGACACTTTCGCACTCAGGCCGCCGAAGTACACGGGCGTATTGGCCGGGATCACGCCCTGCTGCTTGAAACGGTGGATGTTGAATAGCATTTCCTGGCTCTTGCCGATGGCGAATACGGGGATCAGAACCGCGCCCCCGCGTTCCAGCGTATCCGCAATGGCCTGTCCGAACCGCACCATTTCCTCGGGCCGGGAATAATGGGCGCTGCGCTGGAAGCCGCCGCGCGTGCATTCCATAATCAGCGTATCTACGCCGGATTCTGGGAAATCCGCTCCCGGAATCATGCTCTGGTTCTCAAACTGCACGTCTCCGGTATAAAACACCGTATGGCCGGACTCGCTCTCCAGCATTACCCCGGCGGACCCCAGAATGTGCCCGGCATCGTAAAAGGTGGCCAGCAGATTCTGGCGGAAGCCCACGCGGAACACCTCATTGCAGGACTTGGCGTTCCAGGAGTCGGACAGCCGGTCCAGGTCCGCATGGGTGAAGAAGGGATATTCCACGATGCCCAGGTCCAGTCTCTTGGCGCTCATCACGTTCACGGAATTATGCAGCATCACTTCAGACAGGGCGGCGGCGGCGGGCGTCATGAATACTTCCGCCGCGGGCTGCTTCTCCTGCAGCACGGGCAAGGTGCCCAGATGGTCCAGATGGGAATGGCTCAGGAAAACGGCTTCCACGGAATTGGGTTCCAGAACGTCAAACTGCGGCATGGCCGCCAGCCCCTCCCTCTTGGGGTGCATCCCGCTGTCAAGCACTACCCGGGTGCCGTCCATTTCAAGCAGATAACAATTGGCCCCGATCTCTTCGGCCCCGCTGATATTCGTAAAACTGATCATTATTATGCGGCAGGAGAGTAACGACTCCCCCCGCCCGTGTCAATGCCGCCCTGCCGCCCAGGGTGCACAGAGCCGCCGGAGACGCTTTTTAACCGGAAAATTGGAAAAGCAAAGGGAACTCTTTCCCGTTTTCGGGGAGCCGGAAACGGCCTCGCCGGGCACGTCTCCGGAAAACGCTTCTTCCCGATACCCGGTTTCCCTTGTCTCAATCTCTCAGCCGGACGACAATATCCCGCAATACGTCGGCGGAAAATGAAACGGGAATTCCCCAGAAACGTACTTCACGCTTTCCCGTAACGATATCCACCATCGTCTCCACGTCCATCCCGAACCTGTCCTGCCATCTGCGGAGCGCCTCCTTCATTTGACTTTCCAGGGCTTCGTGTTGTTCCACCAGTTCCTGGTGCCGTTGAATATATTCAAAGTAAACGTCCATCCCCACGCTTGACTCCACCAGTACCCACTGGGCCAGTTCCCCGCAGCAGGAAACCAGTTCCCCATTCAGGGCCGCGAATTTTTTCATGTCCGTCATCCGGTCAAGAATGCCGATGTAACGCTTGATTCCATCCATGATTTCACGGCTGTAATACTCCAGAACAAGGTCGTTCAAACGCGCGACACATTCGGACGTATCTTCTTTGACCGCATAAGCCCTTTTTCCGGATACCATCCACTTCCCGGGTTCGACTTCCGCTCCCTTCGGGACGGAAACGGGAATTATCCCCGCACACTTTTTACCTTCCGCAGGAGAAAAATCCGGATGCTCTTCCCCCAATCCGGCCATGACGGCCTTGTCCAGCTGATGATTGTTCAGCTTCCCCATGCGGACCATCCAGACTCCCTTTTCAAGAGCGCATTCTCCTTGAAACACGGCGGGAACTTTCCCGTCCAGCTCCTTTTTTTCCGGAAACCCGGCCTTTTGCTGCACCTCGCCGCCGTCATGCCCTGCGTCATGAGCCGGGCATACGGGAAAGAGGGAAAGCACGCACAACGTAATCAGGGTAAACAGGGCATGTCTCATGCATTCATTACAGCACACGGGTAGTCCGGCATCAAGATAATTGCTCTGGACGCAGGCTGTTGCGCGTGTGATAATTCCATCATCATACCCCTCATGAAAAACAAAACTCCCATCAGGGACGACTCCAGGCGGTCCCTGCCCTGCGCGCCCTCACGAATGAACTTTCAGGGCGTCTGGACAGCAGGATGCGCCATTGCCGGACTTCTTTCCGGGCGCCGTCTGCATTCCTTCCCGTTATTCCCGGCGGACGGCAATCCTTCCGTTCCGGCAAACATTCTCTTACGCAATCACATGAAAAACAAACTTTCCACTCCTCCCAACGCCCCCCATCAGCAGTTGCTGGTCCGGGCCATCAACTATTTCCGCAGCCGGGAGGGAGAACCACGGCTTTTTACCAAAAGGAAGCTGGTACTCCTCCTGCTGACGGCGGCCTACGCCTTTTCCCCCATTGACCTGATTCCCGATTTCATTCCCGGAGTAGGCCAGCTGGACGACCTGACCGTCATCGCCTTCGCCTTCCTGGCCATGTTTCTTCCTCCCATCAGGAAGGACGGTTCCCATGAGGACCCGGAACCCTGACTTTCCCGGCAACCCGCCGCATCCGCATACCCGGAAACCTCTCTCATGCGTCCTCCCCATTCATCCTTTCTCCACTCCCCCCTGGCCATCGTCATTACCAGGGGCGCCGTTCTTGCCGGAATACTAGCCGTGCTGTTCTGGGGCATCCGCTCCTGCATCACCGCTCCGGTGGAAAAACCCATGGAAGTGGCCGAAAAACTGATCGAGGCCGGAAAGGAAGTGGGCCTGACGTTCATCAACAAGGGATTCTCCTCCGACCACGGCGGCCTGACCCTCATTGTCCAGAATGACAAAAAGGTGGCCAACCTGGTGACGGTGGAACGGACGTTCGAATACGAATACCAGTATTCCACCACGTGGTGGTGGAGCAAAAAAACGCTGGTCCTGAAAGCCGCCTACCGGGCGCACGGCGGCGTTGACCTGGACGGCCCGGAGCCGCTCCGGATCATCATTCCCCCGGCGGGAAAAGGACCCGTCACCGCGGAGGGCCTGCACGGCAAACTGGTCTCCTGCGAGATGATCGAAGGTTCCCTCCGCGTGGTTCGGGATGACGCGGGCCTCTGGAACAAGCTCACCCACCGGGATGCGGCCATTGCCGTCAACCAGCTCAACGAGGCGGCCAGAAAACACATCATGGAAAGCGACTTGAAGCGGCAGGCGGAAGAAAACTTCCTGCGCCGCCTGCAGGAAAGAGCGGAGGATTCCCGGGAAAGCGCGGGAAAAGACGGCTGGTTCTGACTTCCGGAAAAGGCACGGACGCCCGGAAGCGCCGTTCTTTTATCTTGCCAAAGCGCGCCGCGTCCTATAAAGGAACGCACGTCATGGCCAACTTAACATTCACCCCTCCCGCAGACGGCGCGGCCGTCACCATGCAGAACGGCAGGCTTTGCGTGCCGGACAGGCCCATCATCCCCTTCATCATCGGTGACGGAACGGGCCCGGAAATCTGGGCGGCCGCCTCCCGCGTGATTGACGCGGCCGTGAACAAAGCCTACCAGGGGAAGCGCTCCATCGCGTGGTATGAAGTTTTCGCCGGACAAAAATCCTTTGACAACCTGGGAACCTGGCTCCCAGAAGAAACGGTGGAGGCGTTCCGCACCTACCTGGTCGGCATCAAGGGCCCCCTCACCACTCCGGTCGGCGGCGGCATCCGCAGCCTGAACGTGACCCTGCGCCAGGACCTGGACCTGTTCGTCTGCCTGCGCCCCGTGCGCTATTTCAACGGCATTGAAACGCCCGTGAAGGCCCCGGAAAAGGTGGATATGGTCGTTTTCCGGGAAAACACGGAAGACATCTACGCCGGAATCGAATTCAAGGAAGGCTCCGAGGACGCCAGGCTGTTCTTTGAAACCATGAGCCGCGTCTTCCCGGACCGCATGAAAAAAGTACGCTTCCCGGAAAGTTCCGGCTTCGGCATCAAGCCCGTGTCACGGGAAGGAACGGAGCGCCTGGTGCGCGCCGCCATCGACTACGCCGTGGAAAACGGCCGGGAAAGCGTCACGCTGGTGCACAAGGGCAACATCATGAAATTCACGGAAGGCGGCTTCCGCGACTGGGGCTACGACCTGGCGCGCCGGGAATACGGCGCCCAGCCCATTGGGGACGGCCCCTGGCTCCGCCTTCCCAACGGCATCGTGATCAAGGACTGCATTGCAGACGCCTTTCTTCAGGAAATCCTGCTCCATCCGGAAAACTTCGACGTCGTGGCCACGCTCAACCTGAACGGGGACTACATCTCCGACGCGCTCGCCGCGCAGGTAGGCGGCATCGGCATCGCCCCCGGCGGAAACATCAACTACCTCACCGGGCATTCCATCTTTGAAGCCACCCACGGAACGGGCCCCAGACTGGCGGGACTGAACAAGGCCAACCCCAGCTCCGTCATCCTGTCCGCGGAAATGATGCTGCGCTACATGGGCTGGACGGAAGCCGCGGACCTCCTTATCCAGGCCATTGACCAAACCATTTCCGGAAAAACCGTCACCTTCGACCTTGCGGAAATGATTCCCGGCTCCACGGAACTCTCCTGCTCCGCCTTTGGAGACAGGCTGGTGGAAGCCCTGAGCTGAACGCGGTATTATCCATCTCAACCGGGGCCGTTCTTCCAGCGGGAAGAACGGCCCCTTGTTGTGAGTGGACAAGACGTGAAAAAAATGGCATCAAGACAGAATAATTTTCAAAACGGATTCCTATTCCCTGCCTGCTCAGAAAACCTCCCGCGGACCAAGAAATGCCAAGAAACCGGACATTCTTTGATAAAGAATCACACCCCTCCTTTTTCCAAAATGGAAGCAAGGGATGAAAACCAGGCTACTTGCCGGATTCCGGTTTAAAGCGGGCTGCTTCCGATTCGGCGGTAATTTTTGCCGGTTCAATATGCAGGAGCTTTTTCATGGCACGGCCCGGGTCACTCTCCGTCATGGGGAAATAATCAACATGATTACCCAGATCGTAGGCTCCCAGCAGTACCTGTGAGGAATATACGGTGGATGCAGGTTTAAAGTCCTCTGGATCTTCCCCCAGTTCTTTCACGTTCTTTGACTCAGAGAGAACATACGTTAAGTAACAACTGAGAGTTGTTTTTGTTACCGGAGGACTGCCCGCAGGCAGTTTCTGATATGGACTGGTCCACTTGACCAGAGCTTCCACCGGAATGTCCCCCCGGAGAGATTGAATGACACGAGCGTAAAACGTCGTTCCCTGGTCGGTACTTACATATTTGTAAATAATAACAGCCAGGACCACGTCGTTTTGACGTAATTTCCGGGCTGTCCCACGGAGAAAATTATCATGGTCATTGTCAATCTCCGCCTGCGTAGCTACGCGGGGAGGAGAGGAGGCAGTTTTAACCGGGATGTCCAGCACAGCCCGCAAATTATTATAGTAGGTGTGATCGGCAATAGGAAAGTTGAAACTGTACGATATTTCTTCGGTGCCATCTTGTGCGGTGGCTATATCCCCTTCTTCCTTTTGTAGTTTCCGCCAGGGATTGATGATATAAATTAGCTTGCCTGCCAGTGACTGCCACTGGTCAAGCGTCTCCTTGGGAATGTCACTGACCTCCTCCATGTAATTTATCCATCTTATTTTAGCTCCCACCGGGAAGTCTCGATGCGGCGACCTGACAACAGTGGCATATGAGGTCAGCTTTCCCTTGCCGTTTTTGGAAGAGGGAGGCTCCCATTCAGCCTTGTACACACAGGCCATGACGACCATATTGCCAGATCCCAGATAGGAAGAGAGAACTTCCATGTTGCCCTGCTGGCAGGAGATGATTTGCTCTTCATTCATGAGAGGGGCATTTGGACTGTCTGCCTTTATCTCCTGCATACCGGCAAAGAACAGGAATGGGAGGAGCAACAACAATTTCCATTTTTCCAATAATGACATGATATAAATATAAATGCGTACTTATAAAAAACAAGACGCAACTGTCGTGATATCCATCAACTTGTCCCATGTGTTTCTCCTTGAGCCAGCCTCCAATATATGCCCGCACTTCATCGTGTTCATGCCTCCTTTTGCGTAGCTTAACTGGCTATAGCAGTTGAGCAAAGCTTGTGTACCTTCTGATTCCAGGGTAGAAGGTGGAGCCTTCTTTCCATGAAAAAGCCCCGTTCTTGTTGCAAGAACGGGGCTGGTTTTATCATAAAGTCATTTTGTCACAAATTCCTTCCTTGCTACGTATCCTACCGAACGGCCCGGTGTGCCGTAACCGTCCCGGTAAGTCACTTTCATCAAATACTTCTTCCCCCTTTCCAAGGGATGGTGATAAATGACATGTTTCGCAAACCCCCGGATAGGAACCTGGAAGGGAATCCCGGGCTTCAACACGGCGAACTTCGTGTTCTCTACACTGCGTTCAACACGGTAACGCGCCCAGTAATAAGCCATTTCTCTGGCTTCTCCATCCCATATCTCCAGAATGATATCCGGTTTCAGACATTTTGAAGGATAGAAGCTGTCCAGCAGGCGCACTTCTTTCCGGCTTTTATTGGTAAAGACCAGGGTAAAATCCGGAAAAGGCTTGCCCGCCTCGACAGGTTCGGATGCCAGAACAACGGAACATTCCACCTCCTTGCTCTCCGGCCAAAAGTTGAATCCGCCTCCAAAAGACGGGAGGCAGGTCAACAGGATCAGGCAGGGAAGAAGAAGTTTTTTCATAAAAGTACGGACTCGGTTGTTTCCAGAACGCCATGGAAACATCCCGTTCCATGCCAGTTGCAGAAGAGCATTTCCAATTCAGCGGATTGCCCTTTCATCAATTTTTCGGAAATTTGGGAAATATCGACGGGAATGTCAAACCTGTATTCTTCTCCTGGAGACAGCTCAAGACATGGCAACTCTTGAGAGAAGGTGATTTTCCCTACCCTGGAATTCAATCGGTAGGTCCTCCCGGCCTGCAAGCTTGTGTAGAAAAAGAAATCCGACGTACGATCGTCAATCACATCGGGAAGCCTGACCACATTTCCGCTGATATTTTTCAAGCCGACTCTTATTCTTCCTCTCAACAAGTCCGCAGTATCCACAATGGACAACTGTAGAGGAACGAAAGCCTGAACCAATCAGTCTTCCGGTAGCCTGACGACCTTCCCTGAGCCTATCAACACGTTTAATGCGTTGTCCAATCATCCTTCGGAACATGAGAGGAAAGGTTAAAACAATGCAGGAATCAAGCGGAAAATAAATGTTATGAAAAGGGAATAAAAAATACATTTATTGATTATAAATAATTAAACATCAATTCTTTTCATTCGGAACAAAGAGCCTGCAAATTTGAATCCTGTCTGCGGAAATGATTCCCGGCTCCACGGAACTCTCCTGCTCCGCCTTTGGAGACAGGCTGGTGGAAGCACTGAGCTGAACACGGTATTATCCATCTCAACCGGGGCCGTTTTTCCAGCGGGAAGAACGGCCCTTATTGATGAGTGGACAAGACGTGAAAAAAATGGCATCAAGACAGAATGATTTTCAAAACGGATTCCTATTCCCCGCCTGCTCAGAAAACTTCCCGGGCCAGAAAATGGGTGGCCGCAGGAATTCTGGTGGCTCTGGTTGTTGAGGGAGCCAGCTGGTGGCGGGAATATGAAAGGAGGCCGCGGGACACCCAGATCGCGCGGAGGATTGAAATGTTCCACACCCGGACGGGCGGAACTCACCATTCTCTTGTCGAATCCCTGCGCCGCATCAATACAGGAAATTACCGCGCAGACAGGAATGAACTGAATGCGGCACTGGCAGGCATTCTTGAAGCCTCCCTTCCGGACGATGTCAAAACGCAGGGAATGCTGCTCATATGGGTGCGCCAACAAGGAGCCGACCTTTCATCCTTTCCCATTTTGAACCGCTCACTTTCCGAGGAACTTCTGGAATGGTGCCTGCAAAACGGGGCCGATCCCAACATGCAGGACAACCAGGGCAATACGGCCCTGCACTACCACCGGAACGAGAAAGAGCTTGCCATTCTCCTGAATGCCGGGGCTGATCCTTCCATCCGGAACAAGGAAGGCCGGACTCCTCTGGAAAACGCCGTTTTACGCGGTGAACCGGAAACGGTAAAAGCGCTGCTTCAGGAAGAGACTGCCGGCAGCTGACTGGGGAATCCTCCACAAGTCCATTCCCCCTTGACGGAATTACTTGCTGGAGCGCATCTCCTCTATCTGTTCCGGCGTGTAGGTTTCCCCTTCCATTCCGCCAAAGTGGCGGCGCAGGAAGGTCAGCAGGTCCGCCAGGTCGCGCGGGTCCGTAACTCCCGGAGGAAGCATGGTGGAGTTCCATTCCTTTCCGGCCACCGTGATCGGCCCCGTCAGCCCTTCGGTAATGATCTTGACGATTTCCGCGACAGGCTTTTCCTTCAGCCATTCCGATCCGGCCAGGGGCGGATACGTCACTTTGTCCCCCATGCCGTCGCTGCCGTGGCAAATGGCGCACTTGGAAAGATAGACGCTCCTTCCCTTTTCCATCACGGCGGCGGCGCGCGCCTTTTTCAGACGTTCCCTGTCCACTACGGGGGGATGGGCGGCATATTCCGGATGGATATGGGACATTTCCGCGAATGAATCCCCCGCGTCTCTTTTTCGTTCAGGCTCCAGTCTTCTGAGGGAGGACAGGTAGTCTAGCAGATGCCGTCCGCGGGAAGAGGGCGCCAGCTCCCACCCCGGTTCCGTGAGAACGGGAAGAGCCCCGGCGGAAGGCGCATTCCCCTGAATCCGGCGGTATTCAAACATGCCCGGCATGGCGGCGCATACGCTCCAGGGAGTTCTGAACTGGGGCTCCCGGGGATTGTAGAGATGCAGGGCCAGCCATTCCTGCGGCTGGGCGGCACGGCGCGTGCTTCTGGAAACGGCGTCTTCATATTCCAGCCTGCCTGCCGCGTATTCCGCCGCGTTGCTCAAGTCCGGCCCGACGGAGGCCACTCCCATTTGCGGCGCTCCTTCACGGTTGAATTCGGCATCCGCATCCTCCGGTTCGCTGACGCGGTAGGGAAAATCCGGGTCCGTTCCCCGGTCGATCGCCGTCTGCCAGTCCCTGCCGGACATGGAGCGGCGGATCACCTGGGTATGGCACAGCGCACACCCTTCCGCAGCGTAGATACGGGCGCCTTCCGCATCCTGGACGGGGCGCTTGACCTCCAGGGATGAAGGAGAAGGCGCATGCAGCAGGACAGCCGCCAGAGCCACGAAAATCACAGCAACGGCAGTTCCCAGAGCCGGAAGCATGCGGAGGGTTCCAGGTTGATCCGGTTTTCCGGCGGAATCCGGCTTCCACAGCCACAGGGCACCCGCCAGGCACGGAAGCATGGCTACGGCATGCACGCAGGCGGCCAAGCCCACCCAGCCGCTCATCAGTTCCGCACGCTTCGCATAGGGAAAAGCCGTCACATCCACGGAGGCGACCACGCCTACCGCGTAAGCCAGCAGCACGCCGCCAATTCCCGCCGCCAGCATCCACCAGGCCGGAGAAAGTTTTCCGGTTTCCGCGGGCCGGCCGGCCATCATCAGCACTCCGGCCCCCAGGAACGCCCACAGTTCCGCCTCATGCCAGGAGGAAAGGGAAAACTGCGCCGTTTCCGGCAGGCTTCCGGCAAACGCGTTCCAGGCCGCCGCCAGGGCCAGCAGGGAACATCCCGTTTTCAACCATGTTCCGGATTCCGTTCCGGAGGCCGTCCACAGATAGAGAGCCGCCAGCACGACAGCCGGGGCAGCGCACCAGGACCATATCATGCCGGCCTCCGCAAGCGCCCACGGCACGGGAAATCCCCGCAAACGGGCCAGGCCGCCGATCAGCGGAGCCGCCGCCAGCACAAGGGCCATCCAGACGGACAAGACGCGGAACCACCTGCCGGACGCCAGCCCCAGCCGGAGCGCCCCGGCGCCCAGCGCCGCACAGGCAAGCCCCCAGGAAAGGCAGGCTTCCAGGGAGGAGGAATCCAGCAGGCCGTTCATGGAGAGGGTCCGCGTATGCCACAGAACCAGAAGGGCCGCGGCCATGCACCCGGCGGAGGAGCAGAACAGGAGGCGCAGAGGCCACACCAGCGGCCCCGACCACACAGCGCAGGCCATTCCGGCGGTAATGAGGGCAAAAACAGGACAGACCCACCAGTCAAAGGGCATCAGCAGCAGCCCGCTGCCGTCTCCGGCCGCAATGGACGCCAAACCCAGGACCAGACAGCCGTGCCAGCACCACGCCGCCAGCCGGGTCCACTTCCCTTTCGTGCCGTTCATGCGGGAGAACAGGACCGGGAGGGCCCATCCATAAACCAGAATTCCGTAAAAGGCGAACATCAGGCGCCCCGCCGGCCACGGCAGAGGCTCTCCGAAGAGAAAGCCGAAGGCATACGCCAGCGACCATGACAGGCCCAGCACGCAGGCCGCCGCCAGCCAGAAGAGCGGCAGGCGCTCTGCCGGATGGAAGCCGGAAGCGGACGGAGCGGGAGCGGAATTCTTCATCATGACCGGGGAAATACGTTGCGGACGCTCAGCGCGCCCAGGATGGAAACGGCGGCAATGCCTCCCATCGCCGCCAGAAGCAGCAGAAGGGGCGTCCACGTTCCCCACGCATGTAATTCCAGCCCCAGCCGCGGGCAGAATATCCAGCAGGCTTCCAGCAGGGAACCGGCCAGGATGCACGCGCAGACGGAGAGGAGTGCGGAGGGCCTGTGCCGCAGCGCGGGGAACAGAAGAACGAGGAAGGGAACCAGCAACTCCAGAACCAGCGCGGCGGCCAGCACTCCGGACCACCCGGACAGGGCCGCCGTGTAAAAGGTCATTTCCCCGGGAATGGAGGCATACCAGGTGATAAGGTACTGGGAATAGGTGATGTAGGCCTTGATCAGCACCATGGCCGTCAGCATGCCGCCCATGCGGGTCCATGAAAGGGATTTTCCGCCTTCCAGCCTTCTCAGGCAGACGGCGGCCAGCACGGCAAACGCCAGGGAGGCAAGCAGAACCCAGGCAATCATGTACACGGGGAACATGGAGAGCGCCGCGCCGCCCGGACCGGCCAGCACGTCAAATCCCAGCACGCCCAGCGCCATGACCGCCGCAATCATGCTGAAGGCGGCGGCTCCGCGGTGGAAGGAACGCTTCCAGACGGAATCCCCGGCGGTCAGCGTCATCCATATCTGGGCCATGCTCCACGCCAGCACCGCCAGTATTCCCATGCGCACGTACAGCCACGCCGGGTTCCACCAGGAAAGATCGGACCAGTCCATCACGCTGAACGCCCGGACGCCGGGGGATGAAACATCCGCCACACCCCAGTAGCGGGCCGCTTCCGGAAAAATTACCGTCGTCAGGCAGCCGACCGTCCCCGCCAATGTCAGTACGCCGGGAAGGCTCCCCCACAATCCGGCGGCCAGCACGCGCCGCAGGGAGATTCCCCATCCGGCCCCCGTCACGCAGGACAGGCAGAGCCAGAACAGGCAGCCCAGGCAGATACCCGTGCCCAGCAGCCCCACGCTCATGCCGGCGGCGGCAAAGGGGCCGCGCATTTCATAAAGTTTCACGCCGAAGGCGGATATGTCGTCCCACGGCATCGCGATGTAGGACTGGCGCATCAGCACGCACCAGAGAAGCGCGGAGATCAGCCACAGAGCCAGCGCCAGGGAGCGCCCGGCCCAGCGGAATCCCGCCCTGTCCCTGCGCTCCCGCCCGGTTGATGCTGCATTCCTGTTCATGAGTAATGTCTTTCCTTTAATTTTCCGTTTTTTCTGCGGGGGAGGAGCCGGCCTGCATCTCCCGGACGACGGCCACCAGGCACCAGATTTCCCGCGCGCTCAGCACATGGCCGAAGGCCGGCATGTTGCCCTGCCCCAGGCGGATGCTCCGGAACATCCTGCCGGGGGAATAGGAGGCATACTTTTCATCCCGGAACGAGCCTATCTGCGGGTAGGATTCATAAGCGGCCATGTTTCCCCGGCCGCTTCCGTCCGGCCCGTGGCAGACGGCGCAGTGCACCGCGTACAAGACCCTTCCCTCCGCCAGGACGTCCCGGCTCCGGGAAACGCCGCCCAGTTCCAGCGGCATGGCTTCCTCATCCCCTCCCTGCGTCCGGCCGGAAGAAAAATAGGAGCCGTCCCCTGCGAAAACGTCCCGGAGGTCCCTGTCCCGCGCGGCATACGCCCCGCCCACGGACTGGGCCACGGCGCGCGGAGGCAGCAAACGGACCTTCCTGCCCGCAGGGGTGGAGGCGGCTTCCACGTGCTGCGCGTCCGTCAGCGGGCGCTCGCTCATGTTGTCAAAAATGTGGGGAACGGCTTTCCTGCCCCCGTCGTCATGAACCAGGAACCATCCTGCCGCCAGCACAGCCAGAACGGCAACCACCGCCAGGGCCCTTTTCACGAACGGCCTCCTTCCCCGCCAATATATTCGGCAGCCGCGGGATTCAGGGATACGGCCAGCGCAGCGGCGCGTTCTCCGTCCTCTCCTTCCAGCAGGATAAAATAACCGTCTCCGTGCTCATCCGTCCTGAAAAAATCGCAGTCAAAGGCCCAGTCGTACCATTTGGGAAGAAAAGCCCCTTTCAGGAATCCCAGGGCGGTCAGCACTCCGGCGCCCAGCAGGGTGCCTTCAAACAGGGGCGGAACATAGGCGGGCCAGCTTTCCCAGCCCTGCACCCGGCCCTGCGTCACCAGGGGGTCCGCACAGAACTGCGTCCAGTAAATCCACAGGGCCACGGCCAGAAAGCCGCACAGGCCGCCCGCCACCGCCCACAGCCGCACCCCCGCGCCCACGGCCCGTCCCGCATGGCGGTTGGCCAGCCGTACGGCGGCGCAGGGATAAGGCGCGCAGACTTCCCAGAGCAGACCTTCCTCCTTCAACAGCTCTTTAACGGCTTCCAGGAGGGACTCCTCGGAAGAGAACGAAAGCACCCAGCCGGATACGATGCGTTTTTTCATGCCCTGCCCTCCCTGTCCAGAGACTGTTGTTCCCGCACGTCACACAGGGAAAAGAAGGGCGTGACGCGTACCAGGATCATGTACAGGGCCGTAAACAGGCCCGCGCTTCCGGCCATCATGGCCAGGTCCGTCAGGCTGGGAAAGTAATCCCCCGCATTGGCCGCCAGCAGGGACGCCTTCAGGGAATCCACCACAATCCAGAACCGCTCCATCCACATGCCGGCAAGCACCCCCAGAGCCACCACGACGATGACGAGCGGATTGGTCCGCAGGGAGCGGAACCAGAACAACTGGGGCAGAACCACGTTCCCGGCGATCATGGCGGCCATGAAAACGGCGCCCACCGGATTCCGTCCCGGGAACAATTCCGGAGCGCCTCCATTCAGCAGCACGGCCATGTGCTCCCACAGGTACATGGCCCCCATCACCAGGGCCAGGGCCAGCACGAATTTGGAACTCAGATTCAGGATGGCGGGCGTGATCGCCTCCCGCACGCCGCTTCCGGCCATCAGCCGCCGCACCGCCAGCAGAATCAGCTGCACCATCGCCATGCCGCTCAAAATGGCGCCCCCCACGAAATAGGGCGGAAAGATGCTCTGGTGCCAGCCGGGCACCTGGGTCACGGAAAAGTCAAAGCTCACCACGGAATGGACGGAGACCACCAGCGGGGTCAGAATGGCGGCGAACAGCAGGCTGGCCTTCTCATAGGCCCTCCACTGCCGCCCGGTTCCCTGCCAGCCCAGCGCCAGCAGCCCGTAGCGGCGTTTCAAGCGCCCCGTGCAGCAGTCGCGCAGCAGGGCGAAGTCCGGAATCAGGCCAATGTACCAGTAAGTCAGGGAAAGCAGGAAGTACGTGCTGACGGCCATCACGTCCCACATCAGGGGGGAGGCCATGTCCGGCCAGATGCCGCTCACCTCCGGCAGGGGTCCGGCCATCCAGGCCATCCAGACGCGCCCCACGTGGACCACGGGGAACACGGCGGCGCACACCACCGCGCACAGGGTCATCAGTTCCGCCCCGCGGGCGATCGGGCTTCTCCAGGACTGGCGCGTCAGCAGCAGCACGGCGGAAATCAGGGTGCCCGCATGCCCCAGCCCTATCCAGAAGACGAAATGCACGATGTCCAGCCCCCACACCACGTTGTTGTTCAGCCCCAGCACGCCCACGCCTTCCGCGGCGATGCGCCAGGAACTCCACCCCACGCCCCAGGCGGCCAGCAGAACGCTGGCGACAAACACGCACCACCACACCGGCCCCAGCGGCTTGCGCACTTCCGCCAGCATGGCCTTTACGGGAATCCCGGCGGACAGTGTTGAAGGCGTCGAATCATCCATGGCGGCAATCGTGGAAAGGCTCGCTAAAGATTACTTGCCGCTCCGCCAGCGTCAACCTAAAAGACATGACATTTCCCGTATGCACACTGCGCACCCGGTGAAAAACATTGATTCCGGAAAAGCATTCATTAGCATGGCCCTTGAAGGAACAAGCCGCGGATTTTCCGGAACACGACGCCGAACCGATATGAAACAAGCCGAATCCAGTCATCATCCCCTTCCCCCTCATGCGGGAAAAGATTCCGAACATATTTGCATCAAACGCAAATACCTCATCTGGTTCCTGCTCGTATCCCCTGTTCTCATCATCTTGTTACTTGTTCTGGAACATCATTTCATTCCCCAAATAACCCATCTGCCTTATCCGACAAGCATTTCCGAATTTGCCAACCAGTTTATCCTGGCCAGCACGCTGTTCACGGGGCTGGCTTTTTCCGGCCTGGTCATCACCATTCTGCTTCAATATACGCAATGCAAGCAATTGTCGGAGCAGCAATGCCTCATGAACAGGCAAATGTTTGAGAATTCCTTCTATAACCAATTGCATCATCTGCACAATCTGGTCAACAACACCCAAATCACTTTTTACAGGAATTGCCGGTCTCCCTATCTGAAAACCGGACATGAAGGGTTCTCCCATCTGTTCGACGTCGTTCAGTCCGTCGGCCTGAAGCTGCAAAACTGTAAAAAGCGTTCCCTCTCCGAGGAAAATACCATCCGCCAGGCGGATGCCTCCATTTCCCCGTTTTTAAGATCGTTCTTTTCTTTCGCCCACATGCTCTTTGGAAATGCGAATTTTTCCGGCGAAGAAAGAGAACACTACGTTTCCCTGTTATCCGACAGCCTTTCCTTCAAAGAGGCTTATATCCTGGGAATATACGGACGGACCTACCAATTCAATTACGCGGAAAAAAAGATCAACGAAGTTTTAACGTACATGAACCGGCGCCGCCTGTGGCAAAAGGACGTCATTCAGGATGTCTTTGGCTCCCAAAGCATTTTCTCCATATTCAAAGCCGTCGTCAACCGGGACAACAAGGACCTCCCGGAAGAATAGACGGCCATTCGCATCCAGCTGAAACGCGACCCGCCCTTCCCAAATTCTTTTTCCATGGAAATGCCATTTTCACCATCCGGAGCCCTCATCAAGCATCCTTTCGCCGGCCTGCTGCTGGGGGAAGGACCGTTCCGGGAATCGGCCGTTCCTCCCGAATCCGGAGCCGCCTTTTACGTCAATACGTTCAGGCTGGACGATCCCCTGCCCTGGAAGATTCCCGCTGCCTTGCATTCCCTTCCCGAGCCGGAGGACGGACTGCCCCCCGCTCCGGAAATCCGCTGGGAGGCCCCGTCCCCGGACGCCTATGCTCAGGTGTTCACGGAAATAATGGGGCAGATCGCCTCCGGCCGCCTGGTCAAGAGCGTCCCGGCCACACCCCAGTTCGGGGAGCTTCAGCCGCCGCACGTTCCGCGGGAACTCATCCGCAGGGCCTTCGGAAGCTCCCCCTCCCATTATCCCTATGCCTGGTGGACGGAGAAGGAAGGCTTCTGCGGAGCGTCTCCGGAAACCCTGTTCCACCAGCAGGGCCGCCGCCTCACCACAATGGCCCTGGCCGGAACGGCGCGGCCGGAGGATGAAGGCGTATTCATCAACGACGACAAGGAAATCCGGGAGCATGAAATCGTGGCCGGGAGCATCCTCTCCCGCCTGTCCCCCTGCGGCAGCGTCAGCCGCACGCCCCGCCGGGTGCTGAATCTCGGCACGCTGATCCACTTCGTCACCTACCTGACGCTGGAGGCGGACCGCCCCCTGCCGCCCGACCACTGGATTCGCCTGCTGCATCCCACGCCCGCGCTGGGTTCCCAGCCACGCACGGAGGAGACGCTCGCCCAGCTGGACGACTGGCGTTCCCGCCTGCGCTGCCCTCCCCATTTCGGCGCGCCCTTCGGCCTGCTGCTGGACGGGGATTTTTTCTGCCTGGTAGGCATCCGCTCCATGTACTGGCAGGGCCGCAGGCTGGCCCTGTGCACGGGAGGGGGCGTGGTGGCTTCCTCCACCCTCACGCACGAATGGCGGGAACTGAAGCTGAAAAGGGAGACGGTCAGGCACAGCTTCCACCTGCCTTGATTTCTGTTCCCTCCTTCCCGTTTATGCGGAAAACAGGTTTTCCCGGTCCCAAGTGACGGAAAGGCGGTCAAATTTGCCCTCCACGGGAATTCTCCATACCCTGCCGTCCCTCCTGACGGAACCGCAGGGAATGCCGTCCATGGCCGCCGCGACGGAAACCGCATCCGACAGGCCGTGCAGCACCACTTCCGCGGATTCATGGAAGGCGCAGGGGTCTCCCCTACAGGTCCATGACAATTCCAGGGAGGAAGGGCCGCCCCGGAAAAGGAATTCGTGCTCGGCGCATTCCCCGTGCCTGTAGCCGTAACCGTCTCCCGCATCCTCATACAACCGGGATTCCACTTCCCCGGACGGGGCCCACCAGACATCGAGCGACAGCGGAGGCCGCGGGATTTCCCCAACATACTGCTGGACGGGCCAGCGCGGCACCACCGCCCCGCCGCGGACATACACGGGCAGGAAGTCCAGCGGGCACTTCACCCACACGTCCCTCCCGGTTTCCCTCATCAGGCTGTCGTCATGGTAGGAATACCAGACGCCCTCCGGAATGTAGAGAAAACGGCCCCCTTCCTGCGGTTCATGAATGGGGATGACGTACAGATGGTCCCCGAAGAAGAATTCCGCGCCGCGCCAGTAGGTGTCCATGTTCTCGAAACACTGGAGCGCCAGGGAGCGCAGCACGGGCATGCCCGTTTCCGCATAACGGTGGAACTGGGTATAAATATAGGGAAGGAGGCGGTAGCGCCCTTCTATGGCGGCTTTCACGTATCCGGCCGCTTCCAGCCCGAACATCCAGGGTTCCTGGCCGCCGAATTCCCCGGAGGAATGGTTGCGGAACAGGCCGTGGAAGGCGGCCATCTGCATCCAGCGGCAGAACAGTTCCGGCGTGGGGTGGCCCAGAAAGCCCCCCGCGTCCGACCCGGCAAAGGAGATGCCGGAGGCGGCAAGGCGCTGGCACTGGAAGTTGGCCAGCTTCAAATGCTCCCAGTTGGAGCGGTTGTCCCCGGTCCAGGTGGCGGAAAAACGCTGCAATCCCGCAAATCCGGACCGGGAGAGCAGGAAGGGCCTTCTGCCGGGGGCATGGCGCTTCATCGCCTCCCGGGAGGCTTCCGCCATACACTGACCGTAAATATTGTGGGCTTTTTCATGGGAACAGGGCATGCCGTCGTACTCGTGCCGGGTATCCATCGGGAACGTGCGGTCCGGGAAAACGACCGGCTCGTTCATGTCGTTCCACAGGCCGCAGACGCCGATTTCCTCAATGTCCTTCCTGTACAGTTCCGCCCACCAGTCCCGTACGGCGGGGGAGGTGAAGTCCGGAAAGTTGCACAGCCCCGGCCAGACTTCCTCCGACAGCAGGTTGCCCTCCGAACGGCGGCAGAAATAGTTGCGTTCCATGCCCTCCCTCCACACCGGGTGTTCCGGGTTGATCCTGACGCCGGGGTTCACGATCAGCACCGTCTTGATTCCCTGCTCCTTCAGCGTGCCGACCATGCCCGCGGGATGCGGAAAATTCTGCAAATCCCACGTGAACCCCTCCTTGTTCCTCATGTAGTGCTGGTCCAGGTGTACGGCGTCGCAGGGGATGCCCAGGTCCCGGAAGCGCTCCACCAGGTTGAACACGGCCTTGTCCGGGTAATAGCTCCATTTGGACTGGTGGTAGCCCAGGGCCCACAGGGGCGGCAATTCCGGCGTGCCGGTAAGGCGCGTGTAAGCGGCCACAATGTCCAGGGGACGGCGGTCGTAGATGAAGTAATAATTCATCAGGCCGCCGAAGGAGCCGAAGGAAAGAACCGTTTCATCCGTCGCGCCGAAGTCAAAGTAGGAGCGGCACGTATTGTCAAACAGCAGCCCGTAGGCCCTCCCTTCCCTGAGGCTGAGAAAAAAGGGGATGCTTTTGTACAGGGGATCGGATTCCTCGTGAAAATCGTAATGGTCCGCTCCCCACATGGAGAAATACTTGCCCCTCAGGTTCAGGGCGCAGGGCTTGTCCCCCAGGCCGAAGAAGTGTTCCGTGTCCTGAAGATGTTTCCGGATCCATACGCGGCAATCCCCCGTCCAGTCCTTGGATTCCCGGCCGAATCCGCTTTCATCCGTGAGCAGCGGCTCGTCCGTGACAATATCGTAAAAATCCACTTTCTGCTCTTCCGTCCGGACGCGAATCCGCAGCAGGCGCGTTTCAATGACATGAATTCCCGGTTCGTCATATTCCCGGATTTCTGCGCCTGGCGCCACGTATTCCGGACTGACGGCGTAACTCGGCTCATCTTCAGCCACCGCGCCGGGAAAATAAGCCACCCTGACGAGACCCTCTTCCGCAATCCACACGCTGAGAGTTATTTTGGAAATGACGTTTCCATACTCCCGCCTGATCACAGGGCCGCGGACAAGGGGCAGTTTCCGTTTTTCAGTGTTGTGGAAGGCGGCGCACATGGGAGCAAAAGAAGGGAAAATAAGGAAACGCTCTGCCCATGCTAATCAATTCCATGACGAACGCAAGATTGAACTAAACCACCATTTTTCTTTTCATTAATAGAACAAAATTACTAATTATTACTCTAGACCGGACATGAAAAATTTGATTTTATGGTTGTGGTGTATAACACGCCGTACCACTGCATTCTTCCCGACACCGACAACCCACATCAACCAATGAGTAATATCAAAGTTCTTACATTAGGGTGGGAGTTTCCACCACTGGTTAACGGAGGTCTGGGCATCGCCTGCCTGGGTCTTTCCAAAGCACTGGCAAAAAAGGTGGATTTAAGGGTGATCGTTCCCAAGGCCGATCCTTCCGTCCACACGGACGGATTCCAGCTCACGGGTCTCAACAACGTCTCTTTCCGGGAAGTGGAGCAGGTGGACCGCAAGTACTCCTATGAAAGCTTTGCCATGGTGGAGCACGCCCCCATTGAACTGGACCCCTACACCACGGTGGAAGGAGAGACCGGCATGATCCAGTTCACGCAGGAAGGGCGCATTTCCTTCTCCAGAACCCACGAGGCGGACCTACAGCTTTTCAAAAACAAGGAAGACCTCTATGCCGGGGACCTGGCGCTGAAGGTCATTCAATTTTCCAAGATCGCGGCCAAAATCGCCATGCAGCAGGACTTCGACGTCATCCACGCCCACGACTGGATGACCTACCTGGCCGGGGTAGAAGTGAAGAAGGCCACGGGCAAGCCCCTGGTGGTGCACCTGCACGCCTCCCAGTTCGACCGCGCCGGAGCGGATGCCCGCGGCTGGATTTACGACATTGAAAAATTCGGCATGGAACAGGCGGACGCCGTCATTCCGGTCAGCAAGTACACGGGCACCATCGTCAGCGGCCATTACGCCATTGACCCGCACAAAATCTTTCCCATCCACAACGGGGCGGACCCGGTCAAGGTCTTCAAGGGCAAGAAGAAATTCCCGGAAAAGCTCGTGCTTTTCCTGGGACGCCTCACCGCCCAGAAGGGCCCCGGCTTCTTCCTCCAAATCGCCGCCAAGGTGCTGGAGCAAACGGACGACGTGCGCTTTGTCATGGCCGGGACGGGGGAAAAACTGCGCCAGTTGATCGAATCCGGCGCTTTCAAGGGCGTGGGGGACAAATTCCACTTCACCGGTTTCCTGAACAAGGACAAGGTGAACGACCTGCTCTCCATCACGGACATCTACTGCATGCCCTCCGTATCGGAACCCTTCGGCCTCTCCGCGCTGGAAGCGGCCCAGTTCAACATTCCCGCGGTCATCTCCAAGCAGTCCGGCGTGGCGGAAGTCATGAAAGGCGCGCTGAAGGCGGACTTCTGGGACGTCAACAAGATGGCGGAACACATCGTGAACCTCTGCACGGACGAAGAGCTGTACCGCAAGGTGGTGGAACAAAGCACGGAGGACATCAAGGCCTCCACCTGGGATTCCGCCGCGGACAAGGTCATCAGGGTTTATGAACATGTGCTGAACCGCTAACCGGCAGAAAACATACCATCCGCATCCACCAATCATCCAGCCCTCCTCCGTCCATGAGCAACATATCCCTCACCTTCGTAGCGCACCAGCCCAACCGCCTGATTCATTACGATTTCTTCAAGATAGGCGAACACGCCTTTTATGAAGACGACGACCTGAACGCACGCGTCTTGAGCACTGTTGCGGAACGCTGCTACTTCCCGGCCAACAGGCTGATGAAGCAGCTGATCGAAATGACGGAGGGAAAATTCCGCTTCGGCCTGGCGCTCAGCGGCGTCATTCTGGAACAGGCCCTGTACCACAGGCCGGACCTCATCGCCTCCTTCAAGGAACTGGCGGAAACCGGATGCGTGGACTTCCTGATCATGCCCTACTACAACTCCCTGGCCTCCGTGTATTCCCCTCAGGAATTCGCGGAACAGATCGAGGAGCACAGGGTATTGATCAAAAAACTTTTCCATCAGGAATCCGACGTGCTGATGAATACCGGCATGCTGTACTCCAACGCCATTGCCGCCCAGGCGGAAACGCTCGGCTTCAAGGGCATCATGGCGGACGGCAATCCGGCCATGCTCAAGGGATTCCAAAGCAATGAAGTGTTCCTGGCCCCGTGGGTGTACACCACCACCACCATCTTCCGCAACCGGGAACTGTCCAATGACCTGGCCGTGATGCGCACCAATCCGGAATGGCCCGAATACCCCCTTTCCCCGACCACGTTCGCGGACTGGCTCACGCACCAGCAGGGCAGCGTCACGACGCTCTCCATGGACTATGAAACCCTTGGCGAACGCCAGTCGGACGCCACAGGCGTTTTCGAATTCTGGCGCACCATGATCATTTCCTGCCTGGATGCCGGCAACCGTTTCATGACCCCGTCCGAGGTCGTGCGGGAAATCAAGCCCCTCTCCGTCTGCGAATGCACGCAGGAGATGACCTGCTCCACCTTCGGCACCATGTCCCATTGGAACGGAAACGTCATGCAGGACGAAGCCATCCGCAAAATCTACCGCCTGGAAAAGCCCGTGAAAGCCGCCAATGACGAGGACCTCACGCACGTCTGGCGGAAGCTTCAGAGCGCGGACCACTTCCATTACATGGAAAAGGAAAACTCCTTTACCCCGTACGCTTCCGCCTTCGACGCGTACATTTATTACATGAACGCTCTGGCGGACCTCCAGATCCGCGTCAAGCGGGAATCGCCGAAAGCCGCCGCCGTCTGACATGCTTCATCAGGCATTCCGGAGTGCCGCACGTCTCTGCGGCAGCTTCTGGAATATTTCCGGGCCGCGAGGAAGGCGTTATTTCCTTTTAACAATTTCACGCATCTGCGCCTGCCCATGTTTCCCATGGCCGGCAAGGGCCTGCGATATTCCCGGAAAACAGCTTTAAACCATTTTCCCGCTGGACCATGGTAGTTCCCGCATCCGGACAACGGACGGCAGTCCGGCAAATGCGATTTCCTTTTTTCAGGAATAAACCCTGCCGGAGCGGCTATCACGGCACGCGGGAACGGGATGAATGAATGCCTGCGTCCGGCCTTCTCTCCATTTTTATTGACTCCACTTGGAGTCCGTATTAAAAATATTTAACAATAAAGTTAAATGTAAAATGAATAATCCAGCTTCCCTGCAACATACGCTCAGGGCCCTGGCTGACCCCACGCGCCGTGAAATTCTGGAAATACTTAAAAACGGCGCCATGCCTGCCGGAGAAATTGCGGAACATTTCAGCATCACCGGAGCCGCCATCTCCCGCCACCTGTCCGTTCTGAAAGAAGCCGATCTTGTCCGCGACCACAGAGACGGCAAATTCATTTTTTACGATGTCAACCTGAGCGTCCTCCAGGAAATACTGGTCTGGATAGGCAATTTCAAGGCGGCCCGCGAAACATCCTCCGGCAAACGGGACAAAATCATCGGAACGCAGCCCAACCATTAAACGCCATGCAGCCATCCCCGCACCCAGCTCCATCTTCCCCGTCCTGGTGGACCGGGCCGATTTTCAGCGAACTTGCCATCGCCCTGTTTCCCGTGTTGACTTACTATGCCGCCGTATCGTCACGGCTGCCCGCCCGCGTCGCCGTGCATTTCAATGAGTACGGCATTCCCACCCGTTTTGCGGATAAGGACAGCATGGACGCCCTCCTGGGATTCATTGGCCTGGGAATCCTGGGTTTCCTTATCGGGAAGGTTCTCCGGCTGATCATCCTTCTGCTCATTCATTTCAGCAGGAATGAAAACAACAGGAGAATTGGTGCGAAGATGGCCACATACGTGGAATTCTTCCTGGTCGTCCTGTTTTCCTATCTTTGCCTGGCCATTCAAAAGACAAGCCTGACCAATACGGTCAGTCTGGGAGACACGGCCAAAGTCATCTTCATAGGCATGAACATATTCCTCCTGCTCATGGTCAACGTTTGTCCCAAGATAGCGCCCAACAAATGGTTGGGAATACGCACCCCTTACGCCTTCAGCAGTGATGAAGCATGGGTAAGGGTTCAACGCCTTGGCGGCAGGTTCCTGTTCTGCGGAAGCCTGTTCAACATCCTTGTGACGCTCTTCCTTCCCGGTTCCTTTCCTGTAATCTTCATGTTTAACATGGCCTCCCTCCTGCTCCAGGCATTGGTCATATTTCTCTGGAAGCCCCACAGGAACAGGACTGAAATTCCACCTTCGTCCGGCAGCGGCGCCTGTTGATGACCGTCCCGGGCGTTTTCTTCTGAAAAACATTGGCTGGGGAAAAATCCAAGGAAAGGGAGACGGTCGGCAGGGAATGCTTCTCATGGACAGATGAAATATGACACTCCCCATATTCTCCATGCGCCTCAACGGTCAAACGGCAGACCCGGCATGACCGGAAACCTGGAAGGAGGAAAATACCCTCCCTTCCCCGCACTGCGGGAAGCCATGCCGGGTGTGATGAGTAATGGGAGCGTCCCGCTCCCACGAGGAAATCATCACTCTGTTTGGCGAAAAAGGAATCAAGACCTCCTGTGCGCCCCGGTATTAACTCCCTGAGCTGATGCGGAGTAAAACAAGGATCATGGAAAAGGATTCAGGAACGTGCAGAAAGAAGCTCAGTCCCGCCCCCCACACGCCCTTACACCTCAGGATGCAAAATGCTGGCCGGCCCTGCGCCGTGTCGCGGCATTTCAAGAGTGATTTGACCTGACGCCGGGGCTTTTTCCAAGCAGACGGTCCAATCCCGGTCCGGGAAACCGTCAATACCCGATTGCCAGGCGCTTCAATTTATTGCGCAGAGTGATTTTCTGGGCGGAAGAAACGCGTTCCACGAACAGGATGCCGTTCAAATGGTCGCATTCATGCTGAAGGCAGCGGGCGAGAAGGCCGTTGCAGTCTATCGTCACCCGTTTGCCGTCCAGCAGCGTCAGAGTAGCCCTGACGAAGTCCGGGCGCACGACGGAGGCGCGTATCTTCAGCACGCTCAGGCAGCCTTCATGGCAGGGATGCATGGGGCCGTAGGGCTCCAGCACCGGATTGATAAACTTCAGCGGCATGATGTCGGACAGCTGTTTGTCCTCCCCGTCCACTTTCAGCCAGGTGACGGATTCCTCCTCCGCCGGGATGTCGATCACGACGAGCTGCACGGGCACGTTCACCTGCGGGGCGGCAAGGCCGACTCCCTCGGCGGCGTACATCGTCTCCAGCATGTTGTTCGCCAAGTCTTTCAAACTGGCGTCAAGATGTTCCACGGGGCGGCATTTTTCTTTCAATACCGGATTTCCATACTGTACGATTTCCAACAACATGCGGGAGGGTGTTCTTTCTGGAGGATTTATGGTGCGGGGGATTTGCTGATTTCTATTCTGGCAGGAACTTCCCCGGCGTCAATACCCACAGACGTCAGCGCGTCCCAAATGCCTACGATGACGCCGAAGGCCGCCTTTTTGTCCACGTCAAGCTGAAGCTTGATGTCCGGATTTTCCTTTTTCAGCCTCTCCAGGGCGGCCGGCAGTTCGTCGATTTCCACCAGGTACCCGTTCAGGGAGATGGAGGATTCCTCCGTCACGGCCAGCACGGCGCGCTGTTCCGTGGAGGGGGCGCCTTCAATGAATTCCGCTCCCGGTACGTCTATCTTCAACAGGGTCTGGGGCTTTTTCCACTGGGTATGGACGATGAAGAAGATGAGCAGGATGGTGAGGATGTCGATCATGGGGACGATGGGCACCCCCATGGTTCTTCCTTTTTTACGGTAAAACTGCATGGCCGGATCAGCGTTGGGAATGATAGCGGAAGGAAATCAGCTCCGTGAGCAGCACCTCCATGAACGCGGAAATGCGCTCCAGCTTGCGGGAATAATAGACATGGGCGATGACGGCGGGCGTGGCGATGGCCAGACCGGCGATCGTGGTGTTCAGCGCCTGGGCGATGCCCTGGGCGATCTGGCCGTGACTTTCATCCATTCCGAAGACGCTGAATATTTCAACCAGCCCGCTGGCCGTACCCAGAATGCCGAACATCGGCGCAATCATCACGATCATGTCCAGCAGGGGCAGACCAGCCTGAAGCGTGACGAATTCCTCCCGCGCCTTGACCTGGATCATTTCCTTCATGGACGCTTCATCCTCCATGCGGGAATTCAGGGTTTCCAGGACCAGCCTGCCCAGCACGGAACGGGAGGCGAGCGCCCGTTCTTCCAGTTCCCTGCGGTCCAGGCCTCCCTGCATGTACTGTTCCACGGCGCGCACCAGCCTGTCCGGGGCGATTCCCCGCCGCCTCATGTTGAACATGCGGTAAATGATGGCGGCAATGAGCAGGATGGAACAGGCCGCAAGCGGGTACATGAAGATGCCGCCGGCCTGGAAGAAGGTGATGCAGTCCTTGATGAAATTCATGATGGTATGTCAATGGATGGTGGTTATGGAATAACTGTGTTGGTTGGTTTTAGAAGTTGAAGTCAAAGTACATTTCCAGCGTCTCTCCCACGAGTTCGTTCCTCACTTCCGGCGGCATCGCGGGAAGCTTGGCGAGCTTGATGGCAAGGAAGGTAAAGGATTTCTGCACCTCGCTGGCCCCCACGCGGGAGGTCTGCCTCATGGAAGTGACGTTCCCGTTTTTGGCTATCAGAATGCGGATGCGGACGGTTCCCGCGACGATCAGGTCACGGTTCAGATCACATTGGCGGTACCACTGTTCACCGATGGCGCGGTAAACGATCATCTGGTACCTGCCCAGGGGAGTGGCTTCCACATCCAGGGTGGGACGGCGGCCAAAGCTGAATTTGCCCGTCAGCTTGGTCTTCCGTTCATGCGTCTTGAAACCGGGCTGGTTTTCCGCATTGAACATGGGATCGTACAGGGGCTGCTTCTGCGGAGGCCGCGCATTGGGGGGCAGCTGAAGGTCCGGAAGATCGAGGGGGGACCGGTCCGCGCCCCTGGCGATGCTTTTTGCCAGTTCCTTCAGGGCGTCCGGTTCTTCCGGCCTGCCGGGCCGGGGCAGCGTGACCGCATGGGGAAGCTGCATGACATGTTCCCGCGCAGGCGTCCTGTCCTGCCGGGCAAGGCCTTCTTCCCCGGCGGCGGAGGGGGAGCCGGTGGCATTGGGGGAAAGATTCGGTGCGTCCGGATGGCCCGGCGGAGGGGAGGACGGGTCCAGCGGCTGGAAGGGCATGCTGGCGGAAGCCCCCGGATCCGCGTCCTTATTCCCGTCGCGCTCATGGCTCATGTCGCCGTCCTGCCTTTCCTGGTCAAACAGGACGATTTCCCCGTTTTCCCGCTCTTCACCGTCCTGGGCGGGCATGTCCCTGCTGCTGTCCGGGTCCTTGCGGCCGCCTTCCCGGCGCGTATTGCGGTTGCTCTGGAACCGGGGAGTTTCCGGTCGGGTGGCGCTCTCCTGTTCCTCACTGGTTTTCACCACGGAAGGCAGCCGTTCCTGCGAAGCCTGCCTATTGCCCTCCTTCTCCGGCTCCACCTTCCTCACCATGCGGGCCGTCACCACCACCTGGCGGCGCGCCTCCGCCGGCCGGGGAGAGGACAGCCATTCCTCCGGCACCAGATAAGTGCCCGCCAGCAAAAACAAATGGGCCAAAACGGACAGCAAAAGACACGCGCCCCAGGAAACCCGGAACAGCCTGCCTTGCCGCCGTTGATTGAAACTCATGGGGGTAACCATTCCACGGTTCGGTGATGAATGCAATGGAGAAAGCAGACATGTTTGCAAACGATTCCGCAATTTAGTATTGCACAAGCCTGCGCGCGAAGACATAATTGTCAGCGATTATTCACACGGCCGCCTATACCGCACAGAAGGCGTCTCCTTATCATACTTAACACCTCCATTACATGGCCAATCTCAACAAAGTATTTTTAATGGGCAACCTCACTGCCGATCCCGAACTGCGCTACACGCCCAAGGGCACGGCCGTCACGGACATCCGCCTTGCCATCAACCGCTATTACGCCGGAGACAACAGCGAACGCCAGGAAGAAACCACCTTCGTGGACGTCACCCTCTGGAACCGCCAAGCGGAAGTGGCCGGCAACTACCTCAGCAAGGGGCGCGGCGTCTTTGTGGAAGGGCGTCTTCAACTGGATTCCTGGGAAGACAAGGCATCCGGCCAGAAGCGCACCAAGCTGCGCGTGATCGGAGAAAACATCCAGCTCTTCCCCCGCGGCGGCGATTCCTCCGACATGGGCGGCGCCCCCCGCCAGCAGTCCGCTCCCCGTTCCAACAACTACGGGCAATCCCAGGCCCCTCAGAACTACAATCCTCCCCCCATGCCTTCCAACCAGCAGCAATCCAACGACTTTGGAGACATGGACGACGAGATTCCATTCTAAAGCCCCAGGAATCCATTGATAGCTTTCCCAAGCCGCCTTTCCTCCGGGACAGGCGGCTTTTTCATGGCCAGGACGAATTTGCCAATAAACAAGAGATATGGGGAATACTCCCCTTTCCTTTTCTTTTTTCCAAGATAAGCGGTTTCTCTCCCGGAAGCTTCATCAGATTAAAAGTACCTCTTCACGGGATTAAACATTCCCCACCTTCCCAAAGGAATGGGCCGCACAACAAAAACAGGCCGCATTTTCCCGTATTCGGAATATTGATTTTCCGCTGCCGTATTCAATAAACAGGTCCGGAATACTTAAAAAACGGCCTCTGCATCTATGAAAAAACCGTTTTCCTGCAATGGAACGGGAGGAATATTTTATTCACACCGCCTGAAAAACAGGCAACCGCCTGCCAAGTGAATTTACACTTTTTCTCCTGCTTGTTTTTTCTCAATTATTAAACATGCATCCATTCTCGATTGACGACCGTTCCGAAATTTCGTTAAGTCAGGCCTGCCATGATGAAAATTTCCACCAGGGGACGTTATGCCTTGCGCCTGATGATCGATCTTGCGCAGCATCAGAACAAGGAATACATATCTCTCAAGGAAATCTCCATCCGCCAGGACATCACGGTCCGTTATCTGGAACAAATCATCGCCATCCTGCTGAAAGCGGGTTTTGTGCAAAGCTCCCGGGGAAAATCCGGCGGCTACCGCCTGACCAGGCATCCCCGTGAATACACCACGGAAGCTATCCTCAAATTGACGGAAGGTTCCATGCTGCCCATTTCCTGCGTAACCACGGAGAGCAATCCGTGCCCCCGCGCAACAAAGTGCACCACCCTGCCTTTCTGGCAGGGCCTGCAGGAAGTCATTGAAGACTATCTGAGAAACGTCACGCTGGAAGATCTGGCCATCCAGCAGAAGGAGGCCGGATGCGACTACGGAGCCGGCATTTGACCCCTCCGGTACGGCCGGAATACCTTGCCCGCCTTTTTCCCTTTCTGGCCCTCATGCCCCACTTTTTTCAGCCGGTACTTGACATGGGTCCCTTCTTTCACTATCTATTTCCTAGTTTTCCGATAGGAATATAAAAACATGAGCAGAAAATATCGATTTGAAACACGCCAGCTCCACGTGGGCCAGGAGAATCCCGACCCGGTTACGGACGCCCGCGCCGTTCCGATTTACGCAACCACTTCCTACGTCTTCAAGGACTCCGCGCAGGCCGCCGGACGTTTTGCCCTGGCGGAGCCGGGCAATATTTACAACCGCCTGATGAACCCCACGGCGGACGTTTTTGAAAAACGCATCGCCGCGCTGGAAGGCGGAGCCGCCGCGCTGGCCGTAGCCACCGGGGCCGCCGCCATCACCTACGCCATCCAGAACATCGCCCGCGCCGGGGACCACATCGTTTCCGCGGCCACCGTGTACGGAGGCACGTACAACCTGTTTGCCAACACGCTCGCGGAAAGCGGGATTGAAACCACCTTCGTGGACGCCGGGGACGTGAACAATTTCTCCAAGGCCATCCGGGAAAACACCAAGGCCCTGTACGTGGAGAGCCTGGGCAACCCGAACTGCGATATTGCGGACATGGAAGCCCTGGCGGAAATCGCCCATGCCCACGGCATTCCCCTCATTGTGGACAGCACCTTCGCTACGCCTTTCCTGTTCCGTCCGCTGGAACACGGCGCGGACATCGTGGTGCATTCCGCCACCAAATTCATCGGCGGCCACGGTACGGTAATGGGCGGCGTGATTGTGGACGGAGGCAGGTTCGACTGGACGCAGAACGACAAATTCCCCGGCCTTTCCAAGCCCAACGCCAACTACCACGGCGCCGTGTTTTCCGAGGTGTGCGGCAATCTGGCCTACATCGTCAAAATCCGCGCCACCCTCCTGCGGGACACGGGAGCGACGATCAGCCCGTTCAACTCCTTCCTGCTTCTCCAGGGGCTGGAAACCCTTTCCCTCCGGGTGGAGCGCCATGTCCAGAACGCCCTGCGCGTGGTGGAATACCTGGCCGCCCATCCCCAGGTGCGGAAGGTGAACCACCCCTCCCTGCCGGAACACCCCAACCACGGTCTTTACCGGAAATATTACCCGAATGGCGGGGGCTCCATTTTCACCTTCGAGGTGAAAGGTGGCGCGGAAAAGGCTCGCAAGTTCTGCGAAAGCCTGGAACTATTCTCCCTGCTCGCCAACGTGGCGGACGTCAAGTCCCTGGTGATCCACCCGGCTTCCACCACCCATTCCCAGATGACGGAGGAAGAACTGAAGGCGGGAGGCATCACGCCCTCCACGGTGCGGCTTTCGATAGGCACGGAACACATAGACGACATTATCGAGGACCTGGAGCACGGTTTCCGCGCCATTCTCTAACGATTTGCCGTCAAAAACGCTCATTTTCTTACAAGCCATGAAAATTTACCGGAACATTACGGAACTGGTCGGCAGGACACCCCTGCTGGAACTGGCCAACTACGACCGCAGGCACGGCCTGGACGCCGTCATCCTGGCCAAGCTGGAAGCCTTCAACCCCGCAGGCAGCGTGAAAGACCGCATTGCCCTGGCGATGATTGACGCGGCGGAAGCCTCCGGCCGGCTGACGCCGGACTCCGTCATCATTGAACCCACCAGCGGCAACACGGGCATCGGCCTGGCGGCCGTGGCTACCTCCCGCGGGTACCGGATCATCCTGACGATGCCGGAAACCATGAGCGTGGAGCGCCGCAACCTGCTGAAAGCCTACGGCGCGGAACTGGTGCTGACGGACGGGACAAAGGGCATGCAGGGAGCCATTGCGAAGGCGGAGGAACTTGCCGCCGAACTGCCGAACAGCTTCATTCCCGGCCAATTCGTGAACCAGGCCAATCCGGAAGCCCACTTCCGCACCACCGGACCGGAAATCTGGGACGATACGGACGGCAGGGTGGACATCTTCGTAGCGGGTGTGGGAACGGGGGGAACCGTTACAGGCGTGGGCAGGTACCTCAAATCCCGCAATCCCGGAGTCAAGGTCGTGGCCGTGGAGCCGTCGGCCTCGCCCGTCCTCACCGAAGGCACGGCCGGACCGCACAAAATCCAGGGGATTGGCGCGGGATTCGTGCCGGAAACCCTGGACACCTCCATTTACGACGAAGTAATCACCGTCACCAATGAAGACGCATTCGCCACGGGCAAGGAACTGGCCCGCACGGAAGGCGTGCTGGCGGGGATTTCCTCCGGGGCGGCTCTGTGGGCGGCCACGCAGCTGGCGAAAAGGCTGGAAAACGCGGGCAAGACCATCGTCGTTCTTCTGCCGGACACGGGCGACCGCTACCTGTCCACCCCCCTCTTTGCAGATTAATCCGCCTGCCGGCATACCTTCATGAAATCATTCAACCTCCACCTCTACCTGGTCACTGACGAAGCGGCCAAATGTCGCCACAGCCTGCTGGAAACCGTCCGGAAGGCCGTGGACGGCGGCGTCACCATCGTGCAATACCGCTCCACCAATCCGGACGCGGGCACCTGCTACCGGGAAGCCCTGCCCATCCGGGACTTCCTGGCGGCGCGCGGAATCCCCTTCATTGTCAACAACCGCATTGACCTGGCGCTGGCCCTGGATGCGGACGGCGTCCACATCGGCCAGCGGGACCTTCCCGTACCCTCCGTGCGCGCCATGATCGGCCCGGACAAAATCCTGGGGCTGTCCGTCTCCAACATGGACCAGCTCCGCGCCGTGGACGCCTCCCTAGTGGACTACCTGGGGATGGGGCCCGTTTTCCCGACCATTTCCAAACTCAACGCCCCGCCCGTGCTGGGCGTGGAAGGCTTCGCCGCCCTGGCCTCCCGGTCCCCCCTGCCCGTCGTCGCCATCGGCGGCCTGGATGCGGAACGCGCGCGCCAGGTGCGGGCCACAGGAACGGCCGCAGGAATTGCCGCAGTCTCCGCCATTTGCGGAGCGGAGGACCCGGAAGCCGCCGCACGGGCGCTGGCCTGACTGTCCCCCTTCCCGGAAACGCCGGGCAACAAAACCATTCTTTCAAACGCCATGCCTTCATCATCCGGCCTTGTCAGCGCCGTCTCCTCAGATTTGGAAAAAATCAGGGAGGCGGCCCCGCTGGTTCTCTCCCTGACCAACTCCGTCGTACAGCCCCTGACGGCCAACCTCCTGCTGGCCGCGGGAGCCGTTCCCGCCATGCTCAACGACGCGGAGGAAACAGTGGAAATGCTGCGCGGCGGAACAGGCGCCCTGCTGGTCAATCTGGGCACTGTTACGCACGAACAAGGCGCCGTCATGCAGACGGCCGTGCAGGAAGCCAACCGGCTGAACATCCCCTGGGTTCTGGACCCGGTGGCCGTGGGGGCGCTCTCTCTCCGCACGCGGCTGGCACGGCAGCTGAAGGAACAAACGCCCCGCATCATCCGCGGGAACGCCTCGGAAATCATGGCCCTGGCCGGCTACTCCTCCGTCACGAAAGGACCGGAAAGCACCAGTTCCAGCGCGGACGCCCTGCAGGCGGCTAGGGAACTGGCCCTGCACACGGGAGCGGCCGTTCTCGTCACGGGCCGCACGGACTATTCCACGGACGGCCACCAGGTGGTTTCCACGGAAAACGGGCATCCCATGATGTCCCGCGTTACGGGCGTGGGCTGCTCCATGGGCGCGCTGACCGCCGCCTGTGCCGCCGTCTCCCCCTCCCCGCTTCAGGCGGCCGTTTCCACCGCCGTCCTGATGGGAATCGCCGGGGAAATGGCCTTTGAACAAAGCCCGGCTCCCGGCTCTTTTGCCGTCTCCCTGCTGGACTGCCTTTATTCCCTTTCCCCGGAAGACGTAGCCCGCAGGGCGCGCATCCTTTCCCTTTAGGAGCACTTTCCCTCCCTCGGGACGGGAAGAAAAACAAAGCGCCGCACCCCTCCCGGAATGCGGCGTTTGCAATTTACGGTCTTTTACCTGTTCCGCGGAACGGAGCGACGCAGGAACGCCGCTCCCGCGGCGGCCAGCATCAGCACCGCGGCGGAAGGTTCCGGAACCGGCAGCGGCGCCGTAGCCGTAAACGCCGCAGTCAACGCGGAAGATACTTCCGGCGCGGCATTCGGCGTCCAGACCATGTTCATATCTTTGGAGTCTTCACTCTTTTGCAGGCTCCACTCACCGTAGGCCGAGTAATCCCCGGCGGCGGACGTATCCAGCGTGAAATTGCCCGTCAGCGTGGCGTTGTCTCCGCCGTCGATGAAATTCAGGATGTGCGATGTATTCCAGAAATCGGTGGAATAGTCGATGGTCAGGGCGGCCAGCTTCAGCATGGCTCCCGCGTCAATCCGGAAGACGCCGGACCGGAGCATCAGGCTGTTGCATGCCAGTTCGTCCCCGGCGGAACCGCCTATGGACAAGGTCAATTCAAAGATGGAACCGGATTCCATGGTCGTATTCCCGGTCAGGGTGGCGGAACCGGTCAGGACGCCGCCATTCTTCACCAGAATATTATTCCCCAAACTGATTCCGGGGGCATCGGCGCCGGTGCCCCCCAGAACGAGGCAGCCGTCGGAATCGACCATTGCCTGTCCCGTTCCAAGAGCCTGGCTGGAAGCGGCGACCAGCGTTCCCAGCTCCACCGTGGTACCCCCGGAATAGGTATTTTTGCCGGAAAGAACCATGATCCCGTTGCCTGTCTTGGTGAGTGCTCCTTTCACTCCGGAAGAGTTGACGATGTTGGCGGAGACGTTCAAATCGGACACCGCCGTCCCCCGCGCCACTCTGAAGATGGAGGGATAGGAATCCTTCAGTTGCACGTTGATATTCCTGATTTCCGATGCTTTATCCGCCGCCTTTACCTCAATGCTCGTGCCCATTGCAATGTCCATGCGGCCTCCGGCAACGCCATCCACAACACCCCCGGTCAGGTTGAACGTCATATATTTGCAAACCTGGTTGTTCTTGTCTCCAAAGTACAAGGTGCCCCCGTTGATATTCACGCCTTTAACAGAGGCAATGCCGCCGGAAGAACCAAAACTGTTTCCTCCTTTCAGCGTCACCTGTGCCCCTTCCTGAATAGACAGATCTCCCTGGATAATACCGTTGGCTCCTCCCTTGGACAGAACCAGCGTACCTTCGTTCACCGTGGTTCCTCCGGTGTAGGAAAGCTGCTTCTGGATCGTCAGCGTTCCAGAACCGTTCTTCACCAGGGCCCCCGTCCCGGACACGGCCGTATTAAAAACGACGGCATCCGATCGATTGAAGACCAGCACCCCGTTGTTGACGACGGCTCCGGTTCCCAGAGAACCGCTGGTTCCTCCATCGCCCACGGTAAGCGTTCCCACGGCAATCCTCGTGACTCCGGTGTATGAATTATTCCCCGTCAGCACCAGTTCCCCACTGCCTTTCTGGACTAGGTTTCCGGTACCGGAAATGGCGTTTCCCGCCGTCACCCGGTCCGTCCTGTTGAACGTCAGGGTGCCTTCATTGACGACGACTCCCGTTCCCAGAGTGCCGGCCGTTTCCCCAGCGCCCACTGCCAGGGAAGCCCCGGACAGGATGCGCGTTTCACCGGAATAGGAATTGTCCGCCGCCAGAATAACGCAGCCGGCCGTACCCATCCCCTGGGTGTCCACCGTCAGGGAATGATTGCCGCTCAGGGAACAGGCGACAGTCAACGTGCCGCTGCCTCCGAACAAATACCCCTGCGTTCCGGCCTTCACGGAACCGGACAGAACAGCCTGCCCGTCAGCCCCGATGTAGGCGGAATTCAATCCCATCCCGGCCATATCCAACGCCGTGGTACGTTCCCCGGACAACAGCAACACGCCGCCGGAAGCGCCGGAAACATGCGCCAGGGCCGCATCCTCCTGCGCCCCCAGAACAAAGGAAGAACCGTACCCTACCGTCACATTCCCGTTTTTAGAGCCAAGAGAACGCACATCCTCATACGCAAGCTTTGCCCCCCGGTTCAATTCCATGGTCCCGGAGAAGACAGCACCCCCTTCCGAATCACTGTTATGGGCGTTGGCAAGCACCACGGCGCCGGTATTGGAACCGTTGCCGATGGACAAGGTGCCGGAGCCGCTGAGTTTCAAATTCACCGTCAATGTTCCTCCGCCTCCCCCCAGGGACCAGCCCCCGTCCGCAGTCCAGCCGGAAAGCAATTCCGTGGTTCCACGGATTCCCAAATTTACGTTCCCCAGCGCCCCAATGGACAAATTACGGAAACTGTCCAGGCCGCTGACGTTGTTCTTGTCTTCCAGCAGGATGAAAGCCCCGGCAGAGGACGTGTCCAGATATCCGGCAATCACGGAAAAATCGGAGCCGTCCACAGCCATGCCGCCTGCGGCATTCAACATCCAGATAGTCTTTCCGAGCGCTCCGGCGGAAGAAGCCTGCACCACACCTCCTTCCACCCGGGCGATTCCGGAAAAACCGTTGTTCCTGTTCTTCAGAAGCAGCACGCCGTCGCCGGATTTGATCAAGGAGCCTTTTCCGGATATTTTCCCGGATTCTATTGCTACGCCTCCATCCACCTCTGCGCGCAGCATGGAACCGGAACCGGCCAGCACGACATCCCCGCTGTGGCTGCCGCCGGAAAGAATGGTATATGTGCCTCCGTCCGCCACATTGATGGAAGAAGCCACTTCCGCATGGGCTCCCGCTGTAAACAGAGCGCCGCTTTCCACCTGCACTGTTCCCGTGGCAAAAACAGCCGTCTGCCAGTCATTCTCATCCACATAACCGCCCGCGTGCAAGGTGGGAACTCCCGCTATCTTTACTTTCCCACTCTGCACCGTCCACGTTCCGGAATTGAGGATGGTTCCGGACAGGTTCCAGACGGAACCTTCTCCCGTGTCGGGCGCATACACCACGTTCAGCTGGCCGTTCCGCAAGGATCCTGTATCTATGAAGGTTCCCAGATAATTCTGTACACCACTTCCCGTGAACGTGAAGGTTGCAGTGGAACCGCCCAGGTAATTGGCAAAAATGGCCCCGGAATCCAGATGCGTGATGGCATCCAGTGTCAAATTGTGCCCGTACAAATCCACGGTTCCGCCACGGTGCCCGAAGATGAACTCCCCGGACAACTGGTTTTCTCCCGCCAGACGCGCCATCACACCGCCCCCGTTCAGCTTTACATTATGGGCGGCATAACCATCCCGATCCAGAATCAGCATGCCGCCGCCCACGTTGATATCCGCCGCATTGTTCCCATGCCCTCCCACAATCAGCGTCCCCTCCCCGATCTTCCGCCACTCGTCGCCGGAAGCTCCGGTCAGCAAGGTGGTAACCACGGCCCCTTTATTGACCACGAAACCCGCCGTATTCAGGCGGTACGAAGCATTGCCGCCGTCGCTCAGCACGTAATCGTGGTTGAAGGTCAGGGAACCAGCCCCCGTGTCCACAGAACCCTGGAGCACAACCGTCCCTCCGGCCCCATCAAAAATCAGATTGGTGCACGCGCCGATCTGGGCATCCGTGGCCCGCTTTCCCTGCGTAGAGGTATCCCCGCGCACTCCGGAAGACAGCCCGATGTAATCCGTGGTGATGCCCCCTTGCACGAAGGTGCCGTTTCCTCCGGCATTCGTCACGTTCCACAGCACATCCCCGCCCCCCGCCGACACGCTGACAGTGCAGTTGAAGCTGTCCACGTAAGCCTGCGCCCACTGGTTGCCGGAACGCATCTGGCTGAACTGGCCGTAGCCCTCTCCGCCATGGGATTGTCCCGCGCCCACCCATTCCCACTGTCCGGAATTTTCATTGTACACGTAACAGGGGCTGCCGCTGTCTCCGGGCTGTACACCGGAAGGCAGCGGAGATGACTCTGAGGGCCTTTCAACATTGTACCCAAACCGGTAGGCCGGATAGGTCTTGGCATTTTCCGGGTCCGGTTCCCCGGTCCCTTCTACTTTTGTCTGCCCGTTGAAAACCACCGTTCCTCCCGTCAGGTAGCTATAGGCCGGCCCTACCGCTTCCTGCTCTCCATCGCCCGTGGCAACCGTCTGGGTTCCCGTTCCGGCTCTCAGCACCAGCCTCCCCTTCATATTGTCCAGATACTCCGGGTCCGTCAGGTAGGGAGCGTATTCCGACTCCGTCACAATCTTGCTCAGCCGCTGCACACAGTAGTCATATGTGGAATTGGTGCTGTTCCCCCATGCTTTCTTGGTCACCACGCTACGGTAGGAATCATAAAAAGGCGTCCCCTGACTGGCACCAAAACGGACTGCAAATGTAACGGACTGTTTATCATAATCGTGGGACACGGTGGCAATGAAGCCGGGACCGCCCACCAGCGCGGCTTCTCCGCGATGGGGGTCCGCCACCCCGTCAAAATTCATCATTCTGGGGATGGTGCCTACGTAGTTGCCTTCCTTGTCGTAGATGGGAACGTCTTTCTCATTGATGCCAAAGACGCCACGGTTTTCCGCAAAATCACGGTAGGTCTGGAGGTCGATGGAATCAGCCATCAAGCCGCTATAAGCAGGAGAAAGGAGGCAGGCAGCCCCCAGCAATCCGGAATGATAGATATAATGGAAATTCATGACAGGATGTAATTAACAGGTTAAACAATGTGAAGGGTAAAATTTTACAATATTCCTAAAATTATATAATTCAATCCATAAGTTCAAAGCATATACCGAATTACATCTTGCATCTTTCTTCGTCATTTGTTGGAAATGGTCAAATGTACTTGTTTTCAATAATATTCATTACATTCTTATTACGAAAAGAATAAAGGTAGATTTCCAAAAATCATAAGACACGGAGAATTCTTCTTCTTCATTTAAACAGGAACCATGTACGGCATGAATTCCGACTTCCCTCCGTTTTTCCGCAGAAGTCTTGAGGCGAATAGCCCTGCGCCGTGTTTAGTGTTGTGAAAAACGCCCGCGCTTTCTATAATAGCGGCCACAACTATCAGCATGGCCAATCACATTACCACGCAAAAACTCTGCAACTGGTTCATTCAACGGGCGAATGAAAACGGAACTCCCCTGAATCCCGTCAAACTCAACCATCTGGTCATCCTCGCGGACTGGTGGCATCTGCACAGAAACGGAATCCGCCTCATCAACGAGACCGCCGAAGCATGGCCCCAAGGTCCCGTGCTTCCCTCCATCTACCACGAATACAAGGACCAAGCCCCCTGGGGCGCCATTGAACACCCCAGCCGGCGCCAGCCTCCGCTGGAACCGGAGACGGACGCCATTCCCTCCCTGGAGCAGATATGGAAACAGTACTACAAATACACGGGCCAGCAACTGGCCCGTAGCAGCATGTCGCCCCATTCCCCCTGGCAGCTTGCCCAGGGACGCCACGGAACGCCGGAACGCCAGCAGATCACGGAAGAATACGTGAAGGAATACTTCCGCTCCCTGGCAAACTGAACCGTTATGAAAAGACCGCCCGGCCGCGACTCCCATTTTTTTTTTGCATCCGGACGACATTTAAATGAAAAAAAACTTGCAAAAAACGGGCGTTTCCGCTTAAATCCGCCCGCACCGCAAAGGTGCCCGTTACATAGCCCTATAGTGTAATCGGTAACACAGCGGATTCTGGTTCCGTATTTTGGGGTTCGAGTCCTCATAGGGCTACCACTTTAGGCTTTATCGCCATTCAAAACTCCTTGAGAAATCAAGGAGTTTTGCATTTCTTGCTTTCACAGCATCAGGCAAAATACTTCCCCCGATAGCGCATATCTTGTTGCCTGGCCTCTCTCCCCAACTCAAAAAAATCATGGCAGGACCAAGCAAAGTAAAAAACAAACGGATAGCTACCTTCTCGGTAGCCGGGCACAAGGTTTGTAAATCTACAAGTGTTGACATCATGCCTGCCTCTATTTCTCTGGACAAGAGCAAGGACCACCTTCTGAAGGAGGGTGAAGCTAAAGCCTGCATTATGGCCGGATAATTGGAAAAGCAGCCCAATGGTGAACGCGAAGACGCAGAAACTGTTAAGGCAGTTTCTTCAAATGAACGCAAAGCCAAGAAGATTCCAAAGGATCATCCTACATACAAGGAGTGCGTGATTATCCAGCTGAATGGAGGAGGACACGCAAGCCCTGTCTGTGGAGCAAAGATAAAAAGACAGTAGAACAGTTTCCGGCTTTTCCAGGTGATAACCAAGATATGCCGCTTGATATGATCAAGCCTGAACACAACCGCAAATTCATGGGGCGAAAACTTGAACGAGCCAAATCAGGTTCCGTTGGACAAGACGGCAACTTCAAGATTGTTGAAGGGTGGTAAAGTAACACGATTCTTTACCTGTCTTTTGTAAACGTTTATATATAAGGGATTCTGTAATGCTAAAAAATGTGGTTATTTGAAAAACGTGGTTGAGATTCGTTAGCTTATAATAGAGAGTATCTACTCGACACACCTGATGAAAATTCTTACTACATTCCTTATCACCACCGCAGCACTACTGCTCACAAGTTGCGGTGGGGTGGGCTGGAACCTCTTCTACTGCGTCCGCGAACTGCCAAATACCTGCACGGGTGTCGATTTGACGAAGCCTGTGGGGGGAACCGTCTATGTACCGCAGTCAAAGGCGGTGGACAAGTTTCCTTCGGCGGTGGTCATGCAAGTGCCCGAAGTGACCTACAGCCCCTCCACCCGCCCGGTCTGCCTTGGAGACTTTGCCTTTACCAACCAAGTGTATGCCCGTGGCGTGGAACCCACGGGACGCACTCTCTGGGTGAAGGTGGACAAGTACGAACACGGGGTAGAATTGCTTCCCGGACTGCCGAAGCAGGTGGAATATACGAAATGGTCGCAGGAACCGAACAGGAAAATCCGCCACCGCGAGACGCTGGTGCCCTACCGTGGCAAGAACAACTTGGTCCGAGTGGATGGCATCCATAACCCGCCGGGGCTTGCACAGCTCTCGACCTCTCGCAGCGCATGGGGCCCCCTCGCCACGATGGCTGCGCTGCCGCTTTATCCCGTGGACTGCGTGCTGGGGCTTGCCAGCAACACACTCTTCTATTCCGGCGGGCTCCTGTGGGCTGCCGTCAATGGTGCCCAGCAGACGGAGCCTAAGTCCTATGAGCAGTCAACGTCTCCACTGCCGGGCGAGGGGAAGGAAAAGTAAAACCTCCACGGCATTCTTCAGCCTGCTGAATAGGACGGCTCCCATGATTGCCGCAGAAGAGCGTAGAAACGAAAACTTTTTCTACAAGTCATTTTATTCCTTCGGGAACGTCTCTGCACCTTCCGCACCGGGTACGGATGCTCTTTCTCCGCTTATTTGCTTGATTTTCCTGCCCCTTTGCCAGAGACATGTTTCATGTACGTCAGCACTCTTGAAACAACTCCCGGCCAGTCCATTGAGAAGGTTCTGGGCCACGTGACCGGAAACGCCGTCAAGGCCCGCCATGTGGGCTCCGATATCATGGCAAGCCTGAAAACCCTGGTAGGCGGAGAGATCACACAGTATTCCCAGCTCATGAACGATACCCGCGCCCTGGCCATTGAGCGGATGCAGGAGAACGCACAGGCCATGGGGGCCAATGCCGTCATCGGACTGCGTTTTGCCAGCAGTGAAATCGGCCAGGGCCTCAGCGAATTGCTGGCTTACGGCACCGCCGTCGTCCTGCGTCCGGAGCCGTGAGCCGGCTTTTACCACGAACCGCCGCCTCCGCCCCCGAATCCCCCTCCGCTGAATCCTCCGCCTCCGGAGACCCCTCCCCTGCCGGAAAAGGAGGATGAAGAGCCGGCATCCCAGGGGGACATGCCATTTCCCGGTCCCGAGGGCAAGGACAGAAGGAACATGTTCAAATGGCAGGACAGGCTCCACGCAACAGCGTAAAACACCGGATTTTCAGCGTTCATCCCGCCCTGATACCATTCCGGGACAGGTATTTCCAAAGTCTTGAATTTCTGAATCCACTTGTCATCCACGCCCCATGCGTACGCATACGGAAGCAGGGACCAGAAATAGCCGGGGTTTGTCTCCGACAGCCGCCGGAGCCGGTCCGGTTCCGCGTTTTTCATGAAGGCCAGCAGTTCCGCGGCCTCCGCCGCCGTTTTTCTTTTGTAGGCGGATTCCTTACGGGCAAGCGCCAGGGCCAGAAACGCGGTGCAAACGGACCCCAGGCAAACCCACAGCCACGCATCATAATAGAAGTTCACCATCACCGCATCGGCCAGAAGGCGGAAGGCTGCCGCCACGCCGAACAGCAGCCCGGCCATGCAGAGAACAGGAAGGACAACCCTGATCCACAGCCCCCTCCCCGATTGCCTGCCGGATGTATAAATCATTCCCATCCCCAAAAAGCCCAGCACGATTGTGCCGCCCACGACGGCGCCAAAATGGACCATGAAGGAATGATGCCAGCCCGCCAGGCTGATGGCGGCGGAGGCCGCCAGGGAAATGGCAAAAGCCATTAGTGCCATGCGGCCGCCCAGTCCGTTCCCAAGCCTGCGTTCTCCCCGGAATCCGTCCTCAAGCTGTTGAAAGGATTTCTCCAGAACGCGGGAAAAACCGGACCGGAAGAGTCCCAGGGGCACCCAGTTTCCCTTGCCGGATGCGAACAGGCCGTGCAGGAACGTGCGCGCATGCGGCGGCAGATGATGCGCACCCTTCATCAGGCGCACGGAAACGGTCCCATCCTCTTCCTTCACCTTCATGCAGCCCTTGGAGACCAGCCAGAGAACCAGGGAAAGAAGCAGTCTGTTGCGCGGAACGCCGCCCCGTGCAAACGCCAGGGAGGCACTGTCCAGTTCCGGAGGAACAGGAAAGGGATTCCCCGTTTCCCTTTTGTGATTTCTTCCGGTCCGGAAGGTCCGGAACATCAGGCAGACAGCCCCGGCGGCCAGACCGACACACACGGCGGCAAAGACGGAAATCAGGAAGGAAGGGGGCTTGGGAGCGCCTTCAAAATACCCTTCCGGCAGACGAACATAAGCCGTTAACCCCTCATGCGCTCCCAGCCTGCCGTCCACCGTTCCGCGAACGGCATTGCCGGAGATTTCATAGTCCATTCCACGTTCATCCCTGCTTCCATAGGTTCCCCGGTACATCCGGAAGCCGGACAAGTCAGCGAGCTTGTCAAAGGCAATGGAAAAGCGCACGCCGTTCAAAGGGACTTCCCAGTCCGTGCCGATGATATTGTAGTAGAATTCGTCGTATTCCTTCACCAGGTCATCGGGCATTTGCACCGTGTAGGAAAGCACATATTCGGCATCGCCCTTCTGCAACCGGTCCGGGGTTCCCGCCCGTATCAGAAGGCTTCTGCCCTCATCCTGCTGTCTTTGGCAGGAGAAGCCGCTTCCCTGCACCCTGACGTCGTCCACCCGGAGGCGGTACAGGTATTCCTTTTCCCGTCCGTTGACGATGCGCTTCATGCGCAGGGCCGTGGGGATGGTGCGGTACAGGCCGTGGCTGTATTCGCTGAAGAAGACGGAGATGCGCTCCGTTACGGAAACGCCCGCATTCCGGGAAACCCTCATTTCCACATCATACCCGCGCACCTCCCAGGGGGCCCCGGCCGCCCGCATTCCTCCGCAAACCGCCAGGAACACGAGAAAAAGCGGCAGGCAGGCTCCCGCCATCCGGCGTATCCCAGCATGACTGATGTGGAATGCGGCATTCATCATTTCCCTTTTTCCGGCCTCCCTCAGACGGCGAGGAAAAACCGCTGTCATTAAAACAGAAGGAGTCCCGCCCGGCAAGATTGGAAATGCATGGAATACCACGAAAAAAACACGGCGGGGATTTTTCCCGTGCTGTTTTCATGAAATTACCGCACAAACGGGAGAGCCGCGCCCCCTGGCGGACATACTCTCAAACGGCCCGTTTCTCCATTCATTTCAGCTTGGCAAATTCGCTCCGCGCCTGCATACTCATGTGCGTATGAAAATTGCCGTCATTGGAAAAGGTGGGCGTGAACACGCGCTGGTCAAGGCACTGAAGGAATCTCCGTCCGCTCCGGAAATGTATTGCTTCCCGGGCAGCGACGCCATCAACCGCCTGGCCGAGCCCATTCCCGCCAGGGATCTGCCTACGCTGATCGACTGGATGGTTTCCAATAAGGTGGACCTGTGCGTAGCCGGGGAAGAAAGCTACCTGGTGAAGGACGAAGGGCTGGCCAACGCCTGCGCCAGGGTCGGGATTCCATGCTGGGGGCCGGTCAAGGAAAGCGCCCAGCTGGAAGCCAGCAAGGAATTCGCCAAGGAGTTCCTGCTGCGCCACCGGATTCCCACCGGGCAGGCCCGCGTGGCCGCCACGCTGGAAGAGGCGCAGGAATTCATCGGCGGAGTTTATCCCACCGTCCTGAAGTTTGACGGACTGGCCGCAGGCAAGGGCGTGGCCGTGTGCATGTGCCGGGAGGAGGCGGATGCCTTCCTGAAAGAGGTGTTCACGGACAGGCGCTTTGGAGAAGGCCGCCTGCTGGTGGAAGAGTTTTTAACCGGACCGGAGGTTTCTATCTTTGGCGCCCTGGTGGACGACCATTACCTGATCCTGTGCCCGGCGCGGGACTACAAGCGCCTCAAGGAGGGCGACGCCGGCCCCAACACGGGCGGCATGGGCGCCGTGGCGTCCCGCCGGCTGGTAGAGCCTGAAATGCTGGAACGCATTGAGAAGGAAATCGTGGCCCCGACCGTAGCCGGACTGAAGAAAGACGGCCTTCCCTACCGCGGCTTCCTGTACTTCGGCCTGATGCTGACCCCAAATGGCCCCAAGGTCATTGAGTACAACTGCCGCTTCGGCGATCCGGAATGCCAGGCCGTGATGCCCCTGCTTTCCGGCGATCTGGCCTCCTTCTGCCTGCATGGCGCCAGGGGGGAGTTCACGCCGGAAGAAATCTCCTTCAAGAACGGCTGGAGCGTTTGCTGCGTTCTGGCTTCCAAAGGATATCCGGAATCATCCCATTCCGGAGATGCCATCAGCGGCCTGGACGACGTAACGAACGCCTCCGTCTATCATGCCGGCACCCGGTGGAACGGAGACAGGAACTGCTATGAAACCAACGGCGGCCGCGTGCTGGCCGTGGTGGCGCAGGGAGAAACCCTTTCCGAGGCGCGCCAGCGCGCCCATAACGAAACGAAGAAGGTGAGCTTCGACGGCTTGCAGCGCAGGCCGGACATCGGCTTTGCCAGCTTTGTCTGACCTTCCGCACACTTCTGCAACTCTCTCAACAACGACCTATGAAATTTGCCGCCGCTCTCTCTTTCCTGTTCCTCTCCTGTTCCGCGTTCCTGATGGCGGACAACGCCGCGCTGGCCGCCAAGGCGCGCGAACAGATAGGAGTGACCACCTCCTACGACGGTTCCTACCAGGTCATCCCCTACCCCAACGGGGATGTTCCCAAGGACACGGGCGTATGCACGGACGTGGTCATCCGCGCCCTGCGGGCATTCGGCCTGGACCTCCAGAAAGCGGTGCACGAGGACATGAGGGCCAATTTTTCCAGGTACCCGAACCTGTGGGGCCTGAAGGGCACGGACCGCAGCATCGACCACCGCCGGGTGCCCAACCTGCGCACCTTCTTTACCCGCAAGGGATGGTCCGTGCCCGTCACGAAGACGGCGGCGGATTACCTGCCCGGCGACCTCGTCACGTGGAATCTGGACGCAGGGGGCCTACCCCACATCGGCATCGTTTCCGACAAAAAGACGGAGCAAGGCACGCCGCTGATCATCCACAACATCGGCAGCGGCACGCAGGAGGAAGACTGCCTGTTTTCCTTCACCATTACCGGACATTACCGCCCGGCGCTGAAACGCTGACACGCGGAACGGCATCCAGAAGGACCTCTTAGGAAATGAGGCGGGGAGCATCAGCTCCCTGCCTCATTTTCAAGACGGTATGCTGCGGATATGCCGGCCCCGGAAAAATATCTTCCGGAGCGGCGGAAAGGCCCGGTATTTTTTAAGCCGTGGCCCCTTTGAAGCTGTCCGGCGGCGGAATGATGTTGCCGTAACGGTGCACCGTCTCGGAAACGGCCTGTTCCCGGAAGAATCCGAGCAGTTCCAAACGGCCGTTGGCCAGTACGGGACGGTCCAGCACTTCCAGTTCCCGGGCGCGGGCTGCGTCAAACAGGGCGTTTGAAATGCCCTTCGCGCGCAGGAATTGTACTCCGCCGGCTATTTCCGGCAGGCGGTCAATGAGCGACGGCTCCGTTTCCACGGCCAGGGAGGCGTAATAACCGTTCATTTTCTGAATCCACGGGCGCCCTTCCTCCACGCTGAGGTGCAGTTCCACGCCGCAAAGCTTGGCGCCCAGCAGCAGGATGGCTACATCGTCGTCCGCCATGCCTTCCGTCCGGACCAGGATTCCCTTCACGGGAACATAGCGGAACGTGTTATTTTCCCCGTAAATGCGGGAGGGGTCATGCTCCACGCCGAATTCCTCCATCCACCACTTGGCCTGGGAACCAGCGGCGGAGCGGATGCGCTTGGCGCAGTCCGGCAGTTCGGAACACAGTTTTTCCACCAGCCCGGCGATGCGTTCGCCGGGAGTCCGCAGTTTCTGGGGAAGTTCCTTTTCCGACCACCGCCCGAGCAGGGTCAGGTAGTTGGGTCCCCCCGCCTTGGAACCGGGGCCCATGGAGGAGTGCTTCCAGCCGCCGAAGGGCTGGCGGCGAACAATGGCCCCGGTAATGACGCGGTTGATGTAGGCGTTGCCCACCTGCACCTTGCTCTTCCACAGGGCTATTTCCCGTTCATCCAGGGATTGCAGGCCGCCGGTCAGGCCGAATTCGGAGTCGTTCTGAATGTCGATGGCTTCTTCCAGATTCTCCGCGCGGATGATGCCCAGCACCGGGCCGAAGCATTCCGTCTGGTGGAACCAGCTTCCCGGCTTCACGCCCAGGCGGATGCCGGGCGACCACAGGCACGGGTTGTCTTCCGACTGCTCCGGCTTCAGCAGCCATTCTTCTCCGGGTTCCAGCTGCGTGAGCGCCCGCAGCAGATTGCCTTCCGGTTCCTTGATAAGCGGCGTGACCACGGAATTGACCTCCCAGGAGCCGCCTACTTTCAGGCTGGCGGCGGCGTCCTTCAACTGGCGCAGGAAGGCAGGGTTGTCGTAAACGGAAGCCTCCACGATAGCCAGGCTGGCGGCGGAACATTTCTGCCCTGAATGGCCGAAGGCGCTTTTTACCAGGTCTTTCACGGCCTGGTCCGGGTCCGCCGTGGCGGTGATGACCATGGCGTCCTTCCCACTGGTTTCCGCCAGCACGGCCAGGTCCGGACGCAGTTCCCGCAGCATTTTTCCGGTGCGGTAGGAACCTGTCATGATCACGCCGTGCAGGCGCGGGTCCGTCAGGAATTTGTGGGAGATTTCATTGCGCGGCATGGGCACGAACTGGAGCACCTCCTTGGGCACTCCCGCGCGCCAGAATGCCTGGACAATCTGCCAGGCCGTATAGACGGCCAGCTCGGACGGCTTGAAGACCACCGTGTTCCCGGCCATCAGCGCGGCGGCCACGCCTCCGGTGGGAATGGCAAAGGGGAAGTTCCACGGGGACATCACGCAAACGGTACCCAGCGGGGTCATTTCCACCCCGTCATTCATGCCGTCCCGGTCCAGGCCTTCCGCATAATAACGGCAGAAGTCAATGGCTTCACTCACTTCCACATCCGCTTCCGTGGGCGCCTTGCCCGCATCCCTGACCATGGCGGCAATAGCCTCCCCGCGGATGGCGGAGAGTTCCCGCGCGGCGTTGTGCAGGATTTCCGCACGCTCACCGACGCTTCTGGCCGCCCAGGAAGTCCGCGCCTTGTCGGCCGTGTCCAGGGCATGTTCAACCCGGTCGAAGTCCGCGTAGGCGAACTTGTAGGAGACCTCGTTGTGCCGGGACGGGTCGCGGCCCACGCCCCACAGGTTGGTCGTGATCTGCTCACCGTTGATGACCAGGGGAATTTCCTCCCCGGATTTCTCCTTTTCCGCGGCAATCAGGCCGTTGATCCATTCGGAATTCTGCCGCAGGGACCAGTCCGTGTCGCGCTCGTTGGCAAAGGCGTCCCGGTAATGGGTGGGCTCCACGGGATCCGTGGCGCGGTTCTGCGTGCGGTTGGGACCGTACTTGACGCTGTCCTTCTCCTGGCAGGCTTTCAGGAACCGCCTTTTCTGGATGTCCCAGGTACGGGAGCCAGGAGCCATGCCGAAGAGGTCGTGCAGGAAATTCTCCTCGCAGGTGTTCTCGTCCAGCCGGCGCACCAGATAGGCAATGGCGCTGTGGAAGTCCTCCTTCAGCACCACGGGGGCGTACAGCAGCAGCCCGTCCGCGGATTCCCTGATCACGCGGGCCTGGTGGTTGGCCATTCCTTCCAGCATTTCAAACTCCACGTAGTCCTTCACGCCCTCGCGCTCCCGCAGGAGCATGGCGTAGCACAGGTCAAACAGGTTGTGGGAGGCCACGCCGAACTGGACGTACCTGGCGTTCTCCGGCATGCAGCCGTAATGCAGCATGCGCTTGTAGTTGGCGTCCACCTGGGCTTTCGTTCCGTACGGGGCCTGCGCCCAGTCGTGCATGGAGGCCTCCACCTTTTCCATGGCCAGGTTGGCCCCTTTCACCAGGCGTATCTTGATGCGGGCGCCCCCCTGCTCCACGCGCTCCTTCGCCCAGGCGCACAGCTTCATCTGTTCCTCCCAGGAATCCGGCAGATAGGCCTGGAGGACGATTCCGGCTTCCAGATGCATGAACTCCTCCTCCATCAGCGTGCGCTTGAACGCCTCCGCCGTCAGGTGGAGGTCCCGGTATTCCTCCATGTCCAGATTCACGAATTTGGGCTTTTTGGAGCCGTCCGGCAGCGTGACCGCATTCGTGATGGCCGCGCGGTAAAGTATGCGCAGCCGCTCCTGGATCAGCTTGACCGTTTCTTCAAAGGCCACCAGATGAATCTGGCTGAAAATGGCGGAAATCTTGACGGAAATATAGTCGCAGTCCTTGTCCCCCAGGCGGTCCACCACCTGCTGGAGGCGATGGTGGGCTTCCGATTCGCCCAAGATGGCTTCGCCAAGCTGGTTGATGTTCATCCGGATGCCGGCCTTGCGCCTGCGGCGCAGATGGGGACGCAGCTTCCTGTCCTCCGCCGGAAGAATCACGTTGGAGCTCTCCTTCCTCAACTGGCTGGTAATCATGGGCATCACCACGCCCGGAAACTGAACGGACAGCCTGTCCCCCACCTTCATGGCCAGGCGGTCCATGCCGGACAGGTATTTGGGCACGCCGTAGCCGCCCAGCAGGTAGCGGAACAGCTCCGCGCCGCGGGCGGGGGAAGCGGGGCGGAATACGCGGTCCGCCAGGGCCAGGGTGAACGCCTTGCCCGCGGGATCGTCCATCATCCGTTCCAATTGCTCCGCCTGCTTCCTTTCATGTCTGCGCATCCCGGCATTGGCCTGTCTGAGAATGGATTCAGCCAATTCAACCGCCTTGGTTGCCAGCTGCTGGTCGGTCCATTTGTCACGGCGCGCCGCCGCCATCAAGTCCGGAATGGAGGAATCTGTCATAACGGTCCGCAGACTAGCCCGTTCCATGTGCAAAATCAAGCCAATTTGCCGGGCCCCTTCCTGTAGCCCGGAGAATTGTGCAGGAAAAGGGCATCCCCCGGTTCCGGCCCGCGCCGCGGGGGGCTTCCTGTCCGGGTTGCGGAAGACAAATTATCCGGCCCTTCAATCGTACCGCGCCGCGGCCAGCCGGGCCTTCCTCAGCTCTTCCCGGAGCTGGTGCGCGCGCCTGCCGCAAACGCTGGAACGGTCCATGTCCCTCACTTCCTCCAGCACGGCAATGGCGCTGTTGAAAGCCTCCTCGCTTTCGGCGCTGTGCGCTCCCTGGTACAGGACTTCCTCCAGCCGAACCCAGAGGGGGTGGACCATGGCCAGCAGCAGCAACTGCCGGTCAGCCACGGGCAGCGCGGGATCATCCGCCTTCTTCCGCCACGCGGCCAGGCAATCCCGGATGGAAAAAGCATCCCGGGCCAAAAAGGATTCGCGCAGCAGAGAGGCCGTCTCCCGGTTCTTCGCCAAACGGTCCGCCGCCTCGCGGGCGGCCAGGAAGGAAGGCTCCGTGCAGTCCAGTTTTTCCAGCCTTTTCATGGTCCGGGGATAATCTCGGTACCACGCTTCCGCAGGCACCTGCTCCATGGCGCGGCAGATAGCGGCCGCTTCCTCCCGCGGGTCCCCGCCTTTGGGAATGTCATTGACCACCGTCAGGGGCCGGACACGGGACGCCTTTTCCTTCAGCAAGGCGACTTTTCCGGGCAGGGAGGCTTCATCCGCCCCTCCGGCCATCCAGTCGAAAACGCGTCCCTTGGAATCGAGCATGATCACGGTCGGCAACGCGCGCACCCCGTGCAGGGAAGCCCGGAACAGCCGCCCTTCCTCGCCCCAGTCCTCCAGGGCCGGGCGGGACGGCATCGTCACTATCTGAACGTCCTTCACATGGCCGTCCAGAATGCGGCGTCCTTCTCCCTCCGGCTGGAGCGCCGCAAGCCAGCGGGCTTCCTCCGCGCCGGGATTGGCGGACGCGTAAACCACCAGTACGGGACTGGGCGGCGGAACGGCAGCATCAGAGGCCGCGGGAGTTTCCGGCGCAGCCCGGACCACGGCGGACAGAACCGCCGCCAGCCAGATGCCGGAAATGACCGCTCCGCGCCTCATGGAATTCAAGCGGGATGCTATACCCGGCGGATCGTGATCCGCTTGTAGCGGCCGTCCCCTTCCTCAGACTCCGTCGTGACGCCCTCCACGGATTGAAGGGCATTGTGAACCAGGCGGCGGTGATAGGCGTTGAGGGGCTGCATCTTCATGGGCTTGCCGCTCTCCTGCACGCGGGCGGCCAGGGAAAGGGCCTTCTCCAGAAGGCGCGCTTCGTTGCGTTCCCGGTAATGGTCGCAATCCACCTTCACGCGGGGCGCGTCTTCAATCTTGCGCTGGATCATGCGGTTGACCAGATATTGCAGGTCATCCAGCCTGTCCCCGTCATTTCCGATGATGTACCTGGAGTCCGGGGAGGAAACGTTCAGGCATATGATGCCGTCCGTCTCCGTTATTTCAACTTCCGCAGAAAATCCCAGTGAAGCCAGCAGGCTCTTCAAACTTTGTTCAGCTATTTCTTGCACCGTCATAACCCTTTAAAATAAATGAAAGATCAGTTCCCGCACCGGACAGGCAACCGTATGAGGACGCCGCATGCCTCCGGTACGCAATTTACGGAATCATCATAACCTATTTATCCCGCACGTCTATGAAAATTTGCGGAAGTTCTGTCTCCCCCCACGGGGCGCCGGAAATTTTCCACGGAAGAAACCTTTCACCTACTACATAACCCTCCACGCAATCCGGCACGCTTCCTTCCCGATGCCCTGCTTCCTGTTCCATCCGGTATTTCTGAACCGGCAGAAGTCATTGATTAAATTCACCACCCTGTTCCCGCCCCGCCGCCATTCCCTTGCGGTACGTTTTACAATACGCCAACCTGGCGCAAGAACACCCCACCATGAGTAAAGCTGCCACGCAGCCTGGACGGCCGGAAACAGGCGGTTTTCCGGGAAAACGGAACAGGTGCATGCAGCAAACCCTGTTCCGGCATGACACGGCCTGCCCGGAAAATGAAAACGGGGATGGGCATGACCGGCATGGCCGCCAGGGGCGGAAGAATTCCCGGACACGGCGGGAGTGTCCTCAGGTTCCCCATGCGGGGAATTAGGGAACTGCGGAACTTCGCCCCACCCCGTCCATTTATTAACGGCGCTATCCTGTTTTTCCCGGCAGGAGGGGAAGGCGCGGAAAATCCCGAGTTCCCTACTGACAGCGTACTGACAGAAACGTCATGCCAGTCAAACAGGCTCCGTTTCCGCCCCCCGTTTCCTATCGTTTATTTCATTCCTGCCAAGTCATTTTCAGCATTTTTCCATCATTTCAATTCCACATGAACTGACAAAATAAGGCAGAACATCGTCCGGGAAGGCAGGGTCGAACTCCTTACTCATAGGAAAATTCAATCCCTTCAGAAACAAGCCAATGAAAAAAAAGACCCAGCAGATGCAAGACCGGCTCGCCCCGTTCCCGGACGGGAAAGAGGCGGAACCCCATTATACGGACACCATTGATCCGGAACTGATCAAGCCGACGCCCAAACCCACTCCTCCCAACGCGGAACCTTCCGCCCCCGGCTCCATGAAAATGCCGGAAAACACCTCGGAAAAAATCAAAGACCTGGATACCATGCGCGACAACGGCATGGGAAAGCCCCTTACCACCAACCTCGGAGTAAAAATAGCCGATGATCAAAATACGCTCAAGGCAGGCAGCAGAGGCCCCTCCCTGCTGGAAGACTTTCACTTTCTGGAAAAAATGGCTCATTTTGACCAGGAGCGGATACCGGAACGAGTGGTTCACGCAAGAGGTTCCGGGGCACATGGTTATTTTCAGGTATACAAATCCCTTTCCAAATACACCAAGGCGGCCTTTCTGCAGGATCCGTCAGAAAAAACACCAGTCTTTGTGCGTTTTTCCAACGTGCAGGGATTCCGGGGATCCCCGGATACGGTGAGGGACATCCGCGGATTCGCCACCAAATTCTATACCAGGGAGGGGAATTACGACCTGGTGGGCAACGACACGCCCGTCTTCTTCATTCAGGACTCCATCAAATTCCCGGACTTCATCCATGCCGTGAAGCCGGAACCCCACAACGAAATGCCGCAGGGGCAGACCGCCCACGACTCCTTCTGGGATTATGTCTCCCTGCAGCCGGAAACGCTGCACAACGTCATGTGGCTTATGTCCGACCGCGGCATCCCCAGAAGCTACAGGACCATTGAAGGATTCGGCATCCATACGTACAAACTGGTCAACGAAGATGGGAAAAGCACCTTCGTCCGCTTCCACTGGAAACCCGTTTACGGGAAAAAATCCCTGATCTGGGACGAAGCCCAGGACCTTACCGGACGGGACCCGGACTTCCACCGCAAAGACCTGTGGCAGTCCATTGAAGGCGGAGACTACCCGGAATTTGAACTGGGCCTGCAAATCATTCCGGAAGAAGACTTGGACAAATTCGACTTCGACATCCTGGACGCCACCAAGCTCATCCCCGAAGCGCTGGTGCCCGTGGAAATCGTCGGGAAAATGGTGCTGAACCGCAACCCGGACAACTTCTTTGCAGAAACGGAACAGGTCGCCTTCTGCCCCGCCAACATCGTTCCGGGCATCGACTTCTCCGACGACCCGCTGCTGCAGGGCCGCATCTTCTCCTACAGCGACACCCAGCGCCACCGCCTGGGAGGGGCGAACTTTACGGAAATCCCCATCAACCGCCCCGTCTGCCCCTTCCACAACAACCAGAGGGACGGATTCCACCGCATGCAGATAGATACCGCTCCGGCCAACTACAATCCCAACTCCATCGGCGACAACTGGCCGCGGGAAACTCCGGAAGCGGCGGAAGACGGAGGGTTCACCACCACTCCGGAACGCGTGGAAGGAATCAAGGAACGCCTCAGGAGCCCCTCCTTTGCGGAGTATTACTCCCATCCGCGCCTGTTCTGGATGAGCCAGACGCCCGTGGAACAGGAACACATCATCAACGCCTTCGGCTTTGAACTGAGCAAGGTGACCCGCCCCTACATCCGTGAACGGGTGGTGGACCTGCTGACGCGCATCGATCCGGACCTGGCAGGCGGAGTAGCCCGCAACCTGGGCATCGAACTGACCAGGGAACAGCTCAGCCGCGAACTGCCCAAGCCGGTCTGCGGCTTGGAAAAGGACCCGGCGCTGAGCCTGTACGCCAAGCCCGACGGCAACCTCAAGGGCATGCGCGTCTCCCTGCTGGTGGCGGACGGCGTCAGCCTGAAATCCGTGGAGGAAATCTGCGACGCCCTGCACAAGGAAGGAGTCCATCCCCAGATCATTGCCGCACATATGGGAACCGTTAAAACGGAAGAAGGGGAAGACCTGCTGGTGGACGGCAGCCTGGCCGCCAATCTTTCCGTCCTGTTTGACTCCGTCATCGTGCCCGAAGGCGCGCAGAGCATCCAGACCCTCCTGACGGACGGGGACGCCAAATACCACCTGCGCCAGGCCTACAGGCACCTGAAGGCCATCGGCCTGCCGGGAGACGCCAGGGAAATGCTCCAGGCCGCCTCCCTGCCCGACGACATGGACGATGCCGGCCTGCTCACCCCGAAGGATACCAAGGCGCTGATGAAGCCCTTCATCACGGCGATGAAGCAGCACCGCACCTGGGCCCGGGAACACAAGGCGCTGGACTTCGGCGCCTGACGGGAACATTCCTCTGAACGTCACCATATGCCTGTAAGTTTAACGCTTGCAGGCATATTTTTATTAGGGAAAGTTCCTATTGATCATGCTCGCGAGCAAAAAGGTCTGGCCTGAATCACCATATCGGCAAAAATAAATTATTTGCAATTGTCGTCATTAAATTGTCAATTGTTACAGTATTCGAGAATCGTAAATTAAAAAATATTTTCAGATTAACATTATTTCTTTTTACATACATATACCTTTAATATTTTCATAATTCAATATCGGTCAAAATTTTGTATTCATGGCTCGTTGGATTAAACAGAATTAAATCCTGTGAATAACTTACTCAAGGGAGGAACAACATTCCATTCCCCTGCTCCTCAAATCCATCCTGCCAATTTTATCAATAACTCAATTGGCTGGTCTTAAAGATAAGAATTCCCCATATTGCCGTCCACAGAAACAAAAATATACCTTCTGCAACTCTGGCTGCTTGCAGAAGGTATAGGAGGATTAAAAATCCTTTGATAAGGAAGAAGAATACTGAATATTATTTATTTCTTTTTTAATAAATTAAATACCTGCTTAAAAATAATCATTAATGAAAAACAGGAAAATAATAAACATATTCCCAAAGCCATCCAGATCCATCCCGCGATGCCTTTTGATAAAAGAGACTCGTCAGGATTATTTTCATTGACAAAAACTGGGATTTCTTTTCCAACATGCAATTTCTTATACGGAATATCAAAACTGCATCCCTGGTTACCGGTGTGGTACATTTTTGATTTCCATTCAAATCTTACGTCAATATCTAAATTAACATAAGTACCATGAATACCTGAACCTGCACTTTTTCTTCTATATTCGACTTGTGTAATTGTACCTTTTGTTTCCGGCCATTCTTCACTGGACCAACAGAGTCTCACTTGAGACAGCAGCCATACGAGCATATATAACATGCCTGCTGCAAAAATACTCAGCAGAAAAATAACTAAAAGTTGTTTATTATTAAATATTTTATTCATAAAATCAAGGTTACATTATTCTTAAACTCAACTCTACTTCGGCTCTTCCATATGCTTGCACACGCATGCCTGTTCCCATGCCATAGACAGCATAAGCGGATGAAGACTTTCTCGGGTCTAAAGCTTCACACCCTCCTGGTACTGAACATTTTAAAACAGGAGAATCAAAAGCAATACCAGCAGAGAATCTTCCAATGCCTCCGGAAATAAAACCGGACGCTCCTACAGTAAAAAGGAAAGAAATATCCCCATTCCCATCTGGACAGCGTTCAGGACATCCTCCCGCTCCAACGTTCGATGATCCTGTTCCATCTCCTGTATTTTCTCCTACTGGTTTTTTTGTATATGTATTATCTCCTTTTTTCTTATATACAGTTCTTGTTCCATTTCTTCTCGGTTTCTTTTCTCGTCTTGCACTAATGCCGGAATTGCCACCAATGCTCGTACCTACACCCGCCGTACCCTCTAAATACGCGATTCCGGATGCAACTAACCCTTTCTGCCCATCACATGAACAACAAGATGAAACGACAACATCAATACCGGCGTTTACTTCCATCGTAACAAGAGGGAAAAACGGCAATGGCCATACCCCCAGACGTGTACTTTTAGCCGAATGCGTCACCTGCTTTGGAATTAGAGCAATAACAACACTTGAAAAATTATTAAAGTCCAATAATCCAAATGCATCAGTCGTGGAAATGGGACAATTACCTAATAATACATATAAATTAAATCCATCTTTTTCCTGAATGGGATCCCTGCTAATCCACCTTCCACTGAGAGGATCAAGATAACGGTAATTATAATAAACCACACCCAGTTCATCATCCATGTATTCGCAGGAAAAACGGAATTTGTTAACGTGAGCCATATCGCCTTCCTCTCTGGCAATTCCTCCAAAAGGAAGATACTCATACAAAGCTCTTCTTTCTTTTTGCTCCCCTTCGATAGCGACGACATTCTTCAATGCATCATGAATGAAATAAAAATGCTCCCTTGTTTCAGTCTCACTATTCTTCCAGCACGTCATCATTAAGAGAAATGGCGCAGTCGTCTCCGTAGGCGCCCATAGATAACTCTTCTCCAAGACTGGTTCGGGATGCAGCACATCAATCTCAGCTATTTGCACATAACCACGATACAGGTAATAGACGTGACTGATAGTTGATTCATTGAAAGTAACTTTTTTCTCGAAGCGGCGCCCCATGTAGTCATATCCGCAGACAACTACGGTCCGTCCGTCTTCACTGATAAAGCTAACAGGGCGGTTATTGGCATCATAAGTTACCTTCCAAACTCCTGTTGAAGTTTTGGTAAGGATCTGATTGCCATCTGCGTCATAGACAGGTTGAAACTTTAATTCTCCCTGCGCAATATCCGTATATTGGTTGAGGTGGTTGGTACCATATAATAATAATTCCTTTTCCAATTCCTGAGAGATTTTACGGTTACCGATGTTGTCATATTGATAGCTGCAATTTCCTTCTGCTTGAAATTGTCCATTAATCAATTCACTGCGGTTATTGTAGGTGAAGTTTCTTACCGCTATGGGCGTCTCAACATCCCAATAATCCTGATGTTGAGTGGGCCGCATCAATTCATCATACTGATAACTATAACGAGCAACCGCACTTCCATTCCTGGAATCTTCATACTCAATAGCGCTCATTAGGTTAAGAGAAGGATGATAACTATTCCTGCGAACGACGCCATTGGGATAGGACATGTTTTTAAGGAAGCCACTGGTTTTGTCATATTCCCATGTAAAGGGAGAATCAAGACCTTCCAGATTCATCCTGACTATGGCGCCTTTGTGATCATAGTCAAGGATGGAGTGCTGGACAATGCGGGTTCCCAGCATAAAATAGTATCCGGAGGATCGTCCAAAAGAATCATACTTTTCCTGGAGACAGCTTTCCACTTTCCCCAAAGAAACATCTTGGAGCATTCTCCCATAAACGTCATAAGAGATTTCTCTGATACATGAGGCATCTGAGACAGAAATTATCTGACCAAGATGATTATATGAATAAAGCCAAGGTTGGGTAGCATCACTATGGGAGACTGAGATGAGTTCTCCAGTGAACGGAGCATATTCATAGGTTGTTACGATACCTCTGGCTTGAGTGAGCGTTTCCAAACGGTTAAACTTGTCGTAGGTTTTGGAAATACAGGAACCGTCAGCATAGGTTTTCCTGAGTTCCAAACCAGTAGCCACATCGTAAAGCCAAGTGGTGGTATCCCCGTCGGTTCGGTTGGAAGGATTAGTGGTAATGTCCTCCTCATCCGCCCTGAAAGTGGTCAATGCAACCCTATGGTCATTATCATCATACGCGAAACATGCAGGTTGAATGGCAGTACCGTATTCAGCCGTCTTTCTACCGCGAATGTCATAAGAATAGCACATAGTACCTCCCAATGCATTAGTGATGCAGACAGGTTCATCACAACAGACGTCATAAGAAATGGAGGTCATATTGCCCTCGGCATCCATCGTCTTGGTAGTTCGTCCGGCTACGTCGGACTCTGTGATAACAACATTGCCTCGTGCATCGGTTCTCCTCATGGTTATTCCTGAGGAAGTGAAGAAACGTTCCTGGGAAGAATGTAAGCCTGCATGGTCATTTTGATTTATGGTAAATCCATCAACAACGAAAGACTTGGCGACAATGTCCGAAGTGGGAATCCGGTTGAACTGGATGCGTCTGGTGGGAGCGGCATATTCTGTCCACTGAACACTCAACTGACCGTAAATATCAGTGGAAACAGTCTTGCTTTCTAACATAGGGTCCGATTGTGAAAGAAGATTTTCCACGGTCTGAACAAGAGGAAATCCATTGGCATTGTAATTAGTCGTGGTATGTACCCGGTAAACTCCGTCCTCTTTGATCTGATAGCGTATGGTATTCTCCGTGATCCTGTTTTTTGTAACATCATCCGGACAAAGTTCATCCAGAAGAATAATCCGCCTCACTTCGTAGCCAGATTGGTCATAAGCAGTTATCTCAGGAGCCATATCCTCTGTTTGAATGCGTACAAGCTGACCCTTGCTATTGTAAGCATTTCTAGTGACAATGAAACCTCCCAGAGTATTGGACTGCTCCTCCCGAATAGTTTCTCCAAAACCATTTTCCAAGGTACGTGAGAGAATTACTCCTTTGGACAGAGTGGTGGTGAGAATACCTTCTTCTGTCAATTCGAGCTGTATTTCAATTTCTTGCTGTCCGTTTCCTCCCTGCCAAAGAGTAGAGCCGTCATAATAAGTTTTCGTCACAAAAATAGCCCCCGAAGGAGTGGTGACGGTTGTTGTAAGCTGATCGTTGCTGTATTCAGTTCTGGTGGTGCGACCAAGAATATCCGTTGTGGAAATAATTCTTCCCAAGTCGTCGTATTCCATATTTTCGACTGTCGACATAGCTCCTATGTCTTTTCGTACGGAAAGAATTCTTCCCGCAACATCCTTTGTGTAGGACGTGATTGTTTCAGGCGTGGTTTCCGTGGCTGAGCGGATGACTTCCACTAGTTGCTTGGCCGAGTTGTAGCTGTAGCTGGTGACCACACCGTCTTCGTTGGTTTCCGTCAAGGGACCGCAGCACATCCATTCCGTCGTGCTGAAGCGGCCGTTGCCCTTCGTCGTTTTGATTCGCTTGAGCTCGGCATCGTATTCATAGTCCTCCGTGGAAATCAATGACCAGTCTTCTCCCGTGTGGACATACTGCTCTTTTCTTGTGGTCGTGCCGTTTTCGGCAATGTATTGTACGGTTCTGGTGCTTTGAGCGGAAACGATGCTTCCGTTTGCCTGAACAGTTTCCGTCACCTTGTGAACACCCCCATGGTCTGTGGTGGCTTCATAGGTATAAATGGTCTGGACACCGTCAATGCCCTGGCTCATCTTCTGTCTTCCCCGGGCATAGGGATACTGTGCTACTTCCCCATAAGTTTCTGAAATGCTTGTGTGAACCTGGTCGGAACCCAGAGCTGTTTCTGTCACCGTCATGCGGTTGACTTCAGGGCTCTCTTCATAGGTATAGCTCCTTTGGCTTAGAACGGTTTCCGTTCCGTCCTGGGCAATGATGATTTCCCTTTCCGTTGCCGGCCTGAAATCATTGAAGCGCAGGTCTGCATAAGTGGTGCGTGTTCCTCGCTCTCCTCCTCCAGCCCACGGCGTTGCTTCCAGAACCACCCGGCCCTGGCCGTCGTACTCGTAGCGCGTGTAGCCTCCGTTGGGCTTGATTTCCAAAGACACGCGGAACTGGTCGTTGTACGTGTAGAGGGTGGTCTGTTCACTGGAAGTATTGTATCCTTCCGTGCTGCTGATGGTCAGCCATCCCCCGTCGGTATACTTCTTCACTGTGCGTGTACTGCGGGAAGGCTGGGAATCATTGATGCCTCTGATAGTTTCAATGCGCTCCCACTTGGAGCCGGGCAGGGCGTTGCGTTCAATCGTGCGCACGATGCGTTCATCTCCTTCTCCCTTGATGATGCTTATTTTGTTTCCTTCCTCGCGGCGTTCGATAACCCGCGGTTCCTGCCCGGCCCGTTGATTGGTGATGTAAGTCACTTTTACGCCATCCTCCATGGAAGTTCTATAGACGGCCGTCTTGTAGGGCTCTCCGGTAACCACAAATTCCCCATCATGGGAGGCAGAAACATTCCCGGGAGCGTACCACTCCAGGGTGAGGCTGTTGTTTCCGGGAATGCTTCGCATCAGCCCCTGAGCCCGGGAATAGACGCTGCTGAGAGAGCCGTCCGGGTTGTAGGCCACTTGGACCTTGCGGGCATACTCCTCGGCGGTCATAACGTGGCCTGAGGAGCTGGTGACGGAGACAACCTCTCCGGTAGAGGAAGAGAAGCGCAGGATCATGCCGGAAGGAAGCGTCATATCCATGTAGGACGGCATACCCTGTTGATTGGGAGTAAGGTCTTGGTTGAGCAGCCGTACCCGGTAGTCCAGTTTCCTGGAGCTGCCGATGGGGGAAGCGTCGGAGCTTCCCGTTTCCGCCTTGAAATAAATGTGACTGCCTGAGGGGCGTTTGACGGTGACGCGCCGTTCGTCTTGGGAGAAGGAAGCGGTCCATGCCATGGGGTGGTTGTAGCGCATGGAAAATCCGCTGCTGGAGCCGGAGGTAGCGGGAGTGGAAGCACGGGCCATGCGCATGAATCTGACCGGAGCGGGGGGCGTTGGTCCTGTTGGAGAGGAAGGATTGATGCATGCATTTCCCTGGCAGTCCTGTTCATCGTCGGGGGCGCCCGGAGTGGGCTGCTGCTGGACGCAGTTTTCATCTCCTTCCTCTTCACACCCTTCACAGGGACATGGACATGGTTCTTCCTCAGTGGGCGGTTCGCTGGAGGAGAAAGAGGAGTTGCTGCTGGAGCTAGAACTGGAGCTAGAACTGGAGCTGGAACTGGAGCTAGAACTGGAGCTGGAACTGGAACTGGAGCTGGAACTGGAGCTGGAACTGGAACTGGAACTGGAGCTAGAACTGGAGCTAGAACTGGAGCTGGAACTGGAGCTAGAACTGGAGCTAGAACTGGAGCTAGAACTGGAGCTAGAACTGGAGCTAGAACTGGAGCTGGAACTGGAGCTGCTTGACTTGGGATCAAACCCAAAATCAAACCCTCCCCCTTCCGAAGAGCTACTGGAGGTGGTCTCTTCTTCCTCGTCCCGATAAAGATTGACCAGGGTAATGACTTCCTCCCCTTCCCTATCCGGAGGAGTTACATTGGGGTCGAGGTAGGAATTGATATCGGACACCTCCGCCTTGTCGGAAAGAACGGCAATGCAGAACTCCTGTCCGGAGCCCAGGGCGGCATGGTGTTCATGGACGATTTGGCACCAGTAATACCCCTGTTCGAGGAGGACACTCTCCGGCTTCACGGAAAGGTCCTTTGCTTCGCTGGTCAGTTCCACATTCTTAAAAGGAATGGACAGGGAGATGGAGGAATCGGCGGTCAGGGAAAGGAAATAGGTACCGCGTTTCATGATCTTGAGGTACCCGGTCCATTCATGGCGAGTGTCATCGGAAGCGGAGCGAGGGGAGATGAGAACGGGGGCGGTGATGCCGTTGACGTAGAAATCGGCCTGCGGGAGGCCATTGGCGAACATGGGAACAAAGGGATAACGGGGTTCCAGGGTAATTTGGGTATTATTCATTGTCTTGTAAATCATGTTGTTAAATGATTTGCAGACAATGTAGAACCTGTGGCACCCTCAATGAAAGACGCCTGATACGTTAAGACTTCAGTTACTTCTCATGAAATGACATTAAATCCCCCTGAAAAAACAAAATTCGTATTATGAAAGAATCTTTTCATATTAATGTTTATTGATTTAATATGAATGACCTGGATATTCATCCTGAATACATTGGAAGAAAATTTTCAAGACAAATGTAAAAAAGGAATTATACACAAAGAGACCCAAGTTTAAATATCCCTTTTCAAAACACCATGATTTCCTGATCATCTCAATTTCTTATTGAGACTGTCCTTGATCCAACAAGATAGGGCCTCTTGTTAACTCTGTTCAGAATCACCTGATATACAAGACTGCTTTAAAAGTAAACCCCGCAAGTTTAATAACTTGTGGGGTTTATTAATGGTACAGGGAGAGGGATTCGAACCCCCGACCAACTGTGTGTAAGACAGCCGCTCTACCACTGAGCTATCCCTGCATGAGGTAGCGGAAGTATATGCCGGACGGGCTGAAACAGCAAGGATAAAATGGGGAAAGAACGCCTTTTCCCATTTTTACTTCTGTGATACCGTTTGCTTCCCTTCCCTGCAAAAACGAAAATACCGCATGTCCGCACTTTCGCCCGGTCGGTCAACGGAAAACCGTCACAAAATTACCTCATCTCCGCCTGCTGGAGGGCGCGGTAATGCAGGATAATGAAGAGGACGCAAAGCACGGCTTCCGACCAATAGAAGATGTCCAGGGCATTCCGCCCGGATGTGAAGCCGTAGGAATGCAGCCCCACCCCCAGCATGTTCACGCCCCACCACGCAAAGGCGATGATGACGCCGCCAAGCACGTTGCTGAAGTGGAGAAGCCACGGAGAAAGCCACCCCGCCTTTCTGGCATGAAGCACGACCAACTGCCACAGCACGATCATCAATGCTCCGTTCTCCTTGGGGTCCCATCCCCAGAAGCGCCCCCAGGATTCATTGCCCCAGATACCGCCGAAGACAGTGCCCACCAGCGTGAAGACCAGGGAGAAGCACAGGATGCCGTATGCCATGCGGTCCAGGGATTGCTCCGTTTTCCGGCCGATCAGGCGCAGGGGGGAGGCCAGCAGATATACATGGGAAAGCACCGCCGCCAGCAGTCCGGCCGCATACCCCAGGACGATGGTGATGACGTGGGTGGAAAGCAGGAAGTTGGAACGCAGGATGGCCACGAGCGGGTCCATGTGGTCCACGGCCTGGGAAGATTCATACATGATGCCCATCTGGCAGGAGAGCGCCCCCAGGATCAACCCGGCCGCCAGCACAATTCCCTTTTTGCTGAAGAGTTCCGCTACCAGCGCGCAGATCACGCCCATGCAGGCGATGAAGGCGATGGTTTCATAGGTATTGCCTACCGGGGACCTCATGGTGATCAGCACGCGTATGGTCAGGGCGGCCACCAGAACGGCCGCGCCCGCCGCTCCCAAAATCCACGCCGGGCTGAAACCGCCGGGCCGCAGAAAACGCCTCCAGAACGGAGCATTCCGCATGGGGCGGAACAGCGCGCAGACCACCAGGAAGACAAAGGCGGCCACAAAGACAGCCAGGGAAACATACAGCGGGTCAAGACGGTAATAGAAGATTTCCCGGTTCAGGGCATTCCGTTCCCCGGCGGAAGCGGCTTCATTCGGCTGTACCAGCCGTTCCATCAGCAGGTTTTCCGCCTTGGCGCGCAGCTCTCCGCCTTTCGGCCCTTCTTCCTCAATGGCCTTGCGCTCCATCAGGGAAGCCATGGCCAGAAAAGCTCCGGCGCCCTTGCCCGGAACGGCGGTCCACTCCTGTTCTTCATCCCGTCCGGATGCCGGGAACCAGCGGGGGAATTCCATCCGTTCCATGGCAGCGGGGTCTTCCAGCATGATGCGGGAACCGAGCATCCAGCCGCGCACCACGTCAAAGTTGCGGGAAAGCGCCAGGATTTCCTTCTGCGCCTCCGTGAGCTGCGTTTCCCCCAGCATCCGGATTTCCCTCACGGCACGGGACATTTCCTCCCACTGTCCGGCAATCTGGGCATAGGAGTATTTTTTCCGCTTGTCCGCCTGGTCCGGCAGGTGCAGGCGGCGCACCACTTCCTCCCGGTTGACCAGGAATACCGGGTATTGCTCCGCAAATTCCGGCCTGAACATGCAGTCCAGCATCCATTCCACCGGAGTGAGTTTTTTCCCGCCGTCCGGCGTTTCTATGGAGAAGCTTCTCCTGCCCAGCGTCCGGAGCAGATGGAACCCGGCATACGTGGAGGCGGGCTTGACGCGGCCACCATCCTGAACGGCCATGCCCTCCACCTTTTCCACCAGGGAGGAGGACCAGGGCGTATAGCGTTCCACGCGGACCGTATGGACGGACGGCCTGGCCGCCAGCATGCCGACGGCGAAGATTCCGGCCACCAGCACGCAAATGCCGACCAGACGCCAGCGTTTCCCCTTCCCGGCACCATCCGCGTTTCCTCTGGATTGTTCCGGAACGGGTTCCTTTTCCTGCTTTTGTTCCGGCTTGCGGCGCAGGTACCTCCCGAAGACCAGGGCAAAATGCCACAACAACCCCACGGCAATGATGTAGGAAGACCATTTGGGCATTTGTTCCAGCGGATTGTGGGAGGCGCGGAGAATGGATATCAGCCTGCCGGGATGCAAAGAGTCCTGCCCCCAGCTCATCTGGTACAGGGTCCAGCCGGATACCCGCAGCGGTTCGTTCATCCGGATGACGGCGTCATAATGGCCGCCGGATTCCGGAAAAATGGTCACCTGGGATTCATAGGATTTAGGCTTGGACGTTCCGGGGTAGAATTCCGGCACAAAGCGGTTGAGGCGGATGTCAAAGGGAAGCTCCCGCTCATGCATGCGGTCGCCCTGCGGCAGTTCCACCTGGTCCACGGCCACGGTCATTCTGTTGCCCAGCATGATGCCGGCCAGCAGAAGGAGGATTCCGCCGTGGGCAATCAGGATGCCCGCATGCCTCCACGTCCATCTCACGCGGAACATGCCGCCCAGGAGCAGGTTGACGAACAGCAGGGCGCATGTAATGCCCATGCCGGGCAGCGGCAGGGAAATGAGGGAGTGCTCCCCGCCCAGGGGAATGAGCACGTAGGGAGCGCCGAAGAAGGATTCTATGGCCGCCTCCGATCCCAGGGAGGGAGCCAGCCGGACCTGGTGCAGGGTACCGGCAAATGTCAGCACCAGCAGGATGAGCATCAGGGCGATTCCCAGCCCGTAGCTGCCGCCGAATTTCCAGAGTTTCCGGCCGTATTTCCTCCACGCCGCTTCCGTATGTTCCCTGTGCCTGTTCATGATATGGGGTTGTCCCTGATGGAAAAAAGGGGGCCGATCACACGATCAGATCGTGAAACCGGCCCCAATCATGTTTCCGACTGGAAAATGATTAGAAGTTGTCCGCCAGCACTTCAAAGAATGCCTGGGGATGCACGCAGGCGGGGCACACCTTGGGAGCCGTGTCTCCGGTGTGGATGTAACCGCAGTTGCGGCACTTCCACTGGGTTTCCTGCTTCTTGGCGAATACGGTGCCTTCGCGCACGTTTTCCGCCAGTTTGCGGTAACGGGCTTCATGGTGCTGTTCCACCGTGGCGATCTTGCGGAAGGTTTCCGCAATGGCGGGGAAGCCTTCCCTGTCCGCCACTTCGGCAAAGGTGGGGTACATCTCCGACCACTCATCGTGTTCTCCGGCGGCGGCGGCCAGCAGGCACTCCTCCGTGGATTCCAGGGGGGCCGTGCAAACGGTGTGCGTCACTTCAATGCAGGCGTCTTTCAACAGTTTGAAGAACACTTTGGCGTGTTCCTTTTCATTGTCGGCCGTTTCCAGGAAAATGGCCGCGATCTGCTCGTAACCGGCTTTTTTGGCCACACCGGCAAAGTAGGTGTAGCGGTTGCGGGCTTCGGACTCCCCGGCAAACGCCTTGAGGAGATTTTTTTCTGTTTCTGTGCCTTTGATGGATTTCATAAACTAGTCACCAATTTGTGTAAGTGGGTTCATACTACCGGGGGAATGCCAAAAGACAAGCATTTATTGAATGAATCTAAAAAATCACCTTGCCGATTTTTTCTCCGGACTTACCGCTCTCAAGGAGTCCTCCAAAGTACCCGGAACGGTATCCAGATCTTTCATGATTTCATCCTGAATGGAGCGGGCACCGGGGGACCGGGAGGGTTTGTCCGCGGGGGCTTCCGGCTCTGCGGGGCGCTCGCCGGGCAGCGGCAGCAGGCCGTCCGGAGATACGGGGGGGGTGATTTCCTTTCCGGGTTCGGGAGTGTCCGTGGGCTCTTCACCCGTTTTTCCGGAGCTTTCCGGCGCGGCCAGATTCTGGTACAGGAACACCAAGTCTCCCGCTTCCGCCGTGCCGCTGCGTATGTCCGCCGGAATGCGCGTGCGCCCCATTCTTTCTTCCGTCACGATGAGGTTGGCGACGCGCCGGTTTTCCCCCGAGCCGGCGGATTGGGAGATAAGCACCGTTCCCGGTTCATACACAGTACCGGCCAGGGCGATCAGCACATAGTTGTGGCGGGGGTAAACCCGTTCCACTTTTCCCACGTAAACCGGACTTCTGCCTGCTTTTTTGACGGGCTGCACCTGCTGGGAACAGGAAGCCGCCAGCAGCACGCATCCCAGGAGGGCGGACATGGGAAGGATTTTATTCATGACGGAGAGGAAAGTAAGATGGTTGTCCGTTTCATTCCACCAGCACCTTGCGCGGGCGGTTGGTGTTGTCCGCAGGGGCGATGATCCCGCGGGATTCCAGCAGATCCATCATGCGCGCGGCGCGACCGTAGCCGATGCTCAGACGCCGCTGCAGGAGGGACGTGCTTACCTTGCGTTCGATGACGGCCACTTCCAGGCATTTGGCGTAGCATTCCTCCTCCGCGTCGTCCAGCGGGCTGTCCGCTCCGCCGTGGGAGGCTTCGTCCAGCGTCTTCTGGACCTCTTCATGGAATTTCTGCCTGGCCTGGGACGCGCAATGGGCCACCAGGGCTTCCACCTCGTCGTCGGAAATGAATGCGCCCTGGGCGCGTTCCACCTGGGCGGAACCGGGCGGCAGGTACAAAAGGTCGCCCTTCCCCACCAGCTTTTCCGCCCCCTGCCTGTCCAAAATCACGCGGCTGTCCGTGCCGCTGGCCACCTGGAAGGCGATGCGCGTGGGAATATTGGCCTTGATGGTGCCCGTCACTACCTGCCGCCGCGGCGTTTGCGTGGCGACAATGAGGTGAATCCCGGCAGCGCGGGCTTTCTGGGTCAGGCGGCCGATGTTGGTTTCAATGTCCGCGCCCACCGTCTGCATCAGGTCGGCAAGCTCGTCAATGATAATTACGATGTAGGGGAAGCGTTCGGGAATCACGCCGTCGTCATCCAAATCCAGTTCGTCATCCTCTTCCGCAGGCCATTCCCCCTGGGATTCCAGCTCCCGGGCGATGGATTCCGCCAGCGCCTCGTCCACTTCTCCGGACTCCGGCTCTTCTTCCTCTTCCGCGGGCATTTCAGGCGGCCGCTTGTTGAAGGCTTCAAAGTTGCGGACGCCCACCTTGGCAAAACAGTGGTAGCGGTGTTCCATTTCATTCACGCACCAGCGCAGGGCATTCGGCACCTTTTTAGGGTCCGTCACCACGGGAACGATCAAATGAGGCAGCTTGGAGTATGGCTGCATTTCCACCACCTTAGGATCCACCAAAATCAGCCTGAGTTCATCCGGCCTGAATTTCAACAGCATGGAGGAGATAATGCTGTTGATGCACACGGATTTGCCGGAACCCGTAGCCCCCGCCACCAGCAGGTGGGGCATGGAGGCCAGGTCTCCTATCACGGTGCGGCCATACACGTCCTTGCCCAGGGCCAGCGGAATTTTCTTTTTGGGAGAACAGAATTCGGGGTCCTGGAGCAGTTCCCGGAGCGGCACGGCCACTTTTTTGCGGTTGACGATTTCAATGCCCACCGTGTCCTTGCCCGGAATGGGGGCCACGATGTTCACGCTTTCCGCCCTGGTCGCCAGCGCGATGTCCTTGGAATACTGGTCAAACGTGTTCACGCGCACGCCGCGCGCGGGATATACCTCATACCGGGTGATGGTCGGGCCGCGGGTGATGTCCCCCGGCGTCACGTCCACGCGGAACGTCGTCAGCGTCTCGATGATTTTTTGCTGGATTTCCAGCATTTCCTCCCGGTCCGCATCCGTGGGGCCGTCCGGCTTTTCCTCATAATGCAGCAGTTCGAAGCCGGGAAGCTGGTAGTCCTTGAATTCCTCCGTAGGCGGCGTGGCTATTTTGGCAAAGGGCTGCACCTTGGGAGCAGGCTTGATTTCCGCAGGCTCCGCCACCGTGATTTTCGGGGTCGTCGTCAGCGGCAGATTCCCCTGCGTCCGCGGAGCGGAAGATTTTTTCGGGGGTGCGGGCGTCCGGACAGAGGGAGCGGCGGCCACTTCATTGTACAGCCCTTCCAGGTCATCCCCGGTACGGTGCAGGCGGGAAGAAGATTCCCGGCTCCGTCTGGCGGGAGAGGGAGAAGACAGGGCCGCGTCCTCCATGCTGGCTCTCACGCGGGCGACTTCCCTGGCCAGTTGGGAGGAACGGCGTTCCATCTTCTTTTCCTTCCTGTTCATTCTCCATGAACGGAACTCCCGGAGAACGGCGCGGAAAAGGGGACGAGGCCGCAGGCCCGCCGCATAGATCAAGGCAATGATATATCCCAGCCCGGAAACCGCCAGAATGGCGGACACCCCAGCCAAAGGAACCAGAAGATGCGTTCCGAGAAGGTTGCCGACAAGGCCGCCCGCGCCCAGCACCTGATGACGCTCCACCCATTCCGCCCCCGTAACATGGCCGGCAGTCAGGAACAGGCACCCGCTCACCAGCAGGAAGACGCCTCCATAGATCACACCGCGGGTCAGCCGTCCCCGGTGGGTAAAACGGTAACATCCCCACCAGGCCAGCAAAATCACCAGCATCCAGGCCATCCCTCCCAGCACCCAGTAAACGATGCCGGCTCCATACAGCCCCACCACGTTCAGAAGATTGGTCGTCCCCTCCATCACCTCGCCGGATTTGTTGAGATAATTCCAGCCTATTTCCCGGACGTCAAAGGTCACCATGGAAGCCAGCAAAGCCGCTCCTGCCAGTACGGAAACGGCGCCCCACGCCATTCCCATCCAAACGGGGGGATGGTCCTCTTCATGCTCAAATACATGACGCTCCTGCGCATCCAATGCCATACGTGGCATCTATACTAACAACACCGGGAGCCGAACTCAAGGCCAAACCAAGGGGGACCTGTTCTCTTCCTCGTGAAGATTTCTTTTCCGCCAAGTCCCCCTTCATCATGGAAAAAAATGGAATGAACAACCCTTCCCGGCAGGCAACGGCCGCCAGGACTCTTTTTCCTGTGAAATTACCCCAACCGCGTTAAAAAACAATACAACCTCAAATTTCCCCATTCCGCTTCTTTTATGCGATTGATTTTGCAAATTCAACAAAACTTTTGCTACAAAAAAATTATTATATGTAATTCATATTCGAATATAAGAAAATATTCAACGGATTGCAAATCCGGTGTCAATAGTAATCGTTAAAGAAAAAATACTTATTTGTCATATCCCGTAAAATTATAAGAACAAAATTATAAACGAATATGACTTTTATTTATAATAACAATTTGATATTTAATATATTATATATAGTTTTAATGTTCCCTATTATTTTGATAGGATTTGCAATCCGCTACTCACGTCCTAGCCTTTATGTACATGCATATCTGCAAACCTGTCATCAGTAGCCTGCTCGCCGGGATGGCGCTCGTCATTCTCAGCCCGTTGCTGCTAACGATATCTGTGCTTCTTTTTCTATCTACGCGGAAATCCCCCTTCTTTCTTCAAACGCGCGTTGGATATCAGGGAAAACTGTTCAAAATCATCAAATTCAAAACGATGACGGATGCGCGTGACGAACATGGGCGCCTGCTCCCGGACAACCAAAGACTGTTCCCTCTCGGCAACTTCCTTCGCACCAATTCCCTGGATGAGCTTCCGCAACTGATCAATATCCTGAAAGGGGACATGGTCATCGTAGGCCCCCGCCCCTGGATTCCTTCCCAGATGGAAGCCCTTCCTCCCAATTATTGCCGCCAGCGCTATTCCGTCCGGCCAGGCATCACCGGCATGGCCCAGATCCACGGCCGCAACGGCATTCCCTTCTGCCGCCGACTGTGCTACGATGTGCTTTACGTGCGCCGCGTTTCCTTCCTTCTGGATGTTTCCCTGGTCTTCCGGACAGCCCGGAAAGTCCTGGTCCGGGAAGGCATCCAGCAATGCAACGAGGCCTTCCAGAATAAACTGGGGAAAACCCTCCTTCAGAACGATCTTTCCCTCCCCTCTACCACGGAGGCGACCAGATCCTTCTAATCCCCCGTTACCAAGCCTTCCCTTTATTACTTCAACTAATGAATAAACACCATCTCCTCAGCAAAGCTCTCCTGTGTTCCGCAGCCCTGGCAGGAGCCAGCCTCCTTCCTTCCTGCGTCAGTCCCAAGGAAGTCTTGTACATCCAGGACGTCTCCGGCTACTCCAAGGAAAAGATTCAGGGCAGCTACCAAACCCTGATTCAGAAGGACGACCAGCTTTCCATCACTGTCAGCAGCAAGCAGCCCGAACTGACCGCACCTTTTGCCGTCTCTGAAATCGGCACCTCCGGCCCCAGCTCCAGCTCCCGGTCCAAAGGTTACCTGGTCGATGCCAGAGGCTACATCGTCCTGCCGGTTATCGGCAAAATCAAGGCGGCCGGCAAGACCTGCTCCGCCCTGGGAGATGACATTGCCGCCGCTCTGAAAAACAACGACTACATCAGCGACGCTTCCGTCAACGTGCAGATCACCAATTTCAAGTTCTCCATTCTGGGCGAAGTTTCCTCCCCCGGAACATACAACATTGACGGCCAGCGCCTGACCATTCTGGAAGCCATCAGCCGTGCGGGCGACTTGAGCATTGACGGCAACCGGGACGTCACGCTGATCCGTGAAACGAACGGCCACCGCCAGATTGCCAAAATCGATCTGCGCAGCAAGGATTTATTCCAGTCCCCCTATTACTACATTCAGCAGAACGACACCATTTACGTTACCCCTGCCGAACGTAAAATCAATACCCGCAGTGACACCGTCCAATACATCGGCTGGACGGCATCCGGCGTGGGCCTGATCATCGGCATCATCGCCCTGTGCGCCTTGTGACCCTTCTTCCGTAGCCGGCTTTCCGCGGAAAGTGGAAAGCCGGTGAAGTATTTCATTTCCTTATGCCGCAACCTACCGTTCCGCCTGTATCTTCCCCCCCGCCCGAGACACCGGATTCCTCCCTGTCTCTGGACATTGTCGCCATCATTCTCCGCAGGCGCTGGTACTGGATACTGTTCTGCGCCCTTTTGGGAGGAACTGCAGCCTATTATATGGCGGCCACGCAGAATTACGTATTTGAAAAGACCGCCAGCGTCATGATGAGGGAAGCCAGCAAGGATTCCTCCACAGACCGCATCATGGTGGAACTGGGGGTGGATTCCGGAGCGGCCAATCTGGCCAATGAAAGCTTTATCCTCAGGTCCTCCACCGTCATGCGGCATACGGTTGAAGACCTGAAACTGAACGTATCCTACTGGAAAAAACGGGACCTGCGCCAGATAGACCTGTACCGGGAAAGCCCTGTGGAAGTCATCTTTGAAAACATCCCCAGCGACAGGTCCTGTTCTTTCGATATTACCCTGAAAGGGGACAGCGCCCTGTCCCTGACCTACCAGGGCAGCGACGGAAAACCCGTACAGTTGGAAGAGGAACTGAAAAAGCCCGTCCATCTCCCTTTTGCAACCATCACGGTTTATCCCACTTCCCATATGCCGGAGACAATTCCAGGCACCACCATTACCGTACGGCGCGTTCCCATCAACGCCGCTGCGGACCAGCTCCTCGCCAACTTCACCGTCAAGCGCCCGGACGCCAAGGAATCCAGCCTCCTCCAGATGACGCTCACTTCCTCCAATCCCGATAAAGCAACGGATACGCTGAATAAACTGATCGAAATCTATAACGAACATTCCAGAGAAGAACGCCGCGCCATCGCCGTCAAGACGAAAGAATTCATTCGCCGGCAACTCGAACAGATCGGCGAGGAATTGAAAAGACTGGACAGCAAACGGGACGACATCAAATTCGAGAACGACATCATTGCCGACACGCAAGCCTCGCTGTCCGCCGATTTCAGCACCGCACAAACGCTGGACAATTCCATTTTCGAGCTCCAGACGCAGATCATGCTGGCCAATGACTTGGAAAACAACTTGAAAGCCGTCAGTAAAAAAGCGGAACTTATTTCCCTGGACACCGGCATCGCGGACTCCGGGGTTTCCCGTCAAATTGAAGCCTACAACACCGCCTATCTGGAATACCAGAAAATCGCGGGCAGCGCGGGCTCGCAAAACCCCATCGTCGTTTCCCTGACCAAGAAGATGGACGCTACCCGCGCGGCCGCCTTCAGATCCCTGTCCAACTTGCGCGATAACTTGAATTTACGGCTCCAGGAGCTTACCCGAAAGCGGGATGACATTACCAAGCGCCTGGCCGCCACATCCGGAAAGGCGCGGAAACTCACCCCTCTGAACCGCGAACACGGGGTAAAGGAAGAATATTACCTTACGCTGCTGACCAAGGAACAGGAAAACGAACTGGCTCTGGAAACCACACCTTCTTCCGCCCGCGTTCTGGAAACGGCGCACGGCTCCAACGCCCCGATTGCTCCCAATACCAGGAAATTCGTTCTCGGCGGGGCGGCCGGAGGCGCAGCCCTCTGCCTGTTCGCTTTCATGGGCGCGGCCATACTCAACAACAAGGTCAAAAACAGGCATGACCTGGATGCCATCACCACCCTTCCCGTCATTGCAGAGCTTCCCGCCATGAGCAAAAAGGAACAGAAACAGGTATCCCTGATGCTCCCTGACGAACATTCCGTCATGGCGGAATATTTCCATATCATGTGCCACAATGTGGACTCCATGCTTCCCTTTTCCGAGCATCAGGGCCATGTGATCCTGCTCGCTTCCACCACGCCGGGAGAAGGAAAAACCTTCATTTCCGCCAATCTGGCCCAGGCTTTTTCCAAAATCGGAAAGCGCGTGCTCCTGATTGACGGCGATCTACGCAAGACCTCCCTCTCCAGCCAGCTTGGCGGCAAGGGCCGCAAGGGCCTGAGCACCATCCTGCTCAACAAGGTTTCCGACCTTTCCTCCGTCATTCATTCCCTTCCGGATCATCCGGGGGTGGACATCCTCTACGGAGGCCCCCATGTTCCCAATCCCGTTTCCCTGCTCTCCCGGCCCGAGATTGAACAGCTTATCCAGTCCTTCAAGCGATCTTACGATGCCGTTATCATTGACGCGCCACCCTACGGCATTCTGGCGGATACGGCCATTTTTGCCAAACTGGCGGACATTTCCCTGTACGTCATCCGCAGCAACAAGATAGACAAGCGCTATATAGCCACTATCCAGCAGCTTGCCAATGAAGGAAAGCTTCCCAACATGGGATTTGTCATCAATGCCGTGGACTTCAAGGCGTCCGGCCATCACTATTACGGTTACGGCTACCATTACAACTACGGGTACAACACCACCAATTCCTGATTTCCGCCTTGTTCTCCGCCCTGTTCCAGCCAAAGTTCAAGCTCTGTACCCTCTGTCCGGACGGAATGGACATGCACAGCCATCTGCTCTGGGGTGTGGACGACGGCGCGCGGACGCAGGCGGAAAGCCTGGAACTCATTTCCCTGCTGAAAAAACGGGGATTCCGGGGAGCCTGTTGCACTCCCCATGTCATCAGCCGCTATCCCTGGAATACGGCAACGAGTTTAAAAGTACGCTTTCGGGAGCTTGTGAACGCCGTGCCGGACGAGGATTTTGAACTCCGGCTGGCGGCGGAATACATGCTGGACGATCATTTTGAACGGCAATTCACGGAAGAGGAGCCTCTCAGCCCGGACGGCACGCACATTCTTGTGGAACTCCCGCAATACCGCCTTCCGGACGCGTGGATGGACATGCTCCTGCTCATTAAGGACAGAGGATATGTTCCCGTGCTGGCCCATCCTGAACGCTACGGCAAAATCCTGACTCCAGAGGAACTCGCCGCCCTGGCCGCACAAGGCATTCTTTTCCAGGGAAACATAGGCTCACTATGCGGATTCTACGGGCAGAAATGCCGGGAACTGGCGCGGAAATTCCAACAGGAAAACCTCTATTTCTGGTGGGGGACGGACGCCCACAACGCCATCATGATCAACAAGCTCCGCCTCTGACAGGCGGATGCGGCACGGAAAACGACTTACGGCCCTTTTCATGAAAATCTCCATCATCACGGTCTGCTTCAACAATGCCTCCACCTTGCGCGACACCATGCGCAGCGTTCTGGGGCAAACCCATCCGGATATGGAATACATCGTCGTGGACGGCGCCAGCACGGACGGGACGGTATCCATTCTCCGGGAAATGGAACCCTTGTTCCGCAGCAGGATGAAGTGGGTTTCCGAGCCGGACGAGGGGATTTACGACGCCATGAACAAGGGCATCCTCATGGCTACGGGGGACGTGGTGGGCTTCCTCAACGGAGACGATTATTACCAGGACAACCGCGTACTGGAAGATATTGCACGCGCCTTTTCCGAAAACGGTACGGATGCCGTACATGGCAACTTGTCCTATATCAATTCCGAACGGAAGGTCGTCCGCACCTGGCAAGGCTCCCCCTACCGCCCCGGAGCGTTTCAGAGAGGCTGGAATCCGGCCCACCCCACCTTTTACTGCACCAGGGAATGCTTTGAGCGCTACGGCCTGTTTGATCCCTCCATCGGCAGCGCGGCGGACTTCGAGCTCATGCTCCGGTTTGTGGAAAAACACCATATTTCCACGCACTACCTGGACCGTTTCATGGTGTTCATGCGCACGGGAGGCTCCAGCACGGCAGGCCTCAAGGCAGTTCGTCGCAATACCAGGCAGAACAAGCAGGCATTCAGGAAAAACCGCATTCCCTGCCCCTGGCATTACGGAATCTCCCGTCTGGCTTCCAAAATCCTTTCCGTCAAGCACCCTTTTCTCTACCTGGCCAAATCCCTGAAAAAATCCTGATTCCCCAACCTCTGCTTCATCCGGAAAACTTCATGTCCATGCCTTTTTTCCAATGCTGATTTCCGCCATCGTTCCCGTTTACAACCTTGAGCATCTCGTCAGCCGGTGCCTGGATTCTCTCGTGCGCCAGACGCACGCAGAGCTGGAGATTATTTGCATTGACGACGGGTCCACGGACGGTTCCGCGGCCATCCTGGAACAGGCGGCACGGCAGGACAAGCGCATCCAGGTTATCGCCAAACGGAACGAAGGGCTGCCCATGGCCCGCAAAACGGGCATTGACCGGGCTTCCGGGGAATTCATCATCCATGTGGACGGGGATGATTATCTGGAACCGGATGCAATTGAAGGGCTTGCCGGACGCCAGCATGAAACGGACGCGGATATTGTCGTATCCGACTACTTCTCGGAAATGGAAGACGGTTCCGGAAGAAAGATGTGTACGGACTACCACTTTGACGTACTGGACGGAAAAACCTTTCTACGGGCGCTGCTGACGGAAGAGAAATACTTCATCTGGGGAAAACTGATCCGTACAAGCCTTTGCCGGGAAATTTCCATTCCGCACGACATCCATTACACGGAAGACATGGTCGGCATGGTCCAGCTCGCGGCGCTGGCCCGTACCGTCGCCAAGCTGGACCGGCCCCTCTACCATTACATCAAACGGTCCGGGGCCTTTACCCATGCGCCGGGCGCCAGGTCCTTCAAGGACTGGTACAGGGCGGTCCGCCTGACCGGCGACTACTGCCGGGCCCTCCCGGACGGCGCGCAGTTCCGCCAGCTTCTTCTGGACCGGGAAACCGTCCAGGCAGACGTCTATCTGCGGAACACCCGCACAACCGGCTATTACAGGAAGGACATCCGCTCCCTGGTCTGGAAGCTTCTGCTCCATTACCGGAACGAAGGGCGGCACGCCCTGGCGAAATTGCCGGGAAGCAACAGGCTGTTCCTGACGGCGGCCCTGATATCCCAGCGCCTGGCTTCATGCGCCCACACCCTTTACGCCAAAAGCAACAGATGACCCCCGCCAGGAAAAAAATCATCATCACGATGACCTACATGCATATAGGAGGAGCAGAACGCAGCCTTCTGGGGTTGCTGCACGCCATCGACTACACGCAGTACGACGTAGACCTGTTCCTGTTCAGCCATGAAGGGGAATTCATGGACATGATCCCTCCCCAGGTAAATCTTCTTCCGGAAATTTCCGCATACAGGACGCTTGTCGCCCCCCTGAACCTCCGGAATGGAAAGCACCGTTTCCTCTATCTGATGAAGAAACTGGGCATTCTGCTGGCGGCGGTCCGTTATAAAATGATGGGCAGACCGGTCCACGAACACGGCATCATGCAATACTGCCAGCGTCTCATGCTTCCGTGGCTTCCGGACATCAGCAACAGGCATTATGACCTCGGCATCAGTTTCCTCGGCTTCCATGACGTCATCTCGGACAAGGTAAAAGCCGATGTGAAGCTGGGCTGGTATCATACGGACTACGGAAGCGTCAGGCCATTCATGCGCATGGACGGAAAAATGTGGAACCGGCTGGATAAAATCGTCCTGGTGTCTGAAAGCGCCATGCAGTCCTTCCTCCGCAGCCATCCGGGCCTGGCGGCCAAGGCATGCGTCATTGAAAACATCCTGTCTCCCGCCTTTATCAGAAGCCAGGCACAAACTTCCCTCCCCGCCCCCGCAGGCCCGGAACAAGGCATATCACTTCTGACAGTAGGGCGTCTCTGCGAGGAAAAGGCCTATGACCGGGCCATGGATGCCTGCCGCATCCTGCTTGACAGTGGTTACCGGATCAAATGGACAGTCCTTGGAGAAGGGCATCTGGAATCCGTCTTAAGGGAGCGCATCAGTAAGCTGAACCTTCAGGACCATTTCATTCTGGCGGGAGCCGCGGCCAATCCGTATCCCTACTTCCGCCATTGCGATATTTATGTGCAGCCTTCCAATGTGGAGGGAAAATCCGTCTCCGTCCGGGAGGCCCAAATCCTGGGGAAACCCGTCATTGTCACCAGATATCCCACGGCCACCAGCCAGATTGAAGACGGCATTGACGGCATTATCACGGACATGAGCGCGGAGGCAGTGGCGCAGGCGGCGGCACGGCTTATCGACCATCCCGAACTGAGGCGGAGACTTTCCGGCAACTGCGCCGCCCGCGATTACGGAAACGAGGGGGAAATCAACCACATTTACCAGATGGTGCCATGAATGCCGACCTTCCCCATGCCGCTTCCGGGCGCATTTCCTATCTTGACTTCCTCAAGGGCTTTTCGGTCCTCTGGGTGGTCCTGATGCACGTCCATTACGAATATGACCCGGGGTGCATGCCGTCATGGATCACCCTGCCGTACTACATGCCCATCTTCTGCTTCGTTTCCGGCGTCTTTTTCAGGGAAAAACCATGGCATGAACTGATCGCGGCGAAGGCCAGAACCCTTCTGGTTCCCTTCCTCACGTTCTATCTGTTCACCCTGCTTCTGTACAAACTGCACGAACTGCTCCTCGCGCTTCATCAGAAAACCGGCTTCCGTCCGTTCACGGACAGCTTGTTCGGCCCCCATGCCGTTTATTCCTATCAGGTTCTGAACGGAGCGCTCTGGTTCTTCATAGGCCTGTTCTGCATCACCCTCCTTTATGCGTTTTTGAAAAAATTCCTTTCGCCCATCATGACTGTGGGCGCCAGCCTGGCGTGCTCCCTGGCGGGCCTGTTCCTGTGGGCGCGTCCGGAATACAACCCCATCACTCCTCTTTTCCCGCTTTCCCATATCCTGTATTTCCTGATTTATTTCACGCTGGGGGCCCTGTACGGTAAAAAACTGCTGCAACTGGTTGAAAACGGACACAGCAAATTTCTCCTGCTCCTCTGCATCATTCCCGTCGTGCTGATCAATGCCGGCTACGGACTTCTGCCCTGGATGCGCCTTCTCCCGTACATGGCCTGGCAAATGGTTTGCTCCGCATGTTTCATTGCCTTTTCCCTCTTGTGCGCCAAATACCTGGACGGAGTGAAACTATTGCGCCCCCTGCGCTTTTACGGGAAAAACTCCCTGATCGTCTTTGCCACGCACATGCCCATCTTCGGCCTGTACTACCACGCCTGGTTTAAAACGAACACATTCGGAAAAATCGGCTTTTTCATCCTCTTTCTCGGCATTGAGTACCTCCTGATCCTTTTCTTCAACCGGTGCTGTCCCAGGCTGATCGGCAAACGTCCCCAATGAAAGCCATGACGACAAACATCCCTACCCTGGCCATCTACTTCCCCTCCCTGGAAAACCTGGGGGGCATTGAACGCGTTGTGGAGGCGCAAACCCTCATCTTTGCCAAACACGGAATCCACGTCCTTCTCGTCACGGAACAACCCGTAGGCAAATTGCGCCCGTCCCTGGAAAACTACTGCCGGTTCGCCTGCCTCAGCCGGGAATCCTCCCGGAAGGACCAGTGGGAAAAAATCATCCGCGAACACCGTCCCTCCCTGGTCATTCTGCACGGCGCCTTTTATGCCGCTGCCATGGAAACGGCGGCCATCCTCCGCCCTCTTCCGGTCAAAACCATCCTCAATATCCATTTCTCCTTCCCTACCCCCCTCTACCTGACGGGGGATGAAGGGATGTATGATTCCCATCTGGAAACCGCCCGCCTCTGCGACGCCGTAGCCGTTGTTTCCGGAACAGACCGCCGGTTCTGGACTGCTCTGGGCTGCCGCGCCCATTACGTTCAGAATCCCGTCAGGCATGCGGCCTCCGCGCCTGTTCCGACTCCGCCGCGCTCCAGGCGCACACTGCTGTGGCTTGGGCGCCCCATGGAACCCAAAATGCCGGAAGAAGCCCTGTACATCATGGCGGAACTATTGCCCCGCGTGCCTGATGCCAGACTGGTCATGGCGGGAGGCCACGGGGCGGAATCCGGAAAACTCCTCCAATTAACCAAAGCTCTGGGCATCAGCTCCAGCGTGACATTCATCCCCGAACAGGCTGATGTGGAACCCCTTTATGCGGAAAGCGGCATCCATCTGCTGACCTCTCAGGCGGAATCATTCTGCCTGGTTCTGGCAGAGGCGAAGGCACGCGGCATCCCCACGGTCATGTATGATATTCCCTACCTGGAACTCCTGCACAACCGCCGGGGAGTGTCCGTCCTCCCTTATGGGGACCGGCGCGGCATGGCGGACAGGATAGCCGCCCTCATGCTGGACGAAGAATTGTACGCCCGCCAGAGTGAGCAGGCCAGAGAAAGTCTTCTGCCTTTCAATGATGAAGCCGTCTTCCAGACCTGGAACGCCATTTTCTCCGACCTTGCCGGACAGGAGGCCGCCCCGGAGGACATCCGCGAGGGACAACAGGCTGAGGAAGACCTGCGCCTGATCGTCTCCGAAATGTACCGGGCATGGAGCTACCGCATGGAAAAGGACTTATGGAAGATCGAATTCTGGAACAACCTGGAAAAAATGCTGGGGACGTCCGCCGCGGCCCGGCTCCGCAGATGGGGGGAAGCCCTGTTCCAGCGGCTTAAAAAACTGAAAAGGAGCATCAAATAACGGAGCTGCATTCCATGAAGCCGTATTACCTTGTCATCACTCCCTTTTTTCCCACGGAATCGTCATTCCGGGGGCCCTTCATTTATGACCAGGTACGGGCCATCAAAAAGACGGGGCGCTACCGGGACGTGCTCGTTTTCAAGCCGGCCTCCCCCTTCGACCGCCGCACCTCCTATGATTATAAAGGTATCACGGTGCGCCTTTTCCCTTTCCTCCAAATGCCTTCCCTGATCCTGAACGGCCTGACTAACGGGATCAACTCAGCCCTGTTCCTGAAAGCTTTCCGGCGCGCCGGTTTTTCCCCGGACCATATCGCCGTGGCGCACGCCCACACCTCCGTATTTGCGGCGTGCGCACTTTCCCTGAAAGCCGCCTCTCCACAGACCGTGGCACTGGTCCAGCATCATGACGGTGATCCCTACACCATCAGAAACGGCAAATTTGCCTCCTGCGCCTTCAATGCGCGCTACCGGGCGAAGAAGAACATCAGACTTTTCAACAGAATGGACTGCCACGTTTCCATCAGCAAATTCGTGGAGCGCCATCTTCTTGAATTCCCGGCCGTCAACCCCCAAGACTATTTCGAATCCTACCGTAACAGCCTGTCCCTGGTGCAGAACCTGCCTCCCATCACTCCCAAAAAATCGCTCATCCTGTACAATGGGGTGGACACCGGCCAATTTCATCCCTCACCCCGCCAGCGGAAGAACGAAAAGCTGACGATAGGTTGTGTGGGGAATTTCGTGGACCTCAAGGACCAGATCACCCTGGTCAAGGCGGTGGAACAACTTCTCGCGCGGGAACAGGGCTCCGGCATTTTACTGAAATTCATCGGAACCGGCCCCACCCTGGAAGAATGCCGCGCCTATGTGCGGGAGCACCGCCTGGAAAGCAGCATTACTTTTCAGACGGAAATTCCTCACACCGAACTGGCCGCCTTTTACCATTCCCTGGACCTCTTCGTGCTGCCTTCCTTCTTTGAGGGCTTCGGCTGCGTTCTGTTGGAGGCGCACGCCTGCGGCGTTCCCTTCATGACATGCTGCGGTCAGGGGGGAGCGGAATACATTCCCCCGGAAGACAAAGACAAATGGCTGTTCGCACCCCGTGACCATGACGGCCTGGCCGCACTCATCAGCCGGTTTGACAAGGAACGCTATCCGCAGAGCGTCTGCCATGAATATGACATCAACATCCTGATCACCCGTTTTCTGGACCAGATCGACCCGGCAGGAAGCGAACGAACGGAAAACGGAAACGGAGGACAAACCGGCCCATGAAAAAAATTCTGCAATATATCAGGAACCACGGCGCCTGGGCCTTTGCGTTCATGATTGCCATGGCCTCACCCATTCTGGGGCCCCTGGCCGCCTTGTCCCCTCTTTATCCGCTTGCCTTCGCGGCGGGAACAGCCGTCGTGCTGCTGACGAGAAACCTTCGTATCAGCCTGCCCATGGCCTTCCTTGTCCTAGCCTGCGCGGCAAGCATCATCCTGGCCAATCCGCTCCCCATTTTCCAACCCTGGGTGAGACTATGCTACAGCCTGCTCGTCTTCATCGTCCTGAGTCCTCTGCTGTCTTCCCCAACATTGGAGGAATTCCGCATCCGGCTTTATGAATGGGTCATGCGCCTGAGCGTTTTCATCGGCGTAGCCTCCTTTTTCTGTTACTTTGCAGGCATCAACTACATGACCACCTTTTACAAGGCCTCTCCCGGTACTGCGGGGCTTTTCGGCGGTCTGACCGTCCAGTCCATGCTTCTGGGCCCCATGGCCGGCGTCGGCTTCATTCATCTGCTGTACCGGACGCTGAAGGAGATGATGACTTACGGAACCTTGTCACTTCCCAGGTTGTTCATGATGTTGGCCTGCCTGTGTTCCGTTCTTCTTTCCGCCTCACGGGGCGCCTTCCTGGCCACGGCCGCCGCTTCGGGCTATCTATTCTTCATGTTCCTGAAGGACAAGCCGCATCAGTTGCTGAAAACAGGCGTCTGCCTGCTTCTTGTATCGGGAGCCGCCTATCCGCTCATGGGGCATTTTGCCTCCGGCATGATCTCCAAGCAGGAGGCCAATGAAAAATCGGGCGGAACCTTTTCCTCCCGGGAAATTTTATGGAACGACAGAAAACGTGAATTTCTGGACTCCCCCGTTTACGGAGTCGGATTCGCCTCCCAGCGCATTGTTTCCTATGCCGTTTCCCTGCGTACGGGGGTCATTGAACCAGGCACCTCCTACGGAGCCATCTTCGCCATGACAGGACTGTTGGGAGGCCTGCCCTTCATGTACATTCTCCTGACCAATATCCTGAAAAGGCCTTTTCCGCGACGGTATGGCGCTCCTGTCTCTCCGGCCCAGGCCACCCTCGTCTTCTTTTCCCTGCATATGGTAACGGAAGGTTATGCCTTTGCCGCCGGTGCGTCCCTGGGAGCCGTTTTCTGGTGCTCCCTGGGAGCCGCAGCCGCCTACCGCCACCAGATTCACACGCACCCTCTGGAAATACCATGACATTCATTTTCTGGCAAAACATCATCAGCCTCCACCAGGCAGCCTTTCTGAAAGCGCTGGCGAAGCGCCATGAGGTAATCCTCGTCGCGGAACAGCCTCTCACCAGGGAGCGCGCGGAAGAAGGCTGGGACCTCCCGGACATGGGGGCCGTGCGAACTGTCACAGAACCTGGCACCGCGCAAATCAACCGTCTTCTTGAAAAATACCGCGATTCCCTGCACTGCTTTTCCGGAATAGACGCTTTTCCCATGGTTTACCGCGCCTTCCGCCTGGCCTGCACGCAGGGAATACGCCCCCTTCTTTATCTGGAACCCTATGAATGGCGCGGCTGGAAGGGATTCCTGCGGCGGGTGAAATACACCGTTCACCGCCTGCGTTACGGAAAAAGCATCCGGGCCATCCTGACCACCGGTTCCCGGGGAAAAATCTGCTATGAACGGGCCTTCTTCTCCCCCGGAATCATTTTTGACTGGGGATATTTTACTGATGTCCCCCCGGATGACGCCTCATCCGGGGAAAAACGGAATGATGAAGAAGACGGCAGCGGCCTCCCCCGCCTCCTTTTTGTCGGCAGGCTGGACGGCAACAAGAGGATTCTTCCCCTGCTGGAGGAACTTATGCCGCTCCGGGACGGTTTTTCCCGCCTGGACATCATCGGCAGAGGGCCTTTGGAAACGGAAGTGAAGCGGCGCGCCTCTGCCTGCGCCCAATTCCATTTCCTTGGCGTAAAAACAAACCGGGAGGTTCAGGAACGGATGCGGACCGGCGACCTCCTCGTCCTGCCCAGTTTATATGACGGCTGGGGCACCGTCGTGAACGAAGCTCTGCAAAACGGCATGCGGGTTCTATGTTCCGACGCCTGTGGAGCTTCCGTCCTGCTGGACGGCTGCGTCCGGGGAGCCTCCTTCCCCGCCGCCAGCCGTGAAAACATGAGGGAAGCTCTCCGGCACTGGATTGCCGTAGGGAAAATCTCCCCTGAAACGCGCCGCTCCATTTCCGAATGGAGCATGGACCATATTTCCGGAGAGGCCGCCTCACGCTATTTTGAACAGATCTGCGGCTTCCTGCGCGGAGAAAGGGAAAAGCGGCCGGAAGCGCCGTGGATGGAAAAGGCAGAGAACTGAAAGACGGAACATGAACATTCTCCATACCATTGCATCACTCAACACCCGTTCCGGAGGGACAAGCACCTGCACCTACGATCTGGTGAAGGCCCTGAACGGAAACGGTTGCCGCACGGACATCCTCACGCTGTCCCCCGCCGACGCGTCAGACGTAATGATCGGGCAGGATTCCTTCATCCACGCCCTTCCGAACGATGCCGTTTCCCCCCTGTCCCTTTCCCGCGGCATGCGCGGCTTTCTGCATGGGGAAACGGAGTACGACCTCTACCATACCAACGGACTGTGGCAGGACGTCAACCATGCCACGGCGGCCATCGCCCGCGCCAAAGGAAAGCCTTGCGTCATTTCCCCGCATGGCATGCTTTATCCGGAAGCCCTTCTGCGCAGCAGGTGGAAAAAACGCCTGATGCTGAACCTGGGGCACCGCCGGGACCTGGAGCGGGCCGACTGCATCCACGTGACATGCCTCCGGGAAATGAAACATTGCCGCGCCCTCGGGCTTCTCAACCCCATGGCCGTCATTCCCAATCCCGTGGCCGTCCCCGGTTTTCTAGAGGAGCTGAACCGCCCCAATGACCGTTTCAGAATCGGCTTCCTGGGCCGCTTCCACCCCATTAAGAATATTGACCGCCTGATCCGTGCATGGAGCGTTGCCGGAAAGGCCGCGCAGGACGGAGAACTGGTGCTTGTGGGGGACGGTCCTGCCGAATACGTCTCCTACCTGCGTGATCTCGCCCGCACCTTGCACCTGGAGAACGTACGTTTTACCGGGTTTTTGACAGGACGTGCCAAATTTGAGGCGCTTGCCTCCCTGACAGCCCTGTTCGTCCCCAGCGAATCGGAAAACTTCGGGATGTCCGTTCCGGAGTCCCTGCTGGCGGGGACTCCCGTCATGGCCTCCCACGGGACGCCATGGGAAGACCTGTCCCTGCACAACTGCGGCTGGTGGAGGCCCAACGATACGGACACACTGGCGCAGACAATTGAGGAAGCGGCAGCGCTCAGCGGGGAGGACCTGAAAAACATGGGAGACGCCGGAAGACGGCTCGTGCTTGACCAATACACGGCTCCCCGCGTGGCAAAAAACATGACCCTTCTTTACGAATACCTCCTGCGCCAGCGGCCGGACCAGCCGGATTTTCTCTATTACCAGTCATGAATACTCAGCAAGTGGACCTCTCCAAATACCAAAATAAACTGGGACTGAAAAACAAAATGCAGCGGCTGCTCTGGCGCTGTGCCTGCCTGTTTTTCTTCCGGCCTTTCTTTCCCGGCATCCTGATGCCGTGGCGCCGCCTGGTTTTACGCTTTTTCGGCGCAAAAATGGGAAAAGGGGCGGTAGTCCATGCATCCGTGCGCATCTGGGCTCCCTGGAATCTAGAAATGGGGGAATTCAGCTGTCTGGCCGGAGACGTCGACTGCTACAACGTCGACAAGGTCGTGGTCGGCTCCCATACCACCGTCTCTCAAAAATCCTACATCTGCACGGCTTCCCACGACGTTACCCACCCCCGGCACCCTCTTGTCACGGCGCCCGTTTTCATTGAAGACCAGGCATGGATTGCCGCAGACGCCTTTGTCGGCATGGGAGTCCGCATCGGACAGGGAGCTGTCGTCGGCGCCAGGGCTGCCGTTTTCCGCGACGTCGCCCCGTGGACAATCGTGGGCGGCAACCCGGCCCGCTTCATAAAAAATCGTTCTCTCCATGATTGATCTCTCCGCCATCATCCTGACCAGGAACGAACAGGTGCATATCCGCCGCTGTTTGGAAAACATCCTTCCGCTCGTACGGGAGGTTTTCGTCATCGACTGTTTTTCCACGGATGAAACCGTCCGCATCTGTTCCTCCTATGACCGCGTGCATGTCATCCACCATGAATGGCCCGGCACACAGGCTGCGCAACTGAACTGGGCTCTTGATCATTTGCAGATCCGGACGGAATGGATTCTGAGGCTGGACGCGGACGAATACCTCCCGCCGGACACCAAAATCCATTTGGAGCGCATGCTTCCCTCCATGGAGGAGGATGTCTCCGCACTCTCTCTGGACCTTTCCCGTTATTTCCTGGGCCGTCCCATCCGGCACGGCACGCCGCCCGTCCGCCTGGTCCGCATTTTCCGGAAAGGAAAAGCCAGGTGCGAGGTGCGCGCCATGGACGAGCACATGGTGGTTCTGAAAGGCCGCGTATGGGACCTGAACGCCAACTTCGTGGATGACAACCTGAACAACCTGAGCTGGTGGACCCAGAAGCACGTCGGCTACGCCATCCGGGAAGCCGCACAATTGCTGGATCAGGAATACGGCCTGAGTTCGCCCAAAGAGCAATGCGGTTCCCTGAGCGGGCAAACGCTGAAAAAACGGGCCATGAAACGCACGTACGCCCGGCTTCCCCTTTTCTGGCGCGGATTCGCCTACTTCTGCTACCGCTACATCCTGCGCTTCGGCTTTCTTGACGGAAAGGAAGGATTTCTGTGGCATTTCCTGCAATGCTGGTGGTACCGGACCCTGGTGGACGCCAAGGTCATGGAAATCAAAAAAGCCTGCGGGGAAGACCCCGGAAAAATGAAAACATTCCTGAAAACGGAATACGATCTGGTTCTCGACTGACCTCCCTCATGAGTACGAAACGCGTTTTTTATCTGGACAACATCAGGTTTTGCGCCAGCTTCCTCGTCATCCTCGGCCACTCCCATCCGGAATATGCGGCGGGCATGTCCCCGGAGGGCCTGACCCAGGCAGGAATATGGCCTTCCCTGTTCGGATTGATGTCCTCACCTTCTTCCGAACTTTTCATGACCATATCGGGTGCTATTCTTCTGCCCGTCAGGATACCCGACAAGGAATTCTTCAAAAAAAGATTTTCCAAGGTTCTGTTTCCCCTTCTTATCTGGTCACTGATTTATCTCGCAGCCGGACTCGGTCCGAAAGACAGAACCGCCGTCGAATCCCTGCTTGCGCTGCCATTTACGCCGGTACTGGACGTATTCTGGTTCATGTACGTCATTTGCGGCCTCTACCTGTTCGCGCCCATCATCTCCAAATGGATCCTTGATGACAACAGAGCGTCCATGAGGTTCTATCTGGGTTATTTGGACGTTCATTTCCTTTCTTCCCCTGCTCAACCTCATTTCGCCCGGATTCTACAACTCCCAGGGCAGTCACTATTTTGTTCTCAACAGCTTCGGCGGTTTTCTGGGCTACATGGTATTGGGTACCTATCTGAAGCGCTACCAGACGTCCGTCAGCAGAAGCAGGTTTTTGACATGCTGTGCAGCCGTCCTTTTATTCAGCGCCCTTCTCTTCGTGCTCAGGTCTTTCTTGCACATTCTTCCGGCCGGTTTCATTTACGACAACCTCTGCTTCATCTCCATTGTGTACGTTTACACCATATTCACCATCATCCAGTACGCTTCCAGGTTCATCACCCGCGTTCAGCCCGTGTTTACGGAACTGTCCAAACATTCCTTCGGCATTTATCTTTCCCACATCCTCATTATCCATTTCATTACCCAGCCGCTAATATCCTCCCTGGCGCTTCCGCCTTATGCAGCCATCCCGCTGATGGCCGTCATTACCTATCTTTGCTGCTACATTTCCATCAAACTGTTGACTTTCCTTCCGAAAAGCAAGTACATCGTAGGCATATGAAAAGTCCGGCCCCCACGACTCCATGTTCCCATCCCTGTCTCCCGGCATTGAACATTCAGCCGTGACAAGGGGAAAAGTCCCCATTATTCATTCCTCCATTCCCTGCCGTTCAATCTCAATACCATGTTTCAGTCCCAGCCGCCGGAATGCCCCTGCATCAGCATCATCATTCCCGTTTATAATGCAGGCCCCTATCTTGGGGAATGCCTGGATTCCCTCCTGTCCCAGACCTTCCAGGACTGGGAGGCCATCTGCATTGACGACGGCTCTTCCGACGAAAGTCCGGCACTGCTGGACAAATGCGCGGCCATGGACCCCAGATTCAAGGTCGTCCACCAGCAAAACGGAGGCGTCTCCAACGCCAGGAACCGGGGACTGGAACATATCCGCGCGCCTTACCTTCTTCTGGTGGATTCAGACGACTGGCTGGAAGCGGACGCTCTGGAACAGTTATACGGCTCCATCCGGGAAAATGGAGGAGACCTGGTCATTTTCGGCCACTACTTTCATGAATTCCACCGCCCCGAGCCGCGCACATGCCTGCCGTGGTTTTCCCCGTCTGGACCGGAAAAAAGGAAGGAGCCGCTCGGCTTCCGCTCCATGACCCGCATCACCTCCTACGCATGCGACAAGCTGTTCCGCAGTTCCATCATCCGGGAACAGGGCATGCGCTTCCAGGAAGGGGTCGGTATAGGTGAAGACCTGAAATTCATTCTGGAATATCTGGGATACAGCCAGACCATCCTTTTCATCAACAGGCCCTTTTACCATTACCGGTACGGAGCGGGCATCACCGGCTCCCATCAGACGATCTGGAAAAGAATGACTCCTCAGGGCCTGCTGCAATCCCTGGATGCACTGACACCCCTGTGCGCCTCCCTTCCTCTCAGTTTTTCCGCCGCTGCAAGGCGTCAGGGAATGTCCGCCCTGCTTTACTGGAATCTGCGCCACCGCAAATACATGCGCTCCATCATCAACTGCATGCCGCGGAAGGAGCGCCGCGCCATTCTTTCCCGGTCCCGCCTTCCCTGGTGGCCCCTGCTCCTGAAATCCTCCCCCGTTCACACATCATCCGTCCTCCTGCGCCACTATGCCGTGCAGCCGGTCAGGGCATTCCTGGTCCGAGCAAAGGCGGCCGCCTGCCGTTTGGCGCGCCGTGCCCCAGCCTCCATTCATGAATAAGGCCATGTCAATCCCAACCGTCAGCATCATCATTCCCGTCCATAACGTTGCGCCGTATCTGGAGACCTGCCTGGATTCTCTGCTGTCCCAGACATTCCAGGACTGGGAAGCCGTCTGCATTGACGACGGCTCTTCCGACGAAAGCCCGGCCATGCTGGACAGATACGCAGCCCGGGACGCTAGATTCAAGGTCGTCCACCAGAAAAACGGAGGCGTCTCCAACGCCAGGAATACGGGATTGAAGCTGGCCCGCGGAACCTATATTCAAATGCTGGATCCGGATGACTGGGCGGAACCGGACATGACGGAACGCCTGCTCCGGATGATAGAGTCCACTCATGCAGAACTGGGAGTCTGCGGCTGTTTTTATCACCACACCGCCACGGGGGAAACGGGACGGCGCATGCCGGACAAATTTTCCGCCGGGCCGGACAGCGTCAGCGTACACGGGCTTGACAGCCGCGTCACCGGAAATATTACGTTCTGTGTCTGGGACAAGATATTCAGGAGAAGCATCATTGAACAATTCCAACTGGCCTTCCAGCCAGGCCTCAAGATAGGGGAAGACATGAAATTCATCATGGAATATCTGTCGTGCTGCCATAACATCGCCTTCCTCGCCCGCCCCCTCTATCATTACAGGTCGGGCGCCGGGGTTACGGGCAAAACGCGGCCCGTGTGGGAAAGGCTTTCTTTTCAGGAATTGCTGGAATCCCTGGATGTCCTTGACAGCCTGGCAGGCTCCACCCCCGGAAAACTGAAAGGACGCCGGAGCCGCGATTTTCACGCAGGCCTCCTTCAAGCCGTGCTTATGCACCGCGCCTACATGAAGGAACTGCTGGAAGGCATGCCCGGCCAGCAATTGCGGAGGCTCCTGCGCCGGTCACACTTTCCCCTGCCGCGCCTTCTGCTCAAGTCATCTTTCCGGCCCAGCATGAAAAGCCTCTTGGAATTTTACATTAAGAACCCTTTGAGAACATTCCTGCGTCAAAAACGCCGCTGATGCTTCCCGATTCTGGATTTTGACCGCACCATGAATGAATTAAAAGCAGGAGCCCTCCTCAACTACATATCGATCGCCACCAGACTTGCGACGCAGTTTTTCCTGACTCCCTTCATCCTGTCCAGCCTGGGACAGGATGAATACGGCATTTTCATGCTGAGCAATTCCGTCATCGTCTGGCTATCCCTGACGGATTTCGGCCTCAAGGCGACCGTCAACAAATACGTGGCCATGTACCACGCAAGGAATGAAACGTCCCAAATGGCCCATTTCCTCGGGCAGTCCATGGTCCTGTTTTCCTGCCTGGGCATATTCACGGCCATATGCGGCATCGTCTGCTATTTCTACCTCGGCGATTTCTTCCCCAACCTTACGGGGGAAGAGCACAAAACGCTGGAAATACTGTATTTGCTCACCCTGGGCAATCTCATTCTGTCCTTTCCCCTGAGGCCTGTGACCGGCATCGCAAGCGCCTACATGAAATTCGTCACGCCGGGCGTTGTGGAACTGTCCATTTCCCTGCTGAATGCGGGGCTGACAGTTCTCCTGCTCTGCTGGGGATTCAAGGCCATCGCCCTGACCATACTCGGCGTATCCACCGGGATAGGGACCATGCTGTGGGGGCTTTATTACGCCTTCCGCTGCCTGGGGGTACGCCTTGTCTTCAGCAGGCTGGACTGGCCCCTGTACCGGGAAATGTTTCAATTTTCCTTCTGGATACTGCTCAACCAGATCATGGACCTGTTCTATTGGCGCGCAGGCACTCCCATCATCGCGCGGACTTCCGGAGCGGCGGCCGTGACCGTTTTTTCCCTGGGCATCTCTTTCTCCCAGTACTTCATGACGGCGTCAACGGCCATTTCCGGAGTCATTTATCCGAAAATCATGCATATGGTGGCCCAGGAAAGCACGAAGGAACAACTGACGGACCTGATGATCCGCATCGGGCGCATCCAGGCAGCCCTGTTATGCCTCATTCTGGCCGTCTTCCTCTGCTGCGGGCATGATTTTCTGCACTTGTGGGTAGGCAAGACCATAGGGACGGAAATTTCCACCGTCTGGGCCGGAGCCGCCCTGGTTCTGGTCGTCCTCCTGATCCCCCTGACGCAGAATACGGGCATCGCCATCCTGCAGGCGCTCAATATTCACAAGGGAAGGGCCGTCATCCTGTTTTACTCTTCCGTCGTGTGCGTTATCCTGGGATATCTGATTTCCCTGCGCTACGGGGCCATCGGTATGTTTGCCGGAACGGCCATTTCCCTGTTCTTCGGCCAGATTTTTTTAATCAACCGCTATTATTCGCGCAAGGCGGGGCTTTCCATCAAACGATTCTTTGCGCAGGTTTACATCCCCCTGCTATATTCGGTCCCCCTGCTCCTCCTGGCTGGCATCACCGGCTCCTTCCTGATAAAACTGGACAGCTGGACTTCCCTGATTGCATACTCCTGCTGTTATGCCGTCGCGTTCACGGCCGTTCTCTGGCGCGCCTATCTGAACGAGTCCGAACGGGAACTTTTTTCCGCTCCCCTGAAAAAATTGATCCATTTCCTGAAACATGCACGCTGACCCTCTCCCGAAAAACGCTTCTTCCTCCCCCTCCTCCCTCCCCGGCTCCGCTCCGGCTCATTGCGGGGCCGAATGCACAAACATCGGACTGCTGGGGATGTGGATGACCTGCAATTACGGAGCCGTCCTGACCTCCTATGCCCTCTACCGCACGCTGGAACGGATGGGAAAGAAAGTGTCCCTGCTCGATTTTTCCTATACCGACCGGCAAAAGGACGCCTGCACGGTTTTCAGAAAATTTCTGGCACAGGAAAAGCTCTCCATCATTCCCATGCACAACCTGGACCATGCGTATTACATGAACGACCATTTCGACACGTTCATGGTGGGCTCGGACCAGGTTTGGAATCCGGGATTCCTGGGGTCCCTGTTTTTCCTCGACTTCGCGAAAGGGGAAAAGAGAAAAATCGCCTACGGGCCGTCCATGGCCCGGCACGACAAACCTTCGGAGCGCTACCTCCGGAAAATCTCCGGGCTGCTGAAACGGTTCGACGCCATATCCGTCCGGGAACAGGGCATGGTTGACCACCTGCGGAAGTATTTCGGCTGCGACAGCACCTGGGTCATGGACCCCGTATTCCTGCACAGCCGGGAACAGTGGCTTAAACTGGCGCAGCCGGCGGAAGGCGCCGGAAATTCCGTCGTCTCCTACATCCTGGACCCCACGGAGTCCAAGCGGAAACTGCTTCTGGACATATCTTCCAGGCTGGAAGCCCCGCTGCTGAACATGGTAGACATTCAAAAGAAGGAGATCAACAACCGGGAACTTCTCAATCTGCCCGGCACGATGGAGGAGGCAACGCTGAACGACTGGCTCGGCAACATCGCCCACTGCAAGTATTTCATTACAGATTCCTATCACGGCGTCTGCTTTGCATTGATTTTCAACAAGCCATTTATCTGCATCGACAATCCCCTGCGGGGTTCCGGCCGCTTCATCTCCCTTCTGGAGCTTCTCCATTTAAGGGACCGCATGCTGCCTGAACATGCGGACAGGATTCCGGACGGGACAAGCCTGGAGATGAATTACGAAACCATAAACCAGATACTTCAGGCCCACATGGAACAATCCGGGCAATGGCTTCTGGACGCGCTTTCCAAAAAACGTCCTGAAGCTCTGGAACACTACAACCGCTCCACAGAGAAAAAATTAACCAGAAAGCCCCCCACGAGGTGGCAGCTCATGAAAAGAAAAGGAAAAAGGCTACTGATCAAGGTATACCACCGTCTTGTCCGCCGTTAAGACAGGCAACTCTGAATAAAACAACAACACATTAAAAATCAATAATTTATAATTTTAAATCTGGAGATGGTTCATTGAATATTTTCCGTTAAAACAGGAACGTTTCTCCTTCCGTCGTTCTTTTAAACAAGCATTCATTTTAAATATAAACATATTTTTCTCTTAAAGACTTTCTTTATTGAAGAACGTTAATATAATCACCTCCACAAATCACCAACCATGCAATACAAGAATATTATTACAGCGGCATGTACCCTCATGGGTTCTCTCTCCGGAATAGCTTCTGCGGACATTAATCCTCCGCTCGGATCTCTGAATTCCGCTGACAAATCCTCCCGTCCGTTCTCCGCCATCGTGGGAACGGGGTATGCCACCAAATACGTCAGCCGCGGGCTGGCTTTCCAGCAGTCCGGCAGTGACCATGTCGTTCCCGTGGAAGCCATCGGCGCCTATGACCTGAACAGCAAATATTCCATTCTGGCCGGACTGAAATACCAGTGGCTGACCCAAAACAGCCTGGACCACGACAGCACGGGCATTTGCGACGAAGGTTCCGCTATCCTGGGCGTCAGCCGCAAATTCAGTGACTCCACCACGGCAGCTCTGAGCTACCAGTTTGTGCACGGCGGTCTTCCCGGCACGCTCAACATCCACAAGGGCAACGCCTCCGGCTTCCCGGCCTTCGACCACGGCCGCGCGGAAGAACACAGCTTCGTGCTGGACATCCATCACGACTTCGGCAAGGGGCTGGAAAACTTCTTCTGGGATAGCCGCGTGCAGTACACGTTCCGCTGGATGTCCGGCTGGTGGTTCACCAATACGCTGGGCTACAAATACAACTTCAACCGCTCCACCTCCCTGGTTGTGTCCGGAACCTGGAACGCCACCGCAGGGTATTTTGACCGCAATTCGCTCAATGCCAACGGAACGCAGGGCATTTCCCTGACCGTGGCCGTTCCTTTCAAGGCCATGGAACGTCTCATCGTCACCCCCTTTGCCGGCACAGTCTGGCTGGGCAACGGCGGTATGGCTGCCAATCATCGCGGCGCCTCCGAACGGTTCCCATGGAGAACGCCTTCCAAGGTGTACCGCAATTTCACTTTCATTGCAGGGGTGGGCGTAGCCTATTCCTTCTAAAGACCCATCCTTACGTCATTTCCAGCGGGCTCCGGCGGCCCATAAGAAACGCCGGAGCCCGCCATCTTCCCCCTTTTCCATGCCCCTGTCCGCCGTCTTCCATACCCATTCCGTGCAGGAACAGGTTGCCGCCCTCGGTGACGCATTCGCCATTGCCGGGGAATTTATCCATTGCGACACGATTAACAGCGGCCACATCAACCTGACGTTCCGGGCAACCTACCGCCGGGAGGGCGGCACCACGGACCGCTACATTTTCCAGAGGGTGAATGACGCCGTATTCCCATGCCCCAGGGATGTGATGCATAATGTGGAAAAGGTGACCAACCACATTCGGTGGAAAATGCTCCGGGTGCTGAAAACTCCCTTCCGCCAGACGCTGAACCTGTATTCCGCCCGCGGAGGGCGCAAATACCTGAAACTCCACGGGTCGGGATACTGGCGCTGCTACAACTGCATCGAAAATACCTACACGTGCGATGTGGCGGAACACCCGCGCCAGGCCTATGAAGCCGCCAAAGCCTTCGGGGCCTTTCAGCAGCTTCTGTGCGACATGAATCCGGAGGACATCCATGAAACCATTCCCTTTTTCCACCACACCCGCAAGCGGTTCGACCGCCTGATGGAAGCGGCGCGGAAGGATTCCTCCGGCCGTCTGGCCTCCTGCCGGAAGGAGCTGGAATTCATCAGGAAACGTGAACGGGAAGTGGACCTTCTCCTGAATCTCCAGGAAAAGGGGGAACTCCCCATCAGAATCGTGCACAACGACACGAAAATCAACAATGTCATGCTGGATGCGGAAACGGACCGGGCCGTATGCGTCATTGACCTGGATACGGTGATGCCCGGCAGCGTTCTTTACGACTTCGGAGACATGGTGCGCACAATGACCTCCCCGGCGGCGGAGGACGAGGAAGACCTTGAAAAGACCTTCATGCGCATGCCCATGTTCGAGGCGGTCGTGAAAGGCTATCTGGAAACCGCCAAAGATTTTATCACTCCTCTGGAAGTTTCCCTGCTTCCCTTCTCCGGCAAACTGATCACGCTGGAAACCGGCATCCGCTTCCTGACGGACTATCTGGAAGGAGACGTTTATTTCAAGACGGAAAAAGACCGGCACAATCTGCACCGGGCGCGCACCCAGCTCGCGCTGGTAAAAAGCATGGAACAGCAAATGCCGGAAATGGAAAAGCTGTGCGCGGATGTTTTCAAGGCGGTCAGGGTCTGATGTTCAACGGCTGGCGGCAGTCCCCGGCTGGCTGATTTTTATGATGGCTTCCCCCTCTGCGGGTTTGCTATACTGCCGCGCATGTTAAAAAATATTTCACCCCTGATCAGCCCGTCCCTGCTGAAAATTCTTGCGGAAATGGGCCACGGAGATGAAATCGTCTTTTCAGACGCCCATTTCCCCGGCCACACCTTCAACCACACCGTTCTCAGGGCGGACGGCCTGAATGCGGACGCCCTGCTGGGCGCCGTCATTCCCCTTTTTGAACTGGACGCCTACGCCACCCCGGTGATCATGATGGCCCCGGTTCCCGGCGATTCCCTGGACCCCGCCGTGGAAGCCAGATACCGCAAGGCGCTGGACTACGACGGCGAGATCAAACAAATGGAACGCTACGCGTTTTACGAACGCGCCAAAAAAGCGTATGCCGTGGTCATCACCGGGGAAACCGCCAAATACGGCAACATTATTCTGAAAAAAGGCGTCACTCCTGCGGTCTGAGAGCTTTGAGCGCTATTCCCATGCAATACGATTTTGATGAAATCATCGACCGCCGCGGCACCGGCGCGCTGAAATATGAAGCCCTGCTGCCGCGCTGGGGCCGGGATGACCTGCTGCCCCTTTGGGTGGCAGACATGGATTTCAAAACGCCTCCGTTCATCATGGAGGCCCTGCGCCGCCGCTGTGAACACGAATTGCTGGGCTACACGGTGAAGCCCCCCGCCTTTTTCGAGGCCATCCGGGGCTGGGTGGGCCGCCGCCACGGCTGGCAGGTGGAAACGGACCAGATCGGGTTCGCCCCCGGCATTGTTCCGGGCATTTCCAGCGCCATCCAGTGCTTCACCGGTCCGGGGGACAGGATCATGATCCAGCCTCCGGTGTACCATCCCTTTGCGATGATTATCCGCGAAAACGGGCGGGAAATCGTAAACAATCCGCTGGTACTGGAAAACGGGCGCTACCGGATGGATTTCGAGCATATGCGGAAGGCTGTGCGCGGATGCGGCATGTTCATCCTGTGCAATCCCCACAATCCGGGAGGCCGGGTCTGGAACCCGGAGGAACTGGAACAGGTGGCGGAGATTTGCGCGGAAAGCGGAACCCTGGTCATTTCCGACGAAATTCATGCGGACCTCACCCTCCCCGGCCGCCGGCACACCGTTTTTGCCACCGTCTCGGAAAAAGCCCGCAACAATTCCGTCACATACATGGCGGCCAGCAAGGCGTTTAACGTGCCGGGTCTGGCCAGTTCCTACCTGATCTGCCAAAATCCGGCCCTGTTGGAGAAGTACCAGAATTTCGTGAACGGACGGGAAATGGCGGAAGGCCACGTTTTTGCGTATGCGGGGCTCATCAGCGCCTATACGGAGCCGGGAGGAGAGGAATGGCTGCGCCAGGCGCTGGACTACATTCAGGAAAACATCTGCTACCTTGACGCGGAATTGCGCCGCCGCATGCCCAGGATCAAGGCCCTTCTTCCAGACGCCTCCTATCTGGTGTTCCTGGACTGCCGGGAATTGAACCTGTCCCGGCAAGAACTGGAGGATTTCTTCGTGAACGGCGCCCGTCTGGCCCTGAACAACGGCGCTATCTTCGGCAAGGAAGGGGAGGGTTTCATGCGCCTGAATGCGGGCTGCCCCCGTTCCGTGCTGGCCCGGGCTCTCAACCAGCTGGAGGAAGCGTACCTGTCGCGCGGTTTCTGATCCGCGAATCCGGTCGGCGTCATGTGAACGGCATTCCTTACCAGCCGGGAGTGCCGTGAATTTCCTCATCCCAGTTTCCGGACGGCAGGGCCTCCATCAAGCGGGAGCCATGAAACCGACCCGCAGCCGTCCGGTTTTTTGCCGGGGAATCAGGGCTTCCGGGCCTTTCCCGGTCCAATTCCGGGCGGAAGGCGGGGCGGAGCCTCCCTATTCCGGACGCCGCCGGAAAATTCCCGGCCCCGTTCCGGCGCCTTTCCCGCGCTTCCCTCTTCCGGAGATGCACGAACACCGCTCCGGTAAAACGTTACTTTGCTTGCAAAATGGACGGAAAGGGGTATCTTTTGCCGCATGTACTATATCACCACGGCCATTGATTACACCAACGGACCGCCCCACATCGGGCACGCTTATGAAAAAGTCCTTGCGGACGTTCTCGCGCGCTGGCACCGGATGAAGGGGGAGGAAGTTTATTTCCTGACCGGGGTGGACCAGCACGGCCAGAAAGTACAGCAGACGGCGGAGAAACTGGGCATTACGCCGCAGGAGCATGTGGACAATATCACGGCCAGGTTCCTGGCGCTCTGGGAACGGCTGGGCATCAGCTACGACAGCTGGGCCGCCACCACGGACCCGCGCCACAAGGCGTGCGTGCAGAAGATTCTCACCAGCCTGAAGGACAAGGGACAGCTTTACAAAAAATCCTACAGGGGCTTTTATTCCGTCCGGCAGGAACAGTTCCTTACGGACAAGGAACGGGATGAAAACGGCAATTTCGGCCCGGAATGGGGGGAAGTAGTGGAATTGGAGGAAGAGAACTGGTATTTCCGCCTGGCCGACCAGGCGGAATGGATGAAGCAGTTTGTGGAAAAGAGCGGTTCCTTTGTCCTTCCCGCCTTCCGCAAGGCGGAGGTGCTCAACGCGATCGAACGCTCCTTCGACGCGGACCTCTGCATTTCCCGCCCCAAGGAACGCCTTTCCTGGGGCATTGAATTGCCTTTTGACCCGGATTTCGTCACCTACGTCTGGTTTGACGCCCTGATCAATTACGTTTCCTTTGCCGGCTATCTGGCGGAACCGGGAAGCGGACTGCCGGAATTTTCCAAACTCTGGCCCGCCGACTGCGAGGTGATCGGCAAGGATATCCTGGTGCCCGCCCACGGCGTGTACTGGCCCGCCATGCTGCACGCCATGGGCTTTTCCGACGAGGAGATGCCCACCCTGCTCGTGCACGGCTGGTGGAATATCAACGGGGAGAAGATGTCGAAATCCATCGGCAATGTGGTGGACCCCAACCTGCTGGTGGAGGAATTCGGCCCGGAACCCGTGCGCTATTACCTGGTGCGCGACATCACCACCGGAAAGGACGCCAATTTTGACGCAGACCGCCTGGTCATGCTGTATAATACGGAACTGGCCAACGATCTGGGCAACCTGTGCAACCGCTCCATCAACATGACCCGCCGTTATTGCGAGTCCGTGCTGCCCGCCCCCGGCGAATACGACGATGACGCTTCCAAGGCCCTGCGCGCAACCATGGACCAGGCGGTGGTCCAGTTTTCCAGATTCATGGACGAGAACATGGTCTCCGACGCGCTGGCGGCCCTGAACGCCCAGGTTTCCGCCTGCAACGCCTACATTGAACAGCAGCAGCCCTGGCAGCTTGCCAAGGACGAGGCCAGCGCCCCGCGGCTGGGCTGCGTGCTGCGCCACCTGCTGGAATGCTGCGCCCAGACGGGCTATCTCATCGGCTGCGTGCTTCCCGGCGCTTCCTCCCGCATTCTGGAGCAACTGAACGCGGATTCCCTGTTCCAGGGGCTGACGCCGTCCGTGCTCTCCTGGGGGGTTCTTCCCGCAGGCCACCGCATCAACGATCCCGCTCCCGTTTTCCCCCGCATCCTTTCCGAAGAGGAGAAGGCCAAGCTGGCGGAAAAAGCGGCCAAGGCGGCCAACAAACAAGGCTAAGGTCCCGTGAACGCCTCCACGTCCTTCGTCAAGTCCCTGCTGGCCCAGTGCTGCCTGGGCGGCATTTGTGAATGGGTAGTCTGCCCCGGCGCGCGCAACATGGCGCTGCTGCAGGTGCTGGCCGCCGCGGAGGATTTGGTGCAATGGACTCATTTTGACGAACGTTCCGCCGCGTTTTTCGCGCTGGGGCGCATTCAGGACATGGGGCTGCCCGCAGCCGTAGTGACCACGTCCGGCACGGCGGCGGCGGAATTGCTCCCCGCCGTGGTGGAAGCGTACTACCAGCGCAGGCCCCTGCTCCTGCTCACGGCGGACCGTCCGGCGGACTACCGCGGTTCCGCCGCCCCACAGGCTATCGAGCAGGCGGACATGTTCGGCATTTATGCTCCCACGATTGATCTTCAGACGCCGGACGACCTGCCGGAAGATATCCTGGAAGACTGGGATTACGCGTCCCCCCTCCATATCAACGTGTGCCTGCCGGACCCGGACCCCACGTGGAATCCGGGCCATTGCGACCTTTACCCGGCGGAACCGCCGGAAGAGAACAAGTTCCGCGGTTCCCTGTCCGGCCTGGCCCAGGCCCTGCGCTTCAAGGCCCGCCACGGCCTCGTCCTGATGCTCGGCGGGCTGGACCCCACGGAACAGGCCCCCGCCCTGTGGCTGGCCAATGAATTGAAAGCTCCCGTCGTGGCAGACGCCACCTCCGGGCTCCGGGAGGAACTGGACCATCTGGCCCTGACGGATGCGGACCGGCTGCTGAAACAGAATCCGCCCGCCGTTCTGCTGAGAGTCGGGGACGTTCCCGTGTCCCGCTTCTGGCGGGACCTGGAGGATATTCCCTCTACGGAGGTGTTTTCCATTACCCGCACCGGCTTTTCCGGACTGGCGCGACCTTCCTCCGTGGTGACGGGGGATCTGGACGCCGTCCTGCGCGCCTTGGGGGATGTGGATTCCATCGGCGACGTCAACGGCCTGCGCGCCATGAACAAGCGCCGCAAGGCCCAATTGGAGGAGCTGCTCATTACCTGCCCGGACAGCGAACAGGCCATGGTGCGCGCCTTTTCCTGCTTTGCCGCGGACGGCGACTGCATTTACCTGGGCAATTCCATGCCCGTGCGCTACTGGAACAGCTTCGCCCAGACGGCGGTGCCCACGGAAAATGTGCGCGCCAACCGCGGCGCCAACGGCATTGACGGCCAGATTTCCACGTTCCTGGGCGCTTCCGCCCGGTGTGCCCGCGCCTGGGCCCTGCTGGGGGACCTGACCGCCCTGTATGATTCCAATGCCCTGGCCATGCTCCCGCAACTGGATTCCGGAACGCGCGTCCTGGGCGTCGTCAACAACGGAGGCGGCGGCATTTTCCGCGCCCTTCCGGGAGGGAACAAACATCCGGAAGCCCTGGAAAGATTGCTCATTCAGCCGCACGCTCGTTCCTTCAAGGCCATTGCGGAACAGTGGGGCATGCGCTACGTGTGCATCCGCACGGCGGATGAATTCGACCAGCTTGAGGCGCTTGAAAAAGACGCTGCCATTCTTGCGGAGCTTGTTCCGGACCCGGCGCAGACGGAACAGGTACGGAACGCCCTGGCCCAAAGTTAATGAACCGGGGCGCCGCCGGCTTCCGGTGAAGCGGAGCCGCCCGTTTTCTGTCCTTCCGCCCTTTCCGCATACGGAGCGAAACGGTAGAGATACTTTATCAGGTGCCTTTCTTCGTCACTTCCCGCCTTTTTTTCCTTCTCCGCCACGGCCCGGGCATCCATGCGCGGCTGTAAGAACCAGGAGTGTTTTTTATCCAGATTCCCGTTCCGGTACACCAGCAGGGCTGTTTCATGTCCGGAGGCGTCGTAATAAAGGCACCCGATTTCCTTTTTCTTCATATCTTCCATGATTTTGCGGGAAGGATGAGAACTTCCTCCACCCGGGAAATACATGGTGGTGGCATACACGGCGGCGGCATTTTCTGGAGCCGGGGCAGACGCGTCTCCATGCCAGTCCAGGCTCTGCCTTGTTTCGTTCTCCTTTTCAGAAACGGGAATTTCCTCATTTTTCCACCAGAGCAGCCGTTCATTCTCCACTTTCCAGGAATGCAGGGTATAATTCGGACATCCTACCAGAACCCAGTTGTCATTCCTGCACCTGAACGGGCCGTCCGGACGATGGGAGAGCGACCAGTCATTGAAGTTTCTTCCATCGGGAAAGGAGAGGTTCCTCACTTCCCTCATCCATTCTCCGCGTGGGTGAAACAGGTAGTTCATTTCAGAAAGAACCTTGGTCGTTCCCGTCTTCCAATTTCCGTATTCCCGGATGGAGACCGTCACGGAACGGTGATCCACCTCCACCGGGCCAAAGCCCCATTCCCCGTTTTCCGGCGTCCCCCTGCCGTCAAAAGACACCCACGATACGGAACCGTCCAGATGGACTTTCAAGGCCTTCCATCCGCCTTCCTCCTCCCATGCGGCGTCCGGAACCATCCCCAGACCGTCCCTTGCCGTTTTCAGCATGCACGGATCCCGGGACAAAAGGCCCGATGCGAGATAACGGTCGCAGGCCTCCCGGGAAGAAGGAAGGTTTTCCGTCACCGGAGCCGGTCCGTCCAGCATCTTTTTCATGGGCAAATGTTCCGAGGGACAACGGGCTCCGCATATGTCACCGCCGCGCATGCGGCAAGAATCATTCCATGCTGAAAAATTCCATAGTAGGTCATCTTGATGCTGCATACATCATGATCCGTTTGTGTTCAAGCTTTTTAAAAGCCAGACCTTTTTCGTACACCCAAAAACTCTCTCCCCATTCCGGTCCAGAATGGAGGAATGAAGGAACAGAGAACGAAAGCCTGCCAAAAAAAACCGGAAGGCACATCCGGCACCTTCCGGTTCGGGACATTTTTCCCGTCAAGAGCCCGCATGGGCGCCGTTCCGGCCTTACAGATAACTGCGCACGACTCCGGAGGCGCGTTCCCGCACGGCGGCAATGCGCTTGCTCAATTCCATCTTGTACGCTTCCATGTCGCGAATGGGAGCCTGCGCCACGCCGGAGATCATGGCCGCCTGGGCCACGGCCGGGCATTCCCATTCGATGATGCGGGGATCAATGGGCTTGGGAATCACGTAATCAATGCCGAAACTGAGTGGGGCGCCGCCGTACATGTCCACCACTTCCTGGGGAACGGGTTCCTTCGCCAGGTCCGCCAAAGCGCGCGCGGCGGCGATTTTCATCTGTTCGTTGATGACGGAGGCGCGCACATCCAGAGCGGCGCGGAAAATGAACGGGAAGCAGGAGACGTTGTTCACCTGGTTGGGCCAGTCGGAACGGCCGGAACCCATGATGCAGTCCGGGCGCGCCTTTTTGGCGTCCTGGTAGGTGATTTCCGGGTCCGGGTTCGCACAGGCGAAGATGATGGGAGAGGGGGCCATCAGTTTCACCATGTCCTGGGTCAGCAACCCTTTGGTGGAGAGGCCCAGGAAGACGTCCGCCCCGGTCAGGGCTTCTTCCAGCGTACAGTCTTCCGACTGGGAGAATTGCGCCTTCGTGGCGTGCAAGTCGATGCGGCCCGTATGGATCAGCCCCTTGGAGTCGAACATGTAAATATGCTCGCGGCGGACACCCAGGGTCATGTAGAATTTGGCGCAGGAAATGCCCGCGGCTCCTGCCCCGACGACGACGACTTTCAGGTCTTCCAGCTTGCGCCCCGTCAATTCCGCGGCGTTCAGCAGGGCCGCGCCGGAGATCACGGCCGTGCCGTGCTGGTCGTCATGGAACACGGGAATGTCCATTTCTTCGCGGAGGCGTTCCTCCACCATGAAGCATTCCGGCGCCTTGATGTCTTCCAGGTTGATCGCGCCGAAGGTGGGCTCCATGGTCTTGATGACCTCGATCAGTTTTTCAGGCTCCTTGATGTTCAGCTCGATATCGAAAACGTCGATATCCGCGAACACCTTGAATAAAAGCCCCTTGCCTTCCATCACCGGCTTGGCGGCGTCCGGACCTATGTTGCCCAGGCCGAGCACGGCCGTGCCGTTGGTAATGACGCCCACCAGGTTGGAACGGCCGGTGTACAGGGCGCTCTGGGAGGGGTCTTCCTTAATGCGGAGGCAGGGTTCAGCAACGCCCGGGGAATAGGCGAGCGTTAAATCCCGTTGCGAAAAGCAGGGCTTGCAGGGCAGCGTCTCCATCTTTCCGGGACGGGGCTGGGAGTGGTACTGCAAGGCGTCTAGTCTGATGTCGGAACTCATGGTCGTAGGGGAACGGAAAATCGAGCCTTGCTTGCACCACATAATCAGCGTGCATTCAAGCAAATAATCTTTTAATCGCGTCACAAGGTCCATATCCGGACGGCGTTTCTTTTAAATTGAAAGGGACGCAGAAATATGGTAAAGGGTCTACGGAATATCAACCGTCTTCGTTCATGGAAACAACCCCTCCCCTTCCCTCGGGATTCAATATCAACGGCTATCTTATCCAGTCTCTGAAGCAGACGGATCCCCTCTGCCACGTTTATTTTGCGGCGGATTCCAGCCATGTCCAGTACCTGGTCCGGGAGTTCTGCCCGCAGGGCCTGGCCGTGCGCGATCCGGAAAGCGGCAAGCTGCGCTATCCGGAAAGCACCGACATCGAGCAGGAGGTGATTCCGCTCAAAAACGATTTTGAAGCCCAGTTCCGCACCGGCGCCCTGGCGGAGATTCCGGCCCAGGGCACGCTGTATCTGGTTTACGCCATGCCCGGCGCCCATCCGGCTGCCGGGACGGAGGAGCCCCAGGCCCAGCCCGTTTCCCTCCAGCGCGACCAGCGGGCCCTGGCCACGCCTGGCGCGGGAGCCCCCATTTCCCCGGTCGCCGTGCCCCAGCCGCGCCGGAAGAAGAGTTCCCTGGGAATATGGATTCTGCTTCTGGTTCTGCTGGGGGGAGGGTACGGAGCGTATCATTATTCTACCCACAGCCGCAGTGAGGAAGCCGCTCTGGCCCAGGAACCGGCCAAGCCTCAGGAAAAGAGGAAGGTCCCCAAGCCGGAAGCCGGGAACAAGGACGCACAGCCTGCTCCGGAAATGGCAGACCCCTTTGAACAGGAAACCGCAGCCGCGGAAGAACAGCCTCCGCAGGAACCATCCTCCGCAGCCGACCAGCCTGCCGAAGATAAGGCGGACGCTCCCGAAGCGGCAGGGGACGAGGAAACCGTTTCCGAACCAGCGGCGGAAGAGCCTGAAACCGCACCTGCAGAAACGGATGATGCCGCCGACGCCAAGGAAGCGGCTCCGGTGGAAAAGGAAAAACCGTCTTCCGCCTCCGCCCGAGCGGCCGCTCCTTCCCGCAACGCACCTGCCGCCGCAACCGCCTCCGCAGGCAGGCCCCGCGCAACGGCGCATCGGCAAACCACCAATATGGGGGACGTCAACGCGTACATCAAGAAGTATGCCAAGGCGCTTCCCCTCAACCAGTGGAAAAAACAGTACTCCCAGCTTTACACAAGCTGGTTCGGCAACAAGGAAGAGATAGCCGAAGGCTGGATCACCACTTTCGGCCCCCTCGGGTTCCGCGCCCGGGGGCTGGACACGTCCTGGCCCAATCCCAATTTCAGGGGAATGTTTCCCAAATCCCTGCTGGACCCCAACGGCGACCCCGTGGCGAACGTGTACGTGGTCACCCAGGTGATCGAAGGTTCCCCCGCTGAAAAATATGTGAACAAGGGGGATGTGATCCTCGGCATCGACGGCCATCCCTTCAAGACTTCCCTGAGCCTGGATGTTCCGTACGGGCCCTACCAGTTCCAGGATTCCCGCGGCCTGGACATGCATGCGGGCCTGCTGGTGGACAAGGCGGAAGGCGCCGGAAAGATCACCCTGAACCTGATTCCGGCGGAGAACGTGGAAAAAATCCAGGGCCTCCAGCCCCTCTGGAAGGAAGTGTTCAGGGAGGAAAAGGCGAAAAAGCCCGTCAATCTTTCCATCTCCATCCAGGGCGGCCAGCAGATCCGGCTGCACGTTGACGACGGCGGCAATGGCATTGGTAGCGACGGTTTCGAATGGTCGGACCTGAGGCTGGAAGGGGCCGGAGGCCCCATTCCGTTGACAAAGCTCAGGCCCTTGCAGTACAGCGTGGGCTACGGCGCCGCCAAGTACGACCCCGAACGCAAGGTCTGGCTGGCGCACGCCGTCTCCTCCATCGTTTTCGACATCCCCAAAGGCAACTGGAAGCTGAAAGGAACCGGCACCCCCGGAGGGGCCGCAAGCGTAGGGGTCACCGTGTACACGGGAGGGGCCTCCACCCTGCCGGACGCCGTCAAGAAGTACGTGAAGAACGTTACGTTCAAGATTCCCCAGCTGGGGTCCTATGCGCCCGGATTCCCGAAAAATTGCGCCAAGAGCAAGGCCGTGGTCCACATGATGAGCGAATGGCTCGCCGCCCAGCAGCGCGAGGACGGCTCCTGGGAACGCCCCGGCGGTTACTGCGGCAACCATTACGATACGGCCTGGGCCGGACTGGCCCTGATGGCTACCGGCAATCCCAAGTATGATCCGGTCATCAAGAAGGCCGCTTATTACATCGCTTTTTCCGGCTCCCAGTGCTGGTGGGCGGTTCCCCAGGCTTCCGCGGGCATCTTCCTGTGCGAGTACTGGCTGCGCTATCGGGACAATTCCGTGCTACCCGCCATCCGCAACGGTGTGCAGCGCATGAAGAACGAAGTGCTTTACGGGGACTTCGTCACCGGGCACGGCATCCATCCCGGCTATGCGGGCACGGGGGTCAGCATTGGCGGCTCCCACATGTGCCTGTTCCTGGCGCTGGCCAGCAAGACCCCGGCGCGGGTGGAAGACGGTGTGCTGGACAAGATGATGGACCGCGCCCAGGAACTCTGCCCCACGGGCATGGGGCCCTACGGACGCATGACGGAATCCTTTTCCTTTGAACCCAACCGCAATTGCGGAGGCACTTATTCGGGCCGCCACGGTCCCTATTTCATCGCCTCCCTCATTTGCGGAGGGCCGGAATTGTACACCAAAAACAGCCGCATCATGTACAGTGAAGGCCCCATCGGCGGCTGCGACCAGGGCCACTCCTCCGAAACGCTTTCCATCATGTGGGCCCTCCCCTCCTACTGGCGCGTCAATCCGGAAGTTTATTACAAGAACATGGAGGCTTTCCGCTGGAAGCTCACTCTGCTGCGCCCGTTTGACGGAGGCATGATGCAGAATCCCAACAGGCTGGAGCTGATGACGGCGGACCCCGTGATAGGCACCTACATCCGCACCGGCGTGTGGATCACGGCGCTGTGCGCGGAACGGCAGAACCTGGCCATCACCGGGAAGCCCGAGTTCCAGGCCAAGACCTTCCGCAAGGTTCCCCCCATCAACGATACGGAATCCCGCTTCCTGAATACCTACATCCGCAACTGGAGCATGGTCAGCGCGGCGCTGGGTTCCAAGGCCCCCGCCTCCCTCAAGTCCGCCATCCGGGACATGAAGAAGATCCCCGTGGAACAGGGCTGCCGCTTCAAGCTCATGGACCTGGTCAATTCACGGGCCCTTCCCATTTCCAAGGCCATCATGTCCCTTCCCGGCGTGGACCAGCTCACCAAGGCCACCTGTGCGGAAATGCTCCTGGGCATGGACGTGCGCATTTTCTTTGAACCCAAGCGCAAGGACGACAAGCTCCAGCCCGGGGAATATTCCCTGAACCTGGACATCCAGCAGCCCCTGGGGGGCCGTGCCCTGGGCCTGCAACGCAACAAGGAACTGGAGAGCAAGGCCAACGAAGCTTACAAGTACGACTTTGCCGGCACCGTGCAGTTCAGCGACACCACCACCTTTTCCCCGATGGAAACCGTCTCCTGGACGCCCAGCACCAAATTCGGCGGCCAATGGAACGTTTACAATTACAACAAGGACCTCAGCGGCCCCACCCAGCCGGGCGTGCCCAAGATGACGGCCAGGATCAAATGGCGCGTGAACGATCTGGACGTGGAGTACGACCGCCCCATCGCCGTCGGCGGCTTTGAAGTGGGCAGCGGGGAGAAGGCGCGCCCCGTCACCAATTGCAACCACTTGTGGGTTCCGGGCATCCTGATACGCGACCACGGGAACTGGGGTTGCTCCTTCCACCTGCCGGACGGCACCTATATTTCCGCGGCCTCCCAGGGCAACCAGATCGAGGTGTACGACGAAACGGACAAGAAGAATAAGAAGACGTGGGTTTCCCCGAACGATTCCTGCCTGACCCAGGGTTCCCGCTGCCTGTTCCGCGTTTCCACGGACTGGCACGGCCTGGAATGCCGCGTGCGCGAACTCAAGCTGCTGAGCAACGGCTCCGAGGAAGTCGCGGATTACAAGCTGAAGGCTTCCTCCGGCGGCAGCGTGGACACGGCCAAACTTCTGGACCGCGACGTCACCACCGTAGAAGAACTGGATATGCCGAACGGGAAAGACAATCCCCTGGTGTTGGAACTCACCCTGAAGTCGCCCGCCTCCCTGCGGGCGGTGGACCTCAAGCTGGACAAGGGGAATTCCCGCATCGTCATTGAAGCCTACAAGGGCGGCAAATGGATTCCCGTCCACTGGGGTTCCGTAGGTCCGGCCACCGCCGGAGTGAGCGACGCCCAGAAGGCGATGTACGCCGACGAGCCGGAAGTCCTGCGGATGCTCCAGGCCCCCGGCAACGGCTTCATCAAGTGCATGAGGACGTTCGACCCGGTCACCACGAACAGGCTGCGCGTCAAATTTTCACAGAAGGGCGGCAAGGTCCGCCTGGCGGAATTGCACGTGTACAAGGAGAACGCTCCCAAAACGGCAGTAGCGGCGGTCAAATAGAGGCTTTCCGTTACGGACCGTCCATTTCCCGGGGCCGGCTCGCCATGAGTCCGGCCCCTCTTTTTTTCAAGGACCGGAAGAAAGAAGGGGGCGCCCGGCATCCCACTGTCATGAACAACAGGGGGAATGCCCCGGTTTTCCGGGGATTCACAGTCCCGGAACCGGGAGAAAGAGGACTGCCGCCCTCCCCGGTTAAAAAGTTTCCGAAGCCACGCGGAAGGCACCTTCCCCATCCGTGAAAGAACACCGCACGGGAAGGAACTCCTCTGCGGCATTCCCGGCGAAAACAGCTCCGGGCCGTCTTTGTCCATCAGCGGACGCTCATTCCCCGCGGGCGTATCCGGAAACGATTTCCTGAAGGATGGCGGAGATTTTCTCCATGGACTGCACGGGGACATACTCGTATCTTCCATGGAAGTTGTGGCCGCCCGCGCACAGATTGGGACAGGGCAGCCCCATGAAGGAAAGGCGCGCGCCGTCCGTGCCGCCGCGCACGGGGACGATTTCCGGCCGCACGCCCACCGCTTCCATGGCCCGGCGGGCATGGTCCACCAGGTGCATGTGCGGCAGGATTTTTTCCCGCATGTTGTAGTAGGAATCCTGGATTTCCACCACGACGGAGCCCTCCCCGTATTTCCGGTTCAGCAGGGCGGCGCAGTCGTGCATGAATTCCTTTTTGCGCTCGAATTCTGCGGAGCCGTGGTCCCGGATCAGGTATTCCGCCGCGGCCTGTTCCACATCCCCGCGGAACGAGTCCAGATGGTAAAATCCTTCGTAGCCTTCCGTACACGCCGGATTCTGGAACGCGGGCAGCATGGCCTGGAATTCCATGAGCAGGAGGGAGGCGTTCACCATCCTGCCCTTGGCGCTTCCGGGATGAATGCTTTTGCCGTGCGCCGTCACCACGGCGGAAGCGGCGTTGAAGTTTTCATACTCGATTTCTCCCAGCCGTCCTCCGTCCACCGTGTAGGCAAAATCCGCGCCGAAGCGTGCCACGTCAAAGTTATCCGCGCCGCGCCCTATTTCCTCATCCGGGGTGAAGGCGATCCTGATGTCTCCGTGGGGGCGTTCCGGATGCAGCAGGAAGGAGGCGGCCATGTCCATGATTTCCGCAATGCCCGCCTTGTCGTCCGCGCCAAGCAGGGTTTTCCCGTCCGTCACCACCAGGTCCTGGCCGGCATATTCCTCCAATTCCGGAAAGACGGCCGGGGAAAGCATCACGCCCCGCTCCCCGTCCAGCACAATGTCACCCCCGTCATAGGAATGCACGACGGAAGGGTTTACGCCGCTGCCCGGCACGCCGGGAGCCGTGTCCACATGCGCCACCCAGCCGATGGCGGGAACCTTTTTCCGGATGTTGGAAGGGATGGAGGCGTACACGATGCCGGAAGCTTCATCAAGCTCCGCCTGCGCCCCCATTTCCCGCAGTTCTGCGGCCAGCATTCGGGCCAGCACGGTCTGGCCGGGGGTGGACGGCACGGTTCCGGAGTCCGGGGACGATTGCGTACCCACGCCCGCATACCTCAAAAAACGATCTAAAACAGATATATTCATCAGGAAAATCAAGGATTGCTGCAAAGTCTAGCACCCCGTATTCCGAACACAAGCACAAGGACACGGTTTATCCTTGCAGTTTAGTCCGGATTGAAGTATGTAAACAGAGCTTCTCCCCATGATGACTCCTCTCCCCCTTGGCGTTACCCTTGCTATGGCCCTTTCCTGCGGCGCCCTGCCGCTCATGGCCGAGGGTATCTATGTGCCGGCCCCCATGCCCCCAGCCTCCGGAACGTGGCAGGATCCCTCGGACATGTACGTAGAGGCGCTCAGCTTGGTCAACAAGTCTGCCGGACTGGCAGAGAAGCGGGATTACGTGGGAGCCATCCGCCTCACCCAGCAGGCGGAGGAACAACTGGCGCGCCTGGTCAAGGCCTATCCGCAATGGAGGCCCAACCTGCTCGCACAGCGCCGCCAGATCAACAGGGAAAACCTGGACCAATGGCAAAAACTGGCGCAGCAGCAGGCGGCAGCGCGCCCGACAGGGCCCGCTCTGGCCGTGGAACAGCCGGCCGCCGTCCCTGCCGCAAACCGTCCCAGACCCAAACCCAACATCGCCCTGCCCCCCGGGTACAAGGGCGTGGAATTCCCGACAACGCCAGGGGAACCTCTCATCAATCCTGTTCCGGGGCTGTCCGTGTCTCCCGGCGCCCCTCCGGCAATCGTGGAAAGCAGCTATGACCGCATCCGCAACGCCCTGGACAAGTCCAGAATGGAAAACAAGGCCCTGATCGATGCCCTGAAACGCACCCGCAGGCAATTGGAAAAAGCGCTGTCAGACCTGGCCGTGTCCGCCACGGGAGAGTCCGTTTACCGCGACGAGCTGATCAAGGTCAGGAAACAGATGGAAGACGAGAGAGCTGAGAATAACAAGCTTCTCCAGACCCTGATTCCGCGCGTGCGGGAACAGGAACAGACCGTCGCCACGCTGACGAAGGAAAGAGACCAGCATCTGGAACTGATAGCTTCCCTCCAGCAGCAGGTTCAGGATTATGAAGATGCCCTGAAGAAGATGACGGACGACAGAGACGCCCTGAAGAATGAACGCGACCAGCTGGCGGCTCTGGTGGCACTGAACAATCCGGACAAGACCAGGAACCTGCTGGACCGCAACATGACCCTGACGGCCCAGCTCAAGGATGCGCAGGACAGGATCGCCGCGCTGGAAACGGCCAATTCCGATTCCGAGGAGCAGCGCAAAGCCAACCTGAAGGCTCTGGAAGAAGCCCGTACAGAGTCCGCCGGGCTCAAGCAGAAGCTGATCGCCCTCCGCGACGAGAATATCGGCTACCGCAAGCGCATCACGGAGATGATGACCAAGCTGATCAATGCGGATGTGGAACTTTCCAAATTGTCCGAGCATCCGGAAAAAAGCCCCCTGCTTATGGAAGAAGTTACGCTGATGCGCTCCATCATCGCCAAGCAGAACCGCATTCTTTCCATCCAGGACCAGAGCCGCACCCTGCTCATCAACACTTACATGAGGGAGTTCCAGCAAAACCCGGCGACAAAGGACATTGCGGCCCTGCTGAATAACACGGACATCATCAAGCTGACGCCCGCCGAACAGCAGATCGTCAACGCCCTTGAGGGGGACAGCAAGTTAAAACTTTTCCTGACGGACCGGCAGAAGGAAGAAATGGACAAGCTGGCCAGGGACCTTTCTGCGGAACGGGAAAAGGCTGCCCAGCTTTCCAAGGAACTGGAACTGGCGCGCAGCAAAATGAAGAATGACGCGTCCAAGAACAGCAAGGCGAATAAGGCCCAGGCGCAAGCCCTGGCAAAAGCCAGGGACGCGGTGGAACAGAAAAACCGCCAGGTGGAGGAACTCAACCGGAAACTGAAGGATTTGACGCGCCAGTTCAATGAGCAGGCGAAACTGGCCGCCCTTTCAGCTTCCTCCGCCGTTCCGGACCAGGCAGACCGAGGCATAAAAACCGCCGTGCGCGAACAACTCAAGGTAGAGGCCCTGGGCCAGGGAGCCGCGGAAGCCTTTGCCCAAAAGCGCTACGTGGCGGCCGAACAGCTCTACCGTACCCTTCTGGATTTGCAGCCCAACCACGTCCCCGCCCTGGTGAACCTGGGAACCATTCTGCTCCAGCGCAACAAGGCGGAAAAGGCCATAGAATATCTTAAGAAGGCTACCGACCTGGATGCCCGCTCCTCCCCCGCATGGTTCATGATGGGGGTGGCGCAGTACCGCGCCGGGCTCGACCAGCAGGCGCTGGCCTCCCTGACGGAGACCGTCAGGCTGGACCCCGCCAACGCTCCGGCCATGCTTTACCTGGGCAATCTGGAAACCAGCGCCGGGAATTACGAGAAGGCGGTGGGCCATTTTGAAAACGCGCTGAAGATCCTTCCGGAATCCTCCGAAGCCCACTTCAACTTGGCATGGACCTATTCCCGGCTGGGCCGTACCGCGCAGGCCCGCAAGAGCTATGACGCCGCCATCCGCTGCGGAGGATTGCCGGATTCCGACCTGGAACTGGCCATTACCGGCACCAGCACGCTGCCGCGCCGCAAGCAGGCGGAGAAGGAAGCCGCACCGGCTCCGGACGTTCCCGACACTCACATGGCCGTTGCAGTAAGCGACCCGAAAGCCATTCCGCATGAAGCCGGGGAAGTTCCCGCCAGCATTGCGGAAGATCCGAACGCCCGGGAACGCCCCGCTCCGGCATCCCGGCACATCGCCGTGAGCCTCCGTACGGAACCGGAACCCGCTTCCCTGGCCTCCCAGGTGAAGGAGGCAGGCCCCGCGCACACTGCCGCCAACCAGCAGGCGCAGACCGCGCCCGCCAAGGAACAGGCACAGGCGGAAGCCGCGGAAAAACCGCGCAGAAGAAGCCGTTTCCGCATCGGTTCCTGATCCCCCTTTTCATTCCCGAATCCCGTTATGCATCAAGTTTCCATCCTCGGCCTGGGGATCATCGGCTCGCGCATTGCCCGCCACATGATCTCCCTGGGAGACGACGTAACCGTCTGGAACCGCACACCCCGTGAAGGTTACCCCCGCACGGCAGCAAGCCCGGCGGACGCCGTCCGCGCCTCCCGAATCATCCAGATTTACCTCAAGGACAGGGACGCCTGCCTGGAGGTGTTTGAACAGATGAGGGGAGCCCTCACCCCGGAACATGTGATCCTGAACCATTCCACGATCGACCTTGCCACGGTGGACAAGCTTTCCCTGATGTGCTCCGGGATCGGCTGCACGTATGTGGACTGCCCGTTCACCGGTTCCCGCATGCCCGCGGAAAAGGGGGAACTGGTTTATTACGCGGGAACGGATTCCTCCACGCTGGAGCGCATGCGCCCCGTTCTGGAACACAGCTCAAAGGATATTCTCCATGCGGGCGGCGTGGGCGCCGGCACCGTCGTGAAGCTGGTCACCAACATGATTTCCGCCACGATGGTCCAGAGCCTCAGCGAAGCCCTGGCCATCACCCAGGCCTACGGCATTTCCCCGCAACTGCTGGGGCAGGCCATTTCCCGGAACGTCATCGCCTCCCCGCTGGCGGCGTTCAAGCTTCCCCTGATGGCGGAGCGCGATTTTTCCACCCACTTTTCCCTGGACAATATGAGGAAAGACGGCGTTTACGCCCAGGAACTGGCGGCGGAAAAGGGCATCCAGCCTCCCGTGGCGGCTCTCGTCTCCTCCATCATGGACCGCCTGTGCCGCGAAGGTCATGCGGAAGAGGATTTCGGCTGCCTGGCGGAACAATTCGATTAACCCGATCCCGACCGATGATTCCCGCAGGAACATGCACCAGCTTTCTTCTGCCCCTCCTGCTCCTTGTTCCCTGCGTTTGCGGACAGGAGGCGGAACGGGGAGAAAGCGCGCCGCCTGCCGCCGCGCATGAAGAAACAGTTCCCCTGCCCGTTCCGGACACGGACCATCTGGACGATTCCTCCGACCGCCCCGTCCTGCAGGGCCGGTCCAACGTTGCGCCCGTTGCCGAGCCCGTACCCGCTCCTGCGGCTCCGTCCGGAGAAATGTCAGTCCCGCCCGCGGCGGCTCCCGCCACGGAAGCCCCGGTACGGCGGCAGCCTTTCACCAGCATTTCCTCTTCCAAGCAGTTCCACGTGATCGGCCAGGACGCCCTGCTAGCCGGAGCCATCGCCTCCCGCGCCGATTCCATGCGTACGGCGCTGCTGAAAATCCTCAAGCAACCGAACGAGTGGAAGAACCGGATCATCATCCGCCTGCTGGGGGAACCGGGCACCCCGGTTCCGCCCAATCCCATCCGCATGCAGACCACGATCCTGGGGGACGCCATCACGTACAATATTTACATCCACCTGGGCCGCGGCATCAACCAGGACAGGCTCCGGAACGCGGTCATTTCCACCCTGCTTTATGAAATGATGCTGCGGAACATCGATCCGGAGGGCCTGCCGGAACAGGTCAGCCTTCCTGCCTGGCTCATTACCGGGCTGGAACAGGCCGTTCTGTGGCAGACCAATGAAGCGGACCGCACGCTGTATTCCACCCTGTTCCAGCAGGACGGGATCATGAGCCCGGACGATATTCTGAAAAGCCGGGAGCCGGAGAAAGAACTGGACGCCACCTCCTACGCCGCCTACCAGACTTCCTGCGGCGCCCTGATGCTCTGCCTGCTGAACCAGAAAAACGGCCCGGAAGGGATGAAACAACTGCTGGACCAGGCGATTCTGGGGGGGGACGATCCCAAAAACCTCATCAAGCGCCATTTTCCCCAGCTCAATCTGACACCCTCCTCCCTGCACAAATGGTGGACGCTCCAGCTTTCCCGCATGGCTACCCCACCCGTGACGGAAACCCTCACGATCATGGAGACGGAGAGGCATTTGCAGGAAGCCCTCACCCTGGTCAAGTACGATCCGGACACGCGGACCACCTCCACTTTTCCAGTGGACAATCTGGAGGAAGCCGCCTCCCTGACGGACCTGAAGAGACAGCTTTCCAACATATCCGGCAACCTGTTCAACCTCAGCAGGCGCTCGTTCCCCTCCTATCGTCCCGTCATCGTGGAATACGCCAAGCTCGTCGCCCTGATGCAGACGGACAGACTGGACCGCAGGAAAGCCGCGCCGAAAATCAGTCAGCTCCGGGAAATACGGGAACTTTCCATGAAAACGGCCCGGCGCGTACGGGATTATATGGACTGGTATGAAATCAACACCCGGACCGGTTCCGGAAAAACGTTTGATTCCTACGCGGCAACCATGAAGCTGATCCGGGAGCAGGAGGCTCCGGCCAACACGCCCATCGCCAGGTACCTGGACGATATTGAAAAATTGTACACGCTTCCGGCAAAGGCTCCCGTTCCCCCCCTGTACGGGAACGACTGACCCCGGAATTACGGGATTTCCTCACGGACAGCCCTATCCGGCAGTCCCGGCGGTGCGCCGCAGGAGAAACCGCTCCGGGATTTACCGGCCTTACGGGAAAAGGACGGCCTGCGCCCCTTTTTGCGAGGGTCTGCCGGGTATTCGTGTCAGCATGCTATCCTCGTTATGACAATTCCGGGTACGGCCTTGTCTGACTGTCATATGAAACATGTATTGCTTCCTCCTTTTTTTGCCGTCGCCGCCCTTGTTTCCTGTGATCCCGTGCTGGCCCAGCAGATTCCCCAGCCCCAGCCGTCCCCGGAGGGCGTTTACCTGAATACGGAACGCGGCCTGCGCGTCAGACCGCTGGAAGGCAGGGAAATAAGCCCCAGCTTGATCAAGGGGCTGAAGCCGGAGGAACAGATCACCAAGCGCACGCCCGGCGTGCCCACCAAGCCGAGCATTCTTCTCCAGCACCTTTCCCGCCCGTCCAAGCCCGGCATTGAGTTTTTTGCGCCCAAGCCCCTCAAGATGATGCCGTATCTGGACAGTTCCTACGTTTTCGGCAATACCTGCGTGGAACCGAACGCCTGGATCCGCGAGGACATGATTTCCACAGGAGCGCAAAAAATTAAAACGGCCCTGTCCAGATACGGCATCACCTATTCCGCCCAGTACGGTTTCAATTACACGGGTCTGACGGGCGGCGGCCTGAACGGCAGAAAGGATTTCGCCTCCCACAACGGTTCCCTGCTGACCAACATCACCCTGTTCCGCAACAATTCCACGGGCAGCGGCATGTACCTGGCTTCCGAGTTCGACTTCGGCAACGGTTTTCATTTCAATGAGGGGAATGCGGGCCCCCAGACCACGCTAGGCTCCCTCCAGAATCCCACCAGTTCCTTCCAGGGGCCGGATCCGCACCTGAGCAACCTGAGCCTGGCCTGGGTGGGCGCGGGCGGCAAGCTCCTGCTGATGGCGGGACAGCTGGACACCACCAATTACATGGACCACAACGCGTACGCCAATTCCCACAACAATAACCTGACCAACAGCGTTTTCGGCAACAATCCCATGCTTCCGCTCACGGATAATTCCCTGGGTTTCCATTTTGCCTGGCAGCCCACCACCTCCTTTTACGTGATGGGCGCCACCGCCGCCAACAACATGACCGCCAACCACAATCCGTTCAAGAATATGAACTCGGATAACTGGACCAACGTGCTTGAGTTCGGCTACGTGGCGGAGGATTTCTGCGGATGGGGGCCGGGCGTGTACCGCCTCCAGCCCTTTTTCACCACCAGTGACAGTGAGAACGGGGGCGGCGTGGGCGTCAACTTCCAGCAGCAGCTCGGCCGCCACAGCCATCTGGGCTGGTTTTTCCGGGGCGGCTGGGCCAGCGACGACGCGGCCACACTGACCGGCGTACGCTGCGCGGCCACCACGGGGCTGGTGCTTCTTTCCCCCTTTTACGGAAAGGGCGCGTCCAATGACGGCTACCTGGGCCTGGGCTTCCTCTGGCAGCAGGGGGCCAGGAAGAACGGACCGTACGTGAATAAGAATGAATACGGCATTGAACTGACGTACGTGATGCAGGTAACGCCCACCATGACGCTTCAGCCCGACATTCAGCTCGTGAAGAATCCCGTCAACGGCCGCCGGGGCCAGACCGCCGTGGTTTTCCAGATCCAGAACGTGTGGTCCTGGTAAGGGGCCGCACCGGAAATATTGGAAAATATTGATCGCATTTCCCGGAAATCGTGTCTAAATGGAAACATATTTACCCGGACCACGCACATGAAGCGCACTGAGCTATCTTCCCTGAAGGAGGCGGAACAGGCCTCCCTGAACCATGAGATTCTAACCACCTGGCGACCCGGGGAAACCCTGGGAGAACACATGGAGCGGCGCGGCGTCAGCCGCCGGGAATTCAATAAATGGTGCCTGAAAATGATCGCCCTGATGGGCGTGGCCTCCGTGAGCGGCGGCGTTTCCAACGCCCAGGAAATCGCGGACAAGATGGCGAATCTCAAACGGCCCGTGGTTATCTGGCTCCAGCTTCAGGAATGCACCGGGTGCCTGGAAAGCACCATCCGCAGCTATAATGAGGAGATCGGGGACATGGTGCTTTCCGCCGTGTCCATGCCGTATGTGGAATTGCTCATGGCCCCCTCCGGGGAGGCGGCCAACCAGGCGCTGGAAGAGGCGATCAAGGAACCCCACATCCTGGTTATCAACGGGTCCGTTCCGGTCAACGACGGCGGCATTTACTGCACCGTGGCCGGGGAAACGGTGGAACACCTGCTGCGCCGCTGCGCGGAGAACGCCTCCTATATCCTGGCCGTGGGCTCCTGCGCCTACTTCGGCTCCATCCAGGCCGCCCGCCCCAATCCCACGGGGGCCGTGGGCGTGCGGGACATCCTGACGGACCGCACGGTCATCAACGTGCCGGGCTGCCCCCCCATCGGGGACGTGATCACGGCCGTGATCATGTACATTCTCACTTTTGACCGCGCACCGGAGTGCGACCTGGAAACGCGCCCCCTGATGGCGTACGGCACGCGCATCCACAACAATTGCCCGCGCCGCGCCCATTTTGACGCCGGCCAGTTCGTGAACGTGTTTGACGACGAGAACGCGCGCGAATGCTTCTGCCTGTACAAGGTGGGCTGCAAGGGGCCGGACACTTTCTCCCCCTGCCCCATCGTCAAGTGGAACGGCGGGGTCAGCTTCCCCATCCAGTCCGGGCATCCGTGCATCGGTTGCACGGAGCTGTATTTCTTCGACCGCATGACTCCCTTCTACAAGACGCTGCCCAATGTGAACGGCTTCGGCGTGGAGGCCTCCGCCAACGTGATCGGCGCCGTGGGCGTAGCCGCCGCGGGCACGGCCATCGCCGCCCATGCGGTGGGGTCCGCCATTCACTACAAGCGGCAGCACATGAAGGAGGAGGCGAACGTCTCCCTGCCCGCCTTCGGGGACGCGCCCGGCTCCCCCGACAAGGAAACTGAAGAATAAGAAGCCTTTTACACCAGATTACCATGAGCAATTACACATCAGCGGCCGTTCCGGAATCCAGCCGCGTGGTCATCGACCCCGTGACGCGCATCGAAGGCCACCTGCGGGTGGAGATGGAGGCCGGAGACGGCGTGATCAAGAACGCCTGGACGTCCACCACGCAGTACCGCGGCATTGAAGTAATCGCCTGCAAGCGCGATCCGCGCGACGTGTGGGCCTTTGTGGAACGCATCTGCGGCGTCTGCACGGGCACCCACGCCATTGCCGCGCTGGCCGCGGTGGAAGACGCCCTGCAATATCCCGTGCCCATCCAGGCCAAACTTATGCGGGACCTGGTCAGCGGAGCCCTGGGCATTCAGGACCACGTGATCCATTTCTACCAGCTCCAGGCCATGGACTGGGTGGATGTGGTTTCCGCCCTGAAGGCGGACCCGAATGAGACCGCCGCGATTGCCAAGTCCCTTTCCGACTGGCCCCTTTCCTCCGCCACGTATTTTGCCGGGGTGCAGAAGAAGCTGAAGGATTCCATCGCCCACGGGCAGTATTCCATCTTCACGAACGGCTACTGGGGCCACCCGGCCTACAAGCTGCCGCCGGCAGTGAACCTGCTGGGCGTGGCGCATTACCTCCAGGCCCTCGTCTGGCAGCGGGACATGATCAAGATCCACACCATCCTGGGCGGCAAGAACCCGCACCCCAATTTCCTGGTGGGCGGCATGGCCTGCGCCATCAACATGAACAACGACCAGGCCATCAACCAGTTTTCCCTGAGCTACCTGAAACAGCTCGTGGATACCTGCCACGATTTCATCCACAAGGTGTATTACCCGGACATCGTGGCCATTGCCGGTTTTTACAAGGATTACGCCCATATCGGCGCTTCCAACCCCAACCTGTTCTGCACCGGGGACCCGTCTGAAATCAATACCGGGGCTCCTGCCGGCAAAGGCATGATCAAGCCGGGCGTGCTGCTGAACGGGGATTACAAGAATGTCCTTCCCTTTGACCAGGACAAGATCAAGGAGTTCGTCACCAGCGCGTGGTACAAGTACACGGAGGGCCGGGACGCGGGACTGGCCCCGTACGACGGCCAGACGGACGCGGATTACAACGGGCCCAGGCCTCCCTACAAATGGCTTTCCGACCGGCCCCAGTACACCTGGGTGAAAGCTCCGCGCTACGACGGCCACGCCATGGCCGTGGGACCGAACGCCCGCATGATGATCGGCTACGCCCAGGGCGTTCCCGCCATCGTGGAGCGGGTGGACGCCGCCTGCGACAAGCTGGGATTGCCGCGCGACAACGCCTTCATGAATTCCACGCTGGGCCGCGTGTACGGCCGCGCCCTGGACGCCATGATCAACGTGGACATGATGGTGGACCAGCTCCAGGAAATGACGAACCGCATCAAGAACGGGGAAACCGCCACCTTCAACCCGGAGAAATGGGAGCCCGAGACATGGCCCTCCTCCTGCAAGGGTGTGGGCTGGGTGGAAGCCCCCCGCGGCAGCCTCAGCCACTGGGTAAGGATTGAAAACGGCCAGACGGTGAATTACCAGGCCGTGGTTCCCAGCACCTGGAACAGTTCCGGACGGGACGCGGAAGGCCAGATGGGGCCTTACGAGTATTCCCTGGCCCACACCGGAACGCATCCGCTGGTGGACCCGTCCCGACCCGTGGAGCCCCTGCGCACCATTCACAGCTATGACCCGTGCCAATCCTGCGCCGTCCATCTGTTTGACGAAGAGGGAGAGGCCATTATGACCAGACAGGACCCGTGAAAACGACCCTCATCAATGAAGACCTCACCCTGGTGGTGGAGGATGCCATTCCGGCCAGTACCGTTTACTCTCCGGAGGAAATCCTGGCGCTGGCCGTGTGCGCCTCCCCCAACGGGAGCACGGACCCGGGGGACCTGGCCCTGCTGCACGCGGCACGGGAACGCGGCATCCAGCTGAATTACGCCCAGCAGGCGGATTCCTGGGAGGCCCCGTCCGGAGAACGCCATTACAGCACCGCCATCCTGAAGGCCGCGGACAAGGAAGACGCCGTCCCCTTCATGGTGGCCCGCGGCAACCTGAACGCCCTGGAAAAACTGTGCGAGGTCAGCAATCTGGAAAAGGAACGCATGAACAAGGCTTTTGAAGCCTACGATCCGTCCGGCTTCCAGCCCGTGGGGATTGCCGTGCACCGCTCCGGCGCCCCGTGGCGCCTGCTGGGCGTGGTGCCCATGCACGCCATGCGGGACGTGCGCCATCTTTCCAAGGCCAAGGCCAATTTCCGCTACTTCCACGTCTGGGACTGGCCGCTGCGGGTGCTGCACTGGACATGGGTGTTCTGCATCATCGGCCTGGCCGCCACGGGCATCTGCATCGCGGAAGGCTGGTTCCTGAAAATGGGGGACCTGCACGGCGCTTTTCAGTTCGGCACGCTCCGCTTCGTCCATTACGCCCTGGGCTGGACGCTGGTGGTGGTGATGATGCTCCGCTTTTCCTGCTTTTTCATGGCGTCCAACAAGTACCAGAGCTTCCGGGCGCTGTTCCCCGTCTCCAGACAACAGTGGAAGGACCTGTACGCCACGGCGGTGGACTACGTTTTTGCGCGGAGCTACGACGGCCCGCGCTACATCGGCCACAATCCCCTCCAGCAGTGGACATACACGGGCGTGTACGTCCTGTTCACCACCATGATCGTCACCGGGCTGGCCCTGTACGCGCTGTACGAGCCGCGCCACTGGTTCTACCACTGGTTCATGCCGCTGAACGACCTGATCGGGGTTCCGTACGTGCGCCTGATCCACCTGATCGGCATGTGGTGCTTCATCATTTTCGCCATGATCCACGTGTACCTGTCCATTCTTTCCGGGAACGTGGACCGGGACGGCACCATTTCCTCCATGTTCAGCGGCGGCCGCTGGCTGCGCAAGGGTGTGAAGTTCAGGGATGAATAATACCGGTTCAACGTTCATGGAAGCTGAAGAATATACGGAAGCCCTGCGCGGCTGCCCCGTGAAGGGGAACGCCTATCCCGTGCTCGTGCTGTGCGTGGGCAATCCGCTCATGGGGGACGACGGAGTGGGCGTGGAGCTGGCGAAACGGCTCCAGAAGCGGGACTACGGCCCGCTGGTGCATGTGGAGGAGGGAGGCACCCTGGGCATGACGCTGCTGCCCCTGCTGGAAGACGCGGACACGGTCATCCTGGTGGACGCCGTGAAGACGGGGGCCGCGCCGGGCACGCTCGTCACGCGCAGCAAGGAGGAGCTCCCCCGCCATTTCTCCCGCGTCATTTCCCCGCACCAGATAGGCATGAAGGAGGTGCTGGGCGCCGCCCAGCTCTGCGGCACCCTGCCGCGCGCCATCACGCTGGTGGGGGTGGAGGCCGCGCACACGGAGTTCTGCCAGCCCATGTCCGCAGAGGTGCGGGCGGCCATGCCGCAGGCCCTGGAGCTGATTGAAAACCTCATTGCCCGGGCGGTGGAGGACTGCGCGGACCGGGAAAACTCCCATGCATGAAGTAGGCATCATGGAAGGGGCGCTGGACATGGCGCGCCGCCTCCTGGAAGAAAACGGCGGCTCCCGGCTGGTGCGCGTGCACATGACCATCGGCAGCCTGAGCGGCGTGGTGCCGGACGCCCTGCAATCCGCCTTTCTGGCCCTGAAAGACGCCTACGCGGCGGGGAACGCCGCCCTGGAGGTCACCTGGGTGGAGGCCCTCTGCCGCTGCGACGACTGCCAAGAGGATTTCCTCTTCACGGACCACGGCTACATCTGCCCCGGCTGCGGGGAGCCCGCCCTGGCCATCCTCCGGGGGCGGGAACTGGAGCTTACCCGCGTGGAATGGGAATGATCCCCGATCCTCCTTTCTCCTCCTTTCTCCTCCTTTCTCCTCCTTTCTCCTCCTTTCTCCTCCTTTCTCCTCCTTTCTCC